>VYLQ01000003.1_pt1 | contig 576850 bp, 501 predicted proteins | sample 5115351 | NCBI WGS metagenome assembly VYLQ01 (sample SAMN12291776, study PRJNA351875) | freshwater metagenome | isolation source: freshwater lake | place: USA: Michigan, Lansing Lake | collected 2013-08-14 | reverse complement strand
CATCTTATTGCTCGAAGAGTTGGTCTCCACCAGAGCTCTCCTCCTCTTCAGGTGAGGCCGGAATATTAAGCACAATCAATCAAAAAAGCACCAACCATTTTTCAGTACATTACCGAAAAGAAATACTCTCTCTTTCGAAGCGTGTGTGGACTTTAGAAGAAAAAGCGAATCTCTTTGGCTAACTAAACAGCTGGCTCCTGTTGACTCAAACAGTGAAAAGAGCCCAAGCCCCAAATAATATCAGTCGAGTCGAGTCCGATTACCTGACGATCGGAAAAGCACGATTGAAGAATCTGCAATGCTTTATCATCATTTTTATCGCGGAAGGTAGGAACTACCACATACTTATTGGCAATATAAAAATTGGCATACGATGCCGGCAAGCGCTGATCTTCGTAGATGACAGGAGATGGCATGGGCAACTCAACGATGTTCAGTTGTTTGCCATTCTCTAAACGAAGCGTGCCGAGTTCTTTTAAATTGTCTTGTAATATTTCATAGTTCTCATCGCTTTTGTTTTCCTCCACAATGGTTACAACGGTATCGTTATTCACAAAACGTGTGAGGTCATCAATGTGTCCATCCGTATCGTCTCCGATTATTCCATCGCCAAGCCAGAGAATATGATTTACTCCATAATAGTTGCTGAGGTATTCTTCAATCTGTGATTGATTTAAGTGCGGATTACGATTTGGGTTGAGCAAGCAAGCACGCGTAGTTAGCAAGGTGCCCTTGCCATTAAACTCTACCGAGCCTCCCTCCATCACAATGCCCGGATGCACTACCGGAATATTGTAGTGTTTTGCTATCAATGTCGGGATCACATCATCTAAATCGAAGGGTGGATACTTTCCACCCCACGCATTGTATCCCCAGTCTACAATCATCTTTTTCTTTTCAGTAGGATCAATCAAAAACGCAGGACCATGATCGCGGCACCACGCATCGTTGGTAGGATGAAGAAAGAAATTTATTTTTTTCAGATCGGCTCCTACTTTTTCCAAATGACCAATGGCAAATTGCTTCATTGCATCATTCGCCACATTGATATTCACCAACTCGCCTTCTGCAACGCGTTTGATAAACTCGGCATACACCGGAAAAATAGTATTGATCTTTCCCGGCCATGATGCTTCTTTGTGAGGCCAGCTCAACCAGGTTGCTGTGTGCGGTGCAAACTCTGCAGGAAAGTGAAAGCCAAGTTGTTTGGGAGTATTCATAAAAAGTAGGCAGTAGGCAGTAGGCAATAGGCAACACTGCCTACGCATACTCTACTATGATTTAATCTTCGTCAATAAAGCGTTTGGTGATGGGTTGATAGGAATCAATGCGTCTGTCGCGCATAAACGGCCAGTGCACGCGCACGCTATCCGTTTTGTTCAGATCAATTTCTGTTACATTGACTTCTTCATTTTCATGCGAAGCTTTGTAGAGAATTGTTCCGAGTGGATTGGCAATAAATGAACCGCCCCAAAACTTCATCGCTCCGTTTTGTTCAAAGCCTACACGATTCACACTGACCACGTGCAACCCGTTGGCCACTGCATGGCTGCGCTGAATCGTTTGCCAAGCACCATATTGCTCTGTGTTGGTGGCTTCATCTTGCGAGGTAGCCCACCCGATTGCAGTTGGATAAAATAAAACTTCAGCGCCCATCAATGCCGTGATGCGTGAAGCTTCCGGATACCATTGATCCCAACAGATGAGAATGCCAATGGTGGCAAATTTAGTTTTGAATACTTTGTAGCCTAAGTCGCCCGGAGTGAAATAAAATTTTTCATAATAGGCCGGATCATCCGGGATGTGCATCTTGCGATACTTGCCCAGGTAGGTTCCATCTGCATCGAGCACGGCTGTAGTATTGTGATAAATGCCTTGCGTTCGTTTTTCAAAGAGCGATGCGATGATTACCACGCCTAATTCTTTGGCCACTGCCGATAGAGCATCTGTTGTAGGGCCTGGAATGGCTTCTGCCAATTTAAAATTGTCATAGTCTTCTACATCGCAGAAGTAAAGCGAAGTGAAGAGCTCTTGCAGGCAAACGATTTGAGCTCCTTTGGCTGCTGCCTCACGTACTTTGGCAATTGCTTTCTCTAAATTTTGCTTTGGCTGTGCGGTGCAGCTCATTTGCACCGTGCCGATTTTTACGGGTTTGCTCACTGGCGTTGTTAATTAAGCTGCAAAGCTAAAAAATTAACAACTGAGTAGTTGCAATTTGGAATGAGTGATTCAAAAAAATATTGGCGCCATATTTCAAAATGATTTATCCCCGAAAAAATCAGGCAATTGTTGTCCTGAATAAGAATTATCATCATTCTTTTGATCTCAAAAATTCAATAAACTGTGCTAACTCTTTAAGCTCTGCGCTATTCAAGTCTTTCTTCGCACTTTTATCGTAAATAGAAAGCAGATACAACTCCTTTTGGGCAGAGAATACTGCATGTAATGATCTGGCTCCATATCGCTTTTCGGTAGGCTTGCCTGTTATTTGGATACGAACTTTATAGATTCCGTGACCTAAATGCGATCCTTGATTAGGATCAGAAGATAATGATTCTAATAAGGCCTCAATATCCGTTTTAAACTGCGGATATACTCGCGCAATTTTTTTAGCCTCTTTTTCGAATCGAGAAGTGAGAATTATTTTAAAGTTCACTCAAAAAACTCTTTAGCGATTTTGGCTTTACTTTTCCTTGACGGATTAGTGATACCTCTTGTAAAGCATCTTTCACGTCTTTAAGAATAGATTTTTTGGGGGTCTTTGGGGATTTGGCCAACAAATTACTCTTTTGAAAAGATTGTAATTTATGTTTCATATAACTCCAATCATCCGATGGTATAAATACCCCGCTTTCCCCATTTTTTCCTTTCGCTTTTTTTACTTTGAGTTTTTTGTTTCCTACTAGCATACATCAAATTTACAAAATAGAAAAAATAAAAAACACTGATTGCCCGTAATGCTATTTCCCGCCTTTCAAATTCGCATCCAAAAATTTCAATACTTCTTCGGATGCTTTGATGTTATTTTCTTTTTTCACGAAGCCGTGGCCTTCATCGGGGAAGATGACGTACTCTACCTTCACGCCATTTTTGCGGGCGTTGGCAACAATTTCATCGGACTCGACTTGCAAAACACGTGGATCGTTGCTGCCTTGCAAAACGATGAAGGGTTTGGTGATTTTATCGGTATGGAACAGTGGCGACTTAGCATACAGTGCCACAGAATCTGTAGAGTTTGGATCGCCTAATTCCATGTACAAGGCTTTGCGTTGTGCCTCCCACCACGATGGAATGCTGCGAAGCGTGCGTATCCAATTGGTGACACCAAAGAGGTTTACGCCTACTTTAAATTCCTCCGGCGCAAATGTAAGTGCGGCCATCACCATGTAGCCACCATAGCTGCCGCCATAAATTCCAATACGGTCTGCATCGATGTAGGGAAGTGAAGCCAGCAGTTTTTTGGACTCTACACAATCGCGTAAATCTTCGTTGCCATGTTTGCGATCGTCTGCTGCAAAAAATGTTTTGCCGTATCCGGAGCTTCCGCGATTGTTCACGGCCAGCACCGCATAACCATGATTGACCAAATGCTGCAGGGCGGCTGAATAATTCAAACGTGTTTGCCCACCCGGGCCACCGTGTATCCACAAGAGTGCCGGCACTTTCTGACCTTCTTTGATTCCTTTGGGCTTGTAAAGCAAGCATGGTATTTCCAATCCATCGAATGATTTGAAGCGAACTACTTCGCCTGCTACCAAATCATCGGGATTGATTTCTTTGGTCATGGTGTTGGTTAATTGCTTTACTTCTTTTGTTTCGAAATTGTAGACGAACAAGTTGCTTGGCGACTTGGAGCTGCTCACATAAAATGACATCAGTTTTTCGCTGTCGGAAATATTCACACCGGTGATATCGCCCTCGGGCAGACCTTCTACAGAAACTAATTTGCCTCCGTCTTGCTCATTGTAGATTTTGATTTCGGTGCGGGCATCGTTGTTGATTGCAACCACTCGGTATTTTCCATTGTGGGAGAGGTATGCATACATAATATCCCACGGAGCTTCTTCTACTTTTTTCTTCTCGCCTGTTTCGATGTTGTAGCTGGCGAGGTACATGAATTCGCTGCCTTCATCAGTTAGGTAGAAAAGTATCTTTCCATCCAAGCTGAAATATTGGGCATTGTATTGCGCATTGCCATCGTGTTGAGTGAGCAGATTGAGTTTGCCGGATTGTGTATCGAGGAGATACATGTTTGAGTTGTTTGTGCTGATGGTTTCGCTGAGTGCGATGTAGCGATCGTCATTTGACATCACATCGGGGTTGAGGCCTTTTTCATTTTTATAGACGAGTGTGGATGGATATACTTTTGTTTCGCCTCCGGAGACCTGCACATTGTACAAGTCGAAGTATTTTTTGTCGCGGCTGTTAGATGAATAATACATCAGCTTTTTGTTGTAGCTCCATCCGGCAAATTGCGCCTTGGCGGTTGAGTCTTGAATGAGATCTTGTACGGAACCATCGGGTGACAAGACAAACAAGTGGTTGATTTCGTTGCCGCCTTTATCGCTGGTGTAGAGCACGCGATTGTCGGTAGGGAAATAGGATTGGCTGATCACCGCATTGTTGGTGGACGTGGTGAGTTGTTTTTCAACACCGGTTTTGATGTCGATTTCGTAGGCATTGAAAATGCCGCTGGCTTTGCTGTTGTAAACAATTTTGGTTTCATCGGGCGAGAAGGCTCCGCCATTGATTTGCACGATGTCCATGAATTGGTTGACGCTGTATTGCTTTACTACGGCTTCCTTGGGCGCATTGCAACTTTGGAAAATGAACAACAAACCGGTGGTGATAAGAATGAGGCGCTTCATAGTTTTTTATTTGGAAAACGAATGTAATAAGAAATGGCGGAATGAATAGCAGTGGAATATTATGAAAACTTGCTCACACTATTACGATGGGCTTTACGTGTGCGTCAGCGGGCAAAGGATGGAGGCATGCACTGGAGCCCGAAGTAGCCTGTGCGATGGGCGGCGACTGCCGACAGCCTGATCCCGCGCCTCGCGGGATGCCCCAAAAAAAATTACTTTCGATTGGCGAGGTAAACCCCGCCTAATATAGCGACCATGCCAATGAAGTGACCCATGTAAAGTTTCTCTCCATCGAGAACTCCCCACATAACCGATACGATGGGCATGATGTAAGTGACGGAGCTTGCAAACAATGGCGTGGAGATTTGCAGGAGTTTGTTGAAGATAAGGTTGGCAACGGCTGTGCTCATGAGTGCTAAGATGACGATGAAGCCCGCGGCCTCCCATGCACCTGGTTGCGTGCTGAGCTTTTGAACAAAATCGGTGAAGCCAAATAGGTAGACAAGTGCAAACGGCCAGATGAGCAACAACGAAACGCTGGTGATGGTGAGGGAGCTAAGTCCTTGAACATTGAATTTAATAAAGTTTACATTGCCTCCGTAGAATGCGCAGGCTAACACTACGAGCAGTGCATAGGCATTGAATCCGCCAATGGCACCTTCGGCACGAGCGAGTGCGAGGATGACGGCTCCACCAAAACTGATGAGCAAACCTACGACTGCATAACCGCGAAAGCGTTGTTTGAAAAGTAATGCACCCAACAACATGGCCCACAGTGGTGAGAGTGTATTGAGGATGCCGGTGACGGAACTTTGCAGGCGTGTTTGTGCTAGGGCAAACAAAAATGCGGGGATGAAGATGGCCATCATGCCGGAAGCGAAGAGTTTGATGTGATCGCCTTGTTTGAGTTCTTTCCAACGAAGGAAGGCAAAGGGCAACAAGAAGATGGTGGCGGCAGCAACGCGCAAAGATCCCACTTCCTCCGGTGAAAAAACTTTTAAGCCTTGCTTGATGAGGATGAACGATGTGCCCCAGATAAGCGAGAGTGCAATGAGCAAGAAGATGGCGGTGCCTTTGTTGTTGTCGGACATGGATTGAACCCGTAGTTTATTGAAGTCTTTGTAAACGCTCTTGAATTTCTAAGTCGGACAAGGTGCTTATTTCTGCTTTATCGTAAACGGCAATTAAGAAAATTGTTTCTTGAATAATTTGAACGTATGTAATTACCCTTGCGCCGCCCGATTTCCCTTTCCCTTTTGATGAAATTGCCATCCTGATTTTATAACAGTCTTTTCCGAGTGGAGTGCCTAAGCGTGGGTTGATTAGCAATTCATCCGCTAATGCTGAAATGTCGCTTTTGATAGAAACGTATTTCTTCGCAAGTTTTTTCAACTCACGCTCAAAGGGAGGTGTTGGTATTAGCTTATAGCTCACGCAACAATTGATCGAACGATTTCTGCTTTGAAGAATTTTTTTTGAAGCTATTGACGAAGTCAACGGCTTCATCTACATCTTTCAAAATTCTTTTCTCTGCTGGGGTCATTTTTTTTGGCTTTGACTCCACCACTTCTACAAACTCCATGTGCTTTAACAACTCCTTTAAAAAGGGGAGCTTGCTTTTTTTCTTGATGTTTAAGACAAGTTGTGACATAGTAGGTAGAACGTAAAATTATAAAAAAAAAGAGCACACGATTAATCTACGAAACCAATTCCTGAATATAGTGATTGCTTACTTCATTCAATATGTGATGAATTTCATCCACAGTCAACGCCTCCACCAATCGCATCCGGTAGGGTTTGAAATCGGGAACGCCTTTGAAGTAGTTGTTGTAATGCCTGCGCATTTCAAAAATGCCGAGCTTATCGCCTTTCCAGTGAATGGAGAAATCGAGGTGCTTGCGCGTCACCTGTATGCGATCGGCAATGGATGGTGGAGGCAGATGTGTGCCTGTTTTAAAAAAGTGTTTGATTTCGTTGAACACCCAGGGCGCACCAATGGCTGCGCGGCCGATCATGATACCATCTATGCCATAGCGGTTTCTATATTCCAATGCTTTTTCTGGCGAGTCGATATCGCCATTGCCAAACACCGGGATTTTCATGCGCGGGTTTTCTTTGATCTTGCCGATGAGTGTCCAGTCGGCTGAGCCTTTGTACATCTGCACGCGCGTGCGACCATGAATGGTAAGTGCTTGTATGCCGATGTCTTGCAAACGCTCGGCCACCTCCACCACGTTTTTGGTATTTTCATCCCAGCCCAAGCGCGTTTTCACCGTGACGGGCAAATGAGTTGCTTTCACTATTTCGGCTGTCATTTGCACCATTTTGGGGATGTCTTGCAAAAGCGCAGCACCGGCACCCCGACAGGCCACCGCCTTCACCGGACAACCGTAGTTGATGTCAATTAAATCGGGATTTACTTCGGTAGCGATTTGTGCCGAGTGCACCATGTTGCCAATGTCGCCGCCAAATAACTGAATGCCGATGGGGCGTTCGTATTCGAAAATATCGAGTTTCTGGCGGCTCTTGGCTGCATCGCGAATCAAGCCTTCGGAGGAAATGAATTCGGTGTACATCAAATCGGCACCACCTTCTTTACAAACCGCACGAAAAGGTGGGTCGCTCACATCTTCCATGGGGGCGAGCAACAGGGGGAATTCTCCTAAATCTATGGTACCGATCTTTGCCACGTTTGATTATTCGTTCAAAAACTGCGTTGTTTGCGAGCTAGTCTGCCTAAAGCAGCACAAAATTACTATTTTATTTACGGATGGAAGTGAATCAAGAAAAACCTGTTTGGCTGGTGTTGTTGCTGGTGGGTGCGGGTGCATTGGCAGGTTTATTTATGGGGGGATTTATTGGCGGGATTTTGGGGAATTTGCTGTACTCGGGGGAGGGTGATTTAGCGCAGGCCATGCTCAACCCGAGTGAGAACAATCTGCGGATGCCGTTTCTAGTAATGCAAGGCATGACTAGTCTTGGTGGATTTTTAATCGCTCCGTATTTCATTTGGACGGCTCTCACCAAAAACAGTTTAAGTTATTTCAATATTCAGCCGTTGCAACCGCTGTCTCTGCTTGTGGCGGCAGGCGTGGTTCTTTCATTTGCCGTGGTGGACTCTGCCATTATCGAATGGAATCAAAATCTCACTTTACCAGATTTTTTGAAAGGCATAGAAGAATGGGCGCGCAACAAAGAAAACGAACTTGCCGACCTTACTAAGATGCTCACCAATTTTCAGTCGTTTGGTGAGTTTGCTTTGGCCTTTTTAGTAGTGGGTGTGCTGGCAGGCATTTGCGAAGAATTTTTGTTTCGGGGTATAATCCAGCGCGAGTTGTGGCGGGGCAGTGGCAATATTCACGTAGCTATTTGGGTTTCGGCGCTTATTTTTAGCGCCATCCATATGCAGTTTTTTGGTTTTGTGCCACGTGTTTTGCTGGGTGCGCTCTTTGGTTATTTATATTATTGGTCTGGCAACTTGATAGTGCCCATTGTAGCACATCTCTTTAACAATGGTTTTTCACTCGTGATGATTTATCTGTTTCAGCAAAAAATGATTAACACCGATATTGAAAAACCGGAGGCTGCACCCTGGTCTGCGGTGCTAGTTTGCGCATTGATCTCCGTTGGCTTATTGTATTTTTTCAAAAAACGTTTTTCCACTTCAACTCCTTCCCTTTGAGCGCTCCACAAAAAAAATTCAGCAACCTTCCACAGCGTTTAGCTACTGCCTTGCTGGGTGCATTCGGTATTATTTTCGGTGTGGTGTATAGCGAGTGGACGTACCTGGTCATCTTCTTCATCATCTGCTTTTTTTCCTTACGGGAATTTTACAAACTCTCCGGTTTGGATGGCATGGTGCCACAAAAAACGTTTGGCACGATATGCGGACTCACGATTTTCTTTCTTTCGTTTTTTATAGAGCGCGGCTCAATCTCGTATCGCTACTACTTTATTTTCTTTCCGCTGCTCTCGTGTGTGTACATGATCAAGTTGTACAAAAAGTTTGAGCGCAAGCCGTTTACCAATATTGCCTTTACCTTTTTGGGCATCTTTTACATTGCCGTGCCTTTGGCGCTGTTGCACATAGCTGCGTTTGAACAAGGCAAATACAATTTCGAAATCATCTTTGGTTCCCTCTTCATCTTATGGGCTACCGATACGGGTGCTTACTTTGCCGGGTCGATGTTTGGCAAGCGTAAGTTGTTCGAGCGCATCTCTCCTAAAAAATCGTGGGAAGGTGTGATTGGCGGTGCGTTGCTCGCCTTTGCGATGGCTTTTGCGATGGCTTACTTCTTCCCGCTTTTGGCGTTGTGGCAATGGCTAAGCATTTGCGCCATTATTATTGTAGGTGGCGTGTATGGCGATTTAGTCGAATCGCTGTTGAAGCGCAGTATTGAAATCAAAGATTCGGGAAATAGTTTGCCTGGACATGGCGGCTTTTTGGATCGCTTCGATGGTTTATTTATCTCGGCTCCTTTTATCGTTGCCTTTCTAGAGATTTTTTAACATCAATTATTGTTGATTTCTATTGATTTCAATTCCATTCCAGAGCAATCGCCTGAAAGGCATAACCACCGAACATTTTTTGCTAAAGCCGCTGTTTTCTGATTGTTTATCCTTTGGATGAAATGGAACGCCAAACATTCTACTTTTTAGGAATGGTTTACGCCATCTGGCCAAATTATATATCTTTGCAACCGTTTTCGAGCTAGATTTAAACACTTAAATTCTATACCACCATTTATGGCCTACATCGAACCAGCACCGTTACTCGACAAAGAGAATCCATTTGAGGCAATGATGTCTCGCTTCCGTACCGCTTCTCAAATTTTAGGGTTGGAAGAAGAAGTGTACAACGTATTGAAAGTACCTGCCCGCCAGGTGATTGTTTCATTGCCCGTAACAATGGACGATGGTAGCATCCGCGTTTTTGAAGGCTATCGTGTAATTCACTCTACTATTTTGGGTCCTTCCAAAGGAGGTATTCGCTTCGATCCACATGTAAACTTGGATGAAGTAAAAGCATTAGCCGCATGGATGACCTGGAAATGTGCCGTAGTAGATATTCCGTATGGTGGTGCCAAAGGCGGTGTTGCCTGCAACCCACGCGAAATGAGTGCCGGTGAAATCGAGCGCCTGATGCGTGCTTACACTTTGTCAATGATCGACATCTTTGGTGCCGATAAAGATATTCCTGCTCCGGATATGGGAACCGGTCCGCGCGAGATGGCTTGGTTGATGGACGAATACTCGAGAACACAAGGTATGACGGTGAATGCCGTAGTTACCGGTAAGCCAATTGTATTGGGCGGATCACTTGGAAGAACTGAAGCAACAGGTCGTGGTGTAATGGTATCTGCGTTGGCCGCGATGGAAAAACTAAAAATCAATCCATACAAAGCAACTTGTGCGGTGCAAGGTTTTGGAAACGTGGGCTCATGGGCTGCACGTTTGTTGTCGGAGCGTGGCTTGAAGGTGCAAGCCATCAGCGACCTGGGTGGTGCATACTATAATGAAAATGGTATTGACATTGAAGCGGCTGTAAAATACCGCGATGCCAACAAAGGTTCATTGGAAGGATTTCCTAATGCTGAGAAAATTGGAAGTGGTGATATCTTGACGCTGCCGGTTGATCTATTGGTTCCTGCAGCTACTGAAGATGTAATCACCGGAAACAATGCCGGTAAGATTCAGGCGAAGTTGATTGTAGAAGGTGCGAATGGTCCTACTTCATCGAAGGCTGATAATATTATTTACGAAAAAGGAATAAGCGTAGTGCCTGATATTTTGGCGAATGCCGGTGGTGTAACTGTTTCTTATTTCGAGTGGGTGCAGAATCGCTTAGGCTATAAGTGGACCGCTGACCGTGTGAACAGACGCAGCGACCGGATTATGAAAGATGCGTTTGACAATGTTTATAAAACTGCTACAGAATACAAAGTATCGTTGCGTATTGCTGCCTACATGGTGGCCATCGACAAAGTAGCGAAGACCTACAAATACAGAGGAGGATTTTAACCCGCTTCTCACAAAGAGAAAAGAGGCTTTCTCAAAAGTCAATTTTTTGAAAAATCAGCCTCGAATTTAAGTTGAAATCGAAGAAAAAAAAATGGAGAGGCTGCCCTTTTGAGACAGCCTCTTTTTTGTTTTTATTTGTTCTGAATAGAAACATGTATACTAACAAGGTGATACGTTTTTTACTGCCGCTTTTTATTTCTGTAGTGAATATTGGATTTGCTCAGACGATTTATTTGAAAGGAGGCGTGAATATTTCCAGTTTGGACTATTCTTCGGGTGGAGGTTCATTATCCAGTTCATCGCAAACCGATTTTCATTTTGGGGTTGGTGTAGCGACAGAAATTGCTAATAAACTGGTCTTTCAGTTTGGTGCCAGCTATTCACGTTTGGCCATCAATTCAGTTTCTACGTCAGGATTTTTGCTTGGCTCTGCTGTTTTTAAATACCACCCGGTCAAGGAATTTAATTTCAATATTGGATCTTATGGAGGTATTCAAATCTCTAAAGATCCTTCACCGGGAAGCAATTATGGAATTACACCGGGAATTGAGTATTACTTTGCAAACAACATGGGTGTTGGAATTTCATATCTCTACGGATTAGGAGAATCCACAGATCAAACCCGTGCCTTTCAGTTTAGTTTCATCTATCGATTTAATAGCAAACAATTAAAGAATGCGGGCTATTAAATACTAAGCAACCACCTCTTCAAAGGCCTTCACAAAGTTTTTCATTTCATCGGCTGTACCAATGCTTACGCGGCACCACTCTTTGCCTTGGTAATCCCAAATGCGAATCAGGAATCCTTTCTCATCCAATTGCGACAGAATCTTCTTGCCATCTTTAGGTGCAGGAAACAGTACCACGTTGGTCAACGATTTGCCATAACTTATTTTTTTCTGATCCAGATAATCGGTTAACACTTTGCGGGCAACCGCATTTTTCTCACGAGTCAACTTCATAAAATCTTCATCGCCCAAAGTTGCTTTCGCAGCGGCAATCGCCGTTTGGCTAGGAGAGATCGTGTCTCCGTATTGAGCAATTTTCTGCAGCGTATCCGGGTGACCCACCACATAGCCAATTCGCAAACCGGCTAAGCCATAGATTTTAGAGAAGGTTTTAGATACGACAATGTTGCGATTGTTTTCCACCATGTTTACCATAGACTTTTGTTGCGCCGGTTCTAAAAACTCCAGATAAGCCTCGTCGGCATACACCAGCGTTTTCTTGGAAGCCTCCTGACAAAATCCACGTACAATCGAATCGCTTACCACCGTGCCGGTAGGGTTATTGGGGTTGCATGAAAAAACCAATCGTGTGTCGGTTTTAATCGCTGAAGCCAACGCTTCATAGTTGTGCTCTAGTTTATCATTCAAATCAACTTTGTCCCAGTTGGCTTTCATTTGCTGCGCATAATTCATCAGCAACGGAAACGTAGGGTAAGCCGACAACACGCGGCCGCCTTCCAACCCGTAGGCAATACCCGTCTGGCAGAGCAGCTCACCACTTCCTGCACCCATCAACACATATTTCACATCCACCCCTTCCTTCGCGGCAATCATTTTTTTCAATTCTTCCAACTCATTAAACGCATAACGATTGCCCTGCGTCAAACTTTCTATCACGGCCTTTTTTGCTTTTTCAGAAGGGCCATACGGATTTTCGTTTGAGTTGAGCCGCACCTTTTGATTCTCAGCTAATCCCAAATCAAAGTAGGCGCGCTCCGCTTCACTCATCGGGGCTGCCATTAAATTTTCTGTAAGAGATGAAGCCAGAGTTACACCAGCTGTCAACGCAAGGGTAGACTTAAACCAATCTCTGCGGGAAAGAACTTTTTTCATGTTAAGTGGAATTTGATTAATCTAAAGATAACAACTTTCCACAGTTAACCATCGATGATTTATTCAGATTGATGACGGACTTTTTTTGATGGTCACGCCTTGGCTTGAGGCTTTTCGCTGCAATCCCAGGCCGGTCAGTACTTACTAAGTGCTTACGGAATAATCCCCATCTTCCGCATCAAAAAGGTGGCATTGGCTTTCTGAGCTACGCCATGATGTAAAGTATAATCAAACGTGAGCTGGTCGTTTTCTATTTTTCCTTCAAAGCAAGCGTTGGTAATTTGATTTACATACTGTTGCTCCATGTCTCCCAATGCAATATCGTGTGTGGCAATCATTACCAATGCAGGTTGTTGAATGAGTTGCTTGATCAGTTCGCGCGAACCGGTTTGTTTGTCGGTAGAGTTGGTGCCCTTCAAAATCTCATCCAGCAAAATCACCATTCTGTTTCCTTTTCGTAAGTCGGTAATGATTGATTGCAGCCTGTACAACTCCGCATAGAAATACGATTGATTCTCTTGCAGCGAATCGGAGGTGCGCATACCTGTTCGTAACTCTGCTACCGGGCTGCTCCACTTCTGCGCACATACAACCGATCCATTCAATCCTAAAACATAATTGACTCCGACCGCTCGAAGAAACGTGCTCTTCCCTGCCATGTTCGCCCCGGTAATTAACATCAGGCCGGCAGGTGTGCCCAATGTAAACGAGTTGGCTACGCGAACTTTTGAGGGTAACAACGGGTGCCCTATTTCTTGCCCAAGGATGGACAAGGATGTATTTACTTTTGCGAAAGCGTAATGCGGATGATTGTAATGCAGCGTAGCAAAAGCCAGCAGCGAATCCCACTCAGCTAAAGAGTCAATCCAATGAGGCAACGATTCGGCATATTTTGTACGCCAGTGCTCTAACTCTATCACATTATGAAAATCGAGAAGAAAGAGTCCGTTGCCAAAAACTCGCGCAATCAGGTTCATGCGCGATTCCAATGAATGTACTTTTTTAGAGAATGCGTGTACCTGCTCCGCGGCTGCCTTCGCCATTTGATAATGGTACTTCATCCGTTCGGTGGTGAAGGATTCTTTTTTTAACAGATCAAAAAGTTGGGCGTAGTTTTCTAAAATGGTTTTGTAGCCTGCCAGTTTTCCCTGTAACAATGAAATAGGTTTGGAGTAACGTGCAGCCAGCGCTAGCTGCAATACAAACAAAGCAAGAAAAGCCGGTTGAAAGGAAGAAGAAAAAAAAGTAAGCGCCAGCGCTAAGCAGGTGATGGCTGGCAATATCCATTTGATGATTTGGATGATTGGATTTCCGGCAAAGAGGTCACCTTCTTTTAGCCAGCTGTAAAGCGCTGCAAGATCGGCCGGGTTGGAATGAATTTGCTGCCCGGTAGCCCAGCATTGCTGACGTAATTCGAGTCGGGTCGCCAATTCGCGAATCGCTGCTTGACGCGATTGAATGGTGGCAGCATCGTAGTGCAGGTATTTCAAATCCGTTGCCAACTTTGCTTCACCCAAGGGAGTAGCGCACCGGTTGAGATATTGAAAGAGCGAGCCATCTCCAAATAAATCCAAATCATGACTGTACGGATGATGTGGATCTGCAAAGCGAGCGCCATTTGAAAAACCGGAAAACCGGAAATGAATGGCTTCCTTTTCGGCTTGGTTTAAAGCAATCAGGTTCAACAAAATTGTTCGGGCGTATTCCTTTTGTTGCTGCAATTGCACCAGATAGAAAAACAGAATTGTAAGGGGTGCTAGGGCTACAAAATAAAAAGGATTTGTAAAGCCGAGATAAACAACGCCCATAATGACGAGTGCCACAGCTACTCGCACCCACGCATACATGCGAATGATCCGATCGCAAGTACTTACTTCTGATTGAAATTGATCAGTGCGTTGCTGGTAGTGCGATTCAAAATCCATACGCTCAGATAAACCGCTCAATGAGTTTCATCACTTCTTGCAAATACTTTTCGTCGGTTTTATCAAAATCATTTAGCCGATCGCTGTCTACGTCTAAGACAAGTGCTACCTCCTGATTTTTAAAAGCAGGCAATACAATTTCAGATTTGGAATCGGAACTACAAGCGATGTGTCCGGGAAACTCATCTACATTGGGCACAAGCATTACTTTTTTCTCTTTCCAGCATGCGCCGCAAACACCTTTTCCGTATGCAATGCGTGTGCAGGCAATAGGCCCCTGAAAAGGGCCCAAGACTAATTCATTATTTTTTACCACGTAGAATCCTACCCAAAAGAAATTCATCGCCTGACGCAACGCAGCAGCTATGTTTGCGAGGTTCGCCACGGCATCATTTTCTCCGGCAATCAACGCTTCAATCTGGGGCACCAGCGATTGATAGCGCTCTTGTTTAGAGACGGCCACATCAACAATCAATTGCTCTGCCATAGTTTTATTCGTTGGTGGTAGGAGATGATAAATCTGTAGTCGGAAGCGAAGGCGATTCAATAGCATCCGTCGGTGCCTGCTCTTCGGTTTGAGGCACTTCTTTTTCTTTGAAAAATCGCTTTTGGAAAATTAGGATTGAAACAACCCCAATAAAAATGGAGGAGTCTGCAATGTTAAACACGGGACTGAAAAATAAAAATTCCTGACCTCCCAGCCAGGGAAACCACTCTGGCCATGTGAAATTAGCTACCGGAAAAAAGAGCATGTCAATGACCTGGCCATGAAACCACGGCGTGGGGGAATCGAGCGGTGCATTTCCTAAAAACACACCGTAGAAAATACTGTCAATCACATTGCCTACCGCGCCTCCTAAAATCAAAGCCATACAAACCAAAAAGCCGGTATGCGATTTTTTTCTGGTGACGCGAACAAGATAAATGCCGATGCCAAACGCAGCGACAATGCGAAAGACGGTGAGCGCCAGTTTTCCAAACTCACTGTCCCATTTAATGCCGAAGGCCATACCGGGATTGAGCAGATAATGAAGACGAAACCAATCGCCGATTACGTTTACTTCTTCATGCAAATACATGTATTTGTGTACAAGCAGTTTGCTGGTTTGATCGAGACAGATAACGAGGAAGGCAATCAGGAAATATTTGTAGACTTTCATTGAAATAGTTGAACAGGGTACAATTTAAATTTTTGATCATCGGTGATGATGACAAGATTATTATTAATGGCTTGGCTAATTATTAACCTATCGAAGGGGTCTCGATGGTAAAATTCCAATTCTATAGTCTTTTGTAAGTCTAACAAGTTAAAATCCAATAGTTCAATTTTATTTGTAGATAAATAGTTCTCCAACTCAGGAATCGATGTTTCTAGCTTCAACTTTCTAATACTTATTTTTATAGCTATCTCCCACAAGCTAGCCTTACTTACAAAAATCTGGTTTTTGTCATTTTCGATTTCTGAAATAACCTTTTTGGAAAGACGAAGGTCACCTTGAATGTGCCAAAGCAACGCATGGGTATCTATTAGCAGATTCATTCCATGTACTCTTTCAAGTCATCCAAAGGCTCATTGAAATCATCCGCCACATAGCTAACGAGATGTCTTCCGCTTCCAAATTTTCGAATTGAAGGATTAAATGAAGGGTCGCCCGGTTGGGATTTTTCAAATTCCTTTTTCAATGACTTGATCTTGTTAATCAAGTCGATATCCTTCAACTTTTGAACCCAACTGACAATCTCTGACTTTTCCAATTCTATGTTCATGTCACAAAGTTAATCATTCTGAATTATACCTTTTTTATAAGCACTTTCAGCGTAATCTCGTCCATGTCCACGTCTATGCTTTCGTTTAACTTCTCTTTAAACTCCAAACTCAATGCTTGGGTTTCTGCACAGATGTATTCTTTGAATTGGGTAAGTGATGCAACAATTAAGACGTCATTTTTTTCAACCGTAATTCCAATTTTGTCCAACACCTCTAGACCTTTGTCTTTGCGCAAGTTTTGGATTCGATTTACAAAATCGCGGGCAATGCCTTCACGTTTAAGTTCCTCGGTAATCGTAATGTCAAGTGCAACGGTAATACCACCTTCGGCAGCAACCGCCCAACCGGGAATATCTTCGGAGCTGATCAGCACATCTTCCAACACTAAATCAAAGCCTCCTGTGCTTAGCTTTCCGGTTTTTTCAATAGTCGAAATATCTTCTTTGCTGAAACCATTAATCACAGCCGACACTTCTTTCATTTTTGGGCCGTATTGTTTTCCCAGTTTTGGTAAGTTCGGTTTTACTTTTTTCACCAAGATGTCCGAAGTATCATCGATGTACTCGATGGATTTTATATTCACCTCTGCTTTGATGATGGCCTCCACGCTACGAACGCGTTGCGCAAATTTTTCATCAATTACCGGCAACAGTATTTTTTGCAGGGGCGTACGTACTTTGATTTTACTGTTCTTGCGGATGGAGTGCGTCAACGAGCAAATCCGTTGCGCGTAGTCCATGGCAATTTCCAACTCAGCATCTTTTCGTTTCTCGTCCGCTTTCACCAACAGTGTGTGGTGAATGGATTCAAACTGTAGTGGTGTGTTGTTTTGTTTCGCTTTCGTGCGAATGGAGTCGGTTAAATTTTTGTAGAGCCACTCGCTAAAGAACGGTGCGATGGGGGCCATCAGTTGTGCGGTTACCATTAGGCATTCGTACAATGTTTCGTAAGCTGCGCGTTTGTCTTCTGATAAAATAGATGATTTGTCGTTTGAAGTATTAGCGTCCTCCTTCGCTAAAGCTACGGAGGATGAAGGTTGCCAGAAACGCTTGCGGTTGAGACGCACATACCAATTTGATACATGATCGTTCACAAACTCCTGAATAGCGCGTGCTGCCTTCGTCGGTTCGTAGTCTTCATAAGCCGCAGTCACCTCAGCAATTAAGGTTTGTTCTTTGGTGATAATCCATTTATCGAGCGGAGCGAGGCGCTCAAATGGCACATTGTTCATTTCGTCTTTCACGAAGCCGTCAATATTGGCGTACATCGCGAAGAACGAATACGTGTTCATCAGCGTGCCAAAAAATCGGCGTTGGGTTTCTTCAATGCCGGCTAAGTCAAACTTGAGGTTATCCCAAGGCGGAGCATTTTCAATCATGTACCAGCGCACGGGGTCGGCTCCGTATTTGCTGAGCGTAGTGTAAGGGTCAATCACGTTGCCTTTGCGCTTGCTCATCTTCTCACCGTTCTTATCTAGCACCAAGCCGGTAGAGATTACATTTTTAAATGCGACACCACCGTTGTTTACTTTTTGGTTGACTGCTTTGATTTCATCACTGCTTTCGCTGAGCAAGGTGGCGATGGCGTGCAGTGTGAAAAACCAACCACGTGTTTGATCAACACCTTCGGAGATGTAATCAGCTGGATATGCGTTTTCAAATACTTCTTGATTCTCAAACGGGTAATGCCATTGCGCATACGGCATTGCACCGGAGTCAAACCACACATCTATGAGGTCGGTCTCGCGGTACATGGGTTGTCCGCTTTTGCTTACCAATACAATTTCATCTACAAAGGGTCTGTGTAAATCATTTAGCGATGTGTTTGTCAATTGCTTATTGTCAATTGTCAATTTACTATTCGCTTTTTCAATTTCTTCTTGCAGTTGTGCAACAGAGCCAATGCAAATTTCTTCACGACCATCTTTGGTTCTCCAAATAGGAAGAGGTGTTCCCCAATAACGTGAGCGTGATAAATTCCAATCTACCAGGTTCTCCAGCCAGTTGCCAAAGCGGCCTGTGCCAGTTGACTCTGGTTTCCAATTGATGGTTTTGTTCAACGCCACCATCTTATCTTTTAGCGCGGTGGTTTTGATGAACCACGCATCGAGTGGATAGTACAACACGGGCTTGTCGGTGCGCCAACTGTGTGGGTAGGTGTGCTCGTATTTTTCTACTTTGAAGGCTTTGTTTTCTTCCTTCAAAATGATGGAGATAATCACATCCGTGTTTTTGTAATCGGGGTGCTTCTCATCTTCGTCCGTATAATTCTTCACATAGAAATCATCCGCGCCAAGCGGCTTATGTGTTTTGATCTGATATCTGGCAACGCCTTCTTTTAGTTTCTCACCAATAGCGGTGATGAATTTTCCTTTCTTATCTACCGTAGGCAATTCGTTACCCGCCTCGTCTTTGATCGTCATGGCAGGCACGTTGTTTTGCTTCGCCACCCGGAAGTCGTCTGCACCAAACGTAGGAGAGATGTGTACAACACCGGTACCATCCTCGGTTGTTACGAAATCGCCAGCGATGATTTGAAAAGCATTTTCGGTTTGATAGAATGGTTGCACGTACGGCATCAACTGCTCGTAGCGAAGACCAAGCAAATCTTTGCCGGTAAGTTCTTTTACAATTTCAAAAGGAATAGCCTTGTCTCCGGCTTTGTAATCTGCCAACTTCAATTCCTTATTTTTCTCGGAGAAGTATTTACCGACTAAATCTTTGGCTAGTACAACACTTACCGGTTTAAAAGTGTATGGGTTAAAGGTGTTCACCTGAACATACTTAATCTTATCTCCAACGGCCAAGGCTGTGTTTGATGGAAGCGTCCACGGTGTGGTCGTCCATGCTAACACGCACACTTCTTCATTCGCCGTGAAAATACTTTTGAATTTTGCGTCTTGAATCAACTTAAACTGTGCCACCACCGAAGTGTCTTTTACTTCTTTGTAGCAACCGGGTTGATTGAGTTCGTGCGAGCTGAGTCCGGTGCCATCCGATGGAGAGTAAGGTTGGATAGTGTATCCTTTATACAGCAAACCTTTGTCGTAGAATTTTTTCAAAATCCACCACAGCGATTCAATGTATTCTTTTTCGTAGGTGATATAAGGATTTTTCAAGTCAACCCAGTAGCCCATTTTGGTGGTCAGATCATCCCATTGATCTTTGTACTTCATCACCGTTTCGCGGCACTTCTGGTTGTAATCTTCGATGGATATTTTCTTCCCGATATCGTCTTTAGTGATGCCCAGTTCTTTTTCCACCTGCAATTCTACCGGCAGTCCGTGTGTATCCCAGCCGCCTTTACGCTTTACCTGATAGCCCTGCAAAGTTTTAAAACGACAGAAAATATCCTTAACGGTGCGGGCCATTACGTGGTGAATGCCGGGCGTGCCGTTGGCCGAAGGAGGCCCCTCGTAAAAGGTAAAAGTGGGGGCACCCTCGCGGTTGCTCACCGATTTTTCAAAAATCTGCTGCTCTTTCCAGAATTCCAGCATCTCGCTGGCAATGGTAGCATAGTTGAGTTCTTTGGTTTCTTTGTACTTGCTCACGGGTAACGAAAAATAGGGCGCAATTTAACAAAGAATCGGGGATTTGGATAACCATATCTGGTTAGTGCCAAAAAAGCAGATTATTGAATAAATCTATAAATTGATGAAAATTTTAACAGCTTATGTCAAGCAATACTTCCCTTTATGAACTAGCATTGTTGCAGAAAATAGTTGATTATTTTGAAAAGAATATTTTTAAAAAACATATAGTAGCATCTTTGGAGGTACACTCTAAACTCAAATCTTATGATATAAATCCAATCTTGGTAAAATATTTATCGAAGATTATTGAAGATAACTATAGTCCCGAGGGTGTTGCGAAAGCATTGTTTTATCCTAGAGTTTTAGGCACTTCAATAACAACCTCGCTAGGTACTCGAACTCAAAAAATGTTTGTCGAATTAGGAATCGCGAGGAGTTCGTTGATTAAGGGAATGGATATTGAATTTGATGATAAGGTAGATAATAGAGCTAAATGGTGCCAGCTAAAATCTGGCCCCAATACGATCAACTCAGAAGATGTAAAGCCTTTAATAGATAAGTTTACCAAAACAATTCGACTAGCAAGAACTAATAATTCGAAACTAAGCAATAATGACTTTGTGGTAGGAGTATTGTATGGTGGGCCGACAGAATTAAGCATGCACTATAAACTAATAGACAAGACTCATCCTGTTTATATCGGAAAAGAGTTTTGGTATCGTATAACTGGCTTTCCTGATTTTTATGAAAAATTGGTTACTGCACTGCATACATGCATCTTGAATCAAGACACAAAAGATGTGTTCAAAAAGGGATGTGATGATTTAACCCAAGAGATCAAATCATCTTCTCTTTTTCAATTTTAGATTTTGGTAGTAAGTATTGAGAAACTTTACTATTGAGTATCCAATTTCTCTTCCTAAATTAACAGGGACTGCATTGCCTATTTGTTTGTATTGTTGTGCCATAGAGCCACAAAATTCCCAATCATCCGGAAAGGTTTGAACGCGAGCGTATTCACGAACAGTAAATGGTCTGGTTTCATCAGGGTGACATCTTTCAGTTTGCTTCTGAGCTGGGCTGCACGTTAGAGTGAGGCATGGTTCGTCCCAACCTATACGTCTGGCAATACCGGTTTTTCCTCCTCCGAGATAGAAACTTCCTCCCATAAATTTCTTTTGAATCCTGATAGGTAAATCGCGCCAATAACCTTTGGGAGGAATAAGATCGAGCACTTCTTCTTTGTTCTTAGGATATTTTGCTCCAATTGATTTTGGGACATTGTTGTCAAATAGTTCTCCCTTTTTTAAGGCATCTTTCAAAGTATATATTTTTTTGTATGGCGTTGGATATGTGTATTGTACATCAATGTCTTTGCGCACCCCAACTAAGATTAATCTCTCTCGTTTTTGAGGAACTTTATACGAAATAGCCTTTAGAACTTGTACAGGTACAACATTATAGCCTATCTCATCTAAAATGGAGATCATTCCTTTTAAAGTTTTTCCTTGATCGTGACTTAGTAATCCCCTTACATTTTCTCCAATACAAATAGGAGGATTTACTTCCTGTACGACTCTAGCGAATTCATAAAAAAGAGTTCCGCGAGCGTCAGCAAGACCAAGTTTTTTACCTGCATAACTAAATGCCTGACAAGGAAAACCACCTGTTACTATATCTACTTTGTTATGGTATTCATTGAAGTCAAATGAGCGAATGTCTCCTTCTAATATTTTCCAATTAGGTCTGTTTTTCCTTAATGTCTGACAAGCCCATTTATCTATTTCATTGAGTGCAACACATTTCAACCCAGCTTTTTCTAAACCAATAGCTAAGCCTCCCGCACCAGCAAATAACTCTAAAACGGTATATTGATTTTCCGGATTAACTTCATTGTTAACATCATCTTTAATTTCCTTTGAAAAAAAATTTGAAAACAATAATTCAACTTGATCTTTTCGATAGACTCGATAATTACTCATCGGTTCGCGAACGGCTGAAAGCTTGCCTTCGCGATCCCATCTTCTTAAAGTTTCCTTACTCTTTCCAATTAGTTTTGAGGCTTCTGCTAATGTTAAGAATTCATTCATAACCAAATTATATAACCTTATACAATGGTTACAAATTTAGAATTTATTTTATATGACAAGTAGACTTGAGCAATTTTTTTAACTTGTACGTATGACCGAACTCGAAAAGTACATCCACGGCTATTTTGGGGTGCCCACCGATGATCTTGCCAAGATTGTCACGTTCTTCAAGCCTGTAAGCCTGAAGAAAGGTGAGTATTTTTTGAAGGCCGGTCAGTTGTCGGATCGGTTGGGCTTTGTGCAATCGGGGATTGTGCGTGAGTTCGTGGAGGCGAACGACAAAGAAGTGACCAAATGGATTTCGACCAAGGGATACTTTGTGGTGGACTTAGCCAGTTTTGTTTTTCGTCAGCCTGCCAGATGGAATTTTCAAGCGTTTATGGATACCGAATTGTTTGTGATCGACCAAAAGAACTACCAACGAATTGGCCAGATGGTGGAGCGCTGGCCGGAGCTCGAAAAACTTTTCATCGCCAAGTGCTTCACGGTTTTAGAAGAGCGGGTGCTCACGCATCTTTCCATGACCGCCGAAGAGCGCTATCAGCAATTGTTTGCATTCAATAAAGAATTGTTCAATCAGGTGCCGCTGCAATACCTGGCTTCTATGTTGGGCATGACGCCCGAAACGTTGAGTCGCCTGCGTAAAAAGAGTTTTTAATAGGTTAATAAGCCGCCTTTCCTTTTTCGGCAACCACTTCTTGATTTTTGTCAAGAGCACGCGTGCCCTTGTGCCACACCTTTGTATCGTTATCAACGAAGCAAATGAACACAAAAACAATTTTATTAACCGCTATCAGCGTGGCTCAATTCAGTCTTGCTGCGGCACAAAACACAACAACTATGAAAACGATCAATCCAAACGCACCCGTAAAATGTTCAAAGAGTATCCGCATTCAGGCAAGCCCTGAAAAAGCTTGGCAAGTACTTACCAACATCAATCAGTGGGCAAATTGGCAAACAGAAATTAGTAACGCTAAACTTCATGGTAAGCTGGAAGTAAACTCAACATTCAAATGGAAAACAGGCGGCGCAAAAATTCTATCCACCCTACACACGGTGGAACCGCACCGCCTGTTTGGATGGACCGGCAAAACATTTGGCATGTATGCGATTCACAACTGGACGCTTCAATCAGAAGGCGAATTCACCATTGTTTCCGTTGACGAAAGTATGGAAGGGATTTTGGCGGGCTTGTTTAAAAAATCCTTCAACAAAAATCTGGAGAAGGGCATGCAAACCTGGCTTGAGCTTTTGAAGAAGGAGTGTGAAAAGTAAATTACTCAACTGCCCCTTCCGATCGTGAATTTTTTGATTTGCTCAAATCGATGGCTTCGTCTTCTTCTTCGCCATAGAAGCCGGGGTCGAAATCATCGATTAGCAATTTTTTATTCTTCCGTTTCTTCGGATTATCAAACGTCATGATCAATACCGTTAACCAAATCAGGTTGGTAAACATGGAGATTACCAATGTGAAGTAAGAACTACCAAAGTAATGGTTCCTCTAAAGGAAATAATTTTTACAAAGATTCTAAGGCTATATCTACAAAAAGTGTTTATTTAGAGAACATGTCCTGCTTTGTTAAGGAGTCATTCTTGAAACTCTTCTTTTTGATAGTTTTGATTACGCTGGCTATTTGCCCAGTGCTGGCGCAGCCTTCGGTGCTAACTTTAGAGCAGTTGGGCGAGCTCACTCCAGAAAAAATTGAGGGCTATCATACACAGGTAAATGACAAAGGCCGAATCTTGCAGATAGGAACGCTATCATATTCGATGATTGAGCGAACATTTGTACATGGCAAAAAACAAGTCAACATCATGCTGTTTGACTACAACAATGCTTCCATCATGTACAGGCAGGCAACCCAAAAATGGAAAACAGCCGTGGGTCAGGAAACAGATTCGATGTTAGAAAATGCGTATCAATTAGAGAATCAACCCGGCTGGATGCAATACGATAAAAACCAAAACCGATCGCAGATTACGTTGGGTATTCAAAATCGATTTTTTCTGGTGTTGAAGGGTGAAAGTATCTCTTTGAGTGATTTAGATAACATCGCAAAAATTTTTGACTTGGCACGTTTTCCTACCCAAGAGGTGGCTATGAATGATGCCAAAGATCGCTAACAAGCAAATAAAAGAAGGATCACTATTCGGCGGCTCCCTTTCGATCGTGAATTTTAATCTTGCTCAAATCGATGGCTTCGTCTTCTTCTTCACCATAGAAGCCGGGGTCGAAATCATCGATCAGTAATTTTTCGCCCTTCCGTTTCTTCGGCTTATCAAATGTCATGATCAATGCCGGTAACAAAATCAGGTTGGTAAACATCGAGATCACCAGCGTGGTTGAAGTAAGAAGTCCCAAGGCAATGGTTCCGCCAAACGAAGAGAACGAGAATAAAATGAAGCCTGCAAAAAGTACAATGGAGGTGTAGATAATGCTCTTGCCGGTTTCCAAAATACTTTCACTCACCGACACGGGAACAAAGAATCCATTGGCCAGTTGCTCTTGTCGATACTTCGCGAGAAAACGAATAGAGTTATCAACGGAGATACCAAAGGTAATACTGAAGATCAGTGCGGTGCTCGGCTTTAAATCGATGCCTAAATAACCCATGATGCCCGCTGTGATCATCATTGCAATCAGATTAGGAATGAGTGATATGATGATCATGCGAATGTCTGAAAACAAAATCGCCATCGAGAGTGTGATCAGGATAAACGCCAGCAGCAAACTTTCTTTCAGATTGTTGATGAGAAATTTATTTCCCTTGATGAAGAGCTTCGTGGTGCCTGTTACATTGGTTTTGATATCAGTGCCTTCAAAAATCTGATTCATTCGTGGCTCAATCACCGTATGCACCAGCGAGTCCAGTCGTTTAGAACCGATGTCGGCAATTTGCATAGAGATGCGCATGCGCGTGAAGGTAGAATCCACAAATGATTTGAGCAGACCGCTGTTGTCGGTTTGGCCTTTCATGTAACGCAGGATGTATCCACTCTCTGCTTTGCTGGGTAGCGAATACTTTTTCGGGTTGTAGTTGTAGAAGGCCTGCTTGGAAGCTTTCACAAGACTGATGACAGAAATCGGTCTGGATACCACTGAAATGGAATCGATGAAGCTTTCAAACTCTTCGATCTTTTCTAAATTTTTGATGTTGAGTACACCTCTTCGCTTGCCGGTGTTCACTTCAATTTCTAAGGGCATTATGCCACTGAAGTTGGATTCAAAAAAATTCAGGTCTTTCCGAATCTGGCTGCCTTCCGGCACATCGTCCATCATGTACGAAACAGACTGCAAGCGCATCATGCCAATTCCGGCAATGATAGTCACTGCCATCGACACGATATAAATGGCAGGGCGATAGCGATGCACCATGATGTCGATGTATTTTACAAACGACCCCATGATTTTGAAATTGAGATGGCTCAAGTGCTTGGGCGAAGGCTCGGGCAACCACGAGAAGATGCCCGGAATCATAATCAGGCTCACGACAAAAAGTGCCATGATGTTGATACCGGCTACAATACCAAATTCACGTAGAATTAAAATATCGGTGGCAAGCAAGGTTAAGAAACCAATGGCAACTGTCAAGTTGGTGAGAAACATCGCCAAGCCCATCTTATTTACTACGGCTGCAATGGCTTCTTCTTTGTTTCTTCGCTTAGAGTATTCGAGGTGATATTTGTTGAGGAGGTAAATAGCATTGGTAATACCGATTGTCACAATTACAGGAGGAATCAATCCACTCAGCAAGGTAATCTTGTAGCCAAACAGTGAAAGCGTGCCCATGACCCACACCACTACAATACCGATGATGATCATAGAGAAGAGCACTGCGCGGAAGGAGCGGAAGAACAAGAACATGATCACACCTGTAACCAATGCAGATAGATACAAAAAGATTTGCATCTCTTTCCGAACTTCAGTCGCCATCATTGAGCGGATATACGGTATGCCTGCGTAACGAAGTTCGATGCCCGTCTCAGTTGTAAATGCTTTACCCATTTTTGACAGAGCATCTGTCATGGCGATGCGCTTTTCAGAGTTCATCACTTCTTTGGTGATGGAAACCAACATCATGGTAGAGCCATTTTCTGCGTTTACAATCTGGCCCATGTAAAACTTTTGGTTGCGCATAGCGCCCAGCAAACTATCCAATTGTTGCTGACTGGAAATTTCTTTCGGAAAAAGTCCGTCTAAGTAAAAGCGTGTGTTGGCCGTGTCTTTGCGAATGATTTTTATCTCCGGCAGGCTGAGTACGTTGTTGACACCGGCAATCGCTTTGATGTCCTTATTGAGTTGTCTGAAACGATTGAATTTATTTAAAGTGTAGATCGAGCTATCGCGCACTCCTACGGCAATGATATTGCCATCTTCGCCAAACTGCTTTTTAAACTTTTGCAGAAAAACCATTTCGGGGTCGTCCAGCGGCACCGTGCGGGCGAGGTCATAGCTCATCTGCACCTTGGTGGCGTGGTAGCCCATAAAAACGGTGATCAATAGAATGACCCCGATCAGAGCCAGACGAAAACGAATAATCAGGTTAGCAATACGTGTCCACATAGCCGCCAAATCTAATGATTTTTAGGCTTTGTAGACCTTATTTTTTGTGTGTATTAGGTTTCTGCTAACTAAACAACTGAATTTTTAGGGATAAGTAAGAAGTTCTATTCAAGTCGCATTTGTTTACCCATCAGGATGACGCTATTTTTACAATTAAAGTTCATGGTCTTAAACACTCTTACTAATGAAAATATTATTGGACATTCCTGACAACAAAGCTTCTTCGCTAATGGAAGTTTTGAAGAGCATTTCATACGTAAAGGCAAGCCAGATAACAGATGCCAAAGCGTTACTAATGCAAGAAATGCGGGAAGCAGTAAAAGAAATGAAACTGATAAGAGCAGGCAAGAAAAAAGCACGCAACGCAGAAGATTTCTTGAATGAACTATAAGGTTAAATCGATAGCTGTTTTCGAAAAGCAAGCCAGCAGACTTATCAAAAAGTATCCTTCGCTTAAACGAGAATTATTAGAACTGATTGAGGAGCTGAAAAGCGACCCTCAAATAGGCACTCCAATTGGTCGGCATTGCTTCAAAATCCGACTGGCAATTGCATCAAAAGGTAAAGGTAAAAGTGGTGGAGCATGAATCATTACCAACTTTTTGTTTGTAGATTCCACTGTTTTTCTGTTGGCCATTTACGATAAGTCCGAAAAGGATACTCTCAGTGATAAGGAACTGCAAGAACTCCTACAAAATATTCCCCAATAGCTGCGATCTTTATATACACGTAATACTACGTCATAATCACTGACTGATCTTTTTGCAAGAAGGCAAAGTAAAGTGTAACGCCTATGGAAACCACGAAGTAAACCGCCAAGATCGAAGTAATTAAAGCAAAATGGGCTGCCGCACCAAACCAATCGCCTAGCGATAACACGAGAAACAAGCCAAAGCCACTGCGCATGATCTCCACCGCCAGTGAGGATAAATTTTTGTCCATCAAGTCGGTGAGCGCGTAAACGGATAAGAAAATAAACGCCCCATACAAAAAGATACCCGGACTGCCGATTTCCGCGATGTTGGCAAACAAATAGCTCATAAAAAGCAATAAGATCAGTAACTGTATCCAGCACCAGGTCATCAGTCCTTGCACATTGGCGGGGTCATATTTCTGAAAATGGTAAACATCTTTAATTTTCTCCACCGGATATTTTTCAGCTACATCGGCGGGGCGCCAGCCGAGGGGCATAAACCAAATTTTTAGTTTGTCTTCCCACTTTTGGGCGCGCCACGCATCTTTGATCAAAAGCCATAGGTGCATAAAATTGATTTTGATCGGATTCCACGTTTGCACGGGGCGTGTTACGCCATAAACAGGGGGTACTTCAGGTAATTCTTCCTGATAGGTTCCAAAAAGTTTATCCCAGAAGATAAAAATCTGACCGTAATTTTTATCCAGATATTCCGGATTGATAGCATGGTGTACCCGGTGGTGTGAAGGGGTAACAATAATTTTTTCGAGAAAGCCCATGCGGCCAATGTGCTGTGTGTGGTACCAAAACTGTGCGAATAAATGGAGTGGTGCTACAATGGAAATTACATCCTGCGGAACACCCAGCAAGGCTGCAGGCAGCAGGAAGATGGCAAATATTTTTACAATCGAAGAAATACTCTGGCGTAGCGCACATGCCAGATTAAACTCTTCGCTGCTGTGGTGAACGATGTGATTGTTCCAAAATAAATTGTACTCGTGCGCAATGCGGTGCACCCAGTATCCAGCAAAATCCAGCGCTATAAAGGCAACAGCATACGTCATCCATCCGGAAGGAACATGCGTGATAGCTACCTTTTCTGACAACCATCCATAAGAGATAATGATTACACTTAAGCCCAACACATCTTTCGTCACGTTGGTCATACCTGAACTGAGGCTGGACAGCATATCATTGGTGCGGACGGTGTCGTTGCCTTTTCGCCAACCCCACCATTTTTCAAATAATACCAATACCAAAAAAGAGGGCATGGCATACAACAGGATTTTACCATAGGTTTCCATAGAGACCGATTTAAACGTGTTGGATAGATTAGACGGGGAGACTAATTCTTCACCAATTTAAGAAAATGAATTTTACCTGTGCAATTGATTTTTAGTAAGTAAATTCCGGCAGTCACACTGCGGGTGTTCAACCGCATTCCATTAAGCGAAATATCTTGTTTTCTGCCCAAAATATCAAATAACGCTACCGATTCGATGGGCTCATCGGCCTGCACATTTATTTCTGAATCAAATGGGTTAGGATAGGCCCCTATTTTTTCGGTTTCCGAAGTAGAAAGTACCAGATTATTCGGTTGATAGGGTGTAGCCATCGTGGTGGCCAAAAATGGGCCATTTCCATCGGGAATGCGGCTGAGGCTACCCGCAAACGTCTGCCCATCGAAGGTCATTTCGTCGAGGGCGGTGGCATTTCCACCTGCCAGGTGGTACAGCCCCACTTCTTCGCCGCCGGCCGAAAGCTGAAATGAAAGATGGTATTGACCAAGAGCTATTTTTTGATCGGCAAAGAAAACCTGATACGCCCCTGGCTGCAATAGTAAGGGCTCTCCGTTATCGCTTTGGATGCGGTGGTTGATTTTTTGACTCAGTTTGTCGGTGAGGTACAACCCATTTAAATCGACCGGAGCCGAACCGGCATTGTACACTTCAATCCAATCCTTTCCAAAAGTTTTATCTTCCCCACCCAGCGCGTTGACTTCATTTATTTTCAAATTGGTGATTGTGCGATTATCTTCTTCGAACACTGCCACGTAACTGGCATCTGCGAGTGCAACATTTTCTACGATTCGGTTTGTGATAATCTGATCGGCCTTGCCACTGATTTTGCGGGTCGATAACTCAAGATCAAAACTGATATCCGAACTGCTGCTACTGCTTTGATGAATTTCTACCGCAATTACATTCTTACCGGGCTTGATCAATCCTTTCGGTATATTGAAAGGAGCATATACTCCTTCTTGAGCAGCCTGTAATGCGAGTGTGTTGGTAGTGATTGCTCCTGCTGGCATATTGCTACGCATCACTTCTTGTTCATTCAGATAAATAACTATGCCATCATCAAACAAAGCCAGTCCTTGCAGCAACTGCAGACCCACTGTATCTGCAAGGGTGAAGGAATGGCGGAAATAAGTTGTTATGAATTTATTATTTGCATCCGGCCCAAAGCCGACAATAGTTTTTTCATCGCCATCGCCATAACCCAGTTGCGCGGAACCTTCCTTCCATGTTCCATCGCTAAAATTTTCAGAAGCCCAATTGGCGTCAGGTAATGTGCCACTGTCAGCATATTTCCAAGCGACCTCCCGATTAATCAATGGCACCGCACTTGATTGATAAGCCGATGCTAGCCAATGCTTGAATCGATAGCCCGGCGCGGCCACCGCCTCAATTTTGTATCCAAGATTTTTAAAATAATTGCCTTGTGATAATTCGAAGTCGGATAGTATGCCATTCAGTTTATAGTTTCCGGTGCCTTCCTGTGAAGTTTTAATTGACAAGTGAATTGATTCCGGCAGGCCAAAGAATTCGGCCATGTGTTGAAAGAGATAGAGTGGTCTTTCGGTAGCGAAAGATTTCATCACTTGCAGTGCTCCATACCAATCGTTGAAGTTTCCGCCCCAGCGTGCTTTGTGAAAAGGTATTTCTGCTTGAATGCGATTGCTAAACCGATCAATTGTGGCGTGCAACCGATCGGTGCTGAAGCTGGTAAGCATGCTGGTGTTCAATCGCTGAATAAACTTTGTTCGGAAGGTCGGATTCTGAAGTACCATGCGAATGTGTTCGGTAGTAGATGCAGGATTAGGCCAATCGGTTTTTGTTGAGTCTGTAGCGAAGCTTAACGTGGGATGAGTAGAGTAACCTACCAACCCCATACCAAAATCGGTGTCCCATAAAATCCACCGGAATTTTCCACCCTCTTTTTTCGGTCTCCAGAACTTCGTGTTGTTGCCCGGCCAGTCGGTATTGGCAAAATAAATTTCAGTGACCAAATAGTTGATGTACTCATCGATGTCTATGTTTTGATCGATGAAGTTGTAGGCAGCATCGGTTTTGCGATTCATGCCACGCAACGCATTTTTATAGTTAAGATAAGATGTGTTGGTACCTTCTAAAGCGTTTTCATATGTCTCCAGCAAATCGATTTCGTCTTTTTTGTAGCCGTAGTTGGATTCAATAAAATCGGCATCAATTTTTTCGCGCAGGTTTTGAATGCCCCAGTAATTTCCGTTGAGATAAAATGCCGTAGGCTGATACGCCATGTAATCAATATTCATAGCTGTGCCGGCCACTTCCTGAATCAGGGCATCGCGAAATTGAGTGACGTTAAAATCATTGCCCGAATTGCGTAGAAAAACGCCACCGAATTCAGAAATAGGTTTCTTATCAAAGAAGCGGTACTCCAATTGATTTGAGCCATACTCATCACGCGCTTTGAGAGCAAATGATTTTTGAGGAAAATTCCGGCTGCATGCGCCACTGATACGAATGTCTACATGCTGATCGAACTTGCGATTGCCGGTGGCATCAAAGTATTCAAATACCGCGTGCCGCGACCAATCCTGATTCCAGTTACGTGGCCTGTCGGAGCAGTTGCCCCATGCACCATTCGTTCCATCGGTGTAAATTCCATAGGTATCATTCCACAAGTAGTCGGGTTTGGTAGAGATCGAAACAATGGGCAATGTGCCAGCGTGTTCGTTGATGAAATAGGTTTTTCCTTCTGTTTCACTGGGGATGTTTTCCGCCAGATATGCCTTTGCTTTTACAATCGTAGTGGTTGCTAATGGAATTGCGCCTGTGTAAATGTTGGATTGATCATGAGGCTCCGATCCGTCGGTGGTATAGCGAATTTGAACAGCCGCGTTTGTATGAGAAAGTGTTACTTGTTGAAAGCCATTGTAGCGTCCCGCTTTAAGCGAAAAAGTAGGTTTGGCGAGCAGCGTAGTACCCGTTGCCGAAAAATTGGCAGCGAGTGGAGTGGGTTTGAGTAAGTGGCCCCAGGTAGATCCTCCATTTACCAATCGGCCATACGCTATATTGAGGTATTGCTTAGGAAATTGTACCTGATCGATACTCGTTGAGCCGACGCTGAGAATTAAATCTTCTCCATCGCTGTCGAGGGTAAAGTTGGTATGGTATCCTGCGTTTTTATTGTCTGCCCAAACACGCACAAAACCCTTGGCGGGAATGGTGATGCCGTTGGGAAATCTCCATTTCTGTGGCTGCGATGGAGCATCGGATAGATAATAATTGTCGAGGGAAACGGCACTGCCCCCCGAATTAAAAACCTCAACCCACCCTGCGAAATTGTAGAAATCGGGATCATACTCAAGGTCTGAGTTGGTGGCCATTACTTCATTGATAACAACTTGTGCGGAAAGGGAAGTCTGAATAAACAAGCACAACAGAAATAGTTTTTTCATTTCATCATGTTAGTCATCCAATACCCTTTATTTTTCGATACATACTCAATGCATGTCGATCGGTAAGCCCGGAAACAAAATCAATTACATGCCGCAATACCTTGTAATTACTGTTCTGATGCTGCTCAATGGCCCAGCGCACATCTTCCGGAAATAGCAATGCTAAGTTAGCATACTTTCGGGAAGGCGTCTTTGCCACCAAATGAAATCCAGCCTGGATAAACTCACTCAATAATCCAGGCAGCACTTCGTGGCCGGCAGCTTCAATTTCTACCACGTTGCGTGAGCGATATATTTTTTCAATTGAAATTCGACTGATGTTTTCGAGTGCCGTTTTCGAGGGACATACATCAGTCAAAGCTTGATCAAATGTTCCTTCTAAAATTGGCAACTCATGATCTAAGAATACATTCGTACATTCTTCCACTAATTTCCCGATGACTAATGCGCGTAACACGCCTAGCTTCTCATTTAGGCCAACATGCTTTTTTAGTTTCTCAGCATTGAATTGTTCACCTAGAATCGAAGCCATCAAGTGTACCGTTTCGTCTACACTCACCAAACCCATTCGGCAACCATCTTCCAGATCGATAATGCTATAACAAATGTCGTCTGCGGCTTCAACTAAAAAGGCGAGTGGATGGCGGCACCAGTTATTTTCGTTTTGCTGAAGAAGCCCGAGCATATTTGCTACTTTTTGAAAATGCTCACTTTCAGTTTGAAAGAATCCGAATTTTTTTTGGCTCTTTCTTTTTTTATCGCGTGCAGGAAAGTAAGCCGGGCATGGATATTTGGTGAAGGCGCCGAGTGTGGCTGCTGTCAACTTCAATCCATATTCTTTCTTGTTAAGTAACCGAAAGCCTTGCGCATTGCCTTCAAATTTGAGTAAGTCATTCCACTCTTCGGTGCTTACTTGTTTTTCGAAAGCTTGCCCTTGCGGGTGATGAAGAAAGAAGTCAGACAATGCATCTTCACCGGCATGGCCAAAAGGCGGGTTGCCTAAGTCGTGAGCGAGTGAAGCAGCTGCCGCAATGGCACCAAAATCAAAAAGCGAAAAATCTTTTTGTAATTCCGGATGACGTTGCAGAATTACTTCGCCCACTCTTTTGCCCAGTGACCTTCCAACGCTGGAGACCTCCAGACTGTGAGTCAATCGGGTGTGTACGAAATCGTGCTCCGGCAACGGATGCACTTGTGTTTTGTCTTGCAATCTTCTAAAAGGATGACTGAAAATAATCCGATCATAATCTTGTTCAAAAGCACTGCGCGAGGGTTCTGTTGCGTCGGGTTTTTGATCAAGACGTTGGAAGGAGAGTAGCTGTGACCAGTTCATATAAGTTCGAGCCCTTCAATAAAACGAAAGTCTTTAGCATTCAACGTATAAAGGGGCATTTGAAAAAATAGACACGTAGCAGATATTAAAGCATCTTGTACCTTCATACCATGACTGAGTGCATACCGAACAATTAAATCATGGTGAATTTTGTCAATTGTGGGATTTAGATCGCACAAAATAAATTTATCAAGTTCTTTTATCAACTTCAGTTGGTGTTCAGCATTTAGCGAACCACAAATTAATTCTGAAAAAGAGATCGAACTGATGCAAATATTGGTGAAACCAAATTTCAAGCAATTCGCAAATATTTTTTCATTTTTTCTGTCAATAAGTTCGATGAGAACATCGGAATCGCATAGAATTAATCTCTCTTTTTCCATGCGATCTCTCGAATATGCTCCTTACTGATCAGCTGATCTTTTGCTATTCCGCCGATCGATCTGAATTCTTCTTCCGACTTAAACTTGCTTTTAGAAAGCCTGTTTCTTCGTTCTTCCACCGATAAGTTTTCAATTTCCGCGTTTAATCTCATAGCCAAATCCTTTACGAGTTGTAAATCTCGGTCATTGTTGAAATTGATTATCAATGTCTTCATAAATCAAATTTAGGAATAAAATCGGACTAACTTTACTCCTTCAACACAAGGTCAATACACATCACCGCGGCTAAAATCAATAGGCGCAGCGGATGATCTGCTGGAACCTCTGAGCTAATTTGAAGTACATAATTATCTGCGCTGGTAAACAACTCTTTGCCTAAACCGCTCCATTTTTTCGTAACTGTAGCAAACTCTTTTCCATCGTTCGCAACAAATTTGAAATCCCAGCTAGTCCATTTTCCTTTCAACATACACAAAGGACGCTCGCTGGCATCTAATACCTCAAATTTTCCACCAATCGAAAAAAACTTTTGCTTGAATTTACCGATCACCTGATTGCGGTCATCCAACACTTCTACTTCCGAAAGAAAAAGAGAAATTCCTCTGCGCACCGTCAATACCGGTTGACCTTCCGGAGTTTTAATCTCCATATTGAAGGGCGTCATGCGCTTGTAATCGGTAAAGCGAAACAACTTGGTGAAGAAACCTAAATTTTCTTCGCGGCAATTTAAAATGATCTGTTTCGAATCCGGGTCTAGAATGTCGAAGCTGTTAGCAGCTTTAAAAACTTTTACATGTTCTTTAACGAAAAAGAGATTTTTGTTTAGACTGGGATGCATAAAATTGAGTTGGATCTTGTTTAAAAATTTGTACTAAAATACGGTAAAGTTCAGGTTGGTGCGCTTTAAACTTCTCAGATCTTTCAAAGAAATTTTCAACGGCCACCGCAAAAAATTCATCCATGTTTTCAAAAGCGTACCGACGGAAAAAATGTTCGGAGTCGTTTTTTAGGCGCGGCATCTCCTGAATGGCGTAGGCCTCAAAGGCGGCCACCCACCTGGGGCTGATTACCTGATACTCATGCCCCATTAATTTGTGCTCGAGCCAAAGTGCATGGGCGAATTCATGCAACAACAAATTGAGACCATCATCGGTGCGATGCAGCCCATCGGTAATGCCATGCCAACTAAACACGATGGTTCGTAGCCCCGGATTTACTTCTCCTTTATGCACCTTGTGGGTGATTTTTGAGTTGTAAAAATCGGGGTACACGATAATGCGTTCAAAGAATGTAAGAGAAGTATTGGGTAAGAATAACACCAACTGAGAAGCGGCAGATGCAATGATCGCCTTCATGGCGCGCTTCAGCGTGAGGTCATCGCGCTCAATGTATTCGAAGTATTCGTAGTGATCTTTTACCAGTCGTAAAAACCGCATCTTGAGTCTGCGCGGCAACTTCGAGTAGTAAGGGTATTTATGATTGAGAAACCGATGAAAAACCGGACCATCATAAAAACGAAAGCGCAACTCTGTGAACAATGAGCCAAAGAGTCGCGCTATGCTACCAAGTAAATCCAACACCATCTAAATCTTCTTCAACAGTGCTGCCAGCGAAATGGATTCTTGTATGATTGATTTGATTGCACTCACGGCTACGCGCTCTTGCTTCATCGTGTCGCGGTCGCGTATAGTCACCGTGTCATCTTGCAAAGTTTGATGATCGATGGTAATGCAGTAGGGTGTGCCAATGGCATCCATCCGGCGGTAGCGTTTACCGATATTGTCTTTGTCTTCGTAGAAACAACGAAAATCAAATTTCAAATCGTTGAAAATGGCCTCGGCCTTCTCCGGCAATCCGTCTTTCTTCATCAAAGGTAAGATGGCCACTTTGTGCGGAGCCAAAGCCGGAGGAATACGCAACACGACGCGCTCGGTTCCATCTTCCAGTTTTTCTTCCGTGTACGATTTAGAAAGAATGGATAAAAACATACGGTCTAATCCCACCGAAGTTTCTACCACATATGGAATGTAGTTTTGGTTTTCTTCGGAGTCGAAGTATTGTAATTTTTTGCCGGAAAACTTTTCGTGGCTTTTCAAATCAAAATCGGTGCGGCTGTGGATACCTTCCAATTCTTTGAACCCCATCGGAAAGTTGAACTGAATATCGCAAGCAGCATTTGCATAATGCGCCAGATTTAAGTGATTATGGTAGCGATAGTTTTCTGCACCCAATCCCAACGCCTGATGCCATCGCATACGCTTTTCTTTCCAGAATTCGTACCACTTCATCTCTTCGCCCGGCTTCACGAAAAATTGCATTTCCATCTGCTCAAATTCGCGCATGCGGAAAATAAACTGGCGTGCTACAATTTCATTCCTAAAAGCCTTTCCGATTTGGGCAATACCAAATGGAATTTTCATACGACCTGTTTTCTGCACGTTCAAAAAGTTTACAAAAATACCTTGAGCCGTTTCGGGACGCAGATAAATTTTGTTGGCATCTTCTGCCACTGAACCCATTTCAGTAGAGAACATCAGATTGAACTGGCGAACATCTGTCCAGTTTTTTGAACCCGAAATAGGATCGGTAATTTCCAAATCGAGGATCAACTGCTTCATGGCTTCCATGTTTGAGTTGCTCATCGCATCTTTTAATCGCGCGTTGGCCTCGTCTATTTTTTTCTGATACTCTACCACGCGTGCATTGGTAGTGACAAACATGGCCTTGTCAAAGTTTTCGAAGCGCTTGGCCGCTTTTTCTACTTCTTTATCAATCTTATCTTGAATTTTTGCGATGGCATCTTCCACCAGCACATCGGCACGATAGCGCTTCTTCGAATCTTTGTTGTCTACCATCGGGTCGTTGAATGCATCCACGTGACCGGATGCTTTCCAGGTGGTGGGATGCATAAAGATGGCCGCATCAATACCCACAATGTTGTCGTGCATCATAGTCATAAACTTCCACCAATATTCTTTGATGTTGTTTTTTAGCTCTGATCCATTTTGTCCATAGTCGTAAACTGCGCTGAGGCCGTCATAAATTTCACTGGACGGAAAAATAAAACCATACTCCTTCGAATGAGAGATGATGTTCTTTAAAAGGTTGTCTTCTTGATTTGCCATAAGGCGCAAAGATATAAATTAGTCGCTACCCTAAGGCAATATCAACCCAAATTCTACTGGAAAAGGGTACTAAACCGGCACTTCTATCTCGAAGCTGGTGCCCACGCCCACGTCTGAGGCTACCTTGATCTTTCCGTTCATCTTGTGAATGGTTTCTTGCACAATGTATAATCCCAGGCCAGAGCCTTTCGATTTTTCAGAAGCGCGATAGAACATTTCAAAAATTTTCGATTGATGTTCGGCTGCAATGCCAATGCCGTTATCCTTTACCTCCATCTTCAGATAATTATTGTCTTTGTACGCATTCACCTCTACCAATGGATTGTCCTTGGTACCATCGTGGTATTTGAGCGAGTTACTGATGAGGTTGTTGAGTATGACGCGCAACCGACTGCGATCGGTTTGTATGTTCAGATTGTGTGGAAAATTGTATTTAAAATAAATCTGCTCGTAACCCTCCGCGTACTTCAGATTATCGACTACTTCTTGCGTCAGTTGAAACAAATCGACCGGTTCTTTGTGTATATCAAGTCGCGAGTTTCGGGAGTAGTTGATGATTTCTAAAATAAATTCATCCAGATTTTTAACCCGCCCCTTCATCATAGCCAGACAAGCTTTTATTTCCTCGGGATCATCCGTTCGCTGGGCAATTTCAATTAACCCAAGCATGGAACTAAGTGGAGCCTTCAAATCATGCGAGGCGCTGTACACAAACCGATCTAGCTCTTCATTGGTTTTCGAGAGCAAATCGTTTTTCATTAAAATCTCTTTTTCCGAGTGATGGTTAATGTTTAACAAAAAGAAAAAGATAAGCACGCACACAATCATGCCCATTGTAAAGTTGATAATAAATGTAGTGCGCACGTAATCTTCTGCATACACCATTTTTTGCTGCTCAGGTGTTAAAATCGAAATCTTGATCTGATAGATGTAAGATAGAACAAACAAGCCGAGGCTGATCAAACAAAAGAGAATGGCGAGGTATCTGTTTCGGTAACCAAACAGCGCCAGTGCCATCAACCCCGCGATGATGAAGTAGATGTAAGTGCCCGCGCGGTAGGAATCATTTCCGGAGAAAACATAGATCAGAAAATTGGCTGCCGATAAGAGCAAAAAATTGGCTGCCTGGTATTTTTCTTTGCGGTTTAGAATAATAGCAATCAGGCAAACGATGATTAAGCCAACGTAAAAGCCGGCGAATGCCACGATCCCGTTGTACCAATCGATGAAGAGATAGAACAAGCCAATAAAAAAAGCAATAAGTGCCAATTGGCCACGCAGCATCGCTGATTTGTAGGCTGATTTTGATGAAATAAATTTATCTTTTCCGATCAGGATCGTTCGGATGAACCCGCTAAACGCCATAGCAAACAGAAAGTTTAACTCAAATTATGCAATAGAATTTCTATTGAATCATTACGGTTTAAATATAGTTTCAAATGATGAGCATAAAAATAAAAATGTTTTTTAGGTTCACCTTTTTGGTATCTTGGCAGGCATGAAGATGCCGTTTAGAAAGATCGGATTGGCGGTAGCATTTTCGCCCACCTCACGCGCCTTGCTTATGGAAGCATCGCGCTGGGCGGTGATGTATGGGGCAGAATTGGTGTTGGTACATGTAGGCCCAAAAACACAGGCAGCAGAAGAGCACATGCAGCAACTAGTTACTGACATCTCGATTACTCCCACCATTTTGTGGAGGCAAGGAAATCCAGTCAAAGAAATTTTAGCTTTTTGCCACGCAGAGAATATCGATTTGTTAGTAGCAGGCGCATTGAAAAAAGAAAACCTATTGCAAAACTACATTGGCACAGTGGCGCGCAAAATTATGCGCAAAGCAGACTGCTCTATTCTGATGATTCAAAATCCATCGTTGGAAGAGAAACAAGTACAAAATATAGTTGTCAACGCAGAAGATAGTCCCTATGTAGAACAAGCCATTGAGGTAGCCTGTACCGTCGGTGAATTGGAAAACGCGCAATGGGTTCATGTAACTCGCGAATTGAAGTTGCTCGGATTAGCTCTGGCGGCCAATGAGCAATGCACGGAGGATGAATACCACGAGAGTATGCAGGGTATGGTGCGCGAAGAGGTAGACGAAGTAGAAAAGATTTTGGGTCAGGTTCCCCATCGCAAGGTAAAAATCAACATCAAAATGCTTTCCGGAAAATCGGGCTATGAATTGGCACTCTTTGCTGAGCGCAAAAAAGCTGACCTACTGGTGGTAGGTGCTCCGGAGCGTAGGTTCATCCTCCTTGATCGCATATTTCCCCATGATTTAGAATACATTTTTGCCAACATGCCCTGTGATTTGCTGGTCGTAAACCCAAAAAAGAAAAATCATGGGTAAGCTTAGTCATGCCGATGTCGTTCACTTACTGATGCAGCTCAGCATTATGCTACTGCTCGGTCGGCTGCTGTCGGAGGCACTGCGAAAATTTAAACAGCCCGCAGTAATTGGCGAGATCATCGCCGGCATTTTATTAGGTCCCACCATTTTAGGCATGATCAAACCCGAGTGGTTTCATGCGCTTTACCCAGTACCGAGCGCTACCGCAACAGTGCTTACAGGCTTTGTGCAAGTGGCGGTAATTATGCTCTTGTTCATTGCAGGTTTGGAAGTGGATTTGCACATCGTTTGGCAGCAAGGCAAGCAAGCACTGTCTACCAGCTTATTGGGTTTGATCGTTCCATTTTCGTTTGGCTTTGTATTTCCCTATTTCTTTCCAGATTTTTTTGGCATTGCCGATCAACATGAAAAATTAACGTTTGCCTTGTTCATGGGCACAGCCATGGCCATTTCGGCATTGCCGGTTATTGTGCGTATTTTAATGGACTTGAATCTTTTCAAATCAAAGATGGGTTTGTTGGTAGTAACATCTGCTATGATAGACGATCTGATCGGTTGGCTGATCTTCTCGGTTATTCTTGGCATGATTGGCAAGCGAGGCGATTCTTTTTCAATCCTCAACACAGTTCTATTGACAATTACATTCGTGGCCATCATGCTCACGTTGGGGCGGGGTTTACTCAATCGAATTCTGCCGTGGATCAACAAAAAATTAGCTTGGCCAGGTGGCGTGTTGTCCATTTCACTCGCGCTTTGTTTTTTGGGTGCCGCCTTTACAGAATACATAGGCCTACACGCCATCTTCGGGGCCTTTATCATCGGTGTGGCCTTCGGCGATTCCAAGCACTTTAGCGAGCGCGCCAAAGAAATTGTACATCAGTTTATCAATAATATTTTTGCTCCACTCTTTTTTGTATCCATCGGGTTGCGCGTCAATTTCATTACCAATTTTGACTGGGCACTAACCTCTGTCATTTTATTGATCGCTTTCGCGGGAAAAATTATCGGCAGCGGGTTGGGCACTCGGTTGGGTGGCTTTTCATGGCGCGAGTCGTTGGCCGCCTCGTTTGGTATGAATGCACGCGGTGCGATGGAAATTATTCTCGGATTGGTCGCCTTAGAAAATGGACTGATCAACGAGCGAGTATTCGTTTCATTGGTAATCATGGCACTCATTACCAGCATCACCAGTGGCCCGCTGATGAAGTGGGTGCTCAAGCGATAATTGTTTCTGTAGCCATTTTGATTTGGTCAATGCGCGGCGTTCGCTTAATTTTAAAGCCGGATATTGAAAAAAATTAGACTTCTCTCTTTATGCACCAGGCTGTTGTGAATAATCATACGTACGAAGTAACCGAGAAAGACAATGGCTTGTTTGTGAATGATACGTTCATGGACTGGGACTTTGTTAAAATTTCTGAAGGTCACTATCACATACTGTATAAGAATAAATCCTACCGGGCTGAGTTAATAAAATGGGATGCGCAGACTAAAACGGTTTTACTCAAAGTAAATCAGCAAATTTTTACGGTGAACGTAAAAACGAAGATGGATTTGTTGCTGGAAAAAATGGGCATCAGCAATGCGAGCAGCAATAAACTGAATTTTGTGAAGGCGCCGATGCCAGGTTTGATCATTGACTTAAAAGTGAAAGCGGGTGATACGGTAAGCACAGGAGATGTATTGTTGATTTTGGAGGCGATGAAAATGGAAAACATCCTCAAAGCAACTGGAGATGGCGTGGTGAAGGAAGTGAAAGTAAAGAAAGGCGACAGCGTTGAAAAGGGACACGTGTTGATTGAATTTTAAACCAAACACATGGATTCACTAAAGGATTCGATTGTTAAGTTCTTGCGACTCGATAACCTGATCAGTAATCTGACAGGCTATGTGGAAGCGCAGGTAAAGCTTGCCAAGTTGGAAGTGCGCGATGAGGTGGCCAAAATATTATCGCGTGGACTGGTAATTGGCTCCATGTTGCTATTTGCTTTTTTGTTTCTGCTTTTCTTTAGCGTAGGGATGGCGCATTATTTAAACGGAGTTTTTGAACAGCCCTTCATAGGATATTGGCTGGTGGCTTTATTTTATGCCATACCCTGTATCGTATTTTTATTTTTTTATAAACCGATTAGCACAGCCATCGAGAAATATTTTGCCAAGCACATAAAAAACAAAGACAAATAGCATGGAACTGTTAGAAACGCAAGATCCGGAACGCAGAAAACTGCTTGAAACGTCTGACCGACACAAGCGCGAGCTAGAGAAAGAAGTGAAGGATATGTCTGACAAAACGGAAAAAGTTGTAAAGAACGCATTGATCATTGGTGGAGTGTTGGCAGTTTCATATTTGTTGGTAAGTCAGCTTGGGTCGGGAAAAAAGAAAAAGAAACTAAAGATAAAACCAACAACCGCGATATCCGCAGTTGAATCTGATGAAGATGATGAGCCGGAAGCACCAGGCGTTTTTGCACAAATAGGAACGAAAGTGGTCGATACCGCTACACTTGTTTTACTCGACTTGGCCAAAGAAGCATTGGCCGAGTTTCTCAAAAACCGGAAGCAAAAAGATGGCAATTCTTAAAAACTTAGAAGCGCGCTACCGCGAAGGAAAAAAATCCATTGCCGTTCTGGTTGACCCCGATAAGGTGGAAGACCCTGCGGAGTTAGATCCGTTGATCCGCCTGGCCAACGAAAATTGTGTCGACTTCTTTTTTGTTGGTGGAAGTTTGGTGACCACCACCAACATGGGCGATGTAATCAAACACATCAAAGAAAATGTTTCCATTCCTGTGGTGTTGTTTCCCGGCAGTTCGCTACAGATTGAGCCATCGGCCGATGCTATTCTTTTTCTGTCACTCATCTCAGGTCGCAATCCCGATTTGTTGATTGGACAACACGTCATTGCCGCTCCAATTTTGAAAAGCAATAAACTGGAAGTGATGCCAACAGGATATTTGTTGGTGAATTCGGGTAAAACCACTTCGGTGGCTTATGTGAGCAATACAACGCCCATTCCGGAGGATAAATATTCATTAGCAGCTTGCACAGCACTGGCTGGCGAAATGCTGGGCTTACGCCTGATATACCTCGATGCAGGAAGTGGCGCTGAGCGCGAAATCAATGCAAAAATGATCAGCACGGTGCGCAAAACTATCAATGTGCCACTGATTGTAGGTGGTGGCATCAACAGCAGCCGCAAGGCCATTACCGCCCTAGAGGCAGGAGCCGATCTTATTGTAATCGGCAATGCGCTTGAAAAAGACCCTAATCTGCTAACCGAAATTGCCGACAAAATCTACGATTGGAACCAGAGCGTGAAGACGGAGAGATAAGTTTTAACTATACTTAAAAAGATGTTCCAATTCCAGAGCTTCTTTAGGTATACTTAAAAGTTCTTGTTTTAGTTAGCTGTTCAATTCTAAATTGAAAGAGCTGTGTAAACCGAAGCCCAAAAACTTTCGTTTCCCATTCCCTAATAAATTCCTATTTTTGCACACCCTTTTTGGGCAAAAAACCCTTAAATCATGGAAAAAAAGATAGTTCGAGTAGGAAACATAGAGTGTGGAAGCGATGAGCTTTTCCTCATTTCCGGACCTTGTGTAATCGAAGAAGAGAAAATAATGATGGAAACAGCCGAAAAACTCAAGGGTATTTCGGAGCGTTTGAACATTAAAATCATCTATAAGTCGTCTTTTCAGAAAGACAATCGTAGTAGCCTAAAGTACTACACAGGCCCTGGTTTGGCAAAGGGCGTAGCACTTTTAGCAAAAATTAAGGAGCAATTTGGATTCCCGCTGTTGACAGATATTCACTACCCCGATCAGGCCAATGCAGCCGGAGAGGTAATTGATGTACTACAAATACCTGCTTACTTGTGTATGCAAACCGATTTGATGGTGGCTGCCGCAAAAACCAAGCGTGTTATCAATATCAAGCACGGTCAGTTTTTGGCTCCAGATAACATGAAGCACCCCGTTGGAAAGTGTGTGGACAGTGGCAACGACCAGATCATTTTGACTGAGCGTGGCTTTACATTCGGATACAACGATTTGATTGTAGATCCTCGTAGCTTCTACCACATGAATAAAATCGGATATCCGGTTGTATTTGATGTAACGCACGCCATCCGCAAGTATGGAATTCCAAGTGCCGATGCAAAAGGTGGCGCCCGCGAATTTTTACCGGTGCTTTCACGCGCGGGTATCGCTGCGGGAGTAGATGGTGTATTCATTGAAGCACATCCCGATCCGGACAAAGCATTGTGCGATGCAGCCAGCCAGCTCAACATCAATCACCTCGAAGAATTTTTAAAACCGCTTATTGAATTACACAATGTGGAAGTGAAGTTCCGCGAAAAATCTCTTATTACTCATTAAAAAAAACGTAACACATGGAATTGTATTTAGACTCAGCTGACCTGAAAGAAATCGAAGAAGCATTTCAGCTTGGCTTTTTAAACGGACTTACCACTACCCCTACCTTCATGCACCGCGGTGGTGTAACGGATGTGGATGGTTTGATTGTAAAATTATCCAAGATCGTTCCGGTACTTCAGATCGAAGCTTTGGGAAATAATGCCAACGAAATTTTAGCGGAAGCGAAACGTCAATTAGACCTGGGTCTTGATCCAAAGAAAACCGTTTTCAAAATTCCGGTTTCTTTAGAAGGCGTAAAGGCGTGTAACTTATTGCGTAAAGAAGGTTTATTGGTAAACGTACACTTGATCTACACACTGCAACAAGCGTACATGGCGATGCACGCAGGTGCTTCCTATGTTTGTCCGCTGGTGGGTCGCTTGCAAGATCAAGGTCACGATGCATTGGATTTAGTGAGCCAGTGTGTAATGGCCGTTGATCATTATGGATACGATACAAAAATCATGTTCTCATCGGTGCGCCATGCTGAGCACGTACGTAACGCCATCAATATTGGTGTTCACACCATCACCGCTCCTTGGAAAGTGATGAAGGCGTTGACTGACAACAACCTCACTGCATTGGGAACACAACAATTTGTAGAGCATACTAAGTTGATGACCGTTCGTGTGAAAGATGTGGTAAGCAGCAAGAATCCAATTGTAACAGCAGATACTTCTGTAACAGATGCGTTGGTGAAAATGACCGAGTATGGTTTTGGTAGCATTACCGTTACCAAAGACAGCAAAGTGGTAGGCGTATTTACCGATGGTGATTTGAGAAGAAAATTGCAGGAAAGTGGCCGCGATATTTTGACGAAGAAAGTGGGAGAGTTTGAGTACAAAGAGCCTGTATCCATTGACTCAGATGCTTTGTTGAATGACGCAGCTGATTTGTTCAAGAAAACAAAAGTAGATACAATTTTAGTGACTGAAGGTGGCAAGCCGGTAGGCATGTTGGACATTCAAGATTTGAAAGACTAATCATTCATTTTTTGGAAGCGGCCGGTATACAATCTTTATTCGCTGAAACAGGCGGAAGGTTTTGTGTACCGGCCGTTGACATTCAGCGCAAGCTGAAAAAAATCAAAGCGTTTGTTTTTGATTGGGATGGCGTTTTCAACGATGGCTCCAAACGCGACCTGACCGGAAGTGGATTTTCGGAGCCCGATGCCATGGGCACCAACATGCTGCGGTTTAGCTATTGGCTTGAAAATAAATCGTTGCCACTAACGGCCATCATCACTGGAGAGGAAAACGAATCAGCCGGCTTCTTGGGAAAACGTGAACACTTTACAGCCATCTATTTCAAGGCTTCGAATAAAATTAAATCGTTTCATCATTTTTTAAACGCACATCAACTGAAAGGCGAAGAGGTAGCTTTTGTATTTGACGATGTGCTGGATTTGGCCGTAGCGCACGAATGTGGCATTCGGATAGCGTGCCATCGAAAAGCAAATCCACTTTTTAACCAACACCTTGTTCAGTTTCAATTGTGTGATTATTTCACTTCGGGTTCTTCGTATCAGGTGCGTGAAGCAAGTGAGCTACTGATGGGCTTACGCGGCAACTACGATGAGGCCATTCAGCACCGCATGAATTTTACGGAGACCTATCAAACTTATCTGGCCCAACGCCAACAAGTAGCCACTGAAGTTTTTGTGGGTATTAGCTGAGATTAGCCGATGCCAACGGCAACGAAAAGCTGAAGGTAGAGCCTTTGTTCAGCAAGCTTTCGCACCAAATATTTCCGCCGTTCTGCTCCACAAATTCTTTACACAACACCAGACCAATGCCGGTGCCCTTTTCTTCGCGGGTGCCTAAGGTAGAAATTCCCTTCAACGAAAAGATGTTTTCCAGATAGCGTGGCTGAATTCCTTTGCCGGAATCAGCAATGGAAATAATTAAATACTTATCATTTTTTTCAATGACACATTGCACCGATCCGCCAACGTCGGTAAACTTGATGGCATTCGAAAGCAAGTTTCGAATCACCGTAAGTATCATGTTTTTGTCGCCGTAGGCCACCGGAGCATTGGTTGCTTGCAAGCTTACCTGAATCTTCTTTTGTTCAATTTCACCCTTCAAAAGATTGATGGTGTTCGCAGCCAACTCATCGAGATGCACAAGCTCGGGAGAAAACAATTCGCCTCGTATTTGGGTGCGCCCCCAGATCAATAAATTTTCAAGGAAGGAAGTAGTTTGATTCAGTTGTGTATCCAGATTTTTGGCCAGTTCGTCAAACTCTTCTTTTGATAACGCACCCATTCGCAAAATAGAGAGCGTTCCCTTTAATGAATTCAGAGGTCCTTTTAAATCATGCGCTACCACCGAGAATAGCTTGTCTTTCACCTGATTTAATTCTTCCAGCTGCTCGTTTTTCTTTTGAATTTCTTCTGTGCGGTCTTTTACTTCTTGTTCCAGTTTTTCTTTGGCGATATGTTCCAGTTGAAGTTCTTTCTCTTTGGCCTCTTGATTTTCGCGTACCAGCAGGTTGATGCGATCGCCCAACGCAAAAGAGATAAATAAGGTTTGCAAAATTCCGCCTATGTATAAGGCCATATCGGTAAGCCAGTTGGCCGGTATAAAACCCAAGTTGCGTAGCGAGAAAAGTGCGGCTGCGAGCAACAACGCTACCCAGGCGATCAAGAAGTAACGAGCCGGGCGATAGTTTTTATAGAAACAATAACCAGCGCAGATCAAAATAAGTAAGCAGTTGAGGAAGGTAAGTACATGCAATGCTTTGTACGATAAGGGAAACAATAAAATAGCAATCACCGCACCGATGGTAACAATGATATTGGCTTTTAGAATGGTGTCAAGCGCAGGGCTAAATGATTTTAGATTCAGAAAAGACCGGGTGAGGAGTGCCGAACAGATCACAAATAGCGGACCGCTGAAAATGGTGAACAAGTTTTCAGCAACAATGTAGTCGCCGTAGAAATACAAAAATCCATACCCTTGAAAAAAAGAAATGACATTGGTGCCCGACGCGAGCGTAAACACATAATAAAGTGTTGTCTTATCACGAATGGAAAAGTATAGGAACAGATTATAAAAAATCATGATCAGCATCATGCCATAAAAAATGCCATTCATAAACTGAATACGATACTGACTTTCACCAAATTCTTCTTTGCTCCACAATGTAATGGGCACTTGTATGGAAGAGGTGGAGCGCACTTTAAAATATAAGGTGAGTGTATCATATCCAGCCAGCGGCAGCGAAAAAGTAATGTGCCGATGTTTGATGGTGCGTGTGGAAACAGGATAATGATCGCCACCCACCTGGTGGTGCCAGCCGGCAGAGTCCCGGTAGAAAAGTTCAACACTATCCAAAGGCGGGTAGGCAATTTCTGCCAGCCAGTCGTTGATGGCGGTGTTGTGGTGTATTTTTACTTTGAACCAATGCGTAGCGTTGTCAAAGCCCATGGAAGGCGCGCGCAGGGCACGAAGCGAATCGAAAGGCCTGGCGATAACATCGCTGATGGAGAACGCATTTGTAGGATCGCGTAGGTAGCCCATTTTGCCGAGTACCTCTGCTGCCTGATTGTGTTCGTTCAACTCAATAACCGGGATGGAGTTTTGCGCAAGCGAACTCGCCGAAAGGGTCCACAGACCCACGATCATTAGGTGCACCAGCAGGGAGTTTCTCATGGTTACAGGAGATAACAGCCTGCTAAGATAAAATAATTATACAACCTTTTTTCGAATCTGTTTGGCGTAGGTGCGGCTCACGGGAAAACTTTTGCCGCTTTGCATTTTTACCACCATGCCACCATTAAAGTGACGTTCAATTTCTTTGAGGTAGTTGACATTGATAATGGTAGAGCGATGCACGCGGATAAAAATATCCGGATTCATCAGTTCTTCGAGTTTGCCAATGCCAGATGAGCTAACGAACTGATCATTTTTTGCCGATATGATGGTGTAGTCACCAGATGCTTCGAGGTACACAATATCTTCTACCGGCAGGTTAAACAACTTTTCTGATTTCTGCACAAAAATGTGCGAATCGTAGGTTCCTTTGTGGTTGACTTCACGTAGACTTCCCAACAAGTTTTCCAAGCCGCCTTCTTCCATTTTTTTGCGTTTCAGGGCGCGCGTTACCGCTTGGCGAAATCGTTCTTCATCCAATGGCTTGAGCAGATAGTCCACAGCATTTTTTTCGAATGCACGAATGGCATATTGATCGTAAGCTGTGATGAAAATGACATACGGTTCGTGATCGATTTCATCCAGCACTTCAAACCCTGTCATGCCGGGCATTTGCACATCCAGAAAAATGAGATCAGGCTTTAATTTGTTGATCTTCTCAATGGCTTCAGACCCTTTTGAGCATTCATCTAATAGTTCGATGCCCTCCATCGATTCGAGGTATTCGCGCAAAAGATCGCGGGCGAGTTTTTCATCATCAATGATCAGGCAGGTAAATTTTGTCATATGCTTTGGGCTTCTACTATTTTTTCCTGGTTAACAACCATTTTATCTTCTACAAAAAAGCGGACGCTATACCCTTTTTCGGATGCGACCACGCGCAAGCCCGATTGTTGTCCAAAATAACTTTTCAACCGCAAGTCGGTGTTGGCCATCCCAATGCCACTGGAACTGCCATCCATTACCTTTTTGGCTTTAGAGCCCAGTCCATCATCGCGCACTTCAAACATAATCACATTGCCGGAGCGTCTTACCAACAGAGAAATGGTTCCTCCTTCTTCTTTGGGTCCAATTCCGTACTTCACAGAATTTTCTACCAGAGGTTGCAAAATCATCGGAGGGATTTCAATATTCAGGCATGTTACGTCAATATCCTTCTCAAAACGTAGCCGATCGCCGAATCGTACCTGTTGAATCTTTAAATAGTTTTCAATGAACTCGATTTCGTCACTCAACTTCACCATCTCTTCGCTGTGGGCATCCAGCGCGTAGCGAAAGATATCCGACAAATTGGTGATAACTTTTCGCGCCTGCTCTTTACTGGTGTTTACAAGCGTGCTAATGGAGTTGAGTGTATTGAAAAGAAAATGAGGATTGATTTGTGATTTGAGCAATGAGATTTGCATCTCTTTATTTTTGATAGCCAGCAAACTCTTTTCTTTCTCTTGCCGCTGTATTCCCTGAAAGTAGCGGATGACATAATAGATACCAACGGTGATGATATATTGATCGTGAAAGCGAAGCGCTTCCCAACTGAGCAACTCCAGCATGTATTCCTTCCAATGCTCAAAGTAAACCAGCCCATCCATGTAATCATTAAAATAGTACGATAGCGTACCCATCAAAAAAAAGAAAGTAATAATGCCAAACACATGGCCCGCAATCTGAACTACCGGACGAAACGATGACAACCAGTGTGACCAGATGAAAATTAAAATGATAAACACACACAGCGCCTCGTACAGAAAGAACGCATTCCACAACACATAATAAGCCGGGTTTACCAACTGCCATTCAATGATTGCACTGATGGCAAAGTTGATAAAGTACCACAGGCATATCAGCCAATAGGCGCGTTTCCAAATTTTCGGTATGCGATCGAGTAACTTCAAGAAGGTAAGATTCTTTATAAAAATAACAATTTGTAGCCAAACGCTTTTGATTGCCGCAGGGGCGCGATGAATTGACGTATATTTCGATGGGTGACGATAATCTTCCACCTAATTATGTGCTAACTTGGGCGAAGTATTGTCGATATGAAATATTGCATTACCAGTTGGTTGCTTGTGTGCGTATGCTTTTGCTATGCACAGCGCATTACCGTTTCGGGTCGGATTGTTGATCAGGAGAACAATGAGGCACTTCCTTTTGCCTCCATTGGCATTCAAGGCAAGCCGTTGGGTACCATTAGCAATTTGCAAGGCGAGTTTGACTTTCATATTGATAATACCTTGCGCAACGATATTCTGGTTGTAAATATGCTCGGGTATAAAACGTTTGAGCAACCGGTTTGGTCACTGCTCACCGATACGCTCGTGATACGCTTGGCACGAGCCAACTACCTGTTGCAAGAAGTTACTATTAAAGACTCCCTGAACGGCGGCGACATTATGCGCATTGCGCTTTCGCGGATGGATGACAATTATCCTTCACAACCTTTTTTAATGGAGGGGTTCTACCGCGATCTAAAAAAAGTAGCAGACACTTACATTTCGCTGCTCGAGGCGGCTGTTGAGATATACGATGAAAACTATCAGGCACCACGCAATAAATACAAGCTGCGAGAGCGTGTGGCCTTGAAACAAGTACGCCGAAGTCTGGGCTATGGAAGTAAGTTCACTACCTTTTTTGATCAGGGAAACTTACTCGAAGACCTGCTGTTACATAACAGCGTACGCTACCGCCATTTACCGGACGAAGAAGAATTTCTGCACTTGCTCTCACGAGAAAAAGACAGTTACTTCAATCACCAGCCGGTGTATGTCATCACCCTGAAGCAGGATGGTATGATTCTTTATGTAGACAAGAAGACATTTGGCATTATTCATCTGGAAGACGAAAATATTTCGGATGACTTTGTTGGGAAAAAGGGCGGCATGATCAGCAAGTTGGTGAAAGTAAAACGCGTTGTCGATTTTAAGCAGTACGAAGGAAAACTTTTTTTGAATTACCTCACGGTGAATTCGCAAATCAACTGGTACGATGCCAAAACCAACGCATTAAAATTTGAGACAGAACTACAACAGCAGCTACTGATTAACGCCATTGACCCTAACACACAGCGAAAAATTAATTCGCGGCAAAAGATGAAGGGCTACGGTCTGCAATTTCAAGATGAGGCCTACGACAAAGAGTTTTGGGACAACTACAACGTGATCAAAGAAAGTACGCTCGATCGTAAGATCATTGAAGATCTGGAACGTGAAGAGCCGCTGGAAAGCCAGTTTAAAGATGGCGACTAGTACGTAAACTCACCCAGCCCCTGGCGCACGAGCACCGGCTCGCCAGTGGAGAAATCAACGATGGTGGAAGGCACATTGCCTCCTTGTCCGCCGCCAATCACCAAGTCTACTTTGTTTTTAAAGTCCTCGTAAATTTCTTCGGGATCTGTCGTATACTCTTTGATTAAGTCGTCATCTTTAATGGACGAGGTAATCAGTGGGTTGCCCAACCCTTTCACTATTTCTACTGGTATGGCGTGGTTTGGAATTCGAATCCCCACCGTTTTTTTATTCACACCTAAAATTTTCGGGACATTGGAGTTTGATTCGAAGATAAATGTGTAAGGTCCGGGCAGCAACTTCTTCACTATTTTAAACGCGGGAGTATCAATACGTTTTACATATTCCGAAATGTGACTGAGGTCGTTACAAATAAACGACAAGTTCATTTTTTGTGGCTTGATATTTTCAATCTGACACAGGCGCTCCACCGCCCGTTTATTCATCAGATCGCAACCAATTCCATAAATCGTATCAGTTGGGTAAACGATTACGCCCCCGCGTTGAAGCACCTCAATCACTTTGTTGATTTTGCGTGGTTCCGGGTTGAGCGGATGGATGGTTAGAAATTCGGCAGCCATTGGGTGTAAAGGTAGATGATTTTGCAGTGAGAAGGGGCACAGTAACTCACCAATTAATCAACCGGATGCCTTTGGCCGAACATCAAATACTGACTATACTTTTGTATTTTTGAGGTCAATTTTAGTTATGGCAGAGGTAAAGAAATTCAAGCTCGTTTTATTTTTGGTAGGGTCGGTATTGTTGATTTCGTTCACATTTTACGCTTACCAGATTGTGTATGTACCGAATATTTTGGTAGAAGGTGACGACCGCGTATTCATCGTGAAGCCCGGTTCGAGCTACCAAACGGTGTTGACGGATTTAGGCAACGGTCGATTTGTAAATGACATGGTATCATTTAGTTTTCTGGCACGCCTTTCCGGTTACGATAAAAAAATTATTCCCGGTCGTTTCATTCTACGCAAAGGCATGACCAATCTGCAGGCCATAAAAATTTTGAAAACAGGTAAGCAAGAGCCTGTTAAAATTACTTTTTCGTATGTGCGCCTCACCGACGAGCTGGCAGAAAAATTGACACGAAACATTGGTGTGTCGCAAGACGAGTTTAAGGATGCGTTGGATGCGTTTGTCGAAAACAATAAAGAAGGTTTCACCAAAGAAAATGTTCGCTGCATGTTTTTGCCCAATACATATGAAGTGTACTTCAATGTGCAGCCCGCCGACTTGATTGAAAAGATGCACGAAGAGTTCAATAAGTTTTGGAATGAAAAGCGCAGAGAAAAAGCAAAAGCAATAGGACTAACTCCCATTGAGGTTTCCATTCTGGCCTCTATTGTGCAGGCAGAAACGGTGAAGCAAGACGAGGCACCATTGATTGCCGGATTATATTTAAACCGACTCAAAAAAGACATCGCTTTGCAGGCTGACCCTACGCTTGTTTATGCTTCAGGCGATTTTGGTTTGAAGCGCGTGCTGAACGGACATAAGGAAATTGATTCGCCCTACAACACCTACAAAAATGCCGGTTTGCCGCCAGGGCCCATTAATGTGCCACAGATCGCTAACATCGATGCGGTGCTTAACTACAAAAAGAGCAACTATTATTATATGTGTGCCAAAGAAGACTTTTCGGGGTACCACAATTTTGCAGCGAATTTGAGCGAGCACAACATCAATGCACGCAAGTACCAAAAAGCATTGACGGCAGAAATGAAAAAAGCAGAGGCTAATAGAAAGTAATGTATACATCCGAGACATTTGTACGTGTGCGCTACGGAGAGACAGACCAGATGGGGTATGTGTACTACGGCAATTACGCCATGTACTATGAGGTGGGCCGTGTGGAAAGTTTGCGCCAGTTGGGGCTTACCTACAAAGAATTGGAAGACATGGGTGTAATGATGCCGGTGTTAGAAAATAAATCCAAATTCCATCAGGCCGCATTGTATGATGATCATCTGAAAATTGTGACTACACTGCGCGAGAAGCCCGGCGTGCGCATTGCTTTTTACTATTCGATTTTTAATGGCTCCGGCAAATTGATTCACGAAGGAGAAACCCATTTGGCCTTTGTCGATAAACAAACTGGCAGACCTTGTCGACCGCCACAAGTATTTTTGGATGTGCTAAAACCGTATTTTTGATTTTAAAGAATATTGGTAAATCGATTCCAATGAACAGCAAAAGGAATCAGCGTTTAGCAAATAGTATTTTCAAAATTTCAAAGTGAGTAATGAAGTACGTAACCAGAAAGAGAATTCTTCAATATTCAACCGCACGCACCAGCCGCAGTTGGCTGAAGCGCATTAAGTTTAAGCGATTTGATAATCTATCGCTTTATAAATTCCTGAAGATATTTGGACACAACATTGAGGAAGATGAGATTATGGATCGCGCGAATGGCGTGGCGTACAATTTTATCTTAGCTACTTTTCCGGCCATCATTTTTCTTTTCACCTTGTTGCCATACATCTCTGTTTATTTTCCGGATGTAACAACCGAATCCATCATGGATTTTATCAAAGAGTTTGTTCCGTCTACCATGTATGGTGCCATCGCTTCAACTGTATTTGATATCATCAGCAATCAGCGTGGTGGCCTTCTTACATTCGGATTTGTTTTTGCATTGTATCTTTCTTCAAATGGAATGATGGCGTTGATGCGTGCATTCAATGCGTGCTATCGCACGGTAGAAAAAAGACATTGGATTCGAATGCGTCTTACCTCATTAGCTCTTACCCTTATGCTTGCACTGGTGTTGGTTTCGGCCATCTTGTTGTTGGTGGTAGGTCAATTTACGCTTGACTATGTTACGAGCCACTTATCTGAATTTAGTCACCTCAATTTGGATCAGTACACCATCTACATGCTATTCATGTTGCGCTTTCTGGTCATCTTTATCGTGTTCTTCATAGCGATATCTTGTATTTATTTCTTTGGCCCGGCTGTGCATTACAACTGGAGTTTTTTCTCTATCGGATCATTGTTGGCCACGCTCGCCATATTGGGTGTGTCATATGGATTTTCGTATTACATTACCAATTTTGGAAGTTATAATAAAGTGTACGGCTCCATTGGCGCACTCATTGCATTGATGGCGTGGATTCAACTCGTCACCATCATTTTGCTGTATGGCTACGAGATCAACGCCAGCTTGCATTATGGTAGAAAAGTAGAAGCAGTGCAAGCCTTTCAACGCAAGTCAAGAATGGAGAGATCAACACGATAACACTAGGTGTATGAATCTACAAGTCGAGAAGCTCTATCAAATAGCTTGTAAGCAAGAGCGATTCATCATCGGCTTGATGTCCGGCACTTCCTTGGATGGATTGGATGTTGCGCTGTGTAAGTTTCGTGGCCATGGATTGGATACCAAAGTGCAGTTGATTGCTTTTGAAACATTCAGCTACGATGCCGCATTCAAACAAGAGATTAAATCCGTGTTTGCAAAAGAAGTAGTCAGCTTGGAGAAAGTTTGCTTGCTCAACCCATGGATTGCAAAAAAACATGCGCAAATAATTTTGCAGTTGTTAACGAAATGGGGTGTTGACGCTACGCAAGTTGATCTGATAGCAAGTCACGGACAAACCATTTACCACGCACCGGCACGCCAGCACCAACAAGAAAAGTTTGGAAATGCAACGTTGCAACTTGGTGATGGCGATCATTTAGCAGTTGATACCGGAATAATTACTCTTAGTGATTTCAGACAAAAACATATTGCTGCCGGAGGTGAAGGCGCTCCTTTAGCTGTGTATGGCGACTACCTTATTTTTTCAAAGCAAGGTGAGGACAGAATTCTATTAAATATTGGTGGCATAGCCAACTTCACTTTTTTGCCGGGCAACCTGCGTACAGACGAAGTGTTTAGTACAGACGTAGGGCCCGGAAATACATTGATGGATGCCCTCACACAAAAATATTTTCCCGAAAAGTATTTTGACGAGAATGCGGCTATCGCACTTGCGGGCAATTGCAATCCTGAATTGCTGCACGAATTAAAACAAAACCCATTTTTTAATCTTTCATTTCCGAAAACGACGGGCCCCGAAATTTTTAATCTCGCTTATTTAGAGCGAGCACAACAGAAAACAAATACACTTCAACTGTCGGTGGAAGATTGTATGGCCACGCTCAATCAACTTACCGCTGATACGATTGTGGATGCGATGCAGAAGACACTTGGCAACAGCACAAATCCCGTCATCTATTCAAGTGGAGGAGGCATACACAATCCGTTGTTAATGGATCGAATACAACGTCAATTGGAAGAAGCCCGATTCTTAACTACAGCTGATCTGGGTATCAATCCGGATGCGAAAGAAGCTGTGCTGTTTGCAACTTTAGCAAATGAATGTATTTGTGGAGGTCAAGTTTCATTCGGCAGCGGTAGAGAAGGAATTCCTTCGGTTTCGATGGGAAAGATTTCTTTTCCGGGGTAAGATTCGGTAAAGGAGTGGTAAAGTGCAACTTTGCATGTTGATGAAGAACATCAACGAGGGCGGAGAAGGTGATGACGTTGGGAAAACTTATTTTAATGATAACCCTGTAGTTTATGATCTGGAATAAGATAACAGATTTGAGTCTCATTAACGAATTAAGTGATGAAGTACAAATTGGGTTTGGTATTGGGGTTAGCTATTTCCCATTGATTGGAGAGACGAAAGATGGAGGAAAAATTTATGATGTGATACGTGGCGAAGCAAAAGGAGTGAAATGGAAATATAACAACAATGAAGTACTTCTCCTTTCACAGAATAGAATCAATATGGTTTATCCTTCTGTCAATTTACAATTTGTCATAGTGATTTACTTTAGCAGAAGTAGCGAATACAAAGCCCCCAATAACGCGGTTATTTTTAGTGCAAATGGAAATCTTCTTAGCATATTGAATCCACCACCTTTTCAGTCTACATTCCTTTTACAGAAATTGAGAAGCAACAGGCATGATAATCCTCCATTAGATTTGAAGTATGATGGAGCCCTTTTTTTTGATAATGTTTCTTGGCTGAAGAATAATGATGAAATCGTGACTGCAGTCAGAATTATATATGACTGTGAGTGGTATGAAACAGTAGTTTACTACCCTGAAACAGGTATGTTTGGCGAATGCCTTGACTCAGGACGGCTATAAGTTGTTTTTACACTTTCCGAATTCCCAATGCGTCAACTAATCCTTTTTGCCGTTCTTTTATTTTCTGTCGGGGTTAATTCCCATGCATAGGATTTTTATTAGATTGGAAACCTGTAGAAGCCCAACGAATTTATTCACGCGGAGCAACCGAAGCCAATGGTCGGTGCAATCCAACCAGGCTGGTGGAGCGCACAGTGGATCATCGTGGCTGAAAATTTTGACAGGCTGTAACTGTAGATTACTAAATTGAATTATATTGTTTGATAGAAGCTACAAGCAATATGCTAACGCCAGTGGGAGAGAGTTAAAATGATTCGACGGAATGTTCCTACATTATTTTCATATCAGAATAGGTTATTCAAAAAGTTATTAAAATCATTTGATACTAAGTAAAGATTCGAAAAGTCGTCGTAACCTGAATCTGAAGAGACGACCTCTTTTTCATGATCCCAAAAATAAATTTTTCCATCATAAGCTGAAATACAAACCAGATTTCCTCCTGAGTCGTGAGCAATCGGAATTATATCTGCAGGCAATCTCTTTTCATCGACCTTATAATTTAGTATATACCGTTCTAAATTATCGAACTCACCATCGTAAATTGCCAAAAACCAATCAATTGAAGATGTTGTCTCTTTTTTGTTTTCCAGAAAAGAAAACCTGTTTGGGGAGCATCTTCCTCCATTGAATTTCAAGAGATGATTTACATAATCAATTGGGAATTTTAGCTCAATTAACTTCTCAAGCTTTTCTATTTCAACAATGTGAATCGGAGACTCTGTATTTCTAAATTCAATACTCATAAAAAACTGGACCTCTAAATTTAAAATTAAGTTAAAAATTAAACAAAGGAAATCATTTGGCGTGACCTGCTTTCTCAGGCACCTCTGAGTTAGCAAGTTGCATTTGTCCTATAGTTTCGTTTTGATCCCAAGTAAATTCCTTAGGAGTTTCCGTATAACAAGCCCTTAGCTCTAGGTAGTTGTCTTAGCGTCTAACTAAGGACGTAGAACCTAATGTTGCCCTCTTAGCTCTCATGGGTTACTCCCTAATCCTACCTTATCATGGTGAATAAAGAAAAGAAAGACAGCTATACTATTAACTTCATTTAGAGTTTAAAAAGAATACTTTTAATTCTTTTGCAGGACATATAACAGCTAATCCAAATATGTATTATGTGGTATTTATTGGGAAATTTTTAAACTTCTAAACATCTTTGAGCGGGCAGCGGACATGAAATCAATTTTTAACAAGAAGTCCGCGTATGAAAATCTAAATACAATCAGTTAAAATCACCATCAAATGGTGGCAGTTTGCTTTAATCAATGCTGTGATAATGCCCCTTTTGTCGCAAGCATCCTGTTCTTATCTGGTTCAAGCGCCCCGCTTGAACACCCTCAAGATTTTGCAATAGAATTTTCAAGGGTATAATTTTAACTATGTAAGTGGCTGAGTATTTTAATACAGGGGTTATCTAGATTACAGAATTAAGTTATATTATTTGATGGAGGCCACAAAGAATCTAATTGGATCATCCACCCACAGCTCAAACCACACCACCAACCCAACTTTTTCACTAAATTTACTCATGTTGATTAGCTGATTTCTTCATGACAAAAAAATACGACATCGTAATTATCGGAGCGGGGCACAATGGGTTGATAGCCGCTACTTATTTGGCAAAGGCGGGTAAAAAAGTACTCGTGCTCGAAGCGAATAACGAAGTAGGTGGCGCCACCACCAGCGTAAAGGTGTTTCCCGATTTTGATGCGCGACTCTCACGCTACTCATACCTCGTCTCTTTATTACCCGATAAGATTGTAAATGATCTGAATCTTAACTTCAAAGTGCTATCGCGCAGAGTAGCGAGTTATACTCCTTACCATTTTCAGGGCAAAAATAATGGCTTGCACATTTCCCGAATTTGGGACGACCAGACCGCCAACTCATTTAACCAATTACCCGAAGGTGAAAATGAATGGAAAGCCTGGCAAAAATTTTATAGTGAAATCGAACAGTTTGCGCAGCGAATTGCGCCCACCATGTTGCAAAAGTTGCCTACACGCAGTGAGTTGAAGAAAAATATCGGCATCCACGATGTTTGGAACGACCTGATTGAAAACCCGATTGGAGAAACAATTTCCGATCATTTTAAAAATGACATCGTGCGCGGTGTGGTACTCACCGATGGATTGATCGGCACGTTTACATCGGCATTTACATTACAAGCCAATATTTGTTTTCTCTATCACCTGATCGGAAATGGAAATGGCGAGTGGAAAGTACCACAAGGAGGCATGGGAGCGCTGGTAAAAGAATTAGAAAGAGTTGCCACCTCCGCAGGCGTAACCATTGCACTGAATAGCCGCGTAACTCAAGTCGTTTCAGATGCGAAAGAAGTAGTCGTAACACTCGAAGACGGAAGCAGTTTCGCATCATCGTATTTGTTGTCCAATGCGGCGCCACAAACATTAGCAAAATTGCGGGGCAAAAATCCGCCATCCAGTTTAGATGGTTCGCAGATGAAAATTAACATGTTGGTAAAACAGTTACCACGACTGAAATCCGGTGCCGATCCGCGCGATGCATTTGCCGGAACATTTCATATCAATGAAAGCTTTAGTCAACTGGAAGCAGCTTACAAACAAGCAAAGTCTGGAAAAATACCGGACAACCTGCCGTTGGAAATCTATTGCCATACGTTGACAGATCCAACCATCCTTAGCGCAGACTTGCAAAGTAAAGGCTATCACACGTTAACATTGTTTGGACTTCATACGCCTGCCACTCTTTTTGATAAGAATAACGAGGCAACACGAGAACAAGCATTGAAGGCAGCCATCCAATCGTTGAATCAATATTTAGAAGACCCAATCGAGTCGGTACTGGCAAGATCGAACGATGGCGAGTTAACCATTGAGGCGAAGACTCCACAAGATATTGAAAAAGCGATCGGTTTACCGCGCGGCAATATCTTTCACCGCGACTTGGCGTTTCCATTCAGAGAAGATGACGATGCCCCGGGCTGGGGTGTGGAGACAGATGATCCGCGCATTTTTATTTGTGGTGCCGGTGCCAAGCGGGGTGGCGGTGTGAGTGGCATCCCCGGACACAATGCCGCTATGGCTGTACTTGAACGGGATTAATCGGCAATAAAAAAGAGGCTGTCTCAAAAGTAGAGAAAGCCTTTTTTGTTAAGAATGTTCTAAGAGTTTTTTTGACAGAATGATTTTTTCGGGATTGGCAAAAAATATACTGATAACTTTATGTGGCTAGCCTCTATTACCTTTCCAAATACAATTTTCAATACATCTTCAAGCGTTCGCTGCGAAAGCGATTAAGGGTATTGTTCATACCACTCAACCACATGAAATAGATGTTCTCTTTTAAGGCTGCTTCCATCCTTCGCGAAGAATAGGTATTATTTAGGTAGCCATACACCAACACTTTCAACAGCATGCGCGGATGGTGGCTGGAAGTGCCCCCGCCTTTAAACTTCTTCAGTAAAGGATCTATGTTGATCCGCTCAATGACTTGATTTACCAGCCGTACTGGATGGTTTTCCGTTATGAGCTCCTCCAAATTGGGAGGCATCATCATCACCTGGTTGGTTGTGTAGTTCTTAAATACTACTCTTGGTTTAGCACACACAAGCAAGATAGCGGCTTGCATCTAAAGAGGAATGCTTCGGCTTCCTCATTTTTTAACCTAAATATAAAAAGGCTGCTCTTTTGAGACGGCCTCTTTTTTTTCTGTAAACTACTTAAAAAAATTATTCAGCTACAATTACCTCACCTTTAATGGTTAGGTAAGTAGCACCTTCCAGTGTATTGGCCGTAACTGTGATGGTCTTGTTAAACGGTCCTGCCGTGGCAGCATTGAATGTAGCTTTAATGAAACCTGAACCACCGGGAGGAACAGGAGTCTTCGTCCAGTCTGGAGTAGTGCAACCACAAGAGGGTTGTGCATTCACGATGATCAACGGAGCCTTGCCGGAGTTAGTAAATTTAAACTCATGCGTTACCGGAACCCCTTGCTTAATTTTTCCAAAGTCGAAAGAGGATGCATCCCAGTTGAAAGCGGCCACTTCTGTTTTCACTTCATCTTTAGTGATGGTGCCACGTAATTCTTTTTCTTGTGCCATTGCAAAACTTGTTGCAAAGGCAAAAACGGCGATTACTAATAAATTTTTCATTTTCGTATCATTTTAAAGGTTAAACTTAATTCGTTCGATTCAACTGTACAAACATCCGACCTAAAATTGTATTTAGGTGTTAAAAATAGCTTAAAAGATGTTAATGGCTTGTTAATTTAGACCTTCTGCTCACACGCCGCCGTAAATACTACCTACCTTTGTAAGGTGAGTCGGCTTACCCTTCGTATTGTTATTGCTCTGGCTGCCGTCAGCATTGTGGGCATCACCGTCACCCAGATCTATTGGGTAAGGAAGGCCTTTGACCTGAAAGAAAACCAATTCAACACCGATGTCAATCAGGCACTGGAAAACGTAGCAACACAAATTTTTGATTTAAATAATATGGCCATGCCAGCCAATGGGTTGGTCAATCAGGAGTCCAGCAATTACTTCACTGTGCTGGTGAATGGACCCATCGATTCGAATTTGCTTGGGTTTCTTCTAAAAAATGAATTCGACAAACGAAACATCACAGCCGATTATCAATACGGAATTTACAATTGTGCCGATCAGTGCATGACCGACGGCAATTACATTTCTCCCACCAAAAACAAAATACCCGCCAGTATAAGCGAATTGCCATCCTTAAAAATGGACGGCTATTATTTTGGCGTCCGGTTTCCAAAACTGGAGGCGAATCTCATCAGCCAAATGGGAATTTGGGGTTTCTCGTCCATTGTCATGGTGGTGGTGATTTTCTTTTTCGTGTACACGTTGTTTGTCATCTTAAAACAAAGGCGTTTATCAGAGGTGCAGAAAGATTTTATCAACAACATGACACATGAATTTAAAACGCCTCTTTCTACTATTGCCATATCCACCAGCGTTTTGAAAGATCCATCTATTGTTCAACATCCGGAACGGCTCCTTAATTACGCTACCATCATCGAAACAGAGAGTAGTCGCTTGAAGCAACAGGTAGAACGTGTGCTGCAAATGGCGCGACTCGAAAAAAGTGATGTGGGACTGAAAAAAGAAAATGCCAACGTGCATCAACTCATTCAGGAGGCTGTTACCAATATTTCGATGTCGCTGAGCAGCCGTCAAGGATCAATTGATTTAAAACTGGATGCCACTCATGCAATCGCTCTTGTCGATAAACTGCATTTCACCAACGTGATTTACAACTTGCTGGACAATGCGATCAAGTACACACAAAATACTCCGGCTATCACCATTACCACACAAAATCTTCGAGATCAAATTATGATCTCGGTGAGCGATAAGGGTGTGGGAATCAGTCCGGAAAATCAACGTAAAATTTTCCAACGCTTTTACCGCGTACCTACCGGCAACCTCCACGATGTAAAAGGCTTTGGTTTGGGCCTCAACTACGTCAAGTTAATTGTCGAAGCGCATAAAGGTAAAATAAGCGTTGAGAGTAGCTTGGGCCAGGGAAGCACGTTTACCATTGTGCTACCCAAAGAATCTATCTAATAAAATTTATTTCTACGCATGAGTGCAAAAATTTTACTTGTAGAAGATGACCCGAATCTGGGGTTTGTGATCAAAGACAATCTCATCCACAAAGGATACCAAACTACACTTTGCACCAATGGCGAAGATGGATTACAAATGTTTTTGGATCGCTCATTCGATATCTGCATTTTAGATGTGATGATGCCCAAGAAGGATGGCTTTAGCTTAGCGCAATCCATTCGCCAAAAAAATACTGAAATACCCATTTTGTTTATCACTGCTAAATCGATGCTGGAAGACAAGATCAATGGCTTTCATGCCGGCGGCGATGATTATATCGTTAAGCCATTCAGCATGGAAGAATTGTATCTACGGATTGAAGTGTTCCTGCGCAGAACCAAGGCAGCAGTAACGGAGGTTTGTTTTGAATTAGGCGAATTTACGTTTGATTGGCATACGCTCACATTAAAGCATTCAACCGGCAGCAAAACGTTGACGCAAAAAGAAGCAGAGGTTCTGAAGCTACTGTGCGCCAATAAAGAGCGTGTGATGAAGCGCGAAGAAATTTTAACCACCGTGTGGGGCGATGACGATTACTTCATGGGCCGCAGCCTCGATGTGTTTATTTCCAAACTTCGAAAATACCTGAAAGAAGATCCGAAAGTAGAAATCGTCAACTACCATGGAGTGGGCTTTCGATTGGAAGTGGCGAGGTAAAAAATTACTCCCGCTTCCAAACTTCCAGCTGCTGAATCAACGGCTTTGTTTCCGGAGTGAGTGTAAAAAACACCTCCATCGCTCCTTTGTCGCCTTGAATCGTAAATGTGCCGCGCAGTAAATTCTCCGGGCGCATGGGTGTTACGTCTGTTACGGTTCCAATTTCTTCCAATAGTTTCAACACTTCTTTCTTCCAGCGCTCTTTCGATTTGTCCGGAAAGAAATTTTCGGCAAACAAACTATCGCAATCGGCTGTCCACTGCGGCAATACTTTCATCAACTGCTCTTGTTTTGTTTTCAATGTGGCCGACACCGGAAAAACTCTTTCTTGTAATCCCGCCAGGGCAATCAATGTATCGGCTGCATGCGACACCGGCGCGCCCATGTTGGCGTACGTCAAATTGCTGAACGCCACAACGCCAAAGCCTAGTTCAGGAAATAATTGATGCACACTTCCAAAGCCGGGTAATCCTCCGCTATGCGACACGGTAATCACTCCGTTACAATCCTGACGCCAGCCAAGGCCATAGCCATAGCTTCCGGTAGCGGGGCACAACTCTCCACTGTGTGTTCTGCGCTGAGGTGCTAATCCTCTGAATTTCCAAGGTTGTTGCATCTCCCGTGCTGTGCTTCTCTTCACCGGACCTTTCTCCACCTCGTTGCGTGCAGGAGTAGCGGCCAATAGAAAGTTCATATACTTCGCGAAGTCGTCAATGGTACAAATCATGCCGCCCATAGAAGCGTACGATCCATCTTTTAACAGTGCCTCCGGTTTCCATTGCTCATCTTCCCATCTGTAACCTATTGCCACTTCATCTGCCGGCATTTCCGTAAACTCAAAGCCACTGTTGTTCATCTCTAGTGGAGCTAAAATATTTTCGCGAATGTATTGCTGGTAAGATATGCCGGAAACATTCGCAATAATTTTTCCCAATAATGCATAGCCTAAATTGCTGTACTCAAATTGCGCACCCGGATTGTCTGAAAAGGAAATTCCGGCACGAACCAAATTCAATAAGTCCTCATCACTATCGGCCAGCTGGCGATCGCCCCACGGATTATCTTCGGGAAAACCGGCTGACATGGTGAGCAAGTTAAAAATCGTAATCTGTCTGCCATCGTTGGTAGGATAACTGAGTTCCTTCATGTCCGGAATGTAACGTGCTGCGGCATGGGTCAACTGAAGTTTACCTTCATCGCGCAATTTCAAAATGGCCATGGCCGTAAAACTCTTGGTCATTGATGCAATGCGAAAGCGAGATTGAGCCGATGCCTTTATCTTGTTCCCGACATTTGAATATCCTACCCCATTCGAATAAATCAACCGACCATCCATTACAATGCCATAGGCAATAGCCGGATTGTGATTGGCGCGAGCGGATCGTGCAAAAATGCTGTCGACCACAGCTGTATACTTCAACACTTTGCTTACGCGGCCACTGTCTTCAAAATAGGGAGTGCGATAGTCTTTACTCACTTTTTCAACGATAGACTCTTCCACCTGCTTCTTAGGTTGACAAGCAATCAATGTCAAGAAGAGTAAGCTCAAAAAAAGAAAGGATGTATTCTTCATAAATAATTTTATTTCGTTGATATAATCCATTTTTCAATCACCAATGGAAAGTGATGATGCTCCAGCGCTTGAACGTTGCGGGCAATCTGCTCTGTTGTATCCGTTTCTCCTACTTTACACTTTGCCTGAAACAGCACGCGCCCCTCATCATAGTGTTCATTTACCTCGTGAATGGTAATGCCCGTTTCCGTTTCGCCTGCTTGCTTCACCGCCTCATGCACTTTCGCGCCATACATTCCCTTACCGCCAAATTTTGGCAAGAGCGACGGGTGTATGTTGATAATGTGGGAAGGATATTTTTTGATGAGCGATGCCGGAACTTGCAGTAAAAATCCTGCTAAGACAAGGTGCGTGATTTCATGTTGTCGAAGTACGTGTAGAATTTTTTCGCTTTCGCGGAATTGCTCACGTGTAAAAACCTGTGTCTGTACATCCAACTTTTGAGCACGCTCAATCACACCTGCTGTTGCATTGTTGGTGAGCACCAGCCCGACATGAATTGTTGGATGATTTTTAAAATGCCTGATAATCACTTCGGCATTTGATCCACTTCCGGAGGCAAACAAAGCAAGGCGTGCGGGCAAATTCATTCGTTAAACTTAAACAAAAATCATACTGATCACGCCCAATACCATGATTACTTTACACAACTGACTGAGGTGATGATATTCCTTTACTGTATCGGCCCGAATCAATCGCATGGTGAGCCACGCCATCGGCACCAACAAAAACAAAACAAAGTAGATCAACGGCACCAGCGCGTAGCTAAAGTTGAAAAAAGTAACGGCTACAGAAAACACAAACAGAATGCAATACAATAACATTTTGGTTTTACGAATGCCCCACACAATCGGCAATGTTCGGCAGCCAAACGTAGTGTCGCCTTTCATGTCTTCCATATCTTTGACAATCTCACGGATGAGTGTCATAAAAAATGCAAACAACGAATAGATAATGACGAATGTGTTCGGCTCCTGATACAACCAATTAATGAGCCAAATGGATAATCCCGTTAGGATAGCCACCAATAAATTACCAATAAAAGGTTTGCGTTTGAGTTGGTTTGAGTAGAGCCACAATAAAAAAACACAGGCAAAATTGATGGCAGCAATTTTCCAGCTTAGCCAAAAGCCCAACAAAATTCCAATTCCCGAAATGAAGGTATGGAAAAAGATGGCGTATCGACGGGTGATCGACTTACCGATAACCACTCGATCCGGCTTATTGATTAAATCAATTTTAATGTCGTAATAATCGTTGATGATATAACCTGCTGCAGCAATCAGCACAGTTGAAAAGGAGAGTACAAACAGCGAAACGTCGGTAAATACAGCAATGTGTCGATGAAGTAAAAAAGCGGCCGCCAAGTATTGCGCAACAGCAATGATCACCAGATTCCAAAACCGGGTGAGTCGAAATAAGTCGGCTATTGATGTGAAGCGCATGCCACAAAAGTAACTATTATATTACTGCTGCGACATGCTTTTCATGGCTTATACAACACTAAAACCGCAGGGTGAGCATCAACAAATAGTTTCTGCCGGCCTGCGGGTAGTAATAGTTTTGGCGTGTCTCCGCTCCTCCCCCCAAATAACCGTAGGTATAGCCGTTGGATGAATATGCTACGTCAAAAATATTGTTGGCCAACAAGCTTACCGAAAGCTCTTTCATAAACGTAGGTTTCCAACTATAATTCAAGCGAATATCGTTGGTGAGGTACGCATCAATTTTCCGCCGGTTATTGGAAGTATTATCTAAATATTGCTGCCCGACATACTTCGTCAACAACCCAATCTCTATGTTCCGAATGGGATGAAACAATAAAACAGACCCTCCTACCACGTTGGGAGAAAAGGCGATATCCGAATCAGTATAGTTGCGAACCACTTCGTTGTATTCATCATAATTCACACCATAGTCATACAACACCTCGCTAAAGTTTTTAATCTTGTTTTGACTGAGGGTGATGTTACCCATCCACGAAATCAAATGATTGAAACGAACGGTTGCGTCCACTTCAATTCCTGTTCGGTAGCTGCTGGCTACATTCGTGCGGATCGCCGCTCCAACATCATTCAATTTACCTGTGTTGACCAATTGATCCGTGTAATCCATCAGAAAATAATTGACGGTCAGGTTCCATGCACTCTTGCGCAATCTCCATCCGGCTTCGAGGTTGCGCAGGGTTTCCGGTTTAGGGGCAGCGGTTGTGATGTTGTTAATAAAATCACTGCGAATCGGTTCGCGGTTAGCGACACTGTAAGATGCATATACATTTTGTTCGTCTGATAATGTGTACGTAATTCCAATCTTCGGATTGAAAAATTGAAAGTTTGCATCTACACGATAGGCATTCAATTCATTCTCCACACCCTTGCTGGTGTAATCAATTTTGCGGTACTGCAAGTCGACAAACGCGTTGATAGCGTTGGTCAACTGATAATTCGTTTTCCAGAAAATGTTAAAATCTGTTTTATCACCTTGGTTAAAATAATACCGATAGTCTTTCGGGAAGTTGGAAACTTGCGCCCAAATCACTTCACCAAACCGATCGGCGATGTGTCTGTTAAGAGCACCGCCAATCACCGATTGAATTTTATCCTTTTCATAGTTGACAGAATAGGTCATTCCATAAAAATTGGTTTGCAACCAGCGTCTGCGTACTAAATCACTGGAGCCGATTTTTTGATTACCAATCAGAAAAGTATCCACCGCATATTTCTTGAAGGCCGCATCATACTTAAACTCCTCATAAAAACCCCGGCCGTACGTGTAGTGCAAAGCAGCGTTGGCGGTAATCGTTTCGTTGAATCGATGTGAGGCGTGCAGTTGATAATGATCTTGCGAATAATTATCTACTTGATTCTTGTAGGTGTATGCGTTGAACCTACGACTATTCGAGATCAGCAGATTGTTTGTTTGTGCTGTATTCCATCCTTCGGCAGCAGCCGTCTCAAGCATGGCGGCCTGGTCATTATTCAATCGCGATTCCGGAACGCCATTCCAGCTTTGATAAGTTATTTCATTGCCGCCAAATACAATGGCTTTCACGAAAGTTTTCTTTCCATAATAGCCTGCTGATAAATAATACGATTTCAAATCAGACGTAGCGCGATCAATAAATCCATCGGACTTAATCATGGATAAGCGTCCATCAAACACAAAATTATTTTTTAAGCCTGTGCCAAAACCGATGGTGTGGCGCTGCGTGCTAATGAAATTGCGACCACGATCACTCAATGGCCAATCTACTTCCAAAGATCCGATTGAATTTATGATATCAGCATAGGGCTGATCATTGCGTGTGTTCGTTTGCAAATTGATGGATGCACCAAATGCGCCAGCTCCATTCGTAGAGTTGCCTACACCTCGTTGCACTTGAATACTTTGCGTAGATGTCGCAATGTCGGGTATATCTACCCAAAACACGCCGTGCTCATCACTTTCATTGAGCGGTACACCGTTGATCGTAACGTTGATGCGCGTGGCATCGCTTCCGCGGATGCGAAGGCCCGTGTACCCAATTCCTGTTCCTGCATCTGAGGTGGTAACGAGCGATGGCGACCAGTTTAAAATAATCGGCAAATCTTGTCCGAAGTTTTGTTTTTGCAAAGCGACTTTGTTGAGTGTAGAGAAAGCCGAAGGGCTTTTGTCGGTTAAGCGGGTAGCATACACCACCACCTCTTCCGTTAACTCAGCGCTCTCTTCCAGCAACAAATCCAAAACCTGATCGCTCTGCACATCCAGGCTTTGTCGCATTTCCTGATAACCCAAAAATTTAATCACTAAGGTTTGTTGCCCTCCGGCCACCCGCGAAATTTCAAACCAACCCTGTTGGTCTGTAATTGCAAAGCGGTTGATTCCTTCTACCTGCACGGTAGCACCTACCAATGCCTCCTTCGACTTTGCGTCACGCACGGTGCCGCGCACGTTGAATTGTGCCATCGCGTGTAGCGAAAGCACGCAGCCAACGACTGCCATTTTTAATTTGAACATGTTTTAAAATTTTTAAAATTCGTTGACGCATAGGGGTATGAACCAACTTATTTTAGCTGCACTTTCTGCAGCTTGCCTCCCTTCGTCCGCATTACCGGCATCAGGTTCTATGGGTATAATCTCAGCCCGTGTTTTTTAGGCACCCCTTATAACTGCACAAATGTAAGAAGAAATTGAAGTGCAATGGGCATGAATGCTTACCTTTGTCCCTGAATTTTTTAATCGCTCACCTATGACCATTCACCGCGAAGGCAAAACTCTTCTTTTCGTTTTATTGATTGTCCTGTTTGGACTCAATTGGGCTGTATCGTATTTCCTTCCGATGCCTATTCTGCAAAACACGTTGATTGTGGTGAGCATTATTTTCTACTTACTGATTTTACAATTCTTCCGTCTGCCCATTTTTGAAATTAAAAAGAATGACACGCATGTCATTGCGCCTGCGGATGGTAAAGTAGTGGTGATTGAAGAAACTGAAGAGACCGAATACCTGAAATCAAAACGCAAGCAGGTATCCATCTTCATGTCACCCATCAATGTGCATGTCAACCGTATGCCGGTAGCAGGCACTATTTCGTATTTTAAATATCATCCCGGCAAGTATCTGGTAGCATGGCATCCCAAGTCGAGCACTGAAAATGAACGAACGACCGTAGTTGCTAAAATGAAAAATGGCACGGAGATTTTGTTTCGTCAAATTGCCGGAGCTTTAGCCAGACGTATCAAGTGGTATGTGCAGGAAGGTCAAACGCTACAACAAGGTGATGAATTTGGCTTTATTAAGTTTGGATCGCGTGTTGATATTTTCTTACCTCTCAACGCCAAAATACTAGTCAAACCGGGCGATATCACCAAAGGCGGCAAAACAGTGATTGCCGAACTATAGCCAATTAAAACGAAAAACAGCCTTTCTCATATTTTGTAACCCGAACGGGCGTTATTGAAGTGCGCATTGCGTACCTTTGAGTTAAGGTATTTCCCCTAAAGACCTGTTCATAGCTAGTTGTTCAGGTTTTTTTATCAACATTAGCTACTGCACAAAATGACATTAAACTTAAATTTAAAATTTGCCGCTAAGCAGCAAGATTTTTTTGCTACGCTCAATCAGCGTGTAAATGCTTACTTCAAAACAAACAACATCGATCGTACGGGTAATAGCGAAATGGTCATCAAAACCATTTTTATGTTCGCTCTTTACTTTTCACCGTATGTACTACTACTAAGCGGTTTGTTTACATCTGCTTGGGCGCTTGTTGGGCTATGCATCGTAATGGGCTTTGGCAAAGCTGGAATTGGACTGTCGGTGATGCACGATGCCAACCATGGAGCCTATTCAAATAAGCCGTGGGTGAATACGCTTTTAGGACTTTCGTTGAATATGATCGGTGGACACGCATTCAACTGGAGAATACAACACAACGTGCTCCATCATACCTACACCAATGTACATGAAGTAGATGAAGACATCAGCCCTCGTGGTGTTCTGCGGATGGCTCCGGGTTCCAAGTGGATTCCGATGCATAAATATCAACACTTGTATGCGTGGTTCTTTTATGGTTTGATGACCTTTGTGTGGATTGTCATTAAGGACTATTACAGACTTACGAAATATCAAAATGAAGGCTTGGTCAAAAAACAAAAAGCTTCCATTGCAATGGAATGGGTTGTGCTGATCATTACGAAAGTGGTTTATCTCTCGTATACTTTTGTAGTACCCATGTTACTAGGCTTTTCGTTTTGGCAAGTATTAGTCGGGTTTTTAATTATGCACTATGTGGCAGGGTTTATCTTAGCCGTTATCTTTCAACCAGCTCACGTTATTGAAGGTACTGAATACCCCATGCCTGATGGCGAAGGAAATTTAGAGAATAGCTGGGCGATTCATCAGTTGCATACCACCACTAACTTCGGCCACAAAGAAAAGTTGTTTTCGTGGTATGTAGGTGGTTTGAATTATCAAGTGGAACATCACTTGTTTCCGAACATCTGCCACGTTCATTACCGCGAGATTGCAAAGATTGTAGAGCAAACCACCAAAGAGTTTGGCTTACCCTATAAAACAAAAGAAACATTCTTTGAAGCGGTGGCTGCTCACGCACGTCAACTGAAAATGTTGGGTGAGAAACCAAAAGAAGAAATTAAGCCAGTGCTTTCGATGGTTTAGGACATAACCTGAATGAATAATTGAAATGATATGCTTAACAGCATATCATTTTTATTTTAACCATTTCGCTCCATTGCTACCGCCTAAAAAACTGCTGGATTAGGGCCGCATCTATGGCGCTATCAAACACAATACCTATTTGCTAATCTGAATGGCGGTCATCAAAATAAGCAGAAGTACTAATGTGCCTGCAGCAATGCTTCCAACACGCCCGAACAAAGTCTTTTCCGATACAAAAAATAGATTAGCCCTTTTATCATGGATCTCCGGAGGTCTCGCCGTGGTATTAGTAATGTCTTCAATCCAAAATGGTGTATCTATATAAAAAGGTGCAGAAGCATCTGCCTGCATGGATGTAGCAAATACATATCTGAAGTTATACGGTGTATTGCCTCTATCAAAATGAGCGCGTCTGCCTTTGGATGAGCCACGATTTGTCGCGACTAAAACTTCTTTCCATTCAATGGAATCATCGGCGGTAAAGAAAACGGTATGCGTATATGAGAGCTCTTGTTCAATACTGGATTTTGGAGGGATCAGTGTAATTCGATCGGGCCTGAAAGCAATACCAGTTGATTGGGTGCGGGTGTTCGATCCTGCCAATTTGTTTGCTTTAGATGTAATGTGGATAACTGAAACATCACTCCATAAAGGGTAGCTTCTACCTTGGGATATAAAAGAGGATTTAGACCAATCCAAATAAAGAGGCTGCGAGTGCTTGTTATGGACATTGATTTTCAGCGGGCCGTTTTTTCCGGCATAGTTATAAATCACCTTCAGCGTATCTGTTTCATATTCAAATTGGCTTCGCATGTTTTTTGGCAAATCGCTACCCACCGAAACATATTGGTACTTCGAACAATTGAAACAGGTGATCGCAACACTCAATAATAGGCATGGAATTTTCATAAACTTCATGGTTCATTACGGGTTTTTCTTTTAACGGTTATCGAGGGGGGAGTTACAAGGGCTTTACTGTTACAATAAAGTAGCCTTCGCAATTATTCTCATTATTTAAAATAGCAAGGATTGTACCAGATACCAGGTAACCTTAGACTTTTTATAGGCCAACAAAAAAGCCGATGGTGAAAATCACCAGCGGCTTTTTTTTATAACTCTTTTATTTACTAAGCTGACTTCAACGCTTCGGCTCCAGCCACGATTTCCAAAATCTCTTTGGTAATCGCTGCCTGACGTGTCCGGTTGTACGTCAACTTCAATTCTTTTAATAAATCTCCTGCATTTTCAGTTGCCTTATCCATAGCTGTCATACGCGCTCCGTTTTCTGAAGCATTTGAGTCTAACACTGCTTTGTACAACTGAACTTTCAAAGACTTGGGAATCAATCCCACTAAAATCTCTTCCTGATTAGGTTGATAGATGTAATCAGTTTGAGATGTTGTGGTCTCAGTTACTGGTAAAGGTAAAATGGGCAAGAACTGCTCTACACGTAAAATTTGTGTGGCCACGTTCTTAAACTCATTGTACACAATCTCTACTTTATCAAAATCTCCTTTTTGGAAAGAGGTCATAGCAAAATCTGCTGCCTTTGCTACCGAATCAAAAGATATGGTTTGCAACAAAGTAGAAAAGTCTGTTTTAGTAGGAAGGTTGCGCTTCTCGAAGAACTCAAGTGCCTTCTTTCCGATGGGTAGATACGTTACGTTTCCTTGCTTTGCCTGCTTCGAATATTTCTCTTCTACCAAGCGTACAACAGCTTTGAAAACAGAGCTGTTAAACGAGCCGCACAATCCACGGTCAGATGTCACTGCAATGATCAACACTTTCTTCTCTTCACGAATTTGGCTGTACCAAGCCTGACCATCTGTTCCTGCAGAAGATAAGTTCTGCAACAATGCATTCATCTTCTGAGCAAACGGGCGCATCTGCTGGATTTTATCCTGCGACTTACGCAACTTCGCTGCCGCCACCATTTTCATGGCTTTGGTAATCTGTTGCGTAGACATTACCGAGGTAATGCGACTCTTTACTTCTTTTAAACTGGCCATATCTCTAATTAGTTAATTCGGTTATTCGTTAATTTGTTAATTATCGAATTACCGAATTAGAACATTAACGAATTAATATTTACCTGCTAACTCCAACGCTACTTTCTTCACTGTATCTGCATCGGCATCTTCAAACTTACCTGCACGGAAGTTATCCAACACTGACTTATACTGTGCCTTCAACAAACCAATGAATTCAATTTCAAATTCTTTGATCTTATTTACCGGTACTTTGTCGGTGTAGCCTTTTGTGGAAGCGAGGATAATCGCCACTTGCTCTTCCACACGCACGGGTTGATATTGTGGCTGCTTCAACACTTCTACGTTTCTGCGTCCACGCTCAATCACCAATTTAGTAGCTGCATCCAGATCAGAACCGAACTTCGCGAAAGCTTCCAATTCACGGAACTGTGCCTGATCCAACTTTAATGTACCCGCAACTTTCTTCATGGATTTGATCTGAGCCGAACCACCCACACGTGATACCGAAATACCTACGTTGATCGCAGGACGGATACCGGAGTTGAAGAGATTCGTCTCCAAAAATATCTGACCATCTGTAATTGAAATCACGTTAGTAGGAATATAAGCAGACACGTCATTCGCTTGTGTCTCGATGATCGGAAGAGCGGTCAATGAACCTCCACCTTTCACCAAGTGTTTGATCGATGCAGGAAGGTCATTCATTCGCGCTGCAATCTCATCGTTGTTGATCACCTTCGCAGCTCTTTCCAGCAAGCGTGAGTGCAAATAGAATACGTCACCCGGATATGCCTCGCGGCCCGGAGGTCTTCTCAACAACAACGACACTTCGCGGTAAGCGACAGCTTGCTTGGAAAGGTCATCATAAATTACCAATGCCGGACGACCGGTATCGCGGAAGAATTCACCAATGGATGCACCGGTGAAAGGCGCAAAGAATTGCATTGGTGCAGGATCTGCGGCTGATGCCGAAACGATTACAGTGTAAGGCATTGCACCTGCTTTTTCAAGCGTAGCGGCCACACCGGCAACGGTAGAAGCCTTTTGGCCAATGGCCACATATATACAATATACCGGATTACCTTGCTCGTAGAATTCTTTTTGGTTGATGATGGTATCGATCGCCACAGCGGTCTTACCAGTTTGGCGGTCGCCAATGATCAACTCGCGCTGACCGCGGCCGATTGGAATCATCGCATCAATTGCTTTGATACCGGTTTGAAGCGGCTCGTTTACCGGCTGACGGAAGATTACACCCGGAGCTTTGCGCTCCAATGGCATATCATACAAATCTCCGGTGATCGGTCCTTTACCATCGATCGGTGATGCCAGTGTATCTACCACGCGACCCAACAAACCATCGCCTACATTCACAGAAGCGATTTTTCCCGTGCGCTTTACTGTATCACCTTCTTTAATTTCTTTAGATTCACCCAAAAGTACCGCACCCACGTTGTCTTCTTCGAGGTTAAGCACCATGGCGCGCAAGCCATTTTCAAATTGAATCAACTCACCCGCTTGCGCCTGAGTAAGGCCATAGATACGGGCAACACCATCACCTACGGTTAGAACGGTACCCACCTCTTCTAACTCTGCATCGGTGCGTGATTGCGACAACTGCTCGCGCAATATGGATGAAATTTCTTCGGGTCTGATTTCTGCCATGATTATTTAGTCTTTAGTTCTTTGTTAGTCTTTATTTTGTCTCGCCTTTTCCTCTTTGCAGAGGGTGAGGTCTTAAAAATCTTTGATGTAAGGGTTCTCGCTAAACTTCGTTTTCAATGCCTTCAATTTGCTCTTGATGGAAGCATCGATTTGTTTATCGCCTACATGCAACACAAAACCACCGATCAAATCCGGATTGATTTTTTGTTGTAACTCAATATCTGTTTTGCCGCTGATCTTTTTCACCAACTCCTCAATTTCTGCTTTCATCTTAGCATCCAAAGCAAACGTGGTTGAAACAGACGCTTTCTGAATGCCTTTGTTCACATTGTAAGCATTATGGAATTCCACAGCAATGGCAGGTAACAGCGGCTCGCGATTTTTGCGCGTCAACATGGAAATAATAGCCATGGTCAATTTGTTCACTCTGCCTTGGAAAATAGCTTCCAGAATTGCCAATTTTTTATCGTGGCGGATGACAGGGCTTTTCAACATGCGTGTGAAATCTTTGTTAGACGCACACACGCTGGCAAATAATTGCATATCGGCATTTACCAACTCCAACGCGCCTTGCTCTTCAGCAAGCCCCAACAGAGATTTTACATACCGCGATGCTACTCGTGAATCGGCCATGATTTAGTTCAGCTTAAGGTCTTTAATGTATGTGTCGATCAAATCTTTTTGCTGCTTGTCGTCTGACAAGTTTTTCTTGATCAACTTTTCTGAAATCTCCAATGAAAACAAAGCTACTTGTGCTTTTACATCGCGCAAAGCAGCTTGCTTTTCGGTGTGGATGATGGCTTTCGCATCTTCAATGATACGATCTGCATTTTTCTTGGCATTGACTTGCGCTTCATCGTGCAGGCGGGTAGCTGCCTCACGCGCATGTTGCAAAATACGATCGCGCTCTTCGCGTGCTTCTTTCAATAACTTTTCGTTGTCAGACTTCAATGAAGCCATTTCTGCTTTTGCTTTTTCAGCAGAATCTAATGCGTTTTGGATGGACTCTTCACGTTCTTTCAAAGAAGCCAAAATAGGTTTCCAAGCATACGCCTTCAATAGGAAGAATAAACCTACGAAGATGACAAATTGCCAAACGATGAGTCCTGAGCCGGGTGATAATAAATCCATGTGCTTGCTGTTTTAAAAATCCAATCTCTTTTTTGTTTCTCCTGAAGTTAAAAAGAAGAACTCGCCAGGCCGATTGCCAAAACAAGTTCTTCTGATTTTTTCGCTTACTTATTCGCGATCAAAAGACAGATAACGAGTCCGAAAAGCGCTGCTACCTCCACAAGGGCGGCAATTACCAGCATCGCACCCTGGATCTTACCAGAAGCTTCAGGCTGACGTGCAATTGCATCCATAGCAGAACCTCCAATGCGGCCTACACCGATACCTGCGCCAATTGCAACAAGACCAGCTCCGATACCCGCACCCATTACTGCTAAACTTGCATCAAGAATTAAAGAGAACAACATAGTTTATAAATTTAAGTGAAACAAAAAATTCAAATCATCCCATCTTAGTGATGGTCATCGGCAGTGGCCATGCCAATGTACAATGCGGTAAACAGCGTAAACACATACGCCTGAATACCTGCCACTAATAATTCAATCAGATTAATAAATATTACCGCAATGGAAACACCCACCCCTACCACGTAACTCTGAAAGATGAACGTGAGGCAGATCAAACTCAACAACACAATGTGGCCTGCGGTAATCGCCACAAACAAACGAATGGTTAATGAAAATGGCTTGGTAAAAAGTCCGATCAATTCTACCGGCATGATAATTAAGCGCATTGGAAGCGGCACGCCGGGTGTCCAGAATACGTGCACCCAATAATTTTTATTACCGCTAAAATTGGTAATAAGAAATGTCAATACAGCCAACACAAGCGTTACCGCGATGTTTCCAGTAAGGTTACCTGAGCCGGGCAAAAGACCCAACAGGTTTCCGAAAAGGATAAAGAAAAACAGGGTAAGAAGATAAGGCAAAAACTTTTCGTAGTGGTGGCCGATGTTTGGCTTCACAATTTCATCGCGCACGAAAACGATGATGGGCTCCATCAACGACTGGATGCCCTTAGGGGCTTTGCCCGTTCTGTTTTTGGCCGATCTGGCTACGGCGGTGAGAATTAGAAATAGTAATGTGGCATTGATGAGTAACATGGCCACATTTTTGGTGATGGAAAGATCAAAAACAGCCGTTCCGCTTTCGGTTAAATAAATGTGGTTGTGCTCTAATTTATAGCCGTTGTATTCTACGGAGTTGTGGTGTTCATCAAAAAATCGGGAAGAAAGGAACATATCCAGCCCTTTTTCAGAAGAATAAACGATGATCGGCAGCGGTAAAACGAAATGATCGGTGAAATGCCATTGGTGATCGTCAACTACGTGGTGAAGGATTACCTCGTTTGGATTAAACTTCTTTGGCTCTCCCCCTTCGGTTTCTGAATCGGAGGCAAAGGACGGGCTCAAAAAGCTGGCAAATGCAACGAAAAAGAGGGTCAAAAAGGCGGTTTTTTGTATCAAAAAGGGCTTTTTCATCGCAGTCAGAACAAAGGCTTTTAATTGGACTGCAAAACTATCAATTAAAATTTCCGAAAAAAACTTATGCCACAAAAATTCAAGTGATTTAAAGTTGACATTGACCCTATTAGCGGGATTAATGTTGACTTGTTTAATTACATTTCTTAACACTAAGTGTCAATATTCAAAAACAAAAAAACTGTAATTTTACGTACTCGTTTATAGCAAAAACAAAAACTAATTCTTTATGAAAACATCGAAACTCCTTAGCCTGGCGGCTATCTTTTTGTTCGTTCTGTCTTGCTCAAAAAATGAAGACCCCAAACCTCTTCAAAATGCTACATTGAGCTTTGCAAACGCGACTCCTATTACGGCTCCCTCGGCTATGGCTGCATCCAGTGATCAGAATGCACAGAGTGCAACAGCTTGGGTTGGTATTGCAAATGCAATGTCTGGCTACACGGCTCTTTTTAATGCACCCGCTGGGTCTAAATCAACTTCTACGCCTATTATCGCATCAAACATAGGTGCACGAGCAACGGCCACTCAACAAACTTACTTAGTGTATACTTGGTCTGATCCAAATTATGGGAGCATAAGCTATCAAATTAGTGAGGTTGGTGATAAGTATACTTTTGAGATATTCTTCAAAAAAAATGGCGCAGTTAATTGGCTAAGGTTAATCTATGCAGAAGAGAAGAAAGATCGCAGCCAAGGGCTAATGAATATTTACGACACGACTAACTCTACAAAAGCTGTCGTATTAATCAATTACTCTTGGACGCGCACTGGAGATTCATTGCAATTCCAGATAACAAATGCCGAAGACAATTTTAAGATTGTTTTAAATGTCAACACTAAAACTAAGGCCGGAGATGTTGCCTACTATATCGGTAATAAATTATATTATAAAATTGTTTGGGATGCTTTGGGGAATGGCTCTTGGACGGCATATGATTCTGATGGCATAACCGTAAAAGCAACTGGAAAGTGGACAGTATAAATTTCTAAGTACGAAGAATGTAAAAAAGGCGCAAGAAGATCCTTGCGCTTTTTCTTTTACCAAAGAAGTTAATTTACTTTATCCAATCCTCTCAATTTCTCTGCCTTTAGGCTTGTTATCCCCACCACACCGAGTGTCATCAGTCCACCGAAGATGACGGAAGGCACCACGCCCAGCAGACGGGCGGCTACGCCGGATTCAAAAGAACCAATCTCGTTGGAAGAGCCTATGAAGATGCTATTCACAGCTGATACCCGACCTTTCATGTTTTCGGGTGTTAATGTGTGTATGAGGGTGCTGCGAACGATCACGCTCACACAATCAAACATGCCGCTTAAAATCAACAGACCCATCGACAGCCAAAAGACGGTGGACAATCCAAAGCCAATCATGCAAACACCAAAGCCTGCCACGCACCAGAGCAATATCTTCCCAATGTTTTTTCGGATGGGATTGCGCGTAATGTAAACAGCCATGATTACCGCACCGATGCCTTGCGCTGATCGTAAGAAACCCAACCCTTCTTTGCCAACATGCAAAATCTCATCGGCAAAAATGGGAAGCAAGGCCACCGCTCCACCAAACAAAACAGCAAATAGATCCAGTGAAATGGCGCTGAGGATAATCTGATTTTTAAACACAAATTGTATTCCGGCTTTGATCTTGGCAAAGATGCTTTGCTCTTCACTTACCGGTGGCAATTCGCGATTGGGTATTAACAAAATGCAGGTAAGTCCGAGTAGCATTAAAACAACATCCACCGAATAGGCTGCTGTGATGTCAAAAAATCCATACACCAAACCACCAATGATCGGTCCACCGACCGAGGCTCCCTCCCACAACGTGCTGTTCCACACAATCGCATTTTGATATAAATCACGGCTGATTAACTGTGGCATGAATGAAAAACTGGCCGGTGATAAAAAGCCACGGGCAATACCACTCACAAAAATGACGGTGTAGATGGGGAGTGCCCCGTTGGCCAACACAAACGCACCGATGTGGGTGGTAAAGTAAAGCAGTGTCATTGAACAAACGACAAGCGTGGTTACGCACACCACAATAATTTTTTTGCGCTCCACCACATCGGCTAAATGACCGGCATACAATGAAACCGTAATTGCCGGAATGGCTTCCGCCAAGCCGATCAGCCCGAGGGAGAGTGCATCTTTCGTAATTTCATACACCTGCCACCCCACTACCACCGCCTGGATCATAATGGCGAGTGTGATCAATAATCTGGCAGAAACAAAAAAACGGAAATCTCTGACTTGCAGAGCCGCGTAGGGGTTGCTCATAATTCTCTTAAATGAGATTCTAATTTAAAATGGCTTGAACCGCCTCGATTGCTTTTTTTTGTCGTGCTTCGCGGTCACCGGCAATTTCTACAACACGCACACCGGTTTGAGCTAACTCCTTGCGATAGATTTCTAAAAAGTGCTCGCGCTTGTCCGGATGCTCGCGCTGCGGATCGTTCTCCCATGGCACATCGATGTTGGTGAGCAAATAGAGATCATATTTTTGGTCATGCATCCGTTCTAATATCTCCGGATCGCAGTGACCATATTTATGCTCACTCCACACTTTGATCACAATCAGATTGGTATCGCAAATCAAAATTTTGTTCGCACTAATCAACCACTCTTGCTCCATGCGCAATTGCCCATGCGCAATTTTAGTAAGGTCGGGTTGGGTGTAGGGCTTACCCAGTTTATTGAGGTATGCACGCGCATATTCTTCTACACATTCCGTTTTAAAATGGCTGGCTAAGAACTTAGAAAGGTCTGTTTTACCGGTACATTCCGGACCAATAACACACACTTTATTGATGGTCGCGCCGGTAGGGTGTACAAATGACATACTCTTTTTCTCTCCAAAATAGGTAATAAGCCAGTATAAACCATCAAATATTATGCAATCGAAAAAATGGGATCGGGTAACAGCCATTAATTTTTTTTATCTTTCGAATTGAATGAAAAGAAGAAAAGCACTTGAGCATATTGGAATTGGCCTCACTGCCGGCATGGTGATGCCCGGTTTTCTGGCTGGTTGCCAAAAAGATGATCCCGGTCCGGAAGTACCCTACGATGGCAACGTACTTGTAATTGGTGCCGGCGCTGCCGGACTGTATGCTGCCGACATTCTGCGGGTAAAGGGAATCAATGTAACTGTACTAGAGGCTACATCACAATCGGGAGGGCGTGTGCGCTCGCTGCGCAATCAAAGCAATACACAATACCAAACTTTCAGCAGCTCTTCACAGGCCGACTTTCCGGTTGAATTGGGTGCGGAAGTAGTGTATGGCTCCAATTCCTCATGGGGAAAAATCATTAGCGACCTTGGCATTGTTACCAAAGAAATCGACGCCACCGCAGCACGTTACGTGTTAGACAATGTTGCCAAAAAAGCAACCGATCTTGCAACCGATGCCGATTACCTCGCCGTTCAAAGTTTCATTTCTACGCTTGCCAACAATAATTCAACTGCTTCGGTTGCTGATGCTGCCAATGTATCACCAAGGGCAAAAGCCTTACTCAATTCATTGGCTGGCAACTTCTATGGTTCAACAACAGATAAAATTGGCACGAGTGGTTTATCCGAATCCTTGAAACTGGTTACCCACGATCAAAAACAACTTACCACAGTTTCAAATCCCTGGCAAGACATCTTGTTGTCGCGCTTTAATGGAATTTTGCCACAAATAAAGTACGATACAATTGTGAAGCGGATTGACTGGGGCGATAACGTAATTACTGTAACCGACAGCAACGGCAAAACCTACACAGCCACCAAACTGATCATCACGGTACCTCTTGCGATTTTGAAAACTGGAGGCATTACGTTTAGCCCGGCATTGCCCACTGCCACCACTGGTGCCATGAATAAGTTCGCGGTAGATCCAGCCATCCGCATCGTGATGGATTTCAAAAGTAACTTCTGGGGTTTAGACTCTAGTTTTATCTGGGGCGGAACGGACGTTCCTCAGTATTTCAATGCAGGTGTCAACCGAAGCAAATATTTCCGCACCCTGTCGCTCACTGTTTACGGTGAGAAAGCACAACAGCTTTCAAATCTAACTGACTTAGAAAAAGCGAAATTGGTTATAAAAGAGCTCGACGCAATCTATGACGGGCAAGCCACAAAATTCATTCGGCGCGATATTAACAATCCGAATCCTTTGCCTACGGAAGACCCTTATTCAAACATTATTTATTTGATTCAAGACTGGACCAAGGACGAGTTTACCAAAGGTGGTTTTTCGTATCCGTTGGTTGGAGCTACGCTCGAAGACCGCAAAAGTTTAGCAGCACCTGTTTCCAAAAAATTGTACTTCGCAGGTGAGGCCACTGACTTCAGCGGCGATGCTGGCTTTGTGAGTGGTGCGTTGAATTCTGCGGTGCGCGTAACGGGTGAAGTGATCGACTCGATTCTTAATCGCTAAGGTTTGCCTACATAATTGAGATTGCGAATTCCAGCGGCCCAATACATGGTTGCTTTCATTTTTTCGTATTCTGCCTTGAGCTTTAATAATTTTGATTGCGAAAGAATGAGTTTCTCTTGTTGCACGTTGATCTTGAATAAATCGCTTTCGCCGTTTTCCAGATTAATCAGTTCGGCACGCAACAATCGGGTATAGTTTTCAGCCACATCGGTTTGCTGGGCCAATATCTGATGAGTGTTCACAATCTGGTTGTACACTACATTAATCTGATTGACAATTTCGCGCTCAGCTTGCGATTGTTCCCACTGCGTGCTCTGAATTTTTACTTTCGTGAGCGCAAGTTTCGCACGTTCCTTTCGTAATAAAATGGGCATGGAAAAATCCAATCCAAACTTATAATCTTTTCCTACCGCAATGGAATTGAATGTTCCATTGGGCATCAGCGGTTGATTGATGAAGTTGTAATTCAAATCCAATCGTGGCTTCAAATATTCCGATGCCAGTTTACGGTCAATTTCAAGTTGGTCAATTTTAGTTCGCAGCTTTACCAATTCCGGATGATTTTGCTTCGCTAAAAAGATAAGTTCATTAAGGGTTTGAGTGGATAACAGTTGTGCTTCGGTAGGTGACAAAACCGGAGCTACTTCTGCCGATAGTTGCACCGGATAACCTGCATTATCCCAAAGGTAATTTGAAATTCGAATGCCGGAATTTAAAAATTCCAAATACGATTCTTGTCGCTCTACCAAACGTTGTTGCAGCGTGATCTTGGCTTGAATGGTATCAATTGCCGATGCCTCTCCCAGGCTGGCATCCAGTTTTACACGCCTGAAAATTTCCGTAGCAATGATAGTGCTTCGGCTTAGCAACCGGTAATTGTAAAACGCGAAGTACCATTGCCAATAATCTTTGGCTGCCTCGAGCAAAATCTTGTTTACCAATTTGATTTGCTCGGCCTCCGCCATTTTGGTAAACAACTTAGCCTGCTTCAATGCAGCACGTCTGTCATCGGTAAATAAACCACGACCCAACGGAAGTGAAATGCCTGTGGTCAACTGACTGTTACCCGCTGCGCCACCTACTATATCTTCCGGATCAAGAAACTGCCCGGTGTTTCGCTCAAAACCAATTTTTGGATCGAGTGGAAACCATGTCGGAATACTCAGTGAAGTTTTAAACTTATTGTAATACTCTTTGTCTTTGAATTCCTTGATGCTCAAATCTGCTTGCACCTTCGGATCGAACGCACCACGCGCCATGCGAATTTCCTGACGAGCTGTTTCGTTCAACAAGTATGCCTGCTTTACCACCGGATGATAGGCCAACATGGCTGCATACATTTCATCCAATGAAAAAGGTTTGATTGAATCCGGCAAAACAAACACGGAGTCCAAAGAAATCTGGGCTTGACTTGTCCAAGCGATCAGCGCAAATCCAAAAAACAGAATTTTTTTGTTCATCGGTTATTCAGATTCTTTCACTTCTTTACTTTTTGGCTTCGCATCTTCATCGACCGGTTCTTGATAGAGGCTTGGCGGGAATCCATTCAACTGTCGCCACAATTCATACCACACGCTTACATCATCTAACATAACCCAACCTTTTATACCTGAACCCATTCGTATTTGTTTAGGCCAAGCCTGATCCGTTTTGTCGGGTATCACCAAAATACGAAACTCACCTGGCTTAGAGTTTACATAGTCAATTACTTCTACCGTTCCACCAAACGTACCGACAGATATACTCGGCCATCCGCTAAATTGCAACGCTGGGAATCCATCAAACTCAATCCGCACTTTTCTGCCTCTGCTAATCAACGGCACATCCATAGCCTTCACGTGCATTTCTACTGCTACATCTTCCGACTGTGGCATGATGGTACACACGGGATCTCCTTCTTTGATAGTTTCTCCAATTCCGGCCTGCGTAGCTTTGACTACATAGCCAGCCTGCGGAGCCAAAATAAAATATTGCTGACTGCGAATTTCCATGTTGCTGAGTTCGTTGCGCAACTTTGCTAAGTCTGCTTGCGTATCAAATTGCTCAGAAAGTGTATTGTTCAAATCTGATTCTGCTTTGTTGATTTTATCGAGGTACTCTGCCTGCACACGCTCGATCTCAATTTCGGCGTTGACAAAATCGGCCTCACTACCCTGGTACTTGTACTCAATGTCCTGAAACTTGGTTAAGGTAATATTGCCCGCCTCAAAAAGTTTTTTACCGCGCTCATATTGACTTTTAAAGTTGTTGAATCTCACCCGCTCGGCTTCGAGTTTAGATTTCGCCTGATCCATTTTGGTACGCATACCATCTTCTAAGGCGCGTATCTGTCGCTGCAGTGCTTTGGCTTTTTGGTCTTTCGACAATAAGCTTTGTTCTTTCGCAGTAATGACCTGTTGCAAACGCGCGAGCATTTGTGGGTCGAAATATTTTTCTTTTACCTCGCTGATGATGGCGATGGTGTCGGATTTATTCACAAACTGACCTTCTTTTATTTTCCAAACCTGAATACGTCCGGCGATGGTGGTTTCGATTGTTTGAGGTCGGTTGCTGGGTGATAGTGCTGTCACTTTTCCTTTGCCACGAATGTTTTGCTGCCATGGCAAAAACAAAATCACAAAAAATAAAATGAGCATGGCCAATAGCCACTTCGCCAGAAGTTTGCCGGCGAGGGGTGTTTCCAAAGAGCGCAATGAGTACAATTTCTCTTGCGGCATTTTCTCTTTGACCGATTGAGGTGAAATGTTGAGCATATCGGCTTAGTCTAAAATTCCTTTTAATTGTTGATTCTTCAATAACTCTTCCATCGGGGCTACCGCTTTCACTTTTCCTTGGTCGAGCAATACTACCCGATCGCAGCTACTCATAATCAACGGATCATTCGACACATATACGATGGTGCGCTTGATGGCAGGATGATTCAATTTGCTGATTAATTCCATTTTCTCTTTTTTCGATAACACCTGAAAAAAATCTTTTAAAATGAGCAAGCGGGGTTTCTCTGCCAGGCAACGCGCCAAAATCAGTTTGTAGCAAAATGAGTTAGATAGGCCGATACCTCCACTAAGGATGGGTGTGCTGATGCCTTCGGGCATTGCATGTATCTGATCTAAAATACCCACTTCTTTCAATGCTTCGAGCGCGTCTTCCACTGTTTCAGATGGCTTGCCTACGGTTACGTTTTCCAAAATTGTTCCGTCAAATAAATCTTCGCGCGAAATGTTCTTCGCTACGTAATCGTGCAAGTGCGTGAGATCTAAGTCGCGCAGCGAGTATTGATTAATGGTGGCCACGCCCTCGTAGTTGCTATACAATCCAGAGATGATATTCACTAAAGTAGACTTCCCAGAGTTGGTCGTTCCGGCTAGGCAAATTTTTTCGCCCGGTTGAATTTCTAAATCAACTCCGGCTAATGCATACGTTGCTGTATCGCTGTATCGGTATTTCAAATCTTTCAAACGAACAGAAAATCCGTCATCATTTAATTTTGGAAAATCAAAACCTCCCGTGCGCTCGATCGGTAAATCGGTTACGTGTGCTACCTTATCGACAGCGGTTAACAAGTCGTACACCACATCCATGTACATAATTATTTTTTCCACGGCATTTAAGATCAAGATGATCACAATCTCCGAAGCCACTAATTGTCCCAGTGTTATTTGGCGGTCAACTACCAACAACGTGCCCATGATTAACAGACCTCCAATGATCAACGCTTTGAAAATTACAATACACGCATATTGCAAAAGCAGCACATTGAAATGAATCTTACGGTTTTTTAAATAACTGTTAACGTTATAGTCTGTTTTGCGAATGGGCAACTCTGTATTTCCTGCCAGTTTGAAAGAGTGGATCGCTCTGCCGAGTTCTTCCAGCCACTGCGCTACTTTGTATTTGTATTTCGATTCCTGGATGGACGAGTTGAGTCCGCGTGGCCCGGTGTAATAGAAAATCAACGTAAGCGATAACAACAACACCAAGCCAAAAAAGACAAAGAATGGGTGGTACAATGAAATGAGCAGCAAGCCAAATAAAATCTGAATAGCCGATGACGACAAGTCGATCAGCAACTTGGGCAATCCTTTTTGAATGGTCATTACATCAAAAAAACGATTAATCAACTCTGGTGCGTAGCTCTTGTGTAGGGCTTCCAGACGGATGCGTGGAATGCGAAATGCAAATTCAAATGCCGCCTTTGTAAAAATCCTTCGCTGTAAAAATTCCACCAGAGTGATTTGCACCATTTGCAGAGCGCCACTTAAAATCACACCCACAATCACCAATGCAATCATCAGGTAAACTGAACTGAAAATAACGCCACCGGAAATTAACTCTACCGTGGTTTGTATGCCGAGCGGAACAATCAAACTGATGAGGCCGACCACCAACGCATAAAAGAGGATGTAAAAAATTTCTTTCTTCTCTGTTTTTAGCAGTTGAAACAACCGGCGCGCCGGTGTAGGTTTTATTCCCTCTTCCGACGAAATGCTTACTGGGCTTTCATAGGAAAAAATGGCGAAAAAGGTGATCTCCCCCTTCTCGTTTTTCAACAACTGCGATCGGTCAAATGCGGTATTGGTGGTTTCTCCATTTTTGATGCCCACCACCTTTACATCTCGTTTGCCGGGAACCAACAGTGCCGGATACATTTCTGCTCCTTCGCTAAAAAAAGTAAGAACGGGGGTCGATTGCTCTTCAAAAAAATCAAAGAATGTTTTTTCATCCAATTGATTTTCCATCAGCAGAATGCGAATCTTATTGCCTGCTTCTGCCAAGTCTCTTTTAAACTCTACGAACTCATCGTTGTTGTACCAACGTTGGTTGGCCTCTACGTGTCGCAAATCTTCTAAGTTAAAACTATGGTGGGTAGCAACGGCTACCTCACGCAAACACCGATGGATTTGATCGTTATTCAACATAGTTTACAATTGAATGGCGTTAAACACTACGTTTTTCATGAATTGATATAAGTTATTGTGTCGCTCAGAGTTGATTCCAATAGAGGTTAGCGATGGAAGATGCTCTGAAAAAAACAACTGTTGATGACTGCACACCAAAATAGTGCTTACTAAGGAAGGGGCAAACGCATACGATGGATTTATCTCAGAAAGAATGGACGCTATTTTCCGATTGACCGATTTAAACCCGACGAATAAACCTTCTTTGTTATAGTTATCCACTCCTTTGGTTAAGTAGGTTTTATCCAACTCAGCCACTACAATGCGGTGCAAGGCTTCTTCGTTGACGAACTCAAAAGCGGTATCAATTTTTTTTTCTTCCGCCAACAGGCGCAAACAGGCATTTAACTTTTCTTTTGGATCTGTCAATGAACTGGTGGCCAGGTCAATGCGGTATTCAATCCAGTGCCAGTACCACGATATGAGGTACACCAAAAGTTTGTGTTTATTCTCAAAGTAGCGATAAACAGAAGCCTCGGTAGAATTGATTTCTTCCGCCAACTTCTTGAAGGTGAATTGTTCAAAGCCCAACCGATCAATCATCTCCACACTCTTTTGAATGATATTTTGACCCAACTGGGTGTGCTGCGGATCGCGCAGATAGAGGTGCTCATTTAACTTGAAAGCAAGTGTAGCCATTTTGCGTATTTTACAATCAAATATAATAGTGTTACTATCATTAATCGAAAAATACACTTAAAAGGTTATGTCAGAATCTGAAAAAAATTCGATTTAAGGCTTTAAAACGGTTTCGCGCACCAAAATCCAGCATCCCATAGCCAGTGTAAACCAGCCGAATGCCTTTTTAAGCTTGATACCCGGGATTTTGCGTGAAAGCACATTTCCAATATGTACGCCTACGATGGCGATGGCTGTTATGGTTAATAAAAATTGCCAATCCATCTTTGAATTGAGGGCATCGCCCAAAAAGCCAGTTAATGAATTGATGGCGATGATAAACAGGGAAGTTCCTGCAGCGGTTTTCATGGGTAGCCCGGTAAGCAACACCAATGCCGGGATAATTAAGAATCCGCCACCGGCACCTACCAATCCGGTTAGAAAACCGATCAAGGTTCCTTCGATGATAATCAGCTGCGTTTGAAATTGTTTTCTTCGCGGTTGTATGTCGCGTCTGCCTTTGATCATTGGTACGGAGGCCAGTACCATCAGAATGGCAAATATACCGAGCAGCAACAGCCGCTTGGTAAAGAAAAACTCATTCCATTGAAAAAGCACATCGGGGATGGCAGGCACAATAAATTTTCGGGTTATAAAAATGGTGATGATGGAAGGAATGCCGAATAAAAAACCGGTGCGAATATTCACTAAATGATCGCGGTATTTGGGTACTGCTCCGGCGAAACTGGTGGTTCCTACGATAAAGAGCGAATAGGCGGATGCCGTGACAGCATCGATCTGAAAAAGATAAACCAAAATGGGGATGGACATAATGGAACCACCGCCACCCAACAAGCCTAGCAATAAACCGATTAAAATGGAGGCGACATAGCCAAAATACTCCAGATACATGAGGGGCAAGCTAAAAAAAGGAAAACTACATCTGCTGTGAAATTGAAAAATTATTCGCGCAATTCGCGAATCTCAAAATCTTTGCCTTTACCAAACTTGAGCAAATCGCCAATGGTGTAGCGCTCCAGCGTATGCAAATCTTTCACGCTAAAGTCGTTATTGGACAACACTGTCTCTAACTCAAACTCATAGCGATCGCCATAGTTGATCAGATAATATTTTCTGCCGGCACGCAACGATGCAAAGGATAGTCCCGCCATAACGCTAGATCAGGTCTTCCTCTCGTTCCAACATCAAAATCGAAGCCTGTGGTACGATGAAGTATTTCTCTCCTTCATACACAACTTCAATGGCACCTTTCTGTAAGTAAATCGCTAAGTCTCCTTCTTGTGCCTGCAACGGTAGATATTTTACTTGTTCTTCTTTTCCCTTCCACGAGTCGTCTTCATCGGCGGGCATGGGCAATGGATAACCAGGGCCTGCTTTAATGACATAGCCACGTTGAACTTTTTCTTTCTCCTGAACGCTGGGAGGAAGATAGAGTCCACTTTCAGTTTTATCTGATTCTTTGGCCGGGCGAATCAAAACACGATCGCCTACTACAATCAGTTTTTTGAGTTTGTTGTCAGCCGTTACTTTCATTTACCTGATTCGATTATCAAAATTCAAATAATCCTGCCTGATCTTTGTTTTTAGAAGTTTCTAATTGTGTTGTATACAAAGGCAGTTTGTTGATCTCCTTTACAAACAACGGATCTTGCGTAACAATTCCCTTCTGATTCGCTTCGCTATTAATTTTATCACTCTCCAATTCCAATTCCTTCAGGTTAATTTGTTTGGCTCGTTTTTCCGTAGGCGGATTCAGCTTTTCTGATTTTTCAAACTCAACTACCTTATCCAAAAAATCTTTTGGCAAATCTGCCTCACTGCGATAGACCAACTCAAAAAACTGTTTCGCAAAAAAACCATCAATCTGAATTCGCCTTTTCGAAAGATGCACGAACTTGCCAATAACGCGACAAATATTTTCACGCTCTTCCGGGCTCAGCTGATCAACAAAATCGTAATCTTCAATTTTCTTCAATGACAATATAATGGGCTCCAATGCATCAATGGAAATTACAAACACGGTGTAATCGGGCAGCTTGTATTCATATTGCCCCAGTGCATCGAGTGTATTGGTTGGAACAACCAAAAACAATTCCCGGCGAACACCTTCTTCCTTCACATACTTACTAATGCTGTCAGTTTGATTTTTGATGTACGATGGGAAATTAGACAAGTCATCATTCGCCGGACTCTTTGCATCAAAAATGATAAACTCATCTTTAATTTTGATGGTATTATCTGGACTACCCTTGAAGGGTACTTTGTCGATGTAGTCAATTCCGTGGCGATTGCAGATTGCTTTGATGCGGCCTTTCACGTATTCTTCATGGGCCGTCCATGTTTCCTTTAACTTCCTGAGCCGCTCTATTTCCGTTCTGTTTCTGATGTCAACTTCGGCTTCGCGGTCTTTTTGAATTTTACTTTGTATTTGGTTGAGTGCCGCCATGGACTTCTCGTACTCGCTTTTGCGATGATCTTCCAAACTCTGAAACTGTGTCAGTTGCTCTTTCATCCGCTTGGCTTCTTGCTCCAATCGCTCAAAAGCACTTTTCGTAACAGCTAGTTCGTTAGAAAGCTCAGTGCCCCGACGCAAATAATTTTTATTGGATTCAGAAAGTGATGAGAGTTCTTTCACTCGCTCTTCTTTTTCTTTCAACAAATGATCGGTAGAGCCGCCAAGCTTTACATTTTCGTTTTCCAAACGGCTAACCGATTGTTGTAAATTCGATACGGCTAGTTTTTCGACAGTAAGCGAACCTTCCAGACGTGTATTTTCGGACTTCAACGATTCGGCTTTGGTGACTAGCTTTTGTAATTCGCCGTTGGCATCAACCAATTGTGAAATTATTTTTCTCCACCCAAAAATTCGCTCCAGCAAGCCTACGTTTCGTAGTTTTTCAAAAAAGCGCCTCAAATTTTCCTGATCCAATTCCATAAGCATTCACCAGCAAATTTAGAGCATTTCGGTTAGCTTCATGCACTTCGTGTTTACATTATAAAATTCAGGCACTTTGAGTACCTTTACCAACAGAGTTTTACTTTATAATTATGATCGACACTATTTCCACCAGCCAAGAAGCCATTGCTTTAGAAGAAAAATTTGGAGCCCATAACTACCATCCGTTGCCGGTTGTTTTAAACAAAGGCGAAGGCGTTTTTTTGTGGGACGTGGAAGGCAAGCGATACTTTGATTTTCTCTCTGCCTATAGTGCAGTTAATCAAGGGCACTGTCATCCGCGCATTATTCAGGCATTGATTGATCAGGCTAAAGAGTTGACGCTAACCTCGCGGGCATTTTACAATGATAAACTTGGCGTAGCCGAAAAATATGTGTGCGAGTTGTTTGGCTACGACAAAGCACTCTTTATGAACAGCGGTGCCGAAGCCAATGAAACGGCGATCAAATTAGCACGAAAGTGGGGCTACACTAAAAAAGGTATTCCCGAAAATCAGGCGGTGATTGTTGCGGTGAAGAAAAATTTTCACGGTCGCACCACTACCATTATTAGCGCATCTACGGATCCATCATCACAAAAAGGATTTGGACCATTTATGCCCGGGTTTGAAATTGTTGAGTATGATAACGTAGCTGCTCTTGAAAAAGCGCTAGCGAATCCGAATGTATGTGGATTGTGGATTGAACCCATTCAGGGCGAAGCCGGCGTTTACGTACCACAACATGGCTATTTGAAAGCAGCGGAAAAATTATGCAAGCAGCACAATGTGTTGTTGATGATGGACGAAATTCAAACAGGCATTGCGCGCACCGGCAAAATGCTGGCATCGTCACACGAAGACGTACGCCCTGATTTGTTGATTCTTGGAAAAGCATTGTCCGGAGGTGTACTGCCCATTTCGTTGGTTTTAGCAGATGATGAAATTATGCTGGTGATCAAGCCGGGTGAGCATGGTTCTACATTCGGCGGCAATCCGCTGGCTGCTGCCGTAGTAGTTGAGGCCCTGTGTGTTGTTGAAGAAGAACACCTCGCTGAAAATGCCGAACGATTAGGAAAAGTATTTCGCGATCGGATGACTGCATTCATGCAAAAAACAACAATGGTGAAATTGGTGCGCGGCAAAGGTTTGCTGAACGCCATTGTAATCAACGACACCCCTGATAGCGAAACCGCATGGAATATTTGTTTGAAGTTTGCAGAAAACGGATTGCTGGCTAAGCCTACCCACGGCAATATTATTCGGTTAGCACCACCGCTGGTTATCACCGAAGAGCAAATTCATGAGTGTTGTGATCTTATTGAGAAATCAATTTTAGAAGTAACCCAGTAAATGCCGCATGATTTCGTGGAGTGAGTTGGCCCCATTTCCATTGGAAAAGAAAATTTCTTTACTCTACGAGCACGCGCATTTTGTGATGGCCATTCGCTATTATAAACACAAGGTGAATTTGTATTTGTTGGGCGATGACTATGTAGAGGTATTTATCAATCACAAGCAAACCATTATTGAGCGGATCGCACCATTGGATCGCGCCCACACACGGATGAAGTTTTATTCGGATCAGATTAAGTTACCAGCCGGGATTTAAACGGGCAAAAAAAAGAGGCTTCATGTGGTGAAGCCTCTTTTTTTGAATGGAGCTAAATTATGCTGCCACTGTATCTTGTGTTTTAGCCTGCTGCTTCAATACAACCACTTTCTTAGCCTTGTATCCGCAATATCCACACAAATAATGCTTGATGATTTCGCCTTCTTCGGTAGCGGTTGGCGTTTTGGTAATTTCCTCTTTCACTACTTTGAAAGTTTGGTAATTACATTCCGGACATTGGATAGCGTGCAAGTGTCCTGCATATTTTTCAATTTGAATAAATCCGGTTTCTTCGTCTTTCCACACATCGTAGTCCACAGAGAAAACATTTTCTTCTGCTTGCATACCTTCATCCAAATAAGCGTCTTCTTCCTCTTCGCTCAGCAACTTCATCGGTTTGCCGGTTTTAGGAGAAATCCGTGGCTTGTAGCGCAATACTTTCAAGCGCTTTTCAATGAAGAATGGATAGTAAAATTTGAGCAGGTTTTGCAGAATCATGGCAATAACCAAACCTACTGCTATGGTTAAGAACGCTCTTACAAAAAAGAATAGAGGGCTGAACTTATCAATGTTTGAGTTTCCATAAAAACAAAGGCCGATAACAATGATCACAGAAGCAATCCACAAAAATTTGATTTCGTGCTTGTTGATGAAGTCATACTTGTTCTTATTTCCTCCAGTTGTCGATAACCGAATGAAATAACCAACAGCTACTAATGTGCCGATTGCCCAGAATACATACCCCAAAGTAGCAGCAAGATTGTTCCAATCATCAAATTGGTGGGGGTCAACATTGGGATCTATCATAGGTTTAAGTCTTAAGGGTTTGTGATTTTAAGTATTTCAAATATAGCCAAAACACTAAAATTTGTTCCAAAAATACCAGAAAAAGAGAATATTTTATAGTTAAGATTAAACAAGTAGGCCAAAACTAAAGTCCCTGACCGCTTTTAGGGATTCCAGCCTATCCTCATACATGCCCATATGGCCGCTGCATTCCAAAACTTTTAAGTGTGCGCGGTCGGAAAGTGCTGCCATTTGCTGCGAAACAGAAAGGTTAACAATCGCATCATATTGGCCGGCCAAAATCAAAACGTCTACTCTGTTTAGATGGTCGCGTGCAGGGCGATCGCGCATGGCCTGCGAATAGGCAATCAATGTAGAAACGGGTGTTTGCAAAGCTATGGCATGTACGGCCGGGATTGCCGGGTGATCCTTCTGGTAAAAAAGATTAGGAACAAATGTGTCTGCGAACGGGGCAACACCAAATTTCTTTATGAAATCAATGGTTTTGTTGCGATTTGTTTTCTTTTCATCTGTATCGGCAAACACAGTAGAATGGAACAAGACCATGCCCGCAAACAAATCGGGTTTTAGTTGTTGCATGGCGAGTGCCACATATCCACCCAATGAGTGGCCCACAACAACACAACGACCGATTTTTTCATGTTCTGCATACTCGATCACGCGCTGTGCCACCGATTCGATTGAGAGCGATTCAATCAGTTCGCTTCGGCCAAAACCGGGTAAATCAATACTCCATACTGAAAAATTAGTTGCTAGCTCTTCCGCAAAGCCATCCCAAATTTGATGGGTTTCGCAAAAGCCGTGAATAAGAAGAATGGTTGGACCTGCGCCTTGTCTTTTGCTGTAAAGGGAATTCATTCCATTAATGAACCAGTGCCTTTGTATTTTCCAGCATCATCAATACAGTCTGCTCGATGGCATCGGCATCAAAACCGCACTCTTTGTGCAGCTCCGCTTGTTCGCCATGTTCAATAACCAGATCAGGAATTCCCAGGCGTTTTATCCAAGCCTGGTATTGATGGTCGGCCATAAATTCTAAAATAGCGCTACCCATGCCGCCTTGCACGCAGCCGTCTTCTACGGTAATGATCTTTGTATATCGGCTAAAAACTTCATGCAACAAGGCTTCGTCCAGCGGCTTTACAAAGCGCATGTCGTAGTGGCCAATGGAGATTCCCTGTTTCTCTAATTTTTCACAAACTTCAACCGCATAGTTGCCGATATGGCCAATGGTGAGAATGGCCACATCCTGACCTTCTTTGATCTTTCGCCCGGTTCCAATTTCAATTTCTTCAAATGGTGTTTTCCAATTCGGCATCACGCCTTGTCCGCGTGGATAGCGGATTGAAAATGCCTGTGCTTTGCGCGGAAGCTGTGCCGTATACATTAAGTTACGCAACTCGGCTTCATTCATGGGCGAAGACACAATTATATTTGGTATACACCTGAAATAGGCAATGTCATACGCTCCGTGATGGGTAGGACCATCGGCGCCTGCAAAACCGGCTCTGTCTAAGCAGAAATTGACCGGCAGATTTTGAATGCACACATCATGTACCACCTGATCGTAGGCGCGTTGCATGAAAGAACTGTAAATATTGCAAAACGGAACTAGTCCCTGCGTAGCCATGCCGGCAGAAAATGTAACGGCATGTTGCTCGGCAATGCCCACGTCAAATGCGCGGGTGGGCATCTCCTTCATCATAATGTTCATGGAGGAACCGGAAGGCATAGCAGGGGTGATCCCCACAATTTTATCATTGGCTTTAGCCAATTCTACCAGCGTGTGTCCAAATACATCTTGATATTTAGGAGCCTGTGGCTGGTCGTAAATTTTTTTATGAATTTCTCCTGAGATTTTATCAAAAGTGCCGGGCGCATGCCAGGTGGTGGCATTGCCTTTTTCGGCAGGGCCGTATCCTTTGCCTTTGGTAGTGATGCAATGCAGAATTTTGGGGCCTTTGATCTGCTTGAGGTCATTCAGAATGGCAACCAGATGATCTACATCATGGCCATCTACCGGGCCGAAGTAGCGAAGGTTGAGCGACTCGAAAAGGTTGCTTTGGCTAAGCAAGGTTGACTTGATACCGGTTTCTATTTTCGACACAATCTCTTGTGCGCTCTTTCCGAAATTCGACAGCTTGCCCAACAAATTCCACACGTCTTCCTTCAACCGATTATAAGTTTGGGAAGTAGTAATATCGGTTAAGTAATCTTTGAGGGCACCCACGTTCGGGTCGATGGACATACAGTTATCGTTGAGGATGATCAGCAAATTGGTGTCTGACACACCCGCATGGTTCAGTCCTTCAAATGCCATTCCGCCGGTTAAGGCACCATCACCGATGACAGCCACGTGCTGCTTATCATCCATTTTCAAATATTTCGAGGCCATGGCCATGCCCAATGCGGCAGACACCGAAGTAGAAGAGTGGCCTACGCCGAACGCATCGTACGGGCTTTCTTTGCGTTTAGGAAAACCCGAAATGCCCTTATAAACTCTGTTTGTGTAAAAAATATCGCGTCTCCCCGTAAGGATTTTGTGGCCGTACGCCTGATGACCCACGTCCCACACGAGTTGGTCTTCCGGAGTGTTCAGCACATAATGAAGTGCCACGGTTAGCTCAACCACCCCCAGGCTGGCTCCAAAATGGCCGCCATAGACCGAAACATTATCAACAATGAACTGACGCAACTCATCGCAAAGTTGCACCAGCTGTACCTGATCTAATTTTTTGAGGTCGGCAGGGCTTTCAATCTTTGCAAGCAATTTTCCGGGTGTGATCAGCATCGTATTTTCTTTGTTTTGGCGACTTCTAAGTAAAACAGCATCCCAATGTAAGTGTTTTAGAATGTTTTAGGCAGGTTTAACGACAAATTTACTGATTTAAGGACACCGCTAAAAACCCTTCTTTTTATCACCTCAACTCATTGTATTGAGTTTTTAGAGGTGTCCTTAACAATTACTAGGGTTTTCTAATTGGTTTTGGATAATTTTGTCGCCTTACGTTTTATGGAACAACAACCTTTCGAAATTCACTTGCCCTTATTTGAAGGGCCTTTTGACTTGCTTTTATTTTTCATCGAGCGCGATGAGTTAGAGATAAATGACATTCCTATTTCAAAAATCGCAAACGATTTTCTGGAATATCTGCGCAAGCTGGAGACTATGAATATTGAAGTAGCGAGTGAGTTTATTTTGGTGGCAGCTACGCTTATGCGCATTAAATCGAAGATGCTGTTGCCCCGACCTCAGTTGGATGAGCAAGGGAACGAAATTGATCCGCGTGAGGAATTGGTAAAACACTTGATGGAGTACAAAAAGTACAAATCGGTGGTGGAACAATTCCACAAGATGGAGGAGAGCGAGTTGATGAAAGAAAAGCGCGGCAACTTGATGAAAGAGCTTCGCCAACTTGCAGAAAGCACCAATGTGGAAGCCGAATTGCAGGATGTAGATCTTTTCAAACTACTGACAGTTTTTGAAAAAGTGCTGAAGCGGCAGGAAGAAGAAAAAAACAAGCCGGTGCATCAAGTGATACAATACCCGTACACCATTGAGGGACAGAAGCACTATATCTTAGAGCAAATCAACAGCAAGCCGCGTGTAGCTTTTATGGAGTTGTTTGAAAATGCACCTACCCGCATTGCTTTAATCTTTAATTTCCTTTCCATTTTAGAATTATTGGCGAACGGATTCATCAACCTTCAACAAGGTGAAGGGTTCAATAACTTCTGGGTGATGCGCCATGAGGACGTATCTTCAGAGGTGCCGACAGAAGGTTAGGCGACTGGAATAATTACCGTTACTTCGGTAAATTCGAATTGCGTACTCTCGATGTGTACTTCGCCGCCTAGTTTTTCGGTGGCCTTCTTGACGAGATATAATCCCAAGCCATTGCCAATGGATTTTTCGGAGCCTCTGTAAAACATGGTAAACAATTGATCTTTGATTTCGGGATCAATGCCCGACCCATTGTCGCGCACGGTAATGATCAACTTATCTTGTTTTATTCCAATAGTTACTTTGATTTTTAAATCTACACCCTCCTTGCGAAACACAATGGAGTTTTCAATCAGGTTTTCTAAGATGGTTTTTAAAAACTGAATATCGGAATAGAAAACTATATCATCTGAAAAGTCGATTTGCAAGAAGTCTGTATTTTCCCAAATCAACGGCTGCAATGTTTTGGCAACATCACTCATCAGTTGTTCGAAGTTCACTTTCGTCTTCTCAATTTCATCTTTGAATACCTGGTGGATGTTCAAAAGTTTGGAAAGCACTCGGCCCATTTCAATGGCGGTGAACTCGATGCGGTTGATGTTTAGTTTCTGCAACGCCGGATCTAGTTCACGCTGGGTTATCATTGTCAAACCCTGAATGCGAAGGATGGGGCCTTTCAGATCGTGTGAGGCGCGGTAGATAAATGTATCTAACTCTTTATTGCTTTCCTTGAGCTTCTCTAACGTTACCATCAATTCGCGGGTGCGCTCCTCCACAATCAATTCCAAATTCGAATTCACTTTCCGCAGTTCTTCATTCTTAAAGATAATTTCCTTCTGTGCCTCTTCTAAACGATCGCGCTGGTATCCGATCTCAGCTTTTTGCTGCTCGAGTTTTTCATTCTTCACCTGAATCTCTTCGGTGCGCATCTTCACCTTCGCCTCCAGGTTTTCATAGAGCAGTGCATTTTCTATCGAGATGGCCATCTGCGGCGCTAAAATGTCTAAGAGTTCCAATCGCTGTGCAGTGAACGTATCGTATGCCAAATTATTCTCGAGATAAAAAATGCAACTCAATTTTCCTTTTCGGATCACCGGATAGCAGAGAATAGATTTAGGCTGTTCACGAATGATGTACTCATCATTACCAAACTGCAAGTCTTTGTAGGCGTTGCCAAAAACTAAACTCTTTTTGGTGCGCGCCACATAATGAATAACGGACAGAGGCAAATCTTTGGCTGCCTCCAATGGGCTATGCATCATGGCATGGCGATCGACTAACACTTTCAATTGATTATTGTCATTATCGATCAAGGCACCACGCTGTGCGCCGGCACTTTGTTCTACTATCACCATCATTTTTTCCAACAATGCACCCAACACCAACTCTTGCGAAATGGCTTGATTGGCTTTTACCACTGTATTCAAATCAAGTGCCTGGCTGTTGTTAAGTCGCAGTGAGTCGTTGGCTTCGAAAACGGTGAACTCTTCTACACGGCGGTAGCGCAGCAGCTTACCAAACTGTGATGTCAGGTGTTTTACTTTTTCGATGGCACCCCATTGGGCATACGACCGCACTGCGCTTTCCAAATAATAGACAGCCAAGGATTCGCGCCCTTGTTCCAAATAGTATTTACCCGATAGTTCGTAGGTCAATGCTGCTTCTTGAACGAATTGATTTTCATTCGCCAATTTGGCTGCCTCCTCATAAAACTTGCTGGCCTCATAACTTTTTCCGAGCAATCGGTTGTACTCCGCTAAAAGCAACAGATACCGATGCTGGTGGTGCTCCGGTGAAAGCGTTGCCCATCGCTTCAGTTTACGAAGGTTCTTCCTCACTCTTTTCAGAACTACGTAAGTCGCCTCCTTACTCTTTGCCTGCGCCGCATAGATCAATCCTTCATAAAAGAAGTATATCGGGTAAATGACGGAAGCAATGGCACTTTCGATGTACTGCTCTGTCTTAGTGATGTATGTAAATGCGTGCTCATGCTGATAGAATAAAAAGTGGAGATATGATTTCTGCATGTAGCAGGCAAACAGCGATGTCTTGTCGTTCGCTTGTTGATGGATGTTGATCATCACCGATTCATCGTACGCTTTGCCAATAAGTTCAGTGGGGTTGGCAGCGCCACCACGCAGATTGATAACAGTTTGAAGAAATATCTTGTTGAAAAACAGAGGCGTGTTTTGATTATAGGATTGGATAATCTCATCGCGTTGCGTGGCTTCTTGCTCTAAACGCAGCAAAGATTGCCCCAGACAAAAACTATAAAGCGTTTGATTAAACAAACACAAAGCCGCATACTCAATGTCACCCGATTCCTTGGCCGCATCAAAAAAAGAAGGTAAGGCGAGAACGAAATATCCGGGATGCACTTTCCAATGATTTAAAAAACCATTGATCACAATCATGGTGCGCACACGCAGACTTTTGGATGGAAATTGCTCCATCAGTTTTTCTGCAACTTTTCCCAGTTTATACCCTCCCTCAATATCTCCCAGTACACCGGTTTTTACAACGCCGAAAGAAGCATACGCAAATGGAGAATATGCACAGTTACCATATTTTAATGAAAGTTCAACCTGCTTAAATACGAGCAGCGGAAACAAATTTGGAATTGCAAAGTAAGCGGCACTGTTAACGCTTACTAAAATGCGCATGGCCGCCAATATCTTTTCATTGGTCATAGGGGGCAATTGCACTAAAGCTTGATTGCTTTTGCGCGTCAATGAAAATTGGAGTGCCAGTAAAGAAGAAATGATGTGCAGCCTGGTGGGCTTGACCGGAAAATGAACACCTAACATGGCGGCGACATCTACTGCCAACGTTACCGCCTCCACCAATTTGTTGCGCGATTGAAAGTACTGGATTTTTACTTCATACGCCTTGATTTTATCCAATAACGAAGTGGTGTTGTTCAGAATTTCATCGATGGCATACTCCATTTTTTCGTAGTTGCCCACCAGATAAGATGTATCTGCAATCTCATTAAACAACTGCAAGGTGATCGCATAGTCAGTGCTCCAGGGTTTGAAGGGTTGCAACCAAAACCATGCATCTTGAAAATATCCGTACGCTTGCGGAAATGCCACCGATCGCTTGGCGCGCAATCCAGCATCCAAGTTAAATCGTGCTACCTGTTGTTTCACCCGATCATTGCGAATGAGTGCTTTCGATAAGCGAAAGTGATTGACAATTTCAAACAGATGCTGATCGGTGTCTTCTCCTTGAAATTGCACTAAGTTCATGGCAATCTTGTAGTGCCATTCTTGCTTCTGAGATTCTTCCAATAGTGAATACGAAGCCTGCTGAATGCGATCATGTGTGAATCGAAATCGTTGTGATTCATTTTGATGTACCACCCTACCTATGGCGGCATACGTAATCAATCCATTTTTGACGGCATCTTGCAAGAAAGCTAAAATGATCTGATCGTTGTTTTCTAACACGCTGGCCAGTTGTGAAACTAAAAAGTCGCGGCCGATACACGATGCTACCATCAAAGCCAATTGGGTGGTGTGCTCCATCTTGCGAATGGATTGACAAAGCAACTCCACCACATTGTCGGTGATATTCAGGTTTTCTATTTCGCTCTCATCCCACGTCCAGCCACTAGTTGTTTGCCAGCGCAGGTAATTCCGCTCATAAAGTGATTTTAAAAATTGGTTAACAAAAAATGCGTTGCCCAATGTTTTTCGCTGAATGGCTTGTGCCAAAGCATATGCCTGGCTGCTGGTGCAATTGATGGTTTCTGATACTATCTGTTGAATAGCCAGAAGAGGCAAAGGCTCCATCGACAAGTATTCGATGGGTTTACTCTTTTCAATGTCATTTAAGATGGACACCAGTTGTGTGTTGGCAGCCCGTTCTTCTTCACGGCAGGTGGCGATTAAAAAAACTTTTCCTAACTCTTTTTCGGTAAGAATGGCTTTGATTAAAATCAATGATGCTTCATCCGCCCATTGCAAATCATCTAAAAACAAAACCAGCGGATGCTTGCTGCTGATGGCTTTTATAAAATTGGTAAACACATAGTTAAATCGGAACCCTGCTTCGCGCGATCCGAGTTGTGTTAGTTCGGGCTGCGGCCCCAGTATTAATTGTAATTCCGGAATGACTTCGGTGAGTACATTTCCTGAGTCGCCCACGGCGTGGTTTAAAATTTCTTTCCACTCGAGGATCGATTCTTCCGGTTCGCTCAGCAGAATATTTGTTAACCCTTTGAATGCAGCAATGATTGCACTGTAGGGTGCGCTCAGTTGTGGAATATCGTATTTACCGGAAACAAAATAGCCGTTCTGTTCGATCAAGTAAGGATGCAGATGCGCCGCGAGTGTTGATTTCCCAGATCCTGCTTCACCGGTAATGATCAATATCTCACACGATGAAGTTTGAATAACGCGTGCCAGCATTTTGCGTAACAGCGCTGTTTCGTCTTCGCGTCCGAGCAAAAGATGCGGAATGTTGAATCGACCGAAGTGATCGCGTTCAGCCAGCGGAAATTCGCTGATGCCACCGGATTGTTTTAAAAGTGTTTGGCATTTTGCCAAATCGTATTTCACTCCCTCCAGCGATTGATAGCGCATCTCGGCATTCTTTGCCATCATTTTCTTAATGATCAGTGAAATCATCATCGGAAATTCACCGTTTATCTCGTGCACACTCTTTGGCTCGATGGCCAGATGGGCATGGATCATTTCCGTGGGATCAGAAAAAATAAACGGTGGCTGGCCGGTGATGCACTCGTAGAAGGTGATGCCGAGTGAATATAAATCGGTGCGGTAATCAATCTTACGGTTGGTGCGTCCTGTTTGCTCAGGCGATAGATATGCCAACGTACCTTCGAGAGATTCCTTGAGCGGTTGCTCGCGCAAAACGCCAAACGGTGTCGCCAAATCGAAATCAATAAATGTGATCGTAGAAAGCGATTCGTTGACGATGATATTTTCCGGATTGATGTCGCGGTGATAATATCCCTTCTCGTGAATCTGAAAGAGTTGATCGGCCAGACGTGTGGCCAGCTCTAAAAATTTATGGATTGGAAGGCCACCATTTTTTTTGACCCACTCTTTTAATGTGGTGCCTGCCACATATTCCAACACCAGTCCTTCCCGATTATTCCGTTTGAGTTTCTCCAATGCTTTGCGCACATAGGGCAAATCCAATTGACGCGTTACATGGTATTCGTCTGTCAACTGCTTGAGGTGACCATTTCTTACACTCGTAGGGTTTAATAGCTTTAGAATGACGTCTTGATTGGATTCGGCATTCTTCCATCGGTAAACTGACCAAAAGGAGTTCTCTTTTAATAGAATAGCATCTGGGGGAAGATCTTTCATGCTTTGCTGATGAACCGGATTTACTGCATCATTCTATTTCTGGTTAATTGTTAATCAAAATAGAAGAGAATTGGTAAATAGTCACATCCAACCTTCATTCTATTAATTGTATTGTATATTTGCGCCCCGAAAAAAATACGGAAAGCCAAACTTAAAATAAAACTTTTCCATGAAAGAAGCATCAATTTTATCACAAAGTTTAATTGAAGAAGGAATACTCTACCGAATCATGCAGCAGGAAGACTTAGAGGGTGCGGCTGAATGTTTCACACTAAGTTTTCAGCGCGAGCCGATGGTGCGCCAGCTCGGTATTCAAACAGAAGAGTTTATGCCTTTCGCACACGTTTGCTGTCAACAAGCAATTGATCAGGGCATGGGGCTAGTGGCCATTGACGATGCCACCGGCAAAATTGCAGGCTTCACGATTTTGCAAGACGCGTTGGATGAAATTTCTTTTGACCTTACAGAGCATCAAAATTTCCTACCCATTTTTGAAATGCTGGGGCAACTGCAAAGCAAATACATTGTCGATAAAAAAATTATCAACTATGGAGATGTGGTGGTCTCTTTTGTTACGGGGGTTCACGCCGAATTTCAAGGAACCAAAGTGGCCTTCTTGCTCTTTGGACAATCGTTGGAGTTGGCCAAATCGAAAGGCTTCAAAAAAATGATTACCGAAGTAACTGGTCGGCTTTCGCAAAATGGTGTTCGAAGACGCTATGCTTTCACACCTTATGCAAGTGTTTTATACCGCGAGTTTCTTTTTGACGGGCAACCGGTTTTTGGGAACATCGAAGATCAGTCTCTATCTTGTGTGCTGATGGAAAAAAGCCTACTCAACTAAACCAACACGATGCACTGGAAACGGCTTACCAAAGAACAGATTCGTGAGCGCGTTTTTCAGGCGTTGAAGAAGAACGTTTCCTACAAGCGCAACAAAATCATGGGCGTGCCCGGCTCCTTTCTGGATTCACGGGTATTTTATCATCAGGTGGCCGAAGGCGACCCGCTACTCAGTGCCATGCTTGAAAACCCCAACCACATTGGGTGCCATACGATTGGAAAAAAATCAGAATCATTTTTTAGCGGCACCCACGAACTGGAGTGCGAAGCCATTCGGCTTTGTGCAGAAAAAATTATGCAAGGCCAACCGAATCAGCAAGACGGATACATTGCGGGTGGTGGCACCGAAAGCAACATGGAGGCCCTGTGGATTTACCGGAATTACTTCATGCAAACCTACCGGTGTCGCGCCTCCGAAATTGGTGTGCTTTTCTCGGAAGACAGCAGCATCTCGCTCATCAAAGGCTGTGATTTGTTAGACATCCGCCCGATTGTGGTGCATGTGCATGAAGCTAACCGCAAAATGGATCGGGAGCATCTCCGTCAACAAATTGTATCGGCCAAAGATCGGGGCATTCTTTATTTCATCGTGGTGTTGAATATGGGCACAGAGGTATTTGGTTCAGTGGATGATCCGGATTTGGTTTGTGCGCAACTCGAAGAACAGAATGTACCCTATAAAATTCATGTGGATGCGGGTATTGGCGGTTTTATTTATCCATTCACTCAGCCAGATCATAAACTAAATTTCAAAAACCCGAAGATCACTTCCATCAATACCGACGCGTATAAAATTCTGCGCGCACCGTTTGGCACCAGTTTGTTTATGATTCGCAAAGGATATATGGACTTTGCTTTAACAGAAGAGGCTCGCTACGTGGCCGGCAAGGATCACACCATAATCGGCAGTCGATCCGGTGCCAACGCCATCGCCATCTGGATGCTGTTGAAGACACTCGGCTCGAAAGGAATGAATTACAAGATGCAACGCATTTTCATTCGCACGCGGCAAATGTGCGAGGCGCTGGATGCCAAACACATCGATTACTTTCATGAAGCCGGAATGAATATCGTGGCGATCAAAAACAAACACATGACACGACAAATTGAAAGCCACTACGGGCTGGTGCCGGATGACACCGAAAACCCAAAGTGGTGGCGCGTGATTGTGATGGACCATGTCGACAATGCCCTGATCGATGCCTTTATAGATCATTAAACTATGTATTGGAAACGTCTCCCCACGTCTGAAATACGAAACACGATTAAAAAAGCATTTGATCGCAATGTGCGCTTCGGCAAAAGCAAGGTGATGGGCTTGCCGATCTCATCGATGGACCCGCGTATCATTCATAAAGAAGGTGTGCAGCAATCTCCCTTCTTGTATGCGATGCTGCAAAATGCTAATCACGGTGGGTGCCCTACACAAGGAATATCCGGAGATTTTTTTGAAGGCACCGAACAACTGGAAATGGAGGCCATTCAAATTTGCGCCGAGCAACTGATGGCCGGAAAACCGGGTATGCAAGATGGATACATTGCTGCTGGCGGCACGGAGTGCAACATGCAAGCCGCATGGATATTTCGAAATCTATTCAAACGAAAGTACAAAGCAGAGTCGCATCAGATTGCCATTGTGCATTCCGAAGACACACACTATTCAGTTTGGAAAATTGCCAATCTGTTGGGCATACAACAACTCGTAATTGACGTACACAAAACGACACGTCAAATCAATTTGCAGGATTTGCGCGCTAAAATCAAAAAGGCAAAAGCAGAAAAGATAGAATACTTCATTGTAGTTGCCAATATGGGCACTACCATGTTTGGTACGGTAGATAACATTGACGATCTGACGATGGTGCTGGATGAAGAAGAAGTGTACTACAAAGTACATGTAGATGGCGCATTCGGTGGATTTACATATCCGTTCACACATCCTAAAAACAGTCTGAATTTTTCGAATAGCAAAGTAACGAGTATCAGTTTAGATGCACATAAAATGTTGCAGGCACCGTATGGCACGGGCGTGTTCCTCATTCGCAAAGGATATTTGAATTATCTCGCCACGAACGAGCCCCACTTTATGGCGCATAAAATTCATACGCTTTCTGGAAGTCGCTCGGGAGCCAACGCAATCTCGGTGTGGATGATCTTGCGTGCCTTCGGATCGAAAGGATTGCAGGCGAAAGTGAAGCGTGTAATGGATTTGAAGAAAAAAATGTGCGCCGATCTGGATAAGAAAAAGATTGAATACATCCACGATCCTTACATGAATATTGTAGCCATTCACCATCGGCACATGGTACGCGAAATACAACATCATTACAATCTGGTTCCGGATAATCACGATCACCCCACGTGGTGGAAGGTGGTGCTAATGGATCATGTGAATGAATCGATGGTGCAGAGTTTTCTTGATTGGTGAGTGACTGAGGTACTTTTGGGCAAAGCTTGGTTTTGCAGGTTATAATGTTCGGGCATTGTCAAGTGTGCTGCCTGGTTCGGCCTCCGCCCCTTACCGTGATGGAGTTAGTTCTTCTTATCCTAAAATCATTTTCTCAACTTCCTTCTTTGCATCTTCCAAAATGGCAAAGCCCTCCCTATTCAGTCTTTTAATTTGATTGCGAATATCGTTTATGTGTTTTAATATTTCCTGTTGAACCTCGATGGGTGGAACTGGAACGAAAATAGATTTTAATGCTTGTTGGTTTATTTCTGGTATTACACCTCCATTATTATTTCTTAAAATTTCAGATTGTCCAAGAGGGCTGCGCAAATATGCTTCTAAGTAATGTGGAAGAATTTTATCAGTTCTTAATTCCACTTTAAAAATATGTGATGATAAAATTGAGTTTTCAATTTCTGAATCAACAACATTTACTAGGCCTAATGAACCAGAACGGGAAATCAAAATACAATTCTTGTTTAGTTTTATTTTTTCGGGAACATCTTGTTCCAAAACATATCTTGGTGAATCATTATTCAGGCCGATCTTATCTAAATCTGTAACCCTTAAATATCGCACGCCTCCCTGCTGAACATAATCTCTTATTTCAACTCCATTCTTTAAATCTATAATTAGATCTTTTAGAAGTTGAACTTTATATTTCCCTTTATGAATTGTCTGAATTGTTTTTGCGAAATTTAACTGGTTATGAAAAGGGTCTAATCTTTTTCCAGTGATTTCACTAAAGTTTCTTGTGAACATTCTGCTTTTAATTCCAATTGGCTTTTCTGGAAATTTAATTCCTAACTCGCTTAGAAGATATGTGTCAATACTTTTTAGGAGCTCCTCTGCATTAGATTCGTTTCTTTGTTTTTGTGAATAAGCCCTTGTAAATATTTTTACAATTTTATCTTGAATATTTCTTGGTGGAATAACTACTGGTATCGGACTTAGCTGTTGATTGTTAATGTTTCTTTGAGCTGCTTGTGGAGCTAGGTTTTCAATATAGGGTTTTAAAAACCTCAAATAGAAATTCAGATAGTAAATGTTAATGTCCGTCTTAGGAATTAGAGCAACCAAACTATCTGGAAAACAAGCTGGGTAATCTAAAATCGCAGTATCACCTATGTTGGCTGCAATTGTAATTACCAAAACATTGGGTTGAAATAATCTACTCGTTTGTAAGCCTAATTCATTTAGTGTCTGGGAATATTTTATCGGTTCAATTGTTTTACTCGCTTCTACTATGTTACCTGTTTGAATGAAGGGATACTTACCTCCATAAAATCGTGGTTCGTTACGGGGTCGGTGGCCAAATCTTCCCCTTTTTAAGGTAACTACTTCACCAAGTTTTTTCACTGGATAAACCGTATTGTTTACCATATTCAAATTGTTTACCGAATTGTAATAGATTGGGTCTATTCTATCTGTCAATTCAGAACGATTAATGAAAAATATCTTTGAAATTGTTTGTGTAATCATTCTAGAAATGGACTGCAAATTTTTCAGTGAGTATTGCTGGCAAATGATTTGCTAAAATTCCTTTTATTGAATTGTAATAAGTGTCCTCCGAAAATTTAATGAATTGAAGTTTGTCCATGTCAAAAGGCGCAGGTGTTGTGTCCTTATTTCCTTTTAGAATAAGGATTGGCTTGTCGTTGCCTTCGGCACAACCAATTTCAAAAGTTACGTTCTCATTGCACTTCGTATGGTCTGCAATAAAAATATCGCATTCTTTAATTTTAGCAATAAGTCGGGCATCAATTCTTTTACTTTCACCTTTGAATCTCATTATTGGAATGAGTTTTATTTCAACTTCCGATTTTGCCCTATCCTGAATTTCTTTTAATGCTTCAGTAAATAATTTGTTATAATCAGTAACCTTTGCATCGCTGTAATAAGGCATAGCTACAAAAACATTTATCTCTTTATTGGAATTTATTTTGTCAAATATCTTAATGATACTTTCTGCCTTTGTTTCTTCTGCGTTAAAAAGATGATGGGAAATAATCCATTTTGAAAAGAAGGTGTAAGTTTTGTTGTCGTGAAATGCTTCGTAGAAAAGAAATGAACGCAACACTTCCACACTTTTGTTTTGTTTTAAACTTTCTTCCGCACCATACAATACGTTTACGGCTTGTAAAGAAGCGAAAACTGAAGCTACCAACTTATCATCTTTAATCGTCTTTACCTTTCCTTTATTGGCTTGGTATAGTTGAAATATATTTAGGGATAATGACCATATGTTATCTTTAAGTATATGCTTGATAAAAGCGAAGTCGTTTACGTTTATTCGCTTGCCTAGTTTTCTTGCTTCCAATCCTTCCTTGCCGAAAATCTTTTTTATCTCTTCATCATTGAAATATTCCTCAGCTCCAAAAATTCCCTTTAAGTTTTGTTCTAAAGTGAGAGGTTGCGATTTAGAATTAATGTTGAAGAAAACAACTCTTTCAAATTTTTCATACTTGTTATCTTTAAACGGTTCTAATCTCTGTGTTACTTCATTAAATTTTTCCTGTATTGTTTCTTCAAATAGTATTATACAGAATGGAATATCCATCGTATCAATTCTATCACCTTTGATTTGCTCGGCTGCACTCAATCTATGGTTTCCATCTACTCTATGGAAAGGATGTTGATTTATTGCAATTAACTTCATTAATTCACCTTCATCAAATTCTAACTCTACAATTTTTATTTCATCTCTACCACTGGTGTCGAAAACATTTGGATACCTTTTTTCAGATGGTCGTATCGCTAAACTGTCAACATTTGATTTAAAAGATTTCTTGCTATCAATCAAAGTGAGTGGAGTTACTTTGTAACTCGAATTTCTTATTGTGAAATCGTATTTAAGTTTTACACTTAAAATAACTTCCGGAAAGAAGAGAAATGTTTCTTCTGTCAAAAAATTCCTAATTACTTTTCGTTGGCTCTTTAGAAGTTCACGCTGATATTCAGGATTGGCTTTTGATACTCTCGCTAATTCCTTTATCCTGGCGAAGCCACGAATACAAGTTTGGTTGCTAAGTGATTTGTCTAAAATACCTCTGATAATCATATCTTGCCTTCTTCAATTTCATTAATAAATGATTTCAGTTCTGTTGTGATTACTTCTAACTCATTCCGGTCGATAGATTTTCCGGTTGCATCATAGCCGATTTCTTCAGCTATTGCCATAAATATTTTGTAGTCGGGTAACTGCGTCTGCTTGGCTTGCAAAAAAGCATCTTGCATTTGCTCTTTTAAATCATTTAGCAAATTGTTGTAAAAAGTATTGAGTTCTTCTTTCCATTCTTTGTAAGCATCTGACTTTTTAATTTCAGCTAAAGGTAATGAGGGGGAAGGATTGAAAAACCCTTTCATCTCTCTTATTTTGATTGATTTCTCTTTTTCCCATTCCTCAACTTTTTCAACGAATTTGAATTGCTTTTTTAATTTCTGTTGTACTTCAATAATCTTGTTTTGTATGAGGTCGGATTGTTTGACTTTGGATTTTCTTAAAAATAATACAGAACTTTTTACACCAGCACCAGTTGACATAAACGCAGATTGCGGTAGTGAAACTACCGCAACAATTCTAAATTTATCTTCAATCATGTCGCGGACATATTGCAAGCTGCTATTTGTAAGAATGCCGTCAGGCACTACGATAGCTAAGTAACCGCCATCAGTAAGGTAGTTGTAGCATTGTTCAATAAATAAAATTTCGGTATTCTGATTGTCTCTTTGTGTTTCCGGTTTTGCAGTTGCCGCTAACCAATCGCCTTCTTTCTTTCCTAACTTGTATGTCTTTATGTATGCTTTTTCAGTTAATCGTATGATGCTTCCAAAAGGTGGATTAGTTACAATGAAATCAAAGCGATTGTATTTGAACCCTGTATTCTTTGTTAGCTTTTCAATTTGATCAGGATTCAACAAGCCATCTGCTGTTATTACGTTGGTGTGTCCGTCATCGTGAATAATCATATTCATCTTTGCCGCTCTGGAAATCTGTTCGTTTATCTCAATGCCGTAAAGATTTTTTTCTGCGAAGTCGTGCCAATATTTGTAATGCTTCAACTTTTGTTTTGCATCAGTTTTGTAATTAGGATAAAGTTCATTTGCATGATTTCGGACTTTATTTAACGCATACAATAAGAAGCCGCCACTACCACATGAAGTATCTAAAACAAGGGAATCGTGTTTGATGGGTAAAACATCTACGGCAAACTTTACAATTGGGCGCGGTGTAAAATATTGACCGAAGTTTCCACGGAAAAAATCACCCATGAAAGTTTCAAATGCTCTGCCCTTAGCATCTAAGTCCGTTTCCCCAAGATTTATTTCTTCTAAGTAACCTACAACGGTTCGTATTTTTTCGGGTGCTAGGCGGATGTCGTCACGAAAAACTTCAGCATCTTTCCTTCTGCCCTCCTCATACAAATCCTTGATACGCTTATATAGTTTGTCGTTTTCTTTTTTTGTTCGCTTCTCTGCATCTGGCTCGTCTTCTTTGTCAATGGTGATAATTTGAAAGGCATAAGGCTCGCCTGCTTTTCGGTCTTTTCTTTCATCCCATATTTTGCAAAAGATGAGTTTATCCAATTCATCAAATGCTTCTGACGGATTTAATTGTCCGCCTCCCCAAAGTGCATCATGTGCTTTTTTAAAACGCTTGGTTAATTCTTCTTCCTCAATTTTTTTAAGGTCAAAAAACTTTTGCTTTCCATCTTTCTGTTCTAATGAATCGGCTTCGTAGACAAATTTGTAAGGGGGAAGTTTTTTAACTCCGAATTGAGGAATGTCTGTCTCAATTTTCCTACTGCCTTTCTTTTTATCAACTTCAAAATACTCGTCCCTTAGACCGCTGGTTACCCAAACGTATTTTACATCATTTGGCAAAGCATAGGCGTAGCTGTATGCTTGCTCAATTGCTTGTTGAAATTCTTGTTCTGAAACTTCCTGCTTCTTACACTCAACTAAAATGTGAGGTTGTTTGCATTCATCATCATTGTAAATTATGATGTCTGCTTCTCTTGTGTCTGCACCCATTTTAACAGCTACATATTGTCGGATGCGTTTAGGATTGTATCTGTATTGCAAAACCAGTTTTAAAAACGCTTCTGTCTGTACTTTCTCCTCGGGCTTTGAGTAACTGATTTTTATCTTTTGGTGAAGGAAATTGATTTGCTTTATGGTGTTTCCATCACGTACTATCGAAATCAATTTTTCTTTTTCACCTTTCTGTAATAAACTCATATCAACTTAAATTCTTTAAAAGGCTAGTTTTATCTCTAAAAATAGCTAAAAACCACTAATTAATACTCTTTAAATAGTTTTGGGAGCGTTGGGTTGGCTCTTGTCATTGTTTAGGTTTCGTGGTGGCATGTGCGGCAATGGCAAATGCCAAAAGCGTTGGCGAGAATCTTTTTAGGTTGCCGTGCGGTGGCCATTGTTAGACGAATCTTTGTTCGTCAGCCGAGTCGAGTTATTTTCTTTTTTTCAAGTCCCCCGTTGTCTAGGCAAACGATTACTTGTCCCCGTGGAGAAACTTAGTGGGTGGGCTTGTCTAAAGTTATTTTGTCGTCTTGGAGAATTTGTCGGTTACACGGAAGGGCATTGTCGCTAACAAAGGCTTTAAGTGATGCCCTTATTTTGCTGCATTATCAATCAACCCACCGGTTAGGCGGATCAAATCGATACGACTGGCGAGGCCATCAAAAATAGCGGCAAATTTTTCCAATGCAGCAGCTTGATAATTTTCTTGTACGATGCGCAGGTCAATAGCACTGAGGGCACCATTCTTATAGCGCTCATTCGCTAATGAAAGATTTAATTCTGCTGCCTGCAATTTTGTCTGAGCGATCAATACCAATTGTTTGCGCAGATTGTACAAATCATACGTAGCAAGCAAACTATTTTCTAAAGATGCCTTCAATTGATCGGTCGTGAGTTTGGCTATCTTTTCCTGAATTTGCGCATTGTCGATGGTTCTTCTTAATTGTCCGCCATTAAACAGAGTGTAGCGCAATGAGATGTTTGCATAGCCTCCGTACGAGTTACCGTTTTGTGTTAAATACTCAGACGCAATACTTGTTCCTACTACTGGAAGTGAAGGATCGTCATTTACAAATCCAATTGGATTTGTACTCTTAATTATCGTTCCGCCCGATTGAGGTCTAAACTTAGCATATTGTTGGTCTAAGCTTCCGGTGGCACCAATGTTTAATAAAATAGCCGGAGACAAATTGGCTTGTGCGTTGCGGGTGGCATTGTGAAACAACTCCTGACTGATAAACTGATTTTTCAAATTCGTATTCGAACTCACCATTTTACCGTGAAGGTCCTCATACAAATACGATTCGTCGGTGAACGATAAAGGATTAGTAAACTCATACGTTTTGGTAATGCTCTCATTCAACAATACATTCAAGGTGCGCGTAGCATTCTTCACAATGATTTCCTGACGCAAAACGTTGGACGAATCGGTGAGGTAGTTATTTTGCTCTTGCAATACATCAAATGAAATGGCAGAACCCAAACTCTTCTTTAACTTCACATAGTCGTAGCGCTCTTTTGAAAACCCACGGTTTTTTATAAGCACTTGCAATCTTTCTTTTTCCAATGCGGCTTGGTAATAACTGAGAATTATTGACTGCACTGTATTCTCCATTACAAATGCTGCATTTCCTTTGCTGAGCGCTTCCAATTGCTCGAGACGTTGCTTAGCAATTTTAACAGCAAAGCCATCGAATAGAGTAAATTGAACATCTAATTGACCCAATACGTTATCTGTTATATTTAAACCAGGTACTGCAAATGGGTTAGCAGGGACACGTTCTATTGCATTGTTGTTCTGATTGATTGTTAGGTTTACCGCTGGCAATAAACCCGCTTGTCCCCAATTATTATTGAGTTTTGCGGCTTCAACGTTGAGCGCTTGAATTTGAACTCCAAAATTATTTTTCAAGCCAATCTGTACCGCATCAGCCAGGCTCAGTTTTTCCTGCGCCATTGATAGCACCGGAATCAGAAAAAATAAAAACGAAATCCATACGTAGCTTCTCACAAATGGATGTTGGCTCATTGTTTTTTCGGGTGCCGATAGCTGGCTGGCGGCTGTGGTCTTACTTAACACTAACATGCTTACTGCTGATGTATGAATAAATAGCTGGAATAACAAACAAGGTGAGAACGGTAGCGAATAACATTCCACCGATTACGGCAATACCCATCGACACGCGGCTTTCAGAACCGGCACCCAATGCCAAGGCGATGGGCAAAATTCCTAAGATGGTAGAAAGACTCGTCATGATAATCGGGCGGAAACGTGAAACCGCTGCCTCTTTTACAGCATCTAACACGGCAAGGCCTTGCTCCTTCCGTTGGTTGGCAAATTCTACAATCAAAATTCCGTTCTTCGTTACCAAGCCGATCAACATAATAATTCCAATTTGACTAAAGACGTTGAGCGTTTGATTGAAATACCAAAGTGAAATCAATGCACCGGCCAAGGCCAATGGAACTGTGAACATAATCACAAAAGGATCTTTAAAACTTTCAAATTGCCCCGCTAGGATTAAGTAAATAATAGCCAGTGCAATTAAAAATGCCAGGATGATACTGGAGGAGCTTTCCGCAAACTCACGAGATGCTCCATCTAAACTGGTAGTATAACTTTCATCCAGCACTTCCGATGCGATACGTTGCATTTCTTCTATTCCATCACCCAAGGCAACACCTTTTGCCAATTGCGCCTGCACCTTTGCCGATGAATAGCGATTGAAACGATACAACTGAGGTGGACTGCTTCGCTCTTCAAACGTTACTAGATTATCCAATTGAATGAGATCCCCTCGCTTGTTCTTGACATACAATGTTTTCAAATCCAATGGCTCATTCCTATTTCCTCGTTCTACCTGGCCGATGATTTGGTATTGCTTTCCATCCATGATAAAATTACCAAAGCGCGAACCACTCAATCCCAATTGAAGTGTTTGCGAAATGTCTAACACATTTACGCCTAAGTTTCTCGCCTTATCCCGATCAATTGTGATGTTGATCTCCGGCTTATTAAACTTCAAGTCCAAATCCACGAAAGCAAACTTAGGGCTGGCCGATGCCTTCAGCATAAATTCGGGCAATATCTTTTTTAGCTTTTCGATATCTGCTGCTTGAATCACAAACTGAACCGGAAAACCTCCTCTTCGATCGCCAATAGTTTGTGCTTGTGTACTGAAGGTTCGCACACCCGTGTACTTCCGTACTTTTCCCGTAATGTCATCTACAATTTGTTGTTGCGTGCGATCTCTGTCTTTCGGGTCTTTCAAAATAACGCGCACAAATCCAGAGTTCACCCCATTGCCACCAAAGCCAGGTGCGGTTACGCTCACCATACCGTTTCGCTCGGGCACTTCTTCGCTAATGAATTGCGTTAACTCTTTCACATAACGATCCATGTATTCAAAGGTGGCTCCTTCTTGTGCCTGTGCCTGCAAGCGGAATTCGCTGCGATCTTCCAAGGGTGCTAACTCAGAAGGCGTTGCTTTCCCCAATAAAACAATAAGACCCACCGCTGCAACGATCACTACAAACCCTAACCATCTGCGACTCATAAAGCCTTCCAATAAAGAGGAGTACCCTTGAGTCAATGCGTTAAAGAAAGGTTCCGTCTTGCGATACAACCAGGGTTGCACTTCTCTGCGTCTCAAAATTTTTGCACTCATCATCGGCGTGAGTGTGAGCGATACGAATGCCGAGATAGCTACCGCGCTGGCTACCACCAAACCAAATTCTCGGAACAACCGACCCGTTAATCCTTGCAAGAAAATTACCGGAAGGAAAACGGCCACCACCGAAACCGTGGTAGAAATGACCGCGAAATAAATTTCGGTTGATCCTTTGCGTGCAGCCGTATCCGGATCTTCACCTTCTTCTACTTTCACATAAATATTTTCCAACACTACAATCGCATCGTCAACCACAATACCAATGGCAAGCACAATGCCTAACAGGGTAAGCACATTGATGGTGAAACCCAACATGTACATGACGAAGAAAGAACCGATCAATGAAATCGGAATGGTAGCCACCGGAATGATGGTGGTGCGCCAATCGCGTAAGAAAATAAAAATGATGGAGAGCACGAGGCAAAATGCAATGATGATAGTTTCGCCTACTTCGGCTATGGATGAACGAATGTATTTGGTAGAATCATAACTCATCTGATAGCTGATGTCCTGTGGAAGATCGCGTTGAATTTGATCTAACTTTTTATACAAGCGATTCGCAATGTCGATGTTGTTGGCACCGGGTTGCGCCACAATGGCGAGTGCACAACCTGGGATTCCATCTCTGCGCAAAATGGTTCGCTCATTCTCAGGGCCCAGCTTGGCGTACCCCACATCGCTAAAGCGTACTACGTTGTCGCCGTCTTCTTTGATGATGAGGTTATTAAAATCTTCTTCGTTGGTGAGGCGGCCCATGGTGCGAACGGTAAGCTCTGTGTTTTGTCCTTCCACGCGGCCCGATGGCAACTCAACGTTTTCGCGATTCAATGCTTGCAATATATCCGAAGGTGCTAGTTTAAGAGAAGCAAGTTTGATCGGGTCCATCCACAAGCGCATGGAGTAGCGCTGTTGCCCCCAGATTTGCACGGCACTCACGCCGGGAATTGTTTGAATGCGTTCTTTAAACATCACCTCTGCTATGCGCGAAATTTCCAAGAGGTTGCGTTTGTCGCTGCGCACCGTTAAGAAAATAATGGGACTGGAATCGGCATCTGCTTTTTCTACTACGGGCGGATCGACATCTTGTGGCAACCGATTGAGTGCGCCAGACACTTTATCGCGCACATCATTTGCTGCCGCTTCAATGTTTACACCCAATTCAAATTCGATGGTGATATTGCTTCGTCCTTCGCGGCTAACGGAAGTCAACGTGCGAATACCGGGCACCCCATTGATCGCATCTTCTAAAGGTTCGGTGATCTGCGACTCCATAACATCGGCATTGGCACCGACATAGTTGGTAGAAACAGTAACCACCGGCGGATCGACACTGGGAAACTCGCGCACACCTAAAAACGAAAAACCGATCACTCCAAAAAGAATGATCACCAGCGACATCACAATCGCCAGTACCGGACGGTTAATGCTGGTGATAGAAAGACTTGCCATCTGTTCTGTTAATTAAAGGTTGTCAACAACTTATTTTTGATTGCCCGTGGTGGGCTTGATTATTTCAATGTCAATGCCCTGACGCAATTGCAAAATGCCCGTCATCAAAAGGGTGTCTCCTGCTTTTAGTCCGGATAATACTTCCAGCGAGCTTTCGGTACGAATGCCCGTTTCGATTTTTACTTCCTGCGCTTTGCCTGCTTTCGCAATAAAAACTTTCTTGCCGCCTTGATCGGGAATGACAGCTTCCGTTGGCACCAGCAATGCGTTGGGCAAGGATTCTAATATCAATTCCACTTTTACAAATTGACCGGGCAACAGGCTGCCACTTTTGTTGTCGGCTTGTGCACGAATTTTCAACGTTCTGGTTTCGGGATCGATGCGTGGCTCAACTGCATACACTATACCTTCGTAAACAGTGAGGTTATTTTCTACGCGGCAAAAGATTCGCTCACCGGCTTTTACCTGCGAACTGTAACGTGCCGGAATGGCAAATTCAATTTTAGCCGGCGAAATGTTGTAGAGTGTAGCAACTACGGTAGCCGGAGATATGTAGGCTCCCAAACTCACATAGCGCAAGCCAATCACGCCATCAAACGGTGCTTTGATTTTTGTCTTTTCAATTTGTGCTTCCAAAATCCGGATGTCGGCTACGGTTGTATTCAACCGATTTAATGCGTTGTCATATTCTTCCTGACTGATCGCGTCTTTCTCTAAAAGCTTGCGCTGACGAAATTCATTATCCTGATTGAGCTTTTGGTTGTATTTCTGTTTTTCCAGTTGGGCTTTTAAATCATCGTTGTTGATTTCGAGCAGCAGGCTTCCCTTGGTTACTGGTTTTCCTTCCTGAAAAGAAATGCTCACTACTTTCCCCGATGATTCGCTTTTCAATTCCAACGATTCGTTGGGCAATACGGAACCGGTTACAACCAACTTGTTGTCGAGCTTAGACTCTTGTAAAACCATAGCCTCCACCAATAGTTTTTGTTTGACTCCTCCGGCATTTCCAGCCGGAGCATCTTTCTTCGCCTTGAACCAATCCAGTTTAGGTAAGGCAATCAAAAAGATGATCGTCAAAACGATAGCGGAAGTGATCAGTGTTTTTTTCATTTCGTACAAATTCAAAAAATCGATGGGTGTGCAGTAAATTGATGATGCAACTTTATGACCTGTGGAAGTACCAATTGCACTTCATCGTTTTCAATTATAAAGTTGGCCCGTTTTCTACTTTCTTCTTCGGGCATTTGTGTTTCTATGATCTGTCGGATGGCCTCTTCGCTGCGATGCGGATCGCGTTGACGAACACGCTTGATGCGCAACGCCACCGGTGCCGCCACTACAATGATTGCATCTAACTTCTTGTACGCTCCTGACTCAAACAGCAAGGCCGCCTCGCGAACAATGTACTTACTTCCTTTATGTTCATTCACCCAGCGTTCGGTGTCTGCCGCCACACGGGGATGCACCAAGGCATTGAGTTTTTCGCGCTTGCCCGCTTGCTGAAATATTTGTTCGCTCAGATACGTTCGATTCAAACTTCCATCGACATTATAAGCCAAATCTCCGAATTCCTCTTTGATTTGGCTGACCAATATTCCGTCAGTGGTCATTATAGCTTTCGCTCGGCTGTCAGCGTCATACACAGGAACTCCCAACGCAGCAAACACTTTGCAAACAATGCTCTTGCCCGAGCCAATCCCTCCTGTTATTCCAATTTGTAAAGGCAGTGTCATTTCACGGCAATTGAATCTATTTCGATGCCAGACACATAGGTGGGTAAGGGAATGAAGGCCGGAAATTCTTTTGAATTTTTTAACCGAGTGCCGGTGGCCACCAATTGCTTTTGAATAGATAAAAAGTTCTGTTCATGTTTAGCGGGAATGATAACTTTCATGCGAATGCTATCGGATATGCCCGCGCGTGTGGATGGTTTATTCCATTTGATAAAGAATTCTTTTTCTAGAATAGGGCCTACCTCGAACATAACCTTCACGGTAGGTGGATTGCGGGTAACACGAATGGGATCGGGTAAACTTACCTCTACCTCCTCCGCATAATTATCATCCAGTTCGGTTTCTTCAAGGTGAAGCAGAAGACTATCTGCCAATTGATGCAAAAGGTTTTTCGATCCATCCAATGTGATGGAATCTGGTAAGATGACGATGGGACTAATGCGGCCCAGACCTGATTTGAATCGAATGTTGCGAGCGTCAACTGCAATTTTGAATAAATGAGAATCGCGCTCATCCAGTTTCAGATGAAGCGTATCGGTAACGACATAGTTTATTTTAAGCTTGCCAATCTGTGGCTCTAACTGCGGTAGCAGCGAGGTGCCGATGATCTTTCGGGTTTCGAGCGGTCGCTCGAGAGCAATGGCCAGTTCAGGCAATTTGATGCCGAAATAGCTGCGAAAAAGATCCCACCCATTTCCACTCACGTTCACCATAATCTGTCGGGGCATTTCCACAGTTGGCACAAAATGATCTGCATCGTATTCAAAGCGCAGCGGAAACCGCACATTGGTGGAATAGGTTTTGTTGAATGCGTTGAAAAGCCAGAAGATGATGGCTACGATAAAACACAAGAAGACGGCCTTCCAGTTGGCGCGATCAAATCGCAGCAGATTACCGATGGCGCGTAAGAAATTCATGGGAAGGAAAGGTACGAATTAGCAGAGAGGTTCTGAATAAAAATTCGCTGATGCCAGTTCAATGTCGTTAAGTTAATCTCTGTTTTACAACTCACCTTGTTTCTCTTCACAGGAAAGAATGTAGGTGGAGCTTAACTTAACGACACTAGATGCTGTACCTTACTTAAAATCAGGCAGTCGGTTTTTTTGCTGATGCTGCCTTGGTTGAATCCATCGAGATAGCCGATTTCGAGAATCGGATACGGGCACCGCGCTCTACTTCCAAAATGAAGGTGTCATCTTCCAATTCCGCCACACGGCCATGGGCACCGCCTATGGTCACTACATAATCACCTTTTTGAATAGCTTCAGTAAACGTCTTTTGATCCTTGGCTTTCTTTTGCTGAGGGCGGATCATGAAAAAGTAGAAGATACCAATGATGGCAACCATTATTATGATTTGCATGGTGGCACCTCCACCGGGTGCTGCTTGTAATAAAATTGAGTTCATACGTAAAATTTAGGGCTGCAAGTTATTCCTTCTAAAGCAAACATCCCAAACCGAACTGGCCTGGGATGTTGTACAATGTATAAATGATAACAATTACTTCGCAGTGGGGCCATTGGCACCATCGGGCTTAGCTGTTACCATAGCTTTAAATTTCAACATGGTTGTCTTCGGCCAAGTGTTTGCAGTAACGGTAATGGTTTTGTTATTGATACCCGGTTTGCCTTTGGTGTCAAACTCGGCTTTTACGAAACCTTCGCCACCCACCGGAATCGGTGTTTTAGTCCACTCTGGCACGGTACATCCGCAAGATGGTTGAGCATTTTGAATGATCAGCGGAGCTTGACCTGTGTTTTTTACTTTGTAGGTATACGATACCTTCTTTCCTTCATCTACCGTTCCGAAATCATGGTCGGTGGTGCTAAACTCCATAGTAGGAAGGGGTCCTTCCGGCTTCTCTTCTACCGCGGGTGCTGCTTCCGGTGTAGCTGATGCTACTGTCGGCGCAGCGGCCTTGTTGCTTTCTACTTGTGCCAACCGGCTCTCTAATTCGGCAATTCGCTTTTCAGCGGCTTTATCGCGGCAACTGGCAAATGCGAATACCATGGCTGCTAAAATTACTTTTACACTCGTTTTCATAGGATGTATTTGATTTAAATCGTTCTTGTTTACAAAAATAATGGATTAACCCTGATTGGCTGCCAAATGGCTTTGTTTAACAAATCTTTAACTGTTTTTGCCACGCAACTGTTCTAATAGTGCATCTACATCGTCTAGCAATTGCTGGGCTTTATCTTGCGCCTCATTTACCACTTTTTGGCCCTGCGATTTGGCCTGTGTGGTCAGTGGAGTTTCTTTTCCGGATACTAAATCGGCCAAATAATCTTCCAGCAATTTTTTGTACTTGTCCAACTTATAAGACAGTTTTTCGCGGGTATTCGATCCTTTATCGGGAGCATAGAGTATCCCTAAAACGGCTCCTACCGCAGCTCCGGCCAAAAAGGCCATCAACGCATTACTTCCTTTTTTGCTCATAGGTCTTCGTGCTTACAGGGTGCAAAGATAATAGCTTTCCACTATTTCAAATTGGGCAATTTATTTATTGTCAATCAAGCCGCGGCCGCTCTTTTTCAAGGCTCCGGAGTCCTTCATTTTCTTGGACAACACATCCAATATTCCATTGATAAATTGGCGGCTTTTGGGTGTACTGTATTCTTTGGCCAGCTCAATGTATTCGTTGATGGTAACCTTCACGGGAATATTCGGAAAGCTGATCATTTCCGCAATGGCCATCTCCAAAATAACCCGATCGGTTAGCGGCAGCCGGTCCACTTCCCAGTTTTTGGTATTGGAGGCAATCAGGTCTTTAAATTCCTGATCCAACTCGATGGTGTTTTCGTAAAGCTTGTCGATGAACTGTTTGTCATCTTCCCAATCGAGGGACACCTTTTGCAATTCAATTTTGTCGCTCTCAAATGATTTGATGGTCTTATCGGCCAGACTTTTAATTATGTCTTTGTCTTCGGCCCAGCGTATGTCTTGCTCATCAAAGTAATCGTTGATGGCGTTGCTGGCCAAAATGATCTTGCGCAACAAATGTTTTAAGAAAGCACGCTGCGCATCCGCATCGACTTCTTTCTGCTCAATAAATTTTTGATACTCCTTGTCTTCCTTAACAATTTCACGGAACCAATCGCGCACCAGATTCATTTCGTTGTTCCAGCCGGCTGTGCGCAGCAGTTCTTTCTTCAACTCTTCGTTCTCCAAAAATGCTTTGATAATCGGCAGTTGAATCAGTTTAGCATGCACCGGCTTTTTGTCGCTCGCTGCTACTTCCGCGAAAGCGATGATCAAACCAAGCGTATGATGGTAGGTTTCGGTAAGTTTCAGTATTTCGGTAATGCTGTTTTTTCCGAGATAGGCCTTGTCCTTCTTTACTTGCTTGGTATATAAATCCATAGCTTCATCTACCACTTTCGTAATGATGGGCTCCGTAACTTCTTTTGGAGTTCCTTGAAAGCGGCTTTCAAAAACAGACTTGGCAGTTTTATGTCGCTGGCGTAAAAGTGCTTTGTCTTGCACTTCCATGCTATTTAAATCGGGCTTAAATCTTTCTTCAATTAAATCGAGGGCGAGCTGGTAGTTGGCTTCTTTGCATTGCTCGAAGGCAAAGATGGATTGCATAATCTTGATGCGAATGGTGCGTCTGTTGAGCATTTGGTAAAGAACGTTGAATGAGGATGCAAATTACACTTTGCGATTCAACATATAAAATTCAAAATTCAAAATTTACGGCACCCCCTAAATGAACCAAATCTATTACCTTTCGTTTTTATCGCACCATGCACGAACTTAGTTATCTCAACAAATATTTCTACAAGTATAAGAAACCGCTCATTCTGGGGTTGATTTGGGTCATCATATCCAATGTCTTTCAGATATTGCCGGCACAGATGGTGCGTCACTCCATTGATTTGGTGGTTGATAACATCCGCATCTATCGCTCGTTTGAAAACACGGCAGCTCAAGGTGTATTTTTTGATGTGTTTGCACAAGGCATTTTAATCTATGCCCTGTTGATTTTAGGAATGGCACTGTTGCGTGGTTTTTTTCTCTACCTGGTACGTCAGACATTAATTGTCATGAGCCGATTAATTGAGTACGATTTGAAAAACGAAATCTTCGAACACTACGAAACATTGCCCCTGAGCTTCTACCGTCGAAACAACACCGGCGATTTAATGAACCGCATCAGCGAAGATGTAGGCCGCGTGCGCATGTACCTTGGACCATCCATCATGTATGGCATCACCCTGATTACACTCTTTATGATGTTGATCCCCGTTATGTTCAGCATCAGTACGAAACTAACCTGGTATGCACTTATTCCGCTGCCGATCTTGTCAATCAGTATTTTTTATGTGAACAACATTATTGAGCACCGCTCAGAAATGATTCAAAAAAGCCAGTCGCGGTTGAGCACGTTTGTGCAAGAAGCATTCTCCGGTATTCGGGTGCTCAAATCATTTACACGCGAACAGGAGTCGGTGGCGAACTTTTCGCAAGAAAGCAACGAGTACAAAAGGCAATCGCTGAAACTCACGCGCGTGCAAGCTCTTTTCTTTCCCTTGATTATGGGTTTAGTCGGCCTGAGTACGGTACTGACGGTGTATGCCGGCAGTGTGGAAGTGATCAACGGCACACTCACGTTTGGAAACATCGCCGAGTTTATCATTTATGTGAACTTGCTCACATGGCCGGTAACTTCGCTGGGCTGGACGAGCAGTTTGGTGCAACGCGCCGAAGCATCTCAAAAGCGTATCAACGAATTTCTGCGTACCCAAACCGACATTGTTTCTGAAAAAAATCTTCAAAAAGAGTTGACGGGAAAAATTGAATTCAAACATGTGTCATTCGTTTATCCCGACACAGGCATTAAGGCATTAAAGAATATTTCATTTACCATTCTACCGGGCGAATCGCTTGCCATCATCGGCACCACCGGATCGGGCAAAAGCACGGTGTCAAACTTAGTCGCCCGCTTGTACGATGCCACGGAGGGTGAAATTCGTATTGATGACATTGCCATCAAAGAATATGAACTGATTAGTCTGCGCAGTCAGTTGGGCATTGTGCCGCAAGATGTGTTTCTATTCAGCGATACAATTTTCAATAACATTGCCTTTGGGCTGAAGACTCCGGATGAGGCGAAAGTAATCAAGGCAGCCAAAGATGCAGACGTGTATGACAACATCATGGGTTTTCCACAAACTTTTGCTACGCGTGTGGGCGAGCGCGGAATCACACTTTCGGGTGGACAGAAGCAAAGGGTATCCATTGCACGCGCCATTGCTCGTGAGCCGAAAATTTTAATTTTAGATGATGCGCTTTCAGCGGTAGACACAAAAACAGAGAACACCATTCTCAACAGCATGAAAAAAATCATGCAAGGCAGAACCTCGATTATCATTTCACATCGTGTTTCGTCGGCGAAGCTCGCCAACAAAATTGTCGTGCTGCACGACGGCCAGATGATTGAAGAGGGCACACACGAAAGTTTATTAGCACACAATGGTGTGTACAAAGAACTGTATGAAAAACAAATGCAGGTGGAGGAGGTGGAATAACTTTATTAATGTTGATTCTTTTCCAGTATGAAAAAGCTTATCGTATTACTATTTGTCATTTCAAGTTTAGGTGCGTTATCTCAAGAAATTAATTTACCAAAGGAGGCTCTACAATCTAAAAAGGTGGAATTCATCGTATTGAAGAATGGCACCTTTATTGAATGTACTAAAATCAATTTTTCAGGTGCTTCAGAATATTATGCGAAGGTTACCTATACAGCGCTTGATGGTAAGAAAGGAGAAATTGAAAGAGGGGATATAGAAGCAATTCTAAATTTAAACAAAGGCAAAATATTATATAGTAGAAAATTTACAGTTCGGGATTTTACCTTCTTACCTCGAATTCAAGAAGGCACTGTGAAACTCTATGAAGAAATAACTACTACAATGATTAGCAGTCCTAGCGCTGTTGGGGGAATGTCATACGCAGGTGGTATTACTTACTTTATTGAAAAAGAAAATAAAATCAGCTCTATCTCTGGCAGGGGGCTATTTGTCAATTCTAAAAATCAAAAAGAAACATTGCTTACGTTGCTTGGCGATAACGCAGAAGTGAAAAAAGAAGTTGAAAGTCCAGATTACAAAAATAAGTGGGATGATATTCGTAGACTTATAAAAAAATATAATGTCGAGAAATTCAGTATAAACCAGCAGTTGAATTCAAACAAATATGATTCTATATCTAAGGAAGAATTAGTAAACATTACATTTTACACGGAGGAAAAAATCGAACCAAATTCATACTTACTTGTGAATGACTCCATCAAAATAAAGATAAGTTCCATTGCTCCAGCACCTACCAAACTTCCTCAATTTAGAGTAGCCAAAGTTTGTTTAGTGAATGGCTCAACTACTCACTGCGATTTGATAATGCCTTTACCTCCTTTTCAAAATTATTTTGAGATTGATTTGGAAGAAGGCTTCATTTCCTTAAAGCGAAAAGAAGAAAGATTTGCGAAGAGGGATATCGCTGATAATTACCGCAGAAGTAAAGTCAAATAGCTAATTCGAAAATTGTCAACTACTCAAAACGCCAACTCATCCGTAATCACCAGCACATTTCCCGTTAAGGATGTTCTATACTTCATGAGTGCGCGTGTAGCAGGCCCGCCAGTTGGGTAGCCGTCAGAAAAACTATAAGTGGAACTACATCCTTTCATAAACAAACCCGATCCATCCACACTCACCGGAGGTTCATCATCCAATGAACACAGGCGTTCATAGGCGATATAGGTAGATTCATCTTGCCGGTAAAGAATAATTCCCTTCATTCCACCATCATCGATGTATTGATAACCACCATCGAGTCTCAGTCGCTGGTATTGTGGATACGACAAGTTGATATTGATCGGTGCAAACGAAGCCTGCGCTTGCATGTCGGAAGCAGAAAATAGCATCACGGCTGCTGTGATCAGTACCTTCAACGTGTTTCTCTTAATTGAAACGAGAAACCTGCCACTTGAAACAAAATTACTTTTCATAGTCATAAAATCCCTTGCCTGTTTTTCTTCCCAAATGTCCGGCTAAAACCTTCTGTTGTTGTATGCGGCTCGGTCTGAATTTAGCCTCTTGAAAAAACGATTCATACAAAGAAGACGTCACCGCAAAGTTGATATCGATGCCAATTAAATCCATTAACTCAAATGGCCCCATTTTAAAACCTGCCGAGCGCATCAATTTATCAATTGTGGCCGCATCGGCTACACCTTCTTCCAGCAACTTCAATGCCTCCACATAATAATGGCGCGCCACCCGATTAACGATAAAGCCGGGCGAATCTTTTGCATCCACAGCTATTTTTGAAATCGCTTTGGCAAAAATTTTCATTTGCACAATCACTTGCGTATCTGTAGCCGCACCGCTCACTACTTCCACCAACTTCATCAGATGTGCCGGATTAAAAAAATGCAATCCGACAAACTGCTGCGGGTGCTTGAGCACTGCCGCTATTTGCGTAATGGAAATAGACGATGTATTGGAAGCGAGGATACTCTTGCCTTCATTGATTGTCTCCAACTGCACAAAAAGCTGCTGCTTCACTGCCAGTTTCTCTACAATCGCTTCAATAACCAAATCTACTTTTAGTGCCTGAAGATCCGTTGCCGTAGAGAGCAGTGCAGTAGCATTGTCTTTTGCAGTGGCGGAGAGCTTGCCTTTGACCACTGCGGCCTGCAAATTTTGCTCTATGGCAGCCAGACCTTTTTGAGCGAGTTGAGAATCGATATCAAACAGAATTGTTTTGAAGCCGCCCATCGCACAAACCTGAGCAATACCTTGCCCCATTGTGCCCGCTCCAACAACAGCAACGGTTTGAATGGGTTGGGTCATATCACCGACTTGAACTGCCGTAAAAAGCGAAGGTCGTTTTCTGAAAACAAACGCAAGTCGTTAATGCTGTAGCGCAGCATCGTGATACGCTCAATGCCCATACCAAATGCGAATCCGGTATATTCTTCCGGATCAATGCCACCATTTTTCAACACGTGCGGATGCACCATGCCAGAGCCGGCAATCTCTACCCAGCCGCTGTATTTACACACGTTGCAGCCCTTGCCGTGGCATATCAGACACGATATATCAATTTCTGCACTGGGTTCTGTAAACGGGAAGAACGAAGGACGTAACCTAATTTTGGTTTCTTGTCCAAACATCTCTTTGGCGAAATGATAAAGCGTTTGCTTCAAATCCGAGAACCCAACATTTTTATCTACATACAATCCTTCTACCTGATGAAAGAAACAATGGGCACGCGCCGATATAGCTTCATTGCGATACACACGACCGGGCATGATGGATCGGATGGGAGGCTTTTGATTTTTCATCAGGCGCACCTGCACATTGGAGGTATGTGTGCGAAGCAGCACATCCGGATTTTTTTCAACAAAGAAAGTATCCTGCATTTCGCGGGCCGGATGGTTTTCGGCAAAGTTGAGTGCGGTAAAATTATGCCAATCGTCTTCTACTTCGGGGCCATCGGAAACATTGAAGCCGAGGCGTTCGAAAATTTCAATAATGCGATAGCGTGTTAAATTTAGCGGATGCAAGTTTCCTACTTTATTCGGAACCACTGGCAGCGATAAATCAATTTTTGCACTTGCCGCATCCGGACTGCTCTCCAGTTTTTCTTGCAGTTGCTTGAACTTACCTTCTGCCAATTGCTTGAGGTCATTCAGCACCTTGCCAATTTTTTTCTTCTCTTCTACCGATGCTTGCTTTAAATCGTCAAACAAAGAAGAAACGGCTCCCTTCTTGCTGATAAACTTTAATCGAAAACTTTCGAGATCTTCTTTACTGGCAACCAGAAAAGCCTTTACTTCTTCCTCAATTTTTTTTACTCTCTCTTCCATAGTTAGTGTCCCTGAGCCATCTGGGCTCTTTTCAGCGTATAATTAATGGCCAGGCAAATTAGTATAATCACCGGTAAAATTACGTAATCTGAATAATCTTGTAACAGCAAAACCAAACCGATAAAGCCCAGATTTATGAACGATAAGATAACCACTGATTTAGCATGGCTATACCCCAAGTTCAATAGTTGGTGGTGGAGATGATTGCGATCGGCATTAAATGGCGATTGCATCTTTCGCAAACGCAAAATGATAACACGCAACGTGTCAAATACCGGGATGATGACAATACCAATGGCAGTTGACACCGATGCTTGAAATTTGGCCGGATGACCTACCGGTAACTGGTAGTTGGTGTTGATAAATTGAATGGCCATGAACGAAAGTAAAAATCCGATCATCAATGCACCTGTATCACCCATAAAAATTTTGGAAGGCTGCCAATTAAAAAACAAAAATGCTAGCAAAGGTCCTGCAAAGGTCATAGCGATGAGGCTAAATGTTTGCTCGCCCACAGTATGAAACCAAAGCCCGAAAAAGGTGAGGGTAATGATTCCGATGCTGCCGGCCAAACCATCCAATCCGTCAATTAGGTTGTACGCATTGGTGAGAATTACCAAGGTGAGAACAGAAATCAACCAGATCAGCCAAACAGGAATGAAAGGCAGATCGATAATGCCATACGTAGAGTTTAAAGTAACCTGATTTAAAAACACCAACAGAAAAACTGGCAAAAATTGACTATATAATTTTTGTTTGGGTGTAAGAGCCAGCACATCATCACGCAAGCCAATAAAAAACATGAGCGAAATAGAGATGAACAAATATTTGCTGTCCATCCAGTTTTTTAGCGAAAGCGAAATCATCTGAGCAAATAGCGCACCCACAAAAATGGCTACTCCACCTAAGCTGGGTGTAAAGTGCGTATGTATTTTATGCTGTCCCGGCGAATCGTATATTTTCCATTGTTTCAAGATTTTAATCAAAACAGGAAAAAACAAAAACGAGATTAGAAATGCTATGGCTGTATAGAGGAATAACCGTATGATATGTGTGGGGGTTTATTGTAAAGTTACACGCTTCGCAGGGAACTTACAACGCTATCTTTATCAAGCGGTAAGCAACTGCTGAAGATACCAATCAATGGTTTTTTCTATGCCTTGATCAAATGTTTGCGATGGTGCCCAGCCTAATTCGGTGATGATTTTAGTAGCATCAATGGCATAGCGTTTATCATGCCCCGCACGATCTTGAACAAAAGTGATCAGTTGCTTGTACGACTGGCCGTTGGCTCGCGGGCGGCGTTGATCCAACAACGCACAGATACGATCGGCAATCTGATTGTTGTTTCGCTCGTTGTTACCTCCAATATTGTATGTTTCACCGCTTCTTCCCTTGTGAAACACCAGATCAATACCGCTGCAATGATCCATCACATACAACCAATCGCGCACATTTTTACCATCGCCATAAATAGGAATGGGTTGTTCGGCCAAGGCTTTTCGGATAATGGTAGGAATTAATTTTTCGGGATGTTGCTTAGGGCCGTAATTATTCGAACAGTTGGTCGTCACTACGTTCATTCCATAGGTGTGAAAATAACTGCGCACCATCATATCGCTGCTGGCCTTCGAGGCTGAATACGGGCTGTTTGGTGCGTAAGGTGATGTTTCTGTAAACAATCCGGTCGCTCCAAGCGACCCAAATACTTCATCGGTAGATACGTGCAAAAACCGCTTGGCCTCAGCACCTTCTTTGAATTGAAAGGGTGCTTCCATCCAACTCTTGCGAGCTACATCCAGCAAAGTAAATGTGCCAAAAATGTTGGTGCGAATGAATGCCTCCGGTCCGTGAATGGAATTATCTACATGCGACTCTGCCGCAAAATGCATCACTCCATCAAATTGATAGGTTGTAAACAACTGCTCAACCAACGGGCGATCACAAATATCACCTTGCACAAACGTGTAGCGACTGTTGGTCTGCACTTCTTTTACATTCTTTACGTCACCGGCATACGTTAGCGCGTCCATATTTACAATATGGTAATCGGCATGTTTTTCTAAAAGGTAAAGGATAAAATTAGATCCGATAAAACCTGCTCCGCCTGTTACTAAGATATTCTTCATGGGTGATGGATTATTTTAATGTTGAGTTTGATTTGCTGTTGCGAATGAGTGGTGAAGTTGCGACGGCACAAAACAAAGTGTTAAAATTTAAATTTAGCCTGCGCGATGGTGGGGTGTTGCTGATCGCGTTTCGATAAAATGACATGCTCTAAAGAAACACCCCAGTCAATTTCAATATCGGGATCTGAATAAATGATTCCTCCCTCTGCTTCCGGGTGGTAGGTTTCATCGCACTTGTACAAAATTTCGGCCTCATCGCTCAGCACCAAAAACCCATGCGCAAAGCCCTTGGGCACCAGCACTTGCTTTTTGTTTTGAGCCGAAATCTCTAAGGTAAATACCTTCCCAAAGGTGCTCTTCTCGCGGCGCAAATCGAGCGCTACATCTAAAATGCTGCCGCTCAATGTGCGGATCAACTTGGTTTGTGCATAGGGCGCATTTTGATAGTGAAGCCCACGCAATACACCTTTGCGTGATCGCGATTGATTGTCCTGAACAAAGTGAATATCTATTCCCTGACTTTTAAGGGCTTCGTAGTGATACGACTCCATAAAATACCCCCGCTCATCTTCGATTACTTTAGGCTCGATAACGAATAAATCATCAAATCCGGTTTCAATCAAACGCATACTTCTGGTTTCAAAATTATAATTCAACGGGCCATTCCTTTTTCATTCAACACCTTCATCAGGTATTGACCATATTGATTTTTTAACAAAGGCTTGGCCAGTTTTTCCAGTTGTTCTTTTGAAATATATCCTTTACGGAAAGCGATTTCTTCCAAACAGGCAATCTTCAATCCTTGTCTTTCTTCGATGGATTCCACAAATGTTGACGCGCGCAGCATCGACTCATGTGTGCCGGTGTCTAACCAGGCCATACCTCTACCCAACAATTTAACGTTCAGTGTGCCTTCTTTTAAGTAAAGGTTATTCAAATCGGTAATCTCCAATTCACCCCGTGGAGAGGGCTTGATCGTTTTTGCTTTCTCGACAACTGTGTTATCATAAAAATACAATCCGGTTACGGCATAATTTGACTTCGGCTCTTTGGGTTTCTCTTCGATGGATAATACTTTGCCCTCGTCATTAAATTCAACCACGCCATAGCGATTCGGGTCGTTTACATAGTATCCAAATACCACCGATCCATTTTCAATTTTGCTGGCCTGCTCCAGTTGCGAAGAGAAATTGTATCCGTAAAAAATGTTGTCGCCCAAAACCAAACACGCTGAACTATCGCCAAGAAAAGATTCGCCCAACAAAAATGCCTGCGCCAATCCATCCGGCGATGGCTGCACTTTGTATTCCAGTTTTAATCCAAGGTCTGAGCCATCTCCCAACAAATATTGAAAAAGGGGCAGATCGTGTGGAGTAGAAATGATGAGAATCTCTTTGATATTGGCCAGCATCAAAACCGATAGCGGATAGTAGATCATTGGCTTGTCGTAGATCGGAAGCAATTGCTTTGACACTGCCTTGGTAAGCGGATACAATCGCGTGCCGGAGCCTCCTGCTAAAATGATTCCCTTCATAAGTTAATGGTTAATTTTTTCCTCGTAACTGATAGGCCAATTCGATGGAGGGCTTGGCTTCTGCCAATCCAAATCCACGACCGGCTAAAATTTCTTTGTAGCTGGTAGTGTGTAGCTCTGTAAAGCCATCGCTAAATTCAATTTCATTTCCATTCATGGTTAGCGAACGATAGGTGCGCTTACCCGCCTTGCGCACTTCTGCCGGCAAATGCTCTTCATTAATACTCAGTGACCAATGGATGCGTGCCTTTTGCAACTCTAAATATCCTTTTGCATGGTCTGCCTCGTTCTTCTCTACGGTGCTGTTCTTCAAGCCGCCAAACACCCACAACAACATATCAAAAAAGTGAATGCCAATGTTGGTGGCTATACCACCCGACTTAATCTCTTCTCCTTTCCAGCTATGAAAATACCACTTGCCACGCGAGGTAATGTAGTTCAGATCTACATCAAAAATTTTTCCAGCCGGCGCTGCATCAATTTCTTGTTTCAGTTTTTGAATGTTTGGGTGCAACCGCAATTGCAAAATGGTGAAAACTCTTTTGCCGGTTTCCTTTTCAATTTCTTCCAGCGCTTCCACATTCCAGGGGTTGAGCACCAACGGCTTTTCGCAAATCGCATCTGCCTGATGGCGTAACGCAAAACGAATATGCGAGTCGTGTAAATAATTGGGCGAACAAATACTTACGTAGTCAATCTTTTGCCCCACGCGCTTCAGCTTATCAATGTGCCGATCGAAGCGCTCAAACTCTGTAAAAAAATCTGCCTTCGGGAAATAACTATCCATGATGCCTACACTATCAAAGCGATCGAGTGCTGCCACGAGGTTATTACCAGTGTCTTTAATTGCCTGCAAATGGCGCGGTGCGATATAACCTGCTGCTCCGATCAATGCAAAATTCTTCATCGTATAAAAATTAAAGCTTACTTACTTTACCTTCTTTCAATTGGTATTTGTCATGACTTTCCGAGCATTCCGCAATGCCGTTCTTATCAAACACAAGTTTGTGACCGTACTCGCTCATCCATCCAGTTTGCTTCGCCGGATTGCCTACAACGAGTGCATAATCGGGCACGTGTTTGGTCACTACTGCGCCGGCTCCGATAAACGCATATTGCCCAATGTCATGCCCACACACAATCGTAGCGTTGGCTCCAATCGAAGCACCTTTTTTTACAGTTGTTTTACTGTATTGGCCGCGTCTGTTTACTGCACTGCGTGGATTGATCACGTTGGTGAAAACCATGGATGGCCCTAGAAAAACATCGTCTTCACAAACCACACCAGTATAGATGGAAACGTTATTCTGAATTTTTACATTCTTACCTAACACTACCTCTGGCGACACTACAACGTTCTGGCCAATGTTACATCCTTCACCAATTTTGCAGTTGGGCATAATATGTGAGAAGTGCCAGATTTTTGTACCAGCACCAATCTCACATCCTTCGTCTACGATGGCACTAGGATGAACAAAATACGATGGGTTCTCAGGCATGACGGGGATACTCTTTTATGGTAGAACAAATGTACATCAATTCGTCATTCGTCATTTCGGTGTGGATAGGCAACGACAGCACCGTTTTAGAAAGCTGCTCCGTAACCGGAAACGATCCGGGTCCAAATCCTTCCATTTTATAAGCAGCTTGAAAATGCAATGGAATGGGATAGTAGATCATAGTGGGAATCCCCTTTTCTTCCAGATACTTTTTGAAATGGTCGCGGTCACCGGAGTTTACTTTAATGGTGTATTGGTGAAACACATGTGTAGAGTTCTTGGCCCTTACGGGGATGGCGACGAAGTCCACCGAACGTAATTGCTGATCATAAACAGCAGCTGCTTCGTTTCTCTTGCGCGTATACTCATCGAGGTATTTGATCTTCACCAACAGAATGGCGGCTTGCAAAGTATCTAAGCGACTGTTGACGCCAATCAAATCGTGTTGATATTTTATTTTCTGACCATGGTTGGCCATCATCTTCACCCGCTCTGTCAATTTTGAATCTCCACAAAAAATAGCGCCACCATCGCCGAAGCATCCCAGATTTTTCGAAGGGAAAAACGAAGTGGTGCCAAGGGCTCCCAGGGTACCTGCCTTCATCACCTTTCCATCGGCGAATGTAAATTCTGCGCCCAGCGCCTGAGCCGCATCTTCGATTACATAAATATTTCTTTTGGCTGCAATTTTTAAAATGGCTTCCATGTTGGCGCATTGGCCATACAAATGCACGGGCACAATCGCTACCGTTTTAGGAGTGATTTTCTCTTCAATCTGATTTATATCGATAGTAAAAGTATCAGCATCCACATCAATAAATACAGGTTTTAATCCGAGGAGAGCAATCACTTCGGCAGTGGCCACATAGGTATGCACCGGCAAAATTACTTCGTCTCCGGGTTGGAAGCCGAGTGCCATCATGGCAATCTGCAACGCATCGGTGCCATTTGCACAAGTAACTACAGCGCAGTTTTGATTGTGCTTCGACAAAGCGTCTGTAAACTGCGCAACTTGTGGCCCTTGAATGAAGGCGGTGGAATTCAATACGTCTTGAATGGCAGCATCAATCTCTGATTTTATACGCAGGTACTGCCCCTGCAAATCGACCATTTTTATTGATTGGTTCATTTCAATCCTCTTAATTTTTTTTCCCAATTCCAGGCGTGCAAAAGTGAATCTTCCAATGTTTGCTCTGCCTTCCATTTCAGCACTTCATGTGCTTTTTTCGGATTCGCATAAATCTTTTCCACATCACCGGGGCGTCTGGCTCCGATGGTGTAGTTCAATTGTACGCCCGTTACACGAATAAACTTTTTAATTAAATCGAGCACGGTCTCTCCTTTTCCTGTACCGATATTAAATGTCTCGTACGGTATGCGAATGGCCGAAATGGCTTGCACTGCTTTGACATGTGCTTTTGCCAAATCTACTACATGAATAAAGTCGCGCACACAACTGCCATCGGGTGTGTTGTAATCATTTCCAAAAACAGTGAGTTGAGGTCGAATGCCAGCGGCTGTTTGGGTGATGAACGGAACCAGATTGGAAGGTGTGCCAATTGGTAACTCTCCAATCAATGCGCTGGGGTGTGCTCCTACCGGATTAAAATAGCGCAACGAAATAACACGGAGATTTTTATTTGCCACGGTAGCATCTTCCAATATGCGCTCGCACATTTGCTTGGTGGCTCCATAAGGCGATTCTGCTTTTTTAAAGGGAGCTGATTCATCTACAGGAATTTGCTCGGGTTGTCCATACACGGTGCATGAAGATGAAAAGATAATCTGCTCAACGCCTGCTCGTTTCATTTCGTCCAGCAGGATAACCATCGAAAGCAAATTGTTGCGGTAGTACAACAGTGGATTTTCCACCGACTCACCCACTGATTTGTATGCAGCAAAATGAATGACACTACTTATTTTTTCTTTTTGAAAAACGGATTGCAGAAAGGCAGCATCGGCGCAATCACCCTGATAAAACGCCACTGACTTGCCGGTAATTTTTTCGATCCCTTCAACCATTCGGTGCTCGCTGCGCGAAAGATCATCCACCAGCACTACATCGTAGCCCTGATGGATCAATTCTACGGCTGTGTGTGAACCAATGTAGCCGGCTCCTCCGGTTAATAATACTTTGGGGGTGCTCATTTACAATCGTGCTGTTACAGATGACTTGGGTAAAAATCCTTTGATGTCGTACACAACTGCATTTTTCTCTTTCAGCTTATCCAATTCGATTGCCGCAAACTCCTGATGGCTTACGGCTAAAATAACTGCATGGTAGCGCTGCGATAAATCGGCTGTGAGATTCAGATTGTATTCATGTTTTACTTCGTCTGCATCGGCATGTGGATCGTATACATCTACTTTCGCACCAAAAGTGAGCAACTCATGCACCACATCTACTACTTTGCTGTTGCGGATGTCCGGGCAGTTTTCTTTGAACGTCAAACCCAACACTAAAATCTTTCCTCCTGAAATAGGCAGGTTGGCTTTCGCCATCAGTTTGATCACTTCGTTGGCGATGAATATGCCCATGTTGTCATTGATTCTTCTTCCAGAAAGAATTACTTCCGGATGGTATCCAAGACTCTGCGCTTTGTAGGTTAGATAATAGGGATCTACGCCAATACAATGGCCACCGACCAAGCCGGGTTTGAAGGGCAGAAAATTCCATTTCGTAGCGGCTGCCTCCAACACCTCGTGTGTGTCGATTCCCATGCGTTGAAAAATCAAGGCCAGCTCATTTACAAAAGCAATGTTCACATCGCGTTGCGAATTTTCAATCACCTTTGCAGCTTCTGCCACTTTGAGTGAAGATGCTTTGTAGGTGCCGGCACGAATTACTTTTTTGTAAAGCTGATCTACTTTCTCAGCAATTTCAGGTGTGCTTCCACTTGTTACTTTTTTGATGTCGGCCACACGGTGTTGCTTGTCGCCGGGGTTAATGCGTTCCGGTGAGTAACCGGCAAAAAAATCGACATTGAATTTTAACCCACTTACTTTTTCAAGAATAGGCACGCATACTTCTTCGGTGCAGCCGGGATACACAGTCGATTCATAAATCACAATATCTCCTTTCTTCAACACCGAGCCTACGGTGCGGCTGGCACTTTGTAAGGGAGTCAAATCCGGATTGCGGTATTCATCTACGGGAGTAGGAACAGTAACAATAAAATAGTTGGCAGTCGCCAAATCTTCCAGCTTAGTTGAAAAAGTAAGCTTGGTTGAACTTCTCAGTTCGGCTTCATCAACTTCCAACGTGCGATCATAACCTTTTTTCAATTCGTCAATGCGAGATTGATTGATATCGAAGCCGATTACATCCATCGACTTACCAAACTCTACGGCCAGCGGCAACCCTACGTAGCCCAGGCCAATGATTCCGATTTTTTCCACTTATATTTTTACTTTATAATATTCTACATACCAATCCACAAACTTACCAATGCCCTCTTCGATGGAAGTAGATGGCTTAAACCCAACATCGTTCATCAGGTCATCTACATCGGCAAAAGTTTCGGGCACATCGCCGGGTTGCAACGGCAAAAAATTCTTCACCGCTTTTTTGCCAAGCTTATTCTCCAGCACTTCAATAAAGTGAAGCAATTCAACTGGCTTGTTGTTTCCAATGTTATATATCCGATAGGGCGCAAAGCTGTACGATGGATCGGGATGGAAGGCATCCCAATCGGTTTGAGCTTTAGGTATAGTGGGCAACAGTCGCACGATGCCTTCAACAATATCATCCACGAAAGTGAAGTCGCGTTTCATTTTTCCGTGGTTGTACACGTCAATCGGTTTACCTTCTAAAATGGCCTTTGTAAAAATAAACAAGGCCATATCCGGCCTACCATAAGGACCATAAACGGTAAAAAACCGCAAGCCTGTAGTGGGTATCTGATACAAGTTTGAATACGTATGCGCCATCAACTCATTGGCCTTTTTGCTGGCTGCGTATAAGGCAAGAGGATGATCCACATTATCGCGGGTAGAAAAAGGGCTCTTCTTGTTGGCACCATACACCGAGCTGGAAGAGGCATAGACCAAATGCTTGATGGCATTGTTTCTGCAGGCCTCCAGCACATTCAAAAATCCATGAATGTTGCTGTCCAAATAAGCATACGGGTTTTCAATGGAATAGCGCACACCGGCTTGTGCTGCCAGGTTTACCACATAATCAAATGAAGATGCCGAGAAAAGTGCATCCAGTGCCTTTTTGTCTTGTAGGTCCATGGCCTCAAATCGAAAGCCGGGCAGTGTCTTCAGGTCATTCAATCGAGATTCCTTCAAGGTGACTTCGTAGTAGGCATTCATATTGTCGATACCCACTACTTCAATACCCGATTTTATCAGTCGTTTGGTCAAGTGATATCCAATAAAACCGGCTACTCCCGTCACTAAAACCTTGCTCATTTATAACTATTTAAAAGGACTGCAAAATTAACAAATTGCCTAGCTTAACCGACTTTATGCGCTTTCTTTGCAGAATAAAGAGGGGGTAAATCACCCACAATTTCCATGGCGCCAATTTTCGCTTTACTCATCAAAGAATCGCGGCTCGAAATCAGGCGAAAAGCTGTTCTATCAGGGCTGGCTTTATACTTATTTAGCACCGTTTTCATTTATTATATCACTTTTAACCTTCGCCAAAATCTGATTACCCCACTTGTTTGGAGTGCCTTGTTTTGGGTTACCATTCTGTTTTCATCCATAAATACCATTGCGAAGAGCTTCATCGGCGAAAAAAAGGGGCTAGACATCTACTTTTATTCCCTGGTAAGCCCCGATGTAATCATCATCGCTAAACTCGTTTACAATTTTCTGCTGTGCGTGCTTTTAGCTTTGGCAGGATTTGGACTGTTCGTACTGTTCATTGCCAATCCGGTGGCCGATGTAAGTATTTTTTTGGCCACCATTGTCTTAGTCTGTTGGGGCTTCTCGGCTTCGCTTACCTTATTATCGGGCATTGCAGCCAAAGCAAATAACAGCAATGTTTTAATGACTGTACTCAGTTTTCCGGTGGTTATCTCGGTGCTTCTTTTGGCTATCAAAGTCACCAAAAATTGCATCGATAACTTAGACAGAAGTACCAGTTACGATGAATTGATCACTCTACTGGCAATAAATTGTTTGGTGACAGCCGCGTCTTATTTGTTGTTCCCGTATATTTGGCGCAGCTAAGGAAATAAGCATTTTAGCCTGTGAGCCAAGCGTAGCATATGAGAAATAGTTGGTGGAAAATTGTGTCCGTTGTATTGCTTGTTTATACCGTCGTTGGCGGATTACTGTTGCCTGTTCCCCGGCTTCATATTGTGAATGAAACCATCCGTGCGCTTTACTTCCATGTTCCCATGTGGTTTGCCATGGTGTTTATGTTTATGGCATCTACCTATTTTGCTATTTTGTATCTCCGAAAATCCAGCTTGCAGAATGACATCTACGCGCACTCATTTGCCACCGTAGGATTAGTGCTTGGTTTATTGGGCATTGTTACCGGCATGATCTGGGCGAATTATACATGGGGTTCTCCCTGGCATGGCGATCCTAAGCAAATTGGTGCAGCGGTCGCTCTGCTGGTTTATTTTGCCTATTTCATTTTGCGCGGTTCCGTTACCAATCAAGAGCAGCGCGCACGACTTTCAGCTGCCTATAACGTATTCGCCTTTGCGGCGATGATTCCACTCATTTTTATTATACCTCGTATGTACAGTTCCATGCATCCGGGCAGCGGTGGCAACCCGGGTTTCAATATGTATGACCTGGACAGCAAAATGAGAATGGTGTTTTATCCTGCTGTGGTTGGTTGGGGATTGTTGGGAACGTGGATAGCCACTGTTTTAATTCGTATAGAACTAGTCAAAGAAAAAATAGAATCCATAGAAGATGAAAATGCTCTATAAAGCAATTGCCTTACTAATCATTTTTTGTTTCCCCCTGTTGGCATCTGCACAAGATGCTGAAATGGCAGATACCATGCGGAGCAACGGAAAAATCTATGTGGTAGTCGCTATCGCATTGGTTATACTCTTTGGGTTAATCGGCTATCTAATCTTCATCGATAAAAAAGTAACTGGTTTAGAAAAACGAATTGAGAACAAGAAGTAGCTTTTGAACCGCTAAATAGTATTGACATGAAAAAATCACATCTACTTGCCATTGCCGTAATTGCCGTTGCCATCGTTATCATTATCTCTACCGCAGGAGATGCTAGTACATATGTAAATTTTGACGAGGCATATAAACTCGCTTCCAACGGAAGTTCTACTCAAGTACACGTAGTGGGGCAACTACCGAAAGATGCGGCGGGTCATGCCAAGGGAATTGAAAAGAGTGCAGACAATCTTTCCTTTTCATTTGTACTTATTGACGATAAAAACAAAGAGCAAAAAGTATTTTACAACGAGCCCATGCCGCCTGATTTTACCCGCTCTGAAAAAGTAGTCGTTATCGGCAGCTATCAGAATGATACGTTTGTTGCCAAAAAGATTTTACTCAAGTGCCCTTCTAAATATCAGGAACAAAAACTGAATGCAGGAGTTTAAATAATCAGGTTCTCTTTTTCCACTAAGCAAATGCATTATCTCATTGGCAATCTTGGCCACCTATCCGTCATCACGGCCTTTGTTACTTCACTACTGAGCGCTTTTGCCTATTGGAAAGCCACCCTTCATACAGATATTGACAAGAAAAAATCGTGGCTGTTAAATGGTCGCTTTGCCTTCTACGCACACACTGCAGCGGTTGTTGGTATCGTAGCCAGCCTATTCACCATCATCTACCAGCATTATTTTGAGTATCACTATGCTTACGCGCACTCTTCGTTGCATTTGCCGGGTCAGTACATGCTTTCGTGTTTTTGGGAAGGTCAGGAAGGCAGCTTTCTGCTGTGGATGTTTTGGCATGTGGTCATTGGTCTGTTTTTAATTCAAACGCAAAAAACGTGGGAAGCTCCCACCATGGTAATCTTTACGCTGGTACAGGCATTCCTTGCATCAATGATTTTGGGAATTGTAATTCCGGGCATCGACTTAAAATTAGGCAGCTCGCCATTTATTCTTTTGCGAGATGCCCTCAGCGATCCAATTTTCAAATTGCAACCTGACTTTATTCCAAAAGATGGCAACGGATTAAATGCGTTACTCCAAAACTATTGGATGGTGATTCACCCACCAACGCTATTCTTAGGCTTTGCATTAGCACTACCGCCTTTCGCATTTTGTATCGCTGGCCTTTGGCAAAAAAAATATACTGACTGGGTAAAACCCGCGCTTCCATGGGCTTTATTGGGAGGGGGAATATTGGGTCTAGGAATTTTAATGGGCGGCTATTGGGCATACGAAACACTTAACTTCGGAGGTTATTGGAATTGGGATCCCGTTGAAAACGCAGTTTATGTTCCATGGCTAATTTTGATTGCGTCGATTCACACAATGATCACCTATAAGAACAGTGGCACCGCACTAAAAGTATCCATCATTCTAGTGATTGCTGTTTTTGTATTGCTACTCTACTCCACATTCCTTACGCGTAGCGGTATTCTTGGCGATACCTCTGTTCACTCCTTCACCGATCTTGGACTGTCTGGCCAGCTATTACTTTACTTGTTATTCTTTACCATTGCCGCCATCTTTATCTCGATCATGCGATGGAAAGAAATTCCTTCTACAGATAAAGAGATATCTACCTACTCGCGCGAGTTTTGGATTTTCCTTGGAGCTACTACTCTTTGCTTGATGGGATTTCAGGTTTTGCTTCCTACATCCATTCCTGTATATAACAAAATCATAACACTCTTTGGAGGCAACTCCAACTTAGCACCACCTGCAAATCAAATTGAGTTTTATTCTAAGTTTCAACTTTGGTTCGGCGTAGCCATTGCGTTGATATCCGGAACGGGGCAGTTTTTCTGGTGGAAAAAAATCGATAGCAAAAAATTAAAGGCCGAACTACTCACACCCGTGTTAATTACGCTACTCGTTTTTGCTGCGGTAATTGCGATAGCCAAAATCTACTCCATTCCATACCTCATCCTCACCTTGGCCGGCATTTACCTGATCGTGTCAAACGTGAAAGTATTGCTCAGTTTGATTAAGATAAATCCAAAACTATCAGGTGGTGCTATTGCACACATTGGTGTTGGGTTGATGTTAATCGGTGTTCTATTCTCAGCCGGATATTCCAAAGTAGTATCTTTGAATAATACCGGCATGTTAATATCGAAAGATTTACCCAGCGACTTTAATCGCGATAATCTATTGCTGTTTATTAACGAGCCTCGAGCCATGGCGGGCTATGACATTGAATACCGCGGAGAACGAATTGAACCGCGTCACAAAAGCGGCTATGTAAATAAAAATGATGTCGAACTCACGCTAGACCCATTTAAGGTAGTAGCTAAAAAAGATATTGTCTTTCAAGGTAAAAAACTCTACCAGGCAAAAGACACTTTTGAAATCTATCCTGAAAATACATTTTATGAAATTGAACTTCGTAAAAATGGCGAGTTAGCTGCTTCGTTATTTCCACGCGTACAACTCAATCCGGCCATGGGTGGTTTTCTCGCCTCGCCTGATATTAAAAGAAAAATAACCAGAGATTTGTACACACACGTTTCGTTGCCCAAGAATCGCGAAGAAGAACCCGAGTGGAGCCCCATTGAAGAACGAAAAGTAAAGCAGAAAGAAGAATTTTATATCAGCGCCAAATATGCGGCTTCACTTGAAAGCATCGAACGCATTAACGAAATCGAAGGTGTGCAACTGAGTGGCCAAGATGTGGCCGTACAAGCTAAAATCAAAGTTCAGGGCGAACACGAAGTATATTATGCAGACCCAATCTTTTTGATTAAAGACAAAAGTCAGGTGGGAAGACTTCCTTCAGAAATAAATGATCTTGGTATAAAAATTACCTTGCTAAATATTCATCCGGACACCAATGAGTTTGCATTAGGCATCAGCACACGGCAGAAAGATTGGGTAGTAATAAAAGCCCTTGAGAAGCCGCTGATTAACGTACTTTGGATTGGAACACTTATTCTGATGATTGGATTTACCATAGCCATGGTACGCCGGTTCCGTGATTATGCCATGGAATAATAAATACTAAGCACCTGTCTTTGCGAGAAAACTTTTGATTTGATCTGCCTCCAGATGACAGTTAATCCACTCAGAGTCAAAGCGGGCATCGTATTTATGATAAAAATTTATTGCCGGCTCATTCCAATCTAATACCTGCCACATCATCCCGGTACATTGGCTCGAAATTGAAAAACGCATCGTCTCTTCAAATAGCAAATGACCTATTCCCTTTCCGCGCTGGCTCTTTGTAACTACGATGTCTTCTAAATAAAGGCGCTTTCCCTTCCATGTCGAATAACGATAGTAATAGAGCGATAAACCAACGATGGTCTGACCCTCTTCAGCCACAAAAAATCCAAATACAGGATGTTCGCCAAACGCGTCATGCTCCATCATCGCAATACTATTCGTAACCTCATGCAAGGCATTTTCATATTCCGCCAACTCGCGGACCAAATTGAATACGTGAGGAAGGTCTTCCTGTGTTCCTGCTCTAACTGTAATCATAAAAACTGCTCAACAAAAAAGGCTTCCGAATCGGAAGCCTTTTTAAGTATTTTTTTAAGTGAATTAATACTCCCAGAGATTATGCTCTTTCTCCATCATCTTCATTTCCTCTTCCCAACGAGCGAAAACAGATTCACCGATTGTACGACCATTCATTTCATAAACTTGTTGAATGGTGCGGTCATCCGGATTTTCTACTTTTTCAATAACCCCATGGAATAGTCTCAATTTAAATGCATCTACGAATGATTTGTTCTCAGAAGGATTGTAGCGATTTCTCCACTGCACCTTATCTCGCACATCGAGATCTTTGCTATGAGCATCCTTCTCAATCAATTTCACTAAGTCTTTATAGTATACATAACCCTTTGGGTTATAGATGCCATCTTTTTCTACGATGATACCGACATAGAGAATGTCATAGTAAAGTCTGGATCTTCTCTTGTCAAAAATTACATCCTCAACAATTTGTAATTCTTGGATCTGTCCAGGCTGCAAAATATCAGTTTGGTTACCAGATAATTCCCACCATTGACTATCGGTAGGCAAGTGGCCTAAGTTGTCATTTCTTGAGGAAACATAGTTTTTACCTTCGAAGAAAGCCTCCTCGCTGGCTACATAATTCTTCTTAGAATCAAATGGAGGTGATTGAACGGCTGCGTTCAATACCAACACTTCCTCCGGAGATTTAGCCGCCTTCACTGAGTCACCATCATATGCGATCAAGCTGCCATTTCTAATAGCCTTGATCAAAAATGCACCGATGTCGGATTTTGCTGATTTGAATCCAGAATTTTGTTTTTCTTTCAAATTAACATTTCTCCAAACCCTGAAACGATACATTTGCTCGTAAAAAGGTATCTTCTCAACCGAGTTAGGATTGACGATGGTATCTCTTTGCGAGTATCCATTGATAAAAAAGCCAAGACACAAAAGAACTATACTAATTATCCTCATTTTCATGCATTAATTTCTGTTTTATAAGGTCACATGGAATTGCCAAGAGCAATCTCATCTTCTTATCTACCCATTATATACGAGCCTTCCAATTTTGCATTTACTGGTTTATTATCCGCATCACTAGGGTCCCAAGTAGAACGTACTACTTGAACGTTAAATATTGAGAAACTGTCTCCAGCACGCAAACCATATTTTGTTAACTCGATTGTTCCTGAACTTAGAGTAATTGGAGTCTTACCTGTAATCTGCAAAGTCATGCTGGTAATTCTGTAGCTGGCATCTTTTGCATTTTGTCTTTTGAAGTTGTCATCTGTAATATCAGGAACAAACTTCACAATAGATGTTCCAGGAGGAATACCTTTCTTCACATCGTAATCGCCGTTACCAACCATCAATTTAGCAGAAGGTTTGGGTACTTCCTTTGCCTTAAATTGTTTGGTGTCGATAACTACACCTCCAACTGAAACTTTAACATCCATTTGTGGGCGTACAGGTATTAACACAAACTTTCCAGATCCTTGCTGAATCACTTTTCCTTGATCAGCAGGCACACTCAAACCGATGCTTGAAGACTCTTGCAATCCTTGAACACTTACTGTAACCTCGTTACCGCAATCTAAGTATAGAGTGCTTGCGCCCTCCGATTCAAATTTTGCAACAGGTCTAATTACATTGTATTTAATCGTCTGCATGATTGGTTCTCTGCCTGGAATAACAATTTTAACAGGGTAAGACATTTCAGCAATACCATCCTTATTATATGACTGTGCACTCGCAGTAAACTTAATTCGAGCCATTTTAATCTTGACATTCGGGGAGACTTCCACTTCTTGAAGTTTCATTCTCTCAGTTCCTTTATACATTTCAGGTTCAGTACCACCAGAGGCAGCTCCTGCTAAGAATAGATCACCTTCATAACTTGCTCCAGCTACTAAGCTATTTGATTGTGCTCTTACCATTGGCACAAGCTGATCAACTTCATAAACTCTGCCTTTCGTAACAGCCAAAAGTTCATTTAAAGCACTTCTCTCGTACTCTAAAATTTCAGTTTGCATTTGGCTAACGTATGCAATAGCACCCATTGTAGGCGTTCCATGAAATGCGAAAATTGGATACTGCTGTGCTTTTAGTTCTTCTTTAGCATCTTTGAAGCTAGCATACTGTCCTGCAGTTTTAGTTATGTTTCCGAAAGGAGTCTTAGGCTTTGAAATTTCATTTAACTGCTTTACGTGTTCATTCAGCTTTTTCTCAAATTCTACAGCTAAGCTAGGGCCATCCTTGTCATTTAACATCAGTTCATCAGCATGATGCGTGTCTTGAACCTTATCTTTTAAAGGAAGGCCATCCTTACCTGTACCCATTTTCTTCTTGATCTCATCCATGTAAGCCAAAGTAGCTTTCGTAAGATCTCTTACTTTTTGCGCACTTACTTTTGCTGCATCTACTTCAGGACTGCTAACGTTCGAGCCTTTAATCGATTCTAAAATCTTATCGTTCGAGCTACCACTATCCTTAACGAGCTCCACCAGAGTCTCATCAATGATGGCAAATTTCTCGAGTACGGCACTACTAACATTAAGAGCCAAAAGGGCTGTTAACACCATGTACATCATACCGATCATTTTCTGCCTGGGCGTTTCCTTACCACCTGCCATGTTGAATTAGTTTAAATTGTTAAAAACAAGTCCTAATCAAATATCTCTAAATCTCTTAGTTGCTGCCTTTCATTGCAGTCAACATGCTTCCGTACACCTTATTAAGTGCAGTCAGGTTGTTTGTCAAGTTACCCAATTCAGATGTGAATTTGGCAGTGTTATCACCCACCTTAGACAAACCTTGCATAGCGCCGGTTAAGCTTTCATAGAACTTGTTCATGTTCTTCACATGAGAATCGGCATCTTTCAATTCCATTTCATAGATGGTGTTAAGAGAAGCCAAGTTCTTCGTTACTGCTTGCACTTGCTTGTGGTATTCGCTGGTATCTTTAGAAGCATCGGCCATAGCACCTACCGCCTTCATCGCTGTACCATATGACTTATTCATTTCAGTTAATGAAGCAGAAGCTGCCTGAACATTCTTTGCGTAATCGTTCGTGGCTACAGCTGCATTTGACAAGTTGCTCATTTGAGAAGCTGATGTCGCTAAGTTTGTCAACCCTTTTCCAAGGTTATCCAATAAGTTTTGGTCAACTTTTGCTGTTTTCAACATCTCGTCAATTTTCAACAAAGGAGACTCGCCTGCGGCAGGTCTGTTGCTGATTCTTGATGCTGTTTGGTTTACAGGACCTTCATAGTCTTCAGCTAATTCAGGATATACTTTAGACCAATCAGCCTCAGCATGCTTCGGCTCGAAAGAACTAAGGAAGAATATGATGGCTTCGGTGCCAAGTCCTAAAATCAACATCTCATTTGCTCCTTCCCAGTGTTGAATTTTGAAAAGTGCACCAACAATTACAACCGCTGCTCCAATGCCATATACTTTGGGCATAATGGTTGTGAAAAGTAAATCTACAAATCCGCCTTTTTTCTTTGCCATGGTTCTTTAAGATTTAGGTTATTCTGAGTTTTATAAGTTAAATATAAGGGGTAGTTTTCAATTATTGAAATTCCGTTCCGGCAGATCGACCAAGGTTAGTCATGGCGCAACGGAAACCAATGTAAGCTCTCGTTGAATCCTTGTACTCATACGTTCTGGTTCCTGTTTCGAGATAATACGCAACGTCTTTCCATGAACCACCACGAATAACCTTCCGTGCGTTGTATTTCTCTTTTGAGTTACCTTCCTTATCATAAGCATTTTTGTCGATGAACTGAGGGTTCAAATCCCAAACAGTAGGAACCGACGCAGGATTAAAGTCATCTAGGCACCATTCTGATACGTTGCCGGACATGTCCACCAATCCGTAGTCGTTAGGGAAATAGATGCCAACTGGTGAGGTGTAAGCAAAGCCATCATCGAAGTAGTTACCACGGCCTGGTTTGAAGTTGGCCAACATACATCCTTTTGAGTTACGGATGTAAGGGTTACCCCAAGGATATTTATTCATATCACGTCCTCCACGAGCTGCATATTCCCATTCTGCCTCAGAAGGCAAGCGGAAGGCAGGCATTGGGGGCTGACCACCATTAACCTGACGCCACTCATTAAGGAATTTTGATCTCCATGTACCAAAGAATGAAGCAGCTTCCCAGCTAACACCCACTACAGGGTAGTCCTGGTAGCCAGGGTGTTGCCAGTAGTAATCAACCAAAGGATCGCCCATGTGATGTGTAAAGTCTTTCATCCAAACTGTTGTGTCAGGATAGTACTTCGCCATGAACTCTTGCTGACTTACTTGAGGTAGAGTCGTTAACTGAGCTCCACCTTCTGCACTCATGAAGAATTCAGTAAACTGCAAATACTCGTCATTTGTGATTTCGGTCTCATCCATGAAAAGAGGACCGATGGTAATTTGTTTGTTGAAATTGATCTGTGTTGAGGCAGGATCTTCGTCTGCCTGACCCATGTGGAAAGTTCCTGCTGGGATGGGTACCATTCCATAAGGAATAACCATTGACCATCCTTCTTTACGTTCGATAGTAGATTGACCCACTACTTCGCCTTGGGCGTCGCCACCGCCCTTTTTGCCTCCAATGCCAAGGAGACCACAACTTCCTACGACAGCAGAAGTTGTTAAGATTAATGCATAGTACAGAACTTTCTGAGAAACGCTTTTCTTCATAGGTTTTATGTTAGTACACTCTTTTATCCGGTTCGGTTTGTAACGAACAGACTCGAAAGTTATTCTTTTTTCGTCTTTTAATTAAACACCAGGCCACCAAATTCATTAAATTCTTAAAAAAACCAAAATTATTTACCGATTTACTTCCTATATCTCGGTGTACGAACCACTTTTTTGCTGTTTGGCGGATTGATTGGCAACTCATAACTGAGCATCAATTCGTGTGATGTGGCTTGCTTGGCCGCCTGATCCTTAATAACATAATCTAAACTATATCCCAGTTTTAGAGACTTATCCTTTAATAAAGTGTATCCTAATAATAGAGTAGCTGATTCAGATGAACGGAAGGCTAATCCTCCCCACATAGTATCTTTAAAGTAAGCTAATCCGCCAAGGTTTACGGTTGTTTCGGTAAAGTCTGATTGAATAATGGTAGAAAAATGGAATTTTAAGTCAAAATTGACTTCATAAAAATATCCTCCCGTCAGGTAAGCGTGTGTTTTTAGCGCATTTCTTTGTCCTACTCCGAAATCAAATGTGGAGTTGATAAGGTGATTGAAACTTAGTCCTACATAGTATTTCTCTTTTCTCCAGAATGCACCTACAGCAAAATCGGGGCGAATCTGGGATTGCGCTCCTTTCTTACCGAGCAAATCATCGTTCGGGTTAAGTGGCTTATATTGGTCGAAATCAAAAGTTTGAGAAAACACACCTGCGCGGATACCGAAACTGAGTTTGCTATTCTTTACCCCCAGATGATATGCGTAAGAAGCCTGAGCTTCTAAGTTATTTTGAGGGCCCAGTTGGTCGTTTACAATGTGTGCCCCAAAGCCGCTATTCAGCTTAAATATTGGTGCGGTGAAAGTGATTACTTGTGTAGTAGGGGCGCCTCCACCACCACTGGTAGGTGAGTAACCCAGCCATTGACTGCGATGGATAGCGGTTAGTTTTGTAATACCCTCTACCCCTGCAAAGCCGGGGTTATAATATAGAGTATTGAACATGTACTGCGAAAATTGAGGGTCTTGCTGAGCATTAACTTGCGTTAAAGTCGCCAAGGAAAGTGCAAATAGTAGGAGAATTCTTTTCACAGCTTGAACTAAACAGACTTAAAGATAATGTAAAAAAATAAACATGGGCAACTTCATGTTATTAAAGTGCAAAAAATGTCAACCTCGTTAAGAACGTAAGGATGAAGGCTTTATTTAATTCCGTTCGCTTTTTTGATATAAATTTCAATGGCTCCGGTCATCGATGGAGCATTGGGCAAAGGTGCTTCTATATCTAAAACGAGTCCTGCATCTCTCACTGCCTTAGCCGTAGTTGGGCCGAAAGCGGCAAGACGCGTGTTATTTTGTTTGAAGTCAGGGAAATTGACAAACAATGAATTTATTCCCGATGGACTAAAGAAGGCCAAAATGTCGTAATAGACGTTTTTGAGGTCGTTCAGATTTGCCGCTACAGTGTGATTAATGATTGCTTCGGTAAATGTGAATCCGTTTTCTTTGAGGAAATCGGGGATATCGTTTTTGCGAATATCCGAGCAAGGGAATAAAAATTTTTCGTTTTTATGTTTCTTGATAATCTCCAGTAAGTCTTTGGTATCCTTGAGGCCGGAGAATATTTTTCTTTTTCTGATTACGATGTACTTCTGCAGGTAATTGGATGTTTGATCGGAAATACAGAAGTACTTCATGTCGGGTGGCATCTCCAGTTTCAGCTCTTGACAGAGAGCAAAGAAATGATCTACTGCATTTCGACTGGTAAAGATGATGGCTGTGTGTTGAAGAATTTCCACCTTTTGTTTTCGGAATTCTTTAGCCGGCACGGGCTCTACCTGAATAAACGGGCGAAAATCTATTTTAAGATTATACTTTTCGGCCAACTTGAGATAGGGAGAATTAACATCGGTTGGAGCTTCCTGTGTGACTAAGATGCTCTTTACTTTTCGCATCCTGTCCGTAGCAGTTTCGGTCATATCAGCACTAATCGGTTGGCTTAGTAGAAAAAAACCTTCATCAAAACCAATAAAGGAATGATTTCGGATGCGCAAAGGTAGGAAAATAAATGAAAGAAATGGAAAGGCATTCGGCTCAATAATTTGAAATAGGTAATGATGGTGCCCGCAACAAATATTCCAGACAGTATAAAGATGAGCATTTCAAAATAGCTGCTTTGCTGTACTTTGAAAACAAAGAAGCTGATGCACAGGAAGGCGATGGCGGATACTGCCAGCAAGAGCATGCGCACGAAATTGAAGAATTGAAAACTGACCGTATCGCGAAAACCGAAAAGAGATGTTAAAATCGCCAGCCAGATTAATTTTAAAATGAAAATCAAAAAAATAATGATGGAAAGCCAGAGCCAAAGGCCAAAGGCTTTTGCTGTTGAGTGCACCTGAAATTGTTGGGACAACCAAAATTGATTACCGGCCAACCGAAATGCAATCAATAACACGAGTGCCAGAAAGAAACTGCCAAACAAATAAATAAGCAAGTTTACACTGGAGGCAATGCGCAAGGTGAATTTGCTTTCGTCTTTGTCTTGAAAAGAAAACAATTTATTCACATTTAAATAATCCAGCGTAAGTGCAGGATTGGTTCTGATAAAAATAGCAAAGCATGCAATCAGGATGATGGTTGCTATGATTGAAAAATCTAAGAAATACGAGTCTTTTCTCTTCAACAATTCTAAGTCGCGCTCGGGCTTGTGGTCGCTGACGTACGTTTGCAAATGATGGACACCGGCCGCCGAATAAACTCCGCAGAAAAGTGGGGAAGAAAAGTTTTGCATTAAACTGTCCACCGAGATCACCACATCGCCTTTCTTTTGCAACACCAGTTGCTGGTTTACATAGAAACTAAATAAGTGACGCGAATGAATGTGCAATACCTCTTTTTGGTGGGTGCTTGGCTCAACCCAAAAATAAATAGTGTTGCAAGACTGGTTGTGATACGGCTGGTAAGTGTCGTTTTGATACATCAACCATTGAGGCTGGAGATTGTTGAGTACGGGCACCTGTGTTTCAGACTGTGCTTGGCACCATATTACGGTTGCCATGAAAACATAGAATGCTAGAATTTTCTTCACGATGTGGATTGCGCGGTCAAAAATATCAGAATAGTATGGTATAACCGAAATGATTTGTCGTGTTTTACGCGTTTCGTTGCTAAATTAAATCGAGCCGTGGCTGGTATTTATATTCATATTCCCTTTTGCAAGCAGGCTTGTCACTACTGCGACTTTCATTTTTCCACAAATCAATCGTACCGGGCGGAGTTGTGCGCAGCTATTGCCACTGAATTAGCTATGCAAGCCGGCTATCTGCATGATGAGCGTATCTCTACACTTTATTGGGGCGGTGGCACTCCATCCATTCTTAGCGAAAAGGAGTTTGCTTTGATTTTGGAAGCCGTTCACAAACATTTTTCAATCGAGGCAAATGTAGAACATACACTTGAAGCTAACCCTGATGATCTAACCGCCGAGAAACTTTTATTGTTTAAAAAGTTAGGTTTCAACCGACTGAGCATTGGCATACAATCCTTTGATGATGCCATCTTACAATTTTTTAATCGCGCTCATTCAGCTCATGAAGCGGTGAAAAGTGTAGAGCTTGCCAGAGAAGCTGAGTTTGAAAATATCAGCATTGACTTAATTTATGCCATACCGGGTCAATTGCAAGATGCCTGGAAGGCGCAGCTTGAAACGGCTCTCACGCTACAGCCCGAACATATTTCTGCCTATTCGCTGACCATTGAAGAGAAAACGGTTTTTGGCAACTGGAATCGGAAGGGAAAAATTCGGCCGGCAGATGAAAATGAAGCTGCCTTGAATTTTATTGCCTTGATGGATGTGATGGCGCAACACAATTACGAGCATTATGAGATCTCGAACTTTTGTCGATCTGGTTTTTACTCGCGCCATAACAGCAGTTATTGGAAGCAAACAAACTATTTGGGCGTGGGGCCGAGTGCGCACTCGTATAATGGCGAAAGTCGGCAAGCCAATGTGAGCAACAATAGCCGGTATCAAAAAGCGATTGAAAGCGGAACTTTGCCGGCAGAAAAAGAGCTGCTTACGCGCGAAAACAAAATCAATGAGTACATCTTCACTACGCTTCGAACCATGTGGGGATGCGATGTTTCATATTTAAAGAATACTTTTGATTATGACCTCGCTACGCACACCTTGCTACCGAAATGGTTGGAGGAGGGGCTGCTGGATAAACGGAAAGATCGCATTTTTCTAACGCGAAAGGGAAAATTGCTGGCCGACCAAATTTCGTCGGATCTTTTTATTTCTGAATAGTCGATTCGTGCCATTCAAATAGAAATTGCTATTTTTCAGCCATGACTGAAGAAGAGAAACGAGTTTATATGCTTCTTAAGGCTGTAATCTATCATTATCACGGGTTGGATGAGTTGGAGAAGGTTGATTTGGAAGAGACAGCTAACCAATATGATGCCCATGCTCAATTAAAATGGGCCCTCGATTTCATTGCCAAAGACTACCTTACCTCGTTTGACCGCGCACGCACATATCTGAATGAGATTATCGGCGATTACACCAAAGCCAAACGCATTGAGCTTATTAATATGGTGTGGATGGCCAACAACCTGAAGGGCTATGTAACTGAAATGGAAGCTACCGCTATGCTCAAGCTTGCCAAAGACTGGAGTGTAGAGAAAGAATTGATCGAATTGGTGCTGAAATAATTTACAGCGACATCATATCTTTAAATTTGGCTGCTTGCCTACGGCTTACTTCTACTTTATCTCCACCCCGCAAGCGCACCATCAATCCTCCGTTGAACCAAGGCTCGATGCCTTCTACCCAACTTAAGTTTACAATGTGTTTGCGACTGGCGCGGAAGAAAGCTCTTTCATCGAGTTTTTCGTCCAATGCATTCAGCGATTTGTGAATCATGGGGCGGTTATTATCGAAATACACTTTGATATAATTGCCATCGGATTCAAACATGCGCACATTCGCCAAACTCACAAACCAGCAACGCTCTCCATCTTTTACAAATACCTGATCTTCCAGGCCCAATTTCTTCTCGCCAGAACGGCCCTCTTTCATGCGTTCTTTATCCATCACCTTGTGCACAGCTTCACTCAAGCGCTCGGCCACAATCGGCTTCAGCAAATAATCCAGTGCATTTACTTCAAATGCTTTGAGTGCGTGCTGATCGTAGGCTGTAGTGAATACCACCATCGGTGCGGAGTCGAGTGACTCGAGCAGTTGAAAGCCGGTGCGCCCGGGCATTTGAATATCAAGAAAGAGTAAGTCCGGATTGAGTTCTTCAATCATTTTTTCTGCCTCATCCGCATTCATCGCCTCGCCCACTACTTCGATGGAGGGATGCGCTTCTAACAAGGTGAGCAATTCTTTGCGAGCCAATCGCTCATCATCAATAACCAGTGCTTTCATGTGTTTATAATTTTATGTTAAGGTCACAGGGAATCGCCAGACTCTTTACCTTAGCGTTGAGTGTAGTTCGTCTAAATGGCGATTTCATAGAGGTAAAAAAATTTAAGACGACTTTGATTTAGGATAAGGAATTTGCAATTCGGTAAGTACAAAATTATTCTTTTCGTTGGTGATTCTAAAACGTGCGACATCGCCATATAGTAATTTGAGTCGTTGAATGGTGTTATTTAGCCCAAGGCCTTCGCTTTTCTCAAGGTCATTTATGTATTGACCACTATTTTGTATACGAATGGTCAAGCCTGCCTCGTCCACCCAGGTAGAAACGCGGATGAGCCCGCCTTCTTTCAGTTTAGAGATGCCGTGCTTCACGCCATTCTCTACCAGCGTCTGAATCATCAATGGTGGCACCATAAAATCATGCGAATCGGGATGAATGTCGAATTCGGTATGAAGTCTTTCTTCGAAGCGAATTCCTTCCAGGCCGAGGTAATCGCGCACCATTCTCATTTCATCGTCGAAGCGGGTGAGGCCGCGCTTTTCCATTGTAAGTGAGCTGCGCAAGATGCTGGACAATTGGTTGATGGCCAGTTTAGACTTCTGCGGATTCTCGTCCACCAGCGCACGAATGCTATTCAACGCATTGAAAATAAAATGCGGGTTGAGTTGCGACTTGAGGTTTTGTAACTCTATTTCTTTGACGGACGCCTCGTACTTCAACGATTTGTTGTAACGCTCGAAATAGTTATAAATAAAATACAATACGGCCCAAAGGAAGAAGATAAAGGCATAATAAACGGACAGGCCAAAGAACACATTGAGATCGAAGGCCACGTCTTTTTTGAATAGGCCAAGTGGGATGGAGATTGGTATGCGTACGATGTACAGCGCTGCCCCGATGAGGAATACAGCCGCAATTACCCTTGGAATCAATCGGGGGAACCCCAAGTCGAGCCAATTCCATTTGACAATAAAATTTCGGAAGAGATGGCTCGCCGATAAACAGAGTAATGCTTCGTACAGCAAAAATAAAATCCGTTGCACACTCACTTCGGCGGAAGACGAATTGAGGATGGAAGCAACGATCTGTACGATAGCATAAAAAGACCAACCGCCTATTTGCAGGCTCCAATACAATCGGTTTTTGTTGTTGATCATACCTGCAAAAGTAGAAATATAGTCAAGCGAAACGAAGGGAAGTTATTTTAGCGGTACTTAATTATGGGCACTTCTAAAAACCTTCTTTCTATCACCTCAACCTTTCCCTTTTCCACAGAGAGAAGGGTGAAATTGAGTTTTTAGAGGTGCGCTTATGCTTTAAACTGTGCAGCTTCAAATCTTAGTTGGATGTTAAAGTTTAATCGATAAAATTAGCTTCTAATTAACTCTGTGAACTTGTTTTAGCTTTGTATACAAATTTTAACCATTGAATGGAAATCGATGAGTTCAGTGTATTCTTCCAGCTTCATTATCCATCTATTTGCGCTCGCATCAATTTATTGGTTAAGGAATCTGATCTTGCCGAAGACTTGGTACAAGATGCCTTTGTGAAATTTTGGGAGACAAAACCTGTGTTACTTGATCGAAATGCCGCTTCGGGTTACGTTGCTCGAATAGCTCTTAACAATGCGCTCATGCACCTTCGTGCTAAACGAGTGCACGAAAAAAAACTATATGAATTTGGGGCAAGCCAATCGGTGGCCAGTAACCCAACAGAAGAAGCCATTCACTATCAAGAATCTGAAAACAAACTAATCGACGCTTTACAAAAGCTGCCTCCGGCTTGCCGCGAAATATTTATTCTGAGTCGCTATGAGCAGATGAGCTATAAAGAAATTGCAAAGCAGCTTACTCTTTCTACCAAAACGGTAGAAAACCAACTTCTTAAAGCTTTAAAGATTATGCGTGAGCATCTCCTTCTATTGATTACGTATTATTTCTCATAAAAATTGTTTTGTTGGGGCGTAGGGGTAAGAACCGTTTCCTGCATCATTAGGTAAACAGTGTCAATCTCTATGAGCGAAATAGAAGTTTGGGAACTGGTGGTAAAAAGATACTACCACACCCTTTCAATGGAAGAATCTGAGCGTTTGTATACTTGGCTCGTTCAAAGTCAGGCAAACAAGGAACTGGTTGAAGGCATGAGCCAGTTGTTGAGTCAAACGAATATCGATTCAGAAGAAATCAATTACAACTCTAAAATTGCCTGGTCAGGTATAGAGCGACGTATTAGTTCTAAATCGAACACACGACATTTAATTCCAACCATGCTGCGGTGGGCTGCTGCTGCCGTGTTTGTAATTGGTTTGGCAAGCATCGCTTATTGGCAAGTATGGGCACCATCGCGGGTGAGCGAGCAAATTACTGTTCGTACGAAAGGGGGCGAATCAAAAAAAATCGTGTTGTCGGATGGCACAAGAGTATGGGTAAACGAAAATTCTTCGCTTACTTTTCCAACGGAATTTACGAATGACAGCGTGCGCTCCATACAGCTAACTGGTGAGGCATTTCTTGAGGTAACGCACAATCCAGAAAAGCCATTTTTAGTAAAAGGAAAGCAGGTTGAAACACGCGTGTTGGGTACTTCTTTTCGTGTTCAACTAACAGACCAAGAAAGTAGTGTATTGGTCGTAACCGGCAAGGTTCGGTTTTCTTACAAAGAGAATGAAAAAGTCATGTCGTCTGTTGTGGTTGAAAAAGGTGCTGAAGCCATCGCCAATCCCGACCATACATTATTGGTTCATTCAGCACTCAATCAAAACAAGCTCGCCTGGCATACGGGGGTTCTTGAGTTTAAGAATCAACCATTAACAGAGGTAATTGCTGATCTCTCGTCATACTATCACATACCGATGCAAATTCATGTAGATAGGCCACACGACTACTTGTTTACGGGGGTATTCAATCATACCCCTGCTGAAACCGCATTGGAAACGATCTGCTATTCGCTTCATCTGCGCTGGAAGAAAACTAACCAAGGGTATCTGATCTTCAACGATTAAAACTCATCACAACTTATTATGATTGCGCCTATAAACAAACCTTGCTGGTTGTCTTTGCCATCGCTGTGGAAAAAATCTTTCAATTATGCTTGCGTTACGCTATTTATTCTTTGTGTAACTGGTAGCAACCTCTTCGCGCAGTCCACGGAACGCCATTCGTTCCATTATATTTCAATTCGATTTGAAGATGCACTTGCAATCTTAACGAAGATCTATGGTGTCAAATTTTCGTATGGGAGCAAAGAAGTGCCCGTTGATCGATTGATTGTAATGCAAGCTAAGGACAAAACATTGACTGAAGTATTGGCGAAAATTCTGCCGCCTCTTCACGTTAGCTACAAGTGGATTGGCCCTGGCATTTCACTGGCCTCTATCCCACTTCTGCAAACCATTCGGGGCAGAGTAGTGGATAAAGATTCCGGCGAACCTCTTGAAGGGGTTAATGTAGTGATTCAAGAGAATGACTCCATTTTTGGAAGCACGACAGATGCGCAGGGCTATTTTCACATATCGCACGTAAAAGTTGGAAGGCATACCATTAAGGCAACCTACTTAGGGTATGAAGACACTCAAGTAGCTGATGTATTGGTTTACACAGGCAAAGAACCCATGATTGGCATCGGTATGAAAGAAGCGTTCACCAATTTGGAAGAGGTTATCGTTCGTCCCAACCAAATGAATGGTCAGCCTGTGAATTCATTTTCTATTTCAGGTGGGCGTTCACTATCCGTAGAAGAAACAAAAAGGTTTGCCTCTAATTTCAACGATGTTGCCCGCATGATCACGGCATATCCGGGTATCACCTCGACCAGCGATTTTAACAATAGCATCTCCATTCGAGGTAACTCACCCAACAGCTTACAGTGGCGATTGGAAGGTGTTGAAATTCCCAGCCCTAATCATTTTGCTGCTTTCGGTGGCACGGGAGGAGCTGTGAGCATGCTTAGTATTAATCTGCTGGACGACTCTGATTTTTACTCTGGTTCTTTTGCTGCTGAATATGGGAATGCCCTTTCGGGAATTATGGATATGAAACTTAGAAAAGGGAATCAGGAAAAAAGTGAAAAATCTTTTCAGCTTAGTTTTTTGGGTATTGATGCCTCGGCTGAAGGCCCTTTTAAAAAAGGGAAAAAAGCATCTTATCTGGCCAACTATCGCTATTCAACAGCCGGTATTTTGGCCGGGCTTGGTGTGCTGCCAAGCGGCGCGGCTCCGACCTATCAAGACCTTTCGTTTAACGTATCCTTTCCTCTGTCTAATGGAGCCATGAATGTTTGGGGTGTAATGGGCGATGGCGTGTTTAACGAAAGTATTTCTTATGGTGGCAAAAACAATTTGACCACCAGCAGCGCCATTGGTGGTATCACTTTTTTGAAGAACTTCAACAAAAGTCTATCTGTAACCACCACGGCATCCGGCACATACACGTTCGATAAACTAACACAAGAACGGATTTTTTCGAACAATGTATTGGAAGAAATACGGAGGATCAGAAATCAAGGGGAATCTTTGCGCATCTCCATGCAACTCAATAAAAAGTTTTCGGCTGGCAGTTTACTTCGGACGGGATTTATATTCAGTTACCGCTACTACCAAATTGGTCAGCGGTTTATCGACTTCACGGATAACAAGAAGCTCAAAAATCCGCTCGATTCTGAAGGCCGTGCTCACTATTTTCAAGGTTACGTACAGTGGAAGAAAAACCTGGGTCAAAAATTTACACTCAATGCGGGGCTGCACAGTATCTATGCTTTGTTCAATCAGCAGTATTCGGTTGAGCCACGTGTGGGGTTATCGTATCAAATTTCAGAAACTAAAATTATTGCAGCAGCCGTAGGATTTCATAGCCAATTGCAACCGCTTTCGCTTTACAATCAAAAGTTTGTACAACCCGATGGCTCCATTGAATTTTTGAACAAAAATTTAAGCTTATCAAAAGCGCTGCATTACGTGCTGAGCTACGATTGGCAAATGACAGAAACTTTGCACGCGCGGGCTGAGGGCTACTACCAAAACCTCTATCAAATTCCTGTTTATGACGGCAGCAGTAGCACACCCTATAACAAAACATTTTCTGCAATTAACTCCATTAGCGAATATCTAAACTCGCGGCTTGATAGTACTGATCCCATTCCGCTTGCCAACGTAGGTACCGGCGAAAATTATGGATTAGAGCTTAGTCTCGACAAACGGTTTTCCAAGAACTACTACTTTCTTTTTACCGGCACGCTCTATCAATCGCACTATCGCGGAGCGGATGGAGTTCAGCGCAATACTTCATTTAATGGGCAACATATATTTACCGCCTTGGCAGGAAAGGAATATCGTACGGGATTTCGCAAGTCGAATATCGTCGAATTGAACGCGCGCGTTTCGTGGGCTGGAAACAATCCACAAACACCTATTGATATTGCCACCAGTTTAAAACAAGGGCAGCAAGTTTATGATTATGCCAGAAGTTATGAATCTATCCTTCCTGATTATTTTCGATTGGATTTGCACATTGGCTTTCGTAAAAGTCGGGCGAAGGCTGCACACATCTGGTCGTTTGATATTCGTAATTTCACGGGGCGTCAAAATCCACGGTACGAGTTTCTTAACTTTAATACAGGCAAAATCGGCTACGAATATCAGTTGGGTTTTATACCGGTGTTTAGCTACCGGATTGAGTTTTAGTGTATGGCCTTATCAATGTCTGCTGGCAGTATTTACCCCAACTCCGGTCGCAAAAATTTTCCGGTGAAGCTGGCCGGGTTGTTGGCTACCTGCTCGGGTGTTCCTTTCGCTACAATTCTACCTCCGCCTTGTCCACCTTCGGGACCTAAATCAATAATGTAGTCAGATGATTTGATGACATCCATATTGTGTTCAATCACCAAAACCGTGTTGCCTTTATCTACTAACTTCTGCAACACGTCCAGCAAATGGCTGATGTCTTGAAAATGTAAACCAGTAGTAGGTTCGTCTAAAATATATAACGTCTTACCGGTGTCGCGTTTGCTCAACTCGGTTGCCAGTTTCACGCGTTGTGCTTCGCCACCGGAAAGCGTAGTGGCGTGTTGTCCTAATGAAATGTATCCTAAGCCGACTTCGCCCAATGTTTGAATTTTGCGCAAGATGCGCGGCTGATTTTCAAAAAACTGAACTGCTTCCTCTACTGTCATATCCAACACATCGGAAATGGATTTGCCTTTGAAGCGCACCTCCAGCGTTTCGCGATTATACCGTTTGCCCTTACATGTTTCGCAGGGCACATACACATCGGGTAAAAATTCCATCTCAATCAGGCGCAAGCCGGCACCTTCGCAGGTTTCGCAACGGCCACCTTTTACGTTGAATGAGAAGCGTCCGGTTTTATATCCTCTGATTTTCGCTTCCGGCATTTGCGCGAACAAGTCGCGGATGTCGGTGAACACACCGGTATAAGTGGCCGGGTTAGAACGCGGTGTGCGCCCAATCGGTGACTGGTCTACTTCAATCACTTTATCAATCAACTTCAGTCCGTCAATTTTTTTGTAAGGCAAAGGTTCTTGCCGTGAGTTGAAGAAATGTTGATTTAAAATCGGGAAGAGTGTTTCGTGAATCAAGGTTGATTTTCCGCTACCGGAAACTCCGGTGATGCACGTAAATGTGCCTAACGTGATTTCGAGGTCTACATTCTTTAAATTATTTCCGGTTGCACCCATCAGCGAAAGCTTCTCACCACTTCCTTTTCTTCGTTGTTTCGAATAATTAATTCCGATTTTTCCACTCAGGTATTTCGCTGTGGTGCTATCGATTTTCAAAAATGTTTTAGGATCGCCCTCCGCTACAATGTGTCCACCATGACGCCCGGCACCGGGGCCAACATCAATGATGTAGTCGGCCTCCAGCATCATCTCTTTATCGTGTTCAACCACAATCACGGAGTTGCCCAGATCGCGTAAGTCTTTCAGTGCTTTGATCAATTTGGAATTGTCGCGGGCATGTAAGCCGATGCTTGGTTCATCGAGAATATACAAAACGCCTACTAACTGTGTGCCGATTTGTGTGGCCAAACGAATGCGTTGCGCCTCGCCTCCACTCAACGTGCGCAGGGGGCGATTGAGATGCAAGTAGTCTAAACCCACATCGAGCAAAAAGCCAATGCGCTTGCGAATTTCCTTCAACACTTCGGCTGCAATTACTTTTTGCTTTTCGGTGAGGCGGCTTTCGAGACCATCGAACCATTTTTTCAGTGCATCGATGTTAAGGTCGGCCAGTTCGGCAATATTCTTTTTGTCGATTTTGAAGTGCAGCGATTCTTTTTTCAGACGTGCTCCGTGGCACTCGGGACACACTTTGGTAATCGTAAAATCATCTACCCATTTTTTGATAGCATCTGAGCCTTCGTCTTTTTGCTTTTGTAAAAAGTTGACAATGCCTTCAAACTTTGTATTCCACTCCGTGCCCGGATATTTTACTGAAGCTACGGCTACCGGTTCGTCATCGCCATAGAGCAGCACTTTTAATGCTTCTTTGGGAATATCTTTAATGGGTGTGGTGAGCGTGAGTTTATAGCGCTTGAGGATGGCTTCAATCTTTTTGAAAATCCAGATGTCGCGGTATTCGCCCAAAGGCAAAATGCCGCCGCGGCTGATGCTCAGTTTTTTATCGGGAATGACGGACTCTTCGGTAATCTCTTCAATCTGACCCAACCCCGTGCAAGTAGGGCAGGCACCGTAGGGCGAGTTGAACGAAAAATTGTTTGGTGCTGGCTCATCGTAGGATAGACCTGTTTTGGGGTCCATCAAAAACTTTGAGAAGTGATTTACTTTTCCATTCTCTTCCTGCACCATGATCACTCCCTTGCCTTCTTTCAAAGCGGTGTTTACCGATTGCCCGATGCGGTAGCGATCGGCTGTAGTGGGCACAATGCGATCAACAACAATTTCTATATCATGAATTTTGAAACGATCGACTTGCATTTTGGCGGTGATGTCCATCACTTCACCATCTACACGCACTTTGGTGTATCCTTGCTTTCTGATTTGCACGAAAAGCTCGCGATAGTGTCCTTTCCTTCCTTTGATGACGGGCGCTAACACGAGCAGTTTTTTGCCGGTGTAGTTATGAATGATGGCATCTAAAATTTGCTCTTCACTTTGGCGCACCATTTTGTCGCCGTTGATGTACGAAAAGGCTTCGCCGGCGCGGGCGAAAAGCAAGCGCATGAAATCATAAATCTCGGTGACGGTGCCCACGGTAGAGCGCGGGTTACGCGAAGTGGTTTTTTGTTCAATGGAAATAACCGGGCTCAGTCCGTTGATTTTGTCGACATCGGGTCGCTCGAGGTTGCCAATGAAGCTGCGGGCGTAGGCCGAGAAGCTTTCCATATATCTACGTTGGCCTTCGGCATAAATGGTATCGAATGCCAGCGATGATTTGCCGCTTCCGCTAATGCCGGTGAGGACTACAAGTTTGTTGCGCGGAAAGGAAACGCTGATGTTTTTGAGGTTGTGCTCGCGGGCACCAATGATTTCAATATAATCGTGACCGGAAAGGTCTTTACTTTTTTTAGCTGCTGCGGTGTTGGACATGAATCGGGTTTGAGACTAGCCTAACTACAAAAGTGAGGCTAAGAATGTTGCGGTGCAAAGATATTTTTTTTGCGTTGGCGGTATTTGGCTAAAAAACAAATTCAGCCTGCAAAAGTGGTGATTGCATTTTGCCAAGGTCTTCGCCAACGTGATGGTAAATTCCTTCTTTCAAGGAATAACCGAGTGCCAGTTTGGTTTCGGGGTCTACAACCCAATATTCTTGCACACCAAATTTTTCGTAGAGGGCTTTTTTGATGACGAGATCATGCTCTCTGTTTCCGGGAGACAGAATCTCTACCACCAAATCAGGGATGCCTATATATCGGCCATTGATGATTTGGTGAGGATTCGACTTGAGAATAACGGTAATGTCTGGCTGTACCGCATTTCGTGTTGCGTCTAGCTTTACATCAAAAGGGGCAATAATTACCTCACCCAGATTTACGTTTTCAACAACCTCAACCAATTTATTCGCCAGTTTGAGAACTAATTTTTGGTGCGCAGAAAAGGGTGCAGGTGACATATAGATTTGATTATCGATCAATTCTGCCAACGTGCCTTCGGGGAGCATTTCGTATACTTCCAGGATGGTGCGGGGAGGTTGACCAACAATGATCTCCATGGTTAGTTGCTGTTTAAAAATTAAAATTTGCTTTCAGTAATTCGGAGGAAATTTTACCAACTTCCTCGCTGATGGTGATATACTTGTCATCTGCCAATGCAAAACCAATTGCCAGTTTGGTTTCGGGGTCTACGACCCAATATTCCTGCACGCCAAATTTTTCGTAGAGGGCTTTCTTTTTTACTAAATCGTGTGAAGGATTGCCGGGAGATAATACTTCAACAATCAAATCAGGAACTCCCGTGAAATTTCCATGTTGCTCTATTTTCCCTGAATTGGTGGTCAAGACTATGAATATATCCGGCTGTACTGCGTTTTGAGTTTCATCCAGATAGACATCAAAAGGAGCGTAAAAAACTAATCCTCTACCACAGTCTTCAATCAGCTTATCAAAAATCTTTGTAATCTTCTTTGCCGTGACGAAGTGGTTGGTGTTGGGTGCAGGTGACATATAGATTTGATTATCGATCAATTCTGCCAACGTGCCTTCAGGGAGCATTTCATATACTTCCATGATGGTGCGGGGAGGTTGACCAACAATGATCTCCATGGTTAATTGCTGTTTAAAAATTGAAATTTGCTTTCAATAATTCGGAGGAAATTTTACCAACCTCCTCGCTGATGGTGACATACTTATCATCTGCCAGCGCAAAACCAATTGCCAGTTTGGTTTCGGGGTCTACAACCCAATATTCTTGTACGCCAAATTTTTCGTAGAGGGCTTTCTTCTTATGTAAGTCGTGGTCTTTATTGTTTGGCGAAAGGATTTCGATCAACAAATCAGGAATGCCAACAAACCGACCGGCTTTATTGATTTTAGCCGGATTCTTTTCAAGGATTACTACAATATCCGGTTGTACTGCATTTTCCGATTGATCCAACCATACATCAAATGGTGCCACTACGAGCGTACCTAAATTGGAAGCCTTCAGATAACTGCGAAGTGAAATAGAGATTTCAAACAAAAGGTCTTGATGAAAAAAATTAGGTGCAGGCGACATATAGATTTGATTATCGATCAATTCTGCCAACGTGCCTTCGGGAAGCATTTCATATACTTCCAAAATGGTGCGGGGAGGATTTTCGATTACTATATTCATACCTTTTTGATGACTAGCCGTTGGCATTCACCCAACTAAATTACAAAAATCTGCATTCAAATTCTACGACTTCATCCATTCATACGCCTGGTAATGGTCGCCATTCATGCCCAAGCGCGTGTACACTTCTTTCGCTGCAACGTTGGTTTTATCGACATACAAACGAATGCCGCGTAAATCAGAATCGGCTTCTACCATTTGCTGAATGTGCTCATACAGTTTCTTATATACACCTTTCCCACGGTGAGGACCATTAATGTAAACCGATTGAATCCAGATGACTGTTCCACAACGCCAATCGCTCCATTCGTACGTGGTCATGAGACAACCTACTACTTCCTCATTTTCTTCGGCCACGTAATACCGGCCTTTGGTTGAGTCTTTGAACAATCGTTTTATCCCTTGCGAGAGGGTGGAGATGTCGAGCGTGAGGTTTTCAGTTTCCAGGGCCATCTTCAACTGAAAATCAATGATGGAGGGGATGTCTTTCTCGGTGGCTTCGCGTACAATAATTGGCATGTGGATAATGATGTAAATGTGATGTGATTATTTTATAATGCTTGCTGAATGTCTTTTACTAAGTCTTCGGCCTCTTCAATGCCTACGGACAAGCGGAGTAGTTTATCTGTAATACCCACCTTTGCCCGCTCAGCGGCACTTAGTTTGGCATGCGATGTTTTTACCGGAGAGGTAATGGTGGACTCCACGCCTCCGAGGCTGACTGCTTTACGGATCAACTTCAGTCGTTTTAAAAAGCGCTCCGGATTGCCCTTGACTTCAAAGGAAAGCATTCCACCAAATCCACCCGGCATCTGTTTTTTTGCTACTTTATGCAAGGGATGATCCTTCAAGCCCGGGTAGTACACACGACCTACTTTCGATTCTGCTTGCAAGAAGTTGGCTAAGGTAAGTGCGTTTTTATTTTGTTGCTTTACGCGAAGAACAATGGTTTTCAGACTGCGTTCCACCAGATAACTGGTTTGTGCATCTAAACTTCCCCCAAAATGCAACGCACTGGATTTAATTTTTTGAGTCAACTTTTTTGTTGTTACCACTACGCCACAACACAAATCGCTATGGCCACCAATGTATTTGGTGCCGCTATGGGTAACAATATCAATTCCCCAATCAATTGGATTTTGGTTGACCGGTGAGGCAAAGGTATTGTCGATGATAGTGGTAATGGAATATTTACGAGCCAGTTTGGCCACAGCCGCAATGTCTGTAATTTTTAACAGTGGGTTCGATGGCGTTTCAATGTAAATGACCTTTGTATTTTTTTGAATAGCTTTTTCAAAAGTGCCTAAGTCGTCGGCATCTACCATCGAGTAGCTAATTCCGTAACGATTGAGTTCGTTCAGTGCTGCGTGATGTGTGCCCCCGTACAAATCATTTTGAAAAAGAATATGGTCGCCTTGCTTTACCATGGCAAACAACGATGTCATGATGGCGGCCATGCCCGAACTAAAGAGTAACCCATCCTGACCATTTTCAAGTGCGGCCATTTTTTCAACCACTGCATTTTGATTAGGGGTGTTGAAATAGCGTGGATATCGCACTTCGGTTTCATAATCATAAGCGGCTGAAGTATAAATGGGATTAACCACACCACCATAGAGAGGATCGCCAACCGAACCTACATGCACACTTTGCGTTAATTTTGATTTGCTCATTTAGTTTTTAGTTACGAAGTGATCAAAGGTAAGAAGACGGAGGGTTATTCGTGTGTGAAAATTCCCCAAATCGGGTGCTGGTTTATGCAATGGGTTGCCGTTACCGGATCGATTTTTCAACAGAACTTTTTAATTTGCTGAAAAAGTTTGCAATCCATGTAAGGAGTGTAACGTTATTAAAAATATTTTCATTTTATTGTAGTTTCAGATACGCATGCGTCAGATAAGTCTCTCAACATCATTAAGAACCTCTCAATATTGGTCGCGCCTGATTGGCATCCGATGGCAGTTTATCATCTCGATAATTGTTTTTTGGGCAGCCACTATCTGGTTAAAAAAAGAATATGGCCAGGATGACTCGAATCTTTGGCTTGTGATGCAGCTCTTTCTGCAATTGGTGAAGTGGACGTTGGTCGGAATTGTGATTTTAAGTCTTTTATCGGTGTTTGCCACGTGGGCTCATTTTATGTGGGCCGTAAAAAACAAATCGGTTTCACTGCATGTAAAATTTGGTGACGGTCAAAAGGCAGAGGCTGGCCTGGTGCCCTTGCATGTGCAAGTGATTGGTTTTGTGCTTCGCCCCTTGCTGGGAACCATTCGGGCACAATTGCTTTTTGCTGGCAACCGTTTATCCGATGTTATTGTGTTGGATGGCAGCGTTCGTCAGCCGCGGCAACTTTGGCGTGCCGGTATTCGAGGAGGTGGCAGCTCGCTGTTGCACGATCGGGGCATCTACGATGTCGAAAAAGTGCTTTTCTCTTTTTGTGATATGTTGGGATTGGTCGCACTTCCATATCGCGTTTCCTACACACAACAACTTTATACTTTACCGCTGCCGCAAAAAGAACAGCGCATTCGGTCGAACCCCAACGCAACCGAAGAGCAAAAACACCGCATCGAAATTCCGAAACGAGTAGAGGGCGAGCATGTCAATTACAAAGAGTTTGAAACGGGCGATAACATTCAGCGCATTGTTTGGAAAATTTATGCGAAGAGCGGCCAGTTGGTGGTGCGCATTCCCGAAATAAAAGACCCATATGCCTCGCACCTTTATTTTTATGCGAGCTTCTACAACGGTCTCTCCAATGAGATGGGTGCCTTTGAGCGTGAGTTGCTGAATGTTTACAAAGATCAGGTAAGAAACTTGCTGGAGTCGTTGAAGAAAAACGATTATGAAATTCGCATGCCGTTGGATCAGGAAATACCCCGGCTCAGCGGTGTGAGCGAAAAGAAAAATGAATTGTTTCAGATTACAGCCTCTTCGTGGCAGCAGCAATTGGTGCCTTCGCAGTTTATTGTGTTTAACAAAGCGGCTTTTGTTTGCTTTTCTTCTTTAACACCCAAAGCAGAAATCGAAAGCTGCCTGAAAAAATTACCCGAATGGCTGCCCGTGGTGGTCGTAAAACTTTCGGAGGCCATCCCCTCGCCTTTTCAATTTTCCGTAAAAGATGTTTTCTTTAAGCCGGAGCAAACGCCTGCGGACAAACTGAAACAACCTTGGCTCTTTTCATCGTTGCGAAAAGAATTGGTGAAGAACGAAAAAGAAATCGGCGACCTGTTGAAGCAAAGAGGAAACGGCTGGCTTACCACAACTATTGAATTTGAAAAATGAAGTATACATCTCCACAAGATCGCATTCAACAACTACTCATTCGGTGGGTATTGGTTTTGGTGCCTACTTTATTGATTGGTTATATCACGCTGCGCTTTCTTAACTTTTCATACACTTCGCTTAGCACCAGCATTGGTTTACAAACTTTGTATTTTGGGTTGGGGCTGGTGGTGGCTTACAGTCTTTATTTTTATGGTGCGCGCTGGCTTGTAACAATTCTCATTCTTTGGTTGGCCTATTGGCTATTTGAAAAAACAATTAACCGGTTGCCCGGAGAGTTTGACGTTTTCTACACCACGGCTAAGTTTCAGCTTTACTCAACGCTATTCATTTTCGGCTGGGCCTTTGGATTTTTGTTGGCGCGTGTGCGTTGGGCCTATGCCATTCTCTTTGGCTTGCTCTCGGTAATAACATTGGTAAGCATTTCCGACACGATCGATATCAGTCTGTCGTACATCCTTTCGCGCATTGCCCCGGTGGTGGTATATGGCTTGTACATGTTATTCCTCACGCCGCTGCTGGTCAACCGCATTGAGTTAACGCCAAAGAAATCTGCTTGGCTGGTGGTGCGTGTTGCGCTTTTTGCCTTGCTGATTTTAGTGGCATTTGCGATTACCGAAAGTTTGATGAAAGGCAACCTGAAGGCAGTGGAAAAAGAACTGGCTGCGCGTGGTGCCAAAGGCGATAAAGATGGAGGCTCGAAAAAAGGAGATGACTACGATGATCGAAATGGGTTGATGGATAAAACCGATGATGGCTACAGGTTGAAAGATACCATGAAGGTGACTTCAAAGATGAGTCAGTCGGATAAGCTGATGTTTTGCAGTAAGCTCGACAACTATTTTCCCGATGGATCGCCGGCACCTTTGTATTTTGTCTATCACTATCTCACACGTTACGATCCAGTGAAAGAAACATTCACTCGCGACATCAACGTGCCTTCGTTTGATGAGATTGATGTAGATCCTACGAAGATTCCCATGTATTATTCCTACACGGATACTTCCATTATCCGAAAAGCAAAAGGAATGAAACTGCGAAAAGTAGTAGAAGCACAAGTATACTTGTCAGAGAATACCTGGAAGCACTCTGTGTTAGGTCCGGCTAGTGTGTTTTCCATTCAAACTATTCCGGTAGAAAAAGATTTTCAAAAGACATTTATCTCGGGTTACAAGATTACATCGTTCACTTCGGAGTTAAACAACGCGTATTTCGTTTACAACATTTCCGCCAATCCGATACTGGAGCCATTGCAGGACGAGCGTCATGATGAGTTGCGTGTTGTGAATGGCTACCAAAAGACGGATCAGCAGTTTCTGGAATACTACACCAAAATGCCGTCGGGAGGCATCTATGATTCCATCTCCAAATTAGCCAGCAGTTTAGTTTCCAAAAACAGCAAGCCGGTTGACAAAGTAATAGCTGTGCGCGACTTCTTTTTGCAGCGCAATGAAAACGGCAAACGTGTTTTCCGCTACACATTGAAAGCGGGTGCAGTGGATGATCCGAACATCCCCAGTTCACGCATGTTGTATGATTTTTTGTTTAAGACACATGCCGGATATTGTACTTACTACGCAGGCGCTTCACTATTCATGCTGCGCTCGTTGGGAGTACCCACCCGATTCACGACGGGTTTTGCTACAATCAACCGAAGCGATAAAAACAAAGGATGGTATTGGTTTTATGCGAGTCAGGCACACGCGTGGACACAAGTTTATTTTCCGGGTTATGGATGGTTGGATTTCGACATGACGATCGGTAATGAAGATCAGCAAGGTGCACCGAAACCCGATGGCACACCACCGCTACCACCGCCGGAGCCTTGGCTGGTGCTAAATGCAAAAGCAGAAACGGTGAATGTGACCGGCAAAAAATTGGATGCTTCCTTCAATCAATTGATTCATTTCAACACACCTTATTTGTTGAATCAGACATTTAGCAAACCAATTGATGCTACCTTGTGTCGTGTGTTGATTAACAAACGCGATACCACTTTTGCTGCTATTCAACCAGGCGACTCTATTATCATTGTGTCGTATAAAGATGAAGCCAAGAAAATTCCGACACCACGTGCAGGCGTAGCTATTGAAGATCAGATTCGCTCATTCCCTACTCCCATCATTGCCGACGAAATTCACATTCACAAAAAAGAAGTAGAGAAGAAGAAAGAGAATGCAGGCAAAAAGCCTACGGCTGTGCAAGAGAAAAAAATGACTTGGCAGGAAATTGCATGGCTTGCCGCGAAAGGTTTGGGTATCTTGTTTGTACTGATTCTCATACTCCCTATTTTGTATTTGATTTATCGAATGGCACGAATTGCGTTTGCTTCTGGCACTACTCGCAAGGCAGATCAGATATATCGCGCTGCGTTGTATCGTTTCCACATGGCTGGCTTTGAAAGAGAAACAGAAACTCCGTTGGAATATGCACAACAAAAAATTGATCCGGCTACTCAAGCGGGCTTCGCAGAATTTATGCGCATGTATTTGCGTTTGAAATATTCCAATGGCAGTTTGCGTGAAGGCGATGAATCTACCATTCGCAGTTTCCAATCATCCATAGGTAATTCAATTCGTAAGTCAGTAGGTATCTTCCGTGCAGCTATCAATTATTTTAATATATTCCGCGCTTTGCGCTATTTTCAACAACCTGAAATCAATTCTGAAAATTCATCCTTATGAGCAACTCTGCATCCAAACTAAAAAGTTTAACCACCAACATTGAAACCATCATTCGCGGAAAGCCGCAAGAAATAAAATATGTGGTGGCAGCCCTGTTATCGCGTGGGCATATTTTGTTAGAAGATAACCCCGGGGCAGGTAAAACAGTGTTGGCTAAAACATTGGCACAATCTATTTCTGAAGGAGCCATTGACTTTCATTCGGCCAACGGTGGTGTTGCTTTCAAGCGCATTCAATTTACGCCTGATCTTTTGCCTATGGACTTGATTGGCTCGTACATTTTTGACGAAGGGAAGAAAGACTTTGTGTTTAAGAAAGGCCCGTTGTTTACACACGTGCTTCTGGCCGATGAGATTAACCGCGCATCGCCCAAAGTACAAAGTGCTTTGCTGGAGTGTATGGCAGAAAATCAAATTTCATCCGGCGACCATACGTTTCAGCTGGATCAATTCTTCTTTACCATTGCTACACAAAACCCGATTGAGATGGAGGGAACATATCCGCTTCCTACTGCCCAACTCGATCGCTTCAGTATGAAAATTTCATTTGGGTATGTTTCAGAAGAAGTAGAGTTTGACATCTATTCCAATTACCTCGCTATTAACAACGGAAAAAATACAGTGAAGCAGGTTCTCACCTATCATGATATCATTCAATTGCAAAAAGAGGCGGAGGAAGTTTACATCCACCCAGAGTTGATCAAAGGCATTGTAAAAATTGTACAAGGTACGCGGCAGCATGCTGAGATCGCGTTGGGATGCTCTACCCGTGGAGGTATTACATTCATTAAATGTTTGAAGGCATGGGCGCTGGTCAACCAACGAGATTATGTAATTGAAGATGACATTCGTGCGTTGGCACAATCGGTGTTGCACCATCGCCTCATTTTCAGAAACCGCGAAGCCTCACAAACTGCGCTAGCACAAATTGTTGACAAAGTAGTAAATGGCTTAGCTAAGTTGGGAATTAGTGGGAAGAAGTAAAAGATTTGACTAAAATGGAAATACCTGAAAAGCATAAGAAAATTGTTCTCGATCGAATAAAAAAATCAGAGCAAAAGCCGGAAAGAATGATAAAGTGGAGTGCTACCAAAAGGTTATTAAAAACAGAAATAATAGGTTGCGCTATTCCTGAAAAGAAAATCATCTAAAAATAGATAATGCAAAAACCGCTTAGATATTCGTTAGTCCTATTTGTGTTCACTTTGCTAGTGATTGAAAGTTTTTCACAAAACGCCATTCGTGCACAAATCGATAAAGAACGCGATGGTTCTTTTATGGATGAGAAAACCTATGAAAAAGCACGTGGCTTTATTCGCAGGGACAGCACCTACTACTTGGGCTACATGCTGGAAGGCGCTTACTTATTTTTTCGTGCCAACGATGAGCTTGGTTTTACGAAAGCCATTGCGCCGCTAAAAAAAGCGTTGGACAAAATTGAGTATGACTATGATCCGCTCTTGCGCCTGCGCTCCAACAATTATGCGGTATACAGCGCCAACTATCGCTATCACTTCGACTATGGTTTGATTACTTACTTTTTAAGTCGTTGTTACCAAAATGTAGAGCAGCAAGACAAAGCCATGGAAGTGCTGATGCACATTCGCGATCGTAACTTTCAGGTGGAGATCAATATGGATTCGTACAACACGATGGCGTGGATTTTTCATCGTAACCGGGTCTACACTTCCAAGCAATTTCCATTTTTGAAAAATTCAGTGAAAGAAAATGTAAAGGCAGCCAACCGGTATCTGGATTCTGCCTTGCAAAAAATCAGAGACGATTTTGCTGTGAATAACGGTTTGTATGATCCGAACTTTTTGAATCGACAATTTTTGAGCACGTATCACTACAAGGCCATGATTCACGACTATCTGCTCGACATTGACTCGGCCAACTACTATTACGATATGCTGATTCAGAATCAGGCATACTCCAGCAACAACTATGCTGAGTTCAAATTAGCGATGGGCGAGTTTGAAGAAGCTGATCTTTTCTTTCGTGAAGCAGAAGATCGTGAACGCAACCAGGAAAAGACAACTAAAGAATATTATTACATGCGGGGCACGTTGGCAATCTATCGGGGTCAACCCGATCGTGCCGATACCATTCTCAACAATGTATTGCAAAGTCAGGGAAGCACACCGGGGTATGGTTGGCACTGCATTGGTTTAGCGCGGGCGCAACATTATGAAGGGCTCACCGCCGAAAGTCAAGATCGCACGAACAAAGCGGCACGCTTTCAAGAGCTTCACATCGGCACCACCTGGGGGCAAGAGCAATATAATTTAGCTGTGGCTTCGCTTAACTACATCAACCAACTGCAATTCAAAAAAGAATATTGGTTTGAACACGATGAGTGGTATTTCTGGCTTAATCCTGTCAACTGGTATCGTTGGGTAAAATACACATTGGAAATTCGCCACCACAAAATGGTGCTGGCATCGTTGATTGCCGAAAATCCGGAGCGTGAGCAGGTCATCTACTCCATCTTCTCACCGGAGAACCTGATTTCATTTGACGAAGTGTGGTCTGCTATTGACGGCTTTGGCAACGAGTACTTCATCGACATTTATAAAAAGAAGTTGGAATCGGATAAGCGGCCGCGCGTGAAAAAATACTTCCGCTATTTTCTGGGAAAACTCTACCTGGCCGAAGGAAAAGAAACAGAAGCCATTCAGTTTTTCAATCAGGTGTTGAATGATCCCGATAGTACCGATCCGTATCAAACCATGTTGCTGGCTCGAACCTATGAAGGACTGGCGCTGGCCAACAGCGGAAATGAGCGGACGCATTACACCCAATTGCTATACAATATCTACCCACAACTATTGCCTTTCACTGATTTAAAAATGGAATTCAACCTGAGCGGTGTAACTGCTGCCAACGAAGAACAGGAAAACGTATTGGCCGATCTGAAAAATACAAGCATCTATTTTTCATCGAATGAAAATGCTCCACGTGTTTCCATCGCGTTCGCGGTTCGTGGTGAGGCTCTCGATATTCGCTATGCCGTGGACAACGGAGGAAGCACTCGACAGCAAGGTGTATTAACTATTGAAGCTACCGAACGTGCTGACGCCGGCAAACTGTTAGCATACCACCTGTTTGGAATTCACAAAACTAAAATTGGAGAAAAGCCTTCCGTTCCACCGGTAGTAGAAAAACCAAAACCGGAGAAGGCCGCGTAGTTATTTCTGCTTCTCCAAAACCAAAGTCACCTTATTAAAATCAGCGGCTGCGTTAATCACTTTTCTGAAATCTTCGTAGCGGCTTACAGGTGCCGATAATTGTTTGTAATATTCTTTAAGGGTAATGGTCAGTTTGCGGTCTTTCAATTCATAATTTGAAACAAACAGATACGGAGTTTCTTCGCCTTCTTTGTAGGTTACATTGAACTGCAATTGCTCCGGGTTTTTTAATTGATATCCTTCGGGAATTTGGATGACGATAACTCTGTCATAACCACGGTTGAAATCATTCTCTACATCCATTGTACGCTTCTCATCCTGATACAACTCCGATTGCGGCCCGATGAGCAACCCTACCTTGAACAATATTTTTGATCCTGCCATTTCCAAAAAATGTGATGATGCAAAATCAACATCAATCAAAAATTTTTGTGTGCTGTCTTTGCCAAGCGGTTTTGCTTCCCATCGTTTTATTTCCGGATCAGGAGCCGTTTGCTTCGTCAGCTCTTCTACCAACGTGTGCAATTGCTCTTTGTTGATGAGGTGATAAAAGGGCGTAATGAACGATGCATTGTAACCGCTGAACGTACGTTTCATAGCGATCTCATTTTTACTCAGATCCGCATCAAATGTTACCTGAATGTCCAGATTATCGGTATTCATCAAATAAGATGCTGCCGGAATATCCTTCACGGTACCCAATCCCGATTTGATTCCACCGATTTCCAATGGCTCAATAAACAGTCCTTTGTTGCCCATGTATTTTGCCGGCAACAAGGGATACCGTGTTTTGTCATCATAGGGTGCAAGAAAGCCGCTAGTAGAAGGGAAATACAACTCAAAATCATCCAGGTAATTCCATGTATCGAAGTCCCCATCAAATTTAGCTACCTCGCGATTACAGGTAAGCACAATTTCACAAGGTATCTGGAGCTTAGTGTACACACCATAAAATAACCGAACCATGCCTATGGTAGAAGCTACTTTATTCTTTAGCACCGATTCAAAATCTTTCAGTCCATCTTCTCTCGACTCCGTATTGATTACGATGGTAGATTTCAAAACATCTTCTATCTGGCGAATACGCTCCGCCGTTGGTTTTGACTTATTGTCTTTTAGTGTGCCAATAAATTTGGTCAAGGCCTTGTCTTCATCTTTACTTATGGTGGATACGGTGGTGTAAAATGTTTTGGCGGCATCGTCCCACGTATAAATTCTGGCCTTGCTGCGTGCGTTGTTGTATGCCAACTTGAATTCAATTCGCTTGCGGTTGGATTCCATGATGGAAAAAGGTTCCTCTTTGAGTCCGGGTACATTGGCTTCTTCAAATTGATACGAATTTATTTCATCGTTGCTTTCTTTCTTTAGAGGTGCCATGCCATTATAGGCTTTGAAATCAAAGATTAAATGTTTGGGGCATGTTAACTTAAAAGTTGCGGACTTGATCTCGGCATCTAACTGCATGTTCACTCGCTCGAAGAGGTTCGCCTGCATTTTTCGCACGTAATAATATTCAATTTCACTTCCCAGCTCCACTCCTTCCATTGCAAAAATGCGGTAAGAGTTATCGGTTGCCTCATCTTTCAACTCTTTCAAGTTGTTTTTATCAAAGTAAATTACTTTTCCATCTTTTGAAATGGCGCGCGCACGTAAGTCCACCAGCGTTAACGTGTTGCGCATGGGCACGGTGATGCGGTTGTATTTTTGAATTGCCTCGCTGTTGTTTACATAAATGATGCGATGAACGACCATCTGCATTAGAAACTGATCATTTTCAAATCCGTAGTCATATTGAATATGGTGTTTTAAGATCAGTTGTGTTGCTTCGCTTTCTGCCGGTGTCAATTTATACCGCGCACGTTCTTTTTCCCACTCATACGCCTGAAAGCCGGTAGCGAAACTGTTGCCTACAGATAAAACCAAAACAAGAGCAAACCAAAATCGAGTCATGTTACTTCTTTTTAAATATGATAAATTGCTTAAAGATTTCTGATATTTTTTTCACTTCGTCATTCCACGTATCAAACTCAGTCGGTTGGAGCAACAGATAGTTAACGCCAATTTCTTTGACAAATTGGATTTTGTTGCCCTGCACTTTATACGATGTAGAAAGCAGAATGTGTTTTCCATTCATACGTGCATTCTCCGGAATGAATTCGATTTCATAGCCTGCCGGAATTTCCAACTCCACCACATCTCGCTTTACGTATTTATATGAATTTTCGCGCGGTGTTTTTCGCGTGTTTTTATTGATGTAGGTATTGAAATACTCTTTATTCAAATTCAGGTTAAAGTAAATCTCATTACCTACTTGTTGGTAATAGTTGCTGATTTTGAAATCATATTGGATTCCAGTTGGCAGGTCGCGCACCAATTGATTCGTCAATTGATATTTTCCCACCAGGTATTTATTGTTTCCTTTATTGGTGATTCTGGTTACACTTTCTTTTATGTCTTTTTCTTTTGCGCGATCTAACTCATAGCCTCCGTATACTTTAGCATAACCATTTAGTAGAACCGTGCCGGTGCCAAGTACCTCGGCATTTTCTAATCGGATGGATACCGAATCGGTCATGAGGCTGCGGTTCATATCCAGTTCGGGCACACTTCGAATCATATAATCGTTTTCTGATTTCACAATAAATGCTTCTTTTCCTTGTATCATCGAAGAAGGATAGCCCATGGGAGTGTAGTTGCTGGTAGCATCCAAAAATGTGTAATTGCCATCCGGCGAAATGTAGGTTGCGATCATGTGGTTATCAACGATCGGTGTTGGGAACTGCGAATACTTGTAGGGAATATCGCGCGTGCCGATCCAGGTGTGGTAAACAGGCAAACCGGCCATCTTGCTCATATCCACAATTAGATTGGCCATGTCTTTGCAATCGCCATAGCGTTTGTCGCATGTGTAGGAACCACTGTTGGGAATAAACCCACGCATGCCTTGCTCAAAGGCAATGTATTTGACGTTATCCTGCACCCAATAAAAAATATTCTTCACCAACTCTTGCTCGGTTTTGCTTTTGGCCTTCAATTGCTCTACTTGTGCTTGCAGTTGATCAGAATGATTTGCATTTACTTTACTGACATGGCTGTAGTACCATTTGCTCAAGCTGCTGATGTCCTTCAGTACCTCGTGCTTTACGCCATTATGGGTATAGGATTTAATGTAGCAAACAATGTGCGGGGTGTAGTAGCTCACGGGCGGACTGTTGTCTTCTCCTTTTAATGCTGTCAGATTTTCGGCAGTCCACTCATACTGCACATTTTTACCTTTTTCTGTCTTTGAAAATTTTATCTGCTGGCTGCTGTCGTTCATCACCTGAAAGAAAATATCTACCTCCTTTGGTGCTTTGATGATGAATGTAGTGCGCAGTTGCGGCAAATACGATGTAAATGTAAAGCCGGGCATAAACCGGATATCTTTCATGATTTCGCGATACTGCAAAGTGACACGGTTGTGCATGGCTGCCGCCGGATAATCGAATGTGTAATAGTAGGAGTCGTCGTAGAAAACACCTCTGTCCTGATCACTGTTTTTCTTAAAGGTGGTGACAGGAATGGGCTTGTACTTATTCTTTTCCCACACCCATGTTTTTGCTTTTAAGTCGGTTACTTCCGAAAAGTGAGAACCGTATACTCTTCTATCCGAAAATAAATCCGTTTGCTCTTTTAATGAAAGCATGTCGGCAGATGTTTCGGTGTACATTCGCAAGGAGTCCTTCTCGAAATTTAGATTAACCGTGTAAGTGCGGTTGAGGTAAATGGCCGCATCGTGCGGATACTTTTCCTTTAACGCTTGCCATTGCGCATCGTCTTGGGCAAAGAGTGTGTGTGCTACACCACAAAAAATGAGACTTAAAATCAATTGCTTCATGCTATTCTTCAATCATGCCATTCCAAAATACAAACTCCTTTTTCTTATTCCCCTTCTCAAACAAAGTTGATTTGCCGTCCCGTATTCCTAAGCGGTATTCGGATTGCATAATCAGCGATCCGTCTTCGGAATAGACCTCTTCTTTTCCATCCACTTCATTCCAATTATAATTTTGCTTTATCCAAATTTTTCCATTTGGATAGTTGATGGTAACCGGGCCATGCAAGTCGCCTTTATCGTAGGTGTATTCAGAGAACAAGGTACCGTTTTCGTAGAATAGCTTTAATTTGCCTTGACGAACTCCGCCTTTCCATTCTTCCACCCATTGTACTACCCCATTCTTATTCTTGATTTCGATTCGTTCATTGCCGGTAAATGGTTTCCACGGAGCATTCTCGTTTTCAACTATGGATCGGTAAGCCACCAATACACTAGCGTCTAGTTTCTTTTCCAGCAATGGAATGCCTTCGGGAGAATAATACCGTGTAATGCCTTGCCGCTCATCATTCAGAAATGTACCTACAGATTCAATCACTCCGTTTTCATGGTAGTACGTCCAGACGCTATCCATTTCACCATCGCGGTAGTATCCATCACGCGATGGTTTACCATTGTATTGATAGTAGCGCCATCTTCCTTCTGCTTCACCATTTTCATAGTATCCGTCAATTACTTTTTGGCCGTTGATTTCCCAGTGCTCATAGCTTCCATTCCTCAAATTGCTCTCAAAGGAATTTTTGATAAAAGGAGAGCCATCCGGATAATATTTGATCAAATCATCGATGTATTTTCCACACGAGATGGTGTACTTTACCTTTGGCTTGTTGGATGGATAGAGGTCTTCGATAACGGTGGATGGGCCGACTGTTTTTTTATTGGACTTAGTGGCACCATTGCTCAGATGGCGTTTTACTTCTTTCACTCCATATTGATCAAATGTGGTCGTAACGTTTACTTTACCATCCAATCCATAGTCCAATGCGTCGTCTGTTAGGTTGCCGCTGAGGTAGTGATAATCGCTCTGCACAGAACCATCCAAATGGTAACCTTTCCATTGCTGCTCCTGCACTCCATTTTGATACCATCCCTCCTCCATTTTCTTTCCATTTCTGTGATACGTTACCACATATCCATGCAGTTGATCGTCATTGTATTCTTTTTCTGCTTTAAGTTCGCCTGTGGGATAGTAGTCCTTCACCAAACCCTGCATCTTATTCTGATCGTAAAATGCAATTTGTTTTACTTTTCCAAAGCGCGTATAGTATTTCCATTCACCCGAATAACTTCCATTTTTATATGCACCTTCCGTCATCAACTCGCCGGTTGGATAATAATACTTTACTGCAAAGGTGCCATCCGCTGCACCAAACGAATTGATGGGCTTGCCATCATTCTTAAATGAAGTGGATTTTATTACAGATCCTTTCTTATATGTGAGCACATAGTGCTTGATGCCATCGGTATAGGTCGTGTTTTCGTCGGTTAACCGTCCTTCGTCATCAAATAATCTGCGCTCGGCTAACTGCCCCAGTTGATCGTAGTACACCCACTCACCTACGGGATTTCCTTCCGGCGAGTAGGTGCCTGTGCGGTTTAACTTTCCGTTTGAGTAATAGTACTTCCATGTGCCGGTAGGATTGTCGTTGGTATAGGTTCCTTCGGATGATTTTCTTCCATTCGTAAAATATTCATTGTAGGTACCGTTGAGTTTACCATCTACATAGCTCATTTGGTTCGACAGCTTGCCATTTTCAAAATATGATTCGGCGGGGCCATGTACCTTTCCTTCTTTGTAGCTATATTTTTGTAAAGGCTTTCCGGAAATATAAAATGATTGCGTTGGGCCGTGGCGCTTGCCTTTATCATAGTTGATTTTTTCGCTTACCATTCCGCACGTGTAATACAAGATTGCCTCACCCTGTATTTCATCATCTTTTAGAAAAAAGTACTCGCTCTTATTTCCTTGCCGGTTATACACTGTCACTTCGCCGGTTTCATAGTTCTCAACGCTTTTGATCTTTCCGATGTCATAATAATAGTTCCACGTGCCTATCTTTTGTCCCTTGTCATCATAGCTTCCTTCAGACTGTAGTTCGCTGTTGTTGAAGAAGTAGACCCATCTGCCAACACGCACATCGTCTTTCTTTTCGCCCAACGCATCAATCAGGCCGTTATCATCTCTCCAAATGGGAACTGGTGTCTGAATGTTGTACTTGGGAGCCGCTAACTTCTGAGCTTTTGTAGAAATCTCTTTATTCAGATTGGTGTACAGTGCCGAAAGAAGTTTCTCATTCTTTTTACGCCATTTCTTGGCCACTTCATTATCGGCTGAAGTGAGTATGTGATAAATAAAGGGTTGTACGTGTTGCTGCTCTTTAATGGTTTTATAGATCGGGAGATAGAAGTTTACCCACTCGTCATTGGTGTTTCCATTTAGCAATGCCAACTGATCAAACAACAGTTCGTATTGCTTTACTACGGCAGCTCCTATGGGAATTTCGGACTTGAAATTTTTATCAAGCGCAATTTTGGCTCGAATAATCTGATCCAACTTATCGCTGGCGTTTGTGCCAAAGGGCGCCATGGAGCCTTCGTCTTGCAACTGATTATCTAAAAATTTATCTATTAATACGAGCCGTGGATTATCGCTATTTTGAATAGCCAAATACATGCCCATGGACAACATGGCGTGCGCTTTGCGTCCTTGCCCCATCGATAACAATGCCAAATTCAAATGCGCGTTGATGCTAAAGGGATTCATTGCCAGAATTTGAAAATAAATCTGCTTCGCTTTTTCGTATTGTTTTTCATCGTAATACTGGCCTGCCTTGCTCATCAGAAGGCCCTGATCGATGGGATATTGACGAGAGGCTTCTTCAAATGAAGCAATCCCCTGATCAAAAGCACCACTCTCGACCAGGCCGTTGGCTTGCGCCCGAAGCACACGTGCCCGAAAATCGATCGGATTTGATAGCACTTGCTGGTAGAGATACAATGCGCTGTCGTATTTTTTATGAGCTGCGTATGCTATTCCCATTCGATACAACATGGTTACATAGTTGGTGTCGCGCTTGGGAATTTTTTTGTATTCCAGAATGGCTTCCTCGTACTTAGCTGAGTCATATAACTCACCCCCTTTATCTAAAATTTCTCCAGAACGAATCAATGGAATTTTTTGAGCCATTGCTTGCACCGACAACAAACAGGCGATCCACCACATACAAATACGCATCATAGAATAAAAAAATTTGTTCCCAAAATAATAAACAAGGCTCTGTTGTAAACGAACCTAAACATAAATATTTTCTCAAAGGGGAGCTCTTCGAGGGGGCTACACTACTTTCCGAATTTTAGTCGGATTACTCAGTTTATAGTCACTGGTTTGACTGTTCATTCGCAGGGGCTTATTCACATATCCCTTTTCATACCGTTTGCTGCGTGCTTCAAACTCAATGCGATCGCCGGGGTTAATCGCTGCTTTCATGAACCCTTGTGTAAAGGTAAACCAAACATGATCTGCTACGACCCGATTGGTTTCTAGTTCCAGAATATTTTTTAACAGAATCGTGTCTTCGCTGTATCCTTTAAAATTCGTCTTTTTACCAATTCGGTCAAAATGGGCCTGGTATCTCTTTCGTTCTCCGTCCGTTTTTGCCAGCTCTTTACGCATAAGCAAAGGTAATTACACTTTGCGAAAAAAGTTGATGGCAGATCATTATCTTTATTCCATTAAATCGCCATTGAGATTACCTCCACTCAACAACATTGATGATGCCCGGCAATGACGGCGCATTGAACTTAAAAAAATATAAACACATGAACCCATATCTTTTATTACTGTTCGCTCTCGTCACATTTACCACCGCTTTCTCACAATCGGCTGAGTATGAAAAACAAAAAGCCGGAAAGCTAAAATCTCCTTCGCCGTTTGAGGCAATCATTAGCCGCGAAGATAACCGTGAACTTGTGTATCAAGACGAATGGGTGGTGGCTTTTGTGCCCATTCGCAAACAAGCACCGGTACATCTCTTGATTGTGCCCAAGAAAAGAATTTACACTATGAATGATGTGGAAGCAGTCGATGCCACCACACTGAGCAGTATGCTGTTGGCCGCTAAAAAGTTGGCGCAACAGTATCAGGTAGATAAAACAGGTTATCGATTGGTGATTAACACCAATGAGAATGCCAACCAAACGGTATTTCACTTGCACATGCACTTACTCGGCGGCATGCCGCTTGGGCCGGCTGTCAGTCAAACATATTCTGAAAAATAAATTAGGCTGCTTGTAATTTTTGAAACAGTTGCCCGACTGATAGGGCTATTGATTCTGAATTATGGCTGTGCAAAAGAAGTCCATTCAAAAAATTCTATCGGTAATTGTATTGCTGATGGCCGGCGCAGCCGCAGGGTATCTGGGTGCCGAATGGGGTATGCAATCGGCTAAGACTGTACTTGGTAGTCATGTAGCCATCTTGTTAGCGTTGTTCATACCGATTTACTTTATAGTGGTCGGGTTTCACGAAGCCGGGCATGTAGCTGCAGGTATATGGAATGGTTTTGAATTTAGAATGTTTGTGGTAGGCCCGTTTCTTTGGGAAAATGAAAATGGCAAACTAAAATTCAAATGGAACACCAACGTGAATGTATCGGGTGGCATGGCCATTTGCCTGCCCAAAGATTCTGAAAACCTAAGCAAACGCTTTTCGCTGTATGCAGCCGGTGGCCCACTGGCCAGCTTGCTTTTTTCGGGTATTGCATTTTCAATTTATTTAGCGCTGAATTATTTAGTAGCCTCGGGTATCACGTGGCTTTCCATTGCCAGTGAAGCAAGCTACATAGCCACGTATTTATCGCTCCTCATTTTTGGGCTGACAGCCCTGCCATTTCACGCCGGTGGTTTTTACTCTGACGGAGCACGCGTAATTCGTTTTTTGCGAGGGGGCGATGTGGCTCGTTTTGATTTATTGCTGTTAAAAATTATCACAGGAAGTGCCAGCGGCATTCGTCCGCGCGACCTATCACTTTCTGAATTGACAGAAGCGAAAGCGTTGGCAGAGCGATTGCAGGCTCCGATGGGTGTGTATCTGCATGCATACCACTACCAAATTGAGTTTGATAACAATGCCATTGAACAAGCAGAAATACATCTGCAAAACTATGTGAAGCTAGCCGATGAGGTGCCGGGGGGAATGCGAAATGCGGTATGGCTAGATGCCGCTTTCTTTTACGCTGCCGCGAAAGAAGACATACAGACGGCAGAACTTTACTGGAAAAAGTTTGCACCTTCCGCCTTGATTCCGAAGGCGATGGTAATGGCTACAGAGGCTGCGCTGTTCTGGTTGAAAAATGACACATCTTCTTTTGAGCAAAAGTATGATGCTGCTGTGCGCGAATTACCCAAGATGCTCGACAAAGGGTTGAGTGTTGCGCTGCGAGATAGATTAGAAGAGCTTCGCAGCCGTGTACCAAAAAGCTTACTCGCTCATCCTGCCGAGCCAATCGGCCAGGCGGTTTGAGTAACCCCACTCGTTATCAAACCACGCTAAGATTTTTGCATGCGTGCCATTCGTAACTTTTGTGAGAGTGCCATCCACCACCGACGAATGTGAATTGCCCAACACATCGGTTGACACGATAGGGTCGAAGGTAATGGAAATACTCTTTTTCATTTCATGATTTGCGTACTGCTGAAACAAGCTGTTTATTTCATCAGCGCTTGCTTTATTTTTCAAAACCACAGAAATGTCGGCCAATGCCCCGCATGGAATGGGTACACGTGTGGACATGGTTTCAATCTTTCCGCGCAAAGCGGGAAAAATAGTTTCGAGCACCGGACGAATATTGACTTCAAATGGAATGATGGAATGTGCGGCTGCTCTGCCTCTGCGCAAACCTTTGTACGGTGCATCGATAAGCTGTTGACGTGTGGTGTAACCCTGAATAACATTGATATGAACGGACTCAATGCCAATGGCCTTCTCAAGAATATGTAAAAGTGGAGCCACACAATTGATGGTACAATCGCCGGGAGAAACGAGTGTTGAAGGCTGTTGATCATTTACACGCCAAATAGTGGAAAGCAAATCTTTCGAATACGTAGTGAGCAAAACTTTTTTTGCCCCTACCGCCACATGCTGCTGCATTTCTGAAGAGTGCGTGAACAAGCCCGTTGCTTCAATCACTATATCGATCGCAAGCTGTTGCCAATTCAGTTTGGAGATTTCCGGTTGTTGTGTGTAAATGATCTCACGGCCGTCAATTGTAAATCCGTTGGTCGTGGGTTGAATCTCGTTGCTGAAAGTGCCGTGGATGGAATCGTACTTGAGCAGGTAGATCAAGTTTTCTTTATGCATCAAGTCATTGACAGCAATCAAGTGATGTAGCTGACCACGCTGGTGCAAAACCCGAAAGAGCGTGCGGCCAATTCTTCCCATTCCATTGATAGCATATCTGCTCATAGTTTCCATTTAGTGAATGCAATTTTACTAAGAATACTGATCGAACGCGATACCTCTTTAATTGTTCGTGTTCGTTGCTCATAAAAACGGTCATTCACTCATATTCCCTAGCTCCCTGCTCAAAATGAGCTAACCACAAAAGCTTCATCTCGTATGTTTACGCAACTAAAACAAAACAAACTCCCTTATGAAAAACTGGATCATTCTTGTCATGGCCTCGCTTACCATTTTAAGCTGCAGCAAAGACGAAACTGTAGCCCCCACTATTGTTGAGTCGCCTCTTAACACATTTTTATCTTCTAAAACAGGTTTAACTTTTGACACCTTTAGTTCTACTTCATACTCGCTGGGTTACGAATTTAAAACAACAGCCGATGGTTCGGTAACCGCGCTGGGTTGCTCTTCCACCGAAGCCGGCACTTTTGCATTGCAACTTTACAAAGTGGACAGTGTGAATAATACCGGAACCTTGGTAGCTTCTGCTTCCATTGATTTAACTGCAAATGACGTTGCCAATCGTAAGTTTAATTATAAAACGCTGGCTCAAAAAGTAGCCATCAGCAATGGTGTTTATTATCGTGTAACGTATTCCGTAGTAAGCAAAACATTCGAGCGGTTGCAGGCATCGAATAATCCATCAATGACTTTTCCAATCACATCAGCAAATAAAAAGGTATTGATCAAACGTGGGGTGTATGGAGCTGTCAGTTCATTTCCAGATCAGTATTGGGATGTATTGTATATGGCTGACGCGAAACTAGAATTTAAATAGCCTCTTACCCTCAAAATAAAAAACCGAAGGCAATCACCTTCGGTTTTTTTTGTTCGGTCGGTTGAAAGTGCACCGAAGGTTTTGGATTTTTTTTATCTTGAAGTCTCAACCCCAAAACCTACTTATGAAATGGCCTTTATGAAACTCCACTTCCAATGAAATATCACTTCGGCCATTCCATGTGACCTTAAACCAAAAATCATAAACTCATGAAAAAAATCCTTTCGTATGCGCTCTTTGCCATTGGTTTTGTTATTGTGGCAATAGTCGGCTTATTTTTTTTCTGTAAAGTTTGCCTTACCGAATGTAGGCCCATCCGAAAATATTACCATACAGGCAACTGCCGAACAAATTGAACGCGGAAAATACCTGGCCAATGCTGTAGCGGTTTGTATGGACTGCCACTCTACCCGCGACTGGTCAAAGTTTTCAGGTCCGTTGAAACCCGGCACACTCGGCCAAGGCGGCGAACGCTTCGATCACAGCATGGGGCTGCCGGGTGTATTCTATTCAAAAAATATTACTCCCGCAGCCATCAGTAGGTATACCGATGGAGAATTGTATCGGGTGATTACTACCGGAGTTACCAAAGAAGGAAGGGCGATGTTTCCGCTGATGCCCTACTTGTACTATGGCAAAATGGATAAGGAAGACATCTATGCGATCATTGCCTATATGCGAACCATTCCTTCCTTGCAACATGAGGTGCCCTCATCGGTGGCTGACTTTCCGGTAAACGTGATTATGAATACCATTCCCGCCAAGGCACAACCACAAACGAAACCTGCGCCCACCGATATGCTTGCGTATGGAGCTTACATGACCAATGCGGCGGCTTGTATGGAGTGTCATACAAAAGTGAACGATCAGGGACAAGTGATTGCTGAAGTTGCATTTGGTGGTGGCCGGGCATTTCAATTTCCAGATGGCTCGGTGGTAACATCACCCAACATTACTCCCGATGCTGAAACAGGTATTGGTAATTGGAGCGAAGAAGCTTTTGTGCAACGATTCAAAGCCTACGCGGATAGTTTGTATGTTAGTCCCGCTGTGGCGAAAGGAGAATTTCAAACCGTGATGCCATGGACGATGTATGCGCAAATGAAGAAAGAAGATCTGGTGGCGATTTACAATTATCTCAAATCGGTGAAGCCCATTCATGAGAAAGTAGTCAAGTTTACGGCAGCGCGTTGATGACAGAATCACTGCGTGCTCACAACCTGAAGCACGCAGCGATTTTATGGATTGCTAACTTTTTTTGGTGCCCGCCAAATTAGAATGTAGCTTGCGCCCGAATTACGAATCCTATGAGCACAACTAAGATTATTATTAACAACAACGGTTCCATTAAAGTAGAGGGCGATTTTGAAATTGTAGACAGCCAGGGCAACGCCTATGGCTTACAGGGTCGCACAGTCATTGGTCTTTGCCGATGTGGTCTCTCTGCCAACAAGCCCTTTTGCGATGGTTCGCACAAAGAAAAATTTACCCATCAGGCCACGGCTTTTGAATTGCCTCCACGCAAAGTCTAACAACCTAAGCCAATCGATTAACTCAAATTAAGAATGAAGAAAATTGTAGAAGCCCGCAAGCTGCTGGGTGTCGATAAAGATATTGACTTGAAAGAATTGAAGTCTATCTACCGCACATTCATGAAAGATTGGCACCCTGATAAGTTTCATGACAACCCGCAAGGCAAACATGAGGCCGAAGAGAAAAGCAAAACTTTTATTGAAGCCTACCATTTGCTGGTGAGCATTGCTCCGGAAACACACGCACTGCAAGCCGAGCAATACACCCAAAGCATTACCACTTCGCGTATTGCTGATTTTCAATATAAATCGCAGACACTGCAAGTCAATTTTGTGGATGGCAGTTGCTATGAATATTTTGGACTGCCCAAAAATATCTATCAAAAGCTGGTAAATTCAGACACACCCGATCGGTTTGCCCGAAGACACATCTATCATTCGTATGTCTATCGCAAAGCCAGCAAAGCAAACGAAGAGTAAGTACGATTTTACCATGGTGCCTTGCTTTTTGGTGGCGGTCAGGTTCAGTCGTTTGATCGAATTCTTGCTGTGAATGCAAGTTTATTGGCTGGAAGTCAAAAAAAGTAATTCCAAAAATCATTAGTATTGGCCATTGTTCAACCCCAAAAAGTTTACACCATGGCAAAAAAGAAGAAAAAAGTATTGCGCTTCCGCGGAAATGAAGGAGGCGCAGTGGATGAAAAGTTGGTAAAAAAATGGATCCAACAGCATGAAGACCATCATGTAACCAAAGCCCATTTCTTTGGTCGCGAGATCATCGAAAAAATATTGGGTCAGCCCGACTGTGTGGGCATTCGGATCTACTACGCACTTGATGACGAAGGCCAAAAACAATTGATATTAGTCGGGTCTGATGAAAAAGGAAATAACCAATGGCCGAGCACGAAAACCAATCAAAGAAAAGGATTGATGGGAGATGGCGGGGCTAACATAACAGCTGATAAATCTATACCGTGTCCTCCAAATTGTCCTCCAAGTTTGTAATAGATTTTACAATTAAACTACTTCTTAATATACCATTGTTTTGTGCCTTGGTGCTTTTGTGGCAATTATCGCAAGCTTTAACTACCGCTTAGCACCAAGGTTACTAGAATAAAGAAGCTTAAAACACAATTAGTATAATGCAATCTGACTATAAAGTATTTTGGTTTTTTGCTTATGTCTCAATCTTCTCCTCGTTACTTCCAATTGGGTTTGGAATTATCCAATTTAAAAGCCGTAGCTATGAGCTAAAATTACTTTGTATCCTTTCGTTTGTAGCTTTTTGCTTAGAAATTTTCTCTCTGAAAAAGCCGGTTTTTGCTAATGAAGCAACAAACTCCTATCTAATAATTGAGTTTGGCATTCTAATTTTAATCTATGCGAAATCGTTAGAATTGTTTTCAAAAGCTAAAGCCTTCATTTTAACTACTTTCCTTTTATATATTGGGCTTTTTATTACCGAACTTTTACAGAGTTCAAAAGTCGAGATGAATTCATACACACTCACTTTTACTTCTTTACTGTTCATCGTCTTCGGAGTCCGATACTTTTATCTCCTGATACGCGATTTACCTACAGACAAAATTCAACAACTGCCCATGTTTTGGCTAAACACCGGTGTGCTCATCTACTTCGCAGGCGGCCTTTTTTTATTTGCCATGCGCAATTATTTGATATCTACTTTCCAGGATGACCAAACTATCTATTGGACTTTCCACAATTTTTTGAATATTGGTAAAAACTTACTCTTTGCAATTGCCTTATGGCAGGACCTTCGGAAACCCAAGCCTATCTGATCTTTGCCGTTGGCACGGTGGCCATGCTATTTATGGCAGGGGCTATTATCATTTTTGTTTCGTTCTATCAAAAGCGCATGCTCAATGAGCAGCTGCGCCGACAAGCGATGGAGGCTGACTATCAGCGAAAGCTACTGGAAGCACAACTGGAGTCGCAAGAGCGCGAGCGTGCGCGGGTTTCAAAGGACTTGCATGACGATGTAGGCCTTATGTTGCAAGCGTTGCGCACCACCACTTTAGCCGTTATCCATCAGGCACCGGAAGAAGACCGGCAGGAGGTACAGCAGATGGTTTCCGAAATTACCGAGTCGGTTCGAAGAATCTCCTGGGATTTGATGCCCTCTAGCCTAGAGCGATTTGGCCTGACGGAAACGATCGATGAGCTTTGCACCCGACTGAATAAGCGCGGGTTGCCAGTACACTTCAGCCTGACCGGCGTATCGCAAGCACTCAGCAAACGAAACGAAGTACTGCTTTACCGCATGACACAAGAAATGGTGAACAATGCCTTAAAGCATGCCAAAGCCGCTGCCATCGATGTTAACTTACAGTGGACCGAGGATCAACTGCAGTTGCAAGTGACAGACAATGGGGTTGGCTTTGAGCTACCCACCAGCGTAAACTACTCGCCCATTGGTAGCGGGTTGGGTTTACTTAGTTTGAAAAGTCGTGCGGATTTATTGAATGCACAACTTACCTTTGAAAAAAACTCACCCTCCGGCACACGCATATCTGTAAAATTCCCTATCCCTCATGGCCAAAATTGATGTTTGTATAGTTGATGATCATCAGATTTTTCGCAAAGCCATGCAGCGGTTGCTGAAAACCTTTAAACGAGTCAACGAGGTATTGGAGGCCGAAAATGGTCAGGCTTGCCTGCAACTACTCAAGCAACATCAGCCACAAGTATTGTTGCTTGACTTAGAAATGCCCGTGATGAATGGGGTGGACTGTGCCGAAGCCGTCTTAAAAAAATACCCCGATATAAAAATCATCATCCTGACGATGCATGACAGCGAAAAGTATATGCTCTATCTGATGGAGATGGGCGTTCATTCTTTTCTCTTAAAAAATACCGGGCCCGAAGAATTGGAAATGGCCATCACTCAGGTAGTCGACAATGATTTCTATCACAACGAATTGCTGAATAGTGTGCTGCGCAAAGGAATTCACCAGAACGGTATAAAAGTAGAAAAGCCGGCATTCGTCAAACTGGCCGATCTGACCGAACGCGAACAAGAAGTGCTGCGCATGATTTGCCGTGAAATGAGTGTGAAAGATATGGCCCTGCAACTGGGGGTGGCTACCAGTTCCGTGCAAACCTACAAGACCCGCATCATGGCCAAGTTGGGCATCAAAAACACCATTGGATTGCTTCGCTTTGCCCTCGAAACCGGGCTGATTTTATAAACCCCGCTTGTCGCTTTTTCGCTACAAACTTGTCGCTTTTTTGCGACAAGCCGTTTTCAAAAACTCTTAAATTCGCTCAAATTCGCACTTTTCAAAATGACCGATTTTTCAGCGCGCCAAAATCAAAATTCCTTTTTACAATAGTCTGCATCTTCGTTACGGTTTAGGGTTTTTTTAATCACGTACAGATGAAGGTATTGGTAGTTCACCGGCAGGAAGACGTTCTCGACAGCATCACACAGCAGTTGGCAAAGTGGCATGTAGAAACACATAACAACGGACTTGATGCTCTGTTGGCGGCGCGCGTTGAAGCATTTGATTTAATCTTATGCGGCAAAGACCTGCCGGTGGTTACCGGTATCGAAATGATTCGCTCACTGCGAAACTTTGGGTTAAATAAACTCACCCCCGTGATCTTACTGGCCGATGGAACGGAAAGCAAAGAGCACGCGCGTATTTACCAAATGCTCAACGTCAACTTACTGACGATGACTGAAATTGAAGAAATGAAAAACCTCCAAATAGAATGAATACAGTTGCTCCCCCGGCCAACTACACCTATCAACTTGGCTTACTCCACTTTGTTCACGTGCTGATGGCTGCCGATGGCATCATACACCACCGCGAGCAAATGGTGCTGGAAGAAATTAAACGCGAAGAAAACATTTCAAGTGAATTGTTTGAAGAGTTTCGCTATTCCATTGCCGGTAAAAATGAGTTGCAGGTATTTCGTGAAGGTGTTGAATTTCTCAATACCGCCACTGATCAGGAGCGCCTATGTGCGCTGGTACACTTATATCAACTGTCAGAGGCCGATGAGAATATTCACGAAGAGGAAGTACGCTTTTTATTTAATTCGCTGAAGCAAACCAAGGTTGATTTTGAAGACGTGGTGCTTGCTTCGCGACTAGCAAAAAGCAAAAAATTGTAACAGCCGCACCAGGGGTGTGAAATGAGTGTGGACGGTCGGCTGAAAGTCGGGCAAAAGGCAAACTGTATATACTATGTCACACTCCTCTTCACGGGTTTGGGTACCGGATGTGCCTGACCATCGCGAAAAGCGTTTTGAAGCTTCGCGAAAAATTTTACGCAAACTTCCTTCCAGCGTAATCTTTATCAAGTTCTGCCACCCGGTTTACACACAGGACCACATGAATAGCTGCACGGCTCATGCCATTGGTGCAGCCTATTTGAATTTCTTTATCAAAATCCGATTACTGTATTTAGTCCCTCGGCTCTATTCGCCTTACATCACAATTACCTGCTTTTTAACTAAATCAAACTAATGATCTATGCCTACCTTTAACCAACAACTAGCGCAAGAATATCAGCAATTATTTAACACCTGCGTTATCAAGGACAGCAAGTATGCTGAAATCGATCTTTTGATCAACAAAATACTGGCAGGCCGTTCACGCTACGAAAGCATAACGAATGCCATCGGTGTGCCCTGGTACGTTACGGGAATTTTACACACCATGGAATGCGCCAACCGATTTACAACGCATTTACACAATGGCGATCCGCTTACAGCACGCACCGTTCGAGTACCTGCCGGTTATCCCAAGACGGGCACTCCTCCATTTACATGGGAAGCCAGCGCGATTGACGCCCTCAAGCTAAAGTCACTTGACAAGTGGACGGACTGGAGCTTACCTGCCATCTTGTTTCAATTTGAGCGTTACAATGGATTTGGCTATCGCCCCCGTGGCATTCACTCGCCCTACCTTTGGAGTTACTCCAATCACTATGGAAAAGGAAAATTTGTAGCGGACGGTCTCTTCGATGAAAAAGCAATCTCCCGGCAATGCGGGGCCGCCGTGTTATTACGAAGACTAAGTGAAAAACACATTGCAGTGATCGGCGAACTGGATGTAATTACACAAATCAAAACGCTGGCCACCTCGGTTGCCTATGCACCCAATACCTACAAAGCAGATGCCGCTAAATTACAAGAGCTTCTTAACCGCGTAGGGCTAACGTTACGCGTAGATGGAAAGGCAGGAATAAATACCTCGAATGCCTTTTTTGCGCTAACGGGCAAGTATTTGAAGGGAGACCCTCGACCATGATCGAACCTATTTACTTTTTAGTGATTATATAAAATGAAGCAACCTGAAAATCAATCCATGCAACCCTGGGAATATCTGGAAGAGCAACACCGCACCTCATTCAATCGCGAATATGTGGCCTGCCACGAACCTCATGAATTTAATTGGCTGGTAGAAAACGTAATGCATGTATTGCCACATTTTCGCAAAAGTGTGGTGGAACGATCTATCGAAGAAGTATGCCAGGCCATGAAAAGTACCCCCCGCAAACGCGCTGAGTTTTTTCAGCGCTTGCACGTAACGCTGGAAAACCATAAATTATCTACGAAAGAGATTTTGAAGAAGGTAGGGAGATAGGGTGATCTGCTTTTCGGATGTTAATTCTGAGAAGATTAGATGCGTAAATGGAGTTGAATCAGCTACTAAATCAAATTTAGATGAACCCATATGAGTTTTAAGCACGCTTGTTTTATAAGCTACCGGCATGGCCAGGGAGAATTGGTGAGTGATTTTCTCGATCAATTTACGAATGCACTTGAAAGTGAACTGAAGATGCATTTGGCTGAGGATATTTATTTAGATCAACAACGATTACATGCTGGCACCATTCTAAATCCCTCCCTTGCATTAGCCCTATGCGAAAGTGTATGTATGATCATGATTTATACACCTCGTTACTTTGCAAGCGACAGCACCTATTGCATTCGAGAGTTTCTGGCCATGCAAGCGGTAGAAAGCCAAAGAACCCAGCTTGTAAAAGCACCTACTCAAAAAAGCTTCATCATTCCTGTAGTGCTTCGTGGGAACGAAAATTTTCCCAATCAAATTTTTGGCCAGAGTCCCGTGATCTATGCAGACTTTAGCCGATTTACACTCAGTGATCGGAAGATCATACGAAACACCGTGCATTATGCCGAAGTTAAGAAAATAGCGAATCACATTGTGTCCATGTTCCACCTCTTGTCTTCAAAACAGCCTTGCAAAGATTGCGCTCAAATGGATTTTCCAAATGAATCTGCGGCGTTAAGCTGGCTTCAAACAAATTTTGGACCATCCAAAGAATCATTCCCTTTCAGAAACTATTAAGAATTATGGGGTCGATCATCACGTTTTATTCTTACAAAGGTGGTACTGGCAGATCCATGGCACTGGCCAATGTCGGCGTTTTGCTATCTCGTTCAAATCGTAAAATCCTCCTCATCGATTGGGATTTAGAGGCGCCCGGCTTACACCGTTACTTTGATGGACTATTTCAAGATGAATCAATTGAATTAAAACCCGGCTTAATCGACTACTTTACACAAATTCAATCCAATGTAGACAATACAAGACGTTCGTATGAAGAAACAAAAAGAATCATAGACAACATCCATCTGGATGAGTTCATCCTTGAAACAACTATTCCTCATCTTTCCATTATGAAAGCAGGGGCATTTGACGATATCTATCCACAAAAAATTAATACTCTTAAATGGGAAACTCTATTTCAAAATGCAGAGGGCTTATTCAGTTTATTTCAGGAACTGTTAAAATCCAAATTTGATTACATTCTTATTGATTCACGAACCGGTTATACAGATTCCAGCGGTATCTGCACGATGATCTTGCCAGAAAAAGTGGTGCTTGTGTTCACTCCGAATTCACAAAGTCTTAATGGTGTGGTAGAACTTATGAAACGAGCAAGTACCTATCGCTTGCAATCGAATGATTTGCGCTCGTTGTTGTTTTATCCATTACCCTCACGCATCGAAAATGCTGAAAAAGAATTACGCGAAAAATGGCGAACCGGAAAAAACGGGTATCAACCAACCTTCGAAGAAATCTTTAACAAAGTCTATGAGATAGACAAAATCGATCTCAATCATTACTTTAATGAAGTGCAAATACAGCACGAACCCAAGTTTGCTTATGGTGAACAGATTGCCGTTCTAAATGAAAAATCCAAAGACAGGCTTTCGCTATCCGAGAGTTATAATAAATTTCTTAGTCGTCTTATTGGTCCCGAAGATATCTGGTCATCGAAAGCAACAAACACAAAGAAAATCTATGTATCGTTTGAGGAAGATGTGATCACCTTCGCCAACAATTTAATCATACAGTTGGAGGTAGCCGGTTATGTTGTTAAAAAGCAATCCGATCTTGAAGCTGGTACTACCGGGTTAAGTTTCTCTAATTTTTCCAAAGCGATCAGTGAATCAGACATCATCATGCCACTAGTATCCGAAAAATACCTCGGGTCACGTTTCTCCAAACTAGAAATGTCCATCTCCTTGGAGCAAAAAAGACTATACTCAAAAATCATACTACCCATAAAAATGGCTCCGCGCATGCCCGAAGAAATAGCTTCCGAAGATTTCGTAGAAGGCCGAGATCGGAATATTGCAAGAGTAATTCGTATTGTCAATCAAAAATTAAATCGAATATCCATAAACTCTAACGAAGCCACTATGATTCCACACGAATGGTTACAATTTGCTCCCACTCCTCGTGCACTAGCACCCGGAGAAGCGTGGCACGTCTTTCTTTCCTATCGCTCCATCAATCGCCCGTGGGCACTCAACCTATACGACATCTTCACCGAACTTGGATTTAAAGTATTTCTGGATCAATACGTGTTAAAAATCGGCGATGTATTAGTCACTCGTCTCAATCAGGCGCTCGATTCAAGTCAGGCAGGTGTGCTCATTTGGTCGAGCGATGCAAAAGATTCCGCATGGGTGATGGAAGAGTACGCCACTCTCGAAACAAAATCTAAAAACAACAACCGTTTTTTCTTTGTACCTGTTAAGGTGGATAGTACTCAACTACCCGCCTTCGCGAACAACAAAATCTTCGTTGATTTCTCCAACTATCCGGATGGACCCAACGGTGGAGACCTTCTCCGGCTCTTGCATGGTATTGTAGGGCAGTCGCTGTCACCAGAGGCTGTACAATTTGCCAGTCAGCAAGATGAACAAGCAAAGCTGCTCATTGCACAGATCAAAGCAGCCGTTAAAAATAAACAACCCCAGCGGTTGCTTGCCCTGTTTCAAGAAGGCGCTCTTCCTTTGCGCTCATCACCATCGCTGGGCTGTGCCATTGTAGAGGGACTCATTAAATTAAAGAACAACGATGAGGCGTTGCAGTTGGCTGATAAAATTATAACTCAGTTTCCCAAATCCATACGTCCTAAACAGTTGAAGGGCTTGGCCCTTGCACGCAGAGGGAAGCCCGGTGATTTAGAACATGCACAAGAAGTACTGGGCACCTTGTATTTGCAGAACAATCTCGATCCGGAAACGATGGGCATTTATGCCCGCACATGGATGGATCGCTACCAACAATCCAACGACCTATACGATTTACGCCAATCGCGCGACTTATATGCCGAAGCATTTGAACGTTCACCTGATGATTATTACACGGGCATCAACGCGGCAGCAAAAAGTATTTTCATTGGTACAGATGAGGATGTTGCCAAAGGTATGGAGTATGCCAGTCGGGTGGAGAAACTGGTGGGAACCACTGCCACACCCGATGACTACTGGAAAACAGCCACCGTTGCCGAGGTTCTGTTGATTCAAAAAAAGTATGCCGAAGCCGCGGCCATGTATGCCAGCGCTATCGGGTTTGCCCGCGGCGAGCGCGGCAGCATTGAGTCTAGCCGCCTGCAAGTAAAACGCCTGCTAGAAAAATTGCAGCCATCGCAGCAAGAGTCAAAGAGTGTGCTGCGTGTTTTTGATTAATTCTAATACATCAACTTTAAAAAATCTTCCCATGACCACTGACGATCAACTGCAGACCCGAGCACTGGAAATACTTCGAAAGAGCGGTAGTGGATGTAGCGTGGATGAGCTGCTGGATGTGGCTCTTGCATTAAAAAAGAAAAGCCAGTTTAGTTTGGCTAATCGGATTTTTGGGCTTGCCCGTGTATTAAACTTATCTGAAAAAGATAAAATTTTTGTCAATCAGCAGTTTGCTTTATGCACCTACAAAGATGTAGACCAGCCGTTGGATGAGCGTCTGGATGCAGCACTGTTTGCATTAATCGAGGGTGCAGATCTGAAGACTACGACCAACGGAGAAACGCTATCGTTAGCCGGAGCCATCTACAAGCGAAAATGGGAAGCAAACGGAATTCAAAAACAGCTTGAACTTGCCTGGCATTATTATCACAAAGCTTTTGATCATAATCAATTTGCGGATGATGGATATGCGGCCATCAATGCAGCCTACATGCTTGATCTGTTGGCATATCAACTCAACATAGGTATCGATGACGATCGCTTGCAACAACAAAAAGAAGAGTACCGTGCGCAGGCAAAAGATATCCGCGAGAAAATTGTCAACACGCTGGGGGCTCAACTGAAAACTGTTTCAACACTCAATTGGTGGCAATGTGCTACTATGGCCGAGGCGCATTTTGCGTTGCAACAATTTGAAGAATCGAAAGTATGGTTGCGCCGCGGGCTGAAACCAAAAGACGAAACCGATTCAGCAGAATCTAAAATAGAAATAGCGGACTGGGAGTTGGAAAGCACCTGCCGTCAATTCTCACAAATTGCAGTGATGTACGGCTGGATGGATACGAGCAAGCCCACACAATCACAAGCATGGAAAGTATTGCGTGAGCTGTTTCAATCACCCGAAGATGAAGTAGCAGCACTTACCACTTCCTTTTCCGGTAAATGTGGCATCGCCTTATCCGGGGGTGGTTTCAGAGCTGCACTTTATCATATTGGTGTGCTGGCGAGGTTGGCCGAAGTGGATATGCTGCGCCGAATAGAAGTGATTTCATGTGTCTCGGGCGGCTCGATTCTGGGAGCCTACTACTATCTGAAGTTGAAAGCGCTGATGGAACGAAAGGTAGATGCCGACATTCAAAAAGAAGACTATCAGAAACTGGTGGAAGAGATTGCCACTGATTTTTTAGTTGGTGTGCAAAAGAACATTCGCATGCGGGTGTTGACCGACTTGTATGCGAATTTTAAAATGATGTTCTTCAAAAATTATTCGCGCACCAACCGCCTTGGCGAGTTGTACGAAGAAATTTTATACCAGCCCCTTCTTGGCAGTAAGTCTGACATTTTCATGCACGACTTGAAAATATTTCCACTCATTTCGGTGGGAACAAATTCATTTGAGCTAGACAAAGCCTTTAACCCGAAGTATCACAATTGGCGAAGGAAAGCAAAAGTGCCCATGCTCATCCTGAATGCAACCACGCTCAACACCGGGCATAATTGGCAGTTTACCGCCACCTTTATGGGAGAGGCTCCTTCCAGCATTCAAAAAATTGATGGCAACTATCGCCTGCGCCGGATGTACTATAAACCTGAAGAGAAAGTGCCACGCACCATTCGCCTCGGGTATGCGGTGGCTGCGTCTTCGTGTGTGCCCGGCATGTTTGAGCCACTCGCTCTGTCTTCGCTGTATCCGGATAAAACTGTGCGCCTGGTAGACGGTGGCGTTCATGATAACCAGGGTGTAACCGGATTGCTCGAGCAAGATTGTAGCGTTATGCTGGTCAGTGATGCCAGCGGGCAAATGGGTTCTATCGATCATCCTGCAAAAGGAATATTAGGTGTGCTTCCACGCGCCAATGATATTTTGATGGAGCGGGTGCGGAATGCCCAATACCAGGATTTAGAAAATCGATTTAAGCAAGGACGCTTGAAAGGTTTTTTGTTTGTTCATCTCAAGCTGGGCCTTGATGTAGAGTTGGTAGATTGGGTCAACTGCGAAGATCCGAAGCAACAGAACGTGCAAGCAAACCCCATCACCGACTATGGAATTCAAAAAAAAGTGCAACGTCAAATAGCGGCTATTCGCACCGACCTTGATTCCTTCAACGAAACGGAAGCCTTTGCGCTGATGACGAGTGGCTATTTAATGACCGACAAAGAATTTTCTAAGCTGCTGCTAACGGGTACAGCAAGTGAAAAATCAAAATGGAATTTTCTTGACATTGCCGATGATCTGAAAACTAAAGACACATCACCAACAATAAGCAAACTGTTAGACGTTGCCTCTGAGCGTTTTTTAAAAGTATGGCGCTTGAATAAGCTACTTCAGATTTTAGGCTTTGCAGTAGCCTTCGCCGTGCTTGGATCTCTGCTACTAAAGTTGGTAAACATATTCACGACACAAGCCAACACTACTCTCCTGAGCGTCGGGCAAGTAGGTGAAGCGGTTGTGTTTAGTGCCATCACACTGTTGGTAGGTAAATGGGTAGTGCGGTTAATTCGAATTGAAAACACGCTTATGCGCTGGGCAACCGGCATTGGACTGTTTACACTCGGCTGGTTGATTGCCTGGATACACCTGTTGATTTTCGATCCGATTTATTTGATGATGGGACGAAAAAGAAAATCATAGTTAACAAAATTGAAATTGCCAAGTCAACCAAAATACCAAAACTAAAAATGCCAAAAGGCAACGTATGAATTAAGCCTTACTTCAAATAACCTATCCAACCTGCTATCACCAACCAAACCAATCAACCTATGGAAGACTTATCAAAGATTTTTAATCCGGTGCCTGAGTTGCTCCGTGATAAAAAACTAAAGGAAAAAGATTTACTCACCAAGCCCACCGAGCTAAAACCTGAGCAATCCTACCCCATCGATATGGGCGATGTTACTTTTTCTATCGGGATGCAAGAAAAGCTGAGTGTTCAATTATTCAACGATGAAAATGATGAAGACCCCGAAGGCTTTATTTCAGCTTCTGCATCCAAGCCCATTCAGTTCAACCCGGCCTCACAAGCATATTTAAAATACCAATTTGGCTTAGTGCCCAAAGCCAATGTCTCAGGAACTGTAAATGATTTGGGTTTTAACTTAGAGGCAAGCGCATCTGTGAAAACGGCGTATTACAAATCGCACGCTAACACGGAAATTATCAGTCAGGCGTTTAAGACGGATATTTCACGTATTGCTACTATTTTCAAGTGGAAAGATATTAAAGACTTAGCGATTGGTGATGCGGTTTCGTTTCAGGCAGGTGGCACGCTAAGCGCCGGTTTAAAGATAAGCTGGTCCAATATTTTTTCGCAAAGTATGAGCGCGCTTGCCAGTACGCTTCCCAAACCAATTACACTGGACATTAAGTTAAGTCCCGAACTCGCCGCCAGTTTTCAAATTACAGTTTCGGATGAGTTCTCGTATTTCATCAAGCGCGTGCAAGCGAATCAGCTTCTCATTTCGGTCAGTAAAATTCAAAAGACAGATACAAACAGCAGCCTAGGTGTTTCGGTATCTGCCTCGTTGACTTCCAGCGATGTGACAAAGCCATTGAATGATCTGACAGATGAAGTGATTCAGAGCATCACAAAATATTCAAAGTCGGCAATCGATAAAGCCATTGAAGCTGGCAAGAATAATTCGGCATCGAGTTCGCAAAAAACGCTGCTGGATGAGGTTGCTAGGTTGTTTGGTCTTTCGGGTGCTGCGGATTTACCTGCGAAAGTAGAAGAACAACTAAAAAAATTGGGCGATAGCCTAAAAGACAGTATTAAAAAGACAGCCGAACTAAATGCGAAGCTTTCCTTCACCTATCAATACGAACGCATTCAGGAAGACAAAGAGTTGCTGTTGATGGAAATTCCGGATGACACACTGAAAAGCTCTCATCCCAAGCTACTTCGGTTTCAACTGAGTGAATTCTTAAATCTATATATCGATGGTAAACTGACCGGTGCCACGCTGAAGTCATACATCAATCAAACTTCACTCATCATTAAAAAATCGTGGGGATTTGGACTGAAGTTATTTGGCAATGAGTTACTCAAGAGCAAAGATTTTGACACACTCAAGTCCACCGAAGAAACCAATGCGCTGCGCATTCACAACGGCCATAAGAAAGTTAATCAACAGCGGGGAGTAGGCTACTCGTGGAAACTGGGAAAAGGAGAAGGTAAATGGTTGACCGAGTTAAATGCGCGTATGCAAAACTACTCAGTAGGATCTGATCCTCTCTTCTCAGAGGTAACCCTTTCGTGGTATCTCAACATGGCTGTGAAAGATAGCCGGGTCAATGAAGATGACTTGCGAAGGTATTTGGATATGGCCGTGCTGTGGGGCGCGGTGCAGCAACGCGATGTAGATGCGGTCGTTCAAAAATATTTGCCCGCCATCAAAGGCAAGAGTGCGACATTTGAATCGAAACTCATTCTTTCCGAATTCGCCACCCGCACCATCATTCAACAAGCCGGAGCGCACCAATGGAATAAAACAAATGAAGAATTGCTGGCACGCTCATTGGCAGCAGCGCTTCGCTACTCAGCAGATCATCCCCTCCGTGCCGATGTTTCTGCACGCGAAGAAGCCTATGCACCACTCTGGCTCGATTATCTCCGCGATCACAATCAAGTGACAAGAACTCTGGCTGCCAAAGCGTATGAAAGGCTGCGACATCTGCCGCACATCGATCCGATGTTATTAGATCGTGAGGAGAATGCAGGCAACAACAATCAAGGTTTTTGTTTTGCCGATGTTGTTTACACGAATCCACCCTTCACGGCCTGTCAGTTGCTCATTAAAGGTCTGAGTGATTTAAGCAGCAAGATCAACCAAAATGCGCCGCTCGCCAATCACTTTATCGATGCCACCAGCTTGCTTACGGCAACCGCCGAGCAATCGTATTTTGTACGCACACTGGGTTCATTCCTGCACCGCTATGCCAAACAAAATAGTTTGCTAACCAAAGAGGTACAGCGTGTGTTTACCATTACCTATCAGGAAGGCAATGCCGAACAAGTAATTAATGTTTCTATCATTTAAACTGAAAATAGTATGGGTCATTTACAAAAAACATACGACAGCGTGATTGGCGGAGCCAAAATTCAGGCAACCTGGTACGAGGATAAGAAAAAAACTATCAGCAAAACATCGCGCGAACTCAGGCGCTGGTCAATTATTTTGGTCAGCTTTGGTGGATTGTTTCCGTTACTGGGTGCTGCTTCCAAACAAGACATCTTTGGTGTGGATGTCACCAATTGGGGTTACATCGCCATTGCATTAGCCGGTACGCTGTTATTATTAGATCGGTACTTTGGCTTCTCTTCCGCCTGGATTCGCTACACAACCACCAAGCTAGAAATTGAAAAGCTGATCAAAGAGTTTGAAATTAAATGGGTGATGGAGGTAGGCGATGCCGATGTAAACACGCTGGATCCTTTGAAGATGAAGGAGCTAATGAAATCGCTCCTTGATTTTTCAAACCTGATCGCAGAGTTGGTGAAACAAGAAACTAACGCGTGGGCAGTAGAGTTTCAGAATAACATTGCTGAACTCCAAAAATCCATCAATTCCAAATTGCAATCGAGTATGCCGGGAGCCATTAAAGTATCGGTTGTGAATACGAAAAATCTCACTTCATTGGTGCTGCGTCTTGATCAACTTTCGAACATACCCATCACGGGCAACATGGCACTGATTCAAAATGTGTCTCCCGGGTTTCACAGTGTAACCATTTCAGGAAAAGGGACGGATGGGCAAACCATCGTGATCGGCGATGAGGCTACTGTTGAGGCCGGCAAATTGGTATCTGTCGAATTAAAGTTGAGTTAGTTTACCCTAAATTAAAGAAACCATGCCTTACTTTGATTTCCACATTCACCCTACACTAAAAAGTTTATTCAGCAACCCTACCAAGAGCCCGTGGGATAAACTTGACACACGCACGATACCGCCATTATTACGATTGTGTACCGATTTTCCGTACATACTACAATCGCAGGCCAATTTGAATCAATTGTGGAACAACGAATGTCACTTAGTGTGCATTGCGTTGTATGCACCCGAAGTGAATTTAATGGCCAGCGAACTGATTCTGAAACAAGCAGACGGACCGCTGAAGGAATACCTGAATCACGAAAAAATACAAAATATCATTAACGGCAACCCAAAGCCGTACGACCTGGTGGTAAACGATGATTTGGTGACGCTGCTGCATCCCGAACGATTTGGTATCACGAACAAAAAAATAGTACCACTCACCAAAGCGAGTGATTACGATCCAAACAGTACGGATACTATTTATGTGGTATTTTCAGTAGAAGGTTGCCATACACTGGCCAACACAGCCAAGTTAGCCAACATCACCAAAGAAGAGGTCATTCAAAACATCGATGATCTGTCAACAAAAATTCCGGTGCTGGCTATTAACCTTACGCACATGGAGCAATCACCGTTATGCAATCATGCGTATGGAATGCAGTTTCTCAAAAGTGATTTCTTCAAGCCAACGGGTCGAGGGCTCTCGTCGGCGGGTGCTGAAATTGTAAAGCACTGTTACCAAAACAAAATCATGATCGATGTAAAGCACATGAGCCTGACAGCCCGCCAGCAACTTTACAATTTGAGAAGGGGGCCCAACTTTACAGCCATCAACCAACCACTCATTTGTACACACGCAGGATTCACTGGTATTTCTGTCGCCGAGATTCCCGATTATATCTATGAGAACAAAAATTTTTCAGGTGAGGATTTTGGTTTAATTTATCTAGGCAAGCCCTCACTGTATTGCACAAGCCCGCGGCCCTCATTCAATCCATCCAGCATCAATTTATTTGACGAAGACATTGTTGAGATAGTGAAGTCGGGTGGAATGATTGGGTTAAGCTTAGACAAACGCATTTTAGGTTATGCCGATCCGGAGGGCAAACAGTTGGCTGAGCAAAATACCTATCCCTTGGAGGCCGAATATTTTTCGCTCAAAGAGCGAGCCATCTACTTTAGTAAAGATGAATTTGCGAAAGCCTTTGACAAGAATAAGTGCATTACAAATGCGGAAGTAGAGCAGGCCGGCCCGGTAAATCCGCTGCTGGGCGAATATCATCTAAAACATTTTATGGGTCATATCATCCACTTAATCAAAGTGGCGCAAAGGGCAAATCTGGATGTAGACCAGGTGCTCAAGCAAGTATGCATCGGCTCTGACTTCGATGGGTTGATAAATCCCATTTGGATTTGCGATACCATGGATGAGATGGTTTATTTCCGCGAGCACTTCGAAAGGCGTTTTGTTTCATTCGCCCATGATTGCTCCGTTGCTCTTCCCGCTTCTTTTGACATACATACCTTTAGCCACCAACTCTTTTATAAAAATGGAAAAGACTTTGTGTTGAAGAGATTGCAGGAATTGAATCCGTGATATTTCGAAGTGGAGCACATCGAGTTTTTATTGGATGCTTTTGCGCAAATCCCTAAAGTAGGGAAAATCAAAAGCTCGGTTGAAGAAGTTAAGCAAATAGTAGAAAATGATATGATTGGGTAACAGCATTTTACCCATGCTACTAAAATGTTTGAATTGACGCTCACGAAATTTTTCTTATAAACTTTTAACAACGAAAAATGGAAAGCGAAAAAAGAGACTTTTTTATAAGTTTCAATAGTAAAAATAGAAAATGGGCTGATTGGGTTACCTATCAGTTGGAAAGGAAAGGGTATTCTGTGTTCTACCAACATCACGATTTTACTCCTGGGTCTGATTTTATGGAATTAATCAATACTTCATTAACAAATACTAAAGCCACCATTGCTTTATGGTCAAAACATTACTTCAATTCAAAATTTGCAACGTTAGAATCTACAACTGCTCTGCATCAAAGTATTTCTAGTGATTTAATCCGACTTATTCCCGTGCGGTTAGAGGAATGTGAGGTTGATCCCATTTTTATAAATAGAGTTTACATCGACTTAGTTGGGCTTAAAGATTTTGAGGCACAAAAGGTTCTAATTGGAGGCATAGAAGCTGCTTTGAATAAAATTAAGAAATCAACCAAAATCATTAAGCAGGCGCCAAAGTTTCCGCCCTATATTGAAAATGAAGAACTGAGAAATGAAGTAACCAAACCGAAAAGCTTTTCGTTGGACGGCCCCCTTCGAATTCTTTACGCTGGGTCAAAAAAATCATCAGGTCTAAGTCTGGATGCTTCTTTTGAAAAAATTGAAACAGGTATTAACAGTCACATTAAAAAAGGAAAAATCAAGTTCATTAAAAGCCTCAACCTTAATACTGCGAATATTTTTGATGTATTGTTAAAACATAAACCTCACGTCTTTCATTTTTCAGGAAAGCAAGATGGTGGCGACATTCGCATCACAGACGATGCAAACAAAGTAACCACTATCTCAGACGTAGCGCTAGCGGGTTATTTGAAATCACTGGGCGATCACATAAAACTGGCGGTGATCGATACTTGCTATTCATCTGCTTGTGCAAAGTCCATTGCAGATGTGATTGATTTTTCCATTGGGGTAAAAAGTTCCATTTATGAAGATGATGCCGATCAATTCTACAAAGTGTTTTATAACGCCTTGGGTCATCAAAATTCATTGAAGAATGCCATTGGTCAAGCCACTGCAAGCCTTAAGTTTAAAAATATTCCCAAGGACGAAATCCCTACTCTCTTTTGTAAGCCAGGGTGCGATCCAGCTAAAGCCTATTTTGTAAACAACTAAAAAAGGAAGCTGCATTCTAGGCAATATGTTTCGAGCGAATTTTTGAACTATGAAGCAGCCATTGGCAATATGTTGAAGATACCAGTTCTCATCATGTCCGATCAGTGGATTCAAAAAAAGTTGAACACAATATGAACATCTTAAGCTTAATTAAAAGACAGATTTTTGGTTACGACATCTTTATCTCGTACTCAAGAAAAGATAGCCTTGACTATGCGTATGCCATTGCAACCTACTTTATGGCGGAGGGCTATGAATGCTATATTGATCAGTTATCTAGTTCTACTCCTGGAAATAATTTGCCGTCAAATATAAAACATGCAGTCAAGCGATCAACTTCTTTTGTTCTAGTTGGGACCACATCAGCTCAACAGTCGATACCAATAAAGGAAGAGATAAGCCTCTTCTTGAAAGGCAATAAAAATCAACCAATTATTCCTATCTCGATTGATCAAGCGATTAATGTAAATGCTATTTGGTATGACGATATCAAAGGATTAGCTCTTATTGATGATACTCAAAATAATTTGATTGCGGGGACTGTTTCGAAAGATATACTTGATCGAATTGAGAATGCTTTAAAGTTTACCAAGAAAAGCACAAAACTGAGATTAATTGCGATTGGTATTCTGATTTTGGCTTCTATTCTAACTGGTTATGCATGGGTACAAGGTAATAATGCAACCAAGGCTAATTTTGATAAAGCAGCAGCTTTGACGGAAAAGAGAAACGCTGAAAAATTGCGCGATGAAGCGAAAAATGAGAAGGAAAAAGCAGTTTTGGCTACCACCAAAGCCCTCGAATTAAAAGACAGAGCAGACTCACTGACAAAAATTGCTATTGCAGACAAGAGGAAAGCAGATGATTTGAAAACTGCAGCCGAGTTAAAATCAAATAGCCTCAACAAGCAAAGCAAAATGCTTCAAATAAGAATTGCAGCTATGAATCAATTGCCGAATGACCCTTTAATAGCATATCGATTGGCGATAGAGGCTTATAAATTAAGCAATGATCAAGTGAATCGAAAATTAATTCTAGAATCACTTTCAAAAATAGACCTCTACTATAAAACGGTTGTTGCAGATTTCAAAATTGAAGATTTTAAAGAGCCTTATATATTACTTAGCAAGCAAGACAGTGCTTCGGGTAAAAAGTCATTCGCAATTTTTAATATGAGTACAACTTTGATCTCAGCATCCTCAATTAAGGCCGACAACGCTTGGATCATCCCGTTGGAGAATTCTTGGAGAATTCTTACAAAAGATTGGGTAGGAAAGGATATGGATGCTATTCCCACGTATCAGCTTTGGAACGAGCAAAACAAGCCAATAAGTGATTCAATATATGGTGGAAGATTAAGAGAAATTAAATTTATCAACAATTCAAAAATACGATTAGAGCTTTATAAGAACTCAAAAATATTAGTTTGGGATCTAAACTCTAATTCTTCAGAGACCATTAGCACCGATGGAAACGAAGATAGAGATTTGTATTTTTATCAAATATACGGAGCGCTCGACACACGAACTGACGGCGTTTCCGCTGCGTATTTTGAACACGGACTTGTTCTGATTGATAAGGATGGCAAGATTTTAAAGGACAGTCATGTTCGAGTGGACTTTGATCCCTCATCCTTTTTTTCGGCCGCACAATGGTCGAATGATGACAAGTTTTTAGCGTTAAATTACTTTGATAGAAAAAGACTGGGGGTGTGGAATCCTCTTAAAAAAGAATTTATTTGGCTTGATCCAGATGGGTGGGTTGTCAATTGTTATTCTTGGAGTTTAAAGGGACATTTGCTTGCGTTTTCAGGAAGAACTGAGAATGAAACTGACGTTACTGCTGAGATAGTGGATGCGAATGACCCTGTAGCCTCAAGAAAAATTATCTTTAGGGGGAACAAGCCAATAAGAAGCATAGTTTTTTTACCTGGAGATAAGGATGTTGCAATTTGTGATAGAGAAGGAAAGGTTTCGATTATAAATGTAGAAAAAGGTACTATTCTTGGACAAGGGTATCAGCCAGACCTAGAAACACTGTATACAACCAGCAATGCGTTTTATTCAACAAGTAATTCAGAATTTAGAATATGGGCCCATAAGCCTTCACCGTCTAAATATTGGACGTTTCAATCCACCGATAAAAGAAAGTATAGGGCGAATGGAGCGGGTGATTCAAAGTATCAATGGTTAGGGGTGCCTTATGTTGAGCAGGATACTATTGGAGGTATCGAACTACGAAATGTAAAAACGGGAGAAGTTAAAGATTTACAAGTTGAAGATAAGGAAAGTTTCAATTTGGAGTTTACTGAAAGTAGCAGATGGTTAATCTTGGAAAGTCAAAAAATGCTTAGAATTTGGGATACAAGGACTTGGAAGTGTTATGACTTCGCTCTTCAAAAGGGAGACCGTCAGTTTATTAGTCTTAGAATAAAAAATGATACGGTTTATGCGCATGCTCTCGGAAATGATTGGATGAATAACAATAGTAATGAATTGGATTATTGCATTTCATTAACAAAAGAAATTCCAACTTTTATAAAAAGAATTTCAGCAAAAAAAAGTGATAACTCTAAATATAGAATTAATAGGGCCTTAAGCGATAATGCAATTTCAGGTTGGGATGTTGGTAATCTATACAAGTATAAAAGCGCCGCCTTAAATTCTTCGCCTAATTCGGGGTGGGCTACTTATATTAGATGCAGAGATGAAGCTCTTGGAGCATCTAATTGTGATGTCCAATTTATACCGATTGCTTTAGAGAAACTCACTTCAATTTACGAAGACCTCTTATGGAAACCATCGCTGAAAGAACTTGAAAAGTATGGTTTGCCCAATTTATCAAATCGAAAATAGGGTAGTTAAGACACGCAATATAAAAATGCCTTTATAAATTGTGATTGATAAGTGAATTGCCAACTTTAGACTTTAGATTTGGATAGTCCGTTACCTATGACCACCACCGCCCTCCTCCACCTCGAAGCCGACTTATGTGAAGCTCCTTAAACTCCAATTTAGTATACGGTCATGGATGAATTAGTTAAAAAGTTTTATAGCCAAGATCCAATTGCGGGCGAACACGCCAAAAATGAACTTATCAACCTTGGTCAATCTTGCCTGCCTAAAGTGATTGAAGGGTTCGGGTCTTTCAGTAATTACGAAGGCATTCGAATTAGACTCGGTGAGCTCTTTGGCCGATTTCCGGATGCATCAATAGATTTACTAATCGACATTTTCGAGAAAAGTCATTGGGACAAAATGAAGTGTGCTAGTTATTGCTTTAATGAGTTGCCTAAACATCCATCGGCAAGTAGGCTTCGCCCTCTATTATCTTCACCAAACTATGATGTAAGGAGGTGCGTAATTGATTCCTATGGCTATTTAGGTACTTATGGTTATGAAGTAATGAAGAGCATTGACCCGGATGATAAGTATGAATGGGGTAAACTTGCCCACAATATTCTATTTGCACTTTTAAGGATGGCAGCAAAAGAAAGAGAAGCCACCGACGTTCCATCGAGATTATCTAGTATAGAATCATTTTACGAACTAGCTGGTCATGAGAAATTTTCCCAACTGCTTGCGTCCAATTGGGTCACTCTTGAAGAAGTAGTCAGCGACTTCAAACCTGTGGCCGCCGATGCTTTTATAACGAAATGGCTGTCTCATACCGATCCGATATTCCAGCAATTGGCTGTAAAAGCTCTAGGTTGGATGCGACTGAGCAGGTCCATTAAGAATATAAAAAATCTAGCATTGCGTTCTTCTAGTGCCGAAACAACAAGAGATTGTGCGGAAGCTTTGTCTCAAATGCAAACAATAGAGGCATCGAACGCCTTAGTAGAAATATATCAAACAACAAGCCCCAACAACAAATACTACAAGTCGATTTGTCTTTCTTTGGCTACCTGCTTATGTCCATTAAAAGGAGAAGAAAACATTGAAAATATATACCCGTTGTTCCTTCAAATGGGGGGTGAAATTGCTGCTCATACATATTATGCTCTGAGTACTTGTGGGTACAATAAAGAAATTTGGGAACTGGCTGCCAATTCTGAGGATTACGTCATTCGACTTTCAATTGCCCCGGGATACGCGAGGCTAAAAGATAATTCAAGTGTAAGAATACTAAACAAAATGCAACTCGAAAGTTCGGACTCAATCGAGAAAGCAGTTATTCTTGCTTCTCTGGTCAACGCTGGAGAAAAGGACAAAATTGAAGGCGTGCAAAAAGCACTAATTGAAATTTCTAAACGTATAATGCTTAGAATGATACGATATACATGGAAGAGAGAAATTGTTTGCGCCTTAGGAGTCCTTCCGCCAGCAGAATTAAGAGTTTGGGAGAGGCTTTTGAGAATAGACTTCAACTTAGCTTCAGAAGAGATCGGAGCGCCGCATTCAAAAGGGGTCGAAGTATCAACCAATAGATCAAAAGGAAAATTGCTTAATGCATTTATTTCATACTCGAAACTTGATGGTGAAAATAATACCAGTATCAATTATTTGGATGAGTTTAAGAAACACCTAGCCCCTCTAATTCAATTTGATAAACTCATATCCACTTGTGACGATACAAACTTGCTGGCTGGCGAGAATTGGAATGACACGATCAAAGTAAAATTAAATTCAAGCGATATAGTCTTTTTTTTAGTGAGTTCAAATTTTCTAAGCACTAGATATATAGTAGAAGAGGAAATTGCTTTAGCTTTAAAACGGCACGAAGAGAAGAAGTGCATAATTATACCCATAATTATCAGGCCAAGTGGTTTTTTTGACATTGATATATTTAGTAAGATCAATGCGATACCTAGAAAAGGATTTACAATTCAGACTTGGAAATCGAACAAAAAATGGAACTCAATTGACGATGCTTGGTTGCACGTATACAGAGAGGTTAAAAAAGCAATTGAAGAATTTCGAAAACAGTAAGACAACCGTTGATTAAATTAAAATGACCCCCACCGCCCTCCACCACCTCGAAGCCGACTTATGGGAAGCTGCCGATGCGCTCCGTGCCAACAGCAAGCTCACCGCTGCCGAATACAAAGACCCGGTGCTGGGATTGGTGCTGCTGCGCTTTGCGCAGAATAAATACGTAGAGGCCAAGCCCATTGTAGAAAGCAAAATACAAAACGGCCCGCGCGGCAAACGCAAACCTACCAAAGAAGATTACCTCGCTGCCGGTGCCATCATGCTGCCCGAAGAAGCGAAGTATGAATACCTCGCAGCCCTGCCCGAAAGCAAAGACATTGCGGCGGCCCTTAACAATGCCATGAAGCAGATTGAGGCCGAGTACCCCGACTTGCAAGGCAACCTTCCTAAAAATTATCAGGAGTTTGAACAAGACCTGCTGCGCGACCTCGTGCGCGTGTTCAACAAAGACGCGGTGAAGAAAGCAACGGGCGATGTGTTCGGGCGCATCTATGAATACTTCCTCATGAAGTTCTCCATGCAAGGTGCCGGTGCACAGGAAGGTGGCGAATTTTTTACGCCACCCAGTTTGGTGCAACTGATTGTAAACTTTATCGAACCCGACCACGGCATCATTCACGATCCTGCATGTGGCTCCGGTGGCATGTTTGTGCAGACGGGCTACTTTGTAAAAGGCCACACCAACCGCGAAGTGAACGAAGCCATTAAAGTGTATGGCACCGAACAGAAAACCAACAACACCCGCCTTGCCAAAATAAACCTGGCCATCCACGGCATTGAAGGAAAAATTATTGAGAGCAACAGCTTTTATAGCGACCCGCACCAGCTCGTGGGCAAGTGCGACTTTGTGATGGCCAATCCGCCTTTCAACGTAAACAAGATTGACTACAACAAAGAGTTTGTAAAAACCGACAAGCGTTTGCCGTTTGGTTTGCCCAAAGCCGATAACGGCAACTACCTGTGGATACAATATTTTTATAGTTACCTGAATGCCAAAGGCCGTGCCGGTTTTGTGATGGCCAGCTCCGCTACCGATGCCGGCCACAGCGAAGCACTCATCCGCCAAAAATTAATTGAGACCGGTGCCATAGAGTGCATCGTTTCCATTGGCAACAACTTTTTTTACACACGATCATTGCCCTGTCACTTGTGGTTTTTTAACAAAGGAAAAAGTAAAGCCACACGCGACACGCTATTAATGCTGGACGCGCGTAATGTGTTCCGCAAGGTCACTACCACCATCAACGACTTCTCTCCGGGGCAGATGACCAACCTCACGGCCATCATGCAGTTGTACAGAGGCGTGAAGAACGCAGCCAAACAAACCGAAGCCGAGCACCAACGGTTGTTGAAAGAAAGTTTAGAAGAGATAGCACCGCACCACCAAACGTTGTTGAAAGAATTAAGTGAAGCAGCGGCTGAATTAAAACTAAAGTTGCCGCTCAAAGACGTGAAAGTAGGCAAGCTGGCCACCGAAGCAGAGGCACAAAAAACACTTGACTTACTTTTTGCCGCCACCGAAGAAGTGACGAAACAAATAAAACCGTGGCAGGACGAAGTAAAACAGGTAGAGCTTACTTTGACCAAAATTAAAGAAGATGACAAAGAGGCACGAAAAAAATTACAGGTACTCCGCTCCAAAATAAGTACCCTCACCAAGCCCGTAGAAAAATTTACCAAGGCCACCAAAGACTTTGCCGAGCAGGCGAAGCAAGGCATTAAAGACTGGAAGCAGTGGCACGAGTGGTTCCCCGAAGGCGACTACCGCGATGTAGAAGGTTTGTGCAAAGTAGTAAACACAGACGAAGTACGCGAGAATGATTACAGCCTTACGCCTGGAAGGTATGTAGGTGTGAGCTTGGAAGTGGATGATGGGTTTGATTATAAAGGAAGGTTGAGAGAGATTAAAATCGAACTCGAAAGTTTAACTATTGATTCGAGGAAGCTCTCAAATAATATCATGAAAGATTTGCAAGAACTTGTATGAGTTACTCACCTGTAAGACTTGGCGAACTTTTTGAAATAAAGCATGGATGGGCTTTTAAGGGAGAGTTTTTCAAAAGTGAAGGCGAAGTCATAGTCGTAACTCCTGGAAATTTCTATGAAGCTGGTGGTTTTAGACAGCAGGCTGGTAAAGAAAAATTTTATTCAGGAAAATTCCCACCTGAGTTCTTACTTGAGAAGAATGATTTGGTGATTGCAATGACTGAGCAAGGTGAGGGGCTGCTTGGTAGTCCAGCTTTAATTCCGACCGATAATCGTTATTTGCATAATCAGCGAATTGGTTTATTTACGAATATTGATTCAGAGCGAGCTGACAAGATATTTCTGTATTATCTTTTTTTCACGAGGGAAGTTCGTGATGAGATTGCAGGATCAGCAACCGGTACAAAAGTAAAACACACAGCACCAAAAAGAATTTACTCAATCAAAGTTGGACTCCCTCCTCTCCCCACCCAACGCAAAATTGCCTCCATCCTTTCTGCATACGATGACCTGATTGAAAACAACCTGAAGCGCATCAAGCTGCTGGAAGAACTGGCACAGCGCACGTATGAAGAGTGGTTTGTAAAATTCCGCATCAACAGAAAACAACTGAAAGTGAATAAAGCAACAGGGTTGCCGGAGGGGTGGGAGAAGGTCTCCTGTTATGATGCCATGGAAGTTTTGAGTGGAGGAACTCCCAAAACAGATATTGTTGAATATTGGGATGGAACCATTCAATTCTTCACACCAAAAGATGCAAGCGAGTTTAGTTATACCAATGGAACAGAAAAAACAATAACTGAACTCGGTCTGATGAAATGCAATTCAAAATTATATCCAATAGACACAGTATTTATTACCGCGCGGGGCACTGTTGGAAAAATTAACTTAGCCGCTGAACCGATGGCTATGAATCAATCTTGCTATGCGTTAAAGGGAAAAGATTTCATATCTCAGTTATTTCTTTACAATAGTATTGTCTCGGCCGTGCGTCAAATTAAAGGCGCAGCTAATGGTGGTGTCTTTGATGCTATAGTAGTTGATACTTTTAAACACTTGAAATTTATTAAACCGCCAATTAATCTTGTTGAATTATACACCATGAATGTATCTCCTGTTTATAATCTAATTAAGAACCTACTTAATCAAAACCGTCTCCTCAAAGAAGCACGTGATATTTTATTGCCGAGGTTGATGAGTGGGGCTATTGATGTGGAGGAAGCGAACGAGGAGGTGTTGAGTATGGCGGCTGAGCCACTTGGTATGTACAGATCATAAAGAACCCATTACCTATGGAAAATAAACCTGACCTCACCGCTTTAAGAAAACGATATCCACAGAATTTTCCGATACCCCCTGATAAACTGGATGAACGAAAACTGCTCCTTATTTTGGAACAGGAGCTTAACGAGTGGGAGATAGTTGCTTCCTCTTTGCCGGAGAATCCTTCACAAAGTCGTGTTGAACTCTTTCGTGAATACATGTTCAGCACATTTGAGCAGGTACTTGAATTCATGACGAAGATCGCTCCGGTATGCAACACGCTTCCGCACCACCCGCGGTGGGAGAATACGTGGACAACGTTGAAAGTTTTTTTAAGCACGTGGGATAGTAATCATATTATTACCTATAAAGATATTATGATGGCCAGGCACATGGAGAAGGTATTTCATGACCAGTATCAAAGTGTCAATAATCTCCATAGTTCAAAAAGGAAAGAAAACGAAATTAAAGAATTTGCATCTAAGATTGAGGCACTTGTTCAACGTGGAAATCTGAGCGAAGCTTTTAGATGGCTAAATCAATACGTATCACAACCCAACGATATAGTCAAGCGAACCCGGATTGAAGGACTTATCAGCAAATATTATCAGTTCACGAATGATGTGGTTCAAAATAATCCTTCAGAAAGCAAGGTTAGAAAGCAAAAGAAATTTTTCGAAAAGCAGCTGGCACAAATAGTGAAGTTGCTAAAGATAAAGCCAAAGGTATTTTTTTCATATGCTTGGGGTGGTCCTAGCGAAATTATGGTAGATCAACTCTACAAAAGCCTGGATGCCGATGGCAACTTTGAGTTAATCAGGGATAAGATAAACCTTGGGTACAAGGGGTTGATCTCAGATTTCATCAGAACCATCGGCAGAGGCAAATTGGTAATTATTGTGTTAAGCGAAAAATACCTGAAATCCGAGTACTGTATGTTTGAATTGTATGAACTATACAGGAATAATAAACTTGACAATGAGCAACTGTTAAGAAAAATATTTCCCATTCGGGCCGAAGAAATAGATTTTTCCAATGAGAAATTTATAAAAAGTATAGAGAGTTACTGGAAAAACCTCGTTCAAAAGACAAAAAAATTAGCACATCGATATCCGGAAAGGTATGATCGCGCAAATAGCATTGAACATGAATTGAGCAAGTTGATAGGGCTCTTGCGTGATATAAATTCATTAACGGTGGAGAAACTTTCAAAAAACGATTTCGCTGAAATTAAGAAAGCACTCAACCGGAGGTTTTCAAAAATCAGTTAGATTTCTATTAGTTTTAAATGAGCACCACGAATGTTGGGGAATACCGAGGCAGATTGTAAAACCAAAATCCGTCTCTAAGGTTGTTTTGATTATGGCTGTTGAGGGGAATTAGCGTTTAGCGCTGCTGGTATGAAAGGAACTACCAGTAAGGTTAATTTAAAAGTTAGGGTATAACTCGCCACGGTCCAATGGGATTCAATTCGCTCATCGTAAATTTCCTGGCTCCTCTCAGTTCTGGGGTGTCATCAAGTTCCGGGCACGGAACCTTCAATTCATTCAAGATTTTAGTCGCTTCGTCTAGGTGTGACTGAAATGAATAGGCACGGCCATTGCACCAAGCCAAGTGGTAAGCCTTCGTAGCATTTAAGGCTGCATCTTCATTGTTACCTTGTTTTTTACTAATCTTTGCCATCAGATTGTGTCCATCGGCCAGCATCGCCTTGTCGCCTGTCCTCACAGCATACTTCATTGGGTATTTTAGTAGATTGGCAGCAACTAAACTTTCGCTTTTTCTTTCACTAAGCTCAGCCAGCGTTAGAAGTACGAAATGCTCATTTTTAACATTGCCGGTCGATCTGAAGTACTCTAAAATCGATTCATACTCCTTTATGGCCAAATCAATATCACCTCTACTACTCGCTATAACTCCTAAGTAGTTCCTGCTAATCCATTTAACAGGCATTTGCAATGCTATTCGCCTGCACTGAGAATAATTCTTTTTTCTTAATGCGATGTAGAATCGCAGACGCAAAAGTTCAGGGAGGTAAACTGTTTCCAGTTGAGATTGTGATATAGCGTTATCGAAAATTTTCGTCATTCTTTTTTCAAGCACCTCTTCAAAAGAATAAACTCCCCGTAAATGAAGGTGCTTGGAAATTCTGTTTAAAACCTTGAATTCACTAGTTGCATCCAGAAAATCTCTTCTTGCTCTTTCTAGGAGTTTTCTAAGGGTTTGTTCTGTATGATATAGGCTCCCAAGTGATTCGTGGACATCCAACTGATGCAACTCGCAAGTGACCACCTCGCATGTTTCATTGTGTTTGATAAAAAATTTCAACCCCAGATCCGGTGAGCCGTTGTTAATATGTGAATACCCTAAATGGAGTGCTGCAAATTCAATATTTTTTGCTTGATTAAGCAATGGTTTATCGGGATCACCGTGATCGAAAGCTTCGCTAAGCAACTTTAGAATTAAACCGTAGTCATTCACCGGTAATGGCTTCTTCGAATAAAGAACCACTGCCTCATCGAATTTACCGACTCGGATGAGGTGATGGAATAATTCGATTGCTGGTTCTAGGTCTATTTTGGTGGTAGCGTTATCAGATGACACTTGCCGAAGATGGTTAATAGCCAACTCGTGAATTTCAATTTTGTTTTGGAGTCGATCATAAAGAAATGATCGCATAACAGGATGCAGGTCAAATTTTTGATCCATTTCTTCGAACAGAATGAACCCAAGCTTGCTCAATTCTTGTAAAATTAGCCAGGTTTGTTCCTCCTCAAAATCGGGTGCAAGAGCCCGTGCAGCAGGAAACTCAAATGCTGATCTTAAAACAGATAATCTTGCAGCTACTGATTTTTCGCGATCATTGAGGATATCAAAACTCTCAAAGAAAATTTTTTGTGGCTCATTCTGAACAATTATTTTTTTGCCGAAGGCATCACGTATATTCTTTGTTAAACTTCGTTTAAGGGTACTCATCAAAAGTTTCAGCATAAGCGGATGATAGCCGTATACCGCTGCTGCCCGGAGTATCTCTTCCGTTGTCCCTTCAATTTTTTCACAATTAAAAAATTCGAGAGTATCCTCCTTGGAAAGTCCGGTCAATCGAAAATGCTTTACCCCTGCAAGATCATCGAGCACGCTGGGGAAAAGCCTAGTTGTAATTACTATTTTTGATTTACCAGATGTTAATCCTTCAATAAAACGCTCCGCTTTTGGGTTAATCAGGCTCCGTTGGACGAGATCCCAAGTTTCGGAGTCATCTCGAAGGGATTGACCTTCCCGCACGTCCATGGCCGACAGATTATTATAGCCACGCAAAATTCTTTCGAACCCGTCCATAACGATCAAAAATCGATTGTTTGCAAGCACGCTCAGCAGTTCACGGATTGGATCGATTTGACCAGAATCTGATTTCATGCTTGACTTTGGTAAACAATAGTCGTGCAGCATTTCTATAAATCTCTCAAATCCCTGATCATAAAAAGACCACCAAAAAATGCCTGAAAATTCTGAGGCTTGATTAATAATATTGGATTGAACCCATTTCCAGGTAAGCGAAGTTTTTCCCATTCCACCGATTGCCTCCAATACGTAAATGGCATTCTCCTTGTCTTTGGTAAACCACTCAGATAAAGAATCCATTTCAACCTTGCGTCCTGTGAATCCTTTGGGCATGCCATACGGGTGCGCGATAAACGGTTGCAGGGATTTGGGAATAGAGGTGTAAGAACTTCCATTTGAAGCGGCCACCTTATTACTTTCTTCAGGGTATTGTTTGCGCAAATACTTATCTAAGTCCTTATACAAAAGCCCGTTAAAATCAATAACTTTTTCAAATTGCAGGTACCTCATCTTGCTCGAGTCCTCGATCTTTTGTACCATCTTCATAAGGTCAAGGTATTTCTCCAATTCAGTCGGGTCTTCAGATTTAAATCCCTTCTTCCGATATAAAAATATTTTCTTCCCGCTTGCAGTCGCACGTTCAAACTCTTCTTTCGTAAAAGCCCCTGCCCGGGAATAGAAAAGGACAATCACAATATCCGACTGGTCAACCAGAGGATTGATCTCATCCTGTATTCGCGTTTTGCCGGGGTAGTTTCCTGACTCCATGTCGAGCTCAAACATGACAGGCTCTAAATGCAAATGATTGAATTGTTTGTTCAGTTCGTCAAGTAAAACGGACACGCACTGCCTTTCCTCCGCCAATTCACCAGATGAAGCGACAAATATTTTTACTGTTTTACGTTCGGCCATACGATAAATGTGTTAACGGCTATCAGTAATAAAATTAGTCCAAAATCCCCATATTTAACAAATATTCAATGAGCTACGAATACTCAGAAGATGGTTTAGTTGAAACCGCCAATCAACAAGTGAGTTGGGCTTGCAGGTAGACTATACGTGGAAGAATGAAACTTTTGGAGAAAATGGCTTGCTGGGCCGCGAGAATAAATCGGAAATAGTGCTGAGACGCTACCTGTTAAAGGCGTTGATCGAACTCAATCCAGCCTTGCCAGAGCTAGCTTATCAACAAGCCATTGAACAGATAGAACAATGCAGTGCTGATAAAACTGCCGTGCGCATCAACAAAGAAAATACGAGCTGGCAAAAGAATGAGTGCGTGACAGTTTTACCACTTCTTGGTAGCTAAGTGAATTTAATTCAACACTAAATGTTTTAACAATGTTTTTTGTAAAGCGATTCATAGAAAATCTCCTTGCCCCTGTTACTGGCTTCGATATTTTTATTTCTTATTCTCTGCAAGACGGCAAGCTACTTGCCAAGGAACTTAACAGAGTGCTGACGGAAAAAAAATTCAGATGTTTTCTTGATCAGGAGCACGTACAAGGGGGCGATGCACTAACTCCCAAGATTTCACGGGCTTTAAAAAAATCTACATTACTTGTAGTGTTGCTCACGGAAAAGGCAACGCAATCGTCATGGGTACAAAAGGAAGTGACTACATACCAACAGTCGAGGAAAAATGCACGGTTTTTTCCGATTGCAGTTTCGCCCACAGATATTAATAAGCTACCTACCCATTTCCACTTCTTGTCTGATTTTTCTGGCTCATCATCCATCAAAGAAATTGAAGAGTTAACAGATGTTTCAGAAATAATTGATAAATCCTTTCAGGCAAGGAAAGTAAGAAGTAAAAACTTCATCTTGTCCAGCCTTATTTTTTTGATTCTGGCCTTCTCAATAACAGCTTATTCCATTTTTGAAAATAGGCGAAACTCTGCTGAGGTGTGGAAGGGGCTTGCAAAAAGCTACATGGCCGAATTGCGGTATGACAAAGCAGAGATGGCTTTTGCCAGAAGTAATAACTATGCCGTGCTGGAAGATCCTGAGCTAAAGCAACTATACCACGAAAGTAGAAGTAAACGCTTTGTGACATTTGAGGGTAGCTATCCCCTTAGTGAAAAAATGCGTGTGATTGCTGTGGGTGAGCAGAGCGGCCGTTGGCAAGTTTTGTTGTCAAATACGGATACAAATGAGATCAGTATTTTCAACGGAAGGGATAGTACATTCATTTGCCAATGTCCATCTTCGGCACGCGTCGTTTTACAGCACCACGATTCATTTATTATTGGCTGCTACCAAAAGCTGATGAAGATATCTTTCAACAATCCATCACTTAAAAAGGAGCTCGAACTTCCAGATACAATTATTGAAGGCACTACTGGTGAGGTTACAGTTAAATTGTTAACCAGATCAGGAATGCAAACACGATATTCCGAAATTGATAAGGAGACATTCAACTCAGTAGCCAGTTATCCTTTGGATCTAGACATCAATCATCTTGTTTTATCAAATCACAAAGACGATTCATTCTGGAATGTAAAAACAAGCGATGGCTTTTTTATACTTCAGCGGTACAATGCAGATGCAACGGCTGGCAAAAGTTATCAGTTCTATATTCCCGATCCTGCGGGTGTAAGCCAGATTACGAGCGCCTATATTTCTAAAACGATTTCTTACAATGGCAATTTATATATTAACTATTCCCCCAATCTATTCAGTTTCGGATCGTCTTTGCCTTCGTCTGGCTGGGTTAAAATAGAAACCGAGGACTATTTGATTGGAATTCAACTCATCGCTACAGAGATATGTAGAAATAGATTATTCCCAACCGACAGGAAGTTCGGCAGCGATTGCATTTTTCTCCAACCAAACAAAGATTTGAAAGAGGTACCTTTTCGTATTCCGGTAACTGATCAAACTCCCAGAGTCCTTCTAAATAATGTGGAGGACGCTGTTTTGTTCGAACATACAAGTGAACAGAAGAACATTCGGACAATACTTGCTACCGATCGCACATACTTATACGTGGTGGAAGGAAGTGAAGTAAAAGTTAAATACCCTTTAATTATAGATGGGCAAACATTGCTTCGTCTGTATCATTCGGCTAACGATTCAGTGTTGGTTGTAGAAGGTGACAATGGTTTTGTGGTTTGGAGATTAGATGAACAACAATATTCTGAAGAAGTTCCTACTCTCGAAGAGTTGAGGAATGAATTAAAAATGAGTTGGATTGGTGATTCAATCATTTACTTAACTGAATCCGAACCATTTCGCACGCCTATTTCAATCAAAGTGAAATAATTTTTCTATCTTAGTTGCCGCTTACTAGTAAAAAATGGAAACGATCGTTACCCGGAAAAAGGCAGTCAAAAAACCATCAATATCGAAACCGGCAAAATGGGGCAGAGGTATTTCAGCACAGCCAGATAAAATCCATATCATCATCTCTATCGATAAAAAGAAATGGCAGGTGGTGCCAGCCAGCCGTAAGGTTTCTATTAAAAATTTTCCAAAAAAGGAAGATGCCATCGCTTTTGTGAGAACTTCAAAAAAAGCAGGCAGCCAGATTATTGTGCATACCGAACAGGGTGAGGTAGAACGAAGAATTAACTGAGCATAGAGGATATATGACATTTGGAAACAGTGTCTTTATCAACTGCCCGTTTGATGATGAGTTCAAACCGCTGCTCAACCCGCTTCTCTTTTGCATACTACAGCTAGGGCTTGAGCCATTGGTTTCTCAAACCGATTCTTCCGCAGACATCAGGATTAATCAGATCAAGAAAAGGATCAGATCAGCTCAATTCAGTATTCATGATTTAAGCCGGTGTGTGCCGCCAAAACCCGGCGAGTTGCCCCGGCATAATATGCCCTTTGAATTGGGAATGGATATCGGCTGCCTCGCTTTCGGCATAGCTGATTTAAAAAAGAAGAAAATTTTAATTGTTGATAGTGAACCACATCGTTATGTAAAATACCTCTCCGACATCGCAGGCCAAGACATTAAAGTCCATGGGAATGATCCTCTGGATTACATTAAAGTGGTGCGCGATTGGCTGGCTAACTTGGTGAAAAAAAATAAATTCCCTACAGCAGCACAGATATGGACATGGTATAACCTGTTTGTCGAAACGGGCATTCGTCCAAAATACACCGATCACGAAATAAGAACCATTGATCTTCAAAATTATTTGCGTGAAGTGAAAGCCTGGATTAAGAAACAAGCCATCGAATAAAAATATTCATAAAAAAGAGGTGAGCTACGAATACTCTGAAGATGGTTTAGTTGAAACCGCCACACAACAGGGGCTGGAGGAACTGGGCTGGCAGGTTGAGTATGCGTGGAAGAATGAAACCTTTGGAGAAAATGGCTTGCTAGGCCGCGAGAATAAATCGGAAGTAGTGCTACGGCGTTACTTGTTACAGGCGCTAGTCGAACTCAATCCCGGTCTGCCGGAGACCGCCTATCAACAAGCCATTGAACAACTGGAACAACGCAGCGCCGACAAAACTCCCGCGCGCATCAACAAAGAAAAATACGAGCTGGCAAAAGAAGGGGTGCCTGTCAGTTTTACCAATGCACAAGGTGAACTGGAAAAAAGAAAACTGCGTGTTTTTAATTTTGATAATTACGAAAGCAACCATTTCCTGGCCGTGCGTCAATTGGAAGTGGTGGGTGAACATTATAACCGCAGGCCGGATGTGATCGGATTTGTCAACGGCATTCCGTTGGTCTTCTTCGAACTGAAGGCACATCACACTGATCTGCGCAACGGCTATACCGATAACATTACCGATTACAAGGACACGATCGGTCATGTATTTCATCACAATGCCTTTATCATTCTCAGCAATGGCACCGATGCCAAAGTAGGCACCGTTACCAGTCCGTATAAATTCTTTTTTGGATTGGAAGCGCATCACCGAAGAAGAGGAAGGTGTGGTAAGCTTGGATACCATGCTACGTGGCACCTGCGCCAAAGACAAACTGATGGACATCTTTGAAAACTTCTTACTCTTTGATGACAGCGGCGGCGATGTGGTAAAGATCATGGCGAAAAACCACCAGTACATTGGCGTGAACAAAGTAATCCATCAAGCCAAAAGTATAGATGAGCTTAAAGGAAAACTCGGCGTATTTTGGCACACGCAGGGCAGCGGCAAATCCTACTCAATGGTTTTCATTGGTCAGAAAATCCATCGCAAGTTTGGCGGTTCGTATACCTTTCTCATCGTTGCCGATCGTAGCGAACTGGAACGGCAATTGTACGATACGTTTACGGGCGTAGGTGTAGTCAGCAACAAAGAAGTAATTGCCGGATCGAAAGCAGGAATAACCGGGCGCGAACATTTGCGTGAGCTGCTGCAGCAAAATCACCGCTATGTGTTTACACTCATTCACAAATTCTCTATTGATCCTAAAACAGAAACAGAATATCCACTCATCACCGACCGTAAAAACATTATTGTAATCAGCGATGAAGCACACCGCACGCAGGCTGGCACGTTTGCACGCAACATGCGTTTCCACGGAATTCCCAACGCCAGTTATTTGGGCTTCACCGGCACACCCATCATCAAAGCAGAAGAAGAGCTGACCAAAAACATTTTTGGTGAATACGTATCTGTCTATGATTTCAAACGCGCCATAGATGATAAAGCCACCCTCCCACTCCGTTATTTGAATCGTGGTGAAAAATTGGGTATCCAAAATCCATTGCTGGATGAACAGATGGCCGAGATTTTGGAAAATGAAAACCTTGATGCTGATCAGAAGCGAAAACTGGAATACCTGTTTCAAAAAGATTATGTGATCCTTACGGCTGAACCAAGGCTGAATGATATTGCAAAAGATCTCGTGTGGCATTTCAACGAAAGAGGTTATCAGGGCAAAGCCATGTTGGTGACATTGGATAAACCAACGGCCGTGAGAATGTACGATCTCATCCAAAAACATTGGCCGATTTATGTAGAAGATTTAAAGAAGAGAATTGATAAAGCGGCAGATCAGCAGGAAGCGCAGGCGCTGAAACGCAAGCTGAAGAAAGTAGAAGAAACCGAAGTGTGCGTGATCATCAGTTCCGAGCAAAACGAGATCGACAAATTCCGAAAGATGGAATTGGAGATTGCGCCACATCGAAAAAAAATGGTAGAACGTGATCTCGAAAAAGAATTTAAAGATGAAGATAATCCTTTTCGTTTAGCCATTGTTTGTGCCATGTGGATCACGGGCTTTGATGCGCCATGTGTATCAACCGTCTATTTAGATAAACCGATCAAAGGACATACGCTTATGCAGACCATTGCGCGTGCCAATCGAGTGTATGACGATGAGAAAGAAAATGGGTTGATTGTAGATTATGGCAACGTATACAAGCAATTAGAAAAAGCGTATGCCACTTATGGGGAGGGAGGAACAACAGGAGGAGCAGGTGGCGGCAAGCCCGGTGAAGTTGGAAAACCAGTTGAGTTACTGGAAGAATTAGCAGAAGAGTTAAAAGAGTCCATAAAAGTTACAAAAGGATATTTGAATGAATTGGGGTTTGATCTAAGTAACTTAAGCAATGCGGATGTAAAGCCGATGCAAAAGATTGCCAACATCAAACGCGCTGTCGATTGTATATGCTTGAATGAAACTACCCGAACAAAATTTGAAGTGCTGGCGCGCGAGGTATTCCGCAAATACAACGCATTGTTTCCGGAAGAACAAGTGAAGCCGTTTGTCCGGCAGTTCAATGCCATTGAAGCTATTTATCAGCAACTCAATCAGCAAACCAAATCAGCCGATGTCACTTCCATCATTATGGAGTTGCAGCAAATTGTTGACGGAAGTGTGCTGATCAATAAATCAGATACCAACGAACCGGATGGAGTGTATGTTGATTTAAGCCAACTCGACTTCGATAAATTGCGTACCGCTTTTGGTAAGTCGCAAAAGAAGAACACCATTGTTTTTGATCTGCAACGTGCAGTCGATCAGAAGTTAGAACAAATGATGCGCGAAAATCCCTTGCGGTTAAAATTCTATGAACGTTATCAAGAAATCATTAAAGAATACAATCAGGGGAAAAGTATGGAAGATACCGTACGGGCATTTGATGAATTAAGTGACTTCATTAAAGATTTGAACGAAGAAACCTTCCGCGCCATGCGCGCCGACATGGATGAAGAAACACAAGCTATTTTTGATTTGCTACGACAAGGGAAAACATTATCAGATAAAGAAACAAAAGAAGTAAAGAAAGTAGCCGCCGATACTCTGGTAAAACTCAAGGAAGAAAAATTAAAAATAGAACGCTGGCGCGAAAGTCGGCAGATACAAGCACAGATAAAGACAATGATTTTCGATACGTTGCAATGGCTTCCGCAGGATGTGTATTCAGATCATGATGTAAGTGAACGAACGATTCATGTATATCAGCACATTTATACGAACTATCCGGGGGGGACTGTAAGTGTATATCAAAGAAACACTTGAAATGAGTATTCTGTCAAAAATTTGGGGTACTCTTGTTTTTCTTAGCTATGCCAGAGAAGTTAGTGTTTTTGTAGAAAGTGTTTATGAATCGTTGGTCCAAAAACTCGTGACTTCAAGAAGTTTACAGTATTAAAAGTGGTAAAGGCAATAGCTTGTTGAATAGCCTATAGCAGATACATGATGACTCTATTAGATAAAAATAATTACGATGCATTCATTTCGTATTCGTCGAAAGACGTGAAATACGTTCGTGTCATACAAAAAGCAATAGAGAATTACGTCTCTCCCAAAGGATTAATTAAGGGTAAAACAAACTTAAAAATATTTAGGGATAAAGATGACCAAGAAACATCGGATGACCATGAAGTTACGTTAAATAAATGGATTGAAAAGATACCAGGATTCATATTGATTGGAAGCAAAAATTCCCTCGAATCAAAGCCTGTTGGTAAAGAGGTAAAGAAGGCTATTAGCAAGGATTTGCCTCATATTTATTTAGCATGGCTGGATGATAAAAATCCTCCCAGCTTTCATGATGAAATATCGCTAAACTACCCCAACGCGATTTACTCGGACTTTCGAATGCTTAAGACAACAAATTGTATCAATTGGATAATTAGAGACAGAAAACTTTTCAAAATCGAAGTCTTAAGAATTGTTGCTTCACTTTTGACTCAAAAATATGGTCAAGAAATAACTCTGAACCAGCTAATCCAAAGAGAAAAACAAAAAATTTGTAAGCAAAGATTGGTATCTGTGCTAGCAATTTTACTTTTTGTGTTTACATTCTCTATATATCTGGCTTCAACTCCAGTATACAGTTGGCATCACAGTCTATTGTTTGATAAAGATATTACAAATTGTAAGCTTGAGATTATCAATGGTAAACCTAAATTGCTCGTAACTAATAAGATTGAAAAAAGATGGGAAGATAAAGTCTCAGGCGAATCTGGCTACGACAACGATGTAAGTATTTATCAATTAGATGAAGAGGGCGAAATTGAAGGAAAAATAATCTATAGCACCTGTGGTATAGAGGAGGGTATTTGTGGTAAGGGCCCCGAATACTTTGGTTCGTTTGAAAAAATGAACGAAAGCAAAATTTTGGAAATAATAGATCGTACATCAAGAATCATTGAGAACAATACGGAGAAGTATGAACTAAACACGGACATTTTCTCTAACCCTACCATCGTTGTGTCACCTAATAACGATGGTGTTATATTTATCAGTTCAGTTAAAGACACCTATCCTTATAATCCTAAGTTAGGAGGTGCATACAGATCAACAAACTTTGGAAAAACGTGGGATACTCTCCATATCGATTTTTGGGACTCCTTTAGCGATATTGTCTTCAATGTTACTTCGTTGAATTCGTATTCAGTGAAACTTTCAGAGATAACTGGAACGAACTTAAAGTTTCCTTTTGACAATCCTGATCTAATTCCAAGTATTTGGACAACATTAGATGATGGACTAACTTGGAAACAAATTGAAAACAACATGCAAAATTTAGACATGGAAGAGCTAGACTTAGTTTGGATGACCAATGGTGGAAAATTGTTTGCATTGATACCAAGAGATAAATTTTCGACTCAACTTATTATCTATAAAAAGAGATCAATTAGAGACAGGTTACTACAGAAATTTGATGCCTTTTAACCCCCCCATTCTGGCACCCACTCTGGTGCAAGCGTTTCGCTTGTGCCAATAGCATTAGTTGCTTTTATTCAAACTCCTCCGTCCTTATTAGCGTTCCTCACCAATTGCCAAAACCGCACGGATTATTAACTTCGCTAAATGTTACGGCTTTACACTCCTGTATTGATTCTGCAAGCGGTTACGCTCTATCTAGCGTATCGCAATAATGCGGAACAGCGTTGGTATTGGTTTATCATTTTCTTTCCCGGGCTGGGCAGCTTGTTCTATCTCTTTGACCAATACTACAATCAAAAAAACATCAGCTCCATCACGGAGACGATTAAAGAGGTTGTTAACTCCAACCACAAAACGGAACAACTTGAGAAAGCCCTGCGCTTCAGTGATAACACAAAAAACAAACTCGATCTGGCAGCTGCCTACATGGAGTTAGGCCGTTATGCCGATGCCATCCATCTTTATGAAAGCACATTGATAGGTTTTATGGAAGATGATCCGGGAGTACGGATGAAATTGCTGGATGCTCACTTCATGGCAAAGGGTTATGATCAAGTGATCCTTCTCGGTGAAAAATTGGAAAGCGAAAAAAGTTTTAAGAACGCAGAGCCGCGGCTTTCGTATGCTTGGGCACTACACTATCAGGGTAAGTCGGAAGCCGCTGAGAAAGTCTTTCAGGACATGAACAAGCCATTCACCAACTTCAAACATCGGGTTGCGTATGGTGCTTTTCTCTCAGCAACTTCCAGAAAGGAAGAAGCGAAAGTTTTGCTGAAAACACTATTGGAAGAATTTGAACACATGAGCGGACCGGAGCGAAAGCTTCACCGGGATGTAAACCGCGATGCCCGGAACCTGTACACTTCGCTTTCACAGAAGCAGATCTAAAAATTTTCGTGTGGAGTCAAACACAAAATAGTCTAGTCTTGCAGCGCAAAACCAAACACCGGGTAGCCACTCATATCCTGTGATTGCTTGACGAGTTGAAATCCATTTTTTGTCATCTTAGCAAGGAACTGATTGACTGTATAAAGCGGTCGGCCGCATTTTTTATCAGAACAATACGGACCTTCATTGTGATCGTCTCTAAAAGAATCGCGGATGAAGATTTTGCCCGTTGGTTTTAGCTTTTTACGCAAGTCCTGCAACATGACATCCGGCTCGGTCAATGCATGCATAGTCGCGTTAGAATAAATCAGATCGAGAGAGGCATCCGGCAGATTAGATTGCGTAGTACTACCAAAAACAAGATAGAAGTGATTACGATCGCCAAGAGGGTAGCCCAATTGCTTTGAATAGTAAGCAATCATTTTATCTACATTTTTTTGTTGTAATAGATCCCGATCAATATCCTGAATATAAACCGAACAGCTATCCAACTGAGTCGACATGATTACTGTGAGCGCACCTGAACCTGCGCCTACATCGGCTACGGCCATGCCTGGCTTGACTTCGAGAAACTCAATGATGGGTTGAAAAGTCTTCTTGGCATTATCCTTAGTAAAAACGGGGCCTTTAGAATAGGGAGCGCATGCGGCGAAAAAAAGAAAAGAGAATAGTAGGCTTTTTGTATTCATCGTCAGGCGTATGTTTCATCTGCAACGAAATTTTATGCGCCAAATTACATCTGCCAATAGTTGTTATAACAGATTGACGGGTTTTGCTCTGTCTATGTATCAGTAAATGGATGATACGTTAATTGAACTATTAAGTGGATCGGTAGAACAGTATTTAAAGTAGTTCACACTTGATACGAAGCACCGCCCCGCGGCAGGGATAGAAATGAAAAGCCCGCAGCTACGCTGAAGTATGCTGGCGCGAGGACTTGTAATGAATAGCCCGGCTGCCGCCCAAAATAAACCACCTGCGCGTAAAGAAGTGTAAGACTCCTTCTTGGATCATACTATCTCTTTCTAGTATCTTGTTTTATAAAACCCAAAATACCATGATTATCTACGGCTGGAATGCAAAGAATATCAAACAAGCTCCATTAGAAAACTATGAGTGCCCCAATTGTCAGCAAAAACAATCGGTGATTGCCATCTTCGCTAAGTATGTTCACATCTTTTGGATACCCGTTTTTCCCTATCAGAAAACGGCTGTTATCGTTTGCACGAATTGCAAACATGAAACAGAGGAGGCAGACATTGCGTTGGGCACTAAAGGTGCCACTCAACAACTGAAGTCTGCTGTACCCATTCCTAAGTATATGTTTTCCGGCTTGGCATTGATCCTGATAGCGATCGGGTTTTTTACCTATGTGGGAATACAAAACGGTGAAAAAGAAAAAGCCTATCTGAGCGATCCAAAGACGGGTGATATTTATTTTCTGGAAAATGAAAAAGAAACAGGCCCGTATAAACATTACCTAATGAAGGTACGAAAAGTAGAGGGCGATTCATTGTGGGTGTCGTACAGTTCTTTTAGTTACAATCGTATGGTCACGAAACTTGATCCCAAAGATGGGTTTTACAATATGATGTATTCCATGCACAAAGACGGCCTCAAAGAATTAAATACATCGGGAGAACTTAAAAAAGTAATGCGCGAATATTCTGCCACGGACGGATTCAATCAGGAGGTTGAGTTTCATGAGTCGGACTCTACCGGAAAATGAAATATCGATTTTCCAGATCGTGGCGAAATTTAATGCAATGAAATTTTTTTTGTCTGCTGCGTGGCGTACCTACAGCTTATCCGCATACTTATTGATTTGTATGTACACCCATGCGCAAGCACAAGTAACTTTTGAAAGCAGCAACGTGCGTTTAGACAGTGCCTTTGCATGGGCAAAAATGAAAGCACTCTCGTTTGCGCACGATGGAAGTGACCCAGTCGGTTATTGGTATGAAGCAGCCTTGCCACAGCGCGAAGCGTTTTGCATGCGCGATGTTTCGCACCAGGCTATTGGTGCGGCCCTGCTGGGGTTGAACCAACATAATTTGAACATGTTTAAAAAGTTTGCCGAGAACATCAGCGCAGAAAAAGACTATTGTTCGTATTGGGAAATCAATCGACACAACCAACCCGCTCCGGTGGATTACGAAAACGACAACGACTTTTGGTATAACCTGCCCGCTAATTTTGATGTGGTGTACAATGCCTGGCGCTTGTATCAATGGACAGGCGATAAAAATTATCTGCAACATCCAGCCTTCCAAAAGTTTTATGCACTCAGCATGAATAACTATGTCGATCATTGGCAATTGGGAAGTGATCGGGTTATGCAGCGCACTCGTCAGTTGCACAACAGCAACGAACAACGATTTGGTGCGAATCGTGGCATTCCTACTTACAATGAAGGTGGTAGAGGCGAAACAAAATTAGGTATTGATTTAACTGCTGCGCTCATTGCTGCTTATCGTGCGTATGCTGAAATTTTAAAATTGAATGGTGAACCCGAGAAAGCTACAGCTTATAGAAACAAAGCAAACCGCGAAAAGAAATTTCTGAATGATTTCTGGTGGGACAAGGCGAAACAAGAGTATCGATCAGTACAGTACACCGATCAGTCGTTTGATTATTTTATGGTGGGCAAAAATCAAGCTTTTCTACACTACCTGCTTTATTTTGATGTGATTGAAAACCCATCGCATGTATCGAAACTGATGGAGCAGTATCGCAAAAATTATCTGCAATTGATTGTCGAATTAAAATCATATCTGCCCATCCTTTTTTACGAAAACGGTTATTCGCAACTGGCCACACAAATGATCATTGATCTGTGCGCACTTACAAATACCCGACGCGATTATCCCGAAAATTCATTCACCATCATCGAACATGTTGCTCGCGGTCTGATGGGTGTAGAAGCAGATGCCACTTCGAATACCGTCACCACATTATCAAGAGTAGAAGCCGGCAATTGGGCAGAGTTGAAAATGCTTCCGGTATTTTCAAATACGGTTTCTGTAAAACACAGAGGAACAAACGCAACAACATTTACGAATGAGAGCGGTGGCACTCTCACGTGGCGCGCAGGTATACCCGGCCATCACAACTATTTATTTGTAAACGGAGTAAAACAAGAATGCAATCAGGGTATTGATCATGGTAGACCGTATGCTTCGATCGATGTAGTAGCAAAGCCGGGAGAAGTAATGCAGGTGTCGGTTGATGAGTAGTTATATCTTCAAATTGTTCTATGAATAGCGCACATCAAATCTGTCTTTGCTTCCCGAAATTCAAAGTGATTAATAAAATTCAAATTATATGAGTGGCTTGCCTAGCTTAAGTCTTTGCCGTAAACTTGTTACTTACCTATGCCTATTCATTTATGAAAAGATTTTTTTCTTTGTCGGTTTTGATCCTACTGTTTTTAAATGGCCATTCGCAAGAATCCTTTAGAAGATGGCGAAAGGCGAATCAAATAAGGCTCGATAAATTCGATCTTGTTTTACCCGAGGCAATGAGGGAAAATAAAATTGACATGTGGATCATTATGAACCGGGAAGGCAACTTCGATCCGTTGTATTCGGATATGGGTGAAGGGTATGTGGGTCATACCGGCTATTATATTTTTACAGATATCGGTAAACCCCGAATAGAGCGTGCTGTATTAGGCATTGACGGATATTTATTAGAAGAAACAAAAGCATACGATTATTTCGGCTCGGAGACTGAGCTAAAAGAATTTGTAACCAAAAGAGACCCGAAGCGAATCGGGCTTAATATTTCGAAAGATATTGGCGGAGCAGATGGTTTGTCGTTCTCGGGCCGACAAGAGTTAGCGGAAATTTTGGGCAGCAAGTATGAAGCTCGATTTGTTTCAGCCGAAAAATTGGTTTCCGATTTTCGCTCGAGACATACCGCCAGCGAAATTGCTGCCTTTGCAGAAGCCGGTGATTATTCCTACCAGCTGGCAGAACGTGCTTTGTCTAACGAAGTAATTACACCGGGCATCACTACGCTGGAAGACGTAGCGTGGTGGATGAAAGAACAACTATTCAAAAACAACCTTCAATCTTCATTTGGCATGCCCTCCATTTATGTAACCGGCCCGAATGGAATCGAGGCCACTTCTACCGATCGAATTATTCAACGCGGAGATATTTTAATGCTGGATTGGGGTGTGGGCCTCATGGGCTTTTATACAGACATGAAACGGATGGCCTATGTATTAAAAGACGGTGAGAAGGCCGTGCCCGCAAGCATACAACATGCGTTCGACCAGGCGTTGAAAGTAAGAAAAATTGTAACGAGCACGATCAAACCAGGCATTACCGCCAAGCAAAACGAAATCAACATCTACAAAGCATTGAACGATGGCGGCTTTACTCAAATTGAATTTAATAAACCCACCGCAGATGAAAAGACGAATGTGATTATTGGCTGTCATTCGGTGGGCGATTGGGGCCATGGCACCGGACCGTCCATTGCGTTCTTTAATCCTGTACAACTTACCTACATTCTTAAACCCACCAACTTTTTATCGATCGAGTTATTCGCATACACTCCCCTGCCAGAGTGGGGCGGAAAGAAATTAAGAATTCCATTGGAAGACGATGCCATCGTAACCGAACGAGGAGTTGAATGGGTGTACCCTGCCAACGAACGTATTCAATTAATTAAGTAATCATGACAGATTCCAAAGCCAGCGGGCTTACCCGACAAATGGGTTTACTCAGTCTGTCGGCAACTGGAATTTGCTCCATGATCGGTGCATCCATTTACGTGGTGCCGTTTATGATTCAGCGCAACGTTCCCGGCATAGGCCCATTCGTTTTACCGGCATTCCTATTTGCGGCCATACCCGCAACATTGGCCGCTTTTGCATATATCATTTTGGCCTCCGCCATGCCGCGGGCTGGAGGAAGTTATATTTATGCCAGCAGAGCGATCAATCCCTACATCGGTTTTGTGGCTAGCTTTTCACAATGGTTTGGATTGTCGATTGCCATTGGTGTAGTGTCATATGTTATCATTCCCTTTCTTCGCGACATCTGCACATTCTTATATTTAAGTGAGCTGGCTGCTTTACTAGAAACTGGTTTCATACGCGTTTCACTTGCCTTGGCCATTCTTTGGACGTTTGTTCTAATCAATGTGCGAGGCATCAAGTTATATGAACGAACCCTCATCCCATTAATGATTATGATGTTTGGATTAGGCGCCATCGTTATTGTTGCAGGGCTTCTTTTCAATCATCAAGATTTTGCTGCAGCGTTGCTTGCCAAAGAAGGACGAACCATTCCAAACTCCTTTTCCCATTTCAATTGGTCTACTTTCCTGGCTGGTTCAACCCTTTTATTCTCAAGCTTCATCGGCTTTGATTCGATTGCTCAAGCAGGTGGCGAGGCCAAAAATCCGGCACAGTTACTTCCAAAAGCAATTGGTATTGCAATACTAACCGTAACGCTATTTTACATCTCATTCACGTTTTCACTTTACCATACTGTGCCCTGGCAATTTGTTGCGCAGGAAGCCGGTGGCAAAGATGTGACCGCCCCAGGGCTATTAAGTTACGTGTTGCCTTCCGGCTGGGCGGTGTTTATTGTGTTGGGCGCAACCATCGCTTTGCTCAATGATCTGCCCGCTACGATATTAGCCGTTTCTCGTTTGATGTTCGCGTGGGCGGAAGATGGAATTTTTCCAAAAAAAATTGCTGCTATCCACCAACGTTATCACACCCCACATCTGGCTATTTATTGCAGTGGGCTGATGGCCACCATCGGAATTTTAGGAAGTCATTTTGCGGGCGATTTTTTTCTTGGCATTGATATCATGGTAACATCAATGCTCGTAAATTATTTGATGATGTGCTGGTCAGTAGTGCAGCTACCCAAAGTAAATCCAGCAATTGCTTCACGTGTTGCTGTTTTCAAAAATAAATTGGTACAGAAAACAGTAGCAATCTCAGGGGTGGTTTGGCTGGCTTCTTTTTTAGCCATTCATATCACAAAAGATTTGAGCGCTCCGGTTTCTGATTGGTATTTTCACTCCACGCCCGTATGGTTGATCGTGATGCTACTGGCATCAACCATCTTCTGGCTATACTGGAAAAAATTGAAAAGATCAGGAGTGAACACGAAAGAACTTTTTTCAACTTTACCTTCGGAATAAAGCTTTTATGAGTATCCCAAATCATAACCTCAGGCGGGCAAGTGGTTTAACGATTTCCCCGGTGATTATTGGTCTTTGGCAAGTGGCTGATTTGGAACGTAATGGTTCTGCCCTTAATGCTGAAGAAGCTGCCAAGGAGTTGAATAATTACTTTCAAGAAGGACTAACCACGTTTGATATGGCCGATCATTACGGATCGGCTGAAGTCATTGCAGGAGTATTCAACAAGAACTATTCAAAAGGTAACGCTCAACTTTTTACAAAGTGGGTGCCCCCTCCGGGTGCCGTTACAAAAGAACAAGTGAAAGCTGCTGTAGAAAAATCACTAAATAGATTGCAGACCGATTGCATCGATCTGCTGCAATTTCACGCTTGGAACTATGCCGATCCTGCCTGGCTCGACAGTTTGTATTGGCTTCAGGAATTAAAAGAAGAAGGCTACATTAACCAGATAGGCGTTACGAATTTTGATACCGCTCATTTATTAGTTGCCATAAAAAGCGGAATTCAACTAGTTACCAATCAGATTTGCTACTCGCTGTTAGATCAACGAGCTAGCGAACAGATGACAAAAATTTGTCTGGCCAATAACATCAAACTGCTTGCCTTTGGTACAGTAGCCGGTGGTTTTTTAAGTAGCAAATGGTTGAACCAACCAGAGCCAATGATTACGGAAAAACTCACGTGGTCGCAAATGAAATACAAGCGATTTATTGATGCCGCTGGAGGTTGGCAAAAATTTCAAAACCTTTTGCAAACATTAAATTCTATTGCTGTTGAAAACCACACCAGCATTGCTACGCTTGCCAGCCGATTCATATTGGAACAACCCGCAGTAGGCGGAGTAATTATCGGTGCAAGATTAGGCCAATCCGAACACATTGCTGAAAACAAAAAGCTCCTTTCATTGCAGCTAAATGATCGCTCAAAAAAGGAAATCCAACAAGCCATTAGCTCGTTAACCAAAATTCCGGGTGACTGTGGGGACGAATACCGTAAGCCTCCTTTCTTAACAGCATCCGGTGATCTTAGCCACCATGTAAACACATTACCACCACCATACCCTTCTGTGGCAGGTGAAGATGGAAGAACAAAAGCATTGAGTGGCACCATCTGGGAAGACGTAGCAGGGTTTAGTCGAGCAGTTAAAAAGGGAAATAGAATTTTAGTTTCAGGCACCACTGCCACACATGGAAAGCGACTGGTAGGTGGCGATGATCCCGCAGCTCAAATGCACTTCGTTATTGATAAGATAGAAGGGGCGTTGCAATCACTTGGAGGAACGCTGCAAGAAGTAGTACGAACCAGAATCTACATAAAAAATATTAGTGATTGGGAGGTGATAGCGCGTGTACATGGCGAGCGATTTAAAAATATTCAGCCTGCCAATACGATGATAAAAGCAGAGTTAATCGGTGAAGAATATTTAGTGGAAATGGAAGTGGAGGCTATTCGTGGAGAGTAGGTCAATTTTTCGATGCACCAAACGACTCTGCCCGCATTGGTGTTCTTGGCACGGTAACGTTTAAATAAAAAAAGACCAAGAGAGGGTCATCCATTTTCCTTACGGTTACTTCATTCGTACCGGAGTCGTAGAAGGTCATTTCTGATACTCAAGCTTCGTAATAACCAGACAAATTTCGTGTTCTGTGCCTTGCTGGAAATACTTCAAAATAAGCACTAAATTCCTTCAAAATTTTCTTATTTCATCAAAAAAGCTCATTTAGAGTCAATCATTTGATCTTATTTTGCTATTTTTGGTAAAATAAGCAAAAATAATGCTCAATTCCGTTGCTAAATCGCAGATCATTGACCGCATCCGGTTTGAAAACCCGTGGTGGGTAACGGGGCATATTGAAGACGACTACAACCAGATGCGGCGAAGGGCTTACTTCGAATTGTTCAAGCCGCAGGCATTTGAAAATGATATTCGCAGGTCGCTGGTACTGATGGGCCCCAGGCGTGTCGGCAAAACAGTGATGCTATACCACTTGGTAGAAGAATTATTGCTGGCGAAAGTTCCTGCCCGAAAAATAATTTTTCTTACCATCGAAAATCCACTCTACATCCATAAGACGCTGGAGCAACTTTTTCAATTGGGGAAAGAAGCCAGTGGCAATACCGATAAAAATGATTGGTATGTTATTTTCGATGAGATTCAATATTGCCGCGAATGGGAAGTGCATCTAAAATCGCTGGTGGACTCATACCGGCAATGCAAATTTATTGCTTCCGGTTCGGCTGCCGCTGCACTCAAATACAAAAGTAAGGAAAGTGGTGCCGGTCGGTTCACTGATTTTATGCTTCCACCGCTCACCTTTCACGAATACGTGGAGTTAAAAGATCAAAATCATCTGATGGTGCCCACTTCAGTTACGTGGAACGGAAACGTATCTGCCTTCTATACTTCCACACACTTAGATGAACTGAACAAACATTTTGTCAACTACCTGAATTTTGGTGGCTACCCCGAAGTGATCTTCAATGAAAAAATTCAAACGAACCCCGGGCGCTTTATACGGCAAGACATTGTGGACAAAGTACTTCTGCGCGACTTGCCGAGCCTTTACGGAATCAGCGATGTACAAGAACTCAATTCGCTGTTCACATCCATTACGTACAACACCGCTAACGAGTTTAGCTATGAAGAATTGAGTCAGAACAGTGGAGTGCCTAAAAACACGCTGAAGAAATATATTGAATATCTCGAAGCAGCCTTCTTACTCAAACAAGTAAAGCGCGTGGATCAAAGTGGCAAGCGCTTTCTCCGCGACAATTTTTTTAAACTGTATCTCACCAATCCATCGATGCGCAGTGCCTTGTTTTCTCCGCTCACAGCCACCGACGACCAGATGGGCAATATGGTGGAAACAGCCATCTATGCGCAGTGGATGCACCGCGAGTGGTTTACTCCTTACTATGCCCGTTGGAACGGAGGTGAAGTGGACATGATCGGCATTGATGAAAAAAACCTAAAGCCTAACTGGGCACTAGAAATAAAATGGAGCAACCGGTATTTTGAAAAAACACAAGAGCTGAAAAGTTTAGTTAAGTTTTGCACCGAAAGCGGGCTTGACAAAGCGCTGGTCACTACCATAGATAAAGAAGGCACAAAAACAGAAGGCAATTGTACACTACAATTCTTTCCAGCGGCAGCCTATGCATACACCGTAGGGAAAAATACATTGGTGCGAAAGAAAACGAAATGATAAACTGACTACGCGAGGCTGTTAATCCTACTTTACATATTCAATCTTCGTAATGCGCCAGGCAAAATTTCGGGTTGGGGTTTTTACAATCACTTCATCGCCGACCTCTTTTTTTAACAATGCTTGTGCCATGGGCGAGTCCATGGAGATGTAATCCTTCGCTCCGATCAGTTCTTCGCCGCCCACAATGCGAAAACGATTTTTAAAACCCTGATCGTTTTCAATTTCTACCCACGCGCCAAACATCACCTTACCTTCCTGAAAAGGTGAGTAGGTTACCACTTTCAGATCGTCTATCAATTTGCGCAAGTACAGTACACGCTTGTCAATTTCGCGCAAGCGTTTTTTGTTATAATGATAGTCTGCGTTTTCCGAGCGGTCGCCCAAGCTGGCTGCCCAGTTCACTTTTTGGGTGGTGTCGGGTCGTTCCACACGCCACAGGTGGTCGAGTTCTGCTTTCAACTTCTCTAAACCTTCGGGTGTAATCAGCAGTGTTTTCATTTTTATGTTGTGGAGCGGTAAATAACAGAGGCGTCCGACCGCTCTATATTCGCATCAACGAGCGGTCAGACGCCTAAAAAGTCGTATTGAGTATCTTTGAAAATTTCTTCTAATAACTTCAAAAATGTACGCGCAATTTAGTCAAGAAAAGTGGAACATTGATCGCAGGCGTAATCCTTCACAGATTTTGAATTTACAATTTCCTTGTATCTTTTTTATCAAAAAAATTAAGATATTGAAGTGCATTCGTTATGGAAAAATTCTTGATTAAAGTTCGGCACATTGTACCCACACTCATTTACATATCACTGGGTAGCCTTGCCACTATATGCCTCGTACGATGGAGCATTTTCCAATTTGGTTGGTTCGAACTTAAAGAAGATATATGGAGAATATGGCTTCCTCTGATCTTTCCATGGATACCCATTACCATTTGGCTACGCCCTAAACTTCGCATTCTCATTCGCAAAAAGGAAGCTGACCGATTGCAATTAGGGTACCAATTTTTAGCATGGTTTGTAATTGGGATACCTCTTTTTATTTCACAAATGTATCTAAATACCGCCATGGGTGAGATGGAAGAAGTGACCGATCTCAAGGCAATTCAACTGAGCAAGCGAACCCGATTTGTAACGATTAAAAAGTTTGAAGTATTACTAGAGCATGGCAGTTCTGCCGAAGATATTCGCACCAGTGGCAAACACAATCAACATCTGGATATCAATTTATACTTTGTTGCCCCAATTGTGCATTCAGTTTCTGATCCTCGCTTTGCTTATTGGTATGGTGTAAAATTTCATAAACAAATCAGCAGCCGGCTTTCGTCTACCGAAAAAGAAAACCAATACAAAGCCTTTTATCGGGAGTGCATTGATAAAATGAATACGTATCCATTTTATGAATTGGAATACTTTACAGTAGCTGAAAAGTCGGATGACAAAACTGCTTTTCTAAAAGCCATCGAGCGAAAAACGCAGATGAAGATAGCCTCTGTCATTCTTCTACCGGAGAAAGAAAAGTTTGATGGGCGCAATGGGAATAAACTCTTTTGGATTTTTGGCTCATTGGGTATTGGGCTGATTGTCTTTACCTTATTTCTTGCCTTGCCACGCTACAGTACGTTGGAATTGGAACGGCAACGCAAAGGAGTTAAGCCCAAAAGCGATGAGGTGGTGGATATGTTGATGTATTTGATTCCGAAAGAACCACATGTGGCTACTTCGGTGATCCTCAACATCAACATTTTGGTATGCCTTGCCATGATTTTTTCTGGTGTGCACATTATGTCACCTAATGGAGTGGAACTAATGGAGTGGGGCGCCAACCGTAGAGTAGAAGTGATGGGTGGAGAATGGTGGCGATTAATCACTTCAATGTTTGTGCATGGCGGCATAGTGCATCTCTTGTTCAACATGTTCGGACTTTATCTGGGCAGCACCTTCCTTGAAATTTTATATGGCGCTAAGCGATATGCTTTAGTTTACTTGCTTTCCGGTTTAACTGCCAGTATAGCGAGTATAGCGTGGCATGCCAACACAGCTAGCATAGGCGCATCCGGAGCCATCTTTGGAGTTTTCGGAGCCATCGCATCTTTTTTGATCACCGATCACTTTACTAAAGAAGGTAAACGTGCTTTGCTTATTATGTTCGGTCCTTACGTAGGGATCAATTTGCTAATTGGATTTGCAGGTTGGGGCATAGACAACGCTGGGCACTTGGGTGGAATGGCTGGTGGGTTTGTGGTTGGCTTTATCTTGAATCAAACGTTGCCTAAAAAAGCAAACGACGAAAACTGATTCGGCTACCTCACAAATAATAACCAAACCAATTAACTATGAATGGCTATAGAACATCCGGCTACATTATAGTTTTCTTAGCAGTCTATGAAATGGTTAACATCCTAAGAGATTATACTTCAGGAAGTTAACCTTTTGGCCATTTGGAGCAGAAATTGGTGCTGGCCTCCTCATTGTATTGTGTGTTTATCTCATCCGAAAAGGTAATAAGCAATCCAAAAACTTAAAACCTAAGGTTAGGTTGTTGCTTGCGGTTAGTCTGCCCCATGAATGTCCATGATGTTTTATGGGCGTTATCCTTTTTTGAATACTTTGTTTTTAGTAATTTGGTTTTATAAGTACCAATAAATTATTTTTTATTTCATCCCCCCTTCATCCTTTTGGAAGCAACCACACTGGATGATTGAATAAGTACTACTTAACTTTTTGGAGGATTAAATGAAAAATTATGCAATCAGAAGACGAACTAAAAGCAGAAAATGAATTGCTCAAACTAAAATTAGAATTAGAGCACGGCATGAAGGGCCTGCAATCCGAAGGTTTGAGTCCGGCCATGGAAAATCAATGGCTCAACCAGATCTACAATTTCGAAAAGATGTACAAAGAAACCCCACGGGTGAAGTTGTATGATTTTATTGGTCGACCCGACTTTGTCCCGATACAATCACTTCCAGAAAACGAAATAGCCGCTGCACTCGAGGAGTTGGAAAATGTGATGCAGGCAAAAGGAGTTCAACTGGATTGTTTATGTGAATATCCTACTTCCACGATTTATCAATTTATAACCGAAGAATTGTTTGAACATGAAATGGACGGCATCTGTATGGAGGGAATGGTGACACATTTCACGTACGAAGAGTTTCATCCCAATCACGCGTATGACATCAACAGGCGGGTAACCGATTTCATTAATCGCTTACTTACTAAACAGTGGAATGAACAATTTGATGGAATGTCTCTTGCTTCTGAAATTACTTTTAATGGCGCGCAACATGAACAGTCGGCTATGAATGCTATCATCCTTGCTTTTCAAGAGGCACATCCTTCCATTTCGCTGGAACATTTAGCTATTGAAGAAATACACTTTGATTTGGAGAACGGCACCGGAACTGCAAAAGCTACGATAGCCTACACACTGCGACAACCTCAACAAAAGGCTGAATCAGTTTCAGGTAGTTGTGCATTTCAATTGGCATTGGAGGATGAATATTGGTGTTTGGCAAGTATTGAAATCCCGGGATTTGGAAAAGCACTCGAGTAAAATCTGAGTGATAAAACTGATGAAATATGGGTTTGGGGATTTTTCTATTCCGAAATAAATGCTCGCTCCATACTCTTGCGCTCGCTTTTTGAAATGCCATATTTTTCAGCAAGTGTATTCCAATTGTGTTTTTTGCCATCTCTATGCTATTTTATTTTCCTAGGTGCCCTTTCTTTCACCAACAGTTTCGCATCTTGGAGTTTTCTACCTAGCGTATCGTCTGCAGCCAATTTGGGTAAGTCTTTCTCTAATTCGAGTACAAACAATACTTTTGCGTAAGAGCCACTTGAGGTGAGCCATTTTCAATAGCCCAAAGCGTAGTACGTGCAATGTTAGCACGTTCAGCAAACTTGCTCGGTACTAAGCTTTCTTCTAAGCCTGGCCAGTTTTATGTTTTCCCCTAATTCTGTAAATTGTGAGTCGTGTGCTGCCGAGTTTGTGAATTCAAATCAGAATTATCTCCTAAACAGTCTTTTCACTTTCCACCAAAGACCACGCGGGCTATACCACCGGAAAGACTCAATGCCGCCCGTAACAATCACGCTGCCAAAATTACCAGTTACATCATAGTGCAGGCCTACTTTCAATTCTTTCGATGCAGACGTAACACTTACCTCTTGCTGTACCGGAACAAAACCAATGAAAGAAATGATTATGGTTTCTACTGCTTTCGGCTGATCAATCACCAATTCAAATTTACCATCAGCATCTGTTACCGTTCCGTCCGTCATTCCCTTTCTCAATATATTTACTCCCGGCAAAAATTGTCCACTATCTCCATCGGTTACTTCGCCCCGTAAGATGAAACGGGGTATCGAGTCGACTTTGCCCTTCGTGAAATTCCTTTCTTGATCAACCTGCTCTTGCGCCACACTGGTCTTTGAAGTCTGTGCTTCCGTAGGACGATTGATCAACATAAGAAGCAATGCAATGGGTAACGCCCATCGCGATGGTTGACGAGCAGATGTTGATAGATCTGAATGGTAGGTGGTGAGTTGATTGGATCGAAAGCGCCCACAAGTGGATGTTGCGCCCGACCGAAAGTAGTGTTTGATTTCCTCTTCACTCCACGTGGTGAAGTCTATCACTTCTTTCTGGCACGAGCCGCAGAATCCACCTTTTGAAGTGGGAATAAATTGTTCCCATTTTTCATGGCAAGGGGTGGGTATGGTAATTGTAATTTTTTCTTTCATGGCAATTAGGTTTACTCTACGATGCCGGATGACAACATTTTCCATAAAAGGAGAGCCAAAAAATTCAAGATCTGATGAGACACCGTAATGGCACTGGGCTTGACGAGAAAGATTCGCTCTACTAAGCTACCATGCAAGAACAGCAATATTTGAAAGATTGTAGTGAGCAAATCTCCCGCAGCGTCAAAGATTTTAATGCTCAACGCTAAGGTGAAGAAATTCATACCTTAAGTGCAAAAGGGTATTCCAAGCTGCATTACATGATCTACCGGCATGCTGATATTCCGGCTACGGAAATCACCAATATCATTTATTAGGTATGACGAGTGAAATACGGTAACTGAATTGAGTTCTTCAAGAATTAATACCCTTCACTTTTAGTTCAAAAACGTCTGGACGAGCGTAATGACCAATTACATCAAAATCCATTTTGGCTTTGATGATTTCGCGATGATCAATTTCGGCAATTAAAATTCCTTCCTGATCATAAAGTGGGCCGACCAGCGGTTTTCCGAAAGGCGAAATAATACAACTTCCACCTGTACTCGTGATGATTTGTGATGGTTGTAAAAGCTGCGCCTTCAAATCATCCGGATAAAGTTCACCTGTCATCAGTTGATTACATCCCAATACAAAGCATCTACCTTCGCACGCAATATGTTCCATAGACGATTGCCATGTTGCTCTGCAATCCGCCGTGGGGGCCATATAAATTTCGATTCCCTGTTGATAAAGTGCAGTGCGTGCCAGTGGCATATAGTTTTCCCAGCAAATTAATCCACCGAGTTTGCCGATGGGGGTATCTAACACCTGCAGATCACTTCCATCACCTTCGCCCCACAAAATTCGTTCAGCCGCGGTTGGTTTTAATTTTCGGTGTTTGTGAATGAGTTTTCCTTCCGGTGAAAAATAAAGTAATGTGCAATACAACGTGTCACTCACTTTGTCTTTTTCCGTCACGCCAACCACAACATAAGCCTTCGCTTCTTTCGCAGAGCGTGCGATTAAATCTGTTTCTGGTCCGGGCACTACGATAGAGTTTTCCCAGTAACGTAAAAACATTTCTCTTCCTTCGGCAGATCGACTGCCAACAGTTGTTCCAAAAATCAATCCTCGCGGATATCCAGGAATAATCACTTCCGGAAAAAGAATGAGTGACGCTCTTTGTCGTGAAGCCTCACCAATGAGGCTTTGAATCTTTTCAACAGTTTGCGCTTTATTGAAAAACACAGGCGAAGTTTGCACAACGGCAGCAATAAAAGGGTTGGGCGTTTCCATGAATCAATCTTAAAGAACTAAATGTAATGATTCAACTGAAATCATGCTTCCTTTTTGCCAATACTATCACAGCTATTAGCACAATCAATAATGCTCTCGTAAGTACCGACCTAAAATCTCGAGCGGCTCGTGCATATTTTTTCGCCCAAAGCCAATGCGGAAGTGAGAACTGCCAAAGTCAAACATCTCTGCCGGTAATGTCATGATGCCGGTGGCCTTCACCAACTGATCGCTAAAGGCTAGCGAAGTTTCTTTCCCCAGCCATTTTACAAATGCGGTGCTGCCCGCTCGTGTAGGCGCGAACTGAAAATGTTGTGGATGTTGTTCACAGAATGCCGTGAAAAGTTTAAGGTTGCCTTTGATCTTCTCTAAATTGTGATCAATCAACGAGTGCTTGTTGCGTAATGCAATCAATGCCAGCACTTCACTGGTAGAAGGATTGCAAATGGTGAGGTAATCTTTAAATCGTTTCATCTCCTCCATCACACTCACATCTTTGCACACGACCCAACCTAATCGTAATCCTGCCAGCGCAAATGTCTTTGCCATGCCCCACAACGAAATGGATCGCTCATATACTTCGCAGATGGGAGGCAGTGTGTCTTGTGGATGGTGTTCCAACAAATGATACATCTCATCGACAAAAATGAAAATGCCGCTTGCTCGCGCGATGGAAATAATTTTGTGATAATCTTCTAATGAGGGAATGTATCCTGTTGGGTTATGCGGGAAATTAAGTATGATCAACTTGGTGCGATCTGTAATCAGTTTTTCCAAATCCTGCGGATCGTAATACCATATTGCTTCGTTGGGTGCCGGCGTCCAGAATGACAAATCGCAACCCAGACTTCGGGCTACTTCATACAATGACTGATACGCCGGAGCCATGCAAATCACATGATCGCCAGATTGCAACAACACATTCATAGCTATGAAGTTGGCTTCACCGGGTGAAAGCACAAACACTTCATCGGGCGAAATGCCTTTGTAAAGTTCGGCAATCTCCTCGCGCAACTCAGGTAAGCCGGAAGATTCGGTGTAACCCAACTGCAAAACGTTCCATTGTTCCTGCTCCTTTGGGTTGGCCAATGCCAAAATTTCTTTTAACGAAAATCCATCGCAATCCGAACTGGAAAGTAGATAGCGCGCAGAGAACTCATGCTGAGCAAAGTAGCGCTCGAGATGAAAGGGTTTAATTTTCACAAGTATTGATTTTGGATCTTAATTTAAACTATTTAAGACACACTCAAAACCAAACCTTCTATCCCTTCTAATCGAAAATATATATCTAAGCTAATCAGTGCGAAAGTTGGAAGGGAGCAAACGGAACAGCGCCTATTACCGGATCAATCACTCCGGCCTGCAGATATTGTGAGCCGTGCACCTCCATATACTCAATGCGGATCTTATGTTTGCCTTCGGCTACTATCGTTTGTCCTAGTTTCTTAATAGCACTATGGTCGCCATCGTGGTCAACCACCAACACATCGTTGATGTAAAGTTTTGCTCCGTCATCCGAATTCAAATAAAAAGTTTGAACACCCGATTTCTTTACATCGATATAACCTTCCAGTACCACTCCAAATTCATCATCGCGATGTCCAACTTCCGATAACCCTACTTGTTTCACCACACCACTCTTCACTGGTTTAAGTTTTGAGAAATCAGGCAACTTATTCCACGCTCCTTCATAATAGTTCATGCGAAGTCCTTCATCCGTTTTCTTCACCTTTGCGGCAGTCTGCGGTGCCATTTTTGTTAATTGCATTTTATTCAATCGGCTGGCACGTCCATCTTTTGAATAGGCACGTGTTGAAAGGGTAGTGCTCTTGTTTATTTTAAGTGGCTGCGAATAGACTTGACTACTCAAAGTAGGTTCGCTGCCATCGAGCGTATACCGTATTTCCAATCCTTCGAATGCTGGTTCTAGTTTCACATTCGTTTCGTTCTCAAATAATTGTCCCGTAGTAGTAATCATCGGAACAGGTGGTTGAACCACGCTCGCCTGACTTTTATCGGCTTGCTTTTTCTCCATTTGAAATGCATCAATCAACTTGCCTTCATGATCAATCGCTTTGAAAGCAAGATTGTTTTCGAAGATATTGAATGTGCAGTAGTGATGCACGGCTTGTAATTCTTGTGTGAACCAACTACGCGTAGGTGCAAAGTCTTCCAGGTTTCCGCCAGCACCGCCCGAGTTGATGTAAACCACTCCATTCTTCATATTGATTTTATCTTCCTTAATCGGCCAACTGCGTTCGTACAAATGGGTGTGACCGAAGAGGCAAAAATCCAAGCCATACTGCTCATACAATGGCACCAAATTGCGCGCTTGTGTGCCCAAGGTAGAGAGCGCGTTCTTCGTATCGCCATGATCATCGCTGTCCGATGAATAAGGTGGGTGATGATGAATCGCGATCTTCCATGTCGCCTTCGACTTAGCCAATTCTCTTTCCAACCAATTGTATTGATCCGATCCTTCGGTAACATCGCGATTGGTGTCAATCATAAAAAATTGTGCGTTGCCATACGTGAATGTGTAATAATATTCAGGAGCGGGAGCCACCATGTACTGATAATAATAAGGAGCATCTTGTTCGTGATTTCCCAACACGGTAAACAAGGGCACCCGATTGATTAACGGGCGCGAATTGGGAAAAAAGTTATCAAGCCAATCATTCTTATCTAAACCGGCATCTACAATGTCGCCGGCATGCACCACAAAGTTGGGACGATCTTGCCAAACAAGCGCTGAAATTTTTCCCCAGGCCCAGGGCGTGCGGTCGTTGCGCTGTGTATCGCCAACCAGTGCAAACATATAAGCACTGTTATCGCTCACGGCTGTTTTAAAAGTATAAATGGCTGAGCGGATGGTATCTCCCTTGGTGGTGATTGACGTAGCTTGCCAGAAATAATTCGTTTCCGGCTTGAGGTTCGCAAGAAATAATTCGTGCATCAACCGGTTTCCTGACAGTGAAACATGTTGATCGAGTCTGGCTTTTTTATCATTTAGTTTTGCTTCGCTGTAATCAACACGCGAAGAAGCTGCTTCACGTGTCTCCCACAAAATGTAAATGCCTGTCTGCGTCGAAAACTGGAGATATGGAGCCACCAGGAATTGATTTTCCGTAACTCGCTGGGCAAGTAATGAAACCGAAATGAAGCTCAGGAAGAGGGTGGCGAGTAGTTTTGCAGGCATGCTGAATAGTGTTTAGGCGTTTACAATACTACCCAGCCAATATGATGTGAAAATTAACTCAGGATAAAATTTACCCCGCTTTTCTTTTGAACATGTAAACCCTATTTGAACGTCAATCGGGCAATTTTGACTATTCTTTTAGAGATTGGAACTTTAAACAAACCCCAATGCATATATTCAAAATTTAGTAAATTTGCTCACTATGCGTTTAACCAATTGGTTCGTGCCAAAGTGATTCAGTTGATCCAAACTAAATTAGGATATAGCGACGCATAATTTCTAGAGTGGAGGTCGAGTTTTTGACTAAAGTAAAATACATCCCCAATAATTAATAACGATTCAAATTATTACTGAGCTATCTATTAAAATTCACAATTTAGAAACTCTATAAGGCATGCGATTTACCTTTCTACTGTTTTTTCTTTCCCTTCATGCCGTTGCTCAAGTTGATCCTGCGCTAAAATTCATTCAAAATAAAGGTCAGTGGAGTGATGACATTGATTTTCAGGCACAGGTGCCGGGTGGACGGGTTGGCGTTTCAGCCACGGGGTTTTCAGTATTGCTGCTCGACATGAAGGAAATGGAAGAGCGACATCTGGCATCGCATGGGGCAATCAATGAATCCGATGGGCATGAATCAACCGAAGGAATTAATGGGCACTTCTTTCGCATCAATCTGGTCGGATCGAATGCAAACGCCAAACCCATCGTCGAAAATCCATTGGATGGATATTACAATTATTTTGTGGGAAGTGATTCCTGCCGGTGGGCATCGCATGCATTGGCATATACTACTGTTACCTACAAAAACATTTATAATGGAATCGATTTTCGGGTTTCCTCCAAGGGCAGTAATCTCAAATATGATTTTATTGTGCAGCCGGAAGCTGATCCATCGCAGATAAAAATCGAATACTGCGGTGTGGATGGGTTGGAAAAATTGTATGGTGCTTTGCAAATCAAAACCTCGCTGGGCACATTAACTGAATTAAAGCCTGTCTCCTATCAACACGCAGATCAACAACAACACATCATTGCCAGTGAATATCGCTTGCAAAACAATTCGGTTACGTTTTCTTTTCCCGATGAGTACGATGAATGCCGTACACTCATCATTGACCCTCTTTTGATATTCTCTACCTATTCCGGCTCTACTGCCGACAATTGGGGCAGCACAGCCACACCTGGTGAACACGGTACGTTGTATTCAGCGGGGGTAACGGATCTGGGAAATGGCGGGGCATTTCCTGCCACTCCGGGGGCATTTCAAAAAGACAACAATGGCGGCTACGATATGGCCATCATCAAATATGACTCGCTCGGAACAAAGTTCTTATATGCCACCTTGTTGGGTGGGAGTGGTAATGACTCGCCTCAAAGTCTGGTGGTCGATAAAGTGACCAATGATCTGATCGTTCTCGGGGTCTCCAGTTCCGAAAACTTTCCAACCGGAGTAAACTCATTTGACAAAACTTTCAACTTTGGTGTCTCAATCGATAATCGTGTCTTAGGTACTACTGATATGTGGGATATCGTAGTGACGCGATTTCCATCTACCGGTGATCGGTTGATTGGCTCCACTTTTTTAGGCGGCTCGGGCAATGATGGATTTAATCTGCCCAAGCAATCGGGTGGACCGCTGGTAGTAAACTACGGTGACGAGATGCGAGGAGACGTGATTACTGACCACACCGGAAATGTGTACATCAGCTCCGTAACGGGATCAAACAATTTTCCGATTGTAAATGGATTTGATCCTACGTTTGACAACGGAACCGATGGCGTGGTCGTCAAGTTTTCTCCCGATTTATCTTCCATCATTTGGTCAAGCTATGTGGGTGGGTCTGGCTTTGATGCTGCTTACTCTATTAAATTTGATAACAATCAAAATGTTATTCTGGCGGGTGGTACAACCAGTGTTGATTTCCCAGTTACTGCAGGCTCATATCAAACCACCTTCAATGGAATTGTTGACGGATGGATTGCACGGATAGCCGCCGACGGAAGTGCTATTTTACATGCTACGTTAACCGGATCTTCTTCTTTTGATCAAGTGTACTTTATTGATCTAAACAGCAATGGCGATATGTTTTGCTATGGTCAAACCGCCGGACAAATACCTATAACTCCAGGCGTTTATAATAATCCAAACAGTGGTCAATTCGTACAAAAACTTTCGAATGATTTAAGAACGCTTGAATTTTCCACTGTATTTGGTTCTGGTTCTACCAATGGATTGATACGTCCCAATATCTCACCGACTGCATTTTTGGTAAACGACTGCGATAATATTTACATGGCGGGCTGGGGAGGTGCCATCAATGCGAACCTGAACTATTGGGTATCCAATACATTTGGCATGCCTATTACCAACGATGCATTTCAAAAAACTACTTCAGGCTCTGATTTTTATTTCATGGTACTGAATGGCGATGCCTCTACCCTTGTATACTCCACCTATCTCGGTGGTACTTTCTCAAAAACGCACGTAGATGGCGGAACATCGCGTTTTGATAAATACGGCATCGTGTATCATTCCGTATGCTCCGGTTGCGGTGCATTTAATTCAGCTAACCGATCTACATCTGACTTTCCCACAACGCCCAATGCCAAATCACGAGTGAATGCAAGCACCAATTGTAATAATGCGGCCTTTAAATTTGATCTGTCTTCTTTGCGTGCGCTTTTTCAAACCAACTCTACCGACTTTACCAAGCCGGGATTCAATAACGTTTGTTTTCCCGATTCAATCGTATTTGAAAACCTCAGCACTGGCGGAAGAACTATAACATGGGATTTTGGCGATGGTCGCATCGTTAATCAACAGTCCACCGATGCACGCTGGTTGGTTCATCGATACAAATCCACGGGGCAGTACCGCGTTAAACTAAAAATTACAGACCTAAGTACCTGCAGTCAAAAGGACTCTACTTTTAAAATCATCAACTACTTTAATCCTGATTTTAAAGTGGGTCCGGACGTTGCCATTTGTGAAGGAAGCAGTCATCAGTTGACCGCCTCTGGTGGAGTTACCTATGAATGGAAGAGCAGCGATGGCTTATTTCAATCGTCGCTTCAATCGCCCACTGTACAACCCAAAGAGTCTACTATCTATTACCTGACCGCTGCCGATATAAACGGATGCAGTAAAAAAGATACCATTGTGATTAGTATTATAAAAGATGTGCGGGCCGCGTATCAAACGTACGACATCAACTTTGGAAAACCCGGCTTTAACAATGTATGCTACCCGGAACAGATTCGGTTTAAAAATCAAAGTAAAAATGGCGAGAGCTACATTTGGGATTTTGGCAATGGCACAATTTTATCGAAAACAAAATTAGACACAGTCTCTATCATTGGCGACTTTAAAGCGCACGGTTCGTACGTTGTTAAACTTAAAGCATTTAATCCCAACTCGTGCAATAAAGTAGATTCAGCATTGAAAGTAATCAACTATAACCGCAACACGATAAAGGCAGAAAATGATTTGCAGATTTGTGAAGGCGCTTCGCATCAACTAAGCGCACCGGGAGCCTCCATCTATGAATGGTTTACAGCCGATCGTTCCTTTACCTCCACCAATCCATCACCGGTGGTGCAACCCAAAACCTCTACCACGTATTTCGTAAACACAACAGACACCAACGGGTGCAAAAAGAAAGACACGGTGGTGATTGCCGTTATTCGCACTGTTCAATTAAAATGGAAGTATAGCCTGCAAGGCAGTTGCACCACACGGCCTACTGTGCAAGTAGAAAACCTAACACCTCCGGAAGATGACGTGGTTTTTAGCTTTGACTTTGGTGATGGAACTATTTCTGAGGAGCGTTCTGTTCAACACGATTATAAGAAAGATGGACAGTATCGAATCAAATTTACAGCCAACAAAAAATTCTGCCCCAGTGAACAATCTGTACAAGTGCCGGCATATACATTACTAGTTCCCAACGTAATTACCCCCGAAAAATCGCCCGGGTTCAATGATCAGTTTGAGATACACTTTGACGGTAGTGCCACTACACCCGCTGCACTTGGCATACCCGTAGAATTAACCATTGTTGACCGATGGGGAAATTTGGTGTTCGAGTCTAAAAAATATAACAATGATTGGACTGCCAGCAATGTATCAGAAGGCGTGTATTATTTCCATCTCAAAGTGGGTGATATTGCGACCTGTAAAAATTGGATACATGTCATTAAATAAATAGTGTGAAGTTGTTGAGTGAATTATATGTTTAAAATGATCATTTAGTGAGAAGTATACCCCGCAGATTGCATGGTGATCATAAAATTTTTCTAAAATGAAACGAGCTAACTGGATTCTTTGTCTTTTCGTGATATGTGTTTCGATGAGCCCGCTCTTTGCGCAAAGAAAAACCGCGACAACTCCTGCCGTAACCACCATTCGATCAACCACTACCGACATCGGTACCGTGCACCATGGCAGCACGCTGGAGCCGCCCCGTGCAATCGAATTTAAAGAGGGTGCAGTTTCTTCGGCACAGTTTGATGCAAACATCCGCACCTACTTTAACATTCCAGCTGACTATTCCTTTACAGAAACGGAATCTTCCACCGATCAACTGGGCATGCGGCATCGGTATTTACAACAATATTACAAAGGCGTTGTCATTGAAGGTATGGGCTACCGCGTACACGAGAAGAATGGTTTTGTAAAATCTGCCAATGGCAGGGCAACAAGAAATATACGTTTGGATCTGCAAACGAGGCTCGGCGAAAAACAAGCATTCAGTATTGCCACCGACTATCTCAAAACAAAAGACACAACAATTCGTGCAGGTAAAAAATTAATCACTTCGAAAGGGTTTACGTTTACGTCAGAAAGTTTCTCCCTCGCTTATCAGTTTGATATCGATGTATCACTCATTGAGCAATGGCGCATTTCCATTGATGCACGCACAGGCGAGGTAATCAATAAAGTAAGTCTTGTAAACAATTGCTTTCACGAGAACGAAAAAGAAGTCCCGCCCCTTCCGTACACTACAGGCACCGGCTTAACCAAATACTATGGTCAAAAAAATATTCGGATAGAAAAATTTGACGACGGTTCTGCGCGCTTAGTTGGGCAAACAGAAAATGGCGGCATGCTAGAAACCTACACATTTAACAACGCCAGTGTGATGGCGTGGGTTTTCGGTTTCAATGTGCCTACGTACAACATCAGTTCATCCACCACCAACTTTGTAGAGCCTTATCATAAAAACGCGGTATCCGTTCAGTGGGCAGGTGAGCAAGCCTACGAATATTATTTTAAAAAATTAAACCGTAGCAGTTTTGATAATAATAACAGCACTATCAAAATGCTTGTCAATGTAGATGTTGGCATGAATAACGCCTTTTGGTCGCGCAACACCTTGTTGTTTGGCGATGGAAGCGATAACAACCCTTTAGTAGAATTGGACGTGGTCGGCCATGAACTAACTCATGGAGTAACGCAATTCGAAGCCGGCCTTCAATACTACAATGAATCCGGAGCACTTAATGAATCCTTTTCTGATATTTTTGCAAAAGCAATAGAGTTCGACACGTTTGGTGATACGGCCACATGGCAACTAGCCAAATACTATCGTGCCGGAGGGCTACGCGATTTCAGCAATCCTAATCTCAGAAATCAACCCGATACCTGGCTGGGTGATATGTGGTACACAGGTTATGATGATAACGGGGGTGTTCATTACAACTCCGGTGTGCAAAATTTTTGGTATTACCTGCTGTGCGAGGGTGGCAGTGGAATCAATGATAACGAAGAAAGTTATAGCGTTCAGTCTATTGGAATGGATGCCGCCACTAAAATTACTTACCGCAATTTAACCGAATATCTCACGTACTCATCCGAGTATCTGGACAGCCGGATCGGTTCATTGCTTGCCGCTGCCGACTTGTATGGAAAAAATTCAGTCATCTATCAGCAAGTGGTGAACGCTTGGGATGCCGTTGGTGTGATCGACGAACCCATCATCACCAACTTAGAATTGTTTGACATTACTGCCACTACAGTAAAGTTGAAAGGAAGTCTGGTTCCTCGGGCAGATTCCGCCAGCTATCATTTTGAATACGGAACCACATCAGCTTACGGAAGTAGTTCCGATTCTAAAAAATATGTTGATAAAGTTGAAGGCTTGCTCAGAGGGTTGAAAAGCGAAACGCGTTACTTTTTACGATTGGTAGCCACCAATGTAAATGGAAGTTCATACGCAAGGCAAGAGTTTACCACTCTTCCGCTCACACCCATGGTACGAATAAAACAAACGGCTGATATAACCGAGACATCGGCCATTCTCTACGGACAAATAAATCCCAACAGTCTGGTCACTTCTTATTATTTCGAGTATGGGTTGACACCTTCCTTCGGAATGATTACGCCTACCCAACTTACCTCTGACACAACCGAGTTTATTGATGTTTCTATACCCGTCGAAAATCTTTTACCACGACAAACATACTATTACCGGCTTGTGGCAACTAATTCATCCTCGCAGGCAAAATCGACAGGAGCAAGTTTTTTTACGAGTTCCAAACCTATCATTACCTCCATTGCGCCTATCGTTGGAAAAATAGGCGATGAAGTTACCATCGTAGGCTCCAACTTCAATTCAATCGCTGAAAAGAATATTGTAAAGTTTGGCGCTACACGCGCAACGATCGTATCGGCCTCTACCACCCAGTTAAAAGTAAAAGTGCCGGTGGGGGCTTCGTATGGTTCGCTCACCGTGCTCGACGAACAATCCGGATTGATGGCGCAATCTTCGGAAGAATTTGTGCCCACTTTCTCCGGTGGGTTTGACCAAGGAGATTTACAAATGCGGGTTGGTATCGATGACATACGCATTTATCAAGCCTATATAGAAGATATGGATGGAGATGGCAAGCCAGACATTTTTGCATCACATAACAACAGCTTTTCGGTTTATCAAAATGTAAATCAAGGTGGAGATATTACAGCTGAATCATTTGTAAGAACTGCTTTTAATGTCCCGTTTCGCTCACAACTGTGGCTGGCTGACTTTGATGGCAATGGCTTAAAGGATGTGATCGGTTTAGGCGAAGGGGGCTTCCGCATTCTGCCCAATTTATCGGTGCCGGGATTTATCTTTTTTGGTACTCCGGTTGATATTCCAAGTCCTTATTTTTTCGACTTGAGCGTGGACGACTTTGATCAGGACGGACGAGCCGACATTGCGTTATTTTATTCTTATTTATCGGGAACCGAGATTCATATTTTCCGAAACAAAAATCCCAAAGGCTTTATTTTGGCGGAAAATTTTGCAAATGATTTAAGGATTTTTAATCCTTCGCATGTTCGGGGTTTTAAAACAGGTGATATTGATAATGACGGCAAACCAGACATCATTCTGGCTACTCAAAGCAACAGTTTTGGATATATCTATAAAAATACATCCAATCAATCCGGCGATTTCAAATTTGATGAAATCAGATTTGATGATGGCCTGAAAATCATGGCTTGGAAATTTTACATCCACGATCTAAATCAAGACAACCGAAAAGATATTGTAGCCAGATATTCGGATGGTGCTAAAACGCTTGGGGTGATTGAAAACCTCAGCAGCTCTCCTCTCACATTTGGGTCTCCCATACTGCTTGATACGGATGCGCCGAACAGTCTAAGAGAATTTGAATTTGGTGACATCAATGGAGATGGCAAAATAGATATGTTATTGGGCCGCAACGACAGAACATTTCAGTATCTCAAAAATAGTTTATTGCCGAATGATCATTTATCGATCAGCTTGTTTGAAAAAGTAAGCACCTATGGAAGTTCCACTGGTGACGGTAACATTGTTGATACTCAATTTTCGATTAATGATCTGAATGGAGATGGTAGACCAGAAGTAGTTGCAGCAAACTACTACTATTATGGCCCTCATGTAGGTTACCAAATGGAAATTTGGCAAAATGCACCTCCCAAGTGTCCAGATCCCTCACTGGTTAATGTTCAAGTATCAAACTACACGGCTACTATCATTTTTCCAGGTAATCAATCATTTAATGAATATATTGTTGAATATGCTCCCAAGGGAAGTAGTTATTGGAATCAGGCCTACTCCACAACGCTTTACTTATCTCAGGCAACCGCTTATCAATTACGTGTGCGGGCAAGATGTTACCTTGGATATACCGATTACTTCTACCGAGAGTTTTATACGGAATGTGTTTCTATAGGAGGTTTTTTGCTAACTAATATTCAAGCCAATTCCGTTAATGCACAAGCCAGCGATATTAATTCTTTTGAAATCGAATATTCACCTGCCGATAAAAATGAATGGATAAAAGTACCGTATAGTAATTTAAATTTCGTAAGTCCAATTACAAATCTATCTCCTGGCACTACTTATGACATCCGCTTTCGGGGTCGCTGTAACTACCCCACTCCGTTCAATTATAGGAAGATAACTACGCTCTGCCCCACTCTTTCGAGTATTACGGTAACCAATATTCTCTTCAACTCGGCAAAAGTAAACTGGACGAGCAACTATACCGGTTCAGCCCTTTTAGAATATAGTCAAGATAACGTCAACTGGATTTCGATTGGTGAAACCCAAATGATGTCCCCACTTCTACCAGCACGTGAATACTATGTAAGAGGAAAACTTCTTTGTCCCGATCGCCAATCAGAATTCATCTACACATCCTTCGTTACACCTTGCCCTAAAGTGTCAAACATTTCAGTCGAAGAAATAACTCCCTTCAGTGCGTTTGTCAAATGGGAGGATGAAGCGAATATTGGCAATTATCAAGTTAATTATTCACCCACTACGGGAGGAGCCGGCATCACCGTACAAATTACATCCACATCTATTCAATTGAATAAGCTCACTCCGGGTACCAACTATTTAGTATTGATAACTCCTATTTGCGGCGGTGGTGGTAACACGGTACCCACTTCATTTACGACCATCTGTTTTACTCCAACCAATCTGGAGACTACTCAGGTTTCGCATAACTCCGTAGATCTGTCGTGGTTCGATTCTTTTGGTGGTGTGCTGTATTCGGTTGACTACACCCCTGTCGGCACAAATGCCTGGCGCACGATTCAGTCGTCAACCACGTATGTAACGTTGGACCGACTTCGACCAGCCACTCAATATGAAGCCCGCGTACACATTACGTGTAAAAGTGTGACTCCGCAGTTTACAAAACTGTTCTTCGAAACGAACGCATACGAAGAAACGTCTCTGGCGCCAAACCCTACCGACAAAAGCATAACTATTTACCCTGCCAAAAATTTAATCGGAAGTAGTTTCACCATTTATGATAACTTCGGTAGGCAGTTCATCAGCGGGAAGCTATTGGATTATACGTTTGATTTATCTCTTTTGGCACCGGGGCTTTACACATTGCAAATTGAAGGAGAAAAACCAATTAAAATCTTAAAACGCTAATTACTCTCCGGCAATAGTAGCCATCTTATTCTCCATGTTTAAACGCGATGAAGCAGCGCGCTTGCGCGAAGAATTCTGGACAACATTTGGTCGCTACATGAGCCCGGTTCCATCTGCTGATGATTCAAAAATCAATTGGGTAAACTATCGCACAGGTTTGAAAGATGTTTACTTTCGAATGACTGCTCAATCCAATTCAGCCATGATTTTCATTGCACTAGAGCATCACGATGCAGCTATTCGCGAATTATTCTTTCAGCAATTTGAAGAATTGAAAACGATGTTGCACACAACGGTAGGTGAAGAATGGACGTGGCAACTGCATGCACCTGTCGCCGAAGGAAAAACGATTAGTAGAATTTATCGCGAGCTTTCCGATGTTTCCATTTTCAACAGAGATCACTGGCCCGATTTGATTTCGTTTTTCAAACCACGCATCATCGCGCTGGACGAATTCTGGCAAAACGCTCAATATAGTTTTGAGTCGCTCAAGTAAGACTTACTTGCGCTATGGTAGCCCAAATAATAACGTACGATTTTGTTGTATTGTAAACTGCGTATTATGTAAATTCGTTATCAAAACCAAAATTTATGCCTGCCTTTCACGTTGCTAAATCCATTCGCATTCAGGCTTCACCTGAAAAAGTTTACTCTATCATCAGCAACTACCAGCATTGGCCTGCTTGGTCACCTTGGTTAATTACTGAGCCCGAGGCGAAGGTAGAAGTAAAGCCTGGAGGCAAAGAATATAATTGGCAAGGCAAGCGCACAGGTAGCGGAGAGATGAAAATCCTAAAAGAAAACGCTCCTCATCGGTTAGATATGATCGTCCATTTTTTAAAGCCTTGGAAATCTACGTCACCCGTTTGGTTTGAATTAAAACAACAAGGCCAAGATACGGAAGTAACGTGGAGTATGACCGGCAGCCTTCCGTTCTTTATGTTCTTTATGACAAAAATGATGACTGCGTACATCGGCATGGATTACGAGCGCGGATTGCGCATGCTCAAAGATTATGTAGAAAAAGGCGCTGTGCCTTCCAAGTTAGATTTTAAAGGCATCCGCCCGTTTGCAGAAACCCGATATATCGGAATCAAAACAGCTTGCACCATGCAAACACTTGAGACCAAAATGGCAGATGATTTCAGTAAACTCAACGCGTGGGCAACACAATCAACAAGTCAGGTAAATGGTCAGGGCTTTTCCATTTATCACACGTGGGATATCGTGAAAGATAAAATCGTGTATACATCTGCCTTTCCAGTGAAAGAAATTCCTACCACATTACCCGAGGGCTTTCTAAGCGGGGTAATTCCAGCCATGAATGTTAATACCATTGCGCACATTGGTGCATACAAACATCTGGGCAATGCTTGGACAACGCAATACATGATGCAGCGCGGTAAGGAGTATAAGTACCGCAAGGGAATCGACCCGTTTGAGGTCTATTTAAATATGCCAAGTCAAGTGCAGGAAGAGCAGTTGATTACTGAGATACATTTTCCGGCAGTTTAAAAGAATCGAGATCTGCTTTATCACCAGCAACCAAAGAAATCAGGAATTGGTACCATATCCACCGCAGTGGTAGTTAACTTTAGTTGGTAAGTCTCTGGACAAAATTCTCCGTTCGTGTAAGCCAGCTACCGTTATTGACGGTTAAACAAACTTCTCAGTAATCGAGTCGTTGAAGTCCTAAACCTACCATTGCATGCTATGCTTAAAAACTACCTGACCATTGCTGTTCGAAGTTTTCTGAAAAACAAATCGTTTACGCTTCTTAATGTAATAGGTTTAAGCTTGGGCATGGTGGCAAGCCTGCTCATTTTGCAATATGTAAAGTATGAGCGCAGCTATGACTCTTTTCATAGCAAGGCCAAGGACGTGTACCGCGTTAATTATAATCAATGGCAGAATGGCAAGCTGCGGTTTGAGTGTGCGGCAGCGGTTCCTGCTGTTGGCCCCGCATTGAAAAACAATTTTCCGGAAGTGGTACGCTTCACGCGTTTATTTCCTGTAAGCGGCATTGCCAGTTATAACAGTCCTACACGGGGCGTCATTTCCTTCCGTGAAGAAAAGATGCAAATAGCAGACTCATCTGTATTTGAAGTGTTTGATATCAAATTGATTCAAGGTGATAAAATTCAATCGTTGGCCGGGCCTGACAAGGTAGTGTTAAGTGAGCGAGCGGTGAAGCGCTATTTTGCAAACGAAGATCCAATGGGTAAAACCATCTCCTGGGATGGTAATCGAAAATTCGAAGTAATGGGAGTTTTTGAAAATCTGCCTCAAAACTCTCACATCAAATTTGATTTTCTCTTTTCCTATGGCACCCTGAATCGCGAAACGCAAAATTCATCTGAAACGGAGTGGGGTTGGTATGATTTTAATACCTACGTGTTGTTGTCGCCTGGCACCGATGTATCTGTCCTGCAATCAAAATGGAATGCCTGGCTCGCTGAAAACAGAGCTGAGGACTGGAAAAAATCGAGCGGCAAGCAAGAGTTTCCACTGCAACCTCTTCTCGATATACATCTCGGGCCGGTGCTATTGCAAGAGTCACAGCCTGATGAACGTGGCGATGCAGATTCGGTGTATGCACTTACGGCTATTGCATTTTTTATTCTAATCATTGCGTGGGTTAACTACATCAACTTGGCAACCGCCAAGTCATTTGAGCGTGCCAATGAAGTAGGTGTGCGCAAAGTTATGGGTGCGCAGCGCGATCAACTGATGAAGCAGTTTTTGAGCGAAGCGTTTCTCATCAATCTTGTTGCAGCCTTGCTATCGGTTTTAGCCGTATGGCTATTGTGGCCTACATTCACTAACCTATCCGGAAGAAATATTCCCCTCAATTATTTACAGCAGCCTTCGTTTTGGCTGGTAGTGGTGGGATTGTTTTTAATAGGCGCTTTTTTGGCCGGTTTTTATCCGGCTATGGTTCTATCGGGTTTCAAACCGGTGAGCGTATTGAAAGGCAAACTCATCCGTAATTCGCAAGGAAACTTTTTGCGCAAAAGTTTGGTCGTGTTTCAATTCGTTGCTTCCGTGGTTTTAATTAGTGGGTCAGTGATTGTGTATCAGCAGTTAAATTTTATGCGCAATCAAGATCTGGGCATTGATATTAATGAGGTGCTTGTGATCAAAGGCCCCGGTGTGGTAGTCGATTCTTTGTTTGGAAAAGCATTGGATGGAATGAAGGCAGAGGCCTTGCAAATTACCGGAGTGAAAAAAATAACAGGTTCAAGCAACGTACCGGGAGATGAAATTTTTTGGGCAAACGGGGTTAGGCGACTTGTGGCTGATAGGAACGCAAGTATTTCCGGATATATTGTTGGTATGGATCATGACTATGTGGAGGCTTTTGGTTTAGAAATAATTGAAGGCAGAAATTTCGATGTCACTACGCAACGAAATAAAGCGGTCATTTTAAACAGATCCATGTCGGATGCATTGGATTTTAAGGACCCGAAGAGTGCTATCGGAGAAAAAATCATACAAGGAAGAGATACGCTGGAAATCATTGGCATATTGGAAAATTACCACCAAATGTCATTGAAAGAGCAAGTAACTCCGTTGGTGTACCGCTACACTCCAAATTTTGCCTCTTTCATTTCGCTTAAAATTGAAAACAAAGATTACCAGACTGTGTTGTCACAAATTGAAAAAGTGTGGCAGACGCACTTTCCCGGCAATCCACTGGATTATTTCTTTCTTGATAAGTTTTTCAATCGCCAATATGAAAATGACAAGCGCTTCGGTGAAATTTTTACATTCTTCACGGCATTGGCAATCTTCGTTGCTTGTTTGGGGTTATTTGGATTAGCTTCATTCATGACCATGCAGCGGACGAAAGAAATCGGTATTCGAAAAGCACTGGGGTCAACATCAAGCGAAGTAATTCTGTTGTTATCCAAAGGGTTCATTGTGTTGGTGATGATTGCCAACCTGATTGCCTGGCCATTGGCTTGGCTCATTATGAATCGGTGGCTTCAGGTATTCCCTTATCGCATTAGCATTAACCCTTTCTTGTTTGTCATAGTCGGAATCGGTGTAATGGTGATTGCATTTTTATCGGTTGGATTGCAAACATTGAAGGCTGCCCGTATCAATCCGGCCTCTACGTTGCGAAGTGAGTAGCGAGCATTCGCTAGATGGTTGGTTTAAAAATTGTGTTGCGTTTTTTAACGAACGGCTGCTTCGTATTCCTGAATAATTTTTTCCGTAAGGGGCTCTGAAAATTCAAAGTAGCCGGTGAACCACGATTTCAAATTTTCAATTTCTTTCGCATCGGTAATTTTATAGAATAGTTCTTCGTGATCTTTCAGGCCTTCGAGTGTACATGTGCCCGAACCAATAAATGCAATCGCCTTGCGAAAGGGCAAATCGAAGATGTAAACATTCGCATGAAAAACATTTTTAGTGTAAATGTTCAATGTAATACGACCCTGATAGTTGCGCCAAATGCGGTGCAACACTTCGCGCGATGTAGGCCCAGTCACTCCGGTAACTATATCCATTTTCGTTTTGGTAGGAATACGACTACGGATAAAATCAAATCCCTCTTCTGAAACAGCCGCAGTAGCGATGTAACAATGTTCGACTTGCGGCAAAATTTTTTCGTTGATCAGCGGAACAGCCAATTTTTTTATGATCATGACTTGAAATAAGTAGATGCAAATTAAGGATTTTTATTGGGCGCCTTACTCAAATCCCAGTATAAACCAAAAGCGTTTCTTACATTGCATACTCAATCGCTAGTGTTATGACCGAACGTGAACTGATCAAGTTAGAAAGAACCATTCGCACCAAAATGGAAGACATCAAAAGCCAGCGCGTAAGCCTGAAAGACTCCGGCATTGGCGCACTGATGAACGCCTTAAAAAAAGTGGACGAAGCGCTGTACGAGAAAATTTTGCCGGAATACAAAAAGATGGCTGCCGAAAGCAACCTCTTTAAATAGTGCATTAAAGTTTCCCCATGTGTTACAACAAAGCGTATCTGACCAAGCGTGCCGAAAAGCTGGCGAAACGTTTTGCGCACAGCGAAGAAGATGAAAAATGGCTGATCGATCAACTTCACCTCTTCAATATTAAACCCGTTTATTCGGCCTCGGGTTTTGATCACCCTTCCGTTCCGGTGATCCTCGCCGGCTCGAAAGAAATTCATCTGTTTTCATGGGGACTCATTCCGAATTGGATTAAATCACCTGCCGAAGCTGTCACCATCAGCAACAGCACTATCAATGCGCGCGCTGAAACAATGTTTGAAAAACCCGCTTTTCGCGAAAGCGCCCGCGAGCGCAGATGTATCGTGATGGTAGATAGTTTTTTTGAACACCATCATAAAAATGGAAAAGCGTTTCCGTATCATATTCGTTTGAAAAATGATGAGCCCATGGCTATGGCCGGACTGTGGGATGAATGGGTAGATAAATCATCCGGACTGGTGCGCAAAACATACACCATCGTAACCACACGCGCCAACGCCTTGATGACGCGCATTCACAACAATCCGAAAGCGAGCGAAGGGCCACGGATGCCAGTGATCTTGCCCAAGCAATATGAATTAGAATGGCTGAAGCCTATTCACGAAAAAGCCGATCAGGAGTTGATTGCTGAATTGGCGCAACCATACAATGATCAGGAACTAGAATCCTACACGGTAAAGCGCCTGACCGGCAAAGAGTCGGTGGGCAATAGGCCGGAAGCGCAGCAGCCACATCGCTATCAGGAATTGGAAGAGCAACAGGGAAGTCTTTTTTAAATGAGCTTCGCCTTCACCATAGTAAATCAATTGCACAACTTGTTGAATAAACTAATTGGCATAATCGCTATACTACTTTTGGCAACCGCTTGCGCTAAAACCATTCCAGAGAAAGGATTTCCCCGAACGATTATTCCGGCAGTTGATAAATTTACTTTTCACCTTCAACATTCACCCGACTCGATCCGTATTCTGTACCTGGGTTGTGGACATCTGATCATTTGTTATCGGCAAGAGAATATCGTTATCGATCCTTTCTTTTCCACCCACGGGTTTACGCAGAGTAAATTGTTTTCAGATACACTCGCATTTCAGAAATATGAAAACGTACTGCAGAAGCAACGCGTGAATTTGAATGACACGAAGAGTGTGTGGATCGCGCACTCACATTACGACCACATGAGCGACTTGCCCTTGTTGCTAGAGAAAAAACGAATCGAGAGCACTACACCCATTTACGGAAATCAATACGGAGCATTGATCCTCCAAAATTTTCTCTCACCACAGCAATACCATCCACTTACCAAAGAAGTCACCTACAATCCGGAACAACCTACACCCGTTTCATTTATCAATGCATCACCGTCTATTTCCGTATTGCCCATCCGGTCCGATCATGCGCCGCACTATAAAATCTTGGGTTTGCCCATTCACTTGATGAAAGGCAAACTGAAGTCAAATTATTTCAAGCAGAAATTCATTCACGCTACCGACACCACCAGTCGTGGGCAATGGAAAGAAGGAAACACCTATTCGTACCTCATCGATTTTAAAACCAATAATCACATCGACTATCGGTTATTCATTCAAACATCGGCCAGTCATTATCCATTGGGGCGGCCTCCGCTGGATATGTTGCGCGAGCGGCCTGTAGATGTGGCATTTCTTTGCGCCGCCTCCTCGGACTATGTAAAGAAAAAATATCCTGTCAACATCTTACGTGATCTGTTTCCGAATCATCCCGCCAAGGCAGCCAACGTAGTGTGGATACACTGGGAAGACTTTTTTGGGGAACCACTGGCATTTGAAAAAGTCCGCCTTGTGCGAATGACCAACTTTAAGGGACTCGGCAAGCGCCTTTACAAAGCTGGCTTCGCCACCGATTCTACACATCAGGTGATGCCGAGACCCGGCACGGTGGTAACTATTAAATAAATTTAGTTCGTATCTGCGCGAAGGGTAACTCAGAAATAGAAAAACCATAAACTATCTTTATCTTGAAACATCAAATATTCTCAATTTAAATTCATGGATCATTTTATGCTTGCTTTCTTGCTACTCATGGGTAGCATTTTATTGTCGAGGTACGTCAACGATCGGGCCATTCAAAAACTTGAACAAGATAAAAAAGCACAACTTGTCGATCTGTTTTCCAGTCGAAGAAACTATTCTACCTTCATCCTCTTCGGAATCGTTGCTTTATTTTTTGCTGTCATCTATTTCAATTGGCTTGATGCTTTTCTGACTTATGTCATTTACGCTCTTTCTGTTATTGTCTATATGGTCGTGAACGGCTATCGGTCTTATCAACAATTGAAGCAACTCCAGTTTCCTGATTTCTATATAAGAGCCTATTTGCTATCCACGTCTATTCGGTTTGCCAGCATTGTTATCTTTCTATTTGTGATCAAACTATAAATTCAATCCATTCAATGACATCAACCTACAAGAGCATCCATTCTTTGAAAAATCGATATATATTCAATTTGATCGGTTTATCACTGCTTCTCTTTTCCTGCGGATCAGATCCGAAACCAACCAACGAAGAGCAATTGCGAATTACGAACACTGACTCATCGTTAAATCAAACAGACACCGCTAAAGTAAATGGTATCCAGGGAAACCTCTCGTTTAGTCAGATTACAACTGATCCGAATTCCGTAGTGCTTACGGGATTGAAGCAACACCGTCTAGTGACCGTTTACAAAGTGCGCACGGAAAAAGACAATGGCAGTTCTTATTACAAAAAAACGTATGAAGAGGATTACGGCAGCGACCGTGTTACACATTACATGCCCGGTTTCGATTTACTGTTTGGCTATAATCTGTTGGCGATTGCGCATTATGATTTAACTACTGAAAAACTAAACTCATTGTTTGATAAACCCGTGCTGATTAAATCGCTCTACTACCCTTCGTTTGAGCAAGACTCCATAGAGAAAAAACCAATCAACCGAAACAATTACATGGTTTCTGTATATGATGAAGACACGAATCGGGATACACTGATCAACCGCCTCGATTTAAGACGCTTTTATTCGTTCGATGTGTCTGGTCAGGAGCGCATTCAATTAGTGCCACCCAACTATTCCGTAGAGCGCTCGCAATACGATTCTCAAAATGATGTCATGTACATTTACGCCCGACTCGATGCAAATCAAAACGGTAAGATTGATAAAAAAGAACCACAGCACATCTTTTGGATAAATCTGAAACAACCGAATAAAGCCAAACGCTTGTATTAATGATCCAACCATTCGCGATCGCGTATGCAAAAATACATTCAGCAATTGCTAGCCGATATTCACGAAGCCACCGAGGTGATGGAGAATGTACCCAGCCGCGACCTATCGCTCGAAGACTGGATTAGCGAAGAAGCCGAAGAAGAAAATGCACCCAAGCGGGTGCTGAGCGAGTGGACAGGCATTCGCGCAGAAATGCTCCCACCCGCCTCCATGCTCAATGAAAAACAAATTCAGCAACTGCTGGAAGCGCTCAACCGAATGCTCTCGGCTTACAATTGTCATTTTGTATTGCAGACCGAAGTCCCCGAGTTATTTCAATACGAAACCATCCGCCAAAACATGGATCAGATCGTAACCGTCAAGCAGTGGCACATGGGCTTCTTTGAAATGTGCAAGCCGGGCACTCCGCCTACCACCTGCGCACTGGGCGACTATTGCCAGTGTACCTTCTTCAAAGATTTGCTGGCCGATTGCATCGACGAAAAACTCTCACCTGAAGAAGAGCGGGCCCGTGCACTGGAAATTGAAGTCCAGCACATCCAGAGAAAATATGGCGATGATTGGATGAAATATTACCCCTACCACCTCGATAAAAACTACGATGACGAAAATGGAAATCCTTACGATTACGGCTATGGCAAGGATGACGAGGATGAGGAAGACGACTGGTGGAGAAAATAAAAAATGAATTAAAACTCTAAATTGATCTAAAATCAAAGCTTTTAACTAATATTTTTAGTATTTATTTGCTAATAATTTTAGTTTTATTATGTTTGCCTGTGTAAACACAAGCGCATATGAAGATGATTGAATCAAATCTGATTGGCCGCTGCCCCATCACTGCCAAAGACAAGAGCGTACGGCTGTTTCAAGTGAAAGAAGTGCTCAACCGCCATCGTACCAAATTGATCAATACTTTATTAAAAGACATCCCCTATTTTATAGGTCAGAAATACCGCGCATTTGCAACACCCGAAGAAGTTGAAGTGATAAAAAGTAAGCTTACGTACCTGCAATCGCGCGACATTGATTTAACGAACTACGAAGCCATCGTACAAGAAATTCAAAGAAGATCAATCATTAAACTAAACAACGACGCCTTTTACAAAGAAGTAGATCAACTGCTTCTTCACAGGTAACATGCACTTATCCACATCGCCAAAGTAAGCTCCTCCGCTTTTGTGGAGAGAATCGAGTTGACGTTGTAAAACACGGATCAACTTTAAGATATTGATTGGCAGCAGAACTTGTTGAGCGGCAGAGCCGCAAGATATTTGTAGAAAGAACAAGACGGGATTATTAAAAGGTGCAGCGCACCGTAACATCAAAACTTTAATTCGATGCCATCTACCAATTTATAGGGTTATGTCTACAGCCTGCGCAGTAAATTGATGTACGATTTTTTAATGCGTGTCGAAAAAAAAAGAACTCATGGCGAAGTTATCGGAGGTCTTTTATTAGGTAGCGAAGAATCAGCCAAATAAACTATTCAACTCTAAATCGACACGGCCAACAATCTGCGAAAAATCTTCGATGTTGGCCACAAAGTCAATTTTGTTCACATCAATCACCAGCAGCTTGCCGTGCTTGTAGCCACCAATCCATTTTTCATAATGTTCATTCAGCGTTTTTAGATATTCAAGTTTTATGTTGAATTCAAAATCGCGGTTACGCTTTTGAATTTGTTCCACCAGCTTGGGAATATCCGCCTTCAGATAAATCAAAAGATCGGGCGGCTGCACAAAGTTGACCATCGAATTAAATATGTCCAGATAGCTTTGGTAGTCCCGCTCGTTGATGTGGCCGCTCTTGTGCAGGTTAGCAGCAAAGATGTGCGCGTCTTCGTAAATCGTTCGGTCTTGAATGATCGTTTTTTCGCTTTCGCGGATTTGCCGCACTTGTGTGAAACGACTGTTGAGAAAATAGATTTGCAAGTGAAATGCCCAGCGCGTCATGTCTTCATAAAAATCACGCAGATACGGATTATGATCTACCGATTCGAACAAAGGAGTCCAATTGTAATGCTTGGCCAATTTCTCCGTCAGCGTAGTTTTGCCCGACCCAATGTTGCCGGCAATGGCGATGTGTTTGATTTTACTCACAAAAATTTTTTATTGAACCACGAATGTCGACTTTTTATTTTCACTTTCGCAAATCTTTGCGACAGGAAACGGGTCATGCCAAAGCTTTTCGGTAAGTAGCTATTTTCTTAGTCGGGCTCTATACAAATTACTTTGGAATTTGCGTTTCTTTGCGGCTTCTTACGAATCCCTCTGGTATGAACAAATTTGCTTTCGCCCTTCTGTGCACACTTTTTTTATTTGCACAGTGCTCATCCGATCCAAAGGAAGAATGTGCCTTTCAGCCGGAAACCACCGGCATCCATCTGGAAATCGAATTCCGTTCATTGGAAGATTCCATACCCAACTTCCAATCAAAGCAGCAGCTCGTTGATTTTTTCGCACACCATACTACTATGCGCGATGTGTTTTTCAACCGCTCCGCCTATCCGCACGATTCCATTTTTATCAACGAACTGTATCGTCGGTTTACCACCCCCGCATTCGACACCTTGTTGATGGAAACCAAACGCGTTTTTGGTGATGGCTCTGAACTAAAAAAAGAATTTACGCAGGCATTCACCAACCTCAAATTTTACTACCCTGAAATTCAAATACCCAAAATCGAAACGGTTATTACCGGTATGGAAAGCGACTTGTTTGTCAGCGACTCGCTGGTGATTGTAGGCCTCGATTATTTTTTAGGGCACGGTGCCAAATATCAGCCCAACATGTACGAATACATGCTGCGCAGATACACCAAAGAATTTGTAGTGCCTTCGACCATGTTGTTATATGGCATTGACGGACGCATCAACACCGTAAATCCGGAAGACAAAACGGTGCTGGCCGATATGATTGCCTACGGCAAAGCGTATTACTTCGCCAAGCAAATGCTTCCTTGCGTGCCGGACAGTGTTTTTATTGGCTATACCTCCAAAGAAATTAATGGCGCGCGCGAAAACACCGACATCATCTGGAAACACTTGGTGGAACGTGAGGTGTTCTTCAACACCGCCAAAAACATCAAACAGAAATACATTGACGAACGCCCCACCACCATCGAAATAGGCGACCAGTGCCCCGGCCGCATTGGTGTGTGGTTAGGTTGGCAGATTGTAACTGAGTTTGCGCGAAAGAACAATCGGTACGACGAACTTCCAAAACTGATGAAGCTTTCTAACCCTGAACAAATCTTGAAAGGCTCCAGATTTCGGCCTGATTAGCACAAGGTTATTTTTTTCTGAAAACGATAGAAACTGACTCCAATCATTGTTTTGCAGATAGGAGCCCTCTATATTCGCACAATTTAAAATCAGTCTAAATAACGAATGGCCAAAAATGTTGCGGAGATGCTACCTGGAGAAACAGCCGTAATAGCAGGCTTCAGCGATGAACAAATTGGTTTAAAACTTTTAGAAATGGGATTACTGCCCGGAACGGCCATTCGATTCAATTTTTCTGCCCCCTTTGGAGACCCGGTATGCGTAAGTGTATCGGATGTAGACCTTTCATTGCGCTTAGATGAAGCGGCCACCATTTCGATTATTAATTAAAAATGGAGCCGGACAAACTGAAAATAGCACTGACAGGCAAGCCCAACGCGGGGAAGTCTTCGCTATTCAATCACCTCACCGGCCTCAACCAAAAAATTGGAAATTTCCCCGGAGTTACGGTAGACAAACGTATCGGGTACTGCCAGCTGGACAATAATACGCAAGCTGAAATCATCGACTTACCGGGCATTTACAGTTTGTATCCGCGCACGCTCGATGAAAAAATTGTCACTGAAATTTTCTCCGATCAACAGAATAATCTCTATCCCGATAAGGTCGTATTGATTGCCGATGCCACGAACTTAAAAAATTGTTTGCTGCTGCTCACGCAACTAATCGACCTGAAGATTCCCACCGTGGTGGCCTTGAACATGATGGACCTAGCCGCCAAATCGGGCTTGAGCATCGATGTAAAAAAGTTGTCGAAATCGCTCGACATGCCCGTGGTGATGATCAACGCACGCAAAGGCCACGGCATTTTTGAATTGAAAAGAGTATTGGCCGAACCATTAGCGGCATCACGCAAATCGGTTTTTCAAATAGGCGATGAAATCAAAAAAGTAATCAGCGTCATTCGTGAGAAGTTTCAACTCGCTACCGATTACGAAGCGTATCACTTTCTGCAACAAACGGAGAATCTGATTTTTTTAAAACCAGAACAGCGCAACGAAATCAAAGCCATCGCCAAAGAGCATTCGTTTTTTCCGCACAAATACCAAGGTGCCGAAACTATTATGCGCTATGGCTTCATTCAGGAATTACTGAACACAGCGATCGTTAAGCCATCGCACCGCGATTGGAAACGCGTATCACACGGCATTGACAAGGTACTCACCCACAAAGTGGGCGGCTATGTTATTTTCTTTACTGTTTTGTTTTTGATTTTCCAGGCCATTTTTGCGTGGGCGCAAATACCCATGGATTTCATCGACTCATCGTTTGCGCAATTGAGCAATGTGCTGGCTAAAGAATTACCCGAAGGCCCCTTCTTTGAATTGCTGTCGCAGGGCATTGTGCCGGGCATTGGCGGCATTGTTATTTTCATTCCCCAGATCGCGATTCTCTTTGCATTCATTGCCATATTGGAAGAGAGCGGTTACATGGCGCGGGTGGTTTTTTTAATGGATAAAATCATGCGCAAGTTTGGGCTCAACGGAAAAAGCGTAGTGCCCCTCATGTCCGGTTGGGCATGCGCCATTCCCGCCATCATGGCCACGCGCACCATCGACAATTGGAAGGAGCGACTTATCACCATTTTTGTTACCCCGTTTATGAGTTGCTCAGCACGGCTTCCGGTGTTTACCATTTTAGTAGCACTCATCATCCCCGATATTAAGTTGTTGGGCTTTTTCAACTATCAGGGCTTAGTGTTGATGGGTTTGTACTTGCTTGGATTTTTGGCGGCTATCCTTTCTGCCTGGGGCATGAAGTTTTTAATCAAGACTACCGAGCGCAGTTTCCTGATCATGGAGTTACCCACCTATCGCATGCCACGGTGGTCAAATGTTGGTTTCACGATTATCGAAAAAACCAAAACATTTGTGTTTGAGGCCGGTCGCGTAATTCTTGCTATCTCTATCATTCTGTGGGTGCTGGCCAGCTATGGACCCATTGATGAAATGAATGCGGCTAAAAAAGTGGTGCAGGCACAGGCCGTTCAAGAAAATTTATCGGAAGCAGATATTCAAAACAGGGTAGCCGCTTACAAATTGGAGCATTCGTATGCAGGCAAACTCGGCAAAGCCATAGAGCCACTGATTGCGCCACTAGGCTTTGATTGGAAGATTGGCATTGCACTCGTCACGAGCTTTGCCGCTCGCGAAGTGTTTGTGGGCACCATAGCCACCATTTACAGCATTGGCAGCGCCGAAGATCAGCCTACCATCAAACTGCGGTTACGCAACGAAATAAATCCGGAAACCGGTGGCCCGCGATATACTCCTGCGGTGGGTATGTCGCTGTTGATCTTCTACACCTTTGCCATGCAGTGTATGAGCACGCTGGCCATTGTGAAGCGCGAAACCAAGGGCTGGAAGTGGCCATTGATTCAGTTGGGTTACATGACCGGCCTTGCCTATGTTTCGGCCTTTATCGTCTTCCAGATCATGTCTTGATTTTTTCATCGAAGCGTAGGCATTAGGCGTTTTTTCTTTATTCAATAACTCCTATATTTAATCTTATTTTAGAATTCCCCCCCCAATGGCACACCGGATCGATTACCAGCTTGGATTACTTTATTTAGTTCACTTGTTGATTAGTGCCGATGGAGTAGTCGACGAAAGTGAAGAGAAGCAACTCCTAACGATTTGTGAAAAAGAAAACATTCCGACAAAAGTTTTTGCTCAATTCAAAGAACAGGTCAGTAAGTCAAAAGACCGGGATATTTATCACAAGGGTATTGAGCTGATTAACAAGTGTACAGACGATGAAAAACTCAATGCCTTTGTTCATCTCTACAAAATGTCGGAAGCAGACGGCACCGTACACGTAAAAGAGGTAAGGCTTTTGTTGTACTCCATCAAAATGGTCGACATCGAATTTAACGATGTGGTAGCCCTCGCCACCCAGACTAAAAGTTGATACCCACACTGAGTCGTATTTAAATCTAGTTTGTTTTTACCATGATATCTTACCAACGTCTGCTTGGCTTATGGCTTATTTTCTGTTGGGCATGCTCCAGCGCGCCAAATAAATTTTCAGACCCTGTCATCGTTCGGCTGGGCGAGTTTCAGGATCGGCGGCAAACCGATAGTTTGATTTATTATCTATTGAGCAAAGAACCTCTCTACCGGATAGAGGCAGCAAAGGCATTGGCTTCTGTGCAAGATTCCGCAGCATCGATGCAGCTCGGCAGCATGCTACTGGAAGATCCCATTGCCGAGGCGCATGCAGCCGCTGCCTTTGCATTGGGTCAAACACCAGGCACCGCTTCAGCTAACGCATTAATTCCGGCTTTGCAGGACAAAGAGAGTGGAGTGCTACGTGAAGTACTGGAAGGCCTCAGCAAAACGATCCGTCCTTATGATGTAGCGGTATTAAAAAATTTTAAAGCAAAAGATACGCTGACGCAAGAAGGATTGGTGTGGGCTTATTATCAATTGGGCACACGTGGCCTTGCCGATTCGGTGATTGTTCAAAAAGCCATTCAATTTTTGAAACCAACGTATTCTTTTCAAACTCGACTCGGAGCTGCCCATTTCCTCAACCGCACACCGAAAATAACAATCGACAGAGATCATTTACTGGTTGAAGAAGCTTCTGTCAAAGATGTTTCTCCGCTCGTGCGAATGGCCGCGACCAATAGTCTGCGAAAACTTGACTCGGCAAAAGCCATTCCTGTTTTAACCAAAGCATTGAGTGATAAGGACTACCGTGTGCGAATCAGTGCCGTGCGTGCACTTGCTTCGTGGAATTCCATCAAACCTCAAAAATTAGTGCTCTCAGCCCTTTCCGATAAAAATGAATCGGTAGGCGTGGCCGCATCGGAAGCGATCAAACCACTTCCCGATTTGTATGATCCATTATTGGCAGCGGCCCGAAAAGCAAAAAACGGTCGCATTCAAAGCAATCTCTTTGCCGTTGCGCTCACCCTAAAGCCATCGGAAGAGATCATTCAGGAGATAAAAGCTTTATTTCAAACAACAAAGAATGAATACCACCAGGCGCAGTTACTAAACTCACTTTCATCAGCAGCCAGCGCACATGATTTTGTTACCACTGAAGTGCTACAAACCAAATCATTTGTCATCAAATCGACCGGCACTCAAGCTTTAGCAAACATGCTACAACGACCGGAGGCAGATTTGAAAGTTAAGTCAGCCATTGCCACGGCATTTCAAAAAATAATTCAGCAGGGCGATCCCGGTGCCCTTGGTATTGCTGCCTCTGCATTGACGGAACCCTCTTTTCAATTTAAAGAGATTGTGAAAGACTTTACTTTTTTGAAAGAAGCCAAAGCCAAATTATCGCTGCCCAAAGATATTGAAGCTCTTCAGCCGCTGGAAGAAGCTATTGCCTACTTTGAGGGAACAACCAAGCCAATGCCCTTGCAGAATTCATTTAATCATCCGATTGATTGGAAGCTCGTTCAAACCATCGATCAAAATAAATTGGCGAAACTAACTACCAACCAAGGCGAAGTGATCATTCGGCTTTTGGTAGAAGAAGCACCCGGGTCTGTTGCCAACTTCGTGCAGCTTGCCGACAAAAATTATTTTAATGGAAAATTCTTTCATCGTGTCGTGCCGAATTTTGTGGCACAAGTTGGCTGCAATCGTGGCGATGGATATGGCAGTGAAGATTACTCCATTCGGTCGGAGTTTTCTTCTCGCAGATATCAGGAAGGCTCCATCGGGATGGCCTCGGCCGGAAAAGATACGGAAGGCACGCAATGGTTTATCACGCATTCTCCTACGCCTCACTTGAACGGAAAGTATACTATTTTTGCAGAAGTGGTTAAGGGCATGGAAGTAGTTCACCGTTTGCAGGTGGGCGATTCCATTCAATCTGTTGTATGGGTGGACTCACTTTAATTTTTAGAAGCATCGTGAATAAATTTTTGATTTTGCTGGCCGTGCTGGCCATGGGTTGTCATTCTAAAAAACAAGAAGCACCCACTACCGATTCTTTTCTAAAAGGACAAGCGTTGGGTACGCTAAGCGAAAAACTTCATGAGGCATCAGGTCTGGTGGAAAGCATTCACTATCCTAATAATTTTTGGGTGTTGAACGACAGCGGTAATCCGGCAGAGGTATTTTTAATTGATCGCAAGGCGCAAACAAAATTAGTTTGCAAGCTAAAAGGAATTGAAAACCGCGACTTTGAATCCGTTGCCATTGGCCGTGGAAAAGACTCAACGAAAACCTACGTGTACGCTGGAGATATTGGGGACAACAATGCGCAGTATGATGTAAAATTAGTGTACATATTTGAAGAACCTACCGATCTTTCAACGGCTCAAGTGACGATAAGCAACTTCGACACGCTGCAAATTGTATTGCCCGATGGCAAACGCGATTCAGAAGCGATGATGACCGATCCTATTAGCAATGACCTTTATTTATTTTCGAAGCGCGAAGATTCCATCCGGCTTTATCGGGTGAAGTACCCTTTTGCCAAAGGGAAAATCACGGCAGAAAAACTGGCAACGTTAAATTTCCACAATATTGTAGCAGCTGATATGTCGGTAGATGGAAAAGAAGTACTGATTAAAAACTATGAAGCCATTTACTACTGGAAAAATGGAAACGGAGAACCATTGGAAAAACTGTTGCAACGGAAACCGAATGTGCTGCCTTATAATCCGGAGCGCCAAGGTGAAGCCATTGCGTGGGCACGCGATGGATCAGGTTTTTATACCGTCAGTGAGAAAGTCGATGGCGAGTTGGGCAAACTACTCTTCTACCAGCGAAAATAATTTTTACGTCTGGCGTGCAATTAAATCTTTGGTAAATGCCTCCAGCCATTGGGTATCGCCTGATACTTTTGAAAGACTGGTAAATCCTTGTTGAAAATATTCTTCAATCTTCTTTTCAGTGATGGAAGGGATTGCCAGCGCATCGTAAATCTGAGTGACTACCTTTACTTTTTTGGCGGCATTGAATTTTTTGGCCGACAGCCATTGATTCAACTCCAGCTTTTGTTTGCCTCTCACTTTTTCTAGTGCTTTGATCAGCAAGAAAGTTTTTTTGTTCGCTATAATATCGCCACCCACCTGTTTACCAAATTTTTCCTGATCGGCGTAAACATCCAGTAAGTCATCTTTCAATTGAAACCCAATTCCGATTTGCACACCGAATTCGCGTAAAGCGAGCTGATCACTTTCCGGGGCATCGGCTAGGATGGCGCCTAACTCCAAACTGAAACCTAGTAACACAGCTGTTTTCAGACGAATCATTTCAATGTACTGCGCTTGGGTAACTTTAGCTTTCGTTTCAAATTCCATATCCCACTGTTGCCCTTCGCAAACCTCGGCAGCGCATTGGTTAAACGCGCGCAACACTTTTTTCAGTTGGTGATCAGGCAGTGACAAAAACATATCATACACGCGTACCAGCATCACATCGCCCGAAAGGATCGCCGTATTCACGTTCCATTTTTCGTGCACCGTAGGTTTTCCTCTGCGCAAGGGCGCTTTGTCCATGATGTCATCGTGCATCAAAGTAAAGTTGTGAAACGCCTCGACCGCAGTGGCATAGCCGATGATTTTATCGGCATCTTTCTTATAAAGCGAATACGCCATCAGTACCAACAGCGGGCGCATACGCTTGCCACCCAACTTCATCAGATACCGAATAGGCTCATACAATGATTTAGGTTGTGTGCCGAAAGATTGGCGTGCAATTTCTTTTTCAACTTGTTTTTTAAGTGCCTCTAGCATGCTACTATTATTTTCCTGTTTTACAGTTCAAAAGTCAAATCAATCAATCTTCTGTCTACATCTGTTTTTTTGATGAGCACCACCACTTTGTCTCCGAGGCGATACACTTTCTTACGTCTGCGCCCGATGGCGCGATAGTTTTTCTCATCAAATTCGTAGAAGTCGTCTTTCATGTCGGCCATGCGCACCATGCCCTCGCATTTCGTTTCTACAATCTCCACGAAAATACCAAACTCCGTTACACCCGTAATAATGCCATCGTACGGTTTTTGTTCAGCCAAGCTCATAAATTCTACTTGCTTGTATTTAATGCTGGCACGCTCGGCTTCGGCAGCACGCTTTTCGCGCTCAGATGAGTGAATGCACTTTTCTTCAAACTCTTTTTTATTCACAGACTTTCCTCCATCCAAATAATGTTGCAACAAGCGATGCACCATCATATCCGGATACCTGCGAATGGGAGAGGTAAAGTGCGTGTAGTGATCAAATGCCAACCCAAAGTGTTGCTTGGCCTCGGTGGTGTACTTGGCCTTCGCCATGGCGCGCACTGCCAGCGACTGCAATACATTTTGCTCGGGCTTGCCTTCAATTTCGTCCATCAGTTTGTTCAACGAACGTGAAACGGTAGCATCATCAATTTGCAAGGTGTGCCCGAACTGCTTCGCAAAAACAGCGAAGTCTGCCACTTTCTCCGGATTCGGATAATCATGGGTTCGATAGACAAACGTATTTTTCTCTTCGCCTTTTTTCATTTTGAAAATGAAGGTGGCCACGGCCCGATTGGCCAGCAACATAAACTCTTCGATAAGTTTGTGCGCTTCTTTCCGCACTTTCGGCACCACCATCAATGGTTTGCCGTCTTTATCCAATTTGAATTTTACCTCCGTGGTTTCAAAGTTAACCGCTCCTTTGCGGAAGCGCTCTTTACGCAGAATGAGGTGCAGGCTGTTTAGAATTTTAATTTCTTCAGCAAATGTTCCGGTGCCCGTTTCTATCACTTCTTGTGCCTGTTCATAGCTAAAGCGATGATCGGAGTGAATGATGGTGCGGCCAAACCACTCGCTATGAATTTTTCCTTTGGCATCCATTTCAAAAACGGCCGCAAATGTCAGCTTATCTTCATGCGGGCGAAGCGAACATAACTCATTCGACAAGCGCTCGGGCAACATAGGCACCGTTCGGTCAACTAGGTAAACAGAAGTAGCGCGATCAAAAGCATCGGCATCTAAGTCATTGCCTGGACGCACATAATGAGTTACGTCGGCAATGTGAACGCCAATTTCATAATTGCCATTGGGCAATTTTTGAAACGAGAGTGCATCGTCAAAATCTTTGGCATCTTCGGGATCGATGGTGAAAGTGGGTACTTTGCGAAAATCTCTGCGTGCTTTCACTTCTTCGTTGGTAATTCCCTCGTGAATTTTTTCAGATTCACGCAGCACACTTTCCGGAAAGCGAAAGGGTAGATCAAACTCTGCCATGATGGAGTGAATCTCGGCATTGTTTTCACCCGCTTTACCGAGTATCTCAATGACTTTACCTTCTGCACTTTTATCGCCTTCGGCCCACTTGGTTACTTCAAATAACACTTTGTCGTTGGCTTTGGCGCCATTCAAATTCTCCGGATAAACAAAGAAGTCGCTGTACACTTTTTTGAAATCAGGAACAATGAATCCAAATGACTTTGAAATCTCCACGCGTCCTACAAAGCGATTGCGTCCACGCTTTACTATCTCCACTACTTTGCCTTCGGGGCTTGCGCCATTTTTCTTTCCCAGCAAACTAACTTTTACAGTGTCGCCATGAATGGCAGAACCTAAATCGCGCGACTGCACATAAATATCTTTGGAACCTTCTTCTCCCGTGGCCACATAAGCAAAACGTGGGTTGACATGATCGACAATGCCCACTACGCCTTTGCCGGCAGCAGCGCGCTTCGCCCTGAAATTTCCGTTGCTGAGTTGCTCGATCTTACCATCCTCTAACAAGGATTCGAGCAAGCGGTATAAATCGTCAATTAATGATTTTTTCTTGATCTGAAGTTTTTTGGCCAACTGTTGTGCTGTGTAGCCTTTTTCTGATTCGTTTAACAAAGAGAGCAACGAGCTGTACAAGCCGCTTTTCTCTTTCTTCTGTTTCTTTTCTTTTTTCTCTTTAAATTTCTTTTTGCTCATGGCTATAGCTTTATGTTTTGGGGGTCTTGTCGGTTATCCCAAAAGGTTAATAATTCGATTTTTTTTGTAGGCGATAAAACAGGCTTACTTGTTTTACCACCACGCACCGATATGCGTTGTGTTGCGGCAGGAAGACAAATGCTTTAGGGTGCTGTGTAACGATGGATAGGATGGAATGTACTCTTTCGATAAATGTTATGGCTGGCTCACGGCCCCACTTTTCCTCGACGTATCGAACTATTTTCTCAAAGGAATCTTTTGCTTCCGGTGGCCAAACTACGGAATGATTCATTCCATTTCAGGATACCTGATCCTTAATTCCTGCATGACTAATTGATGTGCAATCCCCTCGCCATTGTCTAGTTGCTTTTTTGCGCGGGTTATGGATTCTTCTACATGGTTGGGTAATTCTTCTTTTTCTGTATGGCTGCTGCGAATCATTTCATCAATCAAGACATCTAATTCCAGCAATGTGCTATCATTTTCGATAGCTGAAATTTTATTCTGGATGTTCCCAATTAAGATCGATCTATTCATCTTTTTTATCGATTCCACAATAAAAGTACGAATAATTCTTCAGTTTGTTGGTATGATGTGCGAATCGGGTATGATGAGCAAGCCTTTCATTTTCAAATAGAGTTGGGCGATGGCTACTACATCGCCAATGCAATACGTGGCAATTTTGGTTAAATCTCTCTCCTGGTAATAGACCTGACTTACCATCGATCCATCCATATTTCCTTTGCTGGAAGGGATTTGAAAAATAGCCGTGAGTAAATCGAGTGAAGTGTAGTGCTTGTAATCGCCAAACTTCCAGAGTTCCATCGTATCGAGGTGGGGAACATCCCACGGTCTGCGGCCGGCAAAGTCGAGGAATGAAGGCAACACCATTCCGTTAATCAACATACGTCTGCTTAAATACGGAAAGTCAAATTCTTTTCCGTTGTGAGCACATAGTTTCGTGGCAGGGTCTTGTTTCTCGAGTGTAGCTTTGAATTCGGTTAGCAACTTCTTCTCATCGTGATCGGCAAAATATTTAGTGCGCAAGCACATTTCGCCTTTTTCATTTTCGGTGTATTTGCCAATGGCGACGACAACAATTTTTCCGAACTCGGCATAGATACCTGCTTTTTCATAGAAGAGGTCTTCATCGGTTTGATCTTCCTCGCGTTTAAAGAAAGATGCTTTGCGCGCCCATTGTGCTTTCAGTCTCTCACCGAGCTGATCGTACTTTTCTACACAACCTACCGTTTCGACATCTAAGAAGAGAATGTCTTTAAGTACTGGTGATATCATTGGTTAACTTTACTTAATATGGAGGGGAGTGTTTTGTTGATAATTAGAAGCACGAAAAAACCGAACATGGCAGCAAAGGCAATGATTGCAAGAAACATCAAATAGTATTGAATACTCCATTCAAGAGCCACTTTAATTCGGTGGATGGTACTGATAGAAACTTGATGAAACTCTGAAAGCGAAAAGCGAACGGTGCAGAATTCATTTTCTTCTGAAAAATCACCTAGTAAAACACCTAAGCCTTGCAACTCCTGTTCGATCTCTAATATTCTGTTTTGAAGGTTGATGTATTCATCTATTCGACCACTTTGTTTTTTAACTTCTAATAAAGATTGACGCGTATTTTCCAGTGAAGCTTTCTTAGCGTTTAAGTTTTTGAATTCACTCGTCTTATCAACCTTGGTAATTTCCTTAACAGAAACCTTTCCAATCTTTATTAAAGCCTGATAAATAGAATCAAACTGAGCGGGAGGTACACCAAGCAATAAATCCAACACACGCGCACCTTTGTTTCCAGAACTCTGCTCGAACTGAATGATAGCGTTGTATTTTTTAATAGTATTCCGCAGTAATTGGTTGTCGTTCTCAAAATCAACTGACTTGGCCTTTACCGTTGCGGTCTTTTCATATTTTTGATCGATGCTGATTTCGTTTACGCCATTTTCTGCTGGCTCGTCTATTTGAAATTTGTAGCGATCGCTGGCGTAATTCTTTTTTGATGACTGCTCCCAGTTAAACGCTTCAGCATAATTGCCATTCTTAATCACCCTATCAGAAACTTCGGAATATCCATATACTAAACGAAAAACAAATAGTGCCACGAATCCTAACAAAGTAAATAGGACAACCCTTATCAACTGTCTTTTCATTTCTTAAAAATTTATTTCCCTTAGTGTGATGTAATAACTACGAATGCAAAACACCTTCCAACTGCAACTCTTTAATAAAGGTAAGGTTTGCTTCGCAAATCGTATCGGGGACGAAGACAAATTTTTTATCGTGAATTTGAAGGCCAACGTAGTAGCTTACCCAGTACTCGTTGTTGAGGTGAAAAACATTGGGGTCGATAGGCTCAATTAAAGCGGTGCCCTGTGCCGGAACTGTTTCTAAAAAATGACGGAGTGTAGAGGTGCGCTGTGTTTCGCCATCTTTTTCGCCATAGCCTTTGCTGGCAACTAACGTGTTTTCTAGCGGAAAATCGTTGTTGTTAATCAGGTAGACTTTCCACTCGTCCTGATTGAGAAGATTTTTTTCGCGTGTAACGGCCAGGGTTACATTTTTTACCGGAGGGATTTCAATATCTTTTTTCAAATTCTATTATGCTCTAGTGTTTAACATTTAATTCGCCACGAAGTCACAAGGGCACTAAGAATATCGATGTGCCTTTTGCATTTCAATGATTTGGACAAAGTTACATTTTTTAAGTTGAAGACAATTGTGTGAAGGCGGCATGTGCTGGCGTACGCGGGCAAGGGATGGAAGCGAAAGCCCGAAGTGGGTCGGCATGATGCGTGGGCGGACTTGTAGCGAACAGCCCGGTGGCCTCCACTCACTTGTCTCTCTCACCCAAATGTGGTTACGGCCATGCCCCATAACTTCGCTTTTATTCGCTCGCGCTAATTCTTATCTTGTTGGTATGAACAAACGTACTTTTTTAAAAAACACGGCTGCGTTGGGATTAACCGGGTTGTTCCCAACAGTATCACTGGCAAATTGGCTTTCAACTTTCGAAGGAAAATCAGCCACCGAATTGGCAGGCGACGAATCGTTTTGGGATGGCATTCGCAGTGGCTATCGGTTGAAACCGGATTACATCAATCTTGAAAATGGCTACTACTGCTTTTTGCCGGAAGCTACGCTGGAAAAATTTGTGCAGCATGTGCGCGATGTCAATTATCAGGGTTCGTACTACATGCGCACGGTGCAGTGGGACAATAAGAAGAGAGCTGCGGCTAAGTTGGCAGTGCTTGCGGGGTGCTCGGCTGAGGAATTGATCATCACACGCAACACAACTGAATCGCTCGACACGGTGATAGCAGGACAAGATTGGAAAGCGGGTGATGAGGCGGTGATGGCAGAGCAAGATTATGGTGCGATGCAAGACATGTTTAAGCATGTGGCAAAGCGACACGGTGTGGTTCTCAAAGTAGTTTCAGTGCCCAACCACCCTGCTTCGGATGAGGAGATTGTAAATTTGTATGCCAATGCCATTACACCTAAAACAAAGTTGTTGATGGTGTGCCACATGATCAATATTACGGGGCACATTTTGCCGGTGCGCAAAATTTGTGACATGGCGCATAGCAAAGGTGTGAAGGTGATGGTGGATGGCGCACATGCAATTGCGCACATTCAGTTTTCGATTCCTGATTTGCACTGCGACTACTATGGAGCAAGCTTACATAAGTGGCTGAGTGTGCCGCTAGGCGCTGGTATCTTGTATGTAAAGAAAGAAAACATTGCTGCGCTGTGGCCTTTGTTTGGCGAGGAGGGAAAAAAGCAAGAAGACATTTATCGACTGAACCACACGGGCACGCACCCGGTGCATACAGATTTAGCAATTGCAGATGCCATCGATTTTCATTTGCAAATTGGCGCGGAAAGAAAAGAAGCGCGCTTGCGTTTTTTGCAAAATTACTGGACGGGAAAAGTCAGAAATCTAAAGAATGTTATTTTGAATACTCCGGCTGATGCCGCTCGATCGTGTGGTATTGCCAATGTAGGTATTGCCGGAATGAAGCCGGGTGATTTGGCGGACGTGCTCATGAAGCGTTTTAAGATTTTTACAGTGGCCATTGATGGTGCGAATGTACACGGCTGTCGCATTACTCCGAATTTATACACCACCACTGCTGAACTGGATACATTTGTGGGAGCATTGCGTCAATTGGCTACGGAGGCCAAAGGTTAATTGCTAAAGTGCTCGGCTAATATTTTTTCTGCAGGCTTGCCTTGTGGCGTAAAATCGATGGAAGCATTTCTTCGTGGGCCATGCGGATACCATTTCCAAAAGTAGGCTCCGGCCATCCACGGTTTATTCCAAACCATTTCAAAAAATGCCCGATAACAATTTGCCTGCATTTCGTTTGAAACGGGAATGGGCTTTTTATCGTCGGGCCACGTCCACGGTTCGATGGCGGCCATCTCATCGCTGCGGTAACCGATCTCTGTAAACAAAACCGGTCGCTGGTATTTTTTGTGGATTCGCTCAATGGTGCGCAAAGGCTCTTCCCATCCTTTTTTTAATTCGGATAAGGAAGCGCTCTTATCTTTTGTAAGCGGAAAGTAACCTTGAATACCGATGTAATCGAGTGCATCCCAAAACATGACTTGCTCATATTCCTGATGAAAATTGGCGGCATAGGTTAGTTTGCCTTTATACACTTTGCGAATGTTCGCGATGATGGCACGCCATTCTTTTTCGCGCAGTGTAAGATGCAACTCGGTGCCGATGCAGAGAATATCTATTTTATTTTTCTCGGCCAACTCAGCATAGTGTAAAATAAAGCCTTGGTACAAACGAAACCATCGCTGCCAGGCAGTGTCGCTTTTCATGGCGATCGCACCGGGCCAACTTTTGCTCACCCAAATGTGCGGCTTCAAAATGGTTTTGATGCCCGCCCTGCGCGCCAACTCAGTGGTGATAGCAATGCCTTCGTCGGACTCGCCCCACCACACCCGATCGGAAGTGAAATTTGTTTTAATGGTAGAACTGTAGGGATCACGTTGAAAGGCAAATGGAGTTTGTGAAATCCAGTTGACGTGGCAGTTTTTTAACTCGGCAATTTCCTTTTCGGTAACTACCTCGCGGCCGCCTACCCAACAAACTCCTTTTTGCTTTTTGCCATCGGAGAGTTGAGCAAATGTTACTTGAGCGATTGATAGACAAGCGAAGAGAAGAAGCGGCTTCATCTTTACGAAGGTAAGAGTGCCATTTCAAAAAGAGAAGTAATTTTTTCTTTCATCACTTGCTTTACTTCGTGCATGTCGATGGTGGCACCGAGTTCTTTTTCCACGGAGGTAACGGCTTTGTCATCGATGCCGCAGGGAACTATGTGATGGAAGTAGGATAGATCGGGAGAGACATTGAGTGCGAGGCCGTGCATGGTTACCCAGCGGCTCGTCTTTACACCCATCGCACAAATTTTGCGTGCATATTTCATGTTATCAAATCCAAGCCAAACACCTGTCAAGCCGGGTATACGGCCAGCTGTGATGTGAAATGTTGCCAATGTTTGGATGACAGCTTCTTCGAGCAACCGCATGTATTGATGGATGTCCGTAAAGAAATTTTCAAGATCAATGATGGGGTACACTACTAATTGACCGGGACCGTGATAGGTAATATCGCCTCCGCGATTGATGGGAAAGTAGCTGGCTTGTATGGTGTGGAGGTCTTCTTTTTTAACCAACAGATTTTTTTCATCACCACTTTTGCCGAGGGTGTACACGTGTGGGTGTTCGCAGAAGAGCAAGTAGTTGGAGGTGGGCAGTTGTTCTTCTTCCGCAAGATTTCGGTTTTGCTTTTTTATTTCAAGGATTTGATTGAACAAATTGGTTTGGTAATCCCATGCTTGTTGGTAATCAATCAAGCCGAGATCGGTGAAACCTGTTTGTTTGTTGATGTTGACGTTCAAGATCGGAAAGCATTATTTCAATTTCCCCAACTCTTCTTTCAAGTAATCAATTGCTTCAACCGGATTTGCCTCAACACCATTTTCTTTGGCGAGGTAATACGAAATCCAATCGGTCAGATGAATGAGATAATAGTATTGCTCCAATAACGAAGCTCCTTCGCCCACGATGTCAATGATCGGATTTGACTTTTTTTCAAAGATCGGTCGGCATATTTCCATTCGTTTCTCTACGCGTTCATGGTCATGATCAGAGTAGAGATAGATTACTTGTGCTTGATGTAAAATGTTTTCCGGAAATTGCCAACCCACAATCTCATTGTGATTCATTTCCGGAAAAGTATTTACGTGTGCCAACTGTTTGGCATTCTCATTGATTTGATTTTGGAAACGAAGTGCCATGGCCTTGAGGCGCTCATCGCAATAAATAATTGGAAACTTGCCTTTCAGTTTTTTGGCAATCAGCTCGGCTTCCGACTGAATGGCTTTCTCTCCGCGATTTAAATATTCGATAGCATTCTCTGTCTCTTTCATAAAGGCAGCACCAATCAAGTTGGTGTGGTAGAGTGCATACAACAATGAAACCATCATGTATCCCAAATTGCCACGTGGGCTTTTTGAACCACCGGGAATTTGTATCCAAAACAAATCGTATTCTTTCGCCAACTCCAACATCTTGCCGCCCGAGGTAATGCAAATGATGTGTGCGCGCTTCAGCATGGCTTTGTTAATCGCAGCCAATGTCTCTTCGGTATCGCCACTGTAGGAGCATGCAATGAACAACGTATGCGGACTTACAAACTGTGGTATGTTGTAGCCCTTCGATACGGTGATGGGTATGGGTACGCGACCAAATGTTAACGACTCCACCAGATTAGCTCCAATGCCGGAGCCGCCCATGCCTGTAATTAAGATATTCCGAATGTCGCTGCCCGGCCTTACTAAGTCTACGGATTGACCGATCTTTAGTGCACTGGCTAGTTGCAGGGTAAAGCCTTCAATTAGTTTCTTCATTCTTTGTTCTTAACTTCGATTTTCAAAGGTAGATTATTTATTGTGAGCGATAAAATCGAAAAAGGAAAAGTGGGCGAAGATTTGGCCGCCAAGTTTCTCATCGACAAAGGCTATCAAATTTTAGCACGCAACTACCGCTTCAAACGATCTGAAATTGACTTGATCGCGCAGAAAGACAATTGTCTGGTATTTGTGGAAGTTAAACTGCGCACATCGGATGCCTTTGGATATCCCGAAGAATTTGTGAATGAGAAAAAGGCAGCTAAAATTTCTGAAGGCGCCGATCAATATATCTTCGAGGCAAACTGGAATGGAAACATTCGTTTTGATATCATATCCATCCGGCGAATCAATGGCCAAACAGAAGTAGTGCAGATTGAAGATGCTTTTTATTAAAAAGGGGTACGCCTGATGGAGCGCCTAGGTTTTCAGCTATTTTTATTGCCAAAGAAAACCTCGGATTTGAAACTTCGCTTAACCGTAAATACAGCTTATCTTAAAATGTTTTTCCGAACTACGTATGAAAAGACAGATCACATTTAATTTAGACAACACTGACTCTTTTTTAGACTTAACAAAGAAATATTTTAGAGGGAATGGATTCAAATTAGCAAGTGAGGCCACAGATGAATTACGCTTTATCAAAGGAAGTACATTGCTAAACATGGTAACATTTAATCCCTTGAACTGGAAAAGTGAAATCAAAGTCATCTTAACGAACAGCCTTGTAGATGCTTCCTTCGACATTAATACTGTTGGGCAAATGGTCACACCAAAAGAAGAACGGTTGTGGGACCTATTTGTAGAGAACTATAAAATATCGGTTACAGAAAAAGTGGACATGACGTCGGCAAATAAGAATCACATACACGAAACAAAAACTAATAACTGGACATACGCTAAACACGCATTGATTGGAGCCGTTGTCGTAGGTGTACCTTTTGGCTTTCTTGCATACATAACCGAGCTAGATATGTTGGCTTCTATCGGTGCGTCCATAGGCGCAATTTCATTTATGGCCAATAAAATTAACAAAGACAAACTGAAAGAATCAAAATAAACTAGTTAGCTAAAAAGTCTGATGCTTTGTACTGGCGCACAATCAAATTTTGATTTCAAAAATTACTTCGAATAAATTTCTTTTCCCTTCTCATCCCACTCTTTTCTCAAATAAGGTTTGATGTCTTTTTCGAATGGCTCTTTGGGGTAGGTGATGATTCTTTTGCGTTTTCCATTGGGATAATTTTCAATCCAATCACCTACTTTTTCATTGAAACGATATTCGCCGCGCACAGCCACTTGACCATTTTCGTGCAAGAAATAATAGTATCCCTCTTTTTCACCGTATTCGATGGGCGTGATCTCTTTGATTTTTTTTCTTTCAGCAGGATCGTAGTAAGTAATGCGTGATTCTTTAGGCCAGCCTTTGTAGTATTTTTCTTTGTCTTCCAGTAAGTCTTGCTGATTATGGCGCATCCAGCGACCATGCTTCGTGCCCATATAAAAAATCCCTTCTTCTACCACATTGTTGCCAATCATTTTTTTGTAGGGCCCGTGCAGAAGCACTCCTTTGGTTGGATCAAATTTTTCTACCTTCCGCACTTCGGCGCGCTTGTAGTCATAATAATAAATGTCGCGGGCAAACGTATTGGGAACAGCGGGCTTTTTTAATTTATAAAATAGCTCCAGCGTCATTTTGTCGCCATAGCCTTTTCGGGCAAATCCTTTTTTGGTTTTGATTCCGTAGAATACTTTTCGTTTGGGTTTTTTCTTTTTGGTAACGATCGGCTCTTCCTCTTTTTCCAATTCCAGCAACGTAAAGGGGCGGTCTGTATCAAATGTAAACTGTCCTTCTTGCACCTTGGGTTCGGTGCCTTGTGCGCACAAAACCTGGCTAAGTGCCAGCAGCAATACAACGGTTGATATACTTCGCATCGTGAACATCAACGAAAGTTACACAATATTATTTTGGATTCGAATTTTCAATTCTGAAAACGCTTGGGTGTACCCATTTCACTAAAAGACTAAAAAAATGGGAGTCGGAAAATTCCGCTCCCATCATTTTACAGTATCCTGCAACAGTTTATCCTACCAGCTCTACGCTGCGTTTGATAAAGGCTGTCAGATCAGCGCCGGTCAACATGCTTTGCGAAAGGAGACCGAGATCATACGCCTGCTTGGCGAGCTTGCTCTTCTGATCATCATTTTCTGCTTTTAATATGCGTTGCACAATAGGATGGTTGCCATTCACAGCTACGTTGTAATTATCAGGCATGCTTCCCATAAAGCTCATACCACCTCCACCGCCGGTTTTAGCCATGTCCTTCATTCGACGCATCCACTCACTCATGGTGATGGTCACCGGCATATCGTCTGGAGACAAGGATTCAATCGCCACGCTCATGGCTTTATTATTGATGGCTTTTTCAAAAATGCCTTTCACCTGCTCTTCTTCTTCTTTGCTCAACACACTGGCAACAGCATCTGACTTCACAATCAACTTGTCGATGATTTCGCTATCGACGCGCTTGAGTTGGGTTTTTTCTAACTTCTGCTCGAGGTGGCCAATAAAGTGACTATCTAAAACGCCATCCAACAACAATACATCATACGCTTTGGCTTTTGCACTTTGAATGAATGCATCTTGTTTGCCTTTGTCGTTTGTATAAAGATAAATTACCTGATCGTCTTTATCAGTTTGGTTCGGTTTTACTTTATCGGCATATTCATTCAATGTGAAATACTGTCCGTCTACGTTTTTGAGTAGCGCAAACTCTTTAGCTTTCTCAGAGAATTTCTCATCACTGATCATGCCGTAGCGCACAAACACGCTGATGTCGTCCCATTTCTTTTCAAATTCCTTGCGGTCTTTGCTGAACATATCCATCAACTTATCAGCTACTTTTTTAGTGATGTGCGAACTGATCTTCTTCACATTCGCATCGCTCTGCAGGTAGCTGCGTGATACGTTCAGTGGAATATCCGGTGAATCAAGTACGCCGTGTAACAACATCAAAAAATCAGGAACTACATCTTTCACTTCATCGGTAATGAATACCTGACGTGAATAGAGTTGAATTTTGTTGCGCTGAATTTCGAAATCGTTTTTGATTTTGGGGAAATATAAAACGCCTGTGAGGTTGAAAGGATAATCTACGTTTAAATGAATCCAGAAGAGTGGGTCTTCGGTGAACGGATACAATTCTTTGTAGAAATTGATATAATCTTCATCCTTTAAATCGAGTGGGGCTTTGGTCCAAATGGGTGAAGTATTATTGATGATACGATCGGTTGTGACTGTTTTATATTTGGGCTTGTTTTCGCTATCAACACCATCTTCAACGCTTTCATTTTTCGTGCCGAACTTAATTTCGACCGGCAAAAATTTGCAGTACTTATCCAGAATACCTTTCAAACGGAATTCTTCCAAAAACTCTTCCGAGTCTTTGTTCACATGCAGAATTACGTCGGTACCTCGTGTTTCTTTTGTGGCTTCGGTTAACTCAAATTCGGTCGAGCCATCGCATATCCAACGTGCGGCTTCGCTGCCTTCTTTAAATGATTTGGAAACAACCTCTACTTTATCAGACACCATAAAGGCGGAATAGAAGCCCAAACCAAACTTACCGATGATGTCTTTGGCATCGGTTTTATCTTTGAATTTCTCTACGAATTCTGCAGCTCCTGAAAACGCGATTTGGTTGATGTATTTTTTGATTTCCTCGGCCGTCATGCCAAGACCTTTGTCGCTTACGGTGATGGTTTTAGCGTCTTTATCAAAGCTCACTTCAATTTTCAAATCGCCGAGCTCGCCATTGAATTCACCCAATGCTGCCAGCTTCTTTAATTTTTGAGTGGCATCTACGGCATTGCTCACCAATTCACGCAAAAAGATTTCGTGATCGGAATAGAGGAATTTCTTGATGATCGGAAAAATATTCTCGGTATGAATCGAGATGGTACCTTTTTCTGCCATAATGGTTCAAATTTTGGGTTAGAATGAATGAAGTCTCCCTACACAAGGATTGTTCCAAAAGGCAAAAATGTCAGGTTGTCATAAACCCTAGCGATGTGTGGGTACATGCCTGTTCAAAAAGTTGTCAGCGGCTTTGTTCCAGGCAGACAGCACTTCTTGTCTTTTCTTGTCCAGTTCGGCGTTTAATTGATTGTATTTTGCCACGGAGGCATTAAAATCAGACACCAACTTATTGAAGGTGTCTACATCTTGCTGCGTGCGGTCAGCCGGCTTTTTCGATTCAAGTGCCTTTTTGCTTTTTTCAAAGTTGTCCTTCTTTAGATAAAAATTAGCCAACTCCGCGCTTCTATTGGCTTCATCATTGTAAAATTTCAGAGCCTGCTCGCAAGCGGTTTTCAAGCTCTTGTCGTCATTGTAAGCCAGAACGAGGCTTATCTTTCTCAGTCCCTCTTTGCTGTTTGCCAGCAGAGTGTTCTTGGTTTGTTCCAGCGCATTCACATCATCTTTTTTCAGGGCCTCAAACCAATACAACTCGTCTTTAAAACTCTTGAAAAACAAAAGATAAACCTGATTGTAGTGTTTAAATACAGCTCCAGCCTCTTCCATTTTCTTCGAAAGTTTTGATGAAGACTCTGTCAAATTAATATTGTTTCTCAATGCGAAGGCATTAAATTCTTTTTCATAGATTTTGAATGCCTGACTCGTACGCTCATTGGCTTTTTCTTTGGCCAGCAGAAATGCTTCCATGGCATCATACGATTGCTCGGCAATCTCTTCCATGTTTACAATTTTAGCGTAATCTTCATTTAAAAGAGCCGAAACGATTTGAAAATACGCCAGTGTGGAGTCGCGCAGGGCATGGTCTCCTTTAAAAGGCTTCAATCGGCGCATGTTAAAGACAGATTGTTTGATGGTTTGCATGAGCTCCAATCGCTTCTTCTCTACCTTACGTGCACTCTTGTTATGTGAGGTGGCGCTTGTATATGCCATCATGTCGTCGGATATCAACCGGCCCTGCTCGCTCACATAACTCAAATATTCAACGGGCGTAGCCAAATTTTGAGCGTGCGCGTACTGAAACGCTGAAACAAAAACGATGATGAATGAAAAGGCAAAACGCATATAGGTTGCTTTATTTTTTCCTTAAAGATAAATGATTTACTAAAATCTGATACGCTTCTTCAATGTAGATACTTTCTTCAATTTCCTTTACCAACTCCTTATTCAATTGATTTCTGTTTTCGTCCAAATCCATCAGCACGCCGTCAAATGTATTTTGCATCACACGGTACGAAGGTTTTTTGTGGTTTTTCTTTGCGTCATTCAATTGTTCTACAAACTCTTTCATTTTTTGATAATGCAGAATGAATGCATTGATTTCTAAAGATTGGTTGGCTGCATACCATTCTTTGTATGTATTCAAGAGTGTAAACCAAGGCGTATTTTTTACCCGTTGAACGCTTCGCTTACGCAGCGTGTCCATTTTGATTTTTTCCCACGGCGTGTAATATACTTTTTTGATTACCGAATCAGGGGGAAGCGAATGACGGGTAGAGCGCTCGCTGATATCCAGTATACTGTAAAAGTCGGGTAGATCAATATCTGGTTTTACACCTTTGTGTTGATGTGTTTTTCCGGTGATGCGGTATGCTTTGGAATTGGTAATTTTTACGTACCCGATTGTATCTCTGTTTTGAATGACCGGGAAATCGACCTGTGAAGTAGCCTTGCCGTAGGATGTGCTGCCCACCACAATCGCACGATTATAATCTTGCAAGGTGGCAGCAGTGATTTCGGCTGCCGAAGCACTTAAACTATTCACTAAAATGAGCAATGGGCCGTCGTACGCAAGTCCTCTGTTCTGGTCTTTCCAGGAATAAACCTGACCATCTTTTGTTTTCAAAAGCAGCATAGGGCCTATGTCGATAAATACACCCGCCAAATCAACGGCCTCTTGCACGGAGCCTCCACCGTTGAAGCGCAAGTCAAGGATTAGTGCGTTAATATTTTCTTTCTTCAACTTGATAATTTCCTTTGCCACATCGTCTGAGCAACTTTGACTTTCACCATCAAAATCAGAATAAAATCTTGGTAAAGAAATATAGCCAATCGACTTTTCACCTTTCAGTAAAAGGCTCTGCACGTTGTCATCGATAGACTCTGATTTTTCTTTTTGAAGTTTTACCTCGATGGAACTTCCGTCTGCTTTTCGAAAGGTAAATGTTCCCATCAATCGAGCCTCTTCATTTATTTTATCTTCCAGTTCATCATCATCAAAATCCAAGGCATTCGAAACTTCACCATTCGGCCATGTAACCGATACGAGAACGTCGCCTTTGTTAATGAGATGTGTGTTCCATGCAGGGCCACCGGGTGCCAGCCGATTAACGACCAGTTCGCTTAGGGAATTTTCTGCTAGTTCAAACCCAAAAGAATACGTCAATGAAGAAATGGATCTATCAAAGTCTTTGAATTCCTCGTTGGTAAAATAGTTGGTGTGTGGATCGAATGAAAGCGCAATGGATTTCAGCAGGGCATTGGCGACAAACTCTTCGGGAGATATACTGCCGTGCAACAATCTGTTTAATCTTGCCACTGTTTTGTCGCGCACTTTTTCGCGTGCCGTTTTTTCCACCGCCATCCAGTCTTTCAACGTCATTGTTTTGGCCGTCTGCGCCATCCGCGAAAGCGTAGATGCCTTGAGCCAAATTTCCCAATACTTTTCCCAGCCTTTTACAGTTTCTTCATGCCGCGAAATCTGGTTGGCAGAAAAAAACAAACTGTCTTTTAGTGTGTAATCAAATGGCTTTGCCGTTTTGAGTGTAACTATACGAATGGCTTCAGTCAACCGCACTTGATACCGTTGTGAAGTTTTGTCAATAAATTCACAACTGTTATTCTTTGCCGGATCATTTAAGTGCAGCGGAAGTGCTTTAATTTCTTTTATATCGGATTCAAGAAAATACAAGCCATCCGGATCAAGGATTTCTACCAACTCTTCAATGACACTGGTATGAAATTTTTCATCAATGGCAGGAGGGCTGAAGTGCTCTGCTTTGATTTGATTCACCAACAGATGTGGTGCGTTGCAAGGTCTTCCGTTTTGACTCAACGACTCACCCCACCAAAACAAAAAAACTAATGTAAGTAAAGTGCGCCTCAAGAATGAAAATTGGTTTTGGTAAAAATAACACGCAGATGCGAATATTGGATGCTTGGATGATGATTATATCATTTTGCTGGGCTATGAGTTATACCTTTAAATCTGATATTTTAGTGAAAAGGGCTTTGTATTATCTCTTTGGTTCTCTACGCTGTTCAATATTATCTGCGTTAAAAAAGCACAAAAACTAAAACGCAGTGATGAAGGAACTAAACTCACTAATAGAAAGAATTGGTATTCCCCGAAATGGGTTCAATACTTTTAAGTCGGCATCACCACTGATGATGCAGTCTGCATTGGTCTCGAAGGCGAGCCGTAGAAACTTAATATCAGTAAAATCGCGGCAAATTATAAGATCAGTTGTTTTAGTGTCCAGTTGCAAGGCCTTAGCCAAAATGGTTTCTAAGGTTTTCATACGTTCTTCTAATGAAAGGTACTTGTTGAATTTATCACGTTGGATTACGCTCACTATTTCGGCTTTCGTTTCAGTACTAAAAACAACGGTGCCTTTTTGTAAAGCAGGGTTCACTACTTGCATCACTGTACTGTCAGGTTTTAGGATAGCACTAACTAGAGTATTCGTGTCAAATACAAATCGCATCAATGGCTATTTGTTCAGAAAGGATTCAAAAACTCCTTTATCTAAGCGAGTCAATCTGCCAATAATTTCAGGGGCAACTCCATTTTCAGCCAATGAGATTGCCAATTCCAATTGCTCCGTTCCGATGGGGTACAACTCTCCATTCATCAAAGCCGATAGAGCACCTGTTGTGAGTATTTTCTGCGCTTCAGGCGGAAGAGTTTGCCAGACATTGGCACCATCATCTTCCATTTGTATAGTGAGTGTCTTCATGGAATCACGATTTTATTCATTTAACGATTGCAATTGCCTCTTACCGATTAAATTTAAAACTACTCAAATCCACTTGAGCATCTTTCCAAGATAATCAAGCTTTCTCAAAACCCTTATTGGTATTGCTGGTCCTTTTACCTAGATTTTTCTAGCAGTACCTTTTTTCTTTTTAACTATAGTAGACATGGTCACTTGAATTTCGTGATTCATTCTTACAATCAAATATACGTGAAAATCACCATTTGTAAATTCATCCATTATAAGTGCTCCATGATAAACAAAAAAAACCTTTCTGTTTTACTAGAAAGGGTCTTCTGAATTTGCTTGTACCTCTAATTTAATCTCCTGCCAATGCCGGCGTACTTTTCTCTTGCGCTAACTCTATCTCTTCGCCATCCGGATTCAAGAATTTGTATTCTGTAATGGCCAATGAAGAATCTTTGATCAACTCCACCGGGCGCTTGTATTTAAAATACCACTTCATGCGCTTCGAAATAAAGCCCTTAGTGTAGTAAGCAAATAAGAATGGATGCAGCGCCAGCACGAGCTTCTTCTCGTTCTGATTCTCGAACAGATAGCGAACATGCTCTTCGATTTTATCCGTCACCAAAATAGAAGCTTCAATTTTGCCGCTGCCATTGCAGGTAGGGCACACTTCTTTGGTGGCAATGTTCATCTGCGGGCGCACGCGCTCGCGGGTAATTTGCATCAACCCAAACTTGGAAAGCGGCAGAATGGTATGCTTGGCTTTATCACTTTCCATCTCTTCCTTCACTTTGTTGTAGATGAGCTTCTTGTTGTCGATGCCGCGCATGTCAATGAAGTCCACCACAATGATGCCGCCCATATCGCGCAAGCGAAACTGACGAGCTACTTCTTTGGCTGCTTCCAGGTTTACTGAAAGAGCCGTAGTTTCTTGACTCTCTTCACGATTGGATTTGTTGCCGCTGTTTACGTCAATTACATGCAGTGCCTCGGTGTGCTCAATGATCAGATAGCCGCCCCCTTTCAAGCTCACTGTTTGACCGAAGGCGGATTTGATTTGCTTCTCAACACCGAAGTGTTCGAAAATCTTGGCCTTGCCGGTATAGAGTTTTACAATTTTCTCTTTGTCTGGGGCAATGTTGTGAATGTAGGTTTTTACTTCATCGTAGATTTTCTTGTCATCTACCATTACGTTGTCGAACGATTCGTTCAACACGTCGCGCAAAATGGAGGATGTTTTACTCAGCTCACCGATCACTTTGTCGCGGGGGTTGCCATCCACCATGCGGGCTATGCCATCTTCCCACATCTTCACCAGGCTGCGCATGTCTTTGTCGAGCTCGGCTACTTCTTTGCCTTCGGCTACGGTGCGAATGATCACACCAAAATTTTCGGGTTTAATCGATTGGATGAGGCGCTGTAAGCGCTTGCGCTCTTCGCTGCTGGCAATCCGTTTTGAAATGCTCACCCCGGATGAGAAGGGTACCAAAACCAGGTATCGCCCGGCTAGAGATAACTCGCACGAAAGTCGCGGCCCTTTAGTAGAAATGGGCTCTTTCACCACTTGCACCGGAATGAGTAGATTTTTGGCAAGCTGCTGGCCTATTTTGCCATGCTTGTCAATATCTTTCTCCAGTTGAAACTTATCCAGTTTCCCACCGGTGATTTTCTTTGAACGAACAAGCTTGGTGAATTTTTGAAGAGAGCCAAACTGCGCACCTAAATCGAGGTAGTGAAGAAAGGCGTCTTTCTCAAAACCTATATCGATAAATGCAGCGTTGAGGCCCGGCACTATTTTCTTAACAGTGCCTAGGTAAATATCACCAACTACAAACTTGCTTCCGTTGGTTTCTTCATGAAACTCGGCAAGTTGCTTGTCCTTTAAAAGGGCTATGCGACATCCGTCCTGAGTAGCACTAATAATTAGTTCGTTACTCAAAACTTAAAAAATTGGATGTTGAAAATAATAGGACTCGTACTGTTGAAAGGGCGCTGAAATTATTCAACGCCCTTTACATAAATGAAGGCACTTGGCCTCTACTTACTATTTTTTCTTATGACGATTCTTTCTCAAACGCTTTTTACGTTTGTGAGTAGCCATTTTGTGCTTCTTTCTTTTCTTACCACTTGGCATAATGCTTTTGGGTTTAGGCTCATCGATCTACTTAGTGTAGAAGCTCTCTTTCGAGAGTGACGAGCGATGGTTTAACATTTATTTTACTTTTAACTCTTGCAGATAAGAATCTGCGGTGGATTGTACCGCGGGATCATTATCTAACTTTTTTACTTTTTCAAACTGGGCTTTCGCCTTTTCCTTGTTTCCGGCATTCATGTAGGCCACGCCTAACAAAAGCTGCCCTTGCACATGGTTTGGGTTGACTGCTATCAAATCGTTTAGCCTTTCAATAGCCCGATCAAACTGTCCTGACTGCATTGAAAGCATGCCCAAATTGTACAACGCAAACTCGTTTTTAGGATCTTCGGCTAGTACGTCTCTAATTTTCTGAATCCCCTGCATGGGAGATGAACTCAGGTACGTCATGGCCATTTTGATCCTTGCCTCGTAGTTTTTGGGATTGGCTTCAATGGCTTTTCCTAAAAATTCCTGCGCCTTTACAGCCATAGTTTGCTGCTTTTCTGCACCCATCGAGAAGGTGTAGGCCTCGTAAAAACTGTTGCCTGCCTTCAGGAAACTTTCGGTTGTTTTAAAGAACGTTGCTGATTGCTCGGCATACCACGCAGCGCTGTCAAATTGACCTGCTTGCGTATAGAGGCTTCGCAAAGAGTCGGCAAAGATAGCATTTTTTTGATTCGGTGAGCCTTGTAAGTATTGGGCTCTCAAGGTTTTGATGGCGTTACTTAAAGCAACAGGTACATCGCTATGGCCTTGCGCCGGAATGGGCTTACCGGATTGAGTAGAGTCGGCAGCGGCCAATTGGTTGTCATTTTCCACTACTGCCTTGGGCAGCATAAAAATGAGCCAGATAACTAGGGCGCTGACTATAATAAGAATGAGGCGGGTCTTGAGCATAAGTGGTAGCGGAGCGCAGGCTTACGGGGTGCAAGCTTGCTCTCTAACAAATTAACCGTTTTCTTCCATCTCGTTGGTCTCGTCATGAGCCATGCTCTCGGCCATTTGCTTCACCTTATCGCTGTTCTTGATTTTGTTTACAAAAATTTTGGCAGGCTTAAAGCTGGGAATGTAGTGCTCATCAATCACAATGGCCGTGTTGCGCGAAATATTGCGTGCAATTTTTTTCTTTCTCTTTTTATTGATGAAGCTACCAAATCCGCGCACATATATATTATGACCGGAGGCCATGTTGCTCTTCACAATATTAAAGAACGCTTCAACAGAGGCCGATACATCAGCTTTATCGATTCCGGTTTTATCAGCAATTTGATTGATTACGTCAGCTTTGGTCACAAGAGTAGAGTTTAAGTTCTGAATTTTTTTGGGATGGCAAATTTATAAGCAGTTCGTTCAATTCCAAAATTAATTTACTGACTATCAACCACGTGAACACTTAAAACACGCCAAAGAGTTGATTGATTTGGTTGAAAGCGGTTTTTTTCAGTTTTAATATTTACCGACTTCTTCCGTTGCGGATCACACATTCTTGGTGGCGATGCATGGCGAAGGCCATTTCTTGGTTTACTTTGTTATCAAACTATGATTCAAACGTCCGCCTTTGCAGAAAAAATTATTCGTTGGTACACGGAACACAAACGACCTTTGCCGTGGCGCGAAACAACTGATCCTTATAAAATTTGGCTATCGGAGATTATTCTGCAACAAACGCGCGTAGCACAAGGGCTGCCCTATTACGAACGCTTTGTAAACACCTATCCTACCGTACTAAAATTGGCGGCAGCCCCACAACAGAGTGTGCTTCGTCTATGGCAAGGGCTGGGTTATTACTCGCGCGCGCGCAACCTGCACCGTTGTGCCCAACAAATTGTTGAAACTTACAATGGTGTTTTTCCAAACAACTTTAACGATCTGCAAAAATTGCCAGGTGTGGGTCCTTATACTGCGGCAGCAATCGCATCCATCGCTTTTAAAGAATCCGTAGCGGTAGTAGATGGCAATGTGTATCGGGTGTTGGCGCGTGTATTTGGCATTGAAACCGACACGGCCAGCACCGAAGGCAAAAAATATTTTTTTGAAAAGGCAAACCAACTGGTGCCTGCAAAAGATCCGGATTTATTTAATCAGGCAATGATGGAGTTTGGAGCCTTGCACTGTGTACCACAAAACCCCAAGTGCGACGATTGCATTTTTTCAAATGCCTGCGTAGCCCGAAAACACGAATTGCAAAACGTGCTACCCATTAAATCAAAAAAGACGAAAATAAGAAAACGATATTTCTATTACCTCGACGTTCGCTATAAAACTAAGCGGTTGATGAAACAGCGAACAGCCAAAGACATTTGGCAAGGCTTGTATGATTTTTATCTGATCGAAAAAAAGAAATCAATAAAATCAGCTGCCCTACGACCCGAAGAAAAAAATAGCGTGTGGGATCACCTGCCGGCTAAGCTGCCTCCACCTATCAAGCATTTACTTTCTCATCAACAGTTGTTCATTCATCTCATTCCGATTGACTTAAAATCTGAAAAGGAATTTTTACACGTTGCGAAGCAACTTGGTTTGCAGGTTTTTTCGAAAAAAGAAGTAGAGCAAATTCCAAAACCGGTGGTAATTGAAAAGTATGTGAAGGTCTCTGATTAATCTATTTATGGAGCTGTGATCCAAAATTTATAAATACACGCTTATTCATCTAATACAGTTTAAAATTCTGCATCCGGACGAGAAAATCGCCCATTTCAATTATCCTGACTGCTTCCCTGAATTTTTGGTATTTTTGCAATCCAACTAAAAAGAAGTACACAACTATGTCAGGCGTAAACAAAGTTATTCTCGTAGGCAGATTAGGAAAAGAACCGGAAGTAAGAAATCTGGAAAACGGTGCTACAGTGGCCAATTTTACCATGGCCACTAGCGAAACATATAAAGACAAAACCACCGGCGAGCGCAAAGAAATTACAGAATGGCACAACGTTGTGCTGTGGCGCGGCCTAGCCGACATAGCTGCGAAATATCTCCACAAAGGCGATCAGGTTTATATTGAAGGCAAACTGCGCACACGCAGTTGGGAAAAAGAGGGCGTAACCCGCTACACCACTGAAATTGTTGGCGATAACATGACGTTGCTGGGCAGCAAACCGGGTGGTGGCAATAACACAGAACGCTCTTCTTCTTCATCACCGGTCAGTCAGGCAGCCCCGAGTGATTTTGGTGCTGCACCGCACGCTACCGATGATCTGCCTTTTTAGATTAGCATAACACACATACGAATTGGAAACGGATCGTTTATTCATGGTATCGGGATTTATTTTGTCGGAAGTACTTTTTGAGTTCAACTACTTCTACACGATTAGTTTTATTGCCATTGCGTTTTTGCTTTTTATGTCGGCCATGATTTCAGCTTCTGAAGTGGCCTTCTTTTCATTAAAAGCAGATGACTTTGAGCGTTGCCGCGAATCGGAAGAAACAGTAGATAAGAACATCGTTCAGTTACTCAAGAAACCTCGTTTGTTGCTGGCCACCATTCTCATCATGAATAACTTCGTGAATGTGGGCGTAGTCACTATCTCTACTTTTTTAATGTGGGAAATGGCGGGCACACGCAAGCCTACCGAAAGCATTGTGGGTTTGGTCACCTTTGGTGCCACGTTTGCCATCACCTTCTTTGGCGAAATCATTCCGAAAGTTTATGCTACACGCCACAACTGGACATTTGCCCGACGCATGGGCGGCACTTGGTTGCTACTTGAAAATGTTTGGCGACCTATCTCTTACTTGCTGCTGAGCATGAGCAGTGTCATTGAGCGCAGAATCGAAAAGAAAGGCTACAGCACTACGGTAGATGAATTGAATCAGGCACTGGATCTGACGACCGAAAACAACGAGACCACCGCGGAAGAAAAAGATATTCTGAAGAGCATCGTAAACTTTGGCACACTTGCAGTGAAGCGTGTGATGAAATCGCGCATGGATATTTCTGCCGTGGATGTGGAATTGAATTTTAAAGAGCTGATGGAGCAAGTGAATAAATCAGGCTTCTCGCGCATTCCGGTTTACAAAGAAACACTCGATCATGTAGAGGGCATTTTGTACATCAAAGATTTACTTCCTTACCTGGAGGAAAGTGAGAATTTTAAATGGCAAAAATTATTGCGCCCCGGCTACTTTGTGCCAGAAACAAAAAAGCTTGACTCACTCCTGAAAGATTTTCAGAGTAAACGCGTGCACATGGCCGTTGTGGTAGATGAATACGGTGGCACCTCGGGCTTAGTAACATTGGAAGATTTGATTGAAGAAATTATTGGCGAAATCAACGATGAGTTTGATGAAATCAACCTGGGCTATCAAAAAATAGATGACCGCACGTTTGTCGTTGAAGGAAAAACGTTGGTGCACGATATGTGCAAAGCATTGGGTGTAGAAGCGACTGTCTTCGATGAAGTGAAGGGAGAAAGTGAATCGGTGGGTGGTTTGATTTTAGAATTACATGGCTCCTTGCCGAAAGTGGGCGAGCAAATTCAATTTGATCGGTTTACCTTCACCATCCTCACAGCCGATCAGAAAAAAATTAATCGGGTGCGTGTAAACATGGCAGACAAAAGTGAAAAAGAAGAAGATTAACTATTTATCTACTTTCATCGTGCTCGCCCTGATCAGCGGCCTCGCCATCAGCTGCACCACGCATTATCAGCCTAAACCAAAAGGTTACAATCGTCTGATTCTGCCGGAGGCAAAATACCAGTCTTTGCCGGATAGTCTGCCGTATCAATTTGAATATTCTACTTCGGCCAAACTCCTCCGCGATACATCGTGGATTAATGAAAAACACTGGGTAGAAATTTATTATCCCACACTAAAAGCAAACATCCACATCACATTTAAACGCTTGCAAAATAAGGAAGCCTTGCTCAAAGAGTTTTTGGATGACGCTTACAACCTCACCAGCAAGCAGCAAATCAAGGCGTATGGCATTGATGAAGTGAAGGTGGTGACACCGCTTGGCAAAACAGCATTGATTGCCGAGATCAGTGGCGAAGTGCCCAGCCAGTTTCAATTCACCATGACCGATTCTTCGAAAAACTTTTTACGCGGAGCCTTGTACTTCAATACCAAAGTGCAAAACGACTCGCTCGCCCCGGCTATCGACTTCATGAAGAAGGAAGTGATGCATCTGATCAATACGCTGGAATGGAAGAAGGCTAATTCGGTGATTCGGTAATTCGATGATTCGTTAATGTAAGTCCGGCGATTTGAAAATTCTCGATTATTACAAGTAGTTTTTTGTAAATTTGATAGATGGCAGCGATCACAAAGGAAAAATTAATTGAAACGATTAAGGATCTACCTGAATCTTTTTCTTTGGAAGACCTTTTCGAGCGACTGATTCTATTGCAAAAAATTGAGTCAGGAATAGAGCAATCAAAATCAGATCAGATTCTTTCAACTGCGGATGCCCGAGCAAAACTTAGTCAATGGCTACTGAAGTAAACTGGACACCTCAATCGCTTGAGGACATTGATAACATTGCCAGTTTTATTGCCAAAGATTCTCTTCACTATGCTAAAATCCAAACAGAGCGATTCTTCGAAAAAGTTAAAGTTTTAGAACAACATCCTGAATTTGGCTTAATTGTTCCTGAGTTAGGCATTTCAACTATCCGACAAATTAGTGAAGGACGGTATCGAATTATATATCGAATCGTTTCCCTTCAACGAATTGATATTTTAACAATACACAACAAAAGCAGATTGTTGTCGAGTAACCCTCTTTTTAGTGAGTAACAAACATTCCTTAATTTGCACATTGCCAAATTAAAATGTCTTTCTTCGATACTTCACTGGAATTCTTAAAGGGCGTGGGGCCGCAGCGTGCTGCCTTGCTTCAAAAAGAACTGAAGCTATTCACCTTTGGCGATTTAATTCAGCATTATCCATTTCGCTACGAAGATCGTACTCGTTTTTATTCCTTACGGGAAATAAACGAACTAATGCCGTTCATTCAGGTAAAAGGAAAAATTACCGACATCGAATTGATTGGCGATAAATTCAAGCGTCGGTTGGTAGGTTACTTTACAGATGGCGAAGGTGAGATTGAGCTTGTCTGGTTTCAGGGCATTAACTGGGTCATGCAGAAGGTGAAACCCAACGTGGATTATGTTGTGTTTGGCAAACCTTCGCGCTATGGCAGCAAGCTATCCATGGCCCATCCGGAAATAGATGTGCTCACCGAAAAAAGCGAGAAGGGTGGCTACCTGCAGCCGGTCTATCCGCTTACCGACAAACTGCGCAATCGCTATATCGACAACAAGTTTATCATCAAGCTGCAACAAGATTTGTTGAAGGCGGCCATCGCGCACATCCGCGAAACGTTGCCAACAGCCATCGTGCAGCAGCAAAAGTTGATTGGCAAAAAAGAAGCCATCATCAACATTCATTTTCCTCGAAACAACGAGTGGCTATTAAGCGCCCAACGCAGGTTAAAGTTTGAAGAATTGTTTTTTATCCAACTGCAGTTGATCAAATTAAAGTTGGTACGCCAGGGCAAGTTCAAAGGAATGGTGTTTAGCGACACCACCATCCTCACCCAATTTTACAAAGAACATCTACCATTTGACCTGACCAACGCACAGAAAAAAGTAGTGCGCGAAATTTATACCGACATGAAGTCGGGCAAGCAGATGAACCGTCTTTTACAAGGCGATGTGGGCAGCGGCAAAACAATTGTGGCGTTTATTTCTATTCTACTGGCGATCGGTGGTGATGCACAAGCAGCCCTGATGGCTCCCACCGAAATTTTGGCGCAACAGCACTATGCCAACCTGAAAAAGTATGCAGACAAAATGGGTATTCCCATTGCGCTGCTCACCGGTTCCGTAAAGAAAAGTGCACGCAAACCTATTCACGAACAATTATTGGACGGCACGTTAAAGATTTTAATTGGCACCCACGCATTGTTGGAAGAAGAAGTGAAGTTTAAAAAACTGGGGCTCGCCATTATAGATGAACAACATCGCTTTGGTGTAGCGCAGCGTTCGAAACTGTGGCAGAAAAATGCCGACTTCTACCCACATGTGTTGGTGATGACAGCTACACCCATTCCGCGCACGCTAGCCATGACACTCTATGGCGATCTGGAAATTTCTGTCATCGATGAGTTACCAAAAGGTCGCAAGCCCATCAAAACCAGCCATCGCTTTGATTCGCACCGCTTGCAGGTAAATGGATTTATCAAAACGCAACTCGAGGCAGGGCGCCAAATCTACATTGTATATCCACTCATCGAAGAATCTGAAAAACTCGATTTGAAACATTTGATGGATGGATACGAAAGTATTGCACGCGCATTTCCCGACGTGCCCATCAGCATTGTGCATGGGCAAATGAAACCTGAAGCCAAAGATTATGAGATGGCGCGCTTTGTGAAAGGCGAAACCAAAATTATGGTTGCCACCACTGTAATCGAAGTAGGTGTAGATGTGCCCAACGCCTCGGTGATGGTGATTGAAAGTGCCCAGCGATTTGGGCTCTCGCAATTGCATCAGTTGCGTGGCCGTGTGGGGCGTGGCGCCGAGCAGTCGTATTGTATTTTAATGACCGATCATAAACTAAGTGCTGAATCAAAGACGCGCATCGAAACGATGGTGCGAACCAACAACGGATTTGAAATTGCCGAGACGGATTTGAAATTGCGCGGCCCCGGTGATTTAATGGGTACACAACAGAGTGGCGCACTGGATTTGCTGATTGCAGACTTGGGTAAAGACGGCGAGCTGCTGCAACAGGCGCGCGAGGTGGCCCAATCGGTGTTGGAAAAAGATCCATTGCTGCAACAACCCGATAATCGTCTGATCTTGCAGCAAATCGAATCGATCAAAAAGGCGGCTGTCAATTGGAGTCGGATAAGCTAGCAAATCATTATTTTTGGGAAAATCTTCCCAATGATCTCCCGTGTATTTCTCGTGCTCGCACCGACGCTCTTTAGTCAACTTTTGACCGCACAAGTCGGCAATTCATTTCTCACACATTATTCGCCTCGCGACGAGCGCATCGACTACCACAGCATGGGCATAGTGCAAGATGGCAACGGCCTAATCTATTTCACCAACAAGCGTGGCGTGTTGGAGTTTGACGGAAAGAACTGGAAGATGATTACCACACCGGGAGCGGTATATTCGCTTTGCCTTTTACAAAATCAATTGTATGTAGGCGGTGTGTTTGGCTTTGGGAAAATTGTGCAACAAGGAAGTGAAAAAGTGTTTCAACCCATCTTTGCAAAACCCTCCATATTTTCTTGTCTGGTGGCTGCCGACAAACTCTACGCTGTAAGTGAAACTTCGTTGTTCACCATCGCCGGAGACAAGGTAGAATCGGAGATTAAAGCCGACAGCACAAAAGTTTTTCATGGGCTAGTGGAAGTGCGCGACAGTGTGTTTGTAAAAACCGGTTTTCAAAAGCTGATGTTGGTTCGTCAAAACAAGTTGGTAGAAAGCCGATTGGCACTGCCGGGTGAAGAAGAAATTGTTTTCTCTACGGCACAGAAAAAAACAGGCGATGTGCTATTGGGCACCGAATCGGGAGCGGTTTATCTGATGAAAGGAAAATCAAAGCCGGTGTTACTCGCATTGCAAGACGCTGCTTACCTGCGTCAAAACACACTGGAGTTCGGTGTATGGATGAACGAAAACCAAATTGCATTGGGCACCTTGCTGGGAGGTGTTTTGCTGATAGATATAACCACTGGTGTCACCATCGATCACCTGGACTTTAGCACCGGCCTACCCGACAACGAAGTATTTGCATTGATGGCCGATCAAAACGCGGGCGTGTGGGTAGCACATGAATACGGCTTCACACGCATAGCCCCTTCATTGCCGTTTCGCTCATTCAATCACTTTCCCGGCTTGACCGGAAACTTACTGTGTATTCAATCCATTGGAGGGCAAGTGTATGTAGGCACCACTCTGGGATTGTATGTGTTATCCAAAAATGAATCTTCCTCCACCCGATCATCGCTCACCGTTCAAACCAATCAGCAACGCAGAAGTCGCTTTGGATTTCTGCGCAAACGGTCGGGTGAATCTTCTACTGCGGTTGCTCCAACCTTTGAAACTAAGGTGCTGAAACCAGTGGGTTACAATTACAAAAAAGTAGCTGGTATTGATGGAAAAGTAATTCAACTGATTGAGGTGAATGGTAAATTAATAGCGGCAGGATTGGCCGGTGTGTTTGAAGTGCATGCCGGAAAGGTAAAACCGATTGCCTCCACTCCGGTCAAAACCATTTTCTTTTCGTCCTCACTCCAACAGTTGCTGGTAGGCACCTACTACAACCAACTGAAAACATTTACAGCAAACGGCGTCAACTGGAATGAAACACATTTGCTCGACACACTCAACGACCACATCAGTTATGCCTTCGAAGACAACCTGCAGAATATCTGGATGTGCGGAAGCACAAAGGCCTATCGCATTGAGACCATTGATGGGAAAGTAACGGATGTAGCATCATTTCCCATTTCCAATTCTTCATTGGATGAGATGGTTGGCGTAGCTTACGGCAATGAAGTTTATCTGGCCGCCAGTGGAGAGTTCAAACGCTTCGATCACAAAAATTCCTTTGTGCGCTACGATTCGTTGCCGGGGCCTCATCGTTATTTCGCCTCCGCCGGATACTTTTGGTTCAACGATGGATTGCAATGGCGCACTGTAGATGCACGGCTGAAGTCGCTGAAGCTGCAGTGGCTGGGTCTCTTTCCGAATTTGCGTTTTCTGGCACCAGATGAAAATGCGCAAAACCTCTGGATCATTACTGCAAACAATGAGTTGTACAAATTTTACAATAGCCAAACGGCAAGCGATGCTTCGCGTTTTCCCTTGTTGCTGCGTCAAGTGCGCGGACAACAAATTAACCTTGTGAAAGGCAAACGTGTAACGATGGATCAGCCGGAAAACGAACTCGCTTTTGAATTCATCCAACCCGACTACATCAGCAGTCAATCCATGCAGTATCGCTATCAGGTAAAAGGACTCACCAATGGATGGACGAGCTGGTCGAACTCCAATCACATTGCAAACTTCCCCTACCTGCCACCCGGAGACTACGAGCTGGCCATGCAATCGCGCGATGTGTTGGGCAACGAATCTAAAATAGAATTGATTCCATTTGAAATATTACCACCGTACTGGAAGCGCTGGTGGTTTTATGCCGCCGAGTTTGCCTTCTTTGGAATGATGATGCTCCTGTCCGTTAAACTGAGTGTGGCCAATGAAAAATACCGCACCGTAAGTGAAGTATTGTCGCTGCTGACAGTCATTATTTTTATTCAGTTCTTACAAACAGCCATCAGCACGGCCATTGAAATCAGAAGCTCTCCCGTATTGGAATTTTTCATTCAGGTCTTCATTGCGCTGATTGTGTTTCCCGTAGAGAATTACTTCAGGAAGTTTATGAAAGCTGCTGCTGAAGGAAAGTTTCAACTGCGGATTAAACCGGGAAAAGAAGTTAATTCGTAATTTACTATTCGAAATCTAAGCCGAGCATATGAAGAAGAACATTTTTAAACTAATGGCTTCTCTTAATAAAGTCATTCTTCCCCGCTACAGTAAAAAAGACATTACCAAGTTGAGCAAATTCGAAAAGGCCATCGTAGCCTATCGGTATTGGACAACCTTGAATGCGCTGGATTAAAAATTTTCATTTTGAACCTAAGCCCTACCCTTTATGCAAACGGTAGGGTTTTTATTTTTTTCTCTGCTATTTTCAAACATAAGTCACCCTTTATGAAAAAACTGTTTATCCTTTTTATACTAAACATCGCTTTTGGTTATACATGGGCGCAGGGAACCATGTTACTTCGTCAACCTACGATCAGTCAAACGCATATTGCTTTTGTATATGCCAACGACTTGTGGATTGTAGGCAAAGAAGGAGGAGAAGCCCGACGACTTACCAGCAATGAAGGCCAGGAGAGTTTGCCGCACTTTTCACCCGATGGAAAATACATTGCATTTACCGGGCAGTATGATGGCAACACCGATGTGTACATCATTCCGAGTGAAGGCGGCCAACCAGAAAGATTGACATGGCATCCGGGTGCAGATAATGTAACGGGCTGGACTCCCGATGGAGAATCTATTCTCTTTGCGTCTTCGCGCGAAGGAGTACCCACACAGGAATCTAAAATTTATTCGATCAAACGCACCGGTGGCATGGAAGAGGCGTTGACTATTCCTCGTGTTGTAGCGGGAGAAATTTCGGAAGACGGCAAGTACATCGCCTATCAACAAATTGGATTTTGGGATGCGGAGTGGAGAAACTACCGCGGTGGCCAGGCCAAACCAATCTGGATTGTTGATTTGAAAAATTATTCATTGAAGATGACACCGCAAACCGACAACGAGCGACATACTGATCCGGTGTGGTTGAATAACGTAGTTTACTTTTTATCGGAGCGCGATTATGCCAACAATGTGTGGTCGTACAATCCAGCCACCAATGAATTGAAGCAACAAACATTTCATACTGATTTTGATGCAAAAAGTTTAGATGCAGGTGGAGGTGTGATTGTCTATGAGCAAGGCGGCTACTTGAATATTTTAAATCCGGCCAACGGCACAACCAAGCGTGTGGTGGTAAATGTGCGGGGAGACTTTCATTGGGCACGCGAACGATGGGAAGATGTGAAGCCGACTGCATTAGTGAATGCTTCTTTATCGCCTACTGGTCAACGTGCCTTGTTTGAATACCGCGGTGAAATTTTTACAGCACCTAAAGAGAAGGGCGACTGGAGAAATATTTCGCACCAATCCACCGCAGCCGATCGCTCTCCGGTGTGGTCGCCCGATGGAAAGAAGATTGCATGGTTCAGCGATGCGAGTGGCGAATATCAGTTGATGATTGGAGATCAGGAAGGATTAGAAAAACCCAAGGCCATTGCTATTTCAAAACCCACTTTCTTTTTCAAGCCCACGTGGTCGCCCGATGGCAAATACATTGCGTTTACCGACACCGACTATGTGCTATGGTATGCCGATGTGAACAGTGGTGTCACCAAAAAAGTAGATAACGAGCGCTATGCACATCCAAATCGCACATTGAATCCGGTGTGGTCGCCCGATAGCAAATGGATTGCCTATCCAAAAATTCAAGACAATCATCACAAAGCCATCAAAGTGTTTAACATCGAAACCAATCAAAACCTGCAACTTACCGATGGCATGGCCGATGCCATCTCACCTGTTTGGGATGCTACCGGAAAATACCTTTACATTTTAGCGAGTACGAACTATGCGTTGAACTCCGGTTGGTTAGATATGAGTTCGTATGACCGTCCAATCACTCGCGCGTTGTATGTGCTGGTGCTCAGCAAAGACGATGCTTCTCCGCTGGCACCACGCAGCGATGATGAAAAGGAAAAAGCAAAAGACGAACCGAAGAAAGACGCAACTCCAGTAGTGAAGATTGACATCGACGGCTTGGCGAATCGCATGTTGGCAGTGGATGTGCCGCAACGAAACTATGCTGCACTTTATCCGGCAGCGGATGGCTATTTGTTTTACTCGGAAATCGTGCCGAATCAACAAGGACAAACCCTGCATCGCTATAATTTTAAAGATCGCAAAACAGAAGTGTACCTCACTCCGGTGAATGACGTTGCCATCTCACACGATCGCAAGTCATTGCTCTATCGCAGCAATGCCACGTGGGGAATTTTAGGTACAAGCGATTCCAATAAAAAAATTGGTGATGGTAAAATAGAAGCCGCAGGTACCATGAAATTAAAAATTAACCCGATGGAAGAGTGGAAACAAATCTTCCGCGAAGGCTGGCGTTACCAACGCGACTTTTTGTACGTGAACAATGTACACGGTGCGCCTTGGAGCGATGTGTACAAGTGGTACAGCCCGTGGATAGAGCATGTGCGTCATCGCTCCGACTTAAATTATGTGGTTGATATTTTAGGTGGTGAAGTTGCCGTAGGTCACTCCTACACCAGCGGTGGAGATTTTCCGAACATCGATAATGTGCCCGTAGGTTTGCTTGGTGCCGATTTTGAAATTGAAAATGGCTACTACCGATTTAAGAAAACGTATTTGGGTGAAAGCTGGAATCCGGAACTGCGAGCCCCGTTGCGTGAGCCGGGTGTTAACATCAGTGCTGGTGATTATCTGTTAGAAGTAAATGGTCAACCGATTTCCACTTCAGTGAATCTGTACAAATACTTTGAAGCAACTGCTAATCGGCAAACAAAAATAAAAGTGAACAGCAAGCCTTCAGCAGAAGGCGCACGCATGATCACTGTCGTTCCAGTAGAAAACGAAAATCAACTGCGTAACATTGATTGGGTAGAAGGCAATCGCAGAAAAGTAAATGAGCTATCGAAAGGTCAGTTGGCGTATGTGTATGTGCCCAACACCGGCAATCCGGGTTACACTTCATTCAATCGTTATTATTTTGCCCAGCAAGAAAAGAAAGGAGCCGTCATTGATGAACGGAACAACGGCGGTGGCTCCGCAGCCGATTATATGGTCGACATTATGGCGCGCGATCTGCAAGGATATTTTAACTCACGCACCGAAGAGCACTTGCCATTTCGAGTGCCGCATGCCGCTATCTACGGACCGAAAGTGATGTTGATTAACGAGCGTGCCGGATCGGGTGGCGATTTGTTGCCGTATCTTTTCAACAAAATGAAAATTGGTACACTCATCGGCACGAAAACGTGGGGTGGATTGGTAGGCACATGGGATACACCTCCTTTTGTAGATGGTGGACGCATGGTGGCACCGCGTGGAGGTTTTTACGATGTGAACGGTCAGTGGGCGGTAGAAGGAGTTGGCATCTCGCCAGATATTCAGGTGGAGCAATTGCCTGCTGATGTCATCAAAGGCCGGGATCCACAACTGGAACGAGCGGTAGAAGAAGCACTGAAGTTATTGCCGACGCAAGGCGTAGAGATGAAGCCGGAGCCTGCACCTCCGGTAAAGTACAAGCGACCTGCTAAGAAAAACTAAACAACCATGCGGTGGTTAGATGCTTAGGTATTTAGCCACCGCATAAATTTACCCCACACGGTAGTAGGCATTTTTTCAACGGGAGCGTCGATCATTTCTGTGGCCTCTTCAGTTCTATTCATTTTTTTCGCAGGAGTGGCTGGCTTTACCCGATTGAGGTAGTGATTGGTTTTCTTTTCCTTCTCTTCGGCTAGCTTTTCTTTTCGTAATCGCTCGGCTTCGCGTTGCTCGCGCTCGCGTTGTAAGGCTAACGGGTTTTTGCGCGGACGATCTTGAAAGTCGCGGGTGGCGGTGCGTGGTCTTTCGCTGCGGGGTTTTCTTTCTCTCTCTTCCGGGTTGCCTTCTGTATTTTCTTCTATCTTTTTCTTCTTCTCCGGAATTTCAATTTTACCTAACACTTTCAGTCCGGCCAACTCAACTTTAGGTGCTTTGATCACTTCCGGCAGTACAGGAGGTTCTTCGCTGATAACATCTGTGAGCGGTGTTTCGATAACAGGAACGGATTCAACAGGAATTGTAACTTCTTGCTTTTCTTCGGCCATCACTTCTTCTACAGAGGCGAGCAGGTGCGGAGCAAATTTTTCGGTTACCCAATGGGCGTGTAGATCTTCAATTTTAGCATTTGAATCTTCGCTGATGGTAATTTGTTTGGAAGCCAGAAACTGAATGATTTCTGGGGTGCTCACTCCCAGTTTTCGTGACAACTGCCCGAGTCTCATAGATGAAAAATTTGCGCAAATATAGGGCAGCCAGCTATACCAACAAACGGGCTAGTCGTCAAATCCCTTTTGGCGCCACTTCTTCTTTTCGCCTGCTTTCTTCTTTTCAAGGATTCGTTTTTGCTTGGCCGCCTTGCTGGGCTTGGAGGGCTTGCGCACTTTTTTCCTGGTGAAGGCTTTTACCAGCAACTTTTCCAGTTTTTTAATCACCTCTTCTTTGTTCTGCAACTGCGAACGCTTCTCTTGAGAAGTGAGCATCAACACGCCCTCTTTGGTAATGAAAGAAGCCAGCTTTTCGAGGATCACGTTTTTCTCATCATCGGATAATGCTGACTCATGAATATTCCACGAAAGTGTGACTTTGGTATTGACCTTATTTACATTTTGCCCACCCGGCCCGCTGCTGCGTGAGGTAGTGAAAACAAATTCAGAAAAATAGTGGGAAACAGAGGGGCTCACGTGAGTTGGTTCAGTATTGCTTTACTTAGCTATGGGAACAGAATGCAAAGCAATGCGATTACCTTCGGTGTCTTGCAGTAAGCCCATAAAACCATACTCCGGTGAAATTTCAGTTTTTTGCATCAATACTTTGCCACCGGCAGCCTCCACTCGATTTAATACAAGTTGCAGATCTGGGTTTCCATTCAAATAAATCAGGGGCCCTTCGGTAGCGGATGGTTTATGATAACCGCCACTGTCAACTAATGCGCCACCCACTTGCGTCATCGGATCATCGATTGGAAACATGCGCATTTTAATGTTGTCCAAATCAAGTGGCGCCAACTTTATCTGGAAAATGGTTTCATAAAATTGCGTGGCTCGTCCAATATCTGTAGTAGGAATTTCGAACCAACTGATTGCGTTTTGCATAGTGAATTGGGTTTAACGTTGAAATTTACTTCAATTTAATTTTTTTTCTGGTATTCTGTCACATCCCGCGTCCTCCCGTCAGGAATTGGTAGGTAGCCGGACTTAGTTTTCGAAGCGCTGCTCCCAACAAAATACAAATGCCGATTACCAAAAGAGGCAAAAGTATAAACGCAATCATACGATAACCCTCTATGAATTGTAGCCATTCAAACATCGCATCGATAAAGATAGCGACCCAGGGAGCATGAAGGGCGTAAATGAAAAACGAAAATGCGGAGAGCCACACAAACCACTTTTGATTCATAAACACATGTACCAGACTATCCAATCCAAACCAACACGTAACGAGGCCACTAACGATGACGAACTTGTGTAGCAATGTGATCAAAGAATAAACTGCACCTCCCATCAAAGATTCACCTTCAAACGCCAACCATGTTTTGAGTAAAGAAAGAGTTACAAAAACAACTCCCCAATAAATAGGTTTTAGGAATTTAGCTGGCGTTTCGATAGAGAAATTCGTTTTCTGAATCCAAACACCCAATGAAAAAAACAACAGCCCTTCGCCTTCAATCAAAATCAAACCTCCTGTAGATAACCAAAACAAAAATGCAAGAGTGAAAAAAATCCATCGCGCGTAAGCGTGCATCACACACCAGCGAATGGCAGGATAAGCCAGGTTATAAAAGAACAACACCCGAATAAACCACAACTGATAAGCTACCGGAAAGAACAGCCAACGGCCAATTACTTCATACCAATGATATTCGTGCAAAAACATCCGCTGTTCATCAATTTGCAACATGTGCGTTTGTTCGAGCAGGCGCTTACCCAAAGTACTAAATTCAAACGCAAAGCAAAGCAACAACGCAATGGCGCTCCATATCAAGTAAGGCACCAGCAGTGATTTAAACCGTTTCCCGATCCGTTCTTTATTAGGAGTGGCATCGTGCGCGGCATAGAGATAGCCCGAAATAATGAACAGCATGGGGATGCGAAACCGAAACAATCCATTCGCCAGCCAATACTCAATAAACGAAGTGATGGAAATTGATTCATGCGGAAGAGTCCATGGTTGCAAGTAGCGATCGTGCAGATTGTACCCATGTACAAACACAAGCAAGACCATCGACACGAACGACCAGAACTTAAACTTTTGACTGACAAACGGATTCATGATCAGTTGTTTTTCCGTTTGATCAAAATCTCTACGCGTCTGTTTTTCCGTCTGCCTTCGGGGCTATCGTTTGATTGAATGGGCATGGAGCTGCCAAAGCCGATGAATGAAACGCGTTCAGGATTTATGCCACGATCTAACAAGTATTCAGCTACCGCTTCTGCCCGTTGCGAGGAAAGCTCCAAATTAAAATCTTCTTTGCCGGTGTTATCGGTGTGACCGGAGATGGAGGCTGTGGCCTTCGATTCCTTTTTCAAAAAAACAGCGATTGAGTCGAGCGTGGTGTAAATCTCTTCGCGCAAGTGGTAGCTATTCGTTTCAAAAAGCACTTCGCCCAACACAATAATGCTGTCTGATTGGGCAGGTGGTGGTGCGGGCTTGGGCTTTTCTTTCGGCGGCATTTTAGCAATCGGCTTATCTTGCTTTATGCGCACTGTGTCAATGGAGGGAGTTCTCTTACTTTTGAATTTGCTTGCCTTGTCATAATCATATCGCCTGCTGCGCTGCTCATCGCGCCAACCAATAAACGCCCGGCATTTACGATTGAAGCAAACCAATCGTGTTAAGAAAAAATGATGTGGAGCACCCTTCCGGCGGGTTACGGCTGCATTTTCTTTGCTGAGATGCGAAACAAAGAGAGGCACTTTACTTTCTCTTTTTTCCTGAGCTTGGCCGCTCAGGCTGGCAAGCACTAAGATTATCGTAAGCAGTTGTTTCATCTGCTATTATTTTTAAATAAATGTAACGGATTTGCCCGGCTGATTATTCCATTGACGAGAAAGAACTCAAGTAATAACTTCATACACGAAATATTATCCTACTATTTTGAATTTATGAATTGAACGTAATGTCGGTAATTTTTGATTTACCGCCCATTAGTTTTGCATGATCTTTGTTTGATTGTAAGGCATGCAAAAATACATCTTTATAGTGCTGATGTTCCAGCTGGCGGCTTGTACATCGTATGTTCCCCTGTCACACTCGTCTTCCTCGCCTGTAATGCGGGCTCGATTGGAAGTGCCGGAAGCTAAAATTTATCTGCAGCATCTCGAAAACAAATACCAGCACTATGTTTTTGATTTGGAGATTGATAATCAAGGGTCTGAGGCAATCTATTTATCGCCCCAACAAATCTCATTTTACTTTTCGGATCATCGTTTTCCCAGACGAGAGCTGACCGAAGAAGGAGAGAAGTATATGCGCCTGAAGCGAAAACTATTCGTTCGAAAACCAGTAGAGGTAAAAGAATTGTATGAGCAAAAAGAACGCAGCCGGGCTGCAACAGCCACCGTATTTGCATTGGTAAGTGTAGGCATGATGGTGTACGACCAAGTGAACGACTCCAAAGATCGCTCGCGCAGCCATGTAACAGAAAAAGATGTCGTGCGAGCAGCCACCCGCGATGCGCTCGTATCGATTTCTATCACCGCTACTGACATCGCCCAAAAATCGGCACAGCAAGCACAAGAAGACAGCTATTTTCTGGTCAACGAAATTTTTACTGAGGGAAAGATTGAAGCCTGCCAGCGGAAGCGAGGAAAAATATTTTTACCCGTAGGCGAAGGACTGCGCTATTTGCGAATGGTGGTGCCCATTGAAAACAAAGAATACATTTTTGATTTTAAGCACGAGGGAACCAATTAGTTTATTTCTTCCCGAAAGGAATTCTTTTCAGCGCCACACGGCCATTGCTCACCACCATTAAAACATCTTGCAAAAATCGAATTTCTTCCAGCGGATTTCCCGGCACCAAAATGAAATCGGCATCAAATCCTTTTTCGATTTGCCCTGTGGTAGATGCAAGCCCCAACAACTCTGCACTGCTCACGGTTGCTGCTTGAATAGCTTCGTAGGGTGTCATGCCCATACGCACAAAGTGGGCACACTCCAATGAAATGCGGCTGGTGGTGTTGGCTGTGTATCCATTATCGGCACCTGTTGCAATCTTCACACCCAGTGCATGTGCTTTTTTAAATACTTTTTCTGCTTGTGGCATCATAAATCTCCCCCGCAACTCTAACACAGGCCCAACATAATCGCCACCGGGTTGTGTTAAATCTTCTAGCGTAATGAAGGTAGGCACTAGAAAAGTTTCACGCTCTTTCATCAGTTGCAGTGTTTCATCCGACAAGAAAGTACCATGCTCAATACTTTTGGCTCCGGCCAAAACAGCAGCGCGCGCACCTTCATCTCCGTGGGCGTGAATCATCACCGGCACATTGCGCTTGGCAGCCTCCTGCACAATCACACGAATTTGTTGTTCGGTGTATACTTGCTCGCGTGGGTCCGTCTCCGGCCGACCGGCACGTTCTGTGCCACGCGTTTTAATCACCTTCGCACCTCGGTCGATGTTTACATTCACCAACAACTTCAACTCTTCATCGGTGCGTACGCCATTGATCAACGAACCCAGACGGGTATCGGCGAGAATGGTTTCTTCTAAATTGGGAGACACGTAAACACCGGCGGGCACTACATCGGGCCCTGCAATACGTCCTGATTTACTTAGCTCCATCAAGGCTACATCCTGAAAGGCAGCAACACCAGCTGTGCGCACCGTGGTGACACCTGTTTCTAAGACGCGTTTTGCGGAAGCGAGATTATCCAAATGCGAGTGAGCATCGATCAATCCTGGTAGCAAGTAATAACCTTCACAATCTATCAACTCATATCCGGCAGTATCATCGCCTGCTTTCCCAATGCGCTCTATTTTTCCGGCTTTGACAAATACAATGGCATTCGGATAAACTTTGTTTTCTTTTCCATTGATGAGATTCGCATGTATGAATGCCTGGGGTTTGTCATTCTGAGCGAGCGAAGCGAAAGGGAACAGCAGCAATAAAATAATCAGTTGCTTCATAGAATTTTTACATCGTGCTAAAGAGATACAACTACGTAATTTTTGTATGAATGAGCCCGGCCGTTCTTTCATAAGATTATTTTTTGCGTGAATGGTTATTCTAAAATACGTTTTATTTTTCCAATACGGAAAGCGAAGAAGAATCATCTGTTTGCCATCGTCAGAAAAGCAATAGCAGCTTCGGTAGCTGAAATAGTGGTGTAAACCGGTTGATGGACTTTTAAAATGCATTCTGAAAAAAAAGTGTGATTTGTGTTGTTGCTTTGCGATTGCCATACACCCATGCAAGCTAACAGATTGTAACGCGACTCATAGATGTCATAAACTACTACCAGATAGACTCCATGATCATCCATGGACGGTGCATAGAGAAATATCGGATAACCAAACAGATCTGCCGTGCGCAAATCAGGAATTAAGTTCGCATCAAAAAATTCATAGTTCGCCAGCAAAGCAGGATGCTGCAAATGATCAAGGTTTGCTTTTACTTCTTGCAGTTTACGCTCCATTACTTCATACGGTGCATCTACATGATCAAACTCATGTATTGATTTCCACTGTTGAGTATTCAGTTGAAAAAATTCCAACACATCCGTGGCAATGTCCAGTTTGTAGTTGAAGAAAGAATACCCTGGCACAAAGTAGCCCGGGTAATAGTAGTGCATACCCAACGATTGGCAGTATTCCATTTTTTTGTAAATGAGGAATTTGCCGAGGCTATATTTCTTGTAGTCGGGGTCATACACCGAAACAATGCCGGCAGCACTGTGCTGTCCCAAGTCAAAGTAACCTACGGCAATCAATCGATCGCCATCATGCACAACTACCTCGTATGTATTGAAAATGGATTTTTCTTCATCCGGGCCAAACAACAAATGATCTAATGACTCTGATGGTTGAAACGGTACTGCCGAGCGATAGCGCGCGTACAGTATTTCTTTTTCATCCGTAAGCGATGCTGTTTGAATAGCGACCGAAAAACGAGCATTGAGCTTAAATAATTTTTTTTGGGTACGATCACACTTATACGTACGAAGGTCGGCACGCAGCCACACTGTATTGTACATGGTGGCCTGAAAATGAATAAACTGCGTAGTGAAAATAGTCTGCCCCATGCGAAACCATCCTCGTTCTAAGTAATCATCTAACTCAGATGCCGTGAGATGTTGTGGCGACTGCGCTTCGGCAAACATGATAATAGATGAAAAATCAGCTACGAAAAATCCATTTATGTATACCGTAGCCGGCCATACTCACCAGCGAAGTGAGTACTGCACCCCATGCTATGTCAATGAATACAATGGTTAAGGGCCAATTTTTTAAGGTGGCCAAATTCGTGAGGTCGTAGGTGGCGTACGTAATTATGCCAAAAAATGCGCCAAGCCATAAAGCGGTTATAATTGAGTTTTTTTCTACAGCCGGCAGGATAACAAACACAAATATGCCCACAATGAACAACAGATAAAATATGATGGCTGCACTCCAGTTTACCTGATCGGCCAGCAAGCCAAACAGATATTTGCGGTAGAGGTTTTTAGCCAACACACCGAGCCATACCATATCAATGGCAAAAAAAACCAGTGCGGTGAGCACGTACGAAGCAATCCATTTTAAAATGAGCATAGCCTGTTGCAAATAGAGTGCTAAGATACATGCAATCCGCCGATACTCATGTGGGAGTGGCTGATTTATAATGCCCTATTTAACCGTAATTGTGCCATAGAATTTCTATTGCATAATTTGACGAATACTGACAATCCGAAGGATTCGTCAGTAAATTGACTAACTCTTTAATTCGTATTGGATAGTTTGGGTTTAATCGTAACTTTCTCCACCTATACCTAAACTCCCCATGAAATTGACAAGCTTTCTGCAGCCCACAGATTGGTCGAAGTTGAGTGCAACCGAGGGAATCTTAAGCTATGAATTGCGTAAGAGTATCGTTTTTTCGCAGATACTAATCCTTTCTCTGATGGGTCTGTTGATTCATCTCACCGCCGATTTGATTCGCGGCGACTATGGCATTGTAGCGGTTGTGATTCTTACTCTGCTGGTGACGTTGTTCACCTATTACCTGAACGAACAACGAAAACATAAGCAAGCGCGCACTTTTTTCTTCATCACGGTGAATAGTATCTTTTTCGTACTGGCATCACTGGTGCCCCGTGAATGTTCAGTGAATATTTTGTTCGTCGCCCTGATGGGCATTGCGCTGGTGGCACATCCCTATCGTGAATTGAAACTTGCCATTCTTTACGTTTGCATGTCACTGATTGCATTGATTGTTCTGGAAGTAACCAATTATCAACCGTTGGGTAACTCATTTCGTTTGCTGGAGCATTCATCTTTATTTAACTCCATCAGCAACATTACATCGGCCATTGTTATTCTTAGCATTTGTCTTTTATTTTCTGTTCACTTAAATCATCGCGCCGAAGTGTTCTTGCTTAAACGCGAAAATCAGTTAACCAAAACGAATGAGAAGTTAGACCGGATTTTATACAGTGCTTCGCACGACTTGCGGGCACCGCTTCATTCCATCAAAGGGCTGATGAATCTGGCAGCTATGGATGCGCAATCCGAAAATCTGAAATATTATTTTACGCTTGCCGATGAGCGCATTGCAAAACTCGATCGGTTTATTGTAGATATTCTCGAATTTTCGCGCAGCACAAAAAACCAATTGGCCATTGAGCAAGTATCCATTCATGAACTGGTGAACGAAATTGCCGATACGTTAAAATACATGGAAGGGGCTTCGCGCATCGAACTGATTCGCGATTTCAGTGAAATTGATTTTATCTCCACCGATCGCCGAAGCCTATCGGTTATTCTCAGCAATCTGGTTTCCAATTCAGTCAAGTACCATAACTATCAGCAAGACGAACTATGGATTAAAATTGGTGTGGCACGGGCAAACGACAAAGTGTGTATCACTGTTTCCGATAATGGCATCGGCATTCCTGATGAACAGCAGACAAAAGTATTTGATATGTTTTTTCGGGCTACCGATCAAGGCAGTGGTTCGGGTTTAGGATTATTCATCGTAAAGGAAATTGTTGATCAACTAAACGGACAAATATCACTTCATTCAACATTTGGCAGCGGCAGTAAATTTTCTTTTTGTATCCCTCAAGAAGAGAATGCAAGAGCAATAGGTTAATGTGACTACTTTATTCCTTAGAATATGGAACTTTCAATAGAAAGTTTCGTAAACAGTAGAGGTTTGAAAAAGCGTAAATCGTTCACATTTTCTTAATGAAGAAGTTGCGCAAAAAGGCAGTAGCTTGCGCAAAATTTGTATGAAATACAGTCTGTTTTTAAGCATTTTTCTTTCATTTGCATCGCAAGCACAAGTAGCCGAGTTAAAGTCTGAAGAGATATTGAAACTCTTACCCAATGAAATTGACGGGTACAGGGCTACAGATGAATTTAAAACACGCCACATTAAAATAGGAACTCTGACCTATACTCTTTGCGAAAAGAAATTTCGTAAAAAGGATAAATACATTACTCTTTTGTTGTTTGATTTTGCTCATGCCGAAATTATGTATCGCCAATCCATGAGCACATGGAAGAAAATTAATCATGTAGAGTCAGATTCGGTGGTGCTGCGTTCCGTGAGCAAGGCAGATTGCGAAGGTTGGGAATCCTATCTGCGTCACACCAATCAATCGCAAATATTTATTGGAATCTGTGGTCGTTTCTTTCTGAACATGACCGGCGATAAAGTAGATCTGGCTGATTTAAAAGCTGTGTTAGATCGGGTGCCCATCGATCAATTTCCTCGCTAGTTCACATCAATCGTCATTTTTAATCACAGCTTTTGCTGCATCAAATACGCGCTTCATTCGCTCGATGGAAGCCTCGCTGTTTTTCTTTTTATTCAGCTTAATCACCAGTCGGTCGTTGGAAAGTTTTAATGAGAAGAGAGTACCGTCCTTCAACATCAGTAATGCATCGTATTGGCGAATGGTTTTTCCGAAAAGCACATCGGGCTGAAATGCGTGGTCGATTGCTCTACGAACTTCATTAATTCGCTCTTCGGGAAAGCGGGCGCGCAGTTCGAACGAATTGTCGGTATCTAAAACAGATACAACAGTTCTGGTGCGGTTAAGAAAGGCAGTTGACGTGATTGCTACGAATATTGCCAGCGTACAGATTAATAACCGGTTCATGCGTTTGTTGGTTTATGCCAACACCCTTGCAATCATCAGGCCAACGCACGAAACAGTTCAAATGGCTAAAAACAAAAGGTGTGAGTGTTCACTGCTGCGAAGATGTGTTCGAATCTGGGCGGACAATTAAGGTTTCATATTTTGCCAACTTTTTTCTAAAAGATTTTTGGTGGCTTTAATTCCCTCGCTTTCACTCAGTAAATCGCCCTCGTATTCTACACCAATGTAGCCGTCATAACCCGCATCTCTTACCAACTGTAACATGCGTGGATAATCAATTATTTTTTCATTTCCATCGGCATCAAACTGGTATGATTTGGCACTCACTCCTTTTGCAAAAGGTAACATATCCGATACACCTTGGTAGCGATCGTAGGCCTCCTGACATTGTTTAGATGGCTCCGTGCTTCCCCACTTAGCAGCAGTGCACCAGTTGCCAAAGTCAGGCAGTGTGCCCACATTGGGTAAATTTACAGTTGTGATCACCTCGGCTACCCACTTTCCATCGGCGCTGTACAATCCGTGGTTCTCAATCAACACGTTGATATTTTTGGTAGCTGCATACGTACCTAATGCACGAAGCGATGCAATCATGGCTGCTTTCACTTCTTCTTTGGTGCCATCGCCAAATGCGTTGATGCGAATGGAATGACATCCTAAAATTTTTGCGGCATCCACCCACTTGTGATGATTAGCCACCGCGGTAACGCGCTCTTCTTCCTCAGGATTTCCCAAGTCTCCTTCGTTATCTACCATGATGAGCAGACTCTTGACTTCCAGCGAATCGGCTTTGGCTTTCATCCTATGCCAGAAAGCGGTATCCGAGGCATGGCCTTTATAAAACGAGTTCACATATTCCACTGCCGAAATACCAAAATCATTTTTAGCGATGGCTGCAAAATCTTCGGCTCGCAAAGTGCCCTGCTCCAGCGCACGATGAATCGACCATTGCGCCAGCGATACTTTCAGTGTAGGAGTGGGTGGTGTTTCCACAGTCGACTTGGTTTTACATTGAAGCAAGCTAAAAATAAGAACCAAGTAAACCAGTCGAATGGCATGCGTTGTCGGTAGTTTCATAATTTTTTAGTTTAGCGATAATCATGCGAAAAAATGTGCGCCGCTTACGCAGACTTATGCACGATGAGGTTTTTATTTAGTGACCGAATGTACTTATTTTTTTAGAGGATTCCTGTATTCATTTGGATCGCTTTTTCTCAGGAGAGTTATAGTATATTTGCTGTCCATGTCGCGAAGGCTTACCTCGTTTTTACCGTTGCATACCGCTTGGCCGGTATTTTTGTTTAGTGTTGCCTGCAACTCGCCGGCAAAGCAAACGGTATCTCGTGCCACAGCGATGATAGTTATCGAAACTACACATGCAAATGAGGAGCAGGCCAATCTGTCTGAGCCGGAAAAAAATAGAATGCCCGGCACATTCATTGTAAAATCTTATTATGACTCCCACCATTTGTTGTTGAAAAACGAAAAATGGACTCAGGCTGAAACGCTGGAGTGGCTGGAAGAATGGGCCTACGATGCAGCCGGAAATCCAATGGAATACCGAAAGTATCATGGGGATAGCTTGCTCGAAAAAAAGACACAAGAATTCAATGCAAAAGGCGAGTTGCTCAGTGCCCGAAAATATAATTACGATGAGGATCTGGTTGAAAAAAAATCAGTGGCGTATGATGCGGTGGGCACACGCATAGAAACGACATACAGTGATGTGGACGGAGAGTTTGTTAAATCGCTGGAAAGCTTATACGATTCCGCCGGGCGACTGATTGAAAGTAGGTACTTCGTTCTGCCAGCCAATGCAGCTGCCGATTCTCCTTCTTCACCGGGGCTTCACAATTGGTTGCGGCAGGTTACCTATCAGTACGATGCACAAAATAATTTGATTCAATCTTCTACGCATAATACAAATCGGATAATGGAATCGATTACCTCGTATTCATACGACAGCTTACAGAATCCAACATCCATGATCGTTCACAATCCAAAGAAAAACAGGGCGCAAACATATCGCTACGAATACACCTATGACTCCAATGGTACCTGGAAACGAAAAAAAACATTTCTGAATAATCACCTGATGTCGGTATCTGTTCAACGAGTAGTTACATCAACTCACAATTTTCCAAAACAATAATCGAAACAAACTTGCATCTGAATTATTAATCACATTATGAAGTGGCTTTCACGAAACTATTTATTTGTAAACACCTGAAATGGCCATTAAGAAGTTCTACACCCAACAACATGATAATCTCGGCCCCCGCTTACAGCGGGGTGACCACTAAAAAGTAAATTATAAACACATGAAATACATTCTTTATTTTCTTGCTCTGACCTCGTTGGCGTTTGCAAGTCATGCTCAAACGAAATCGAAAGCCTCGTCCACCAATGATCCCTACGCTCGTCAGGTGCAAGCGCTGAGCAAAAATCAGCTTGTGCAAAACGCATTCGCCGTCATCGATCAATTGGAGCCAACCACACGAAAAGAACACATTGAATTGACGCAGGTGTCTGCCCCACCTTTCAAAGAATCTGTTCGTGCGGCGTATTACCAGAAAATGCTCGCCGCAGCCGGTGCCGATAAAGTTTGGATTGACTCAGTGGGTAACGTGTTGGCTCTGCGCAAAGGAAAAAAGAGCACACGCACGGTTGTGCTCGATGCCCATCTCGATACTGTTTTTCCTGAGGGAACAGACGTGACCGTGAAAGAAAAAGGTGACACCTTGTTTGCGCCGGGTATTGCCGATGATACCCGCGGATTAATTGCCATGCTCACTGTATTGCGTGCTTTGGAAAAAGCATCCATTGAAACAACGGACGATGTACTGTTCATTGGCACTGTGGGTGAAGAAGGGCTTGGCGATTTGCGTGGGGTAAAATACATTGTCGAAAAAAGCAATCTAAAAATTGACGCGTGGATTGCGTTAGACGGCACTGCCATCGATCAGGTCATCAACGGAGCTCTCGGCTCAATCCGCTACAAAGTCACCATCACAGGACCCGGTGGTCACTCATGGGGTGCATTTGGAATTGGCAATCCACATCATGCCATGGCCAAGTCCATCAATTATTTTTCAGACGCTGCCGCACAGTTTACATCAACGGGAGTAAAAACGAGTTTTAATATAGGCCGTACGGGAGGTGGCACATCGGTGAACTCCATCCCATTTGAATCGTGGGCAGAAGTAGATATGCGTTCCGAAAGTCCGTTGCAGTTAAAAAAGATTGATTCGATTTTTAAACTCACGATGAAGAAAGGTGTGACAGATTACAATCAAAAGATAAAACAAGGGCCGCCGTTGCAATTGAGTTTGCAACAAATTGGATATCGTCCATCGGGTGCTACCCCCGAATCGTCGCCCTTGGTACAAAAGGTATTTGCAGCTGCACGTCACTTTTCGGTGGTACCTCAATTAGCTATTGTTTCTACCAATGCCAACGTACCCATTGCACACGGCATACCGGCTGTTACGATTGGCGCAGGTGGAAAGAGTGATCATGAGCATGCGCTGGGCGAATGGTGGCTCAACGAAAAGGGAGCAGATGGAATTAAGTTTGCATTACTCACTTTGTTACTTGAAGCCGGCATTGAAAAAAACAAATAAGACAAGTCGCGGGCCAGTAAGTAGCCGGACGTGCAAGAATGAATTTTACTTTTAAACACCTCAGCGAAAGTTGTGTGGGTACAATTTAGATATGAACGAGACAGAACAAGACGAACGAAATTATTTAGAAGAAATTAAAGACAAGTTGCTCTTTGCCATTCAAAGGATGGATGAGCGCGTGAAGCAATTTTCGACCGAGCTGCGGCAGAGCAAAGAGTACATGTACGAGCATCAGTCGGGGATGGACGATGCTGACCGTGTAGCAGCCGGGCAGTCCATTCATCGAATGGTATCCACCGGAGAATCTGCAGTCGGTTGGAAAAAGAAATTAATCAAGTTGGGAGCGTCTCCGTATTTCGGTCGCATTGACTTTAAAACGAATAGTCAACCGCTACCTATTTACATCGGCATGTATACCTACACAGATGAAAATGAAAAAGCGAATTTAATTTACGACTGGCGGGCACCGATCTCATCCATGTTTTATGATTTTGAGTTGGGCGATGCCTCGTACTCTACTCCTTCCGGAAAAATTAACGGCACCATCACGCGAAAGCGACAATACAAAATACGCGATGGCCGCATGGAGTTCATGATTGAAAATGATGTACACATCCATGACGACCTGCTGCAAAAAGAGTTGAGTAAATCGAGTGACGACAAGATGAAGAATATTGTTGCCACCATTCAGCGTGATCAAAATGCTGTCATCCGCAATGAAACGGCCTCGGTGATGATCATTCAAGGTGTAGCTGGTTCCGGCAAAACATCCATTGCATTGCACCGCATTGCATTTTTATTGTATCGCTTCCGCGATGAAATTGCCGCAAAGGATGTGCTGATCATTTCTCCCAATAAAGTTTTTGCCGACTACATTTCAAACGTGCTGCCGGAATTAGGTGAAGAGTGGATTCCGGAAATGGGGATGGAAGACCTGGCCAATGAGGTGCTGGAAGAGAAGTTTCGTTTTCAAACATTTTTTCAGCAAGTGGCTGTGTTGTTGGAAAAACACCCGCCTGCTTTTGTCGAGCGCATTCAGTTCAAATCCACATTTGAGTTTCTCAGCAAGCTCAATCAATACATGGTGTACCTAGAGAACAACTTCTTTACGTTCACCGAATTGAAAATCGGCAAAGTGGTGGTTCCGTTTCCCTATATCTTAGAGCGATTTAAATCGTATCACCGTATTCCGCTTTTGAAACGCGCTCCTGAAGTAGTAAAAGATATTCAGCAATACGTGCGAAACGAATTGCAACGCAAACTTACTGGCCACGAAAAAAATCAGATATGGCAAGCAGTGCCGCGCTTGGTACGCATCAGTAACATTCTTGATTTGTACAAAGAGTTCTACACGTGGATGGGTATGCCAGGCTATTTCGAAATGATAGGCGAGACACTTGAGTATGCAGATGTGTTTCCGTTAATCTATAGCAAAATACGTTTGGAAGGCACCATCAACTTTGATCATGTCAAACATTTGCTGGTAGATGAAATGCAGGACTACACGCCGGTGCAGTATGCTGTGTTGTCGAGATTGTTTCGCTGCAAGAAAACCATTCTTGGCGATGTAAATCAGATGATCAATCCCTACAGTGCTTCTTCATCGGAATTGATTGAGCGGGTATTTCCGCAAGGAGATATGGTTCGGTTGGTGCGCAGTTATCGATCTACCTATGAGATTAGTCAGTTTGCTCAACGGATAGCCTATAATCCCGAATTGATTCCCCTGGAGCGGCACGGTGAAATACCGGCGGTGAAGGAGTTTCAATCCAATCCGGAAGAAGTAGAAGAGATCAAAAATCTAGTTGTTGAATTTGCGGCATCGCGGCATAAGACGCTGGGCATCATTTGCAAGACACAAGATCAGGCGGCATTTGTTTATGAGTCCGTCCGTGCGAACGGTATTTCGCTGCTCACGCCAGAAAGTACTTCGTTCAAGGAAGGGGTAATAATTACCACCGCTTATCTGGCAAAAGGACTTGAATTTGATGAGGTGATCATTCCATTCGCCTCGGCACGCAATTACCAGACCGATGTGGACAAGCGCATGTTGTACATTGCATGCACCCGCGCCATGCACCGACTAACAGTTACCTACGCTAGAGAAAAAACGATGTTTCTTTCTATCTGAAGAGGCTCTGAGGGTTTACATTTTTAAAAAGCACACCCATCAATGATTCTTCACGTAGTTCTCCCATTTTTCCAGCACTTCTTTAAAGTCAGCTGGCAGTTCTGAATCGAATTGTAAAAACTTTTGGGTGGTAGGATGAATGAAGCCCAATGTTTTTGCGTGCAGTGCCTGCCGTGGAATGATTTTGAAACAGTTGTCTACGAATTGTTTGTACTTTGAAAAAACGGTTCCCTTCAACACATCATTTCCGCCATAGGTGGCATCATTGAACAAGGTATGACCAATGTATTTCATGTGGGCGCGTATCTGATGCGTGCGCCCAGTTTCTAAGCGGCACTCGATGAGCGATACGTACCGAAGGTCTTTCAAAAGCTTGTAGTGAGTAATAGCTGTTCGACCAAAATCTCCCTCTGGAAAGGCAGTGGTAATTCTACGATCTTTTAAACTACGACCTACATTGACATTGATGGTGCCCTCTTCCGGGCTTGGCACGCCCCACACAATTGCGTTGTACGTTCGCTCAATGCTGTGATCAAAAAATTGCTTCGCCAGTGAGTTCATGGCAATCTCTGTTTTGGCAATCACCAATAACCCAGACGTGTCTTTATCGATGCGGTGAACTAAACCCGGGCGGCCTGCATTGTTTTTCATTTCCGGCAAATTCTGAAAATGAAAAGTGAGTGCGTTTACCAAAGTTCCACTCCAGTTCTGATAGGCTGGATGCACCACCATGCCAGCTTCTTTATTCACTACCAACAAGTACTCGTCTTCAAACACAATATTCAGCGGAATATCTTCCGGCTTCACATCAGTGTCACGTGGTGGTTCGGGTAGTTCTACCGTAATCACATCCAGTGGATGCACCTTGTAGTTGGGCTTGATGGGCTTGTCGTTTACCTTCACAAACCCGTCGTGGATGCCGGTTTGAATTTTAGAGCGCGTTACATTGGGTAAGCGATCCATCAAAAATTTGTCGATGCGTAAGAGGCTCTGACCGGCATCGGCTACAATGCGGTGGTGTTCAAAAAGTTCGTCATCCAGTTCTTCGGGTTCTTCGTCTTGCCTCATTCGGTTTCTTTTTCTGTTGTTGGTGATATTCGTTTAAAAGGGCTGCCTCGTTCAAAATGTGTCGCACGGCATCTGATTGTTCATGCAATTCGGCTAAGCTATGAAAATGAATTGAGCGAATGTATTTTCTGTCATTTATTTCCAATAATCCTTGTTCGTTGGAAAGCTCATGGCCGCGCACAAAGCCAATGTATACGCCATCGAATTTCGGGCTGAGGTAGCATAATGGCCCATGGAAATAAAAGAAAGGTACTTTATAGCTAATTTTTTCTTCCACATGCGGACCCACATCTAAGATGATACTGCGAAGCACACTCATGATTTGAGCTTGTGAGTGAGTGCGCTCGGCAATATATGCTTGAACGGAATTCATAGGTGAGTTTGTGCAATGATTTCACAAAGATAATCAGTACGCAGTTATAGCTACTTGTAAAACGAACGACAACTAAGTAATTTTTCATAACTTGTATCAGAAAAGTGATATAAATAATGGATCAGCTAATCTCGAAGATAAAAATTCTTGCAGACACCTATTCTTCTAACTTGAACAAGCAAATAGAGCATAGAAAAGAAGAGATGAAGGCTGACCACACCTCTCATAACCTAATTTATAGAGTTTTGGGGATCGCAATAAAAGAAGGGCAATTAATAGATGAATATCAAAATATCGGACGATTTCTTTATAAGTATGCTGGTTCATTTCTTGAAGAAGCAGCAACTTTATGTCTGAATTTTAAATTTCCTGAAGGTAGAAAAACCAAAATTGAAAATACCATCGGACAGCGACCAAAAACTTTTGAAATTGATTTTCTAAATGGTAATGACGCAATCGAAGTTAAGTGGAGAGATGCAACTACAGACGGAGATCATATTACAAAAGAACACACAAGAGTTAAAGTGATCAGTGAACACGGTTATAAACCAATTAGAGTAATGTTCTATTATCCTCAACGAGACCAAGCTAAAAGGATTCAAGAAACCTTGAGAACAATTTACGCTGGCGTGGAAGGAGAATATTATGGCGGAGATGAGGCTTGGGAATACTTAAAAGCTTATTCAGGAATTGACCTAAAAGTCATTTTAACACAGATTGCTAACGAAAGGACATCTGAAAATGGAAACTAATAAAATCTATCATGGAAATTGTGTTGAAAAGCTCAAAGAAATTGAAGCCAACAAAGTTGACTTGATTTACTTTGACCCACCTTTTTTTACTCAACGCAAACACAGTCTTACGAATAAAGACAATTCTAAGACCTATGAATTTGATGACAAATACAACTCAATTGAAGAATATTTAGAGCTTATTGAAAACGTTTTGCAAGAATCAAAAAGAGTCTTAAAAAATACAGGAAGTGCATTTCTTCATTGCGACAAAACAGCATCGCATAATATTAGGGTTGTGATGGACAAGGTTTTTGGGCGCGAGAATTTTCAAAGTGAAATTATTTGGTCATACAAAAGATGGTCTAATTCAAAAAAGGGCCTTTTAAATGCCCATCAAGTAATTTTCTTTTATTCTAAAACGCACGATTTTAAGTTTAATACCCTGTATACGGATTATTCAGCAACAACAAATCTTGACCAAATTTTACAAGACAGAGAGCGTGATGAAAACGGAAAATCTGTTTATAAAAAGGATGAAAACGGAAATGTAATTTTAGGCAAGGAGAAAAAAGGAGTTCCTCTTTCTGACGTTTGGGAAATCCCCTATCTAAACCCAAAAGCAAAAGAAAGAACGGGCTACCCAACCCAAAAACCAGTCTTATTACTCAATCAAATTTTAAATATCGTTACAGACGAAGGCGATTTGGTTATTGACCCGTTTTGTGGAAGCGGAACAACATGTGTTTCTGCAAAATCATTGAAAAGAGAATTTATCGGAATCGACATTTCAAGAGATGCCGTTCAGCTTGCGAATTTACGACTAGAAGAAATGGTAATCTCTGAATCAAATCTTTTAAATAAAGGAGCTAACGATTATCAAGAGAAGACTGATAAAGAGCTTTCTTTTTTGCAAAACATCAATGCTTTTCCAGTTCAGAGAAACAGCGGAATAGATGGATTTTTAAAAGATCATTTTGAAGGTTTGCCGGTTCCTGTAAAAATTCAAGGAGAGCATGAATCGATTGAAGATGCCGTTGAAAAACTAGAGAGGGCATCTTATGGCAAAAACTACAAAATGAAAATCTTAATCCAAACAAGAGAAACAGGTATAAGCAGACTTTTTGGTTTTGAATCGAACGTTACACTAATAAAATCACTTGAATTGCAGGCCAAAGATTTGATAAAGAAAAGCAATGAAGGCGCAACCGCATCCTCACAAAAGTCAAGTTTTATAGTTTCAAAAAACGTTTAGTGTTTATTCAAACGCTAATTTTGAAATCGCTCTTTAGTGATAAAAATCCAGCGCATTAGTCAGTTTCAAAATCGTTGCATCCGGTTGGCTACCTCAAATTAGTTTCAAACAGTTTTAAGATACGCTTGTATTCATCTGTCCAACTTGTTGGCTCTACAAATCCGTGATCTTCCATCGGGTAAGCAGCCAACTCCCAATTGTTTTTACCCAATTCGATTAATCGTTGCGATAGTCGCACGGCATCCTGAAAATGAACATTTGTATCGACCATACCATGGCAAATAAGCAGATGCCCCTTCAGGCCTTGTGCATGATAGATTGGTGAACTCTTTGCATACGCCACGCTGTCTGCATATGGCTCGTTGAGAATATTTGCTGTGTACGGATGATTGTAATGTGCCCAGTCGGTTACGGGGCGCAGAGCCGCTCCGGCAGCAAATACATCGGGTGTAGTGAACATAGCCATTAGTGTAATAAATCCTCCGTACGATCCGCCGTAGATTCCAATTCGCTTAGCATCTACTTGATGTTGTTCTACCAACCATTTGGCACCATCGACATGATCGGTCAAATCTTTTCCTCCCATGAAGCGATATATTCCCGTGCGCCAATCACGGCCGTAACCAGCACTGGCGCGATAGTCAATATCTAATACGGTGTATCCTTTATCCACCAATAAATTGTGAAACATATATTCACGAAAGTAAGAACTCCACCACTTGTGCGCATTTTGCAAATAGCCAGCACCGTGTACAAATATTACTGCTGCACCATTGGGTTTTGTCGGCTTGTATATGCGAGCATAGACATTAGCGCCATCGCGGGCTTTGAATGTAGTCACTTGTGGATCTTTCCATGCATACGATTTAAACTCTGCCGTGAGAGACTCTGTGATTTGGATTGGCTTCGAACCAACTTTGTTTTCCTGAATAAAAAGTTCCCACGGTTTGTTGCTGTAAGAATAGCGATAAGCCAGCCACTTCTCGTCGGGCGACATTGAGACTTCGTGCGCTCCTTGCCAGGTTGTTAGTCGTTCTGCTTTGCCGCCCGTTACCGGCATCTTATAAAAATGCTTTTCACCAGGATGAGGCTCGTTCGTAGTGAGATAAAAATATTTTTTGTCCAGCGAGAGTTGAGCTTGTTGCACTTCGTACGTACCCGTGGTGAGTGCCTGTTTTTTGTTGGTTGTGATATCTACGGTGTACAAATGAGAATATCCCGATTCTTCAGAGTGAAACCAAACTGTTTTGTTATCGCTCAGCCAACCGATGTTGCCCATGCCAAAAAAGCCACCAATGCCAGGCCCGCCAATCCATGCTTCGTCGTGTTGATGATCGACCACAGATAATTTTTGTGTAGCCGGGTTGAGTGAAACTATCCATCTGTCTTTGTTATCAACAGACCTAATTGAAAATACATTGAATTTACCATCGTCTGACCAAACCAAACCTTGATAGGTAACTGCGCGCAGGACGGGTTTGCTGTCCTTTTTCTCTTCTTTGTCGGTGGTGTATTCTTTTTTGTAAACCGGCTGCGTAGTAATGCCTGGAAGGTCATTCACTTTTACGGATAGCACCGTGTCGCGCACAATATCATACACCATCAATTCCTGCATGTTCATCGGTGCACCTACTTTGGGTAGTGCCGGAATTTCTTCTGTAAAGCCGGACTCCGTTACATAATTGGGTACTTGTGTAACTTTAGCATTCGCATTTTTGATAAGCCGATAAATAACATAGTTGCCATCCGGACTTAATCGGAGGTTATCGATTGTACGGTCGTCCAAATAAATTTCTTTCGGTCTGCGAGGGCGATCTGCTTTGGCGTTTGCTTCCGCTTGCTTACGATCGGCGTTGCGGCTCTTCAGCACATCAAAATGGGTCAATTGATCGGCTCGCAACCACTTGTCTTGTTCGGTTTTTTTTGCGTCGGGTTTTTTAGTGCCTTTCTTAAAATCTGTAAGCTGCGCTAACTCTCCACTAGCTGACACCCAACTGAAAAGGTTGCCATTGAAGATGAAGATGACTTTGCGTTCATCGCCTGAAAAAGAGGGGTTGGATTCGCGATCGGCGGTGTTGGTAATTTGTGTGATGCGCCCGCTAGGTATGTCGAGTAAAAAGATATCGCCGTTTTTTTCGTAGACCTTTTTTGTTCGGGTTCTGTTGTACGTGCCCGAAAGTGAAGGCATCTGCCTACGTTGTGCAGCGGCCACCTTTGCTGGTTTGCCTGTCGGAAGCGCAACGGAATAAAGAGAGTCATCCGGATTTTTTTCCGGGTTCCAGTTGAAATAAAGTTGCTTGCTATTCTCTGCCCAGTAAACATTGGATGGCGATCCTCCAATCCATTTCGGATCGCGCATAATTTTTTCGACCGTTAATTCTTTCAAGGTTTGCGAATACGCCGAAACACTAATGAGCAGTAAAAATAAAATTCGAATCATGACAAGATGGGTTACAATGGCCAGAATTTGTGAGTAAATAAACGAATCGAAATTAATGCAAATGCCGATGGCGACTGGCCGGATTTATATGAATGGCCGATTAGTCCTTCTTCTTCTTGTCTTTTAAGATGTCGTCAATAATGCTGTTGAAAATGGACATGATCAAGCTGAACGCCAATGCCCACCAAAAACCATTGACTGTAAAGCCCGGGACAAAGTAGTCGGTTAATAAAATGATGATGGCATTAATGACCAGCAAAAACAATCCGAGTGTCATCACCGTGATGGGAATGGTGAACAAGATCAAAATCGGTTTGATGATGACGTTGGCGATGGACAGAACCAAAGCAGTGATTAATGCTGTTTGGTAGTCGGTAACGTCTACCTCAGGCAACAAGTAGGCTGTGGCTAGTACGGCCAAACCGTTTAATAGAAGGCGCAGGATAAAGTTCATCTGATTTTTCAGGAAATATCGGAAAATTTTAAATGCCTAATTTTAAATAAATTTGAAGATGAGCAATATCAAACTTTTTCAAAGCAAAGAGATACGTTCCGTTTGGGATGAGGAAAGCCAACAATGGTATTTTGTTGTGACGGATGTAATTCAAGTTTTAACGGATAGTCTAAATCCATCAGATTATTTGAAAAAGATGAGAAAGAGAGACGAGCAGCTTTCTCAAGGGTGGGGACAAATTGTCACCCCCCTTTTAATCGATACGAAAGGTGGCAAGCAAAAATTGAATTGTTCGAATGCCAAAGGCCTGTTACGGATCATTCAATCAATTCCATCACCGAAAGCTGAACCGTTCAAATTATGGCTAGCTCAAGTTGGAGCTGATCGTCTTGATGAAATAGAAAATCCAGAGTTAGCAACGCAAAGAACAAGAGAGCTTTATAAGTTAAAGGGCTATTCAGATGATTGGATAGAAAAAAGGATGCGAAGCATAGCCATTCGAGAGGAATTGACCGAAGAATGGAAAAATAGAGGGATTAAAGAGCAAAAAGAGTACTCGATTCTAACTGCTGAAATTTCTAAGGCCACATTCGGATTAACCCCGTCTGACTACAAAAAACTTAAAAAACTAAAGCGTGAGAATTTGAGAGATCATATGACCGATCTCGAATTAATATTCTCTATGTTAGGCGAAGCCTCTACAACAGCTATCGTAAAAACGAAAAACCCAAAGGGATTTGTAGAGAATCAAATAGTGGCTATTCAGGGTGGTAAGATTGCCGGTGACGCGAGAAAAGCACTGGAAGTAAAAACGGGTGAAAAAGTTATTACCTCAAAAAATTACTTGCCAGAATCCAAAATTTCTAAAAAGATCAAAGGCAAAAGCTAACTTAGCCGCCCTATGTACGCCATTGTTGATATTGAGACTACGGGAGGCTACGCGGATAACCATCGCATCACAGAAATTGCCATTTACCACCACGATGGCAAACGCATTACCGATAATTTTCGTACGCTTTTAAATCCGGGGCGAAAGATTCCGCACTTCATCACGGGCCTCACGGGCATTACTTCGCAAATGGTTGAAGAAGCGCCCACATTTGAAGAGCTGGCCGAAGAAATTCATAGCTGGCTGAAGGATCGAATCTTTGTAGCACATAACGCGCACTTCGATTACAGCTTTCTCAAAAAAGAGTTTGACGGTGCGGGCATTAACTGGCAAACAAAAAAATTATGCACGGTGCGGCTCAGTCGGAAAATCATTCCCGGACTTGATTCATACAGTCTGGGACGCCTTGCCGAAAGTCTTGGCGTACGAATTCCTGATCGCCACCGCGCCGGAGGCGATGCGCATGCTACTGCCAAAATATTTTCAATCTTACTGCAACGCGATGACAGCGGCATCATCACCAAAGCACTCAAGAGAAATTCTGGCGAAACCATTTTACCGCCTAACCTGAACAAAGAAGATTTTGATAAGCTGCCTGCCAAAGCCGGTGTGTATTATTTTTTAGATGGACACGGACAAGTGATTTACGTGGGAAAAGCAGTGAACATCAAAAAACGCATTGCCGGACATTTCACAGGCGAAGCACGCGAGTGGAATCGCTCCAACATTCGAAATGAAATACACAACATCACCTACGAACTCACCGGCAGTGATTTGATTGCCTTAATTTTAGAATCTCAGGAGATACGCCGGCTGTGGCCCAAATACAATCTGGCGCAAAAATACAAAGTGGAGGAGTGGGGCATTTTCGATTACGAAGATCGCAACGGCTATTTGCGTTTTGGCATCAACATCATCAGCAAAGGAACAAAACCACTGATTACTTTCAGCTCGAAAGGGGATGCGTGGAATTTTATGTGGGAGAAAGTAAAAGAATACGAGTTGTGCCCAAAACTGAGTGGACTACAATTGGCGAAAGGGCTTTGTTTCAGTCATCAAACAGGTGCTTGCAAGGGAGCCTGTCAGGGCATTGAGTCGGCGAAGAAGTATAACAAGCGAGCGCAAAAATCCATCGACGCGTTTTTTGAAGGCGGCGAATCGGTAGCCATCATCGGGCAAGGGCGCAAAGCAGAAGAGAAGTCGTTGGTGTTGGTAGAGAATGGAAGTTATCTGGGCTTTGGCTTTTTCCATAAAGACGAAGCCGTGCTCAATTTAGAAACTGCCAAAAATTTTATCAAGCCCGGCAAAGAAAATAGAGTCGTTCAAAATTTGGTGAATTCGTATTTGCTCAATCCCAAAGGAGCCGAAGTAATTGCGCTTTCATAAGCAGTAGTATCGTCTATTCGTCTTCCTTCAGCATCTCCCACACCATCTCGGGTTCGTAGCCTTTGCTTATCACATAACGGGCAATCAGGTTTTTTCGTTTGAATGGATTTTGCTCGCTGGTTTGTGCTGATTTTTTTTGAATGAGTGACTTCAACGTTTTGCGGTAATCGCTAGCATCAATTTCTTTGAGGCCAATGGCTACACATCGTTTGGTGAGCCCTTGCATTTCCAGCTCTTGCTGAATTTTTAAGCGCCCCCATTTTTTAATGCGAAACTTGCCACCGGCAAATGCCTTGGCAAAACGCTCTTCGTTCAAAAATCCTTCTACAATTAATTTAGAAATCAGATCATCTACCTCACTGGAATACAATCCGTATTCAAACAATTTGTTTTTTACTTCTTTATGCGATCGTTCCTGGTAGGCACAGTATTGTTGTATCTTAGCGAACGCAACAGTTGGCGTAAGCCTGATTTTCTTTTTGGATGATTCTTCGTCAAACACAGTTCAAAGCAAGGAACAAATCATGACAATCAAAAATAAATTACCGATGAACGAAAAAAACAGATGCCCCTGGTGCCTTGGGTTTGATCAATACATTCGCTACCACGATGAGGAATGGGGTGTGCCGGTGCATGACGATCGAATTCATTTTGAATTTTTGATTTTGGAAGGTGCCCAAGCTGGTTTAAGCTGGTCGATGATTTTAAAAAAGAGAGAAGGCTATCGCAAAGCGTTTGCCAATTTTGATCCCACCAAAGTGGCGCGATTTACCGAGGCACGTCTCGAAAAGATTTTACTCGATCCGGGCATTGTACGAAACCGATTGAAGGTTTATGCTGCTGTCAACAACGCCAAACAGTTTTTAAAAATTCAAAAAGAGTTTGGCAGCTTTGATCGTTACATCTGGCAATTTGTTGGCGGAAAGCCCATCGTCAATAAGCGCAAAACACTGCGCGAAGTGCAAGCCACTACACCCGAGTCTGATGCGTTGAGTAAAGATTTAATCAAACGCGGTTTTAAGTTTGTCGGCAGCACCGTAATTTATGCACACATGCAGGCATGTGGATTAGTGAATGATCATCTCGAAGATTGCTTTCGATTCAAAGACACGCAGAAATTAAAATGAAATCAAGAGTTGCTAGCATCATCTTACTTTTAGGATTAAGTGGATGTGCACGTATGTTTAATGAATCAACTACTGCAATTAAAATTTATTCTAATAAACCAGCCAAACTATCAGTTGACGGAAAAGAATATTGGGTGAATAAGAAGGTTAAGATTCGTGTAGCCCGAAATGACTCGGTGCTTACCGTGGAAGCTTCATCCGATAGCACAAAAAAAGTGTATCGTTTAAAACCGATTTACTCATTCAATTATTACGCAAATGTTTTTACCTATGGGCTTGGCTTCATTTGGGATACGGACAAAAAGAAGTACACCTACAAAAAAAATATTTACATAGATTTCAACTCGACTTCTACAAAGTCTGACCGTTTTTCGCATTTTCAAAAAGGCTCAACCTATTGGAGACTCTCGTTTCCATGGGTAAACAGTTTTTACTTAAAACCTCTCGGCCAGCCTTCTAAAACTAATACCGGGTTTTGGGGCTTTTCGCTAGGGATTGATCATTACTATCGGCCTCATAAATTTATAAATGGCACCGTAAGTGGAAACATGGATTTATACATACCAATCATTGCTAACATTGATATGTATGGAGATTATGAATTGATGTCATCTGTATACGGATCGATCTCTGATAATTTTCAATTCAAAAACTTTTCAATGGGCTACGGTGTAAGCTACTCTAAAAACACCTGGCTTTATTCCACTGATAAAACAATCAATAATATTTCATCGCCTAGTGTTACCACGAGTCTGTCAAGCGAATCGCTGGGGCTGGTTTTAAACGGATACTATCGATGCAGTGAACATTTTTCAGTTGGCGTAATTTATAGACCTAATCTCTTTACCATTAAACCTTTGACTGAATTTAAGTACGAACACCTGTTCAGTATCGACTTAGGTTGGAAGTTTTTAGTGAGAAAAGGACAATCGAATTAATCGTTATAATGACATCGATCCGAATACGAAGCTGGGATACAGAGATATTACTCGAAGCATTGTCGCGGCTGCTATCTGGATACCTTACTTCATGATGTCACAACGAGTGAAGAGGACGTTTGTCAACACATACCGTTCAAATCAGGAACCAATTACGCAACCACCTATTGAATCGTAAGCCTTTTACCTTCCAACATCGCAAGTAAATGGCGATTCAACGTAGCTTCATCTTTTGATGTAATGTTGATCAGGCAATAACGATTGGCACCCCGCAACATATCGGTTCGCCAGCTTAGCTGATCGATGGTAGCGTTGGCACCATTGTCGTACCACCAGGCTGTGTACAAATAATCATTGCCCTTCTTCAACACCCCTCGATACACTTCGTGCTGTGCAGTTTGATCTTTCCGGATGCCTTTAAATTGATAGCCGCTTCCTTTCCAACAAATTAAAGGCGTGTGCTCCATGGAAAAGAAATCGGGAATGGGCTTTACATACAACAGCAAGTCATCACTCATTATTTTTGAAATTCCACCCGACATATTTTCTACGGGCAGTTGCCCATAAGCCACATGCGCATGGTCAATTGAACCTTCTTTGCGCTCAGGGTTCAACATGAAGCCGCAACACATCACAAATATGACTACCAGCACTATTGCACCTTTTTGTACCAAGCTTACCCTACATGGGTTAGCTGAATCAGAAATACTAACGCCCGCATAATTCGTCAACCACCTGCTTAAAAAATAGACCGGAATGAGAACATAAACTACTAAGCAAAGAATTCCAATCGCTTCATGCCACGGATTATTGGGAAGGAGCTGAAACACAACCAAAAGAATGATGCGCCACAAATTAGAACCCACGGTGAGCAAAAAAACGAAAAAGAAAAAGAGGATCATGTATACCATGGGCAAATCTTTTTTCTGCGAGCGGAGTCGTTGTGCCATGATAAAAACCGATAGCAGCAAGGACACCACCAGCATATTTAATCCCATGCAGGCTTCATCCACTGAAAAATCCATTCCATTCAACCAGATCACGTTGCCCATCACCTCCACTTTCATTCCTGCTGCCTGCAACACAATGCCAGTCCATTTGCTGAGGAGCAGCCGTATCGGGAAGCCCAAAATAACCGATACCTGATAAAACACGGGCGACATAAAAACGATGAGGAAATAGATCAGATGAGTAACCTTTCCAACCAAAAAATCAAACAAGAAAACGATGCATAGGCTCAGCGCTAAAAAATAAAATACTTTGTGGTGATACATCATGGCAAATGCACCAAAAACAAAAATAGCTGCAAGCGCAAAATAATTACAGCGCGTGGTGTGTGTGGTATAAACAACAAATGGTAAAAGACAGAGTCCTATCAGGCAATTGGTGGTCATTACATACCAAAGTGGCAACGCAACTACCCCCCCTGCGGCACAAAGGCAAAGTAATGCCACCAATAGTTTCTGATTCGGCTGCCGAATAAATTCAAATGGAAACCGTATGTTCATGAAGCTCGCGTGTGATAGAATTTGAAGTACCCAACTACCAGCAACGCAATCAAAATCAAAGCCCACTCGTGCGGCTCGGGCACCGCACCATCCGATTCTTTCGAAGCGTTCTTCAAACTATCTTCTTTATCATTGATATCAAATCGTTTGTAGTCTTCAGCAGTCTCCAATACAATTAAACTCGAAACCGGAGAAACCACGTAAGCAGTAGTCGCTTCATCGACCAGTTGCTCATTGATGAAATCATCGTTGAAATAATTTTTGCCCACTTTACGCAGCACGTTGTTGTAAGCAAACAACCGAACAAGGTGGTCCGGCGCCTGCTGGCTAAGTGCAGCCTCCTCGATAGGTTGCTTGCGAATACAAATCTGTGCGTCGTGAATGATGATTTGACTTTCATCTTCTTTGGAAGCAACATATTTATTTTCACGCAGCACGGTCATGAGTTGATCTAACGTGCCACCCGCAAACTCAAAGGCTCTCAATTCACGAAGTGAACGAATGTATGCAGAGGTTTCTACTTCCAGATTATACACGAGGCATTTACGATTATCCGAAAAATACTTCTCCATGGCATCGGCAAACTCACTTTTCTTGAAGTCGCTGAGGTGCGGAGAAACTGCTTTTCCCTTTGTAATGACCAAGCTGTGCTCCGGATCGGTTAGCAGATGAAATGGGAACAACGAATAATTTCGTTTTATCAACTCAGTTGCTACGGATTGATTTTCTTCCGTCAACTGGATAAATGAATCGTGGCGATAAACAAAAACCTCGCGCTGCTTCATGAGGTAAAGCAATTCCTCCACTTCGTGTGTGCTCCAGCTGTTATTCAAATCGAGGTACAGTTTTTTGATAACCCGCGATTCATACGCAGGATGGTATTCTTCTATTTTGTAGGCGTGCTTCTGAAAAACAAATTGATTGCCGGAAGAAATTGGCTGAGTGGACATTGTCAATGTGAAATTCGGATCGTAAGCACCTTCGCGTGTGTAAAATCCTTCACTGTCTTTTTCAAATCCTTGTGGAATAGTAGCATCCCCATCGCCTCCCATCCAACGAAAACGAATTAGCTCTTTTGCCTGATGGGCTGTTGGTCCCTGAAAAGTGATATTCCTGTAAATCGTTTTGCCGTTTTCAACAATCAAGGGTGAGGTGATCCCAAGTTTAAACTTTCGCTCCTCAAGCGTGGTGCACGGAAACACGCGCACCGTAACCGTGTTGCCTTCCTGCCAATGAACAACCGAAGGATCGCGTCTTTCTACACCTACAATTTGTTGGTATGCTTTGGTCGCTTTTTGTTTTGTCGTAAGAATTGCCTTTTCTTCTTTTCCTGCTATCCACAACGATAACGAAGTAATAACCGAACCTTCGGGTAATTGAAAAGTGAAGATGGCTTCCTGCGTATTGCCATTCCACTGGTTGTTTCCTGAGTTGCGTATGTTGATGTATTTTTCGGTGTAAGCAAGACGCAAATTTGGATACACATCAATGTCTGAAATGAGATACGGAATACTCAAATCTTTTCCGTTCCACAGCCGCTCATTGGCCCGGTGTCTGGAATCCGAAAGTATACGAAGTATGTTGATGCGCTCTTCGCGATTAAGCGAAAGGCCCGGACTAAAACTGGCAAGCAAAACCAATGGGTCATGTTTTCGGGCTTCGTCCCACGTTACATTTCGGGGCATAAAACTCCAACTATCCCACCGATCTCTGCGAGTGGTGTACACCAAATCCGACTTCAGAATCCGGTGTGTGATCCAATCATTTGGAATGATTTGCCCAACGTGTAGCCAAATTGGTAAATCAGTTTTAGGATTAAGAACTGATTGGTTGGCAAATTTTTCAATGGCAGAAACTCTGTTGTTCCACTCCATCACAAACGCAACTGAAATTAAAATAATAGTGAGTGCTCCTGTAACCAATGAAACGATTTCAGCTCGTTCAAACCGAAATCGGATGATCATGATGCCGCACAAAAACAATATCAGCGGCACAAAAATATGGCCACCGATACCCAGCGCAATCATTCCTATCAATCCGATAGGCATGAAGTTCAGAACATACAATGTCATGTAGAGGTACAATACCATGGCACAGCCCAGTAAAAATGCGAGCAATCGTTTCACCCATTTAGGCTGATGGTGGAAAAATGGAAAACTCAACAATACGATAGAAGAGAGAATTAAGTAGACACACAACCACTCTACCGAATTTTCAAAAACCGACATATCGCGGTTGAGTGCATACGCGCTAATCAGAAATAAATGAGTGAGTACAACGGTTTGGTCAATGGTTTTACCTCCGAAACTCTTCATGATTCCAAACTCATTATAAAAATAGAGGTAGAGCAAATAGCCAACTGCGATTACATAATGAATTACAAAAAATGAAAATGAAGATGGCAAATCGCTGGTATCCATTACTTCCGTGATAGCATAGCAGGCAAACGAAATGATCAATAGAATGTAGCCGACAAAAATTCTTTTGTTACGTCCATCGAGCGGGATGGGTAGCGGGTTGGTGTTTTCCATGGTTGAACTGGTTTAATTCAGTAAACCGAGAACGAATTAAAAGTACTTTGTGTTTCAAAGTAAAAGAGAAATATTTTCACCTGGCTCTAAAAATTGCCTACCGATACAGCAATACCTAAACTTGATTTATCTCAACTTGACTGCCACCCACATGTATGCTGGGCTGGAAAGCGGATGATACATGCCATAGTTGGTCTGGCCAAAGGCACGTGGATTTTGCCCGTTGTTGGGTGTAGCCGGGCCATTTCGCGAAAGCTCCATTTTTCCCGTTTCAACGGTAAAGCCCAACTCTTTCACTTCTTCTTTCTTTATCTTATACGCCCGAAACGGAACCTTCGCCTCGTACACATAAGAGCCATCGTCTGTAATGGCCATCATCACTTCAATGCCATTCATCAAACCGAGTCGGCTGGAAACAATGGCTTCTTTGGATAGTCCGAGTAAGTGTAAAACTTCTACGTCGGTAAGCAATAACTTTTTCGCCAAAATACGACTGCTCAAATCTTGTGGCAGTTGCTCTGGCTCTTTCTTCAGCTCAATCGGATCTTTACCCACCGGATATTTAATTCCCAGCTTGCCCCTCCTTTTGCCATTGAGATCCCACTTCACAAACAATCCATACAAAGCAATCTTTTGCTGTGTCAGGTCATCTGAAATTTTTATACGCCAGTACAGGAATTCATTATCATTGGCAACATTGTACAAAAACTTGCCATCCTGGTCTAACCACCAATCGGTTTTCCACTCATCCGTTTGTCCATCCACCACCATAGGCTCTGTTAATTGAAAAGCCTCGCGCTCCTTTTGCGCAAGCAAGGGTGTAGCCAACGAACAAATAAGAACAAGTGCCTGAAATGTGATTACCTTCATTTGAATCCTGATTTTAATACTGCAAGTTAAAACCTTTCGCGATTTGAAATTTAAAAACATATTTTTGATTACCTTCACCCATTGCTCTAATTTCAATGTCCATTTAAACCTCCCATCCTAATGAAACTACTTTGCTATGTTTTAGCTGTTGCCGCCCTGGTTGTGGCCTGCACACCTAAAGAAAAAACACTGGGAGAGCTAAATCCCGCCGCCCCCGGATTTGACTCCATCAACTCTGATCCGGCTGCCATTCAATTGGCCGATAGTATTATGGCTGCCATGGGTGGCCGCGAAAACTGGGATAAAGCACGTTTCATCTCATGGAATTTTTTCGGAGTAAGAGATTTGACGTGGGACAAACATACCGGCCGTGTACGGATCGAATCGCCGGGTGACAGCTCCATTTATATAGTCAATATTAATACAGGCGAGGGTCGTGTGAAATTTCATGGAGTAGAACTATCCGAAGCCGACACACTGAAAAAACTGTTGGATCGTGCCAAAGGCATTTGGATCAACGATTCGTATTGGCTCACCATGCCATTCAAGTTAAAAGATACAGGCGTAACACTTAAATACATGGGCGAAGACACTTTGAAAAATGATCGATACAACATTCTGCAACTCACGTTTGCCAATGTGGGCAACACGCCCGAAAACAAATACAAACTATATGTAGGCATCAAAGACAAGATGATCAAACACTGGGCCTACTTTAACGATGCTAAAAACGATACGGCCATGTTCATTCGGCCATGGGATAACTACCAAAAGTATGGCAACGTACTTCTGTCTGCTGATCGGTCGGACAATGGTGGGCCCAAGAACGTGAAAGTGAGCGAATCACTTCCCGACAAATTATTCACTGAATTTTAATTCCACATTATGCTACTAAACCTCGAGAGCATCCCGCATTTCTATAAAAATTACATTAAACAAGTTGAAGAAACTGACTTGATTCAAGCGCTTCGTATATCGGGAAACAGAATGTCAGAAATCGTTCATGGCATTCCCGAGTCGAAAGCCGATTTTCGTTATGCCGAGGGCAAGTGGAGCGTGCGCGAACTGCTTTGCCACATGATTGATGCCGAACGAATTTTTACCTACCGCGCCCTGCGCTTTGCGCGAAATGACAAAACGCCTTTGGAGGGATTTGAAGAAAACGACTATGCCCCACAAGCGAATGCCGAGGGGAGAAGTTTAAAAAAGATTGCCGATGAAATGACGCGCCTGCGTGCATCAACCATCGATTTGTTTGAAGGCTTTTCTCCGGAAATGTTAGCCCGCAAAGGTACAGCCAATAAAAACGAGCTTTCAGTTGTAGGCCTTGGCTTTATCATTGCTGGCCACGAAACACATCACCGCCACGTGTTGGTGGAACGTTACCTATCTGACAAGAAGTAATGCGCGTTGTCTTTTGGATAGGCTTTGCCGGCCTTATAATGAGTTGCTCTCCGCGACTGCATGTATTACAACACGTGCGCGACACCGAGAAGTTATTCAACAACCACACCGGCTTTGTACTTTTTGATCCCAGCCAAAACAAAACGCTGGCCGCATACAACGAGCGGCAATATTTTACGCCTGCCTCCAACACTAAAATTTTTACCTTTTTAACCAGCATACGGTTATTGGGCGACTCGACAATTGCCTTTAAATACAAACTGGCAAATGATTCACTGATCGTGTGGGGCATGGCCGATCCCTCGTTTCTAAACCCCGCTGTATTTACCAACCAGCGCTCGTATAACTTTTTACAATCGCAGGGCGAAAAAATTTTTCTTTCGCAGAGTCACTTTCAAACAACAGCTATGGGAGCAGGCTGGGCGTGGGACGATTATGCCTATGGTTTTTCGCCTGAACGATCGCCCTTCTCCTTGTATGGCAACTTGCTATCTGTTCAAAAAAATACAGCAAGAAAGTTAGTAGCCACTCCTTCGTTTTTTCAGCCGTATCTGCTGGAAGAAACGGACATTCACGCAGCCGAAGACATCGTACGCGATGTAGATGCAAACACGCTGCGCCACTACCCCGGCAAGCGCAATCGCTTCAAATGGACTTTGCCCATTCACTTTTCGGCACCGCTTACTGCATCTCTTCTCCGCGACACGCTGCACAAACCGGTAGAAGTTATCCATCGCCCCGTGGCAAAAGATGCTCAGACATTTCGAAGTGTACCATTGGACAGTTTGCTGAAAGTGATGATGGTAGAAAGCGACAATCATATTGCCGAGCAATTGTTGTTGCAATGCGCGGCGGTAGTGAGTGATACACTTCAACCTGAAATTGCGATTCGCTATGCGACTCAACAATTACTTGCCGATTTGCCCGATCGCCCGCAATGGGTAGATGGGTCTGGACTTTCGCGCTATAATTTGTTTACGCCGCGCAGCATCGTGCATGTTTGGAATAAAATTTACACCACCATTCCTGAAAAGCGATTGCTTTCTTTGCTTGCCGTCGGTGGAAAATCAGGTACCATCAAAAATTGGTACAAGGCAGAAGTGCCTTACATTTACGCTAAAACCGGAACGCTGAGCAACAACCATTCCCTCAGCGGATTCATTAAAACAAAAAGTGGAAAAACATTGATTTTCAGTTTGATGAGCAATCACTATGTGGCCTCTACCAACGAACTGCGAAAACAAATGGAAAAAATTCTGAAGCGCATCTATGAGAAGTACTAGCACCATGAAACGACCGATTGCATCCCACCTTATTTTAGTGGCGATATTCTTTCTTGGAATATCATCCTTATCACACGCACAAACACGCGACAGTCTTGATATTAAAATTGGTCAAATGATTTTGATGGGTATTCCGTATGCGCAAGTCGACACCACTATCCTCGAAGAAGTGCGTAAGGGAAATATTGGCTCGATCATTTTGTTTGAAAAAAATATTCCCAAAAAACCCAGTGCCTTTGCTGACCTGAAAAAAATCATCTGGACCTATCAGGAAGCGGCACCATTTCCCATCTTCGTTTCAATTGATCAAGAGGGAGGTAAAGTAAATCGGTTAAAAGAGAAATATGGTTTTACCAAATCCATCACCGCTCGTGCCACCGGTAAATCCAAGTCGCTGGATTCAGCCCGATTTTATGGCGAGGCAACAGCGGCAACACTTTCCGGGCTTGGGTTCAATGTCAACTTTGCGCCTTGTGTTGATGTCGCTGTAGAACCAACCAACCCGGTCATTGTCCGACCTGAGAGATCGTACTCTGCCAGCGAAGATACGGTAGCTTTGATGGCGGGCGAATTTATTAAACAACACCGCAAATATGGAGTAGTCACTGTGCTCAAGCATTTTCCCGGTCACGGCAGCTCTACAACGGACTCTCACTTTGGCATTGCCGATGTCACTAAAACGTGGACATCAAAAGAGTTGAAGCCGTATTCACTTCTGCTGGATTCGGGATTGGTAGATGCAGTGATGAGTTGTCATATCGTAAACAAAGAATTAGATCCATCCGGTAAGCCGGGTACGCTATCCATCGATATGCTGGATGGTTTGCTTCGTAAAAAATTAGAATATCAGGGCGTGGTTTTTTCAGACGACATGCAGATGGAAGCCATCTCCAAACAATATGGTTTCGACGAGTCGATCAAAATGGCCATTCTGGCCGGAGTAGATATCGTATGCTTTGCCAACAACGTGCCCGGAAGTCAAAAGGTAAGTCCACAACGAATTTTTTCAGTCATCAAAAATGCGGTGGCGAATGGTGAAATTCCGGTGGAGCGAATCAATCAATCCTATCAGCGGATTATCGCCTTAAAAAAGAAAATAGATTTAACGCAACGCGGCGAGCTTGAAAGTAATTTTAAAAAATTAGAACTTCGCCAAAAGTTAACTGCGCTTCAACTAAAAGCAGCGAAAGAAGAACTGCAGTTACTGCAAGAGAAAATAGATTCATCGGGAAAGAAAAAGAAAAAAAAGAAAAGTAAAAGCAAATAATCATTTACAACTATGGAAAAAGAGACCGTTGCCCTGAAAAAAGAAAATTTAATTCTAAAAGTTGTTTGTGGAGCTATGCTGGTAGCCGGTGTCGGTTTATATATCTACGCGTACCTGCAAAAAGATTTTGCTCTTGCCAAACATGAAGAGGCGCTGACAGCTACCGTAAAATTGAAAGAATGTGAAAGTGAAGTGACCAAACAACGAAACCTGGCTTCGCTGGCAGAAACTGAAATCTGGAATCAAAAGCAATTGGCAAATGAGTGTTATGAAAAGTTGATGGAAGCTAAAAGTAAAAAGAAATAAGTGATGGAAAACAGTGAGTTCCAAAGCACAATCGCCGCTTAAAATAAAAAATGAAACAGGGTTACAATCTCTTTGCTGCTCAACAACCTGAAGTACCTATCCTTCTCAGCGTACCACACTGTGGCACACTGTTTCCTTCTGAATTAAAAGACGAATACAAATCCGAATTTCTTCAATCACTGGACGATACCGATTGGTTTGTAGATAAACTCTATGGCTTTGCGCCATCTCTTGGTATCACTATGATTACGGCCAACTACAGCCGATGGGTAATCGATCTGAATCGCGATCCGCAAAGCAAACCACTCTATTCCGATGGGCGCGTGATCACTGGCTTGTGCCCCACTACCAACTTTTTAGACGAACCCATCTACCGCGATGAACGAAAAGAGATTTCGGCCGAAGAAACGGCACGCAGAGTATCGCACTATTACATGCCGTATCATAATGCACTCGAAAGTGAATTAACCCGACTGCATCAAAAGTTTGGGAAGGTGCTGTTGTGGGATTGCCACTCGATCCGGCAATGGGTGCCCTCCATTCACGCACAGAAGTTTCCCGATCTGATCTTAGGCAATGCCGATGGCACTTCGGCTTCCGCAGAAATTATTTCAGAGGCGGTACAAACATTACAGAGTGCAGGGTATTCATTTAATCACAATCATCCATTCAAAGGCGGCTACATCACACGCCATTATGGGCAACCTCATGTACACCGACACGCCTTGCAACTAGAGATGAGTAAAGTGAATTACATGGACGACTTCGAAACCAAGTACGATGAAGTTAGGGCAGGAAGAATGCAAGTCGTGTTAAAGAATGTATTGAAAAGATTGATTGATACTTTGCGCTAAATTTTTGCTATCACTTGACCTGCCTCTCCCTTGGAAGCTCCACGAAGAGGGGTGTCCACCAACGGTGGACGGGGTGAGGGTGAACGAGGCAAGGGAAAACCTAACATTAAAAAATGAACACGACCGATTCAACTCTGCAACCAGCCCAGTTAAAATTCTTCTGCTTCTCTTCCTTGCTACTTCAAGAGAAATGGCTCACGCCGGCGTATGTAGGCATCGATAAAAACGGTGTTATTCAATACCTCAGCAATGCCGCTCCACAAGAGTCCATTGCCATCGAAATGGTGCAAGGCCATGCACTCCCGGGTTTTCAAAATGCACACTCTCACGCGTTTCAATATGCGATGGCAGGGCTGGCCGAAAATCATGCTGCCGGCATCGACGACGATTTTTGGACATGGCGTGAAGAAATGTATAAATGTGCCCTTTCAGTCGATCCGGATCAGGCAGAAGCAATCGCGGCCATGCTCTATGCCGAAATGGTGCGACAGGGCTACACACACGTAGCCGAGTTTCACTACCTCCATCATGATAAAGATGGAAAGCCCTACGCACATCTGGCCGAAATGGGCGAACGCATGGTGCGCGCGGCAAAATCCGCAGGAATAAAAATCACCCTTGTGCCGGTGTTCTATCAAAACGGAACTTTCGGGCAAGTGCCACAGCCACGCCAGCGAAGGTTCATTTCAAAAACAGTGGATGACTACTTTCGATTATTGGAAGCTTCTGAACAGATTGTTAAGGAATACGATTCAGCGTCATTGGGTTTTAGTGTGCACTCGCTTCGTGCGGTAGATTTAAACGATGTAAAAACCACCTTTGAACAAGGCCCTCCGAAAATTCCTTTTCATCTGCATGTAGCCGAGCAAAAAAAAGAAGTCGAAGACTGTTTAGCTTTTTCAGGAAAGCGACCTATGCAATGGCTGCTCGATCATCTGCCGGTAAATGATCGGTTTTACCTCGTTCATTCCACACACTTGAATGACGATGAATTGCATCGACTGGCAAAGTCCAATGCCACTGTTGTATTGTGTCCCAGCACCGAAGGCAATCTGGGCGATGGTATTTTCCGCATGAAAGAATATGTCAAATCTGGCGGTCGATGGTGCATCGGCACCGATAGTCATATTGGGCTAAATCCATTCGAAGAATTTCGGATGATTGATTACCGCCAGCGATTAGTTACTAATAAGCGCAACACCTTTGATGGAGATGCCGCCCATACCATGACCAACGAAGCCGCCACACGCGGCCGAATGGCAATGGGCGTTCATCACCATGAACATTTTCAGATCGGTCAGCCACTCGATGCACTCGTCGTTCACGCTACTTCACATCTGCTTGCCACCACCTCTGAAAAAAACAGGCTTTCTACTTTGATCTATACATCCGACTCAAGCCGAAATTTAGGCACGTTGGTTAACGGCAGTTGGGTAGTGAAAGGGCAACATCATCAAAACGGACATACCATCAAACCCGCGTTCATACGCGCCCTGAATGAATTGAAAAATCGCTGAAGCCTAGGGTAGAACCAAACGCACAGTCAATCTTGCTTGTAAACTTGATTTACAGCCATTCATAAAGTTTCGCGATAACTTGTCCTAAATTTTTCTTAATTAGGTAGTCAAACCGAAAACCCCATGAGAAAAATTAGTGTGCTCTTTGCATTGCTGCTCATCGCCTATTCCGGCATGGCACAAAAATCAAAATCAGAAAATACAATCACTTCCTCTATCAAAGCCGATCAGTTCAAAGGATTGAAATGGCGCAACATTGGCCCCTTCCGCGGAGGTCGCGCCAATGCCATCGTGGGTGATCCACTTAATCCGATGGTTTACTACGTAGGCTATACAGGTGGTGGCGTAGGCAAAACCGATGACGGTGGTGCCACCTGGAAAAATATATCCGATGGATTTTTCAAAGTAGGATCGATTGGCGATATCGCTGTTTGCGAATCGGACCCCAATGTAATTTATGTGGGCACCGGCGAACATGCCGTGCGCGGAGTGATGACTTCCTACGGCGATGGTGTTTACAAATCAACCGATGGAGGCAAAACGTGGAAGAATATTGGACTTGAAAAAACACGACATATCTCTGATGTAATTGTGCATCCCAACAATCCGGATGTGGTGTATGTAGCAGCGCAAGGCACCGTGCATGGCCCCAGTGCTGAAAGAGGAATTTATAAATCGGTCGATGGCGGTGCCACCTGGAAGCGAACACTCTTTGTAGATGAAAATACCGGTGCCTCTTCCCTCAGCATCGATTATACCAATCCACGGATTTTATACGCTGCCACGTGGCAACACAGACGCTATCCTTGGAAAGTAGAAAGTGGTGGCCCCGGCTGTGGTCTTTGGAAATCAACCGATGGAGGTGAAACATGGAATAAAATCAACGAAGGCTTACCCAAGGAAATGGGAAAAATTGGAGTGAGTGTTTCACGCGCTAATCCGAATCGTGTGTTTGCCATTGTAGAAGCTGAAAAATCAAAGGCCGGATTATATCGCTCCGATGATGGCGGTAAAAAATGGAATCTACTATCTACCGATCAAAATATCACTTCACGCTCCTGGTATTACATGGAAGTGTTTGCCGATCCGGTAAACGCAGATGTAGTGTATGTACTCAACGCACCCATGATGCGCTCGATCGATGGCGGAAAAACTTTCTCCAACATTCGGGTAGGCCACGGCGATACACATGACTTGTGGATTAACCCTAAGAACAATCAGAACTTTGCTTTGGCAGATGATGGTGGTGGCGAAATCAGTTACAACACCGGTCGCACGTTTTCTCCGCTCAACAATCAGGCTACCTCACAGTTTTACAGAGTGATTGCCGACAATCAGTTTCCATATTGGGTATATGGTGGCCAGCAAGACAACTCATCCGTAGCAACACCCAGTCGCAATGGAAGTTTCGGCATCACCGACAAAGATTGGATCAACGGCCCCGGATGCGAAAGTGCGTGGGTTGCCTTCAACGATCCGAACCATCCGGAATTTTTATACGGTGGTTGCTATCAAGGTCAGATCGATGTGCTGGATAGACGGACAGGTGAAGTGAAAGATTTACAAGAGTATCCTTCTACCAATTTAGCATTCGCACCCAAGAAAATGAAGTACCGCTTCAATTGGAATGCGCCGCTCATCAATTCACCGCACGATCCTAAAACAATGTACCACGCCGGTAATGTACTGTTTAAAACTACGAATGGAGGTTTAAGCTGGGATGTTATATCTCCCGATTTAACACGCGATGATACCACCAAGCAAGATGTAAGCGGTGGACCCATTACCAATGAAGGAGCCGGTGGAGAAAACTACAACACCATTTACTACGTGATTGAATCTCTTCACCAGGCAGGCGTGATTTACACAGGCAGTGATTGCGGTTTGGTACATCTGACCAAAGATGGCGGCAAGACATGGACAAACGTAACTCCGGCCGGTTTGCCCGAAGGAATGATTCACTCCATCGAAGTTTCTCCGCACGATGCCGCTACAGTTTACATTTCCGCTTCACGTTACAAATTCAGCGACTACGGCAACATGACATACAAGTCCACCGACTACGGCAAAAGCTGGACTAAAATTGGAAACGGAGTAGATGCCGATGATTTCATCAAAGTCATTCGCGAAGACAAAAAAGTAAAAGGGTTATTGTATGCCGGATCAGAAAGAGGATTTTATTTGTCTGCCGATGGTGGAAATTCCTTTAGTAAATTTCAGTTGAACTTACCGGTTGTTCCGGTTACAGACTTAACCATTCGTGATAACGATTTAGTAGCAGCTACCGCCGGAAGATCTTTCTGGATATTAGATGATCTCGGTTCCATTCAACAAACAAAAGGTGCGGTAGATGCGAGTCTAAAAATTTTCACTCCGAAACCAACCTACCGCTTATCCTCCGTTACTATTCCTGAATACTTTGGCGACATTCCGGGCTTAGGTCGCAATCCGGCCAACGGCGTGTTGTTAGATTATTATCTCAAAGACAAAGCCGACACCACAAAAGTAACACTCGATATTTTGGATATGAGCGGCAAAGTCATTCGCAGCTATACCAACAAAAAAGATGAAAGCTTCAAACCTTATCCCGGTGGTCCACCAGCCAAACAAACCATTCCTGCCGAAGCAGGCGTAAATCGTTTTGCGTGGGATTTCAGAACCGAAGCGTTAAGCGGTGTGCCCGGTGTTTTTGTGTATGGCGATTATCAAGGCTATCGTGTAGCACCCGGCAAATACAAAGCGCGTATCTCTCACAAAGGCGTGATTTCTGAAACCGAACTAGAAATCATATCCGATCCAAAAATTACCGCTACACAAGCTGAGTGGGCTGCACAGCAAGAATTTTTAAAACAAGCCGGAGATCAGTTTGATGAATTGCACAAATCGGTGAACAAAATGCGTCAGGTGAAAAAACAAATTGAAACCTACAACGAATCGCTGAAAGACAATGCCGATGCAAAAGAAATCGTCAACACGGGCAAAGAGCTGATCAAGAAAATTGAAAAGTGGGAAAGCAACCTGATCGAACCCCGCAGCAAAAACTTTCAAGATGTAATCAACTTCCCGAACAAACTCAACTCTGAATTTTTGCAATTACGTGGCGTAGCCGACACGCACGACCCACGTTTGACTAAAGGTGCGCAAGATCGCGCCCGCGATGTGCAAGCAGACTGGGTAAAGTACAAACAGCAAATGCAATTGCTGATCAACACGGACATTCAGCAATACAACAAGCTATTCAAAGATAAAAACATGCCGGCTTTAATTACGGAAACAAAAGACGCAGTGATCAACAACTAAGTGTTATGAAACAAATCGTTCTTTTCATTCTTGCTCTGCTTGTCGCAGATGTGTGGGCGCAGAAAAAGCCACAACCCTCAACTCTTTCGTTTGATGCCGCTCTTTACTCCGGCATCCGCTGGCGCGAAGTGGGGCCTTACCGCGGAGGCAGATCGTGTACGGTCACCGGTGTAGTGGGCAACCCAAATTTGTATTACTTCGGCACTGTAGGCGGTGGAGTGTGGCGAACGAAAGATGCAGGGCAATCATGGGAGAACCTGACGGATAATTATTTCGGTGGAACAATTGGCGCTGTGGCTGTTGCACCTAGCGATCCCAATGTTATTTACGTCGGCGAAGGTGAACAAACGCTGCGCAACAACGTGTCAAGTGGCTGGGGCGTGTGGCGATCAACCGATGCAGGCACAACCTGGAAACACATCGGGCTTAAAGACTCCCGACATATTTCACGCATTCGCATTCATCCAAAAAATGCAGATGTAGTTTATGTAGCTGCCATGGGAAATCTGTGGAAGCCCAATGAAATGCGTGGCATTTTCAGAAGCACGGATGGCGGCACCACGTGGAAAAAAATTCTGTATGTCAACTCTTCTACTATGGCCGGTGATTTGGTGATGGACCCAAACAACCCGCGCATTCTCTACGCTGCCATGTGGAGTATGAAACGCAACGGCTATCGCATGGACAGCGGTGGCCTTGATTCTAAATTATACAAAAGCACCGATGGTGGCGATACATGGGAAAATCTATCGGATAAGCCCGGCATGCCGAAAGGTATCAATGGCATCATCGGAGTAACGGTTTCACCTGTCAACTCCAATCGTATCTGGTCGATCATTGAAAATACCGAAGCACCCGGCATCTACCGATCAGATGATGCAGGCAGCACTTGGACGCGTGTAAATCAGGATCGCGCCCTGCTACAACGAGCATGGTACTATTGCCGCATCTATGCCGATTCGCAAAACGAAGACAAAGTTTTTGTAATGAATGTTAGTTATGGTGTATCGAAAGATGGTGGTAAAACTTTTGAACTGAAAGATGCGCCGCATGGCGATCACCACGATTTGTGGATTGATCCAACCAATAATCAACGCATGGCTATTGCCGATGATGGTGGTGCTCAAATTTCAAATGACGGTGGCGAAAACTGGACGACTTATCACAATCAACCTACGGCTCAATTTTATCGCGTCACCACCGACAATTCATTTCCATATCACATTTTAGGAGCGCAGCAAGACAACACCAGTGTGCGCATTTCGCATCGCACCAATGGAAGCTCTATTTCAGATAAAGATTGGGTCGCTCTCTCCATTGGCGAAAGTGCGCATCTCGCACCTGATCCGCTCAATCCTGCAATCATTTATGGTAGTGATTACAAAGGATATATGAGTATGCAGAATTTAGAAAACGGTCAGGAGCGTAGCACCAATGTGTGGCCCGATCTGCCGGCAGGTTCAGGAGTAGAAGTAATGAAGTATCGATTCAACTGGAATTATCCGTTGGTGTTCAGTAAACACGATCCTAAAAAATTATTTGCCGGATCAAATCATTTACATGCCACCACCAATGGCGGGCAGAGTTGGCAAGAGATTAGTCCAGACCTAACTCGCGGTGAACCCGAAACTATCAAATCATCTGGCGGGCCGATCACACAAGACAACACCGGTGCAGAATACTATGCAAACATTTTTGTGATTGCTGAATCTCCTTTTACGAAAGATGAAATCTGGACCGGATCAGACGATGGATTGTTGCACGTAACTACCGATGGAGGCAAGAGTTGGAAGAATGTAACTCCACCTACCTCGCCTAAGTACAACATGTGGAACAGCATTGAAGTAAATCCATTTGTGAAAGGCGGAGCCTATGCAGTTGCTACCTCGTACAAGTTTGGAGACTACACTCCATACATCTACAAAACCATTGACTACGGCAAAACATGGACACAAATCACACAAGGAATTCCGTCTGAAGAGTTTGCACGTGTGGTGCGTGCCGACCTTAAGCGTCCGGGCTTATTGTATGCAGGCACAGAAAAAGGAATGTGGATTTCATTTGACGACGGAGCGAGTTGGAATTCATTCAAGCTAAATATTCCTCCTGTGCCCATTGCTGATCTTACCGTTAAAAACGACAACCTTATTGCAGCAACACATGGCCGTGGATTTTGGATGATCGATGATCTTACGCCTCTCCAACAACTAACTACTGAATTTGCTTCAAAAGATCGGATACTCTATAAACCGATGCCAACCTTTCGTATGCCAAGTCAAGGTGGCTATCGAGAGGCACGCAAGGGCGAAGGCGAAAATCATCCCGGCGGTGTGATGGTTCATTTTTATCTGAAAGCCTTGGATGAAAAAGATGAAGTGAAAATCACTTTCGTGGAAAACAGCGGGAAAGTGATTCGCACCTTCAGCAACAAATCAAAAGAACGAAATGAACAATTAAAATTGAAAGCAGGTGGTAATCGCTTTGTGTGGGATATGCGGTATCCTGGGTTTCAATCCTTTCCGGGAATGGTGTTTTATGGCTCACCGAATGCGGGTCCAAAAGCAGTGCCTGGTAAATACAAAGTGCAACTAACTGTGAACGATCAAAGCCTTGAACAAGAGTTTGAAATCTTGAAAGACCCACGCATCAACACCACCGCAGAAGAATTTCAAACGCAGTTTGATTTCTTAGTGAAAGTGCGCGACAAGGTGAGCGAAGCCAATCAGGGTGTAATCGATATCCGTAAGATCAAGGAAGATCTTGGTGCATTAAAAAACAAAATGGGCAGCGAAGCGCAATACAAAGAGTTATTGGAGATGGTGAAAAAGTTTGAATCGGAATTAACGCAACACGAAAACAATTTACACCAGACAAAAAATAAGAGCGTGCAAGATCCATTGAACTATGGAATCAAAATCAATAACCGATTGGCACACTTGCTCAGCGAACAGGCAGCGGGAGATTTTCCTCCCACGCAACAAGGGGAAGAAGTGCGACAGCAGCTTTCGAAAATTATTGACGAAGAACTTGTCAAGTTGCAGCAAACCATTCAGCAAAACACGGAGCGTATCAATTCATTAGCAAAAGAAAAGGGGGTAGATGTCATTATGATCAAGAAAAACCCGATTGTGAATTAGTGTAAGATTGAGATACTCAAAATTGATTGGTTTCGGTGCGCTGCACCTCAGAATACCACTCGTTTATGGCTTAGTTACAAATTTTTCGCAGCGCTGCTGCTAGTTCGTATCTACGACAGCAGAGCCACGAAGAAATCGGTGCACTGCACTTCAGAAAAATATATATCGCTTAGTTCCAAATTTCACACAGCGCTGTTGATAGTTGCCCTTTACAGCGGCAGAGCTGCAAGAAATTTGTAGAAAATTAAAACATACCATCATCAAGGTGCGGAGCAACGTAACATATTTCCATTCGAACATAAGAAAACAAAAAAGCCCCACATTTCTGCGGGGCTTTCTCCACTGCGATTAATAATTAGTGAGTGACTATCAATTTCGCCTGACGAATTTGTCCGTCAAATTCAGCAATGATGAGGTAGGTTCCATTCGCTAGCCCTTTCAAATCCAATTGTTGCTCCACACTATTTTTTTCCGTCAATTGTGACTGATGACGCATCAACTCAATACCTTGTAAGGTCAGAACCCGTATCAACAACTGAGCCCCAGATGGCACTGCATTCAACTTGAGCTTAACTGTATTACTTCCATTCGAAGGGTTCGGCGATACCGTCAGTTTAATGGAATTTTTAAAGTCTACTTGTTCGATGTTGGAATAGGTGAATTTACCATCAAAGTCTACTTGCTTCAGTCGGTAGTACGAAATGCCCTGATAAGGTGTGGCGTCTAATAGTTGGTAATCTGTACGCGAAGTTTTTGTTCCCGCGCCATTTACCTTCGCAACTACACTCCAATTTTTAGCATCAAGGGATGATTCTATATCAAAATATTGATTGTTTAATTCAGATGCCGTTGCCCATCGGAGCACTACACCATCCTGATCTGGAGTTGCTGTAAAGCTGATCAACTCAACCGGCAGTGGAGCAGTAGTCAGGTTCACACTTCCAATTGAAAAATAAAATCCTGTGCCTGCAGCAAAGTCATAATCAAACTCCACAATATCCGTTGTGTTGTTCACACTCGATGGCAAAATCGAAGTAGCACCCGTGGCAAATACGCCATCTGCATCAACCAACAAGCGAACATCATTGAGATCATTGTCTCCTAATCCACTCACCCCTACTACATTCGACATATTGAAACGTAATTTTAGTGTTCCAACTGTTCCGGTCTCTTTGGCAAACCACGCCCTTGCCAACCGTGCTCTGATTACTTCTGAATTCACCGTCGTGCCGAAGTCCGTTCCGGTGAGTGCCGCCATCGGTTGGTTATTGTGTGCCCAGGCAAAGAAACTTCGATTGGTTGTAAATGCATTTGAGTTCGACGCATTATCTGCCGCAATCGCTGAGTTTCCAATGGACAGCACATTATTTGCATTTACACTGGCTGACTGTTTTTGGCTGAGTGCTGAATTGTCATCCCGTCCGATTACAGCAATATCATTTCTATAGACGCCTGCAGCAGTAGCATCCCACACGATTGTTCCGGTTGCACCATTCCAATCTGAGGCAACATAATTCTGCGCCGTCGTTTGATCCAAGGTAATTCCATACTTAATAGCCAGATAACTTTGGATGCGTTGCAGTTGTGATAATGACATAACTCCTTTGTAGAACACAACTTCCCCAATATCACCATTGAAATAGCTACCCCCGCCAGCTGATCCCAGATTAAAATTACTGTTGTTTCCCGTAAAAGATGCCATTGTATTATCATTGGCAATTCGGCGACCATTGCGGTAGATGTCTTGTCGCGCACCGGAAGGAGTAGCGGTTATACTTGACGTAAAACTCCACACATAATTGGTAGCAGCAACGCCTCCCCAATTACCAGATAAGCGCTGCAATCCTCCGAATGATCCAGCATCCCAGTACAAATTATTATCGACCCAGGGCAAATGAATATTTATCCGGCCTCCAGAGGCTTGGTTTTCATAAAGCACAGAACTGGCTGTAACTACATTTGTTCGGGTTACCATGATAGCATGGAAGTCCGAATACATAGATGTGCCCATGATCCCTTCAAAAAGTGTGAGCTGATCGTTAGCACCATCAAACTGCAAAGCAGGATTGAAATTGGTGCGGTTATTCTGAAGGGTAGGTTGACTTGCAGCGGTATTTTGAATCACATTAAATCCATTACCGCTTTGGTCAGCCCAGGCAGAAACTGTGGTTGTCGCTGTTACGCCGGCATCGGCCTTCACCCAATAATGCATGTTAGGAACTACGCCTCCGGGGGCAGGCATGTTTGCAACTCCCAATGAGAAATAATCGCCATCTGCAAAATTAATTCCTGAAAACGTGAGGAGGCTTCCCGCCAGAGTTCCGGCATACGTAGTGGCACCGGTAGCAAAATTTGCATTGGTGTTTTTCACCAACAACAAGTAGTCAGTCGCGTTGCCACTGTTATAAATACCTGAACTTAAATCAAAGATTACATCCACTGTGCCTGGAGATCCTGTAAACTCTGTACGCCAGGTGCGGCTAACACGATAGGTGAGTGCAGGATGCGCATTGGTGGTGGTAAGACCGAGCACACCGTTATCACTTCCCCACATTAAAAATGTTTTATCAGCTGCGAAGGCTGCATCGTAGATAACGGTGCCATCAGAGGCTACATAATTTTGAGGAGTTGTTTGGTTCAGGGTGATGCCGTACTTCACCGCCAGATAACTGTGCAGGCGTTGTTGCTGCGCACTCGTCATCGGACTGGTGATCAAAATCATCTCCGACACCTCTCCATTGTAGAAATTACTGCCTGTCTGCGAGCCAAGGAAAAATCTCGAGCCATTTCCTGTTAAAGATGTAAACGTGTTGTCGTTGGCGATCCGAAGTCCGTTGCGCAGAATCTCTTGTCGAACAGACGATGGCGTGGACGTTGAACTCGCTCCCGCTGACCACAAGTATGGTATGTTGGTCGTACCGCCCCAGTTGGTAGACAATCGGTTATTCGCCGTTGCATCGCCTGCATCCCAATAAATATTGTTATCCGCCCATGGTGCATAAAATCCGGATTGACCACTCACCGTATTTTCATTCGTCAGTTTTCCTGCTTTTACCGTAATCACCTTCGATACTGTGTACAGATAAACATCTGAATGCGTCAGTGTTTGAAACAATCCACCGGTAACTGTCATGTCATCGTTTACTCCATCAAACAACAGTGCCGGGTTGCCATTCGCTCCCGATGGTACCACCGTTGGTTGATTGGCTCCCGTAACTTGATTCAATACAAATCCATACGGGCTTTGGTCTGTCCACGACGATGCATTCGCTCCTCCCGTAACTCCCGCATCTGCCTTTAGCCACAAGCGTAAATCTACTGCCAGACCACCCGGTGAGGGGGTCGTCAGTGGGGCTGTCAGCGCATCAATCGAACCAACCGTGAAGAATCCTTGATTGGAAGGAATATCCACATACGGAACCGTAAAATATATCTTGTTCCCTGCTATCGAACTCGAGCCATACGTGCGCTCACCCACCGAAGCATTGCCAAAAATCGCATCGTTATCAATCAACAAACGGATGTCCGCCGTATTATTGGTGCCCACGCCGCCGGGGCCGATTACCGTACTCATGTCTACCTCAACAATCACATTGCCGCTCGGATTACCGATCTTCTCTGTAGACCAAACGCGGGATATCTGACGAACGATGCTCACTCCATTGTGTGTGTACGATGGCGTGATCGCATCGGATTGTGTAACCAAACCATTATGACCCCACATCAGTGATTCCAGATTGTTTGAAAAGGCCGTGGGTGTAGTGAAGTCGCCATTGGCAATCGTAATCAAATCTCCTGTCGTGTTGATCGTCTTCGACTTGCGTTGATCCAATGCCGAATTGTCGTCGCGAGCTATTCCTGCTATATCTCTTGCATAGCTCGCCTGTGCAGTCGTGTTTCGGTAAATCGATGTGCCTGCGGAAGAAAGGTAATCGAAGCCATTGATCGTTATTCCATACTTCAACGCCAGATAGCTTTGAATCTGTTGAGTTTTGATCGTGGTCAATGGACCCGTGTAAATGATCACTTCTCCAATATCTCCATTGTAAAAGTTGCCACCGGCGTTTGTGGAACCTATAAAAAAGTTGTTGTTGTTGCCCACAAAAGAATTCATCGTATTGTCGTTGGCGATCCGGAAGCCATTGCGATAAATCTCCTGTCGCGGCGTGGCCGTCGTGCTGGCTTGCAAAGCCCACATAAAGGGTACATTCACCGTGCCACCCCAGTTCACAGCCAATCGGTTGGTTCCCGAATTACCTGCATCCCAATACAAATTGTTATCAGCCCACGGTGCATGAAAATTAAATTGGGAGCCCGGTGTTGCCTCATAGAATAACGAATTGGTACTTACTACGTTGGTACGCGAAACCACAAATGCGTATACATCGGTGTAGGTGTTCGCATTACCCAAAATACCCCCCGTTAACAACAGGTGATCGTTCGCACCATCAAATTGCAATGTCGGGTTAAAGTTGATCCGGTTCGGTTGAATAACCGGTTGATTCACCGCATTCGTCTGCACTACGTTAAATCCATTACCGCTTTGATCGTCCCACTTAGAAGCATTCGTAAATCCTGATACCCCTTTGTCAGATTTTAACCACAGTGTCATGTCATTCACCACGCCACCCGGGGCAGGTACAGCCGGCATCGCTAATGTAAAGTAATCGCCCTCTGCAAAATTAACCCCCGTGAAGGTGAGGATCGTTCCGTTAAAGGATGCTCCCGTCGTGTGGGCCGTGGCCCCTGTGCTGAAATTCGTATCCGTATTCTTTATCAACAAAGCATAATCCGCAGGGTTGTTGGTGTTGTAGATACCGGCACTTAAATCAAAACGATGGGTGTGCATTCACATTCGTAGGCGTCAGGAAAGAACTGTTACTGCCCCACATCAAAAAATCTAAGTTCGATCCAAAGGAACCACCCTTGTCGATGATAACGGCTGATCCGGTATTTATTCCTTTTGACTTTATTTGAGATAGTCCGGATTGATCATCTCTTCCAATACCGGCTATATTAAATTTATAAGTTGCGTTGGCCGTTGCGTCCCAAACAATCGTACCATTGGAAGCAACATAATTCTGTGGCGTGGTTTGGTCGAGGGTAACACCATATTTGATTGCCATGTATGAATTTATCCTGCTTAGTTCAACAGCCGTTAAATCCCGATCGTATTGAATCACTTCCGAAACAAAAGATCTGCTCGACTCACCGCCGGAAGTTCCAATATTTAAGCGAATAGTTGAATTGAATGAAGACGCGCCTGAATACAGTAACAATCCGTTTCGTAAAAATTGATAAGCTCCTGAACTGGCACGGGTTGTATTATATAATCTCGGATTAGTAGTTGCCACAATTCCACCCAGTAAGTTTGGGCTATTATCTAAGTAAAGTACATCTTCGCGCCCGCCCCAGGTACCAAACAAAACATTCCCTACTGCACTCGAAAACATTCTTCGATTCTGAGTACCTTCCATTCTACCCATTGTAATGAGCGTATATTGATTGGTGGCGGTGTACGTCAGATTATGACTACTCAGTCCGTTATAGTAAACCGTGGGGTTAAAATTGATCAGGTTATTGGTTGAATTCCAAACCGGAGTTCCGACCTGTGTGGCATTATTCAATAATGAAGTTTGGTCTGCCCAACGTTGCACTGTTCCGCCATCGGTCGCCGGTGTAACTCCCGCATCAGCATAAACTCCGGCATCGGCTTTCAGCCACACATTCAATCCGTTTATTACACCACCGGGGGCGATTAATTGTGGCAATCCCAAGGTAAAGAAATCGCCATCAGCAACAGGCACGTTTGTAAATGTAATTACATTCAATGCAATAGTAGCTCCAGTTGTATGGGCTGTTGCTCCTGTACTAAAATCTGTGTCACCAGTTTTATACAACAGAGCATAATCGGATGCCAAACCACTGTTATAGATTCCAGTTCCCAGATCAAAACTAATGTTTACAACTCCCGGAGCTCCATTTAAATCTGCTTTCCAAATCCGTGTCACACGCATTGGATATGATGGATGCACATTGGTGGTAGAAGCACCCAGAGAACCGCCATCGTCACCTGCCATCCAAAAATCCTTGGTAGTCGTAAATGCGGATCCTTTCTCGATTGTTAAAACAGAACCACTATTAGAGCTCTTTGATTTTCGCTGATCCAATCCTGAAATATCATCGCGGCCCACCGCAGTAATGTTATTGTTGTATCCGGCATTGGTGGTGATGTCCCAATAAATGGAAGCATCGCCTGCCAAATAATTATGTGTTAAGGTCAGTCCATATTTTACGGCGAGGTAACTTTCAATTTTTTCTTTCTCTGTAGTGGTTAAGGGAGATGTAGTATTGAAAATTATGGTCTCCGCAATTTTTCCAAAGGGCTGTGTCCCTCCTTGAAAGTTACCAAAGTTATTCAGGTTCAAGCCTGCTAAGCTGATCGTGTTTATCGACGCTCCTTGCGATCCGTTTTTACGGAAGTTGACATCGCCTGTACGCATTTCAAGTCCGACAAGAGCTGCTTCATTTTGCAACCAAGTAAAACCGGAGGGCTTGAAGCCAACATTATCATTATCATAATATCCTATTTGGGTACCGCCTGATAGCACAATCAGTGGATGGTCATTGGCAGTTCCCCTAAACATGGTGCGCCAATTGGTATTCACATTTGGAATACCCACCGCAAACACCGTTGTGTTCAGGTTAGCCGGTGCCGATAGTGGTGTCATGATATCGTTGGTTCCTGAAAAATCAATGGCGGAATGAAAGTTAACCGCATTCGTAAGAAGTGAAGGTTGATTTGCCACTGTATTCTGAATGGCATTATTACCCGTGCCACTCTGATCAGCCCAGTTGCTCACATCGGTGGTAACTGTTACACCTACGTCGCCTTGTACCCAAAACACTGACCCGGAAACTCCGCCAGGTAAAATCAGATTGGATGCCGCTATCGTAAAATAGTCGCCATCATTAAAAGTTACTCCGGTGAATGATAAGGTGTTTCCGACCAGTGATGCTCCTGTGCTATAGCTCGTAGCACCGGTACTGAAATCGGTATCTGTGTCTTTAAGAATAACATAATTTGCCGCGTTGCCCGTGTTGGGAAAACCCATCGTCAGCAAGTTGACACTGAGGTTAACTGCGCCAGGTCCACCAGTCACCTCTGCTCTCCAAATTTTATTGCCGCGTGAAGAATAACCCGCCGATACATTGGAGCTAGTTCCGGTTAATCCGTTGTCGCCCCACATTATAAAATCTTTGTTGGATGCAAAAGCACCCGCTTTATCTAAGGTGAGTGAACTTGTTGCGTTGATTCCGAGCGATTTGGGTTGATCAATGCCTGCTTCATCATCACGGCCGATACCAGCAATATTGTTATTGTACCCCGCATTGGTGGTTAAGTTCCAAAGAGTGGTTCCATTTGTTGCCACATAATCATGGGTGAGCGTAATGCCATATTTAATCCCCAAATAACTTTCAATTTTGTTGATGTCGGCTGATGCCAAAGCGGAACTAAAAACGATCATTTCTCCGACTCTGGAGTTCGAACCTTCGGTGGCAGCAATGGCACCTGTGTTTATATCTATGCGTATACCGTTGCCTGAATTGCTAGCTCCAAAGGTGGTGAGCAAAGTTCCATCTGCCCGAGCTTCCAACGATCCTCCAACTGATTCTCTCTTGTATGCGTGAATATGTAAATTTTGAATGCCTGTAGTTGTTGCAATGCCTGAATTAAAGTTGGAGGGAGATGCATTCAAGTAAATGCTATTGGTGTAGGTACCCCAATGTGCCCATAAGTAGTTGCCTGTATGTCCATCAAAAAGACGTCCATTATTATCCGAGGCTAACTTTTGCGAAACAAAAAAAACAGTCCAGTCATTGCCTAATTCTGACCCAACCGGTGCATCGAACCCTCCTGCTAAAATTTCAGCCGAAGGATTAAAATTAAGTGTGTTAGATTGCATAGTAGGACCCACAACGGCTGTATAGTTTCTGCCATACCCGCTTTGATCAACCCAACGTACCAGTGCATCCCCATTGGAAGCTGCCACATTACCTGCCTTTTCCAGCCCACTATTAGCCTTCAACCAAACCGACAGGTTACCTGCAATGCCGCCGGGCAAGGCAAGATTGGCAGATGCAATGGTGAAAAATTCGCCATCATTAAAGCTAACACCGGTAAACGACAAAGTATTGCCTACCAAAGTAGCGCCTGCCACATGTGCTGTTGCACCTAATGAAAAGTCGGTATCAGTGTCTCTTAACAGAACATAATTTGCGGCATTGCCTGTGTTGGGGAAGCCGATGGCTTGAAGATTAACGCTAAAGTTTACGGTGCCAGGCGCGCCGGTTACAGCTGTTTTCCAAATCCGGGTAGCGCGCGCATTGTACGGAGCAGCTACATTCGAGCTAGTACCGGTGCCTGCATCATCTCCAAATAAAATAAAACTCTTGTCGGTAGGGAAAGCAGCGGCCTTATCCAAAGTTACCGATGCTGTAGTATTTAAACTGAGCGATCGTTGTTGATCCAGGGTGGACAGATCATCGCGGCCAATACCGGTGATGTTATTATTATAGCCTGCGTTGGTTGTAATATTCCATAGAACAGTGGCATCGCTGGCCAAATAATTATGCGAAAGTGTAAGGCCGTATTTAACTCCCAGGTAACTTTCTATTCGTTCTTTTTCGGTGGTTGTAAGAGCTGTGGCGGAGTTGTAGATGATTGTTTCGGCTATTCGCCCAAAAGGCTGTCCAGTGCCTTGAAAGTTTCCAAAAAAATTGAGGCTCACCCCAGCTAGATTAATCGAGCCAATGGAAGCACCTTGAGTGCCATTCTTTCTGAAGTTAACATCGCCTGTTCGCATTTCCAATCCAACGATGGCCGCCTCGTTTTGCAACCAAGTGAATCCACTGGACTGCAAACCTCCATTGTCATTGTCAAAATAACCAAGCGTGGTTCCTCCTGATTGGATAATAATTGGATGATCACTGACGCTGCCACGAAACATAGTTCGCCAAGATGAATTGACAGTAGGGATGGCCACCGTAAAAACAGTGGTATTTAAGTTGGCTTGAGCCGCCCCCGGCGTCATAATAGTAGTGTTGCCAGCAAAATTGATGGTTGCATGGCCATTGATATCATTGGTGATCAATGCGGGTTGATTGGCCAAAGTGCCCTGTGAAAAGTTATTGGCTAAACCGCTTTGGTCGGCCCACAAACTCACATTGGCGATGCCGGTAACGCCTACATCTCCCTTTACCCAAGTTCGTAAATTGGTGCTAACACCGCCAGGAGATTGACTTTTGGATAGGTAAGGCAAAAAAATAGCTACAAGTAGCAGCCAGAGGGGGAGCCGTTTCATGATTTATTAGATTTGGGGAATCAAATCTAAACAATTTTCATAAACTATTGAGCAATAGTTGATTGGGCTTTTGTAATTAATTTGATTCAGAAATACTGATCCAAATGGCTGGAGGTAATCCAGAAATAAAGAAAGAAAGCATTGAGGCAGAAAGAAGAGATGAAGTTAAGCCACATGGTGTAGCTAAAATTAGCCTGTGAAGCATCTTTCCATACGTGGTAAAACCAATACATAAAGAATAGTACTACAGGAGCCAGTGCCACCAGAAACACATAGGCTAATGACATTGTATGGAATTGATAAAAGTAAATGACGAAACAAATGGTGGCAATCGCGAACAAAGCTTGAACAAAAATAAAGGTCCCTCTGATACCGAGTAAGAGACTAATGGTTTTATCTCCATGTTTTGCATCTTCTTCATGTTGATAAACTTGGGTCATCGGATAGTTGCCCCACAGCATTACGCTCGTCAGAAAGGCTGGCACCAAAACTTTGGCTTGTGTCAAATTATTCAATTCAAAACCATTAATCCCCACGTAACACATCAAAAAAGTAAACAGGCCTTGAAATATTCCAATGGTTAACCATCCCACAATAGGGTATTTCTTCAAACGAATGGAAGGATGGCTGTATGCCTTGGATATCAAGCCATAAATCAAAAGCATGATGGCAAAGAGTAGGTTTACCTTTAAATAGCCCAGAATGATCGCGAGCAAATCAAAACCGAGTGAAGTATAATACAATCCCTTGTTTACGGGAGGTGGGTTTTTTAAGCCGCCAATGCTTTTTTCATCCTTATCAAAATAGCTATTGTATGCATTGCTGGCAGGATACAAAAGCAGATGTATGATAACAAACGACCAGATCAAACGGCTCTCGCCAAAGTTGGGAGAAATGGCTAAAGCAAAAAGATACACCGGCATCAGAAAAAATGAGAAGGGGATGCGCAGGTGTAAAAGAATGGAAGAAAAATATTTCATGCGCTACAAATCGTTAACAAGGTGGCCTACCACTTACTGGATCAATCTATGGTTAGATGGATTTGTTGTAAGCTTTTCGTTGTTAAAAATAGTCCTTTGGTTTCAATTCATCCCAAACTTTTGTAAATCAATCCCGATGTAATTTTGTTATACTTGGACTTATGAGTTATATCACGTCCATTGGTGTTGCAAATCCGGAGCACCGCATCGAACAAAACTCCATTGCCAATTTTATGGTGAAGGCCATGCGGCTGTTGCCGGAAGATGAGCGAAAGTTACGCGCACTGCACCGCATGAGCGGCATCGAAACACGCTATTCCGTACTGAAGGATTACAGCAAAACCGATCACTTTGAATTTTATTCCAAAACCAGCGACGTATTTCCTTCTACCAAACAGCGGGCAGAATTATTTCAGACACACGCCATCCATCTTGCCGCCTCATCGGCCGAGAAATGCCTGTCGGCAGTGAATATGTTCAAGCGTTCAGAAATCACCCACCTGGTAGTGGTTAGTTGCACCGGCATGTACGCACCGGGATTGGATATCGACCTGATTAAAGTGTTAGGTCTGCGATCTTCTATTGAAAGAACGTGTGTCAACTTCATGGGCTGCTACGCGGCGTTCAACGCTGTAAAGTTGGCCAACTCGTTTTGCGATCAAAATCCGCAGGCCAAAGTATTGGTTGTTTGTGTGGAGCTGTGTAGCATTCATTTTCAGCGCGAAGTAACCGAAGACAATCTGCTTGCCAACTCTCTGTTTGCCGATGGTGCAGCGGCATTGCTCATCGAAGGGCAACCTCGTTTAGGCATCAATCTAAAGCCGGTCAGTTTCTTTTGCGACATTGCCACATCAGGGGCGCACGACATGGCCTGGTCTATTGGTGATTTTGGTTTTGAGATGCGGCTTTCATCGTATGTGCCCGAGGTAATTAAAGGCGGCATTAAAAAACTCACTGCCTCATTGCTTGAGAAAATAAATTTCCGGTTATCAGACATTTCATTCTTTGCTATTCACCCCGGAGGGAAAAAAATTCTGGAGGCCATTGAATCCGAGTTATCCATCAGCAAAGAACAAAATCAATATGCATACCAGGTGCTAAAAAAATACGGTAATATGTCATCGCCAACTGTTTTATTTGTGTTGCATGAGTTAGCCCATACGCTGCAGCAAAAAGATGAGCACAAAAAAATTCTAAGCTTTGCATTTGGTCCGGGGCTCACGCTGGAAAGTATGGTGTTGGAAGTTCACAATCACGATTAAAATTATATGGTCTCCTTACGCAATCGCTCCACAGAAATTGAAATCATGGATGATCTGGACTGCCACGGCGAGGTGGTTGATCAAACGCTGCGTGAATTGGATTTCATCAATCAATGGCTTGGCGGAAATGCCGTTACCCTGCAAGCTCTTCAGAAGATTCTGAAAAACCGCGATAAAAGTCAAACAACCACCATCGCTGATTTGGGTTGTGGCAGTGGCGAAATGCTGCGTCTGATTGCTAAAAAGGGCTTGGCAGAAAATCGTTTACTGAAGTTATTGGGCATCGATGCTAATCCGAATATTATCGAATTTGCAAAAACACATTCAACAAAACAGGCGAACATCTCATTCGAAGCTGTAAATATCTTTGAAGACGAATTTCGCAAACGCAATTTCGACGTTGTGCTTTGTACATTGTTCCTTCATCACTTTACCGAAGAGCAACTGGTGGATATTTTCCGCTCGCTGCATCGACAAACGAACGTAGCAATTATAGTAAATGATATTCATCGCCATCCACTTGCGTATCACTCCATCCAATGGCTGACGCAACTTTTTTCCAAATCGGCGATGGTAAAGTTCGACGCCCCTTTGTCGGTACAACGGGCCTTCACAAGAAAGGAACTGAAAAACATTTTAACGAAAGCCGGAATTGATAACTTCCAATTAAAATGGAAATGGGCGTTTCGATGGCAATTGATCATTCCATCAAAATTTTAACTTTCCAGGATCTTGACGGGTGTTCCAAAATGATAAAAAAATGATCCGTTTCTTTTGTATTTGAATCCGATAATAAAGCGTAATATACTTGTTGATTCTTGCTCTGCGAATCGATTTACTTTTTGGAGATGGGCTAAACGATTGTGGATGTTCTTGAATTCTACTGATGACATAATCAGCTTGCTTTATAAACCGATCTACTTCTCTATCCGACCAGTGAATTTGCAAATACTGAATGTTGCTAAAATAAGTAACAAAGGCTTCTTTTGACCAGATTATTTCAATCGCCATTTCTTAATCTTTTTCATCACAGCCTCATGAGAATAAACGCGCCCTGCTTCTGCATCTTTCATCCCTCGTTCAACGGAAGCCCTTTCTTTCGGATCTAAAGTATCCCACCAGTCATTTTCTTTTTCAGCTTCGAGCATGGCAAAAACCATTCTCACAGTTTTGATGTCTGCCTGATCAATAATTTTTTTTGTTTGATTTCGCAACGCAACTGATCCTCTCATATAATAACCATTTAATTATTAAAATTAACTGTCTTTAACGATAGAAAAAAGAAGTATATAAATGGATTGGCTACTTTCTTGAGGGAGTCTAAGCTCGTTTGGTATTTCTGGCACAATTTTTCCTTAATTTGAATCAGATTTAATGTTAACACTATGAAAAACGCCCTTATAACCATTACCATTGCTTTGATCACCAGCGCATGTGCCAACAGTCCTTTCGGGAAAAAAGTAAGTGAGCCCTTTTCCGGCAATGCCTATGAATCTAATAATCGTTTCTTCCGCGCCACCGGCAAAGGAGAAAGCTCGTCTGATAATATTGCGCGCGGCAAAGCCGACATTGAAGCTAAAACCTATCTGGCCGGACAAGTAAACACGACCATGAAACAAGTGGCCGATAATTACCAAGGTCAAACAGAAAATGAACGCGGCGCCGATGTGGCCGAGAAGTTTCAAAGTCTGGCACGTGAAGTAATGAATACCGATCTGGCCGACATTCGAAAAGTAGGCGAGAAGAAATTCTACAACGAAAAAGAGAAAAAGTATACCGTGTTTATCGCCTACGAAATCAAAAAGAACGCCATGTTTCGTTTTATGAAAAAGCAAGCTCGCGTAAACCAAAAAATTGACGAGCGTCAACTCGCCATCATCGACAAAATTTTAGACGAACAGATTAAGCAATCGGAGGAAGGGAATTAATTAGCTAATTCGTTGATTCGATAATTCGGTAATGACAGCCTCAAATGAATCTGATTTAAACCCATCTACGAATTATTTAATTACTAAATTAGTTATTTGTTGATTCGATCACTTGGTAAGTCAGGTGAACTGTATCAACCCATTAACGAATTACCGAATTATCTAATCACCGAATTAATTAGTGTTATTCGCCATCTTCTCGGCTGTTTCGGCAATCTTCAGTTGGTTGATAAATTCATCTACCTCACCGTTCATCACCGCTGGTAAATTGTGTTGGGTGTAGCCAATGCGATGATCCGTCACGCGGCTTTGTGGATAGTTATAGGTTCTGATTTTCTCTGAGCGATCGCCACTGCGCACCTGACTCTTGCGTGATGCAGTGATGCCGGCATTCTTTTTTTCCAATTCTAATTCATACAATTTGGCGCGCAACATCACCATCGCGCGGGCACGATTGCCGTGCTGCGAACGCTCCACCTGACAAGTAATCACAATACCCGTAGGCTTGTGTGTCATTTGCACTTTCGTTTCTACCTTGTTTACATTCTGTCCACCGGCCCCACCCGACCGTGAAGTGATTACTTCAATATCTGCCGGATTGATTTCAACGTCCACATCTTCTGCTTCGGGCAATACAACTACCGAAGCTGCTGACGTGTGTACTCGGCCTTGTGTCTCCGTCTCGGGCACACGTTGCACACGGTGAACACCTGATTCATATTTGAAAATACCATAAGCCCCATCTCCCTCTACGCTGCTGATCACCTCTTTGTATCCGCCTGCCGTACCTTCCGTCACATCCAATACTGACATCTTCAAGCCGATGCGGTCACAAAAGCGCTGGTACATCCGCCACAAGTCGCCTGCAAAAATAGCGGCCTCATCGCCACCGGTGCCGGCCCTGATTTCCACGATGCAGTTCTTGTAATCGTTGGGGTCTTTGGGCATCAGCATCTCCTTAATTTCTGCCTCCAAAGCATCGCGCTTGGGCTCCAACTCCTCCAACTCTAACTTGGCCAATTCACGCATTTCAGGGTCTTTCTCCTTTTGCAAAAGGTCTTTGGCCTGCTGCATGCCATCCAGTGTTTGTTGGTACGCGTCATACTTGGTTACCACCTTTTCCAAATCGCGGTATTCTTTGCTAAGCAGCCCAAATTTTTTCTGATCGCTGAGCGTATCCGGCTGCACCAACAACATCCCCACTTCCTCAAACCGGTGCTTTATTTCTAGTAACTTATCAATCATAAGGCCACAAAGTTAATAAAATCAAGTCGCGAGCCATTACAATTTCACCAGCCCATATGTTTCTGGTCTGATTATGTCTTAACTTTCGTGACTGAATTGATAGCTATGAAGAAGCTTGTGTGGATATGTTGTCTTTCATTGGTTGCGTGCAATGGCACACTGACAGAAGAACAAAAAAGAAAGATTCGCCAGGAGCGCGAAGAAGGTCAGATCAAAAGAATCTCAGAAGCCGATATTACGGAAGCTGCATTTTCCTACGGTCGATCTATTTCTGTGATCCTCGAAAAAAGAGATAAACTTTTAAGCAACCCGACACTGATTGATTCGCTTGAAAAAGCCTTTGACGTAGAGATCATCTCCATGCAAACCAACGACTCTACATTGCGGGCCATCGAACAAAAAGTAATTGAAGCCTACGTTTCCGGTGGCAATAGTTCCAGCCTCAGTGATAACATCCAGAAAATGGGGAAAGATTCCATCCTGTATACCAAGCCACTGATGATTGAAAAGAAAGACGGATCTGTTGAGTTTACCAAGGCATTGGGAATACGCATGGCAAAGCGAGCTGTGATACTTTCCATCAAATAAATGTCGACCTGGAAAATCTGGATGGACACAGGCGGTACCTTCACCGACTGCATAGCCATCAACCCTGCACATCAAACAAGCCGACTGAAGGTACTCAGTTCGGGTGTCTTGCGTGGTAAAATCATTCAACAACTATCAGCCCGATCATATCAGGTAGAAATATCGTTGCCCGTTGCGCGCGATATCTTCAAAGGTTTTGATCTGCGCCTCATCCACAATGGAAAAAGCACAACCATTCTTTCGTTAAATCCGGACACATTCATTCTCACCACACGCGAATCGCTGCGTAATGCTGTCGGACAAACATTTGAGATATCATCGCAAGAAGAAGTGCCGGTGTTTGCTGCGCGCTTACTCACGCAAACCGGGCTTTCAGATTCTTTTCCACCTATTGAAATTAAGTTGGGTTCTACCCGTGGCACGAATGCACTTCTGGAACGAAAAGGCGCGCGCACGGCCTTGATTACTACCGAAGGCTTCAAAGATTTGCTGCTAATCGGTACACAACAACGACCTGATCTTTTTGCCTTGGAGGTAAAAAAAGAAAGTCCACTTTATGCGGTCGCCTTTGAAATTTCTGAGCGTATCGCTGCCGATGGTAAGATCATTACTAAAATTTCGAAGCAAGCAATTACCCGTTTGGTGGTAGCATTGAAAAAAGCAAAAATCGATTCGGTCGCCATTGCACTCATCAACAGCTATGCAAACCCCTTTCACGAACTGCTGATCGCAAAAAAATTAAAGCAGGCTGGTTTCAGATCCATTTCTACTTCACATAGCTTATCCGGTCAGCTAAAAATTGTTCCGCGTGCCGAAACAACGGTTGCCAACGCATACCTCGCACCCATCATTCACAGCTATGTCGGCAACATTCAACGAGGTCTGGCAAAGGCACAACTAAAGATCATGACCAGTGCAGGTAGCTTGAGCAATGCCCAGCATTTCTATCCAAAAGATAGTCTGCTCAGTGGACCTGCCGGAGGGGTTGTTGGTGCGGCCACAGTGGGGCGTTTATCGAATATTCATCAGTTGATCACCTTTGATATGGGTGGCACCAGCACCGACGTTTCACTCTACAACAATCGGCTGGATTATCGATTTGAATCGAAAGTAGGTGACACCAAAATTCTTTCGCCTTCTGTAGCCATTGAAACAATTGCTGCCGGCGGCGGTTCCATCTGCGATTTTGATGGATTCAAGCTCACGGTAGGTCCACACAGTGCAGGAGCCTATCCGGGGCCTGCATGTTATGGTGCGGGTGGCCCGCTTACCATCACCGATGTCAATCTGTTGCTGGGTCGTTTAGATTCGGAATTTTTCGCGATCCCCATTTATCCAGAAAAATCCCAAGAAGCATTTGATCGATTGGCAAAAAAAATGAATGCCGCTCAATCGAATACTTCCTCCACCGATATACTGGAAGCGTTGATTCAAATTGCTAATGAAAAAATGGCGGAAACGATCAAACGAGTTTCCGTTCAGCAAGGTCATTCACCTGCAGATTTCACATTGCTTTGTTTTGGTGGTGCAGGCGGGCAACATACTTGTGCATTGGCATCGATACTGGGCATGCATCGCATTTTAATTCCGTACGATGCCGGACTGTTGAGTGCGTATGGCATTGGCCACGCAAATAGCGAAGCCTTTGAGGAGCAACTTATACTGGCCCCTCTGAATGAAGTTTTGCCACAACTCGACAGAAAGATAGAATCTCTTTTCAACCGAGGCGCTCAAAAACTCATTGCCGAGGGGCATCAAAAAGCACGCATCAAAAAATCGAAGCAGCTAATCTTCCTTAGGTTTGTCGGACAAGAAAGTACGTTGGAAATTGAGTTTAAAAATCCCAATGCGATTAAAAGGCTTTTCAAAGAAAAGTACACTTCCATTTATGGTCATTGGGTGAATAACCGCGTCATTGAAGTAGAGTCCGTTCGGGTAATACTCACCGTAGAGGAACGCCGCAAAACGAAGCGTGCCAAAACACCAATTCCTTATCAGCCGAAAGAAAAAAAGAAAGGAGCCAAAAACATTTCCATTTACCAATGGGAAGATCTTCGCTGTGGAGCAACCATTTCAGGGCCGGCGTTGGTGATTAGTCATAACTCAACTACTTATGTTGAGCGGAACTGGAAATTGTTTCTGGATGGAAATAATCATGCGATCCTTGAACGGAGTAAGAATCAAAATGAAATCCATTCAACATTTACACAACAAGCTCTGCTGGAGTTATTCAGCAACCGCTTTACTTCGGTTGCGCAAGAAATGGGCGCCATGTTGCAGCGCACTTCTTTCTCAGTAAATGTAAAAGAGCGGTTAGACTTTTCATGTGCTGTGCTGGATGCACAGGGTTATTTGATCGTCAATGCACCGCACATTCCGGTACACTTAGGCAGCATGGGCGTATGTGTGCGCGAGATATTAAAAGTGATCGCCATGCAGGAAGGCGATGTCATCATTACCAACCACCCGGCTTACGGAGGCTCGCATCTTCCTGATGTAACATTAATCAAGCCGGTGTTCTTCCAAAAAAAGTTAGTGGGGTATGTGGCTAACCGCGCTCATCATGCCGAAATAGGAGGTAAAAAGCCTGGCTCTATGCCGGTAGATGCTACTACACTGGAAGAAGAAGGCGTGATAATTGTCCCCACTTATTTGGTACGAGCAGGCAAACCGCAGTGGAAAGAAATTGAAAATCTTTTCAACAGCGCACGTTATCCCAGCCGGTCTGTTCATGAAAATTTAGCCGATCTGAATGGCGCGCTTGCCTCGGTGAATTTAGGCGAAAAAAATCTTCAGGATTTATGTGCACGCTATGGCAGGATAGAAGTGTGCCGACAGATGACTGAATTAAAACGATACGCTTCGGGTTTGCTCGAAAGCAAAATTCGCACGCTGCCACAAAGAACATTAAAGGCAACTGAATACCTTGATGATGGTGCCCCGATAAAAGTTACACTACAATCGCAACAAGGAAAACTACATATTGATTTCAGTGGGTCGGCCAACGTTCATAAGGGTAACTTAAATGCCACGCGCGCAATCGTGCAAAGCGCGGTGTTGTATGTGCTGCGGCTTTGGGTAAATCAACCCATCGCCATGAATGAAGGGCTCATGGAGTTAGTAGAAATTCATTTACCCAAAGGAATGCTCAATCCATTTGTTGATTTTGACTTTGTAAATGCGAATGATGCAAGCCTGCCTGCGGTAGTAGGGGGCAACACCGAAATCAGTCAGCGCCTCACCGATACGCTTTTGAAAGCACTTGGCCTGGTAGCGTGTAGCCAGGGCACCATGAATAATTTTTTGTTTGGCAATGAAAGACTGGGTTACTATGAAACAATCGGAGGCGGCACCGGCGCCGGTAAAGGTTTCGATGGGTGCGATGCCATTCACTCCCACATGACGAACACGCGCATCACCGATCCGGAAATATTGGAATTAAAATATCCGGTGCAGTTAGAAAAATTTGCCATCCGAAAAAATTCCGGCGGCAGTGGAAAATGGAAGGGTGGCAACGGTATTACTCGTCAGATTAAGTTTAATGAGGCGATGGATATCAATATCTTATCGCAGCATCGAAAACAAATGCCCTACGGTATAAATGGGGGCGGCTCCGGAAAATGTGGTGAACAGTTTCATATAACAGCCTCTGGAAAAAAGAGAAGGCTCAAAGGAATGGATAGTTTAACGGTGCAACCCGGCGAACGAATTTTAATTCACACTCCCGGTGGCGGCGGTTGGGGAAAATAAAAATGCCCCGTACTTTGTACAGGGCATTTTGCTGAATAACTACTTTTTATTAGTTCTTCTTCAATGCGGGTGTAGGAGTAGCTGGTGCAGGCGCAGGCGTTACACCTAACTTCTTCAACACCAAGTTAGAGATGTTGTACGTCTCGTCGCTGTAGAGCAATACATCGCCACCACCTACCATTTGTGGATTGATGATGAATGTGTAGCCATTTTCTTTCGCTACCTCTTCAATAGTCTTACCTACTTTTGCGTAAACTGGAGCCATCAAATCCTGATTTTTCTTTTGCAATGAAGTTTGTGCCTCTTGCTGAAACTTTTGAAAACTATCTTGCAGCGATTGTAACTCACGCTCTCTGTCAGCACGAATTGCATCAGGTGTATTAGCGGGCAAATTTTGATAGGCTTTGTATTTTGTTTCAAAATCCTGCTGCTTTGCTTTCATTTGGTTTTGCAATTGATCGGCATGTGTTTTCAGCTCGCTATCAATTTGTTTGAATTCAGGCAATTGGCTAAAGATATATTCCCAATCAGCATAGCCAATTTTTTGTGTCTGCGCCTGTGCGGAAAACAATGTGCCGCAAAATAGAATTACAAGAAGTGTTCTCATCGTTAAGTTAAGTTACTGGTTATTTAATTTTATCATTTGGGTCTCCTAGTCCAAGTTCTTCCAATACAAAATCGGTGTAATCATGACGCGGATCAGTGTAAATCATCACCAGTTCAGCTGCTTTGTCAAATACAATAGCCAACCGATTTGCTTTGGCCACTTTACCTACCGCATCAAATAATTTATCCTGCAAAGGTTTAATCAATTCTTGTTTTTTCAAAAAAAATAAGCCGCCAAATCCAAAAACCTTTTTCTGATACTCTTTCAGCTCTACTTCCTTCTTTTTAATTTCTTCCAACCGTTCCTGCTTCATCTCTTCAGTCAACAGCACTTGTTCTGCCTGATAGGTTCGATAAAGCGCATCTACTTTGCTCTGCATCTCTTCAATTTCATGCTGCCAGGCAGCCGATAACTGATCAATTTCGCCTTGCGCCTTTGCATATTCGGGCATCTTGGCAAGCACAAAGCCTGAGTCAAAATATCCGAACTTCTGTGCTACGGCAAAATTCAGGCCGAAAACACAAAAACATACAGAAGCTAACAAAAATCGCATTTACTATCTGATTTGTTGACCAATGGTAAAGTGAAATTGTGACCCACTTTTTTCAGTTGCAAACGGAAGCTTATCAAAACCATATGCCCAGTTTAAGCCAATCAGACCAAAAGCAGGCATAAATATTCTGGCACCAAAGCCGGCCGATTTATAAAGGTTAAACGGATTAAAGTCTCTGTAATTGCCCCAGTTATTACCGGCTTCGGTAAACACGAAGCTATAAACAGTAGCCGACTGACTGGTTACTACCGGATAGCGTAGCTCCATTCCAAATTTGTTATACACAATACCGCCCTCAATACCATTTACCGCTACTGTACCGCGTTGTGCATAGTTGGGTGGCGTTACCTGGTTATCGAGGTAGCCGCGCAAACCGATAATATCTTGTCCCAACACAAACGAGTTGAATCCTCCGGTAAGACCTGCACCACCTACCAAGAATCGTTCAAACGGGCCCGGGCTCACAAGATTGTTGTAGGTGCCTAAGAAGCCCATGTGTGCTTTTGTTTCTAACACTAAACTTCTACCTGTTGGCTTGGGGCTGCCAATTACCTTCACATAGAACTTGGCGTCAAACATCCACTTGTGTAGCTCTACAAAGTTGTAGCGTTGAGTCACATCTTTATAATAATCCGCTCCTCTGAAAATGGAATAGGGCGGTGTTAAACTCAGCGCCAATGAGATGGACGAGCCTGTTGTAGGGAACATCGGATTATCGATGCTGTTCCGCGCAAGGGTAGTGATCAACGAAATGTTTCGGGTAGTTCCTACGCTTGGCAATACGGCTGTGGAAGAATTTCCAAAGTAATTGCTGTAGTCATACACCAAATATGATAGTGAATGTGTGAGCGAGAAATAGTTATCCGGCCACTCCAATCTTCTACCGAAACCGATGGTAACACCCGACTGATGCAACGCTGAATTATCACTGAATTCAATTCCGTTGAACCCGCGCGTTGGCAGACGCGAAACCGAATAATTCAAACTTACTGACAAAGCGTTTGGACGGCTTCCGCCCAACCAAGGCTCAGTAAATGAAATGCTGTAGCTCTGGAATGACTTACCATTTGCCTGTGCTTGCAATGAAAGTTTTTGTCCATCACCTACCGGCAGCGGTCTCCATTTTTTAACGTGTGGCACATTGCGCAAAGAGAAGTTATTGAATGTGAGGCCCACCGTACCCACAAATCCATAGAAGCCACCCCAACCACCAGATAATTGCACTTGATCATTGGATTGTTCTTCCAGTTTCCAGCCTATGTTCACCGTTCCATTAGCCGGGTTAGGGCGAATGTCTTGCTCTATTTTTTGAGGATTAAAGAATCCCATTTGAGAAAGCTGCTGTTGGGTACGAATGATATCTGCGCGACGGAATTTCTGACCTGGAATAGTAGTTAACTCGCGTCGAATAACGTGGTCGCTGGTTCGCTCATTTCCGCTGATGGTTACTTCATCAATGGTTGCTTGCTCGCCTTCGTAGATACGCATCTCCACATCAATGGAGTCGCCCACTACTGCTACTTCTACCGGCGTTACGCGGAAGAATAAATAACCGTCATCCATGTACAACCCGCTGATATCTGCACCCTTTGGGTTGAAGGAAGTTTTGCGATCAATCATCTCTTGATTGTAAACATCGCCCTTTTTGATATCCAGAATCTTGTTCAATGTGGCTGCCGTATAGAGGTAGTTACCTGTCCAAATAATGTTTCTGAAATAGTATTTTCTGCCTTCGTTGATTTTAAAGAGAATGTCAATCTTTGAATTGTTGTAATTGACAATGGTATCTGATTCGATTTCCGCATCGCGATAGCCTTGTGTGTTGTAAAATGCTAACAGCTTCTTTTTATCTTCTTCATAATCGGCCCGAATAAACTTCGACCCGTTGAAAAAGTTAAGCTTCACATTGCGATTGATAAACTCCTTTACCTGACGCCAGCTGACCGGCTGTACAGAATCGCCAAAAAAATCTTTTATGTCTTCTTTCTTCGTTCGAACTAATGTGCCGATGATGGCCCGATGAATGGATACCCGTGCATGCTCTTTCGTCTTCTTGAATTTTTTCTTCAGCACCGATGAAGACACATCGTTGTTTCCACTAAACTGTATTTCGTGAATCTTTACTTTCGATTTTAAATTCACGTTGATGCGCAAGCGCACCCCTCCCCGATTAAGCGTATCTCGCTCTTGCGTAATTTTCACTACCGTATTCAGAAATCCTTTTTTCACAAAATGTTTCTTCACCGCCAACTCGGCATTGCGAATGGTAGCATCGTTTACAATTTTGCCGCGGATTAACGTAAGGTCATCTTTCAGACTACTTTGTTTACCATTGCTGATCCCTTCAAAATAATAATCTGTAAGGCGCGGGCGCTCAGCTAAACGAACGGACAAATATACTTTCCCTTCTTCTATACGGTCTACAGAAATAGTAGCATCACCGATCAAACCGTGTTTCCACAACTTGCGAATGGCACTGGAGATAGCATCTCCCGGAATTTTAATTTTATCGCCAACACGTAAACCGGTCAGTGAGATCATGGCGTTTTTATCCAATACATTGAGGCCTACCACTTCAATGCCTCCGATAATGTATTCGGAGGGTGCGCGATAGTTCAACTCACCAGATGTAGTTGGGTCAGTTTGTGTGGCCGAAGTTCGGCCTTTTCTGAATTGCGCTGAGGCAGCAAAACTTGAGAGCAATAAGAGAGTTAATAAAATCCGGTTCATTCAGGTCAGGCAATTGATGTCAACACTTTTCCAAATCTTCGTTCACGTTTTTGATATTCACAAATAGCTTCGTACAAATCTTCCTTTCGGAAATCGGGCCAAAGTTTTGAAGTAATGTATAATTCGGTGTAAGCAATTTGCCAAAGCAAAAAATTACTGATTCGCATTTCTCCGCTGGTTCGGATCAACAGCTCCGGGTCAGGGATATTTTTTGTTTCCATCAGTTGGCTCACTTTTGTTTCGTCTATGTCAGACGGCGTCAGCAATCCTGCCTGCACCTGTCCTGCCAATTCTTTCATTGCTTTCACTATCTCCCAGCGTCCGCTGTAGTTGAGAGCAATTAATAAATTCAACCCGGTGTTCTCTTTCGTTCCTTCAATGGCCTTTCGCAAATTTTCGCGGCAATCTTCCGGCAATTGCGAAGTATCTCCAATGGTCGAAAGCTTTACATTGTTTTTGTGTAGCGAGCTGATTTCTTTCTGCAATGTATTCACCAACAGTTCCATCAGGGCATCTACCTCCTCTTTGGGTCGTCCCCAGTTTTCAGTGCTGAAGGCATAAAGAGTTAAGTACTGAATGCCCAACTCTCCACTTCCCTCAATTACCTGACGCACGGCCTCTATGGCATTTCGGTGGCCAAAAATTCTAGCAGCGCCTTTTTGCCGCGCCCATCTTCCGTTGCCGTCCATGATAACGGCCACATGTTTGGGTAAATTATGAGGGTCAATATTTTGCCTTAGCGAAGCCACAAGGGTGCAAAAGTAGCCTTTTTTTCAAAACTTTAAGCCACTAAATAGTCAACGTTCAGACTACATAAGCGTGTGATGTTCAAATTTTTGAAATAGTTCTACTTATGGATGGATTTACCTGTAGGGATTGGTGGCACAGGGGATGTCGTAAAATGTATAGGTTAGGGTTATTCCAGTGAAAAAATAATTGTCGTTGTCATTTGGGTTGCCATATTGATAGTTTTTGATGGTCGGGTTGCCTCCGGAAAGATTGTCGAGGTAGTCGAAAAAAGTCTTGCGAATGCCTATTTCGAAAGAAATGTAGTAGCGTGGGTTGAGCACATACTTCATGCCGCCACCAAACGGAATGCCCATTTGAACCGTGCTGTACTCTGCAGTTTTCGTTTGAGGCATACCAGAAATACCGAAAAGTGCCACTCCTGCAAAGAGGTACGGTGTAAAGCGCAATCTTCGTTTATCGTCTCGCCAATCCAGAAAATGATATTCAAAGCAGCCGGACAACTCCAATAAAAACAAATCGAAAGATGCGTTTCGCTTGGCAGCAAAGGCATCGATGGGGTCATGTCGGTCGCTGGCCGCTAGCTGCCCCCCGGTAAGAGAAGTTCTAAAACTGATGACACGACTCAGGTTAGTTCGGTAAAATAATGTGGCTGCCGGCTTTGCTGTGGTGAGGTCGTAGGTACGAACGATATCGCCGGTATAATTAAAAACTCCCAGACCGCCTCCGATTTCGGTGCGTTGGGAGATTTGACCAAAGGTCGTAATGCCGATGAGTAATAATGGGGAGATAAGTAATTTCGCGAAACGCGTACTCTCCATTATCTGAATTTAGCTTTGTGGAATGTGGCTCCTAAAATGTAAGTGAGGCGAATCGAAGTTACCATGTAAATGTCATTTTGCGTGGCTCCACCTCGTTTATCACCTTTGTTGCCGTACCCGTTTTGCACCAATACACCGGCTACATCTGAAGCTACGGGGCTCGAGGGCGGTGTGATTCCATTGGCACCTCTTTCATTGGAGCGGTAGGCCATGGCCTGACCCAATGGGCTTAGTGTGCTTAGAGCCACATATTTATCGCTCACATCATCCAAGTAATCGGTAAAGGTGTAGCGGAATCCAAAATCAGCCCAAATGTCCATCACTTCGTTTATTCTAAAACGTGCGCCAGCGCCAAATGGTATAGCGAACTGAATTAAACTGTACGATTGACCTTCTGTTTTTAATGGTTGCAGGTCTACATACTGGCCACTCTCTGCCAATGGTTGCCCTTTCAAATCGGTTTTAGGAGCAATGGCCTGAGGGTTATGATAAAATACGGTACCGCCTGTATAGAGATAAGGAGTCCATTTAACACGGCTGATATACGTGGCCTGATTATCAAACAAATCGATATAAGCAAGTACAGACAACTCGTGAATGCTGCTGCTGAATGAGAGATTTCTAATATTACGGAATGCAGCACTTTCTTTATCTGTTGCACTTGCTGACTCAGCGTCTGAACCTTTGATCGTTCCATACATATATTGACCCATCAGGGTATAGCGTGGACCGAAGCGGTGAAAGAATGAAATTCCAAAGCCCGGTTTAGTGAACGATAAATCGGTACTCAGTTTGCTGGTTGATGGCGACAAGTCTCCAAAGTAATTGAGAGCATTTAAAGAGAAGCCCACCCCAGAATACACATTCTGTCGGCTGAAGCCTGATTTCTTACCGCGATAGTGAGCGATACGCTTGTTTGTTTTCTTAATTGATCTTCGGTTGAATTGCGCATAGGTCTCACTCATTGAGCCAACCAGTAACACAAAACTAATCACTGCAATACATAACTTTCTCATAACGAGGTTCGTTGGGGCAATCACAAAGGTATGAAATTAACCTAAAATAGAAATAGGCAAGAGGAAAATTCGGTCAATTTGTAATTTAATTGCGGGCGTCTACACCCCAGTTTAGTTTTTGCCGGAGTGTATTGAAATAGTTTTGTGAGCTTAGCTGGATCAATTTGACTTCAAATTTCTCTTTCCGAATCTTCAGTTTCACCGACTCATCTACGGCTTCAAACCTCGAATCCAATGAAATCAGGTACTTTTTGCTTCTTCCTTCAATTTGAAAAGTAATCTCGCGATCGTCGGATAGCACGATGGGTCGGGTACCAAGATTATGCGGGCTAACGGCCGTTATGACAAAACTTTTTGATTTGGGATGCACGAGTGGCCCGCCACAACTAAGCGAGTATCCGGTTGATCCTGTAGGGGTAGAAACGATTATCCCATCCGACCAATATGAATTAATCAGCTCGCCATCGGCATAAACATGAACTGTAATCATAGAAGAGGTGTCTTTCTTCATGATGGTAAAATCATTCAAAGCAAAATTGATTTTGCCGAATAGCTTAGGCGTAGAAATGAGTTTTAGTGCCGAACGGCTATCGATTGTATAATTTCCATTTAGTAATCCATCCAGCGAATCTTCCATGTCATCGCGGCTGGTGGTTGCTAAAAACCCTAGGCGGCCTGTGTTGATTCCTAAAATCGGGATTTCTGATTTGCCAATGTAAGTTACTGACTCGAGTAAAGTTCCATCGCCACCCAGAGATAAGAAGTAATTTAGAGAGTGCAGGTTATCTTCGTGATTGAACGAGCGCAGCTTGTATGCTTGAATGCGCGATGACTTGAATTGTTTTAAAAATTTTTCTGAAACCCAAATCTCTACTTGGCTTCGCTTTAAATGATCGAGCACTCGTTCTAAAAACCGAAGGGATTTATTCTGAAAATCTTTGCCGTGTATGCCAATGCGAATCATTTTTGACTGGTTAGATTTCCAAGTAGCGCAACAGCATGTCAATTTTGTCTCTATCTTCTGCCTCTTGCGGAGCTTCCTGGTAGCGCCCGATTACACGGTAATTGAATCGCTCGAGCGTTGCTACAATACGTTTTAAGTCAGTCTGATTGATTTTGAGCGTCAGCTTGATTTTGCCCTTATCCATCGGGTCTTCGATCATGTTGCTGCTAATGACTTTGGCGTTGTTTTCCTCCACGTAACGACTGATTTCGGCCAGCGAATAATCGATTAAATCCATGGATAGCACCAGGATACTTCCTGCCATTTGAACAGATGCTGTTTGAGCGAACGAGATCATCATGTCTTGCACGGTGATCACACCCTCGTATTGTTGGTCGTCGTTTAGCACTGCAACAATTTGCAGATTATTGCTACCGGCTATTTTCAAAATATCATAGAAGTGTGCCTGCTGGAGCACAAAACAATCTTTACCTACCAGTGTAAATGCAGCCAACGTTTTGCCAATATCATTGGATTCTAAAATGATTTCTTCTGAGATGAATCCCAACAGTTGCCCATTCTCAACCACAGGCATGTGGTTGCACCGAAACTCTTCCATCCAAACGATTGCCTTGTGTGCATCGTCCGTTGTTTTCAACGGTGGAATCATATGGTTAATCAATTCTTCGGCTATCATGGGGCAAGGGGTCTAACCAAAAAATCTTCTACCATTTCATTAAACTTTTGCGGGTGCTCCATCATGGGAGCATGACAGCACTTGTCGATAAACTTCAGTTCAGAATTGGGGATAAGACGGTTAAACTCATGGCCTACCATTGGTGGCGTGATGGTATCGTTGAGACCCCAGACTAATAAAGTAGGAACGGTTATTTTCGGCAATTCTAACGCTACATTGTTTCGCTGTGCTGATTTGGCAATGGCTACAATACGCATGCATTTAGGGATGCTTTTGGTGGTCTCAAAAACTTCGTCTACCAATTCTTTGGAAGCCACATTCGGATCGTAAAATGTATAAGCTACACGCTCGCGAATGTAATCGTAGCTACCTCTGCGCGGGTAGGAGCCGCCCATGGTATTTTCAAATAAACCGGAGCTTCCGGTAAGCACTAGCTTAGTAACCTTAGATGGATTTTCAAGCGTATACAAAATACCCACATGGCCGCCCAGTGAGTTGCCCATAATCATCAGCTTGTCGAGTTTCATAACTGCCACAAAGCGCTCGGTAAATTCGCGTAAGCCATTCAAGCCGGCTTCTTTGATGGGCATTTCATAAATCGGGAGCATGGGAATGATCACACGGAAATGCTTGGAGTAGTGATTTACCACTCCTTCCCAATTACTGAGGGCACCAAACAGCCCATGCAGCAACATGAGAACTTGTCCCTGGCCTTCATCTACGTACTTAAAATCGTGTTGTTCTTTTACAACCAGGGCCATTCGTCTTTAATTTATTTGTTGATAAGTAACTAAAAAAAACTGAACCTTAGAACTGTCTGAATATTTCTTTGAAAAAAGGGATGAATTGACCGATAAAAGCAGAAGTTCTTTCGGCCAATTTGGCCGTAATTGGATATAAGCGTGAATCTTCCATCCAGTTTTGAGGAAGTTCGATATTTAATGATTGGACTAACCAAATGATTACACTTAAACAAAAAGAGTACTTTATGACCCCTAGCACTCCGCCTGCAATGGCATCTACTTTTCCTAAAAAGGTTTGATCGACAGAATGTTTTATTCGTTGGCCTAGAAAAATGACCAGCAATATCACCAAAACAAAAATGATGATAAAGGCCAGGTAAGGTAAAAAGGTAGTGTCTGCATTGAACTGCTCATGCAGCAATTGCATTCCTTTTCCCATTAGCTTAAAGCCTAAAAATACACCTAATACCAAGGCCAACAGAAAAAAGAGTTCCATCAGAAACCCTCTTTTGTAGCCTAAGTAACCGCCAATTGCTAAGATCAATGCAATGACAATATCAACCTTACTCAAGAAGCCAGCAGTTTTTTTACCAAGTCTGATATTACTTTTCCATCGGCTTTACCTACCAGCTGTTTGGTAGCGGTGCCCATTACTTTGCCCATATCCTGAGGGCCTTTGGCACCTACTTGTTCCATTATTTTTTTCAGTTCAACTGCGATCTCTTCTTCTGTCAGTTGCTTTGGCAAGTATCGGCTGATGACTTCGTATTCCAGTAGTTCTTTTTTTGCCAAATCATCGCGGCCTTCTTTCTGAAATATTTCTGCTGATTCTTTACGTTGTTTGGCGGCTTTCATTAATAGCTTACCCTCAATATCTTGTGCCAAATCTCCACTGCCACCCTTTTCTGTTTCTGCTAACAAGATCATGGATTTAATACTGCGCAGTGCGGTAAGTTCATCTTTGTTCTTGGCGAGCATGGCTGCTTTGATGTCGTTGTCGATCTGTGTTTTTAAACTCATAGTATCTCTGTTTTTAACCTTGTAAAGTTAGTGCAAGAATTGGCGAAGAAAAAATTGGTGTGCACCGTTTAAGTCGGGATAATCAATCCGTTGTATTTTATATTATTAGGTTCCCACAAAACTGGTTGTTACCTCCAACCGATTTTTGTCAGGGTCTAACGTTTCAAACTCATAGTAGCCGTCACCTGTTTTACGCGGTCCACTCAGAATAGGGAAACCGGCATTGGCCAGTTGTTTTGCTTTTTCATCGACTTGATCCATTGTGTCGACACCAAAAGCCAAATGAATGATGCCTTGATGTTGGGCAACGACCCGATCATTCGTATTGGCAGGCACACCTACCATCTGCATCAATTCCAACCGTGCACCTGATTGAAACGTGAGGAAGTAACTTTGAAACTGCTTTTTCTCGTTGGTGTATTTCTCATTTGGCACACCATCAAAAAATTTCACGTAGAAATCTTTCAACTCTTCCAGTTTCTCTGTCCAAATGGCTACGTGTTCGAGAGTCATGAAGGGACATTATACCGGTTGAATTATTTTATACCTTGATGTGAAAGAAGCTGCAGGTTCATTCCATTGTTTGAGTGAACATCGCTTTTTTTCATGGTTTTCATAAACATCTTTATATTCAATAACAATCTCAATCTGGCTCAGTTGAAAAAGCCAAGTATCAAAATAACCTAATACATGGCGATTCGTTATTGATAATTCACTAGAATTCAATTCAAAAAGTACGAATTCTTCATCTTTTGATAGGATTATTGTATCATCCTTTGGTAATACTTTTGAATGAATTGAATATTGAAAAGGAGGCGTTGGAACGATATTTATCAATTCATCAATCTTCTTTTTTTCATTTTCAAAATAATCTATGCTGGTTATTATTAGTGGACCATTGCCATGATTCTTGAACAGAATTTGAATTTTATTTACCGTGCTTAGGCGAAAATCCCCTAAAGCAAGCACTGAGTTTCTTAGAATCTCTTTATGACGTTCTCTTTCTTCTTTCAATGCAGTTTCATGTCGACTCCTTTCTTCTTTCAACATAGAATCATGTCGATTTTTTTCAGCTTTCAAAGCATTTGCATTGGCAGAAGATTCAATTATAAAAAACCGATATAGAAGATACATGTTGACCAATGAGATGATTGGATTCAAAACGCCTCCGAAGAAATCGCCAAATTGCCCCCAAGGCTCTGAATCTATTGCAAATCCTTGATGCCTTCCTACGAAATAATAAAAAAGAAAAAGTATAAAGCTCAATACGACTAGTACAAAGATGATGAGGATAAAGGCTAAAGTCTGAATGTTAGAAAATTTCTTCAGCATAAGTTTTCACTAGATTTTTAGAAACCTAGGCATAGATCAAAATTGAAAAGCCTCGAAAATAACTACTTCGAGTGCTTTTATTCCCTCCAGCCATTAATCAATTTCTTTGACTCTTTAACCGAGTAAAATGGACCTTTTCAGCAGCTTCGCTCGCTACACCATCTTCTCCGGTCTTACCCACTCATCAAACTGCTCAGAGGTAAGCAAGCCTAATTCTACCGCAGCTTCGCGAAGGGTTTTGTTTTCTTTGTGTGCCTTCTTGGCAATCTTCGCAGCATTCTCATAACCAATGTGGGTGTTCAATGAAGTCACCAGCATCAATGAGTTTTCCATGTGTTGTTTAATGATCGGCAAATTAGGCTCAATGCCAATCGCGCACTTATCGTTGAAGGAAACACACGCATCGCCAATCAAGCGGGCGCTTTGCAATACATTCGCAGCAATTACCGGTTTAAATACATTCAACTCGAAGTGACCATTTGAACCACCAATTGTCACTGCTACATCATTGCCCATCACTTGCGCGCACACCATGGTCATCGCTTCGGGTTGAGTAGGGTTTACTTTGCCCGGCATGATGGAAGATCCGGGTTCGTTATCAGGAATAATAATTTCACCAATGCCGCTGCGTGGGCCTGAGCTGAGCATGCGAATGTCATTGGCAATTTTCATGAGCGAAACCGCCACACGCTTCAACGCTCCGGAGAGTTCTACCATGGCATCGTGTGCCGCCAATGCTTCAAACTTGTTGGGTGCTGTTACAAATGGAAGGCCCGTTAACTCGGCAATCTTTTTCGCTACCAACACATCGTATCCTTTGGGTGTGTTTAATCCCGTGCCAACGGCTGTACCACCCAATGCCAATTCTTTAATTGCCTCCAATGAATTTTTGATGGTGCGAATGCCATTGTCAATTTGTTGTACATACCCACTGAACTCCTGACCTAATGTAAGTGGTGTTGCATCCATAAAATGTGTGCGACCGGTTTTTACAATGGCTTTGAAGTCGACAGCCTTTTTATGAAGCGTGTCGCGCAACTTTTGTAATCCCGGTAAGGTTATTTCTACCACTTGCTTATAGGCCGCAATGTGCATGGCAGTGGGATACGTATCGTTGCTCGATTGTGATTTGTTGACATCGTCATTCGGGTGCAGTACTTTTTTCTCATCGGTCAGTTTGCCGCCACTTAACACGTGAGCGCGATAAGCGATTACCTCATTGGCGTTCATGTTGCTTTGGGTGCCCGAGCCTGTTTGCCAGATCACCAGCGGAAATTGGTCATCGAGTTTGCCGGCTACAATTTCATCGCACACCTTGGCGATCATATCTTTTTTGTCGGCAGCGAGCACGCCCAGCTCGTGGTTGGCCATGGCGGCTGCTTTTTTCAAATAGCCGAAAGCATAAATAATTTCTTTGGGCATGCTGGCCTCGGGGCCGATCTTAAAATTGTTGCGCGAGCGCTCGGTTTGTGCGCCCCAATATTTGTCGGAAGGTACTTGTACCTCGCCCATGGTGTCTTTTTCGATGCGGAAGTTCATATGAATAGTTGAGTTTAAAGAGTGGGTAAAAATAAACAAACCTTCGTGGTGTCTGGAGCCTTTTAAAATTATTTTTCTGATTTGTTACTAACTGGTAGAACAAATAACCAACAGTTCCGTTCATTAGTTCTACAATTTAGTAGTATATGATTGAAACACGACTGGGTGAATTTGAAGAAGTGATCTTATTGCTCACAGGCATTTTAGGTGAAGAGGCCTATGCTTTTAAGATCGCCGAAGAGTTTGAATCGCAAACGAAGCGCTCCGTTTCCATTGGTGCCGTGCACTCTACCCTTACCAGATTGGAAGAAAAGGGTTTTCTGAAATCGGAGATGGGCAAAGCCACAGCCGAACGCGGCGGCAGACGCAAGCGTATTTACACCATTACCGCCTACGGCAAAAAAACATTAACCGCCGCCAAAGATTTTAAGCAGGCATTGTGGGAACAGTTTCCGGGCTTTGCTACTTCCAAAGTGAGTTTTGTTCTTTCATGAGCGCAAACACAAAACCACCCAAGCTGGCCAAGTGGCTGCTGAACCGCTTTTTGCGTGATGACCTTGCCGAAGAAGTGGAAGGTGACTTAGAAGAAAAGTTTCAGACGGATTTGAAAATAAAATCCAGATATAGTGCCAAAAGAAATTATTGGTATCAAACAATTAATTATCTCCGTCCCTTCGCTATTAAAAAATTTAGACGATTTGCAGCCATGAACAATCACCTACTGGGAAATTATTTCAAGATCAGTACACGAAACATTTTGAAGCATAAAATGATTTCGGTTATCAACGTTTTTAGTTTAGCGATAGGGCTTGCTGCATGTGTTGTTATTTATTTGTTTGTCTCTGATGAGCAAAGTTTTGATTCCTTTCATTCGAAAATTAGCCATATCTACCGATTAGATGAAGTGCAAAAGTTTACCGGCACAAACGAGCAAAGGGTAGCGCTCTCTATGCCTGGAATGGGTCCTGCTTTGAAGCGTGATTTTCCGGAAGTGACTACCTATGTGCGGTTTTGGTTGCATGGAAAGCAATTGATGACCAAAGATGAAACCAAGCAATTGATCGACAATGTGATGGTGGTGGATAGCACTTTCTTCGATGTTTTTGATTTTCCGCTGGTTCACGGAGATGTCAACACCTGTCTGGACCGACCACTCACTATTTTGTTGACCGAGTCTACGGCTCTTAAATTTTTTAAATCTACGGATCAAGCCCTCAACAATACGATTTTTTGGGACGGCCGCGATTATCAGATCACAGGTATCTTAAAAGATGTTCCGGAGAATTCGCATATTCAATTTGAAGCCTTAATGTCGATGGTGACATATACGAAAGGCGAGAATAATGTGAACAACTCGTGGGGTGGCAATTGGATGACTACGTATCTTTTGTTACAACCCAACTCTAATATCAAGCGAATGGAAGAGAAGTTTCCAAAATTTCTTTCCAGCCACATGGATGATCCTCAAATCAATTCCAATTATAAATTATTTCTTCAGCGACTCGATCAGGTTCATTTAGCTTCGAACGATATTGAACATGACTATATCAACTACCGAAAATTTAATGGATCGTATCTGATGATCTTCTATGTAATCGCGGTATTTATCTTAGTGATTGCAGCGGTGAATTTTATGAACCTTACTACTGCGAGGGCCTCACATCGTTGGAAGGAAATAGGCGTGCGCAAAACAATTGGAGCCAAGAAACTTCAGTTGTTTGGTCAGTTTATTTTTGAGTCGGTGATGTTAGCAGGAATTGCATTGACGGTGGCATTATTGCTCGACATCCTTTTCATACCGATCCTCAATGATTTGATCGGACGACAGCTTTCCATCGCTCCATTATTTTACAACGTTTGGCAGCTCGCAGTTGTTTTATTGGCTACGCTTTCATTGGGAATAATCACCGGAATCTACCCTTCGTTCTACATGACCTCATTTAACTTATCGCGGGTGCTAAAAGGAGGCAACAAAGGCGAGGGTAAATCGGTGCTGCGAAGTACATTGGTGGTGATTCAATTTGGGTTGGCGATCGGCATGATTGTAAGCACACTAATTGTTATTCAGCAATTGTCCTTCATGAAAGAATCGGATATAGGTTTTGACAAAGACCAAATGTTGTTGGTAAATATGAATAGCGAAGCCAATGAAAAATTTGAAACGATAAAGAAGGAATTGCAAAAACAATCCATGATTAAAGGGGTAACCGCCAGTGGTCAGCGCTTGGGCAACAATCTTCACCAAGCGGGATTTAAAGTCAAAGCGGATACAGGTGTGCTTTCGATTACCCCTTCCAATGTGAATGTAGATTATGACTACCTAAACGTGTATGGCATGGAGATGAAGGAGGGCCGTGGGTTTTCGAAAGATAATCTCAACGATAACGGTCTCGCTTTCGTGATCAACGAATCGTTTGCCAATGAACTAAAGCTAAAGGAAACCATCGGAACAAGAGCGGGGCACGATTGGTATCACAATGATTCACTCGGTACAATCATCGGAGTGGTGAAAGATTTTAATTTCAACTCTCTACATTATAAAGTGAATACGCTGGCATTGGTAGTGCATCCAGAATGGGGCTACAACGAACTTTCTGTAAAAATTGAGAAGGGGCGAAACGCAGAAGGAATTGCCGCAGTGAAAAAAGTATGGGACGAGTTGGTGCCATCGTATCCATTTGATTATACTTTTTTGGATGCCCACTTTGAGGAGGTTTACCGGTCGGACAAACAAATGAGTGCGGTTGTTACGATCATGGCGGTCTTATCCATTTTAATTTCATGTATTGGATTGTTTGGTTTGGCGGCCATTACGATAGAACAGAAAACGAAAGAGATTGGAGTTAGAAAAGTGCTGGGTGCAACGGAAAGTCAGATTACGGTGCTTCTATCACGCAACTTTGCAGGCCTGATTGGAATTGCATTTGTAATAGTGAGCCCGGTTGCTTACCTCACATTGCAGCGTTGGTTAGAAACTTTTGCTTATCGCATTGAAATAAATGTACTTGTTTTTGTGGCGGGAGGAGTTCTGGCCTTTGTAATTGGTATGCTCGTTATCAGCTATCATACCTTGAGATCGGCTCGGGCCAATCCGGTGAAGGCATTGCGTTACGAGTAGTAAAATTATGAACATGCCACGGGGAGTCGATATTGCCAATACGCTAAATAGTTTGAAAGCCGAGTAAAGCCTGCGATATTTGTTTTAATGAATCTGAAACACTTTTTACTTTTCATATTGCTGATGAGCGCGTGCAATCAGGAGAAGAAAAGAGTTATGTCCGTTTGCAATGATATGCTCAATGCTTGTTCGGGAAATGCCAACGCGCCTTATTGCACATTTGGATTTAAATTTGGCGATCAAAATCCATATTCCCCTGCAGGAGCTTCAGTGCCCGGACCACAACAAAAGGCGATGGAGATTTCCTATAAATTTCAAAGTGCCGGGCTCGCTTTTAATACGCACTCGCAAGATGGGATTGTAAGTGGTGAATTTTCAGAAACCGATAAAGAAGGAATACGGTTGCAGTTTGCTAAATGGCAGGCTGTGGCAAACATTTCTTTTACCGAGAAATTAAATTCAGATAAAACAGATATTACCGTGATCGTGGCAAGTATAGAGCAAGGAGGTATTGGTTACCCTGCCTTTGTTGCCGATCCGTGTAAACAGATTGCCGGATTTTTGATTCTCAACACCCGCAGTAGCGATAGAGTAAAGCTCTCACTTCACGAAATCGGACATGTCCTTGGATTAGGGCATGTATCAAGTAACAATGTGATGAATCCGGATCAATCGTATGATGATTTACAGTCAGGAGATATTGCAGGCGTTCAAAGTATTTACGGAGTTAAGTAGCGATCAATTTTTAACAAGCATCGCCCGCATTTGCGAACAATCTGTTCGCCATCGAACAATTCAAATTAAATCATCCTCCTAAACCGCGCAATTCGCGTGGTTTTATTTTTGGCACAATTATTATTACTACAGATAGGAATTAATTATTTCTATCATGAAGAAATATCAATTGGGCGAGTTTGAAGAAGTGGTTATGCTCACGGTAGGCATTTTATATAAAGATGCCTACGGGGTATCCATCAAGAAAGAAATCGAGTCAAGACTGAAACGAGGTGTAAGTGTAGGCGCTCTGCAAACGGCTTTGAAACGCCTCGAAGACAAAGGCTACCTCAAATCGTTTGAAGGCGAAGCTACCGAAGAGCGCGCAGGCCGACCTAAGAAATATTTTCAAATAACAGCCTTGGGTAAGAAAGCGATGGAGTATACCAAAAGCACGCGCGATGAACTGTGGCGAGCGATACCAAAGGTGGCGTTGGAAGTGAAGATCGTTTAAAAAAATTGACAATAGACAAATCGGCAATTGACAATACTTACCTCCAAAGCTCAGCAACATTTATCAATTGTTTTGTTGTGAATGGTCAACTGAAAACGAAATGAATTTGAAACACAGCAGTAAACATCCTCCTACATTCTTTTTAAAATTCTTCCGCTGGTTCTGCCACCCGAAGTTGAGGGATAGTATTGAAGGAGATTTGATGGAGTTGTACCAGGAGCGCAGAGCTGAAAATGGAAGGTTGAAAGCAGATTTGAAGTTTGTGAGCGATGTGTTATTGCTTTTTAGACCAAGCATTATCAAACCAGCAGAAGGATATCAACAACTAAACAACTACGGTATGTTAAAAAACTATTTCAAGATTGGCATTCGGAATATTCTTAAGTACAAAGTTTTCTCCTTCATCAATATTTTCGGCTTGGCGGTGTCCATGTCGGTGGTGATGTTGTTGGTGTTAATGCTCGCCGACCAACATCGCTACGACCAGTTTCACCCAAAGAAGGACCGCGTCTATCGCATTCTTTCGTCAACGTATGCGACTAGTCCATTTCCATTGGCAAGTGCTTTACGCGACTATCCAATGATTGAGCAAACTACCTTTCTTTCACCGGGTGTGGGTGGCGATGTGTTGTACGGACAAAAACTGGCTGAGATGAAGGGCTATTTTGCAGAGCCGGCTTTCTTTAGTGTATTTGGTTTTGTGTTGGAGAAAGGAAATGCAACCAGTGCCTTAGCAAACCCCAATTCAATTGTAATCTCTTCCGAATTGGCTCAACACTTATTTGGTAATGAAGAACCCATTGGAAAAGTAGTAGAGTTCTCTGACCGCCAACTCTCATTCCCCATTGAGTTTGATGGTCATGGTGCACCTCCGGTTGCATGGGGTTCATTTACCGTTACAGGTGTGATTGATATTGCCAGTTATAAATCGCACCTCAAGTTTGATGCGTTGATGTCATCGTCCTCGCTACCCCTTTTGTATTCCGAAAAGAAATTTGCGGATGCGAGCAATGATTGGGAAAATTATTTTAGAACGTACACCTACGTGTTACTTCCTGAAAAGGGCAATGCACATGAGCTGCAAAACATCTTAAATGACTTTGTCAAGCGCAAGTATGCCAACATCACAGCCGAACAAACGAAAGATTTTAAGTTAGAACCTCAACGGCTTACGGACATTCAGCTCGGGCTGCGAGGAAACGACACGAATAATCGCTTGCCCAGTGTTGGTTATTATTTCATTGGCTTTTTGGCTTTGGCGATTTTGCTATCGGCCATATTAAACTACACCAATTTATCGGTGGCAAGGGCGCTTACACGCGCGCGCGAGATTGGCGTGCGCAAGGTGAACGGAGCATTGAAAAGGTCAATTGTATTTCAGTTTTTAAGTGAGTCTGTTTTGGTTGCGTGGGTGTCATTGGGTGTTGCCTTGCTCTTGTTGCTGGTCATTAAACCAGCCTTTAAAAATTTGTGGGTCAATCAATACCTTCAATTTGAATTACCGCAAAGTATTTCTACGTATTTCATTTTTATTGGATTAGCCGCTTTCATTGGTTTGCTGGCTGGATTTTACCCTGCCGTGTACTTATCGCGTTATTCACCCATCAGTGCGTTGAAAGGAGTGACTACCAAACACGGAAGGTTAGGGTTTCGAAAGACAGTTACTGTGTTTCAATTCGTGATTTCACTTTTCTTTATCGTCACTTCGATTTTAGTGTTTAGTCAGTTTCGGTATTTTATGAACTTCGACTATGGTTTCGAATCTCGGAATGTGATCAACATCGAATTGCAAGGAAATGATTTTCAAAAACTGTCGACCGAACTCAGCAACGTGCCAGGCGTTGTTTCTGTGTCAGGCAGTGATATTATTCCAGCCACGGGAACTAACAATGGCATTCAATTCCGCAAGCAGGGCACCGATGGAGAATACAACAACGCCAACATCATCATCACCGCTCCACAGTTTGTAGATAACCTGAATCTAAAAATTGTTGCAGGGCGTGTGTTGGCCGCTAACGAGAGCGACCGCTTTATTTTAGTGAATGAAACTGCTGTGAAGAAACTCGGTTATAAAAATCCACAGGAAATTATTGGTGAGAGTTTTGACACAAAATGGGGTAATGAGGTGCTCGAGGTGGCAGGGGTTGTAAAGGATTTTCACTACCTACTGTTAATCAACAAAGATGGCATTGCCCCCTTAGTATTGCGCAATCGACCACTTCAATTTCAGTATGTAAGCGTAAAAATTGCCGATGGAAATACGGCCTACACCCTTTCGCAATTGGAGGCAAAATGGAAGCAAGTAGACCCCATTCATTCATTTCAATATAAATTTTATGACGATGAGTTGAGCGCTACGCACCAGGCCATTTTTGATTTGGTGGCGATTTTAGGATTCATTGCCTTTTTAGCTGTAGTGATTGCTTGCCTTGGATTACTGGGCATGACTACCTACACCACTGAACGAAAGACAAAAGAAGTGGGCATTCGCAAAGTGATGGGCGCCAGCGAGTGGGGTTTGGTTAAGCTCTTATCGCGCGACTATTCCATTCTGCTGATTATCTCTATTGTCATCGGAGCTCCGTTAAGTTATTTCGCAAACAACTTATGGTTGCAAACGCTCACCAACCGTGTTGAGTTTGGATGGGGCACCCTGTTGCTTGGTATCTTAATCTTATCAGCGTTAGGCATCATCACGATTGGCTCACAAACGTTTCGGGCTTCTAAACGAAATCCGGTGGAGAGTTTAAAATCCGAATAGACGGAATACATTGTCTTAAATCGTATGTCCAACAAGCCGCCCAAATCCTTTTTAAAATTCTTCCGCTGGTTCTGCCACCCGAAGTTGAGGGATTCTATTGAGGGCGATTTGATGGAGTTGTATGATGAACGTGTAAAAGAGTGTGGAAAGATAAAAGCGGATTTGAAATTTGTAAGAGATGTGCTATTGCTTTTCCGCCCAAGCATTATCAAACCATTAGAAGGATATCAGAATTTAAACAACTACGGTATGATCAAAAATTATTTTAAAATTAGTCTCCGACAACTCATCAAAAACAAAACATTCACTTTTATAAATGTATTCGGTTTGGTGTTGGGCATTTCATTTAGCACGATGCTCTACACCTATGTAAGCAACGAACTTTCATACGATTCCTTTCACCAGAAATCAGACCGTACCTACAGAGCACTATGGGTAAACAAATCTATCCCCGATAACGTCCGCACGTTCGGCAGTATCGTGCCACTGATTGGTCCAGAATTAGTGAACTCGTTTCCTGAAGTAGAAGAGATGACCCGTCTCTTTCAGTTTTCCGGTCAGGTGGTAGTGGAAATAGGCGAAGCTAAGTATAGTGAGCGAAACTGGTTCACAACAGAAGATGCCAACTTTTTTAATGTGTTCGATCTTGAGTTTGTCGCGGGCGATAAAGCAACCGCACTGTCTCAATCTTTTTCAGTGGTACTCACCGAGTCTACCGCAAAGAAATACTTCGGTGACGAAAACGCCCTCGGTAAAACCTTCAACCTGCAAAACATTGGAGTAGTTAAGGTGACAGGCATTATCAAAGACCTTCCTAAGAATTCGCACCTGCAATTTGACTTACTGTTTTCTAAAATTCTTGTCACTCAGGATTGGACCGACTATCTGAATGGCTGGCAGGATATAGGTGCGTTTACCTATGTGGTATTGAAAGAAGGAAAATCGATTCACGAGGTAGAAGCGAAGATGCCAGAGTTCAGAAAAAAACATTGGGGACCTGATCTGGAAAACCGTGAAATTGCTTTTCAGCCTATTCAGGATATTTATCTGCACTCCGGTGATATTCAAAATGGCTCAGAAAGCGAACACGGCCAGCTTTCGTATGTCTACATCTTTTCCAGCATGGCGATATTCCTGTTGATCATTGCTGCCATCAATTACATCAACCTCACCACATCTAAGGTTTCTTCGCGCGCCAAAGAAATTGGTATTCGCAAAGTAGCTGGTGCTGTAAAAACACAACTCATTTTTCAGTTTTTAACAGAAGCTTTTGTCGTCACCTTCCTTTCCATGCTGCTGGCACTGGTCATGATGAATCTGAGTTTCCCTTTCTTTAATTCAATCACCGGAAAGGATTTTGATCTTTCCTTGAAAACGATTGGTGAATTCATGCCGGCACTTCTGTTGATCACTTTGATCATTGGCGTCATCGCGGGAAGTTACCCAGCCTTCTACTTATCAAAACTAAAACCGGTCGCCACCCTCAAAGGTCAGACGATGTTTACGAAAAGCAGATTTAATCTCCGCACATCACTCGTGGTCTTTCAATTTACCATTACCATTGTATTGATTGTAGCCACGCTGGTGATCAGCAACCAAATCAACTTCATTCAAACGAAAGACATGGGCTTCAACAAAGAGCAACTGATGATTATTGATATCAACAGTGGTGCGGTGCGCAACCAGTTTCAGGCGATGAAGAATGAGTTTTCTAAAATAGCAGGTGTGCAGCAGGTGGCCGTTTCCTCGCGCGTGCCGGGCGAGTGGAAAAATATTCGTCAAGTGTATGCGCAGTCCACCAATGAAGCAAGTGCAAAAGCAGACTCGCTGCAAACGTACTTCATGGGATTTGACGAAGACATGCTCAACACCTATCAACTTCAACTGACAACGGGCAGTTTCTTTAAAGGCACCGCAGCCGATTCGATGAATGTGGTGATGAATGAATCAGCTGCAAAGGCCATGAACTTGAAAAATCCAGTAGGCACCGTTCTTCAGATTACCACACGCAATGGCAAGTGGAATGCACACGTGATTGGTGTGCTACAGGATTTTAATTTTCAATCGCTGCATCAAAAAATTGCGCCCATCATCATCGGCTATCGCAACAATCCCATTCAAGCCATTGATTACTTTACCCTCAAAGTTTCAGGTGATACACAACCGCTGATTGAAGGCGCGGCTAAAGTCTGCGAAAAGTTTGACCCCGAAACGCCTGTTGAATATCATTTTCTTTCGGAGCAGTTAAACAACTTTTACATATCCGAAAAAAAGGCAGGCATGATTTTTCAGATGGCCGGAGCGCTGAGCATACTGGTAGCCTGCCTCGGGCTGTTGGGCTTAGCCAATTATCACGTAGAGCGCAAAAGCAAGGAACTTGGCATCCGAAAAATATTAGGCGCAGGTTCGCTCAATTTATTTTTGATGGTGTCACTTTCGTTTACCCGGCAGGTGGCCCTTGCCTTTGTGTTGGCCTGTCCGTTGGCGTGGTATGTTATGCGCGAGTGGCTGAGTGCATTTGAGTACCGCATTCCGTTGGGTGCAGGGGTGTTTGTGTTGGCCGGTGCGATGGTGTTGCTGCTGGCTTTAATTACAGTAAGTTATCAATCCATAAAAGCAGCTATGTTTAATCCGATAGACTCGCTGATGAAGGAGTAAGTTAAATCTTGATTAGGGCGTGTCCCCGATGCGCGCAGGCCTCGCACAAGGCTATCGGGGTTGCGCTATCCACTACAAGCTCCCGCGCCAACGCACGGCATCAGATGCATCCCATAATTCTTTTTCGAGTTGGCGTATTTGGTCTTGGGTCAATGGAGTATTATAACTTCGAATTTAGTTCAATGGATTTGTGCCAGTAGTAATAAGCTTCAGGATTTATCTTTTTCAGCTTGTTGAGTTTTGTTAGGGAGTGATCTTCAATAGCCCAATCTTTTATTTCATTTGCATTTTTAAAACGAGTTATTGATTTCTCCTGGATTAACAGTAACCTGGTGAGATGAGCAATTTTAGAAGCCTGTGAGATTGCCTTATCAATATTATAATTTTCTGAAAAGATGTAGGGTTGAATGCGCTTTACCCCGGAAGCGAGTTCTTCAAAATTACCGTTTCCGAGTTGGCCATGCGATGATAGACATAGTGAGGCTTGGTAAGTGTCTTGCAATACATCGATAGGAGCCTTTGGAATTTTGCGGTAACTCAATTCCGTTTGAGCTATGTTGTCAAAGGTTTTTTTAACAATGGAGAGATCATTTATCTGATCGAATAGATAGCCCAAGTCATAGAGCTGCTTAATGATTTCCATACTTGCACTTTGCCCGCTCTTTATATAGGGTATACCGGTTGTTTCCGGGGCAAAGGCAGTTAGCTTATCTCCCGTAAGATCTTCAAAGGAAGGAACCTTAACGATTTCTGGCGTGTCAGCTAATGAAAGGAAAGTACTTTCGATTGAGATTGATTCAATCTTATGGTAGCCGGATTCGCCAAACAGAATATCCAGAAACACATAAGCTTGCTCTGCTTTTTGCGCAGCGGGTTTATAAAGAAATTTATAGTGTGCCTTTTCAATACTTGATTTTGTTTCGCGCTTCTGCTCTTCCACTTTACTGAATCCTCTTTCTTCAGCTACTTTGGTTAGTAGTGCTGGTAGACCTCCTTCTTTTTTTGGAATGATGATGTCGATATCAATAGATAGTCTTCGGGCGGATCCCAGTTTTAGCATCAGGGCTGTACCTCCTTTGAACGTGAAATGCTGGCCACTAATTACAAGGCCTTCCAATAACCACAAAGCCCGAATAACTTTTTCCATCAGGAGGGGGTCTGCTTTTCGTTGTTTAGCAATAGCTGAAATCCAGTCAATATCTAATGACTCTGGTTTAATCATGAGTTCTAATTTGCGGCAGCAAGCTTAGTTTCCTGCCGGATTATAGATTTTCTTTAAGTACTCAGTTATCTCCTGCTTCCTTCTTCTTCTATCGGCATATCGGAGAAGTTTATCTTCCTTTACGGTGTATTTATTAAAAACATTCTCCCAAATGTGCTGCAACTCTCTGCCTTGATAGGCAAACAATATCTCTTTATCACAAACGAGATCCACTAATATTTTTTCCAGTGTTGGAAAATTAATCCCCTCTACTTTTTGAAGCGGTGCCTCTGAAACTATTGGCTTTATAACGATGGGGTTTTTCTCAACTGAGACATAGCGCTCCATTATATCTACTGTTGGCTCAAGGAACACAGCTTTGCTGCTGTCTTGTAGTTTATGAAAAACGGATTCACAAGCCTCCTTCTCTGTTTCTAAAATGATTACAGACTTATTGGAAAGGTGTTGAGTCATGTCGTTGAGCCAACTGGTTTCCCAAACACATAGTTGAGCATACGGAAACTGGATTGATAAGTCGCGGTAGAGCTTTACAATTGATCTTGTTGGAGAATGTGCAAATACTCTCATTTCACCAAAGCGGAACCGACCCCGGCTCGTGCGCTCAAGTATTCTCAACTGCACAAGCTCATAAATTCGCCAATTGAGCGTTGAGTCTTTAAGATCAGGTTCTAAGTCTCGATAGAAATTAGCCAAATCATGGGTAGAAAGGGCTTTTTTATCCTTAAAATGCTGTTTTAATTGGTCAATATGGAGTTTTTTGGCTATTGTGGTGTTTTCTATAAATCGGCAGCAATATAGAAAAAGTGCCGGAAATTGGAAATTAGTATTGTAAAGAATTTGCTTTCAAAGCTATTCCAAATTCAAAAGCACCTTAGGAAAAATATGGTCGCTTTCGATTCTTTCAAGTTTTCCTCCTTTGTGGAATTCGAAGTCATCATAACTTAACTCAATCCTTTTGTAATTTACTCCATCAATTTCAGGAAGTTCACCTTTAAAGGTAAAACGAACTCCTGTTTGATTCTTCATTCTAAACCTATAGACAGTTCCAATTTCAAAAAATAGCTTCATAATGTTTTTGTTTTATCTATCGTTGTTAACTGTATGAAGCCTAAAAAAGGTTCATCGTGAAAAATGACCTAACGCAAAAGATTGCTATAGATAGCCTTTAAAAAAAGTAAAATATTTTTCTTTTTGCCCCTCGTTGGGTTCTTCACTACCTACAAGTTCAATTTTGTCAAGTACAATCACTTGAAGCTCACGCAGCCGGTATCTTGGCGTTTCGTCTGGCTGTAATGTCGTGCCACAACCCTCAAATGACGGGTAAAAGGCGGGCAAAAACGGAATCTTCTGGTTCGTACATGCCCGTTAAACGAGTAACATTGTGCTTCAATAAAATGGTTATGCAACAACCCGAATTAGGCAAACGACTGACCGCTTTGCGCAAAGAGCGAAACCTGACCCAGGAAGAACTGGTCGAAAAAAGCCACGTAAGTGTGCGCACTATTCAGCGCATCGAAGCGGGAGAAGTTTTGCCGCGCGTTTCTACAATCCGTATATTATTGAATGCACTTGGAGAGAACTACGAATCATTTTTAACCAAAAACCAAGTGATGGAAACACCCAAAAACAATTTGCCAACGGCAAACCGCAACAACCTGCTCATCGCTGTCATAGCCGGAGCACTTTATTTAATCGCTGAAATTATTCTGGGTACACTGGATATCCTCTGGATGGAGGAGGGCCGCAACTGGGGCTTTCGCATGAATGCCACTTACATCACGCTGACGTGTGTGATGGTGATTGCATATTTTTTTTTCGCACGAGGGTTTATTGCGCTTAGCAACGTATTTGAAAACACGCTGCTGAAAGTGGCAGCTTACCTATTAATGGTCGGCACTTTAGGAAGTGCGATTTTAGATGTATCCACTCTTTCAGTGGAAAGCTTTGACACCATCTGGATTCCGTATGCACTACTGGCAGTTATCATGGGAGCAATGTCTATTGTATTTGGTGTTGCATTGATCCAACTTCAGGATGGGATGGGCGAGTTATCGCGCATTGCCGGAATACTCGAAATTGTTTTGGGATGCATACTAGTAACCGTGGTATTGTTCTTTGTATCCTACATCGTCTTAATACCTGCTACCGTTCTGGAGATTATCATTCTCTATCGTGGCTACGAATATCTATCCAAACCCACAGAGACCGCAGCACAACTTGGTTAAGCTTTACTGACCGATCAAGATAAAGCGAATTAACAACGACTAACATCGGCTAGTGCTTAGCCTTTTAGTATCTTTCGGGCACGTATGAATATCGGGATTTATACAAAATGCCTGCTGATTAGTTTATTGCTTGGCGCAGTTAATGTCTTTGGCCAGAAAAGCGATTCGTTAAAATTATTGCAGGAAATTTTTCCAATTACACTTGCTGAAAATCCAGAAAAGAGCATTCTGATTGCAAATCAAATCTTACAAATTGCGCGGCAACTAAATAACAAAGAGGCCGAAGGCGAGGCTTTATACCATATCGGGCAAGGCAACTATTTCATGGGGCGCAAAAAAGAGGCCATTCACTATTATAAGCAATCCGAAAACATCCTCGCATCATCTGCAAATTCAAATCTTCTGGGCAGAGTGTATAATGCCGTCGGCAACTGTTATGTAGAGGTAGAAGATTATGCTACCGGGCTATTGTTTTATAAACGCGCCCTCACGCTCTTCACCCAAGTAGGTGAGCGGGTAAAAACCTACAATAACATAGGCTCCGTAAACATTTTTTTGAAGCGGTATGATTCAGCTGAATTCTATTTTGAGAAATCACTGCAATTATCGAACAACGACCCTCGTCAGAAATTGGTGTACTTGAATAATGTCGCTTACATACACTATGAGACAGGTGACTATAAAAATGCAATTGAACAGTATCGTGAAAGCATTCGCTACGCAGAGACCTTAAAAGAAGAAAGGTATCTTCCGCGATTTTATAAAAACCTGGCGGATTGTTACCTGCGCGATGGTCAGTACGATTCGTGTTCATCTTATCTCAACAAAAGTCTTACGCTTTCGCGACAAGCTAAGCGTTATGCGCAAGAAGCAGATGCCCTTCTGTCGTATGCATCGTACTATGATTCATTGAACCAAATTACGCAAGCCATTGAAATGGCCGAACAAGCCCGAAGTGTAATGGCTAAAACATCTGCTTATAGTCAGGGAAAAGTTTTTGCACAGCTATCGCATTTGTATCACCAAGCCGGAAATCTTTCAAAGGCTCTTGAATATGAAAAACGCAATACCCGCTACCTGGATTCGGTACGCTTGATCAATCAGCGACAAGCGATTGCTTTTAGTTCAGAACAATCTTTTCAACAAAAAGGAAAACCCTACTGGATGTGGCTACTCGCTGTACTTGTTCTTCTAGTAACCATTGTTGGTTTTTTTCTTTTCAGACAAAATAGGAAAAGCGAAAAGACTACAACACCGGAAACTTCAGAAATCTTACAGGACGGCAAATACATTAAAGGCCAGAATCAGGGCGGTGAAACGCTGTTGCTTTTAGACGATATAATCTGGTTTGAAAAGATAGATCGGTCGTATTACGCTTTTTTAGCCAATGACAAATATCGGGTACGGCCTACTATAGCCGAACTAGAGACCACACTCTCAGCAACTTTTGTCAGAATAAACCGATCAGTGATTATTAATCTGGCCTTCCTGCTTAACTATTCGCCTTGGGAAAATAATAAATATGTGGTGCGACTGAAGCAGCCTGAAGGAACCGAATTCATTTCTACCCGCGACCGCATTCGCAAAATCGAAGAGCAAAAGACCCGCCTTTAGCTTCCAAATTTTACTTTCCGTTGCACTTTTTTATGCCACTCTTCGGACAAACATGCCCTTCTTATGTCTGAAACGAAGGTTTTTATGTCTGAAAACTTGAAACATTAACATGCAAACGGTCAAGGTTTGCCGTTTCAGCAACCATTAAAAAAATCATTCTATGAAAACAAAAAACAACTACTTTCAGCTAGGCATGGTAGCCTTGCTGCTGAGCTTTCTGGCAAGCTGCCAAGAGACTAAAGTATCGCCTGAGCGAAGTAATACCCCTTGTGATGGAGTTAGCGCAACTGTAAATGGCACCAACTGGTGCAGTAATGCCAGCTACCTCATTGCCTATGGCAGCGAGCCACCGCTTCTCCAACTCATTTTTCGAAACCAAGAGGCTATAATGGGCATTAGTGTTCGCTATACGGGAGTAGGGGAATATGAGCTTGCAGGTACTGAATCAGAATATTACCGAATTGGCGATCAAACGGATTATACTGTGGTTTCTGGAAAACTGACTATCACGCAATCACCGTCATCCTCTAAAAACGAAATGTCCGGGTTATTCCATTTGGAATTAAGAAATGGTGATGGAGAGAAAGTGGAAATTAAAAACGGAAGATTCAACTTTGTGAAAGGCCTAGGATGGTAATCGTTTTACGGCAAACATGATTAACGCAGTAAAACTCAGGAAACTGATTTTACTGTGTTCCTTCTTTTTATGAATAGGCCTATTCCTTAATATAAAAGCCAACATTTCTCAACCTCAATTTACAAGGCTGACTTTGTCTGAAGTAATGCAAGGGCGACCTCTTATTGCCGGTTGCTTTTCCGCATTTTAAGTATTTGCTCTTTTACTTAACAAAAGTGAAACTAATCTATTATATTCACGTTTGTTAAGTAAATATCCCTATGACACAGCAGCAATCTCTTGGTGAATTTGAAGAACTCGTTTTATTATTAGTGGCGGCCTTGCATGATGAAGCATACGGTGTGGCCATTTTAGAAAATCTGGAAGCTAAGCTCAAAAAGAAAGTGAACATCAGTGCGGTACATGTTGCCTTGAAGCGCATCGAAGATAAAGGTTTTGTAAAGTCTCGCTTTGGTGGCATTACCGAAGATCGTGGAGGACGGAGAAAAAAGTTTTATGTAATCACCGCCCTTGGCAAAAAGATGCTTGACAATCAATATGCATTAAGAACGAGCATCTATCAGCAAATTCCAAAAATTTCTTTTGGATGAATGGGCTATTGTTATCCGAAAAGCAATAAACCCCGAAGGGGTGAAATGATTATAGAATCGCAATCAAATGCAACCAAACCCCGAAGGGGTGAAATGATTATAGATTAAATTAAACACAAACAAAACCCCGAAGGGGTGACATGATTATGCCGGGAACATTTTCACAAATCTACATTCAAGTTGTTTTTGCCGTAAAACGCAGAGAGAATTTATTACAAAAGCCATGGCGAGATGAAGTATTTAAATACATGGCGGGTATTATCAAAGAGAAAAATCAGAAGCCAATTATCGTAAATGGCGTCACAGATCATGTTCATCTTTTTATCGGACTTAAACCCGTCATGTCATTGTCGGATTTAATTCGCGATGTAAAAAACAACACCACTAATTTTATTAATGACAAGAAATTCCTAAACACTAAATTTTCGTGGCAAGAGGGCTTTGGAGCATTTTCGTATTCCCATTCGCAATTGGATACAGTTTACAAATACATATTAAATCAGGAGGAACATCACAAGAAAAAAACCTTTAAAGCTGAATATCTGGAGATGCTTGAAAAATTTGAAATTGAATATGATGAAAAATACTTATTTGATTGGATTGACTGATTATTTCACCCCCGCGGGGTTGATGGATTCTTCATCATTAAAATTCTATAATCATGTCACCCCTGCGGGGTTTATTGGTTCTTGGACGAATTTCTATAATCATGTCACCCCTGCGGGGTTTATTGGTTCTTGGACGAATTTCTATAATCATTTCACCCCTGCGGGGTTTATTGGTTCTTGGACGAATTTCTATAATCATTTCACCCCTGCGGGGTTGATGGATTCTTTTGCAACAAAATTCTATAATCATGTCACCCCTGCGGGGTTGATGGATTCTTTTGCAACAAAATTCTATAATCATTTCACCCCTGCGGGGTTGATGGATTCTTTTGCAACAAAATTCTATAATCATTTCACCCCTGCGGGGTTGATGGATTCTTTTGCAACAAAATTCTATAATCATTTTACCCCTGCGGGGTTAATGGATTCTTTTACAATAAAATTCTATAATCATGACATCCCCTCGGGGTTAAGAAATTCAACACAGTGAAAATACATCCACCCAAACACCCTCTTCAATTTCTCCGCTGGTTTTGTCGGGAAGATTACCTAGATGAAATCGAAGGAGACCTGATTGAGGTTTTTGTAAAACAAGTGGAAAAAAATCCGCGCGAAGCAAAATGGAAATTTGCCTGGAGTGTGATCAAATATTTCAGGCCGGAGTTTATGAAGTCATTTCGAAGTTATCAACCAAATGCTTACGGTATGTATAAAAGTTATTTTAAAATCGGGTGGAGGAATCTTCTAAAGAACAAGGCTTACTCTTTGATTAATATAGGTGGCCTTGCTATGGGCATATCTTGCTTTCTCTTTTTGCTAAGTTACGTTCGTTTTGAAAAGAGCTATGAGAGCTTTCACAAGAATGCGGATAACATCTATCGCGTTACACTCGACCTATTCAAGGGTGATGAATTTTTGATGACAGATTGCGAAACCTATGCTCCGTTTGGCGCCTTGGCCAAAGAGAAAATGCCCGAAGTGGTTGGTTTTGTAAGATTGATGAATAACGACAACGCGCGTGTAAAAGTTGGTGAGCAGAAATTTCTCGAAGAGCGAAGCTACTTTGCGGATTCTTCTGTTTTTAGCATTTTTTCATTTAAACCATTGCATGGCGATTTAGAAGGCGCATTAGCAAAGCCAAACGAAGCGGTAATCACGGCAAGTACGGCAAAAAAATATTTCGGAAAGACGGATGTGGTAAATGAATCGCTCGAAGCAGTAGGTGGTCTTTACAAGATTATTGCCGTGATCGAAGATATACCCACAAACACACATCTCAAATTTGATTTTCTTCTTTCCCATGTTACGTATCCAAAAATCCAAAAGGACTACACAGATCAATCTTGGGAAACAGGAAACAATGAGTTTACCTATCTATTGATGAATCCGGGAACCGAGGTTAAGGAGTTCAACAATAAACTGAAAATTTTATCAGCTTCGTTGAAGGATAAAATTAACGAAGACAGATTTTCAGCCGAGCCAATAAAAGACATTCATCTTTATTCAAATAAAACATTTGAACCCGATGTAAACGGAAGTGCTCGAACGGTTTATGCGTTAATGATCATTGCGATATTCATTATTGGATTGGCGTGGGTCAATTATATCAATCTATCTACGGCCAAGGCAATCGAGCGTGCACGTGAAGTTGGCGTTCGAAAAGTATTAGGGTCGGCTCGTTCTCAATTGGTTGGTCAATTCTTAATGGAGTCACTTCTGGTTAACATAGTGGCTGCTTTGTCGGCTTTGATTATAATAAAGATAGGGTTGCCCTATTTTCAGAATTTAACGGGTCAGCCAATGTTGGATATTTTTCAATACAGTTCATTTTGGTATTCCTTTTTGGCCGTTGTAATAATTGGAATAGTTTTTTCAGGAGGCTATCCGGCCTTGGTGTTGTCATCTTTCAATCCAGTAGCCGTGTTGAAAGGAAAGTTCGGATCATCGGCACATGGCCAATGGTTGCGCCAAGGGCTAGTAGTGTTTCAGTTTACGGCTACTACAGTTTTGATAATTTGCCTAGGTATTGTTTATCTGCAGATTAATCATCTCCAACACTTTGATCTTGGAATGGATATTAATCAAACACTGGTTTTGCGTGCACCAGAAAAAGATCAGCCAGATTCTGTTATTCAAGCAAGATATTCAAGTTTCAAGACCGAACTTCTTCGAGATCCGACTATTCAAATCATTTCTCAATCGCAATCAATACCCGGCTCTGGTATGAATGAAGTAAGTACAACCCAGAGTATTTTTCAGTTAGGAAAGGATAAAAGTTCAGGCAGTTTTAATTACTATCACTATGCAATTGATGCTGATTTTATTCCCGTCTTAGGAATGAAACTGGTGGCAGGCAGAAATTTCGAGGCCGGAATGAACAATTTGAATTTGGTTATTATTAACGAAGAGGCATCGGCTTCATTAGGGTTTTCGTCTCCACAACAAGCAATTGGTTCGAAAATCACCTATCAAATGAGCAAGCAGGAATATTCAACCGTTATTGGTGTGGTGAAGGATTTTTATCAACGATCACCAAAAGAAAGTCAAGTTCCAATGGTGTTACGATATTATTCCGGATTCTCTAGTTATGTCGCCATGAAGGTTAAAACAGATAACATAAAGGAGACAATTGATCAGACCAAAACTAAATGGGATGAATTTTTTCCATCAACTCCTTTTAGCTATTTCTTTCTTGATGAAAAGTATAATCAGCAGTACAAAGCCGATGCACAGTTTGGGAACGTGATGGCTGCGTTTTCTATCATTGCACTGATAATTGCCTGTCTGGGATTGTTTGGGCTTTCATCTTTTGCCATTCTTCAGCGGACTAAGGAAATTGGAATCCGAAAAGTGTTGGGTGGCTCGGTCGCGCAAATAGTTCAATTATTATCCCGAGATTTTATCAAGTGGGTTTTGTTTGCTAGTGTCCTCGCCATGCCACTGGCATACTTATTATCAGAGAAATGGTTATCCGGCTATGCGGTTAGAATTCAATTAAATGTATGGGTGTTTATCATTCCATTAATTCTGATTACTATCAGCTCTATTCTTACAGTAAGTCTTCAAACTTTCAAAGCGGCAAATGCCAATCCCGTAGACAGTTTGAAAACAGAATAGATTTTCAAAAAAATGAAAACCCATCCGCCAAAGCGCCCTCTTCAATTTCTCCGCTGGTTTTGTCGGGAAGATTACCTCGATGAAATTGAAGGTGACTTATTAGAGGTTTTTATCAAACAAGTGGAAATAAATCCGCGTCAAGCGAAACGAGCATTTACCTGGAGTGTGATCAAATATTTCAGGCCAGAATTTATCAAGTCATTTAAATATCCTTATCAATCTAACACAACTGATATGTTAAAAAATTATCTGATCATCGGGTGGCGCAGTTTAGTGAAACAGAAAATGTATTCAGCCATCAAAGTCGGCGGATTTGCATTGGGGATTGCTGCTTGTCTATTGATTGCACTGTTTATTCAGGATGAACTGAGCTATGACAAACAATATGCAAATGGGCAATCTGTTTATCGGGTGGTTGGTGCTGTAAACGGAAATAATGGCATCGAAAAAAACACTTTCTTTCCTGCGCCTATGAGTGCCGCATTGAAAGAAGATTTTCCGGAAGTGCTGAAAGCGGGTCGCTATAATGCGAGTGAATTGTTTGGTGCCGGCAGCAATGAAGTTCGGCCCGGCGACCAGATAGAAAATTCATACGATGAAGGCTTTGCTTATTTCGATCAGGAGTTAGCAGATATGTTGCCGCTGAAGTTTATACATGGCAGTGCCGCGCGCTCGCTGGAACAACCCAATTCGATTGTAATCACTCAACGCAAAGCAGAAAAATATTTTCCCAATCAAAATCCGGTAGGAAAAACGCTCATCATTAATAACGAGGTCAACAAACCATACACCGTAGCTGGTGTGGTAGAAAATTTTTCGAATACACACCTGCCGTTTGATTTTCTGATTAGCACAAAAGGATTAGAGTTTTGGCAAGGCGAACAGAAAGACTGGGGTGCCAGCAATTACGCCATTTACATTTCGGTTGATCCAACGGTGAATCTAAAAGAGTTCGAAAAGAAAATCAGCAAAGGCATCATTGATAAATATGTTTTGCCCATGATGGTCGAAGAAGGCATGTCGGAAGCCGAAGCCAAACGTTTTATGCAAGAAAAAAACGCTCACCTACAGTTGCAACCACTCAGCGACATTCATTTGTACTCATCAGATGTGCAAGATAGTCTGACACATGGCGACATCCGTTTTGTATGGATGTTTGGAGGAATAGCTATTTTTATTTTGCTGATCGCCATGATCAACTTTATCAACTTATCTACCGCCAAATCAGCCAATCGTGCGAAGGAAGTAGGCTTGCGAAAAGTAGTAGGATCGGAACGCAGCAGTGTTATCAATCAGTTTTTAACTGAATCGGTTTTGTTCAGCATTTTGTCCTTTGTTGTTGGCGTATTGCTGGCTTGGACATTGTTGCCTTACTTCAATGTTATGGCCTCAAAATCGTTAGTGTTACCATGGACACAATGGCAAGTGTTCCCAGTGTTGATAGCGGCAGCGATATTTATTGGCATTGTAGCTGGCTTGTACCCTTCCCTTTATCTCTCTTCGTTTCAACCCATTCAAGTGTTGAAGGGAAGTATCAGCAAAGGCAGTAAGAGTTCGCCTCTGCGCAGCACGCTTGTGATCTTTCAGTTTACAACCTCCATTATTTTGATCATCGGCACTTTCGTGATTTATCAGCAAATGGAATTTATTCTGAATAAGAAAATTGGATTCGAAAAAGATCAGGTGGTGATTATTCAGGGAACCAATACGCTGGGGCAACAGACTACTACGTTCAAAAATGAGTTGCTCAACGTTCCGCATGTAGAAGCTGTAACCATCAGCGATTACCTTCCGATTCGGGGAACCAAACGCAACGGCAATCAATTTTGGGCCGAAGGAAAATCAGGTCAGGATGAATCTGTGAATGGCCAGATTTGGAAAGTAGATCACGATTACATTTCCACTTTAGGAATGAAAATAGTTGAAGGTCGTAACTTCGATGTCAACCACCTCACCGATTCTTCTGCCATTATTGTCAATCAATCGATGGCGAAGCAACTGGGTGGAGATGTGATCGGTAAGCGTCTCATCAACGGTGGACAAGTTTCGTGGACGATCATTGGTGTGGTCGAAGATTTTCACTTCGAATCTTTGAAGGAAAATATAGGTAATCTCTGTTTGCGATTGGGCAGTAGTCCATCGATGATTTCCGTGAAGGCAAGTTCCACCAACATGCAAGAGCTGCTCACCAATCTGACGGAGACATGGAAAAAATTTGCGCCTCATCAACCGGCACGCTTTGCATTTTTAGATGATCGATATGCGGCTATGTATGCCGATGTGCAACGGATGGGTCGCATCTTCACCACGTTTGCCGTGTTGGCGATCATTGTAGCATGCTTAGGTTTATTTGCACTCTCCGCTTTTATGATTGAGCAACGCACGAAAGAAATTGGCATTCGATTGGTGATGGGCGCTTCGTTGAAAAACGTGTTTGGCTTGCTCACCTTCAACTTCATCAAATTAGTAATCGTTTCGATTGTAATAGGGGCGCCTATTGCCTGGTACTTAATGAACAAGTGGCTGCAGGATTTTGCGTATCGCATTGAAATATCATGGCTCGTCTTTGCCCTTACGGGGATGATCGCGATTGCTATCGCATTGCTAACGATCAGCTACCAAGCCATCAAAGCAGGTCTTGCAAATCCGGTGAAGAGTTTAAGATCGGAGTAATTACTTAGCGAACAGGAAGAAAATCTTTATGTAAAAGATAAAGTTCGTGAGTTGATTCAACAATATCTTCCATCTCCAACAGGATGCGTGTTTGAAGGGTAGCCAGTCGGCTGTTGATTTCATTTTGTTGAATACGAAGAATTTCAGCATCTAAACTGGATGCGAGGAAATTAATAAATGCCACGAAAGCTTTTTCTTCTTCTGCAGCTTGGTGAAAATTAAGTTGCGAAATTTCCGTGTGAACAATCAAAAAGTAGCCATTGGAAAGCACTTCGATCTGTTCCAATGTTTTTTGAAAATCTTTGCCGGGAGTAGGGTGAAAGTTGGCGACATGCTCACTGCACGAATCGCTGATCAGCAAACTGCTTTGATACAAATCCTGCAGGATATCAAAAACCAATAAATTCAATCGCCCGGCTTGGAGTCCAGCTTGTTCGGTTTTTCGAATGTATCGTATGATCTTATCGCTAATGCGTTTGTTTTCGGCTGCTACCTTTTTTACTTCTTTCTTTTGCGCTGCCAGTTTTTTAGGCGATTCACTCAACAGAGCATCCCAACATAATTGCAACAGTCGCTGAATGCCTACGATATTTTCATCCGCATTTAATTTACTTTGTTCGAGTAACTCTCGAACCGTGATGGTCTCCTTGGATAAAAGTTTATCGGTCTTTTCTTCATTCTGCTGATCGCGCTTAAATGTAATCTGACTGTACAACAGCAACGCAAAAGTGATGCTTGCAATCACCACCACTCCGGCAAATCCGGTGAAATAAAGAATCAGCGCAATGATGGAGCTACCGGCAAAAGCAACGAAGGCAGTCAGCACCCAACCTCCAATTACCTGAAGCACTCCACTGACGCGATACACAGCACTTTCCCTACCCCAAGCCTGATCGGCAAATGATGCGCCCATGGCCACCATAAAAGAAACAAACGTAGTGGAGAGCGGAAGTTTTTGCGAAGTGCCATACGCAATGAGCGCACTGGCTACCACCAAGTTTACAGCTGCGCGAAGTAAATCAAACGAAGGCTCATCTACTTTTGCTTTTTTAGATTCTTTGGGCAGCCGTAAACGCTTCTCCATTTTTTGCAACCACGACTCGGGAATAGTTTTGGTGAAACGGCTGCCCATGAAAATGGCACCGCCCACCAGAAAGCGAGCAAAAGGATTGGTTGTAAATTTTTCATCGCCCTCATCTTGCCTTCCTAGCGATACTTCTGTTTCCGTTACCTTTTTGCTTTTTGCACTCAACCAAAGTGTGGCAACCATGATAGCGCCGGATAACAACAAGAACCAGGTAGGTGTCACGATCTGCTCATTCAACGCATTCATCGAGAATGCATCTGCAGCAATTCCAGAAATAGCCCAAGCTTGATAAGCAGAATAAGCGGCTACCGAAACACCAATAAAATTTACCAAATCATTTCCTGCAAAGGCCATCGCCAGCGAAAATGTTCCGATCAATACAATGATTTTAAGTGGGTTCACCTTCGAAAAACGCATTAGTGCCAGAGTGGCCAGAAAACTTACTACGAGAGTCGCTACTAAGAGATATGAAGTATTTTCTTGTATCCAATGGAGTTGCTTTTCGCTGACCAATGAAGTTCCTTCTAATCCTTTGATCAATAAAAAATAAATCATGATCGTAACGGCAACTGCTGTAAATGCCGGTCCGAAAATTTGCAAGGTTCGCTTGAGTTTGAATGTGAATAACAAGCGTGAGAAGAAGTGAATGACAGTTCCTGAAACAAAGGCCACCAACACGGAGAAAAATATTCCGCCTATGATCACAAGAGCGCTTTTGTAATTGAGCACCGTTTCTAATTCTGAGAAGGGCTTATGTTGTTCGATGACGTATAAAATTCCCACTGTAAACGATGCACCCAACAATTCAAAAATTAACGAAACAGTTGTAGAAGTAGGCAAGCCCAGAGAATTGTAAATGTCTAAGAGAATGACATCGGTAAGCATGACTGCCAAAAAAATGATGATCACCTTATCAAACGTAAAGAACTCGGGCTGAAAAATACCATTGCGGGCAATTTGCATCATTCCATTCGAAGAGAGTGTGCCGATCAAAACGCCAACACTGGCAATTAGTAAAATGGTGCGAAAGGAAGCTACCTTAGAACCAACAGCCGAATTAAGAAAATTTACGGCATCATTGCTTACGCCCACAATCAAATCGATGATGGCAAGCACTACCAATAAACCTATAATGATTTGAAAATAGATCATAGCTTCGAATTCAAGGTAAATTAGCAGATCAAAGATTATCGTAATGTTAAGATTTATAACCGGCAATCTACCTTATTTACATGCCTGTTTACGTTCTATAAACAATGCATACTGTTGCCTTTCCGATCATGAAAATGTAATCTTGTACAACCACTGACATTTCAATTTATGAAACAAGCCATTATTCTATTCCTCTTGTCTGGTGCAATGATCCATTCCATCGCACAGACTGTTCCTCAAAAGTATATCGAAGTAAGCGGCTTCGCTGAGAAGGAAATTACAGCCGATTATCTTGAGATGTCTGTAACCATCAAGGAGAATGACAACATAAAAAAAGACAATGACTTTGCTGTTCGCGAAAAAAATGTGCTCGATGCTTTAAAGAAATTAGGAATTATTGAAGCCGATATTCGTTTGGAAAACTTCAATGTGTATCGCTTTGGATGGTCCAATTCTTCCAATCGCTATTCGCTTTCTAAATCGTACGTGGTGAAGGTGCGAAACATGGATTCGATCAATGAATTTACCATTCGCCTCTTCGAAGCCGGAGCAAATGATCTGGAAATCGTTAGGCGTGTAAAAACAGATTTGGAAAAATACAAGGCTGAAGCCGTGAAAGAAGCCGTTGAAAATGCGCGGGCGCGAGCTTCATTAATTGCTACCACGCTGAACGTTTCAATCGGCTTGCCTGTACTTGTTTCCGAATTGCGCGAAGCAGAGCCCGATTTTTTTTCGCGCCAGAATCTGTTTAAATCCTATCAAAATCTGTCTGCAACGGGTGCTGTCCATCGTGGTATGGATGAATCTGCGCCCGCATCCTCCGACTCTAACATTGACATTCGCAAGATGAAAGTGAGCTATCGCGTGGTTATTCAGTTTGAAATCGTGAAGTAGAATCAAACCACTGAAGCCCCGCCGATCACCACCTAAAAAATAGTTGCCGCTTTGATGCAACCTCAGCCGATTGGTGAAGTATATGCTTCTATAAAAACCGAAGTGTTATCCTTTCGCCACCCTTGCTATGCTTAAAAACTACGTTAAAATTGCCTTTCGCAATCTGATCAAACAAAAAGGTTATTCTTTCATCAACATTGCAGGGCTCGCTACCGGCATGGCTGTAGCTATTCTAATTGGTTTATGGATATGGGATGGACTAACGTACAATACTTATCATCCAAATTACAATCGCATTGCGCAAGTGTGGCAGCACAATGTATACAATGGGCAAAAGGAATCACAGGTATCAAACCCGTGTGTGATGGGCGAAGAAATTCGCAACAAGTATGGCAGCGACTTTACACATGTGCTACAGGCCACCTGGAACTTCACACGCATCCTTACCGTAGGTGAAAAGAAATTTAATAAAGACGGCTATTACTTCGAGCCGGGAGTAACCGAAATGCTCTCGCTTAAAATGCTGAAAGGCACGCGCAACGGATTAAAAGATCCCTATTCCATCTTACTTTCCGAGTCGTTGGCGAAAACATATTTCGGCGATGCCGACCCGATGAATCAAATCGTGCGCATCGATAACAAATACGATGTAAAGGTGACGGGTGTATACGAAGACTTGCCCTACAACACCTTCTTTCGTAACATGAATTACATCTTGCCTTGGGAACTGTACCTGATCAGCAACGAGTGGATCAAGAAAATGGATAACCCGTGGGGCAGCAATTTCACCCAAACATTTGTGCAAATAGCGGACAACGCTGACATGGAAACCGTCTCTAAAAAAATTAAAGACGTAAAATTCAATCAACTGAAAGATGAAGGAGACCGAAAGTACAAACCCGAAGTTTTCCTTCACCCGATGAGTAAATGGTATCTCTATTCCGAATTTCAAAATGGAGTCAATACGGGAGGACGCATTGAACAAATCTGGCTGTTTGGCACCATTGGTGTATTTGTTCTGTTGCTGGCGTGCATCAACTTCATGAATTTGAGCACCGCCCGATCTGAGAAACGCGCGAAGGAAGTAGGCATCCGCAAGTCGATTGGCTCGGTACGCTCGCAGTTAGTAAGTCAGTTTTTTAGTGAATCGCTGGTGGTGGCATTCATTTCGTTTTTAGTGGCTCTGCTTTTCGTGCAACTGATGTTGCCTACATTTAATCTCGTTGCCGATAAACACTTATCGATGCCGTGGGGAAGTTCTTCTTTTTGGTTGGCAGGTATTGCGTTCAGCTTGTTCACCGGTTTGATAGCCGGCAGTTATCCTGCGCTCTATCTCTCTTCATTCAATCCGGTAAAAGTATTGAAAGGCACATTCCGCGTTGGGCGATTTGCTTCGCTGCCGCGCAAAGTGCTGGTGGTACTTCAATTTGCGGTGTCGGTAATTCTCATCATCGGCACTGTAATCGTGTTCCGTCAAATTCAATTTGCAAAGGACCGACCCATCGGCTACGACCGAAATGGATTAGTTCAACTATTTATGATCACACCCGAATTACATAAACACTTTGATGCCGTTCGCAATGAATTGAAATCATCCGGTGCCATTTTAGAGATGGCAGAGTCAGGCAGCCCTCCCACGCAAGTGTGGAATAGCAATGGAGGTTTTGAATGGAAAGGAAAAGATCCGGCTTTGGCTGTGGACTTTCCCAACAATGGAGTCACATTTGACTATGGCAAAACTATTGGCTGGCAGTTTGTAGAGGGAAGAGATTTCTCGCCCGAACATGCAACCGATTCATCAGCCTTTGTCATTAATCAGGCGGCCGCTAAGTTTTTAGGATTTGAAAACGCAGTGGGCGAAGAGTTGAAGTGGAACGATAAATCGTACACGATCATTGGCATTATTAAAGACATGGTGATTGAATCGCCCTACGAACCGGCTCGGGCTGCGTTGTTTCATGTTTCAAAAGATGATGGCAATGTTATTTTAATGAAGTTAAACCCGGCTAAAGGATCGCACGAGTCCATCGAAAAAATAAAAGCAATTTGTGAAAAGTACAATCCGGAGGCGCCGTTCGAATACGAATTTGTGGACCAGGAATATGCTCTCAAATTTCAAGGTGAAGAACGCATTGGCAAGTTAGCGAGCTTCTTTGCTGGCCTCGCGATCTTCATCAGTTGCCTCGGTATTTTTGGATTAGCTTCTTTTGTGGCCGAGCAGCGCGCCAAAGAAATAGGTGTGCGAAAAGTATTGGGTGCTTCAGTATTTGGCTTGTGGAAAATGCTGTCGGGCGATTTTGTGTTGCTGGTGCTCATTTCGTTTTTACTGGCGGTGCCTGTGTCGTATTTCTTGATGGGCGAATGGCTTGCCAAGTATCAATACCGCACCGAGATGGCGTGGTGGATATTTGTAACCGCCGGCGTGGGTGCGTTGATCATCACCATGGCAACAGTAAGTTATCAGGCCATCAAAGCAGCCTTGTCCAACCCGGTAAATAGTTTACGTACAGAGTAGCGATCAGATAAAATGCGGTTGATCTAACAACCAGCCGGTAATACTCAGACGCTCGCGCGTAGCGGGCAACACTTCGTGCTCGAGCAAATCGCTGCGAAAGCAAACGAGCCTTCCCGCCAAGGGCAGCACATCTTTCGTTTCGTTTTCGAGATAGATTCGCAACTGACCTCCGTCTGATTCTTGCCAATCGGAATTGAGATAGCAGATGACCGAAAGTTTTCGGTGGTCTTCTTTTTTGAATTGATCGAGGTGGCGCTTGTAAAAAGTGCCAACAGGATAAATCGTTTGGTGTACTTCAAAGTCTTTCAGACTCAAATACAGATTTTGATTGACGAAGGTTATCAACTCTTTTAACTTAGACAGATAGACTTGCAAAGGTGGCTCTGCCGATTCAGGCTTAATCCACTGAATGTAATCACCCCGAATGGCTTCGTTGATTTGTTTTTCCTGGCTTTTGCCAATGCCCGCCTTTTTGAATTGTAACAATCCGTTTTTAAAACCGTCCAGTTGTTGGATGTTCCCTACTTCGTCCGGGCTCAAAAAATCATCTACGATGGCATAACCGGCCTCTGCAAGGCCATCGGCTAGTTGATCGAGTTGCCGCGCTAATAGATTGTTCACCAGGCAAATCTACGAAGTAGCACTGTTGATTTGATTTGTAGAGAAGAAGTATTTTTGTCGGATGTAGGTGAAGTGTAGGAGCATACGTTAACTTTGAGATTATGCGTGTAAACTATAAAATATCATTCGTAGCCGTTTTTTTCCTGCTGTTGTTTTCCTGTGCACCCAAGGAACAGGTGGTTTTTAAATCGGTGCGCAATCTCTTGCTGGATGGCGGCTCGGGCGGCAGCCCGGTGTTGAAAGGAGAAGCCCTGTTTTTCAACCCCAACAAAATACAAACCCGCCTTAAAGAAATCAAAGTAGAAGTTTTGGTAGATGGCAAGAAAGCAGCAGAAGTAGATCAACTCATGGATTTAGTGGTGCCAAAACAATCCGATTTTACCGTACCAATTGAAGCAAAGCTAGCTCTGCAGGATATGGGGTTATTAGATGCCGTACTTGGCTTTTTGGGAGGAAAAACCTATCAGGTTCAGTTTGTCGGATACATTCGAATTGTGAAACATGGAGTTACCTTAAAGGTGCCCGTTAAATATAACGAAGAGATTAAGTTGAAATAACCATTCAACACCCCCGCACATGATCCCTGCCATCGTATTACTGATTGGTTTGTTGGTTACAACCATTGTATGGTTGTGGCGAAGCAGGACAAAGCTGAAAGAAAAAAACCGTATCATCTCTTCGCAGCAAAGCGAAATTGAACAACAGCTTCTTCACTTAACCACCAAGAGCGATGAGGTAAGCCGGTTGATTCATCAGAATCAACAAATTGTAAGTGTGGTATCGCATGATTTGAAGGGGCCTTTCAACCGGATATTTGCCCTCGTACAATTGCTCAATTTTACTTCACAAAATCTCACCGCCGAGCAGCGCGAATACCTCGATAAGATTCATCAGATTGTAGCCGATGGGTTGGGCATGATGCGCAATCTGCTGGACAACCGAAAACTGGAGGAGAAAGAAATTGAGTTGAGCCAAGAAAAAGTAAACATCTCCGCGCTGCTTGGTTCTTTGGTTAAAAATTATGAGGTGCTGGCTTCCAAAAAAAATGTGAACATTCAATTCAACTGCAAACCCAACATTTGGATACAAAGCGATAAAGGCTACCTCACGCGCATTTTCGAAAACCTGCTTTCGAATGCCTTAAAGTTTTCAGAAAGTGCAAAGACCATTCAGGTGCGTGCGGAAGAAAGGGGCCATGAAATAGAAGTTGCAGTGGCAGATGAAGGGCCCGGCATTAGCGCAGAAGATCAGGCCAAGATGTATCATAAATTTCAACGCCTCTCTGCCCGGCCCACCTCGGGCGAAAGCTCTACCGGCTTAGGCTTGTGGATCACCAAAACAGTATTGGATAAAATGGGCGGAGAGATTGACTGCCAGAGTGAAGTAGGCAGCGGCACCACTTTTACGGTTCGTTTGAAAAAAGGAGAACTGTAGTTTGAAAGACGATTGGCCCGAATTTTTAGGTAAGGAAAGTACTAGTTGAAAAGGTAATCATCGTCATTCCCATCCAGCACGGCACTAAGCGATTCGATCACACTTTCATCTTTAATCACGTAATCGCGCACTCCTTTTTGGATAAAACTCAACACCATGTTGCCATCATCTAGGGCACTTAGCATAATTACTTTATGCGAATCTTTGATTTGTCCTTTGATTGTCTCAAAAAACTCAATTCCGGACATTCCGGGAAGTTTATAGTCAACAATCAAGGCATCGGGGATTCCGCTTTTCAGGGCTTCCAATGCCTTCTCGGCTGAGTCAAAATGAGTTATTTTATAACCGGGCTTAAGGCCAAGCGATTTCTTAATGAACTCAGCGTAGATAAGGTCGTCTTCTATTAAATAAATGTTCATGGACAAATGGTAGAACCCTGCAATATAGCAACGATATTCTTTTCAGACGCATCCATACCCATTAAAAATGACGCTTTACTTGCCCTTCCACAGGGTCATTAGTCGAAAAGTTTTGCCTCACCGGTCCGGAAAACTACTGACCTTTAATTTTCATCCAATTTGCAGCGGCTTTTTCGATGAATTCTGTCTGCTTTTTGTTCCACTCGGCTCGCACCTTCATATTGTAATTGAGATATAGCTTGCCATCCACCAGCGTCCATGCATCCGGTTGGGTTTCTGCCTTGTAGCCGCGGCTCATGCCGAATGCACAATAGCCGCCAAATTGCGGGGTATATTTTTCGGGATTGGCCTTGAAAAGTGCTGCATTTGTTGCCGAAACAAAATGCCATTGCGCTCCTTTGTAGTCAACTGTAAACTCAGAGGTACCTTTTTTAGGAACTGTGTCAGTAAAATAGGTGACCGGATCATAGCCGCGGATGGCACCTTCTGAAGTCGAAAAGATTTCTGGTTTCTGAGCCATCACCATGAAAGATACAGCCGTCAGTAAAAGTGTAAAAACAATCTTTCTCATAGTTGATTTTTCCCAAAGATGAGCAGATTACACGTACTGATTCGTCAACCTACGGACAATACACAATCAATCTTTTACACACCGTACTGACATGCCATCATTAGAGGCCCCGGTGCTTTTCGTACGAAGCGAGGTTAAGTTGTTGGTCAGGTAGAAGAATTCGGCTGACTGTGCGCTCCACCAATAGCCATCTGTTCCGATATCGGCAAACAACCCGTTATTGCTTAAGCAGATGCGGCAGTACGATCCACCCGGCAGCCCGGTAAAGCCGCTTTCGTTCGTAGCACCTTCGTTGGGCGTCGACCAGGTTGTGGATACAGCCTTCATTCTACCTCCTGCTAAATCCAAACCGCCCAGTGAACTGGCCAGCGAATACCAATCGCTGCTGGACGGAACATGCCAACCCTGCATACAAACATTTTTTGCGTTTGTTACCGTAAATCCGTTGTAGAGGTATCCATACGTAGGCACGTTGCTCGCGTTGCCATTGTAGATGGTATACGCACTTTCATTGGTGGTTTTAAAATCACCCTCCGACAAGGCTGCCAGTGAAGTGCCATCATTAAACTTGGTCACTTTCAAATTTTCGGCCATCCACGTTTTTAGTCCAATCACAACCGTTTTGTATTTGTTTCCATCTATATCAGTTACTTCTCCATAGATAGGTGCCGGTAGCAACAGCACCTGAATTTCATTTCCATAAAATGTGCCATGTTTATTGATGGCATAACCGCGCACATAATAAGGCACCCCCGATGAAAGTGAAGTGATGTTGTGAGAAAACTCGAGGCTGCTACCAGTATCGGTGTGTTTGTTTTTGGTGATATCCGGATTTTTAGAAGTGCTCCAGCAAACTCCTTTTTCTAACAATGGATCGGTCCACGTGTAGTTTATTTTAATGGCCATCTTTGCCGATGTTGCCGTTTTTTCTGTAGGATTTTGTGTGATTACTTCGGGTGTGATCGCAGCTAAATCAAAGATAATCTCATTGCCATAGTACGTTTTTCCGGCTAGGGTAACGTAGGCGCGAATGTAGTACTTTCCGATGCTCAGCCCCGTTATCACTGTCTGATAAGAGCCTGCTCCCGTTCCGTCTACTGAATTCACTGATGTGTTTCCCAATTCAGGGTTAGCCATTTTACTCCAACAAACTCCGCGCGCTGTTATTTGACTGGCAAATTCGGTTGTTATCTCTCCACCTGTAGTGAGTGACGTTAGTGTTACGTTAGATACCGGTGTGGTTGTAATTTTAGGAGGATTCATCCCCTCTTCTTTTGAACACGATGCCAACACTATTCCAACGAATGCAATCCACAAAAAGCGTTTCATATTTTTAATACGTTTATTCACAAAATTGAGAAGGGCAAAATTGAAAAGTGCTATACGAAACAGCGGCAAGCGGAATATGTATTCAGAAATAGCCAATTGATCAATGAACCGGTCGGAGGAATCAACAGAAAGCGTAGTTTATCTTAATCAGAACCAACGTATTGTTGTACCATTTTTCGAAGTATCTTTCCGATTCAAATCAGATGTAGTGAATGAAGAAAGTATGTGGGGCAGTGATAATGTGGTGGGGCATTCTTTTTTTTGCGGGAGCGCAATCGCAACCGGTTAAAAGCAAACCCGATAAAGATTTGATCGATGTGGCCGGACAGGTGCTGAAGGCCAAATGGCTGACCAAGCACGACACGATTTCAAAAAAATCGGGGCGGGTTTATTTTTCAGGTGCACCATCGTTGGGTTATTCGCTCACGAGCAATCTGGCTGCGATTTTCGTTGGCGACTTTGCTTTTTTTACAAGCGAAGAAGAAGATCAGAAAATCTCCATTGTCTATCTGGATGTGCTATACACTCAAAAGCAACAATTTGTTTTTCGCATTCAAAACAACTTGTGGACCAAAAGCAATAAGCTGAATATAGTTTCGGACTGGCGTTATTATTGGTATCCTCAAAAAACCTATGGCCTCGGTATTCAAAGTCGGTTGGACGATGCCGTTGACCAAACTTATTCCTATGTGCGATTCCATCAATCGGTTCTCAAATCATTTAAGACAAATTGGTATGCAGGCGCAGGCGTTGCCATCGATCATCACTACAGTATCTCGCAGGAAAATGGCAGTCAACAGTTGAATGAAGAAATCAAGCGCTACGGAATTGGCAATCAATCAACTTCATCAGGCCTGTTGTTTCATTTATTGTACGACAGCCGCATCAATTCGATCAATCCATGGGGAGGTGCTTATGCCAATTTTGTATACCGACCCAACTTCACATTTTTAGGAAGCGATGGTGCGTGGCAAATGGTGCAGGTAGATTTGCGCAGGTATGTACCCTTTCCCAAACGAAGTCAAAACATTCTCGCTTTTTGGAGTTACAACTGGTTCACCTTCGGGGGCAATGCTCCCTATTTGGATTTGCCTGCTACCGCCTGGGATGCCAGCAGCAATCTGGGCCGTGGTTATATTCAAGGCCGGTTTCGAAGCAAGAATCTGGTTTACCTGGAATCAGAATATCGTTTTCTTGTTTCGCGAAATGGATTGTTCGGAGGTGTGGTGTTTGCCAATGCTCAAAGTGTAACCGAATGGCCCTCGAATAATTTCAATGCCATTGCTGTGGGGGCAGGGGCAGGCATGCGCATAAAATTCAACAAGCACTCGCGTGCTAATGTGTGCATCGACTATGCCTTTGGGCAAGGTGGCTCGCAAGGTATGTTTGTGAATCTGGGGGAGGTGTTTTAGGTGATTCGGTAATTCGATGATTCGGTAATTCGATGATTTGATGATTCGGTAATTCAGTGATTCTTTGATTCGGTAATTTGCTAATTCAATTCGCGCAGGTAGAGTTGAATGGTGTTTTCTAAACCAAAGTAAAGTGCATCACAAATCAACGCATGGCCAATGGAGACTTCATCTAACTGCGGAATATTTTCTTTCAGATAGCGTAGGTTGGCCAAATCTAAATCATGCCCCGCGTTAATGCCCAATCCGATGGCGTGTGCTGCTGCAGCCGCTTCGATGTATGGCTTGATGGCCGCTTCTCTGTTTTGATGGTAATGTGCGGCATAGGGTTCGGTGTATAACTCAATCCGATCGGCTCCAACCTGCGCGGCACCTTGCACCATCTTCACCGACGGATCGACAAACACCGAAACACGCACACCTTGCTGCTTTATTTCGGAAATGATTTCTTGAAGAAACGTTGCGTGGGTAACTGTATCCCATCCGGCATTGGATGTAAGTGCATCGGGTTTATCGGGAACGAGCGTGGCTTGTGCCGGCCTCACTTCTTTGATGAGTTGAAGAAACCGTTCATCGGGATAACCTTCGATATTAAACTCGGTGGTCACCACTTTTTTTAATTCAATCACATCGCGGTAGCGAATGTGTCTCTCATCCGGGCGAGGATGAACCGTAATTCCCTGCGCACCAAATCGCTCACAGTCGATGGCTGTTTTAATCACATTCGGATTGTTCGCTCCACGTGCATTACGCAGCGTAGCTATTTTATTGATGTTTACGGAGAGTCGTGTCATAGGCAACAAAACTATAATTTTTTTTGCCATAACCCCATAAAAGACCGAGCCACATCAATGGCTTCATCGTGCTGTGTACTGACAAAAGAATAGACTTTTTGATTTTCGCGGCTTTGTGGCAAATAGAATTACCAATGCAGGTTGCAGCTTTGAACTACTGCTCGGCAATCATCGCCAGAATCTCATCTATGAATTCGCGGGTGTTACTTAAACGAGGCACTTTGTTTTGTCCGCCCAGTTTACCTCTGCGCTTCATCCAATTATAAAAGGTGCCATTGGCCACGCTGTGAACGATCGGTGCAACCAAGGCAATATCGTGCGCACGTTTTGCATCGTAATCGGAATTGACTTTGCGCAACGTGTTATCGAGTACGTGTGAGAACAATGACAATTCGGAAGGTTGAGTTTTAAATTCGATGATCCACTCATGTCCACCTCGCTTTGATTTTTCCAGATAGATGGGCGCTGCAGTGAAGTTATCAATCACCGCACCTGTTTGTTCGCAAGCAGCCGTGATGGCCGTTTCTGCATTTTCAATAATCACCTCTTCACCAAAGGCGTTGATAAAGTGTTTAGTGCGACCGGAAATCCGAATGCGGTACGGTGATTTGCTCGTAAACTTGATCGTATCGCCAATATTGTATCGCCACAAACCTGCATTGGTGGTGATCACCATCGCATAGTTTTTTCCTAACTCCACATCTTGTAAAGCAATAGCATCTGGATATTCTTTGTCCAATTCCTCCATAGGAATAAACTCATAGAACACCCCATAGTCTAACATCAACAATAAATCTTCCGAATCTTTTTGATCCTGAATGCCAAAGAAACCTTCGCTGGCATTGTAGGTTTCCCAATACTTCATGCGGTCGCTTGGGATCAGCGATTTGAATAGATTTTTGTAGGGCTTGAAAGCTACCGCTCCGTGGAAGAAAACCTCCAGATTGGGCCACACTTCTAAGATTGAATTTTTCTTCTCTAGTTCAACAATGTGTTGGAGCAAAAGCACCGTCCAGGTGGGCACGCCGGCAATCTGAGTTACGTCTACTCGAGCGGTTTCACGCGCTAGCTTTTCAATTTTCTCTTCCCAGTTATCCATCAGTGCCACCTCCAAACTTGGTGTGCGGATGAACTCCGCCCACGGTGGTAAGTTTTGCATGATCACTGCCGACACATCACCATAGTGCGAAGAGGAGGTAGGGTCGTATTCATTCACGCGATAGCTTCCGCCTACACCCAATCCTTTGCCCGAGAATATCTTGGTATCCGGATAATTGTTGATGAAGATGGAGTACAAATCTTTGCCTCCTTTAAAGTGGCAATCTTCCAGAGCTTCCGGTGTTACGGGAATAAATTTGCTGCGGGCATTGGTAGTGCCGCTGGATTTGGCAAACCACTTTATTTCCGATGGCCACAGAATGTTTTGTTCGCCTCGCATCAGCCTTTCGATGTAAGGAAAAAGCTGCTCATAGGTGTGAACAGGGATACGTTTTTTAAAATCTTCGTAGTTGACCAGGTCTTCAAAGGCATACTTTTGACCGAACTCGGTGTAGCGAGCGGTACCGATCAGCTTCTTCAATACTTCGTCTTGCACTTCAAATGGGTATTTCATGAAAAGCTCCATTTGATGGATACGCTTTTTCATGACCCAGGCAAGGATAGAGTTTAGGATTTGCATGCCAACGAAACCTCAAAAATAGACCTTATTAACTAGGTGGCAATAGGGAAGTAAGGTAATTGCTAAAAATTAGGGATTTGCGGTTGAATCGTAATAATGACAATCCAAAGGATTCGTCAGTAAATTGACCTAACTCTTTAATTCCTAACGCATAATCCGGGTTGAATCGCTCACCAAAAATTACCTGCTTATTCGTATTTGTTACTTATCAAGCTCATTGCCCCCAATAAAATAACGGAGTACTAAGGACATTAGGAGGGGCATCCTGAAGAAATGAAAGAAGTTATTCGTATTTGATTTTTGGGTGGTGTGCCAACCTCACAGTAACCAAAGTCAGGATATTTAACTTGATATCTGAAGTAAAATACGGAATCGGAAGATGCAAGAATCTTATCCCAATTTGCGCCTTGTTTTCTAAGCGTCAACTCGATATGTGCTAACACGGCGTTCTGATACGTTTTTCCATTCGTAGTAAACTCTCCTCCTATGTTAGAATCTAACACTTTGATTACAGCAAGTTCAGTATCTGGTTGGCACCATCGATAAATTAATTTACCCTTCGTACAGGGATCGTTATTAACTAGTACCTCCTTTTTTTCGCAACCTAAACCAAAAGCCAAAAAGCAACAAAAGACGATTGTCTTCAGAATGATTTTCATTTCACTGAAATTTATTGGTAATGAAACAGGTAAAATATTTAGTGATTTTTTCCTTGAGAATTTTTTCTCGAATTTCTGTTTTCTTTGATGACTACTGAACATTATTGATTTGACACGGAACAAGCAGATGATAAAAAAGATGTAATTCGAATATTATTTTTTGGGGGGCAGCAGACTTCGCACACTCCAAAATCAGCAGATTTCTTAACATATCGGAAATAAAATATTGAATCTGAAGATGAAATAACCTCATTCCATATGGTTGAATTATCAGAAAGTGATTTATCTAGATTCGCTAGTACTGCGTTCTTATAGGTTATACCCTTAGCTGTAAAATCGCCACCTATCGGGGTATCTAGAATTTGAATGACAACAAGGTTATAAGGAGAAGTAGAACACCACGGGTAGAGTAGTTTGCCCTTTAAGCAAGGATCTACATTGGTTACAATATCTTCCTTTTTTTCGCAACTCATGCCAGCGAAAAAACACAAAAAAACCATGGTTTTTAGTTTGGTTTTCATTTTTTTAAATGAGTTGATACATGAGATTCTCGCTTTAATTCCTACGCATAATTTGGGTTAACTTGGGAGGAGACAGAGAAATCGCATTTAAAAATATCACTGCTATTCGTGCCATACTATTTTACCTCAATGTCATAAATTTTTGCGTGGCACGATTAAATTATCTGCATTTAGCCACGGGCTAAAGCCCGTGGCTAGTACTAAGATAATCATAACATTCATATATTCCTTTTTAAACTTCGTTTATACTCGCCTCCACAAAAGTGGAGGTCAAGTCGAGCTTAACTTAACTACATTGGTTAATGATTTTTCAATTACGAAGCTAAATTTCTTTCCTGCCCTCTAATTTTTCGGTAGATCAAAATATTCCGAATATACACCACCAGCCCAAGCGATTGCGCCACCAGAAGTACAGGCTCTCTTCTGAAAACAGAATAAATTACCACCAACACAGATGCCACTGCGCTGATCACCCAAAATCCCAGCGGAAGTACAGATTGTTTTGCTTTTTCTGAGAAGTACCATTGATAGAGGTAGCGGCAATTGAGCAACAATTGCCCGCTGATGCCAATGATCAGCAAAACCAAAGTTCCCTCACCCAATGAAAAATTCAGTTGGAGCTGAACTGCTGCGAATGCTATGCCCGGAGGAACCAAGTAAAGCAACCATTGTATTGCTTTCGGAATTTTTACCCACGCACCTTTTAGTTGCAGGTTGCGAATGTAGATGTAAAACGAAATGCCTTGCCCGAGCAGAATAACCGCATCATGGCGTATGAGTCCGTACAGTAAAAAAAGAAATGAGCCACACAAACTCAGCACCCAAAAAATGGTAGGCGATAGCACACGCCCGGCTCGTTCGGATAAAATCCACTGCACCACCGAGCGCGCACCAAATAAACTTTGAGCGAAAAATCCCAGCGCAATAATCCAGTACGATTGATCCATAACCAATGTCGTTAAGTTAAACCCTGACAATCCAAAGGATTCGTCAGTAAATTGACTAACTCTTTAATGTCTAACGCATAATCCGGGTTAACCTACACTTAACTCCTCGCTTGTGGAGAGGAACGAGGTGAGGTGTAAAACAGGGTTTAACTTAAACGACATTGCATCCATAACTGCCGGAAAATGTACGCATTATTCTTCGGTGTTTTTTAAGATGCTCAGCAAAGAATACGTGCCGTTGATGACCATTTTCGCTCCCAGCAATTCGTTAGGTATGATCACTTCCGTAAAGTCGTTTTGCGATTTACCAACTTGCACTTCTACCATCAGATAGCGCAACGACTCTTTCTCTACAAAGACAAAGTGTTGATTGTTAAATGCCACCACGGCAGCCGACGGCAAAACCAATCGCTCCTGAGTCTCTGTTTCAATCAGTGCTTTAAAATACAATCCCGGAATCAAGCTCTGATCTTCTTTTTCCAAATGACAGTGAACACGCACAGTTCGGTCAGCCGAAATTTCTTTGCCAATCAAAAACACTTTTGCAATTCGTTCCGTGGTTTCATTCGATAGATTTACGTGCACCCGTTGACCTATTTTTAAATTGGGAAGATCTTTTTCAAACACCATGGCCTCGGCATGCAAATGTTGGGTGTCTACAATCTTAAACAAAATATCGGTAGGGCTTACGTGCATACCTACATTTACATTGACTTGCGTGACAAAGCCGGAAATAGGAGAAACAATGGTGATCGTCGTTTTTATATCGCCCGTTTCTAATTCAGAAGGATTGATGCCAATCAATTTCAATTTGGCAGTCATGCCTTGCACCTTTGCTTTGGTGCTGAAATAATTAGACTTAGCCAGTTGCAAACTCTTGGCAGCGTTTACGTTTTCTTTCACCAACTCTTCCTGACGCTTGTATTCCAATGCCAGAAACTCCAACTGATTTTTATTGAGCAGATAATCTTCCTGTAATTGAATATAATCGGGATGCTCCATCACCACGATCGTTTGCCCTTTCTTTACGTGCATGCCCTGCAAAATATCCGTTGATTTTACGAAGCCTCCAAGGGGCGCAGATATGGTGACTAGATTTTGCGGGGGTACATCGAGCATACCATTGGCATTAATGATGCCACTCATTAACTTCTTTTCTGGAGCCCCCAATTGAATATCTAACAATTTAAATTGCTCTGCCGTAAGTTTTACCTCATTGGCTTCGTGGGTTGCAACATCGGCTGCCGGTTTTTCAGAAGAAGAGCAACCCATGAAGATGATGGAAAGGCCGAGACTTAGTTTTGCGATTATGTTCATGATCGTGCGATTAAAATTTACCGAGTAAGTATTCTATTTTTAAAACAGACTGATTGTATTGCGTGAGCGACAACAGGTAGTTGCTTTTGATGCTCAATGCAGTTTTGAGTGATTGCAAATATTCTATGTAGCCGATTTCTCCGGCTCGATAAGCTTTGCCGGATTGGGCAATTATCAAATTGGCATTTTGTAAAGCACTGGTTTCATAGTAAAACAGGCTTGCTTGATTTTTAGCTAGTTCTTTTTGTGCTTGTCCGAAACTGCTTTTCAAGTTGGTTTCAAATTGTTCGGCTTCACTACGAATCATTTCTTCTTGAATACCTGCTGATTTCGCGCGGGCCAGTTGCGGGGCAACCCACAATGGAATACTCAATCCCAATTGTAATCCTGTAAAACTTTTACTGGCTGGAAAGAAAACATCTTGTCCGTTGATGTTTTGAATGCCGGTAAGACTTTGTGTGAAAAAACCAACTGTCAAATCAGGGAGTAGTTTATTGCTTTCTACACGTTTGGCTTGCTTGCTTACTTTTACCTGTTGTTGCAGGTAGCCCAACTGTGGATTGGTAATCCATGTGGCGGTATCGATCAGTTCGCGCTTTATAAGTTTTTCTGAATGGTACACAGGTTGTTCAGCTTTTAGCAAGGCCTGCAAACGTGTTGCCGCAATCTCCATATCGGTTTGATTGATGCGCAATTGATTTTTCACTTCCAGCAGTTGACTTTCGGCTGTTGTTTTTTCCAACAGATTACTTTCACCGGTTTTGAATCGAATATTGGCTGCGCGACTGAAATCCTGAAACAAACTGTCTTGCGATTGGAGCAAACGATGGAGCGCATCGAAATACAGCAGTTGTTCGTAGGTGAATTTTACCTGGTAGGCAATTTCGTTTTGCACCACCAACAAATTTTTCTGGCTTCCCGCTACATGCTCCTTCCCCAGTTTTACCTGATTGATTAAAGTAGTTGGAAACGGAATGGTTTGAGTGAAGGTGTAATTGTCGTCTTGCTGAAGCGAGTTGTATTGCCCGTGCATCCACATCACATTCAGCTTGCCTATGTCAGTACCTGTCTTTTTCAGTTGCCGGTAGTAGTCGATGGAATACTCCGCCGCTTTCACTGTTTGATTTTTTTCTAAGGCAATCTTTACGGCTTCTTTCGAACTAACCAATTGTGCTATGAGCGATGTAGGTGCCGTTAGCAAAATGATAAATGCCAAATTTTGAATATTGAATTTCATGGTTCTAGCTATTTGGAGATGAAATTATTCTGTCTTTTTCAAAGTAGGTATACAGCACTGGCAACACAACCAGTGTAAGCAATGTCGCTGAAATTAATCCGCCAATAACAACTGTTGCCAACGGGCGTTGCACTTCAGCTCCTGAGCCATTCGAAAGCGCCATCGGTAAGAAACCCAGTGAAGCAACCAGTGCCGTCATCAGCACGGGGCGAAGACGCGTTTCGGTTCCTTCTTTCACAATTTCCGTTATTAATTTGCTTTCGTCTTTTTTCAGTCGGTTGAATTCGGCTATCAAGACAATGCCATTGAGTACCGCCACGCCAAACAATGCAATGAATCCGACACCAGCCGAAATACTAAAAGGCATATCGCGCAGCCAAAGTGCAAACACACCGCCAATGGCGGAAAGAGGAATAGCGGTAAAAATCAAGAGTCCTTGTTTGAAGGAATGGAAAGTAAAGTAGAGCAAAACAAAGATGAGAGCGAGTGCGAGCGGCACAGCTACCATTAGGCGTTGCTTGGCTTCTTCCAGATTTTTGAATGAACCTCCGTAGGTGGTAAAGTAGCCCGGTTCAAATTTAATTTCCTTCTGAATTTTTTGGTCGATCTCTTGTACAATGCTTTGTACATCTCTTCCGCGAATGTTAAAGCCAACAGCTATTCTACGTTTGGCATCATCGCGCTGAATTTGGTTCAGACCAGTTACTAATTCAACCGATGCGAGTTCCTCCAATCGTACTTGTTGGCCATTGCTGGCCGTGATGTACAAGCCACGAATGTCGTCCATGGATTTACGTTTGTCTTCGTCCAGACGAACCACCAACTCAAACCTTTTTTCTTTTTCGTACACCCAACCTGCCCCTTCACCCGAAAAGCTACTTCGAATCACACGGTTCACATCATCCGTACTCAAACCATACTGCGCAATGCGGTTGCGATCAAACTTGATCACATACTGAGGAAGGCCACCCATCGGTTCAATATAAATATCGACTGCACCTTCCACCTGTCCGGCAATTTTTCCGATCTCATCGGCATAGCGCTCGAGCAGTTGAAGATCTTCTCCATAAATTTTAATCACCACATCTTGCCGTGCTCCCGTCATCAATTCGTTAAAGCGCATTTGAATGGGTTGCTGAAATCCGTAGAGCACACCGGGCATTTTTTCTTCCAGCTTCTTCGACATTTTTTCAGCCAGTTCATTGCGTGTATTGGCACTCGTCCACTCACTTTTGTCTTTCAACACAATGATTAGATCACTGGCTTCAATGGGCATGGGGTCAGTTGGAATTTCAGATGTACCGATTTTACCAATTACTTCTTTCACCTCGGGAAAATTGTCGAGTAACACACGCGAACTTTTTTGTGTGGTCTCAATCATCTGCGTAAGCGAGCTGCCTGTGATCAATCTGGTTTCAACCGCAAAGTCTCCCTCGTCTAGTGTGGGTATAAACTCGCCACCCAATTGTAAGAATAAAAAAAGGCTGGCCAGAAAAAACACAACAGAGCTGATCACAATAATCAATCTTCTGCGCAAAGCGAATTGAATGACCGGTCGGTAACTGCGATGGAAAAAAGCGATTAACCGATCGGAAACATTTTGTTTGTGATCGGTTTTCTTACTAAGAAAAAGTGAAGAAACCATCGGCACGTAGGTGAGTGATAACACCATGGCTCCGATAATTGCAAAAGCCACCGTCTGTGCCATAGGACCAAACATTTTTCCTTCAATGCCAACCAGCGACAGTATCGGTAAGTAAACAATTAAGATAATGATCTGCCCAAAAGCGGCCGAGTGCATCATGCTGTTGGCCGAGTGATTTACTTCTTCGTCCATCTGCTGCTGTGTGAGGCGTATGCCACTTTGCATTTTGGCTAAGTGGTGCAGTGTCGCTTCGACGATGATCACAGCGCCATCCACGATCAATCCGAAGTCGATCGCTCCTAAACTCATCAGGTTTCCGGATACGCCGAATAAATTCATCAGGCTGATGGCAAACAACATGGCAAGCGGAATTACCGAGGCGACTACCAAGCCGGCCCGCAAATTGCCCAGCATCAGCACCAACACAAACACCACAATTAGTGCTCCTTCTGCCAAATTTTTTGTTACTGTGCTGATGGCGTTGTTCACCAGTTTGGTGCGATCAAGATATGGCTCAATGGTTACACCTTCGGGCAAAGTCTTTTTGATTTGCTCTATACGCTCTTTCACTTTCGTGATCACAAATGAAGAGTTGGCTCCCTTCAGCATCAATACCAACGCGCCTACCACTTCGCCCTGGTCGTTGTACGTCATGGCTCCATAGCGCATGGCGTGTCCAAATTTGACAGTGGCCACATGCCGAATCAAGATGGGCAAGCCCGTATCCAAATTCTTCACCACAATTTTTTCAATGTCGCCAAGGTTCTCTACCAGGCCCTCGCTGCGAATGAAGTAAGCATAGGGCTTCTTATCGATGTAAGCACCGCCGGTGTTTTGATTGTTTTTTTCGAGAGCCGTAAAAATCTCGCTCACGCTTACATTCATGCTGCGCAGCTTTTCGGGATCGAGTGCTATCTCGTATTGTTTTACATGCCCGCCAAAGCTGCTCACATCGGCTACGCCTGCAGTGCCGAGCAATTGCCTGCGCACAATCCAATCTTGAATGGTACGCAGTTCGGTTGGATTGTATTTGGATTCAAATCCTTTTTTTGGTTTTAAGATGTATTGATAAATTTCACTCAAGCCTGTGGAGAGCGGCGCCAACTCCGGATTTCCGGCTCCGACTGGGATTGCGCTTTTGGCTGAAGCCAGTCGCTCGTTTACTTGCTGGCGTGCCCAATACACATCGGTGTTGTCAGTAAAAACAATGGTAACTACCGAGAGACCAAAGCGCGAGAAGGACCTCATTTCGGTGATGTTGGGAATGGTGGCCATCGTTTGCTCGACCGGAAATGTAACGAGTCGCTCCACCTCCGGTGCTGCGAGCGAGGGTGATACAGTAAGCACCTGTACCTGATTGTTGGTGATGTCGGGCACTGCATCGATGGGCAATTGCGAGAGCGAATAGGTGCCCCAGATGATGAGGCAGAGTGTAAGAATGGAAATGATAATCTTATTCTTAACAGAAAATGAAATGATGCGGCTAAGCATGTCGTATTTGTTGAAAAATGAGATAAATGGATTACAATTGCTTTTGATAAAGCAAGGTGATCTCTAACCGGTAAGTAGAACTAACTCGCTGTAAGATTAGCAGGCCTTGGGAGGCTGAAAAATAGCGATCAGAGGAGAGTTGAAAGAGGACTCTTTGTAGTGAAAGGCGGGCTGCGAGATGATTATGGGCATGAGTTGAACGACCGGGATTTTTACATCGGGCTCAGTGGCGGAGTGTGCACTAAAGCAATGACCGACGACTTTAAATGGCAATTGATTATCGTGTTCATCATGTGCCACATCGCTTTGGTAGTGCAATTCTAAAAAATCCCAGAAGGAAATCTCTTGCGATAATTTTTTGTGTTCTGAATAGTGTTCGAGCAAAATAGGAAGGCGCATGGCTTCATGCAATTCGGTAAACGAATTAATGTAAACCAACAGAAATAAAATCGAGAGGACGCGCTTTAACATGGTTGCTCGGTGCATGTAAAGGTATAAAACGATTAGCAATAAGATGCAACCAACGATGCAATAAATGGAAATAGCGGCGATTTATGGCTTTAGTCGGTAAACAGCCATTCGCAAAAAGATGTAAATAATTGTCACAGATCTGTAATCGCCGGTAACCATCCAACTAACTTGGCGTACTACTCATCACTAACCAAACCCTTGTTTATGATTTTCAATTACTTCTTGCTGTCGTTTCGTAATCTGGTGCGTCAGCGTGGCTATGCGGTGGTGAATTTGTTTGGACTAGCGTTGGGGTTGGCTGCAGCCCTGTTCATTCTGTTGTATGTGAAAGACGAGCTTACGTTTGACACCATGCATCCCAATGCAGCGAACACCTATCGCATGGGATACAAGGTACAGTTCCCCAATGGAAACTCGGAAGCAGCCCCCTACGCACCCGCTGGCTGGGATAATTTTATTCAATCCAATTATACCGGAATCAAAGGCATTACCAGTTACGCATCGTGGGGCATGCCTACCAGCATTGGCTATGCACCCAAAGAGCGCATCATCTTAACCGAAGATATCATCTGGGCGGAATCATCCATTACCGACATTGTTTATTGTCCCATCATTAAGGGAGCGGCTACCAATCCGCTCAAAGAAATCAACTCAATGATTTTGACCGAATCCTCTGCAAAGGAATTGTTCGGCAACGAAGATCCTATCAACAAAACCGTCACTGTTTCGCATCAGGCCACCAATGGTCAAAATGTAGAAATGGTCGTTACGGCCGTGATGAAGGATTTGCCCTCCAATTCGCACATCAATCCAAAATACATTTTGAATATTTTGGCTCTGAAACCTTTTATTCAAGACCTTGAAAACATTCTCGCTACGTCCATGGGCGATGGCAACAACGGTTTTTGGACACAATCCTATTTTGTGTGCGAAGACCCCAGCAAGATTGAGGTAATCAAAAACGATTTACAGAAACGTGCAAACGAAATCATAGCCAAAAATAAGTGGGACATCAAGTTTACGCCCGTCATTCGCAAAATCACCGACATTCATTTTGATAAAGAAATGGACTGGACCATCGACCACAAAATGGCCGACATCAGTTACATGTATGTGTTCATCACCATTGCTTTATTGATTTTGGTAGTGGCGTGTATCAATTATATCAACCTATCAACCGCCAAGTCTGCGAGCCGTGCGCGCGAGATAGGTCTGCGCAAAACTTTTGGCGGCATTCGTCCACAGTTGTTTTTTCAATTCATGATGGAATCTTTTGTGTTGGTGCTCATCTCCGCAATGATTGCACTCCTGCTGGTCGTTTTCTTCATCCCGCAATTCAATAATCTGACAGGAAAGACATTCACCTTGGCACATATCTTCAATGGGCCGATGTTATTGATCATTATTGGTGTGATTTTACTCGTTACGATATTGGCAGGAAGCTATCCGGCTTTGTTTGTATCCGGGTTTCAACCAGCAGCGGTATTGAAAGGTAAGTTTGCGTTCGGAAAAGGATCGACTCGCTTTCGTCAGTTCTTGACAACACTTCAATTTGTAGTAGCTGTAACATTGTTAGCGGGCACGGTGATCATTGTACGTCAGATGGATTTATTGAAAAATTCAAAGTTGAATGAAGCCGGACGGCAAATTGTTTCCATTCGCTACGGCGGATTTAACGGGCAAGCCACCGATCAGCAATATCTCACATTCAAAAATCAATTGTTGACCGATCCGCAAATAGAGCATGTCACACTCGCCAATCACTTACCGCGTTTGGATTTCTTCGGGCCGATCAACATGCAAATGCAGTTTCCCGATATCAATGAAGACAAGCACGAGTGGTTTCAACTCAATGGCGATTTTGATTTTCCTGAAACCTTCAAACTAAAATTATTGGCCGGTCGCGATTTTGATGAAAAGAATATGGCCGATTCAATGGCTGTGTTGTTGAATGAATCAGCTGTGAAAGCATTGAAGCTAAAACCACACGAAGTGATTGGCAAAACCATTGTGCGTCCGGATTATGTGATGGGTTATCAGATGCCTGATTCAACGAAGGCACCCATCACCGGCATTGTAATTGGCGTGGTAGAAGATTTTCCGTATCAATCGATGCGCAAGAAAATTGAGCCCTTGGCCATTTCGCCAAAGCCACACACGTTTGATCGTATTATTCATGTGCGCTTGCCGGAAGGAAGAATTCAAGAGAAGATTGCTTTCTTAGAATCTACATGGAAGAAAAATTTTCCGCAGTATGGCTTTGACTATTGGTTTGTAGATGAAGAGTTTGGCCGCATGTATGAAAACGAAACCAAAGTAGCCAACCTCACCGAGAAATTTTCAGGGCTTGCGATTTTGATCACTTGCGTGGGCTTGTATGGATTGGCCTCCTTCATGTCAGAGCAACGCACACGCGAAATTGGTATTCGCAAAAGCATGGGTGCCAGCAGCTCACAGATTTTGATTTTGCTGTTGAGCGTGTTTGGTAAGTTGTTGTTGCTGGCTAGTTGTATCGCCATTCCGGTGGCCTATTATCTCGCCAATCAATGGCTCTCAAGTTTTGTGTATCAAACCAGTTTGTCGGTGTGGGTATTTGGTGGTGTGGTGGCGTTGGTTGCTTTCATCACACTCTTTACAGTGGGATATGAAGCATTGAAAGCTTCGTTATCAAATCCGGTGAAGGCACTGCGCCATGATGGATGATGCAGCACTTTTTGTAAATTTGAAGAATGCAGATTTCTCCTTCGATATGGGATGACATTGAACGATTGAGTGAACTCTATCGCAAAACGGCCGCGACAGCTATTAATGCTACTCAATTCAGTCTGTATGCCATCACGCATCATTCAACAAAAATTGAAGGATCTACGCTTACTTTAGAAGAAACCAACAGTTTACTAGAAAAGGGCACTTCCATTGGAGGCAAGCCCATCGATCATCAAAACATGGTGATTGATCATCAAGAAGCACTGGAGTTTGTGTTGGATCAAGCTGCGAAGCGCAGAACTTTTTCGGTGTCCTTTCTTCAAGAGATTGCAGCCAAAGTGATGCGCAGAACAAGCAAAACAGTTTCGTCAGTGCTTGGCACTACCGATGAAACAAAAGGTGATTTTAGAAAAGTACCTGTCACAGCCGGGGGACATTATTTTGTAGATGCCGCTAAAATTCCATCACTCGTTGAAAAGTTAATTCATCAAATTAATGATCGATTGGATCACGTTCAATCAACAGAAGAAATTCTACGTCTTTCATTTACCGCACATTTTGATCTGGTGAGCATTCATCCATTTACGGATGGCAACGGTCGCACCTCACGACTCGTGATGAATTATATCCAGGCGTATCATCAGCAACCACTCACATTAGTCAATGCAGCAGATCGCGCTGCGTACATTTCAGCGATTACACAATCGCGCGAACAAGAAAACCTGGAGCCATTTATTCAATTCATGGCTGCCCAACACGCCAAGGAGCTTTCTGCGCAGATTGCAGCGTACGATAAATCGAAAACTGCAGGTGAGAAAAAATCAGCCACCGAAGGCTTTTCGATGATATTTTAAATGAGAATACTTTTAAACAGCTAATGAATTGTGTTCTGATTTTCCACCTTTGTCTTGCTTGATACTTTCAAGTAAATGAGTTGCATTGGCAGGAGTTGATAACAAATGGGCAGTTTCTTCCATCGCATTGTATTGATCAAGTGTAAGAACGACAAAGCCCTTGCTCTTGGCTCCCGATAAAATTAAAATATCTTGATCCTTCTCCAATTCACGTAAATGTCCTTTGATTTTCATCTTGAAGTCAGTGATCGTTGTTGTTTTCATGTCAATCAATGTTTATAAATCGTATGCCAATTTGCACATTTTATAAACCTCAAAACAACTCAAGTTTTCACCTTTTTTAAACTTTGTTAAATCATAAGCGGGCATGCTTTTGTCTGCGAAGTATTTTTTCTTCGAGGTGCGGAAGAGTTGATGAATGACATCGGCAATGTTTCCAAAATCATAAATTACATTTCATTGTTCAAATTTCCACGAATAATAGTTTGCCTCTTGTTCAAAGGGATTATCAAGATAATTGCCAAAGTTGCCTAAGGCATACGCGCCCGAAAATATCAGATAATTAAAATCTGTATATATCCACTTTTTATAAGTTTTTGCGAACCAATTTTCTTTAGAAAGTAACCTGTTAAATGGAATAGAATAATATGTGTTTATAACTGTCAATCCTTGATATTGATAGGTATGAACTATCTCATGGGCTGTGTTTCTGCTATTCGCTTTATTCTTAATCATTAAAATAGAATTTGCAGCCGTGACAGCATCAGCATCAGGTACCTCAAGTGTCTGTGCCCAGAAGAAAGGTTGTCCAATTCTTATGGTTTCTTTAAAATCGAACGAACCATTTCGTAGCGAATATATGAACCCATTTAATGCAAAAGGCATTACCTTATAGTTAACCTTAAACGACTTTTCAGTTTCAAATTCTATTCGGTTAAATCCAAAGTTAATATGCCAATGCGTAAGAAATTTTTTATTAGCTGCAGCATTTTCAATAATTGAAACTCCGGCAGCATTTACTAATTTAGAACTCCAAGCCCATCCACTATTGTCAGTTTGACCAAATTCGTAAATCATTTGTTTACTATTGAATACTAATATTCCTCCTATCGCGCCTTGCCACATACCTCTTAAAAAAACCCTCCCGCCTTTTTCATTTGGTTTTTTGTTGATGAGCGCACCAAAGCCGCTCCCAACAGAGCTTATGCCTACGTTAAAAACGGCAGCATGTAAATCGTTTTGTTGTGCGAAACTCGCCCCGCTTTTAGACAAAACAAATAGAATAATCAAAAATCTGGGCATAAGCAGCTATGGTTGTAAATCTTTGATAAACAAATTCCCTGCCAATGTTCATTCTCATTTCTTATTTGACCACTTTTTATTTAGCCAACAGCGGTTGTGATGAGGCTTGTACATAATTCTATATGAAACCTCAAAACAAACTCAAGTTTCCACCTTTTCTAAACTTCGTCAAATCATAGGCAGGCATGCTTTTGTCTGCGAAGTATTTTTTCTTTGAAGTGCGGAAGAGTTGATGGATGACATCGGCAATATTTCCATCGCCGCGCATGCGTCTGCCAAACTGCGAATCGTTTACGCTGCCTCCGTGCATCGAACAGATTTGATTCCACACTTTTTCAAAACGATCCGGAAAATTCTTTTGCAGCCAATCTTCGAATATTTTGCCTATCGCTCCATTCAGCCGAACGATGGTCATGCCCGCGTTGCGCGCACCGTGATCGGCTGCTGCTTTTAAGATGGCAGGTATTTCGTGGTGATTTAATCCGGGAATGATGGGGGCATTCATAATGCCAACCGGAATATTTGCTTTCGCTAATTCTTCCACCGTTTTTAATCGTTTGATGCCGCTCGCGGTGCGTGGCTCCATAGCTCTGCGTAATTCTTCGTTGAGTGTGGTGATGGATATGTAAACATGCACGAGATTATCGGCAGCCAAATCTTGCAGCAAGTCAATATCACGCACCACTAATCCATTTTTAGAAATGATACTCACCGGGTGTCGGTATTGTGCCATCACTTTCAAAAGTTGGCGCGTAATGCCCCACTTTTTTTCCAGCGGTTGGTAGCAGTCGGTGTTGCCGCTTAGCATAATGGGCACGGCATTCCACGATGGCTTTAGCAATTCTTGCTCGAGCAGGCGCGCGGCATTTTTCTTTACCACAATTTTGCTTTCAAAATCGAGGCCGGCACTGAAGCCGTAGTATTCGTGCGTGTTGCGAGCATAACAATAAATGCAACCATGCTCGCAGCCTTGATATGGATTCATAGAATAGCCAAAGCCGAGATCAGGGCTATCTACCCGATTCACAATTTTTTTGGCGTTCTCTTGAAATACTTGGGTGTGCGGATTTTCGAGTAAGGGCTCATCCAACCCTTCGATATGATCGGTGACGTAATGTGATTTCAAAAATCGGTTTTCGCTCTTGATCTGAGCTCCTCGCCCTTTAAAGTAGTTATCTTCCACAGGTTAAAAATACTAAAATATTTAGCATTTGATTCGGTAATCCTCATTTTTTCAATGGAAACCTGTTTACATTTGACAATTGATAGTCAATAGTCAAATAACCGGATGCGCCATTCTCTTACCTATTCTCCAACTCCGGTTATCGAATTAAATCACGTAGGGACAGGTGGTGTGCGTGTATTGGTAAAAAGAGAAGATTTGAATCACCCGTTTGTTTCCGGTAACAAGTGGTGGAAATTGAAATACAATCTGGAGGAAGCACAATTAGCGAGACACGATACCTTGTTGACATTCGGTGGAGCGTATTCGAATCATTTATATGCTACCGCTGCTGCTGCACATGAGTTGGGTATGAAAAGCATCGGTATTGTTCGGGGTGAACGCACGGAGCCGCTTAATCACACGCTTTCTTATACTGAATCACGCGGGATGAAACTCCATTTTATTTCGCGTGAAGCCTATCGAAAAAAAACAGATCCGGAATTTCTGCAATCATTGCGAAATGAGTTTGGCGAAGTGTACATCATTCCGGAAGGAGGCACGAATCCATTAGCAGTACGTGGCTGTGCAGAGTTTGCTAAAACGCTGGAAGAAGAAATTGATTTTGATTATTTGTGTTTGCCGATTGGCACCGGTGGAACCATGGCTGGAATGATCGAAGGCTTATCATCCGATAAAAAAGTAATCGGCTTTTCATCGTTGAAGGGAGGCGATTTTTTAAAGCATGAAATTCAATCGCTTGCTTCTGAAACACAACTAAATTGGCACGTGAATACAGATTACCATTTAGGAGGCTACGGTAAAACGTCACCCGAATTGATGAAATTTATCGATGATATGAAAAAGACTTATCAACTTCCGTTAGATCAGGTTTACACAGCTAAGATGATGATGGGGGTTTTTGATTTGATGCGTCAGAATTATTTTAAAGAAGGTTCTACGATTTTGGTTTTGCATACGGGAGGATTGCAAGGGAACCGATCTATTAAATAGTTTATCTTTGTGTAATCTCAAGTGCATGAAAAAAATAACTATTCTATTTTTTGCAATTCTAATTCAAGCAAATGCTCTAGCCTCACATTTAAGATGTGGCGATATTTCAATTAAGAAATTAAATAATGGACTGACATATACGATCAAACTAACGATTTACACGAATCTAGGATCGCAGGTAAGTTTTGAAGGTGGGATATTAAGGTTTGGCGATGGATCATCTATCATAACTCCACGCGTTGAAAGCAAGGTACTAAATAAAGATAGTGGCTTGGGAGTTGTTGAGTTTTCTGCAAATCATACATACTCTGGTCCGGGAAGATATACGATTAGCTATCAGGAAAGAAATTTGAATGCCGGAATTCTGAATGTATCTAATGCCATTGATACTCCATTCTTTCTAAAGCTAACAACTATTATTGATCCATTATTTCCCGACAATTCTTCTCCCCTATTTTTAATGCCCCCGGTGTTTGTAAACACTACCAATCAACCCTACTCTATTTCAAATGCTGCCTATGATGTAAACGGCGGTTATATTCGGTATCAATTAGGAATGTTGTATCAAGCTAATAATATTCTGGCTTCGGGATATAAACTACCAAAGAATCTCTCAGTCAATTACTACAATGGGCTGGTTACTTGGGATAATAAATTGGCGGGAGATATCGCTTATGCAGGAGAGTATTTGTTTGTTTTGGATATCTATCACTTTAACTCTAGTAATATTCTGGTAAACAGAGTCCAACGACTGTTTCAGATCCTCTTACAAGATCAGAAGGGGAAAATAGAAATCACTAACCCAATTTCAGATCCAAACGGAAAGATATTTGTAGAGAGTGGTAAATCAAAAACGATTAAAGTATTGATGGAAGGTGATACTGCAAAAAAGACATGGATTCTTGCCAATCATCCCTCCATTTCGAAGAACATTGTATTTACGCAGTATGATTCGATTGTGAATTCTAGTCAAGTGAGAGTTGGGGCAATAACACTTAATTCTTCACCCGAAATTATTCAGAATGAGCCTTATGTAATCGTTCTGAGAGCAAAATCTGGATCAGATGGAAACCCAAATCCTATATACAAAGACGTTAGCTTCCTTTTCTTCACAAAAGATATAACTCTTCCACCAAAACCAGATCCCGAGCCAGACCCAATTGTTACGGAAATTGATAATACTAATGTCAACAACCTGAATGTTTATCCAAATCCATTTCATGATTACCTGTATCTAACAGAATTACCGGAAGATGGCCATCGAGAAGTCTCCATCTACAATCAATTGGGTCAGCTTGTGCTTACTACCAATGAAGCGACTATAAATACCTCTTCGCTTCCTTCTGGGATTTACTTTTTAAGATCGCATACATTTGTTATCAAGCTTATTAAGCAATGATCTTTTAGCTGATCCAATAAGCTTAAAGAAAATATTTGACCGGGATGATTACGCCTCTACTTTCGCCCTGCGCAACTGGAAGTTTTGCCCAAGGTAAACTTTGCGCACCAGCGGATCGTCTGCCAGCTCTTGTGCTGTGCCGGCTTTGAATAATTTTCCCTCCACCATCAAATATGCACGATCGGTAATGGCCAACGTTTCGTCTACGTTGTGATCGCTGATCAATATGCCAATGTCTTTCTTTTTTAGTTTGGCAACGATGCCTTGAATCTCTTCTACCGCAATCGGGTCTACACCCGCAAAAGGTTCATCCAACAAAACAAACTTAGGATCAACTGCCAGCGCACGTGCAATCTCCGTTCTTCTGCGCTCGCCACCGGAGAGCACCATGCCTAAATTTTTTCGAACGTGTGTTAAGCTAAACTCCTCGAGCAATGACTCTACTTTTTCCTTGCGAGCGGCTTTTGTCATCTCACGCATCTCCAGCGGAGCTAAAATATTTTCTTCTACCGACAGCGAACGAAACACCGATGCCTCTTGCGCCAAGTACCCAATGCCGCGCTTGGCGCGCTGATACATGGGCAAATCGGTTATGTTTTCCTCATCCAAAAAAATATTTCCGCCGTTGGGTTTGATCAAGCCAACGGTCATGTAGAATGTAGTTGTTTTACCGGCGCCATTGGGGCCAAGCAACCCAACAATTTCTCCTTGACCTACCTGCACCGATACGTTATTCACTACCGTGCGCTTCTTGTATTTCTTGATCAAATTCTCAGCTCGTAAAATCATAGTCAGTCAAATTTTAAATCTTTTATTCGCGCTTGCAAGGTGGTAATCCCATTATAGGTGTTTTCCTCCAGCGTATAGGCCATTTTGAAAGTTTGTCCACTGGCCAGACGATCGTAGTGCTCAATCAAATCAAACCCTACTGCATTGAAAAATTTTTCATTTCCTTCTTGCGCTGCCAGAAAGCGCACGTGCTTGTCTTTAAACCCTGACAGGCTATTTTTTACATACACGCGCTCGGTTTCAAACATAGGCCGTTGGTTTTCTGGTCCAAATGGCGCCATCTGCTTCAGCACATTATTGAACTTAGAAGTAATGTGGTCAAAGTCAACCATCACATCAATTTCAACCACAGGCGTTTGCATTTCTTCGGTTATATTTTCGGCTACCACTTTTTCGAAGCGTTGCTGAAATGCCACCAGATTGCTTTTATCGAGCGTAAGGCCGGCTGCATACTTGTGTCCTCCGAATTTTTCCAAAAGATCGCTGCAGGCATAGATGGCTTCGTATAGATCAAAGTCTTTCACGCTGCGTGCGGAGCCTGTTATTTTATCATTGGACTCAGTTAAGATCACGGTAGGGCGATAATATTTCTCTACACATCTAGCAGCAACTATGCCAATTACTCCTTTGTGCCAGGTATTTTTAAAAAGAACAGTAGATTTTGCGTTTTTTAACTCCTCACTGCCTTCAATCATGGCCAGCGCCTCTTCGGTGATGCTTAAATCAAACTCTCTGCGGATGTCATTTTTGAGGTTTACTTTTTCTGCGCAGGCAAATGCTTCTTCTTCGGTGGAGGCAATCAGTAACTCCACAGCTGCCCGTGCGTGAGCAACGCGTCCGGCTGCATTGATACGCGGCCCCAGTGTAAACACAATGCCGGAGATATCTAAATCTGTCTTTGTACCTGCTATGTCTTTCAATGCTTTTAATCCCGGTAAGGGATTTTGATTGAGCTTTTGCAAGCCAAAATAGGCGAGCACGCGATTTTCATCGTTGATGGGCACAATATCGGATGCAATGCTCACAGCCACCAAGTCGAGGTAGGCATGCAATTCGTCTTCGTGGCGAAAGGTGCGTGCAAATGCCTGCATAAGCTTAAAGCCGAGACCACAACCACTCAACTCTTTGAATGGATAATCGCAATCACTGCGCTTCGGATCAAGCACCGCAACAGCATGCGGGATGGAAGCACCCGGCAAGTGGTGATCGCAAATAATGAAGTCGATGTTTTTTGAGGTGGCCAGCGTAACAGCATCAATGGCTTTCACACCCAAGTCGAGTGCGATGATCAGGCTAAATCCATTTTCTTCGGCCCACTTAATGCCTGCTTCCGAAACTCCGTATCCCTCCGCATACCGATCGGGAATATAAAAATCACAATGTGGGTAAAAACTTTTCAGATAACTGTAAACGAGTGCTACGGCGGTGGTGCCATCTACATCATAGTCGCCGTAGACAAGAATTTTTTCATTGTTGTTAATGGCTTTCTTCAAACGATCGATGGCCGCCGCCATATCCTTCATCAGAAAAGGATCGTGCAGATGTGCGAGTGCAGGGCGAAAAAATTTCTTGGCAGACTCAAACTCCGTAATGCCCCGCTGCCACAAAATTGTAGCAATGTGCTTGTTGACATTAATGCTTGTGCTCAGTGCCGTTACCGAATCGTCAGTCGGAAGATTTTTGTAGACCCACCTTTTCTGCATCTTCAACTTTTTTCGAATGTAACGATACCTGTTTTTCCAGCAGTGCCTTGTTGACCAGCTACACCACGCATACCATTTTTTCCATCTTGTTTGCTGCCTAAGCCGGCTCTTCCACCGGTTCCAACATCGCCACCTGTGCCGGCAAACCCACCATAATTTTTTATGATCAATTCATGTCCATTCAGCAAATATAAATCCTGACAGTTTTTACATTGTATGAGAACATTGCCACCATTGCCACCATTATTTCCATTGCCCCCGTTACCTCCATTGCCCCCGTTGCCGCCTTTGCATACACGCGTGCCACTGCCTCCATCGCCACCACGGCCTCCTCTTCCACCATCACCACCATCACCACCGTTTACATCAATAATCAGTGTGCCGTTAATTTTGAGTATGCCCACATAGAGTGAAAGACTCAAGCCATTTTTTCCCGGAGCACCATTTCGGCCCTTCAAGCCGTCCTCACCATTTCGGCAGGGTGAGCCTTGATTTGTGCCGGCTACTCCCACAGCTCCCTTTTTTCCATTCACGCCTCTCCCATTAATGGTGCAGCCCTTTCCGGCAATCAGCACTTTGGCGTTGATGATGTTGTTTTCTATTTCAGGGTTGAGATAAATACTGGACGAATCGCGCATGACCAACGTGTCGACTACTAAAATATCAGAGCCTGTAATTTTATAGGATTGTCGGGCGGCTACCTCCAATTTTTCAAGGCGAATCTGTGCGCCGCAAAAAGTAGTCAGGATGCTGAGGAAAATCGTGCAAGCCAGTGTTCGGATCATCTAACAAAAGTAAGGATGGGAAAGATCATTCACACACATTCAGTCGATTACTATGTATGCGATAAAATAAAAAAAGGCAGCGCACGCTACCTTTTTAATGAGTTCAATTGACGGGCTTATTTTTTGTCGGCCACTACGCCTTCCAATACATCTTTAATTTCTACACGCTGACCATCCTTGAACGGCACAATCCACGCATCTTTCACACCCATATCGCGCATGTATTTTTTGAATTTGTCAGCCTCCCAATAATCGCGGAAAACGCCGATGGTAAAGCGCTGCTCGCCCTTATCGGTTGCTTCGCCACCAAAGTTTGGGTTGTTATCAAAATACTTGGCGAGGTCTTTATTTTTGAATGCCCCGATCTGCACTTTAAAGACAACACCTTTTGAAAAATCCATTGGGTTGATGGGAGGAGCTTCTTTCAGTTGAGCCAACTCGGCTTTGGTAGAAGTAAGCTCGCTTCTCATTTTTGAGATTTGGTCTTCCAATTCAGCGATCTTTGCGCTTTTGTTGCTCACATCGTTATTAAGCGAACTCACCTGTGCTTTCAACGCACTGTTGTCCGTTTCAACCACTTGCTTGGTCTCTACCAAGGTTTTGAGGTTAGCAGGGTTTTTGGCAAATTCTTTGGCCTTCTTTTTCCATTCTTTCTTCTCCTTTTTAGAGAGTTGAGCGAAAACTTGCGTGCCGGAAAAAATCAGCGCCAGGCAGAGGAATAAAACTCTAGTTTTCATAGTCGGTAGTTTTGTTTAAAGGTTAAAAGTAAGAAATATTTGGGAAATAGAAGGTCGCAGTGCGTAGAATGTTCCCTTGAACCTTATTTGACATTGGCGCTTGAATTGTATTTGTCCCAAAATTTGTTTCTGAATTTATTCGTAGGATCTAGCTTTTTCTTGAGTTGAACAAAATCACCAATACGATTATAGCATTGCTCAAACTGTTTTGTGCTTGCGTGAAGTTGGTAAGGCAGATAATAGCTTCCTTCTTCCGAAATAGCTGCGTCTATTAACTTTCTTGTCCACACTCCTACTTCTTGCTGTTCACTTGGGCTGGTACCTTGTTTGTAATAAAGTACAAAACAGAATACTTCCGATTTAGCCCAAGACAATAAAGAGAGAGAATCCTTTTTTGCATGCCGCACCGACACGTTTATCATATTCACATGATGCTGATTGAGAATGTCCGCCATCTTTGGTACAAATGATTGAAATCGATCAACCGGAACAAAGTACTCTTGTAGTACATAGGTTGAATTTTTACGGCTGGATGGTTCTAGTTCGGCCGCGTCGTGTCCCGCTTCGTAGTTTCTCCACTTCACTTGCTCTGACGAAAAAAACATCGGGTCACCTATATGTTGTCGAAGCCATTTGCCACCTGGAAACTCAGAGACAAGCCACATGGCAAATCGCTCCACTTTATAGTTCGAATCGATCGGATTTAATCGATCAGTTATCGTAAGGGGCTTATCTGTTTTTTGATACGACACGGCGTGGATATCGGTGTAATTGCTTGGGTAAATATCTGCATTATGAAAAATGATATTGGAATCGTTACGAATGTGTGTTTTGAAATAGTTGGGATAATCATCGACTGTCATATGATGATCGATTCTTTCCACTTTGCAATTGTCTGTTAGTTGCAGTGTAGCCTCTACAATAACGCCCAGGCCTCCATATCCACCAATGCAACCATAGAAAATATTAGCGTTTTGGTTGGGACTAGCCTCTACAATTTGTCCATCGGCGAGGATTATCGACAACGACTTAACCGAGTGAATGATGGGTCCATGACCTATGTAGCGCCCATGAACGTTGACACTCAATGATCCACCAACGGTGAAATTGGCGTAGGTCTGCATAATTTGAACAGACAGGTTATGGCGATCGATTACTTCTTGAATCTTACGCCAAGTAATGCCAGTCTGTACACGAATTTCCTTTTTTATAGTATCCAACAGTACAATTTTGTTGTACTTACGCATGTCCAGATGAACCGCATTTTCAGTTGCGATTTGTCCTCCCATACTATGTCGAGCACCTCCTATTGAAATCGGTCCAGAATGCAATTTTAGTAAGGATGAAATTTCTTCTATGGAGGTGGGCTGAAACGTGGCTTCTACTTTAATTGGGTTTAGTTGAGTTACATCCGTAACGAGAGTAGCCGTAGTATTTGGAGCAGCAGGCTCTGAGGTAACTATAAAAAAAGTGATGGCAAAAAATACCATACCTACTACAATCAGAATGAAGCTAATGAATAATAGTCGCTTGATTAGTTTTGCCATAGTTTAATTTAAACGCTCTTATCTCAATTCAATCGGCACCATCACTTGTGTGTCATCCCACTCAAAGGAAAGATTCAGTTTTGCGTCCACTTCCGCAATGGCAATGGTGAATTGCTCTGTAGCCGTTTTCTTTTTTCGTACTGGAACATCTATGACCAACACATCGGCTCTTTTATTGTGATACACTTCACCTGTTTGCAGATTAATACCCCAACCGGGAATATCTGAGTTGAAGATTACCGTCCAGTGATTTTCGTGCGGAATGGTTAGCAATTGATACCGCCCTGATTGCAACAATTGCCCATTCACATGAATCGCTTCATCTGTCGAAAATACGGTAGCCTCATTGGCGCCTGTCCGCCAAACTTGATTGAAGGGCACCAGTCCTCCAAAAATCGCACGCCCCTTTTTGTAAGGTCTGCTGTAGAAAACCACCAGTTTGTGAGGCTCACTTTCATACACCACTTTTGCCTCGGGACTTAATGCTTTGTCCTGATTGCGGAAGTACAAAGGGGTAATGATCACACCCGCAGCTACAATAATGCCGATGACTAGAAATATCTTTTTCACTACTCTTTACTTGTAGCGTTTTCCTTTTTTGATCACCATCTTCACATCTTGCAACAATGCCATGTGACGCAGCACATCTCCTTTCACCGTAATGATGTCGGCATATTTTCCTTCTGCAATGGTTCCAAAATCCTTTTCTACACCCATCATTACCGCGGGCCAGTAGGTGGCGGCACGAATGGTGTACATCGGATCAAATCCAAATTTATTTACCCAAACATCCAATTCATTCCACGTGCTCTGGCTGTGAAACTTCATGGGTATACCGCTATCCGTTCCAATCAATAGAACCACACCGGCTTCTTTCAATTGTTTTATTTTCTTTTCCAGCGTGGGCTTGCGTATCGGGTTCAGTGCGAAGTAGCCCATCCGGTTGGGATATCTGATAGACCTTTTAATATCAGCAATAATCGAATCGGGCAAGCCCAAATGCCAACTGGTATTGTCGAGTGCTTCGGGGTTGTCGCGCATATATTCATAATTATACAATCCTTCTACCGTGGGTGTCCAAAAGAGTGGACCGAGATTCATTTTTGCTGTGCGCTCTTTTATCATCGCCATAATATCATCCGGATATTCGGGTGCTGCCGCTAAACCGGTGTGTTCAAAATTGTCTACTCCCGCTTTCATCCCTCTTCGTATTTCATCGGGCCGATGCGAGTGTCCTACCACCTTCAATTTATTTTTGTGTGCCTCGTCTACCACGGCCATGTATTCGGCTTCTGTCATCTCATCCTGATCAATCAACTTGATACAATTGACACCTGCTTTGGCTAATTGCTTTACTTTGGCGCGCGCATCGTCCGGCCCTTTCACGCCCCAGCGAAATTCTGCTGTGCCTGCATAAGGTTCATGTTGAATAAACGGACCACTCATGTACATCGTAGGCCCCGGAATCTCGCCTTTGTTGATGCGATCGCGCACCGACAAACTTGGCTCAAGTGGTCCACCTAAATCGCGCGCACTGGTTACACCCGCCATCAACAGTTGATGTGCCGATGATGGCATGATGACATCTTTGGCCAATTTTAAATAGGTTTTATCCCAATGCGTATAATCGCTGTGGCCATTGATCATCAGGTGCACGTGCATATCCCACAAACCGGGCATCACACTCATGCCTTCAGTAGAAATGATTTCTGCATTCGCCGGAATTTCAAGTTGACCAACTTGTCCGATGGCTTTGATTCGCTCATTCTCGATAATGATGATGGAGTTTGGAATGGGCTTGCCTCCGTAGCCATCAATGAGTGTGCCGCCAACGAGAGCTTTGGTTTGAGCGAAGGCAACAGAGCTTGTGAAAAGCAAAAGTAAAAATGCGCGCATAGGTTTTTAGGTTGAGAATTAAAGTTAGTGATTTTAGGTAGAGAAGGAAATGCGCAGTTTCAGATTGCTTAATTTTGATCAAGATGAAATTGAAAACTGCATTGTTATTTATTCTGGTGTTTGGTGTATCCTTTGCACGTATCTGCCAATCCAAAACCCAAGTAGTTGTTTGTGAATGATTGTTGGGGGTGGCACACTGTCACCGAGAAATTATTCGTGCCCACAAAAAAAATTGATCATCATGTTTTGATATATCATTAATCTATGTATACATTTGTTTATGTTTTCAAAAGAGCTATTAAAAGGAACGCTGTCGGCAGTTATTTTAAAATTGTTAGCTGACGGGGGTAAGATGTACGGATATGAAATGGCACAACGCGTGCGAGAACTGTCTGGAAATAAAATTTTGATAAAAGATGGATCACTTTATCCTTCGTTACAAAAGATGACTGAAGAAGGATTGGTTACGTTCAAAGAAGAATTGGTGGGAGGAAGGACGAGAAAATACTATTTCATTACTCCAAAAGGGCGTAAGCAAGCCATCGCAGCAATCAGTGAACTCGAAGAATTCATGGCAACCATTTCATTGGTAGTTTTTCCAAAATCTAAATCAAAGATGATATGACCATATCACCTGAAAATTTACGGTTTATTCAAAAGACTATTAGGGAAAGTCCAATAAGTCGAAATGGAATGCAAGAAGATCTTATCGATCATTTGTGTTGCGAGGTTGAACATCGGATGTACCGTGGCGATGATTTTGACATTGCCTTTAAGAAGGCACTTCATTTGCTGGCCCCCAACGGCTTAAAAGAGCTGGAACGAGAAACCTTTTTTTTACTAAACTCAAAAACAATAGCCATGAAAAAACTAACGTATCTGTCAGGCGCATTCCTTTGTATTTTATCAACTATGGGAATTTTATTCAAAATTTTACATTGGTCTGGAGCCAATGAGTTGGTGATTTTAGGCTTTGGAGGATTGCTGCTTATTTTTCTTCCGCTTCTGTGGATGGCACGAAACAAAAATGTAAAGGAAGAATCATCCTTTGAACGAAAAAGAAATTTCACCGGACTAGTAAGCTTGATTCTAGTTTCAGCAGGCGCTGTCTTAAAAGTATTGCACTTAGCAAGTGCAAATGAGATTTTAATATTGGGAACTATCGCATTCAGTTTTGTTTTTTTACCAATGACATTTCTAAAAATGTATAAGCAAGCAACGGCTTCTTAAAATAAATGATGTTTTTGCGGTAGAGAAGTAACTTAGCCCCCGAAATTTATGTTAATTTATACTCACAATTCAAAAGTTAAATATGGAAGCTAACCAATCGCCTCTCACGCAACCACAATTAGATCTGCTTCGCATGTTTTCACACAAAGTAGATGACAGCAACTGGCTTGAGATTAAACGAATGATTTCGGATTATTTTGCAAAAAAGATGATTCATGAAGCTAATCGCATTTGGGACGAGCAAGATTGGAGTAGCGATAAAATAGACTCACTACTTAAGGAGAATCTCAGAACTCCATATCAAAATGATGAAAGTAAATTGAATTAGTTACCCGTTACTTTTCATTCGAACTTATCAAGACTGATCCTGACGACAATAAATTTGTAGATTGTGCAATCGCGTCGAATGCAGATTTTATTGTAACCAATGATAGGCACTTCGCTATTTTAAACGACACCCCTTTCCCAAAAGTAAAGACCTTAACAATAGATGAGTTTATGGATGTGCTACGATTGCCTCATTAACTCGACTTATTCTCTATTTCCAATACCTACTTTTTCAAAATTCGATTTTCTCAAATCAGTCGCTCCTCAATCTTCCCCGTGTTCTTATTTTTTAAAATCAATTTCTTCGCGCCATAGTGTGTCACTTCTTCTTTCACCAGATAATGATCGGCATCGTACGATTGCAGGTGTGCATCTTTGCCGACGCCCACACGTCCGCGCCAGATGTCTAACTTCACCGGTTCCCACAGTTTGCTTTTAGCCGAGCGATAGGCCGCATCTAAAATCGAGTTGACCACATACCCATCGTAAAATGTTTCTTTCGGTTGGGTTTTGTTTTCCATGGCATTGAACATATCCATGAACATGTGGTTGTAGCCCAACTCATTCAATTCATCACCTACCGGAAACAACCAACCCGAATTGCTCTCGGCTTTTTCTGCCACGTAATCAGCGCCCTTGCCCGTAGTAAACATTTCAAAGCCGGTACGTAAAAAACTGTTGATCCAAATTGTGCCTTCGGTGCCCATCACTTCATCGCGCAAGTCCAGCCCTCCACGGAATGTCCAGCTCACTTCAAACTGGCCGATGGCACCATTTTCATATTTCACCAATCCGATGGCGTGGTCTTCGGCATCAATGGGTTTAACTTGTGTATCCGCCCAGCACATCACTTCCACCGGCTTGATGTCTTTGCCGATATAGCTACGCGCAATCTCAACGCAATGGCAACCCAAATCCAGAATACATCCGCCGCCTGCTTGTTCAATATCCCAAAACCAATCGCTGTGTGGACCAGGGTGTGTCTCTCTCGATTTTGCCCACAGAATTCTTCCCAACGCTCCGTTCTTCACACTCTCGTGCGCTTTAATAAACTTGGGCGTGTACACCAGGTCTTCGAGATAGCCATTGAAGATTCCCGCTTTCTCTACGGCTTCCAGCATGCGCTTTGCCTCCTCAGCATTTCGACCCAATGGCTTAGTGGTAATCACCGCCTTCTTGTGTTTGCAGCAAAGCATTACCGCCTCCTCATGCAAATGATTGGGCAAGGAAATACACACAATATCTACTTCCGGCCGATTGATCGCATCTTCCAAAACGGTAGTTGCAAAAGCTACTTTGTAATCGGCTGCAAATTTTTTGGCGCTCTCCTCCTTACGGGAATAGATCGAAACAATTTTGTCTTTATTGCGATAGCCCTGAATAGAATCCGCATAAAAGCGACCGATAAATCCGGAGCCGAGCATGGCAATGTTCATAGCGAGTACAAGAATTAAAGTTTGATAGAAATGGTTAAGCCGCCTTTTGATTTCCCTTAAAGAACAATCCAAACAACAGCATTACGCCTCCGGCAATGGCCGCAGGAATAATCCAGATCTGTTGCCAGTTGTGGCCACCGCCTTCTAGTTTGTAGGACTCGGTAATTTGCCCGGCCAACCAAAATCCTATTAACATTCCAACGCCATAGGTAGCCAATGTAATCAAACCTTGCGCTGCCGACTTAGCGGTTTCTCCTGCGCGTTGTTCGGTATAAATTTGTCCGCTTACAAAAAAGAAATCATAGCAAATACCATGAAGGATGATTCCTAGGTACAAAAAGGATGAAAGTGAATCGGCATTGCCAAAGCTGAACAACAGATAACGAGCCACCCATGCACCCATACCAATCAACAAAATGGTTTTAATTCCAAATCGGCGGAAGAAGAGTGGAATCAAAATCATGAACAATGTTTCAGACACCTGACCCAGCGACATTTTTGCAGCCGCTCCGGACATGTTGATTTCATTGAAGAATTTATTAGCCTCCTGATAATAGAATGCCAGTGGAATACAAATTAAAACCGATGAGATAAAGAAGACTAGAAAGCTGCTATCCTTCAGCAACTTCAATGCATCAAGCCCGATGATGTCGCCAAACGAAATGGATTTGCCGGCTGCACCGGGAGGTGTGTGTGGCAAGAATAAACTGAGTACTCCTAAAATGGCAGAAGCGCCCGAAGCCAATAGGAAAGTGTTAGCTAGCAAATTTTGACTTTCCCATGCTAACCATCCAATGGTAAGTCCCGCTACAATCCAACCGATGGTACCCCACACACGCAGGCGGGCAAACTCTTTTTCAGGATTGCTCAACTGACGGAACGCAACTGAGTTGACCAATGCCAGCGTTGGCATGTAAGCAATCATATATCCAAGAATCAACGGATAGAAACTGGAGAAATCAGTTTGCTGCGACAGCATGTATAACAAACCCGCACCAACCAAATGCAAAACCGCCAGAATACGCTGTGCTGCAAAGAAGCGATCGGCTATCAAGCCAATAATGAAAGGAGCAATGATAGCACCTAAAGACTGTGTGCCATAGGCCGCTCCATTTTCAATATCCGAAGCGTTGAGACTTTTACTCAGGTAGGTGCCCATCGTTACGAACCACGATCCCCAAATGAAGAATTCGAGGAACATCATGAGCGAGAGTTTAATGGTAGTGATCAGTTTCATTCGTATCAGTTTAAATTTAGGTAGTTCGATTTACGATTTATTTTTGAAATAAATCAATACCTAAAGCAGAATTGTACGAACGGAAAATGAGCCCATGCTTTCGTTGACGAGCGGATCGCTTTATTCAATCCATCAGAAATCGCTCACCGCTATTTCTGTTAGACAGGTTATTTTTACAACCGATCCTACCATGCAAATGCTCAGTGCAGACACTGGTTGGTAGGCAATCTTCACTTTCTTGCCATCAACAAATTGAAAATTAAAGAGTGGATCATCGGTAACTTCTTTCGGCAATGGCGGGGTTCCACAATAGAACAATCGCTGCGGTTCAAGTCGGGTGCCGTCATTCAATTCAAAAACAAAACCGCATCCATCTAATTGGGTTAGATCGCGAACTGTCGCCTCCACCGAGCAAGTTGTTCGATCAATCTCTTCCTTCGAGCAAGCGGCCGAAACCATCATCAAAAGCAAAAACAATTTTTTCATAGATAGGTCAATTATTCCTTTGGACACACCGCCTGTCAAAAAGGTTGTGAAATCGCCACCTGGGCACATTCACACTCGCATTATTTTTAATATCTTCCTACCCTAAAATAAAATCTATGCGGCCTCTTCTTCTCAGCATCCTGCTTGTGTCCACTTTTTCTGTCATGGCACAAAGCAAAAAAATAAATCCCAACAAATCGGCTGTTATTCAATCTGTAGAAAAACACCAGGGCGAGTTAATCACCATCAGCGATAAAATTTGGGCGTATGCCGAAACCGCTTTGCGCGAACATAAATCTTCCAAAGAGTTGGCAGACTATGCACAAGCACAAGGCTTCCGCGTCACGCGCGGTGTGGCCGGCATGCCTACTGCTTTTGTAGCTGAGTTTGGCTCCGGCAAACCCATCATTGGCATCATGGGCGAATACGATGCCCTGCCCGGCATTTCACAAAAAGCAACTCCTACCAAAGAAGCCCTCGCAAAAGGAGCTGCCGGTCATGGCTGCGGTCATAATTTGTTTGGCGCCGGCAGTTTAGGTGCTGCAATAGCTGTCAAAGAATTGATTGCCCAGGGAAAACTGAAAGGCACCATTCGGTTTTATGGAACACCCGCCGAAGAATCCGTTGGTGGCAAAGTGTACATGGCCCGCGAGGGTCTCTTTAATGATTTAGATGTTTGTCTGGATTGGCATCCGGATGTGGAAATTGGTGCCAGCACACAAAGTTCACAAGCCATGGTCGACTTTGTAGTTGAGTTCAAAGGCAAAGCTGCACATGCGGCTGCCGATCCATGGAATGGACGCAGTGCGGTAGATGCACTCGAAGCATTTACATTCGGCGTGAATCTGCTGCGCGAACATGTGCGCCCCAGTGTGCGCATGCACTACGCCATCAAAGCCGGTGGCGATGTTCCCAACGTAGTGCCCGAATATGCCAAAGTATGGATGTGGGTGCGCGATAGCCAGCGCACGGGAGTTGATGAAGTCTTTACACGTGTCAAAGAAATTGCGCGCGGTGCCGGAATCATTGCCGGAGTAGAAGCGAAAGTAACTGTGCAAGCAGGCGACTACGAAATTCTAGTTAATCGCGCGGGGGCAAGTGTACTGCAAAAGAATTTAGAAATACTCGGGCCCATCACGTATACACCCGAAGAGCAAGCCTTCGCTCAAAAGATTCAGCAGGAGCAGGGTGGAAAATTGGTAGACGTGGATGGCAAAATTTATCCACTGAAAGAAACACAAGAACATCCGGTGGGTGGCTCTACCGATGTAGGCGATGTAAGTTGGCTCGTGCCCGAGATTACATTGGTTGCCACCACCGCCCCTAAAAATACGGCGTGGCATGGATGGAGCGTAGTTGCTTGCGGCGGCATGAGCATTGGCCACAAAGGCATGGTACTCGCATCCAAATCGCTGGCCATGACGATGGTTGATCTTTTTGAAAACGAACAATTGCGCAAAGACATCCGCGCAGAGTTTGATAAACGCAGAGGCGACTTTGTGTACAAAGCCTATATTCCCGAAGGTCCTCCACCTATCCCCGCCGACGGTAACTAATTTTTGCTTCACATTTTAAATATGGAACACATGCGAACATTAAAATTTCTCTTGCTGATTTTTCTTGCGGTAAATGCATCAGCACAAACCAAAACGCCGGTGGCAGCTTCCGATCTGATGAAGATTGTAACCACCAATCAAATTCAAATCTCTCCGGATGGTTCCAAAGCCATTACCGTTGTCATTCGCAAAGCGGTAAAAAATGAAAACGAATATTACTACACACGCCACTTGTATCTGCTCGATTTAGTTGGCAACGAAGACCCGCGTCAACTTACGTTTGGCGATAAAAACGATGGCCAGCCACAATGGAGCCCCGACGGAAAAAATATTGCCTTCGTTCGAACCGATGGCGATAAATCGCAAATCTGGATGTTGCCGATGAACGGCGGCGAAGCATCGGTTATCACCAAAGCAGAATTTGGTGCCAGCCGCCCACGCTGGAGCCCCGATGGAAAGAAAATTTTGTTTACATCATCCATTCCATTCTACGCCATCGAAGGTTCACTTTCGTGGGATTACGAACGACCCGCCCGAAAACCAAATGACGAACCCAATTGGAAAAAGCTAAAAGCCGACGAGAAAAAAAATGTGAAGTATAGTCCGGATGGAAATCTGGAAGAAGTGCGTGCCTGGCTTTCTAAAAATGCAGTTGATGGAAATCCGCGTGTTCTCACTCGTCAGCAATTGCAAGGTGAACTAAACCTGCAACCTGAAGAAGAGTTCAGTCACTTGTTTATCAAATCGCTTGGCGCAGATGAGAAAGCACTTCAACTCACCAGTGGATATCAGGATTTTGAAGGTGGTGAATGGAGCCCGGATGGAAAACAAATCGTCTGTCATTCGAAAGTGTACAAAGTAGCGCCCGACGATGAGCAGGATACAGACCTTTGGATGATTGACCTTGCCGGCAAAACCGCTAAAGAATTTTTAACCTGGAGTGGATACAGTTTATCAAATGCGAAATTTTCGCCCGATGGAAAGAAGATTTTATTTTATGCCGAGACGGTTTCCAATCGCCATGCGCCACAAACACAGTTAGCCGTTGTCAATACTACGGGAGGTAGTCCATTGTCACTTACAGCCACCTTCGACCGCGATGCCAGTCAGGCCATTTGGTCAGCCGATAGCAAAACCATTTTCTTCGCGGCTCAAACCGAAGGCGATATTCCACTCTACTCCATTGCGGCCATCGGTGGAAAAGAAACGAAACTATTCGGCAACGATAACGGTGTGAACGATTATGATGTGCGTGGCGATAAAGTGGTGTATGCACTTACCGAAACAAAAAATCCGTGGGAGATTTATTCCTTCAATCTCAAAGAGTCGGGTAAACCGCACAAGCAACTTACCAAATTCAACGAAGGATGGGTAAAAGAGAAAAACATCATTACCCCTACAGAATATTGGTACACCCGACCGGATGGCACTAAAATTCAATATTGGGTAATGGAGCCCATCAACAAAAAAGAAGGATTGAAATATCCTACCATTTTGAATATTCACGGTGGGCCATCTGCCATGTGGGGGCCGGGTATTTTTTCGATGTGGCACGAATATCAATTAGAAAATAGTTGGGGATATGGCGTAGTGTATTGCAATCCGCGAGGCAGTGGCGGCTATGGCGATAAATTCAAAAAAGGAAATTTCAAAGATTGGGGAACGAGCCCCGCAGGAGATATTCTTGCCTCTTTGGATGAAGCCATGAAACAACATGCGTGGATTGACAAAGAAAATCTTTTCGTAGAAGGGGGAAGTTATGCAGGCTACATGGTTGCGTGGATTGTGGGTCAAGATCATCGCTTCAAGGCAGCAAACGCACAGCGGGGTGTGTACGATCTTACTACGTTCATGGGCGAAGGAAATGCCTGGCGTCTGGTGCCCGATCACTTTGGCGGATATCCGTGGCAAAAAGAAACCAAAGCATTGCTTGACTCCGAGTCGCCATTAACGTATGTAGACAAAATCAAAACACCGTTGTTAATTATTCATGGCGATGTTGATTTGCGCACCGGAGTGATTCAATCTGAGATGCTTTATAAAAGCCTGAAGATATTGAATAAGCCTGTGGAATACATTCGCTATCCGAAAGAAGGACATGAATTAACACGCAGCGGAAATCCTGGTCGGATGATGGATCACATGCTTCGTGTGATTGAATTTTTTGAACGATATGCCAAGCATCCTGAAAAATAATTAATCAATTTGTCTTTGAGTGGCAATGGAGAACGAAGCAGAAGAAAACCTCACACCTCAAGTAAAGAGATCATTCAGTCTGAAACCTGAAATGATCATTGCCTTATCGGCAGTCTTTGTAAGCGTGGCTACTTTGTTTGTGTATATTTATCAGGCCAGAATCATGCAGGGGCAGCAACATGCTTCGGTTTGGCCACACATTGAGCGACAATACATTCAAACCACAGAAGATGGTTTTATCCTTCGGGTAGTTAACAAAGGTGTTGGCCCGGCAATCATTCAATCGGCCAAAATGAAATGGAACAACGCAACGGTAGAAACACCGTATCATTTGCTTGCCAAATTTGTAAATCCGGATAGCATTAGTCTCTACTATTCTTCATTGGAAAAGATGGTGCTGGCGCCGGGAGAAAAAGTAGAAGTATTTCATATTTATGTAAAAGATCAGACTGAGTACTACAAGTTGCAGAAGGCATTGGAAAATTTCTATTCCAAATTCAGTTTTGAAATTTGTTACTGTTCCATTTACAAAGAATGTTGGCTTTATGGGCGCAAGGAAGATTTAATCCCGTGCGATTAATCACTGACGCATGGGGCTTAAAAATCACTCTTTGTATCAAATAGGCAGAGATTTTATTTCGCTGTTTTATCCGAATTTTTGCCTCGGTTGCAGTCAAGGTTTGGTAAAAGGAGAAGACATACTGTGTACACACTGCCTAGTTGAATTACCCAAAACACGCTACCATGAGTGGGGCGATAACCCGATCAAGAACAGATTGGCTGTGCGTTTGCCCATTGTGCACGCATGGGCTTATCTTAAATTTCGCAAAACCGGTTTAGTACAACACCTGCTCCATCAACTTAAATACAACAATCAACCGGAAGTGGGGCTTAAACTTGGCAAAGCTTACGCCTATGATCTGAAGAAGGCGGGTTTTGAAAATTCATTTGACCTGATCATTCCTGTGCCACTTCATCCGTCGAGGAGAAGAATGCGCGGATACAATCAAAGTGCTAAGTTTGCCGAGGGGCTTAGCGCAGAATTAAATATTCCCTTCGATGACGACATTTCGCTGCGCACGATTTCCACCGCCACACAAACGAAAAAAACAAAGCTACAGCGGTGGGAAAATGTAGAGAGTGTGTTTGCGCTGCACCATTCCGACAAGATCATGGGCAAACGTATTTTGCTCGTAGATGATGTGATCACCACCGGTGCTACGATCGAAGCCTGCGGCAATCACTTGTTGAAAAATGGGTGTGCCGAATTGAGTGTGGCTTGTATTGCCGAGGCACAATAAAAAAGCCCTCTAACGAGGGCTTTTCAATATCTGTAAACTAATTATTCTTAGTAGTTGGAACCGGCACGGATCATCGCACAACGGAAACCGATGGTTGCTGTGGCTGAGTCCTCATCCAAGAAACGTCTTGTTCCGGGAGACATCCAGTAAGCTACATCTTTCCAAGAACCACCTTTGTAAACGCGTACTTTATCAGAAACCAATGAAATAAAGCCCGATGGATTCTTGGTGTACTCGTACGTTTTGATGGTTTTTGAAGTACCATCCGGTAAAGTAATGGTAGAATCTTTCGGTGTTTTGGTGTAACGGTTTCTGTATTCACCATGGCTGTCGATGAAATCATCTCTACGGATCGGGTTCAAATCATCGAAATCCTGATGAGAAAGTGGACGATACACATCCATTACCCACTCGCTCACGTTACCGGCCATGTTGTATAAGCCGTAGTCATTTGGAGGATACTCATAAATGTACGAAGTGATCAACGCACCGTCATTCAATCTTCCGGCGATACCGCCATAGTCACCTCTACCTCTCTTAAAGTTGGCTAAGAAATAACCCATTTGCTTTCCGTAAGGATTACGCAGAGCATGACCGTCCCAAGGATAAAGACGTTGGTGAGTTTGCATTTCTTCTAACCATTGCGTTCCGATCAGGGCTTGTGCAGCGTATTCCCACTCAGCTTCCGTCGGTAAACGGTAAGCTGGAATGCTATAACCCGATTCGATCGGCACGCGGCCTGCACCGGTTAATTGCTCAGGAACAGCCTCACCTGCTTTCTCGGCAAGGTCAGCATTTACACGAGCTGTACGCCATTGAGCGTATGCGTTGGCTTGTTTCCATCTTACACCCACTACCGGGAAATAACGGAAACCGGCATATCTTAAATAATAATCAACATAAGGGTCGTTGAACGCCAGCTTTGATCTCCAAACGTTTGTATCGGGCAAAGCAGCCGCATACGCTTTTCCGCCATCCACTTTGGTAGAGTCGGTAGTCAAGTAGTACAAGTACTCCAACCAGTGAATGTTCGCGATCTCGGTTTCATCCATATAGAATGAAGCCACAGACACAGTTCTTTCCACGTTGTCGCGGTAAGACATTACATCTTCTTCGAAAGATCCCAAAACAGCACGGCCACCTTCAATGAACACCATGTTGGGGGCATCGGGTTGTTCGTTGTAAGGTTGTACCTCAAAACCCTCAGCCTTATCACGGGTGTATTGCAGACCAGTGGTGGTACTAACCTGACCAGGATTTTGGGCATTCGGCTTACCTCCTTTCCTTAAAAAGCATGAGGAGACTAAAAATGACAGCGCAACTAAGAATAAAAATGACTTGGAATACTTCATTTGCTTTTGGTTATAGATCAAAGTAACCGCTAATATAAAGAGATAAATACATGTTTTCCAAAGCGTAGCCTATTTTTGATAAATCCTTAATAGAACTCCTTCTTTGCAAACGTTGCTTTTTAACGGCCTATTCACATCGAATATTGCTTTACCATTTTGGGAATTATTTTCTCGTATCGAGTACTTTGCTCTACCTCTTTAGGCGTTTTCAGGTCTATTTCACGGTTGGCACAGTTTCAGCACCATTCGACCATAATTATAAATTATGATTACGCTCGAAAACTTTATGACCTCCAGTTTTGAAAAGAAGTGCGATTTGGTCATCAATTCCACTCAATATTTAATATCCAGAAAGTTGGGGGAGGCCACCGTTTATCTCTATCAATCCGAAAACTTCTTTGTAGAAGTCTACTATTCATCAAAATATAAGAAGGTTTTAATGATCAATGCCTTCGACGATTCTTGCGGGTTAGACGTTTATGCCGAATCCGTTTCCCTGGCCGATATTGGGTACTAAGCCAGCAGGGGCTTCATCAAGTCTATTGCTTGATCTACAGAGGTAATGTCTTCAATGGTCAATATCAGCTTGCCCGATGTGTCTTTCATGCGGCATTTTTTAGAATGGGTCTGAACAAATCTCAAAACCCTGCCAAAAACCTCTGATTTAAAGTATTCGTCTTTGCCAGAGATAAAATAAGCCCGCATTTTTTCATTTTTAAGGCTGATTTTCTCAAAGCCCAGCTCCTCTCCAATCCACCGCAAACGAACCGAGTTGATCAACTGCTCCACCGAAGGAGGCAACGTGCCAAAGCGATCGCGAAGGGAATCGGTAAATTTTAGGAGTGATTCCTCGTTTTTGATGTTATCCAAAGAAGCATACAGTTGAAGTCGCTCGCTGGTATTATTTATATACGTGTCGGGAATCAATATTTCAAGATCTGTTTCAATCACGCAATCCTGAACAATTAGCTTTGCCTTGGCCAGCAACTCATCGGCAAACAAATCTTTGAATTCTGTTTCTTTCAACTCCTGAATGGCATCATCCAAAATTTTATGGTAGGTATCGAAGCCCAGATCGGTGATAAACCCACTCTGCTCCGCACCTAACAAATTGCCGGCTCCACGGATATCCAAATCGCGCATGGCCACCTTAAAGCCATCGCCCAAATCAGAAAATTCTTCCAGGGCTGCTAACCGCTTGCGCGAATCGGAAGAGAGCACGGAAGTGGGTGGTGTGAGTAAATAACAGAATGCCTTTTTGTTGGAGCGACCAACGCGACCTCGCATCTGATGCAGGTCGCTCAAGCCAAACAAATTGGCGTGATTGATAATTATAGTGTTTGCATTAGGAATGTCCAGGCCCGATTCAATGATATTGGTTGACACCAACACATCGTATTCTCCCTCAATAAACTTGAGCATTACTTTCTCCAGTTTATCACCATCCATTTGTCCGTGAGCAATGCCAATGCGCGAATCCGGAACGAGTTTAAAAATCACATTGGCAACTTGATCAATATCGCTGATGCGGTTGTGCACAAAAAATACTTGCCCACCCCGTTTCAATTCATGGCTCACCGCATCACGAATAATCACTTCATCATAGGTGTGCAACTCAGTTGTTACCGGTTGCCGGTTAGGTGGCGGTGTAGCAATGATGCTCAAATCGCGGGCACCCATCAATGAAAAATGGAGTGTGCGCGGAATAGGTGTAGCTGTAAGTGTAAGAACATCTACATTTACCTTCAGCTCTTTGAGGCGGTCTTTCACCTTCACACCAAACTTTTGTTCTTCATCGATTACCAGCAAACCCAAATCTTTAAACACCACATCTTTACTGACCACACGGTGTGTGCCAATAATGATGTTCACCTTCCCCTCCTTCACCTCGTTGATAATTTCCTTGATCTCCTTTTCTGTTTTGAATCGCGATACGTATTCAATCTTAATGGGGAAATTGGAAAGACGTTCTGAAAAAGTGCGATAGTGCTGCATCGCGAGAATAGTGGTAGGCACCAATACAGCAACTTGTTTTCCTTCGGTAGCTGCTTTAAATGCCGCACGAATGGCCACTTCCGTTTTGCCAAAGCCCACATCGCCACACACCAACCGATCCATTGGGTGAGGTTGTTGCATGTCTTTCTTAACATCTTCGGTGGCTTTCGCTTGATCGGGTGTGTCTTCGTAAATAAATGACGACTCTAACTCTGCTTGTAAGAAGCCATCTTCTGCGTAAGCAAAACCAGGAGCGCCTTTTCGCTTCGCATACAAGTCAATCAACTCTTTAGCAATGTCTTTTACCTTCTTCTTGACTTTGGCTTTTTTGCTATCCCACTCGCCACTGCCCAATTTACTGATGGAAGGAAGAGCACCATCTTTGCCAGAGTATTTCGAAATTTTATGAAGCGCGTGAATGCTGACATAGAGAATATCATCGTCTCTGAAAATAAGCCGTATGGCTTCTTGCTCACGACCGTTTACTTCTTTCTTTTCGAGGCCCGCAAATTTTCCAATACCATAATCAATGTGCGTGACAAAATCGCCCGGCTGCATGGTCTGCAATTCACGGAAAGTGAGTGCTTTTGACTTTGAAAATTTCTCTTTGCTTTTGTAGCGATGGTAGCGTTCAAAAATCTGATGATCGGTGTAGCAAACTACTTTCAGGTTGTGATCAACAAATCCTTGACGGAGTGAAAAAGAAAGTGTTTGAAATTTCAGTTCGGGATGAATCTCTTCAAACACGCCATGCAAGCGCTCGGCTTGTTTAGGTTGCTCGGCTGCTATGAAGTTACCAAAACCCTGTTGTTGATACTCCAACAAATTAGCCGCCAGCAGTTCAAAATTTTTATTGAAGGCAGGCTGCACCGAAGTTTTAAATTCTACAGTTTTCGAAGCCGCATAGTGAAAACGCGATCCGAATTCGATCTTCGAAAATTTTGTCAATCGCTCTTCAAAATCCGCTTGCGGATCGAAGAGATGGTGTGGCTCCATCACCACCTTCACATTTCCTCCCTCTGAAAGAACGCGGTCAAAACTCTGAGTGGCTTTGTCAAAGCACTTGCCCACGATGTCTGCGGTAAGGCGTGCATCTTTTATCCAAACGCGGGTGGTTGCAGAAATAAACTCAAAGATGGATTGACGCTCTTCTTGTACCAACCGCGTTTGTACGTTGGGCATGAGGCTTACGCGCTCAAGTACATCAACCGAAAGCTGCGAGCCGGGGTCAAAGCTTCGGATGCTGTCTACCTCATTGCCGAACAATTCGATACGAAAGGGCAATTCGTTGGCAAACGAAAACACATCAATAATTCCTCCACGAATGGCGAACTGACCTGCTTCAAAAACAAAGTCGGTTTTTTCAAAATCGTATGTATGTAAAAACTCTTCCAGAAATTCTCGATCGAGCTGCTCTCCTTTTTGTACAATGAAGGTGTTGGAGGCAAGCGATTTCTTATTGATTACTTTTTCTGAAAGTGCTTCCGGATAGGTGATGATGATGTTGCCCTCCGGATGGCTGCTCAATTGATTGAGTACCTCCGCGCGCATCAGCACGTTGGCATTTTCTATTTCATCGTACTCGTACGGCCTTTTGTAGGACATCGGGAAAAGAAAAATTTCCTTTTCCTCCAATAGATTTTGCAAGTCGTTAATAAAAAAGGAAGCCTCTTCTTTGTCGTGCAAGATGACCACATGGTTGGCCCGAACACTTTTGTAGACGGCCGCCAGGACTACTGCATCGGTACTGCCATGCAAACCTCTTACCTGAATGGTGGAGGCTTCATCTTTGGAGGCTGGACTTTTCGGAGCGAGCGCACGAATCCCTTCAGCCAGGGTTTGAATAAAACCATCTGCACGGTAAAGAGAAATGAAGTCTGCCGCTTTCAACCGAAAAAATGAGCGGCAAATATACCACGATAAATAAGATCATCACATGCTCATTTCTAATTTGGGGTATCTGAAAAAAACTTTTCTTTACCACAGGCTAAAGCCTGTGGCTAGTACGAAAAATGAATCGTAAAATTCGGATTAACTTTGCGGTATGGAGAACCTTCGGCTGATGTTTTTGTTACTGTCCATCTCTTCCGCACTGTTTTTAGCAATCGGTTTGTTTAAGCCTTGGGTGATGCTGTGGTGGGAAGATGTACAAAACCGAAAGAAAATTATTTTAGTGTACGGTTCGATTTCTCTTTTCTTTTTGCTGGCTTATTGGATTATGGGTGTAGCTTTATAAGCTGAGCCAGCACCAAAAATTTTTGGTTGACACCGCTGCATCCAATCAAAAACTGTTCACCTCCGTCTTTCAATTTGTATTTCTTTTTTATTTCTTCCGGCGAAAGCGGATAGTTGCGGGTAGTTACGTTGATTTGCCTCTTCGGAATAGTTGCGAGATCATTCGTGTCTGGCTGAAGTTTGATGACTTTGAACGTGCGTCCGGGGAAATTTTCGATGAACTGAGATGATGTGTACAGATGCGTGCTTTTGCTAAGTTTTGCAACAACAAATTGTTGTGCTATTGATTTAAATGCGCCTGCCTTGAGAATGGAGGCATTGGGTTCATAGACAAAAGTGAGAGGATCTGAATACGACACATTCGTTTCTTCCTCGGTTCTAAAATCAAACTCAAATGATATGTTACTTCCGTTAGATGAATTGATATTTATAGATTCTATCGTTGGCGGATTTAAAAAATCCTTTTTTGCAAAAAACAACAACTCTTTGCATTCATTATCAACTGAAAGTACGGTAACTGTTTTCACGAATTTTAATTCGCGTAAAGCGGCTTGAATATCTAACAGGGGAGAAGTTTTAATGAGAATATGATCTGTTTTCTCCAAAAGTGCAGCTTGTAATTCTACCACGTTGGGTTGAGTATCGGCCAATCGCACCAGTTTTTTAGCTTGCTCGTTTCTGCGTGAGGGATCGATGTAAATAATATCCCAGTGTATAGAACTTGCAATGATTTCTTCGGCAGCGCGCGCATGGTAAGAAATGTTTGTCGCGCCAAGTTGATGATGATTATGCTGTGCAATAGCAAGTAACTCTTCGTTTCGCTCTACATAATCTACTTGATCAAAAATCCTGGAGAAAAAGTAGGTGTCAATTCCGAATCCACCGGTCAGGTCAACCGCCTTTACTCTGTTAGAAATATGGCGAAGCAAAAATTGCCGCTTGTATTCAGCGGTTGCCTCCGAAGAAGATTGCTCCAGATTGAGCGAAGGTGGGTAAAGAATTTGTGGTGTCGCATACCATGTAGGCAATTTGTACTTCGCTTTTCGTCTGCCTATAATTTGATACGCGATGAGAGTGGTGGGGATTCCATTCCACTCGCGCTGCGACAAGATCAGTTTGTTTTCATCTAAGTGCTCATTCGAATAAATAAAATCCTGTACTTCCTTTTTTAGAACAGATTGTAATTGATTCGATTGCATATCAATTTGCAAACAACTCTTTAAACACCTCTGTCAGTTTGCCGAATGATTTGACTTTGATTTTCGTTTTCTGCAAGTCGAGTGACTTGTGGCTGTACTTCGAAATATAAATCTCCTGAAAACCCAGTTTCTCTGCTTCCGAAATTCGCTGATCGATTCGATTGACAGCACGCAACTCGCCACCTAAACCGACTTCGGCTGCAAAGCAAATTTTATCAGAAACCGGAATCTCTTCCATCGATGAAATAATGGAAATGCAAATGGCCAGATCAATGGCCGGATCTTCTACTGTAATGCCACCGGCCATATTTAGAAATACATCTTGTGTTCCCATGCGAAAACCACATCGCTTTTCTAAAACTGCCAACAGCATGTTCAATCGTTTTTGATCGAAGCCGGTGGGTGTACGTTGCGGTGTGCCATACGAAGCTGAGCTTACCAATGATTGTATTTCAATTAACAAGGGTCGATTCCCTTCGATGGTGGCACCAATGGTTGCTCCACTTAGGTTGCCATCTTTTTGTGAAATCAAAATCTCTGATGGATTGGATACTTCGCGTAAGCCATTGCCCAACATTTCGTAGATACCAATTTCAGAGGTGGAACCGAAGCGATTTTTGGTGGTGCGCAAGATGCGATATGCCAAGTGACGATCGCCTTCAAATTGCAACACCGTATCCACCATGTGCTCTAATACTTTCGGGCCGGCCAACATTCCATCTTTGGTGATGTGACCCACCAAAAACACCGGTGTGTTGGTCTCTTTTGCAAACTTCATCAACTCTGCTGCACATTGACGAACTTGGCCCACACTTCCGGCAACAGAATCAAGTTGGTGCGAGTGCAGTGTTTGAATCGAATCGATGATAAGAAGTTGCGGTTGAATGGACTCAACGGCTTGAAAGATATTTCTTGTATTTGTTTCTGTCAGCACGAAAAAATTCTCAGACCTCACCCCCGACCGCTCTCCAGAGGAGATGGGAGAAAGTCGCTCTGCTCGCATTTTAATTTGCTGATCACTTTCCTCGCCCGATACATAGAGTACTTTCAATTTGCGCAAAGCAAGACCTACCTGAAGCATCAACGTAGATTTTCCAATGCCTGGTTCGCCACCAATTAATACTAAAGATCCGAATACAATGCCTCCACCCAACACGCGGTTGAGCTCTTGATCAGAGGAGTCTACTCTAATTTCTTTGGTAGATTCTATCTCACTGAGGGTGCGCGGTTTTTCCTGACGTGCCTTGCCCGGCTCCGGCTTCCACTCGTTTTTATTCGTTTCTTCTTTCGCTATAATTTCTTCTACAAATGAATTCCACTCGTTGCACGAGGGGCACTTGCCTAGCCATTTGGCTGATTCATATCCACAGTTTTGACAGAAAAAAGTTGTTTTTGATTTGGCCATTGAAATTAAAGAAGCCCGAAATTACAACTTAATAAATACTAAATCGGTTTGTTTTAATTGCAGCATCCGCTCGAATAAATCTTTCAACACAAAATATTCAGAAGCTTCATATACGGGTTTAGCCAAGGTCAATGAGTAGAGTATATTGATTTTGTTAGCGAGATCATTAAAGCTAAACTTAAAATTTCCTCCCTTATTGGGCAACACGAGCGCCACATTTTTAGGAATTTCATCCAACTTAAAGCCTGCTGGATATTCCAGACTCAGTAAAATGATTTCTTCCATGGCTACTCCAAAATCCACTGGGTATTTCCGTTCACTTGCTTTGAATGGATTTGAATTCCACAGGCCAACTATGAACGGGTTTAGGTAAATGCGTTGAGCGCTGGAGGCATCGTGGGAGTTAAAATCTATTTCTGTTTCTTCAACCAATGCACTTTCTAAATCCTCGAGGCCTTCAATTTTGTGATTTCTAATTTCACGTACTTTCCACCGATCGCTGATTGATTTAATGTAGGCTGCATTATTAGAAAATGATTTTATTTCTTTTCTTTTATTGACTGCTTCATATCCAAAATACTTCACTTGCAAAGTGCCGGATAATTCTCCGGCATCATCCAACTTGAGTGCTAAATTTGAAACTCTTCGCGATTTCATACTCGGAACAAGATCCACTTGAAGCGCAACATCTTCAATGAGGAGTCGGCCCGATCCATTTAAACACCGTTCGGGGATCATTCCAAAAGGCATAAACGAATCAGTTGCATCTAACAAAATGTATTCGTCTCCTGCTCTAAATTGTACGATCACGTAATTAAACTCGCTTAGAACCGGATAGAGGGAAGTTGTGAGGCCGTTTTCGCGAGTAGAGAGAATTACTGGATATGCGATGAGGTCTGCCGCTTGCAACGCTCCCAATAATGATAAGTTTATTTCTGACACATTTCCCTTTTTATTTTCAAATGCCTCTTTCACTCCTTTATTGGTGTATTCACCAAAATGTCCATCCCACTCGTAGTACGATTGAATCCATGCATATATCTTCTTGGCTTTTTCCTTGGGGTCTGAAATGCCGTTGGTGATATCTTTTACTTTGCTTTTAAAAACACCTCTTGCTTTCTTTATTTGCACACCAAAATCGTCGTGATCAAATAATCGCTTATATACATCTTCCCAACTTTCTGTTATCTTTCTCCCGCCTCCTTCGAAATATTTAACTTCTGACAGCTCAAAACTAATAGCGGATAAAAAGTTGGATTTCGCGGTCATGTATTTTTCTTCTCGAAAAGCCGGAATATTTCTCATTGCAAACTTCATGCGGCTACAATCTGATACTCCACCCATACGAAAGCACTCCTTTACCAATTCACTTTCGTTTTTATCTAGTTTTAAATATCCTCGCAATGAAACATTGTATAAATAGTTAGCAGGTATATTCGCCCAAAACTCTGAATAAAGCTTGGGTATTTCGGATTGAAATTCCCACGGCCAATAATTAAGTCGGAATGGAGTGGATAAAACATACTTCACCTCTACGATTGCTCCTACTTCTACGTTGGGCAAGGTGAATTTTACCAAATCGTATGACGCATTCTTCTCGTAAAAAATAGATTTTTTATCAAGTTCCATTGATTTTTTTTCTCCATTCTTTATATAGTGAGTAACTCCCTTGATTGAATGCAATTCATCTTGTTGACTACCTGATTTTCTTAGATAAAGAGTAAAATTTCCTTCGCTGAGTCCTTCTTTGTCTAAAACTTTAACGAGTTTATGAATGGTAACTATCAATAGTCCAGTACCGCTTTCAAAATAGGCTTCACCAAACTCATTTAACACAATGGCGCTTGCTGTCGTGTCTAATTCAAATTTGTTTTTAGTTAAATCATTCAGTGTTACCGTTGTGCCATACGGAAACCCATGTTCCTGTGCAGTAGCAACTGTAGCGGTGATTGTGGTTATAAAAAAATAAAAAAATCGTATGGCAAACGTTCTGGCGCTCATATGCTTTATTATTAGCTCAATTCTTTTTAACAAAAACAAGGTCTGTTTGCCGAAGTTGTATGATCTGCGAATATAGTTCTCGAAGATACTGATACTCCGTTGCATCGTAGACCGCTTTGGTCAAGCTTAGGGAGAAAGAAATATTTAGCTTATTGCCGACATTATTGTAGTTCACAAAAAACTTTCCTCCCTTATTCGGTAATGTTAAAAGCACATTTTTTGGTATTTCCTCCAATTGGAAATTGGCCGGATACTCAATATTAATCAGGTTCACTTCTTCCTGTGCTTTTCCAAAATCTACCGGAAACATCCGTTCCTTGGACTTGAATGGGTTAGTAGCCCAATTGCCTTTCAAAAAAGGATTTAAATAAATCTGTTGTGTATTGGTCGCACCATTCGGATCAAATGATGCTTCCATTTTTTCGATCAGTGGCTTTTCGACATCATCCAGGTTAGTCACTTCATAATTTTTAATAGTACCAGTCTTCCATTGATTGCCCAATTTCTTCACATAGTCTTGTCGATCTGAGTACCCGTATATTTCCTTCCGCTTTGCTACTCCGCTATAATCTATTGAATTAATTTGGACCGTTCCAGTCATAGCACCGTCTTCACTTACCTTTAGATTGAGTGTGGTTATTGACTTTTGTTTGGCTTTTGGTGTTAGGTCTACTTCCGGAGGGTTGCCTCGAATTAATAACCTTCCTTTATCATTTAAACATTTCTCCGATATCATTCCAAAGGGTAAGTAATCATCCGCGGCATCCAACAAATAACTGCTTTCCCCAATGGTTAGATGTGCCACCACGTAATTGTAATCTGATTGCGCAGGATACAGCCGGTTTGGAAACTTATTGTCGCGGGTTGAAAGAATGAGCGGTTGGGCATTTAAATCGATGCTTTGCAGCGCTCCCACTAGGCAAAGATTTATATCTGCCCCATTGCCTTTCTTTGTTTCAAATGTTTTTGATGCTCCGTTTGCTGCAAATTTAGATTCAATGAAATCTGTCTCTTCCATAAATTGTGATTTCATGTATGCATAGATTTTTTTAGCCTTCTCAAGCGGATCTACAACCCCAGCTGTTAATGCCTCCACATCATTGTTGAATATGGATCTGGCTTTTTTTATTTGCACTCCAAAATCTTCGTCGAGGCTTAGCTCTTCTTCAACATCGCGCCATTCCTTGGCTACCCTGTCCACTCTCCCATCAAATTGTCTAACTTCAGACAATTCAAAATTAATAGCTGACACATAATTGTCCTTGTCCGCCATATACGCCTCTGTCTTAAAAGCAGGGATATCCTTCATGCCAAACTTCAATAGGCTACAGTCGGCGGTTGAAAAGCATTGTTTCACCAACGAACTTTCATTTAAACTCAGTTTTAAGAAGCCTTGAAGTGAGGCGTGGTATACAAAGTTCGCGGGTATCTCAGCCCAAAATTCTGACTTTACTTTCGGGATATCAGATTGGAATTTCCATGGATAAAGTCTGTAAGTAGGATAACCAGAAACGACGTATCTGATTTCAATAATGCTACCCACTATCGCATTTGGAAGTGCAAATTTTGCCAGATAATAATTAGGATATTTTTCATAGAACACTGTTTTCTTGTCGATTATGGAGTTGCGGATTTTTCCGTTTTCGAGATAATGGGTTTTACCTTCTAATAATTCCAGTTTGGCATCTCTGCGTTGATACCTCCATAATGATATACTTAAATCAGCTTTTTCAAACCCTTCTTTTTTTAGGATTTTGATTTTTCGATGTACTTCTACGTACATCTTATACTCAGTGTAATCAAAATAAACTTCACCAAACTCATCAAGAACAACCGCTGAGGCAGATGAATCCAACGGATAGTCGGTCATTTGTAATTCGCTCATAGAAGCTACACCAAACGGAAAGCCATGACCCTGACCCATTAAATTTTTTGAACAAAAACTAACCACTAAAAAGAGTAGAACGGAACGGAAAAAATGGCTCATTATAGAATTTCTTAAAACGCTCCAAGTTCTATTTTTTTTTATTATCCGCCATATCGACATTTAAAAAACTCAAGGTTTTGTGTACATTGCGCCGAATTAAACTTAATTTTTTCCCAACCAATTCTAATTGGTTAAATTCGATTAGTTTAAGGCTCCCTTCGCCCCCCATTACGTATTTAGTTGTTTTTCTATGGTCTCTAAGGCATTCTTTTGTATTGTTTTTAGTTTGAGTTTTCTGCACTCAAATGGAGAATTGAAGTATCCTGTTAGCGCCATCCCTAACCATTTAAAAGAAGGAATGTATGCTGTAGTGCGGGAAGAATCTTTTCGATTTGAAATAACATCCATCCGCAAATCCAGATATTCTGTGCATGAAGTGATTACCATATTAAACGAACGCGGCAAAAGATATGCGCACAGTTACATCTTCTATCAAAAACTGAGTAAAGTAGTATCGATTTCATCTACTGTATATGATGCCAATGGAGAAGTGATCAAAAGACTAAAAAACAATGAGATTCTAGACTATCCGTACGCCAGTGGCAGTTTATTTACGGATGATCGTTTTAAATACATTGATCATTCCCAAACAAGGTATCCTTATACGATAGAAGTTGAATACGAAGTTGAAATGAACTATTTATATTCAATCCCAGACGTAACAATTTGTAACGATGATGAGGTATCCATCGAAAAAAAGATATACGAGATTGTTTTTCCCTCTGAATTGATGCCACGTTATAGATTGATTTCCATGCCAGAACCCAAAAAGGAAATCAAGGGATCAAAAGAAAAGTGGACATGGAATTTTCAAAATGTAAAACCAGCTAAGGCAGAAGCGTTTTCCGATTACTCTTTCAAGCCGCGAGTTTTGCTCGCCCCCACCGAATTTGAATATGATGATTATAAAGGCTCTATGGATTCATGGCAAAACTATGGCAAGTGGATGCTGCAACTCGATGAAGGACGGGATTTATTAAACAGTGCGACAAAAGACAGAGCGCATGCAATCACACAAGGATTAAGCACAACCGAGGAAAAAGCCAAGGCGATCTATGAATTTGTGCAAAGCAAAACAAGGTATGTAAGCATACAACTAGGCATCGGTGGGCTGCAAACTTTTCCTGCAGATATTGTCGACAAAACGGGGTTTGGTGATTGCAAGGCTCTTTCCAATTATACGATAGCTCTGCTAAAAAGCGTAGGAATCAAAGGATATTATACAACCATTCTGGCTGGTAAAGATGAACCCGAAATTGTGCCCGATTTTGCCAGCCATCAAGGCAACCACGTTATTGTGAGTATTCCAAATGGCAAAGACACGTTGTGGCTTGAGTGTACCAGTCAAACCAATCCGTTCGGTTATCAAGGTAACTTTACGGGAGATCGTTGGGCTCATATGATAACGGAGAACGGAGGAAAATTAGTTAGAACCACAAAACTAAAGCCCGAGCAAAACAGAAAAATTCAACGAGCAGAAGTTACTCTAAACAAAGAGGGAAATGGAGTGGCTAAAATAATCTCGTCTTATTCCGGATTGCAATATGAAACCAATCATCTCAATTTCATCATCAACAATTCATCGGAAGATCAGAAAAATTGGATATTGGAAAATGTGGCCATACCTAATTTTGACTTGAATACCTTTGTTATGAAAAACAGAAAGGATAAAGTGCCTAGCGCAATTCTTGAACTAACTATAAATTTGAAGAGATACGCTTCAACAAATGGTAAACGAGTATTCGTTCAGCCCAATTTACTAAATCGTTCTACCTATATTCCTACGAGCAATGATAATCGAAAGAATCCTGTTGTTTTCAAAGAATCATACATGGATTTTGACTCGATCCGTTACCATGTGTCAGAAGAACTTTATCCTGAATTTGTGCCAGAGCCAATAAATTTTAGTAGTCGTTTCGGTGAATACGAAGCGCGTTATACCTTTGGCCAAGGCAAGTTACTTTATACCCGCAAAGTAAAGATGGTGCCTGGCACTCATTCGGCTGACACGTATAATGAACTTGTAGAATTTTTTAAGAAGATAAATAAGGCCGACAATTTAAAAGTAGTATTCATTACCAAAACCTGACCTCTGCGAAAAAATCAGAATTGTTCCAATTTCCCAAGGATAGCAATTTCGCATCACTCAGATATCAACCAACAATATTATTGCGTCATAAAGTTTGATTTTCAGAAAACTGATCTTAAATTGTTTTAATCCATTTTAAACATTCATTAGAATTCAATTTTAAACAACCTATTATCATTTTTTAATTTTTCATTTTAACAATTATGCGATTACTTATCTTATTTCTTTTCGTGCTTCCCCTGACTTGTTTTTCTCAAAAGCCCCCTGTCAAAGTTGGGGATATACCCATGGAGGACATGAAGATGACTGTCTATAGTAAGGACACTTCTGCGGCTGCTGTTATTCTCGCTGACTATGGTGACTCTAAAATTTCTTACAACCAAACCACCGGGTTTAGTTTGACTTTTGAGCGCATCACCCGAATAAAGATATTAAAGAAAGAAGGCTATGAATGGGCTAACTTTGAAATTCCACTCTACATAGGAAGCCAAGGCAAAGATGAATACTATACGAAGCTGAAGGGATACACCTACAATTTAGAAGGGGGAAAAATTGTTGAAACCAAAATGAAGAACGATGCCGTTTTCAAAGAGCAAACCAATGAAAATTGGAAGCGTGTCAAGTTTACTTTGCCCAACGTAAAAGTGGGATCGATTGTGGAAGTAAGCTACGAAGTATCGTCTCCATTTTGGGTTAATTTTCACGATTGGGAATTTCAATCCACCATACCTACACGCTTAAGTGAATACCGTGCCAAAGTGCCCGAGTACTTCACCTATCAAAAATACATGCAGGGATATATTTCATTAAATGTAAATGAAACCAACAACGTGCTTCGCTCATTTACAATTACCTCTTCTGAAAGATCGGAAGGTAGGGCGACTCAAACTACTTTTAGCAGCGATAAGATTGATTACATGGAGGCGCAATCGAGATGGGCAGCCTATGATGTTCCTGCATTCAAAGAAGAGCCTTACATGAGTACGTACCGTGATTTTATTTCAAAAATTAACTTTGAGTTGGCCAGTGTACAAATGCCCGGTCGTCCAGTCGATCCTGTAATGGGGACATGGGAAAGCATCAACAAAAATTTGCTGGAAGATGAACAGTTTGGAATTGTTGTAAGTCGGTCAAATTTTCTGAATAAAAAAGTAGAGGAGCTTACGGCCGGTGTTACAGATCCTGCTCAAAAAATCGCGGCCATTTATTCCTATGTCAAAGAAAATGTAGGCTGGGACGGAACGTATCGGAAATATACCGATGGAAATTTCAGAAGGGTACTGGACGAAAAAAAGGGAAGCTCCTCCGAAATAAATCTATTGCTAACTTCAATGCTACAAAAAGCTGATTTGGTTGCAGACCCCGTACTCATCAGCACGCGCGATAACGGAATGGTACGCGAACACGTGCCCGTTTCTACTCAATTCAATTATGTAATTGCCTCAGTGAAGGTAGGTGATAAAACCATATTATTGGATGCCACTGACCGATCGCTTCCCATGAATGTTTTGCCTGAGCGGTGCCTCAATGGCACCGGATTTGTTATTTCTAAAACAAACAATCGCTGGATCAGTCTCGCGCCTAATTTCAAATCGCGCAGTGGTACTTCAATCGACCTGACCATGGATGCAGAAGGCGTCCTCGCCGGAAAAATCACGTTGACGTATGATGGATATGAAGCGCAAGAAGAGAGAGCCGAATACAACGACCTAGGAGAAAAGGAGTATTTGAAAACATTAGCTGAAACAGAATCATGGGAAATCAAAAACAGTCAGATCGAAAACATTTCGAAGATTTCAGAGCCTGTAAAAGAAATTCATGAGGTTTCTTTAGAAAACTACGCACAAAACATAGGCGGCGTCATCTACATAAATCCTATTCTCAGATCAAGATGGGAAACCAATCCATTTAAACTAGAAAAGCGCGAATATCCGGTTGATTTTAAAAGCCCGTTTGAAGAAATGCTTACCGGCAAAATTGTTGTGCCCGAAGGGTTTATAGTAGAGGAGTTGCCAAAGCCTAAAGTTTTGATGCTTCCCAATAATGCGGGCAGATATACGCATTCTGTTTCTTTGAACGGAAATACTATTGCTATAACCAGCCTGCTGAGCATAAATAAGAGTATGTTCACTCAAGACGAGTATGAGGGTCTTCGCGAATTTTTCAATCAAGTGGTGGCTAAGCAAGCGGAGCAAATTGTTTTAAAGAAAAAATAACCAAAAAGATGATGGATAGCGTGTTGAGGTTGAGCCATAAAAGTTTCGCCATGAGAATCCTTGGAGTTTTTGCTTTGATAGCACTGCCTTTGTGGGTAACTGCAAAAGGTGATCCGAAATATCCGGTTAGTACCATAGCTCCTAACATGAAAGAAGGTATGTATGCGGTGGTGCGCGATGATTTCACACGATTTGAAATTTTAGCCATCAATAAGTCGAGCTTTAAGGTGCACAAGGTGATCACCATTCTCAATGAAAATGGAAAATTTCTTGCGACTGAGGCTGTATTCTATGACAAGTTGCAGAAAATTGTTTCCATTTCCGGCACCGCTTATGATGCCAATGGCATTGTGATCAAAAAACTGAAGAACAGTGAAATTGCGGACAAAAGCGCTCACGATGGCAGCCTCTTTACCGATAATCGTTACAAGCTAATGGATCTAGAACAATCAACATATCCTTACACAGTAGAATTTGAATATGAAACCGAAATGAAGTACCTGTATTTCATTCCTTCGTTTACACTTTATTCTGATGATGAGGTTTCTATTGAAAAGGAAACATATGAGATAGAATACCCAGTTGCATTAAAACCAAGATATAAGTTGAATTCCATTGAAGAACCCAAAAAAGAAAATTTGGGTGACAAGGAAAAACTAATGTGGTCTTTTTCTAATATCATTCCTGAAAAGTTTGAGAAGTTCGCTAAAGACAATTTGCCAGGTTTTTTGATCGCTCCAACTCAATTTGAATATGATGGCTTTAAGGGATCAATGCAATCATGGTTAAGTTATGGGCAATGGCAAAATTCACTTAATGCAGGATTATCCGATCTGCCTGAGGCAACCAAAAAAAAGGCAAAGGAATTAACAAATGGTGTCCAATCAATAGAAGAAAAAGCTAAAATTATTTATGAATATCTACAAAGCAAAACTCGTTATGTAAGTATTCAAGAGGGTATTGGAGGGTTACGTCCGTTTTCAGCAACCGTTGTCGACCAAAATGGATACGGCGACTGTAAGGCTCTTTCTAATTTTACTGTCGCATTACTAAATGAAGTTGGGGTTAAATCGTATTATGTTAAAATCAGAGCTGGCAATAACGAAAGAGAAATTCAGGATTTTCCTAGCCATCAAACAAATCATATCATTGTGGCTGTTCCTAATGCTTCCGACACCTTATGGTTAGAATGTACCAGCCAAACCAAACCATTCGGCTATATGGGCGAGTTTACAGGCGACCGCTATGCATTGATGATTACCGAAGAGGGAGGCAAACTAGTTCGAACTCCCAAATTAAAAACAGAACAGAATACACAATATCAAAAAGCGGAAGTAACGCTCGATAAAACAGGCAATGCCAAAGCTAAAGTAACCACCATTTATTCTGGTCTTCAGTATGAAAATGGGGATCTAAACTTTAGCATCAACAGTTCATACGATGAACAAAAGAAATGGCTCCAGGAAAATCTTCGTATACCCAGTTTTGAATTAGGGACTTTTTCTATGATCAATAAAAAAGATAAAGTTCCTTCTGCTATTGTAAACGTAGATCTTACGTTAAATCGCTACGCATCTGTTAGCGGTAAACGAATTTTCGTTACACCGAATTTGATGAATCGTATGACGTACATTCCACCCAAAGCAGAGACAAGAAAGAACCCTGTCGTTTTCAAAAGTTCTTACATCGATGTGGATACGATCGTGTATTCTATTCCCGAAGAAATTTATCCTGAGTTTGTACCACAGCCGGTGAAGATTTCGAGTCGCTATGGAGAATATGAAGCCAATTTCAAATTTGATCAGGGTAAGCTGATCTACATCCGCAAACTGAAAATGATTCCGGGCGAACACCCACCCGCTGCCTATTCTGAATTAGTGGATTTTTACAAAAGCATTAATAAAGCCGATAACACAAAATTGGTTTTCCTGAGTAAAACCTGATTTTATTTTATGGGTGCATTGGCCTCTTTGGCCATAACATTGTAAACCAACTTATCTGTTAAGCCGGGAAAAAGTTTATTCAAAAAGACAGTGAATTTTCCTTGGCCGGTGAGTATTAGTATTTTTTTTCGTTTTACCGTAGCTCTGTAAATATGGTGGGCGCACTCTTCCGCGCTCATCATAGCACCCTCATCGCGCGGAGACTCTCCTTGTGATGTGCCATCTTTGGTGAGCGATCTTTTACGAATGTTCGAAGCCGTAAATCCGGGGCAGGCAGTCAACACATGCACACCCTTTTTCAACATTTCTGTTCGCAATACTTCCAAAAATCCATTCAATGCAAATTTAGAAGCCGAATAACCGGTGCGGCCTGGCAACCCGCGATAACCGGCAATCGAAGAGATACCCACTACCGAACCCTGATTTTTCAGAATTTCCGGCATACAATATTTAGTTGCATAAAGCACTCCATAAAAATTGATGTCCATTACTTTTTTTACTACCTCCAAATCCACTTCGCTAAAAAGTGCGCGCATGGAGATGCCCGCGTTATTAATGAGCACATCAATTCTTCCAAACTTTTGAATGGCCTCCGCAGCCATTTTTCGATTGTCGTCTTCCACACTAACATCAGCTTGAAACCCATGTGCATCAATTCCCTTGCTCTTCAGATCTGTAACAGCCTGATGCAAATCCGTTAAATTTCGTCCGGTAATAAATACCTTTGAGCCATTGAGACCAAAAACCTCAGCCATCGCTTTGCCAATGCCCGAAGAGCCTCCCGTAATAATGACTACTTTATCTTTCATACAAACTTTCAATATCCAACAAAAGTACACAAACAATCGTGTAATACTGAACTATGCTCTTGCTTCGGCTCATCTCCTGGCTACCTCTGTTTGCACTTTATTGGCTGTCGGACTTTCTGTTCTTTGTTGGCTATCGTCTTATGAAATACCGACGCTCAGTGGTATGGAAAAATCTCAAGAACTCTTTCCCGACTGCCGCTGAAAAAGATTTACGAGCTGTGGAAAAGGAATTTTATCAAAATCTCTGCGACTATGCTGTGGAAACCATCAAGCTCTTATCCATCAGCAAAGAAGAGTTGAGACGCCGTATGCACTATCAAAATCCGGAATTGCTTCAACCATATGCCGATCAAAAACAATCGGTGATTTTATTGGCTTCGCATCAATTCAATTGGGAGTGGTTAATGGTTTCCGGCAGTATCCATTTTCCCTTGCCCATCGACTTTGTTTATCAGAAGCAGAGCAGTGCTTCGTTTGATCATTTCTTAATGCAGATTCGATGTCGGTTTGGTGCTTATGCCATTGAGCGCGGCCAAACTGCGCGTGAATCGATTCGAAGAAAAAGTATGTCCAAGGCCATAGCTATTATCGCTGACCAGTTCCCAAACTTCGAAAAGAAAGTTTGGACAGATTTTCTAAATCAAGACACGGCTTTTTTTCAAGGGATTGGCCAATTGGCGGTACTTACCCAGTACCCGGCATTTTTTGTGCGCTCGAAAAAGATCAAGCGTGGATACTATCAAGCCGAACTTATTCCGATTGCAACACCTCCTTACGTTCGCGACAGCCAAACCCTTGTGGAAAACTATGCACAATTAGTAGAGCAGTTCATTACCGAAAATCCGGCCGGCTGGCTTTGGTCGCACGAGCGATGGAAAAGGAAACGTGAGGAAAGTTGATTGTTTTTAGGCAAATGCGCGCTCTATGCCTATTTTTGATGCCTCATAAATAACCCACTCCATGAAGCGCGACAAAGTTATCTTCGACCTCATTGAAAAAGAAAAACAACGCCAAGAGCACGGCATCGAACTGATTGCCTCTGAAAATTTTACCTCACAGCAGGTAATGAAAGCACAAGGCTCAGTGCTGACCAATAAATATGCTGAAGGACTTCCCGGCAAGCGGTACTATGGCGGCTGCGAAGTGGTAGACGAAGTCGAGCAACTGGCGATTGACCGTATTAAACAATTGTTTGGTGCTGAGTGGGCCAATGTGCAACCCCACTCTGGTGCGCAAGCCAACGCCGCCGTCATGTTGGCATGTCTCAAACCGGGTGATAAGATCTTAGGTTTCGACCTTTCGCATGGTGGCCATTTAACACATGGATCGCCGGTGAACTTTTCGGGCAAATTGTATCAGCCTTCTTTCTACGGTGTAGAGCAGGAGACCGGTTTAATCGATTTTAATAAAGTAATTGAAATTGCGCAGCGCGAAAAACCTAAAATGGTGATTTGCGGAGCCTCTGCCTACAGCCGCGATTGGGATTATAAAAAATTGCGCGAAGCTGCAGATAGTGTAGGTGCTCTTTTGCTGGCTGATATTTCGCACCCTGCAGGTTTGATTGCCCGAGGTTTGTTGAACGATCCTCTTGAGCATTGTCACATCGTAACTACTACCACACACAAAACTTTGCGCGGCCCTCGTGGTGGATTGATTATGATCGGAAAGAATTTCGACAATCCGTTTGGATTGAAAACACCTAAAGGCGAGTTGCGTAAGATGTCATCCGTTTTAGATTCCGGTGTTTTCCCCGGTACACAAGGTGGTCCACTGGAGCATGTAATTGCTGCCAAAGCAATCGCCTTTGGCGAAGCGTTGACCGATGAGTATTTGGAATATGTAGTGCAAGTAGCCAAAAATGCGAAAGCAATGGCACAAGCATTTACTGCCAAAGGTTATAAGATCATTTCCGGCGGAACGGACAATCACCTGATGTTGATTGACCTGCGCTCTAAAAACTTAACAGGCAAGTTGGCCGAAGAGGCATTGATTCAAGCGGACATTACCATCAACAAAAACATGGTGCCGTTTGATACACAGTCGCCGATGGTAACATCGGGCATGCGTATTGGCACACCGGCCATTACCACGCGTGGGTTGAAAGAAAAAGATGTGGTGAAGGTGGTTGATTTAATTGATGAAGCATTGAAAAAACCCGAAGACACAAAACATCTGAAAGCGGTGAAGCGCAAAGTAAATGGCCTGATGAAGAAGTTTCCTTTGTTTGCATAAGCTTTATACCGGAACGAGTAGTAGTAGTTTGTTGTGAACGAAGTCTAATTATACGTAGTAATGTCTGAAGAAAAAGAAATGTCATTCTTGGATCACATGGAGGAATTGCGGTGGCACGTGGTGCGCTCCGTAAGTGCGATCTTTATTGCGATGATAGTTTCATTCGTGTTTATCGTAGAAATTTTTGAATACGTCATCTTCGCCCCCTCTCGATTAAATTTTCCAACTTTCAAGTACATGTGCAAGCTAAGCAAGCTCACTGGACTCACAGAGCTTTGTGTAACTGATTTGGCTTTCAAGCTTCAGAATCGAAATATGACGGGTCAATTTATGATGTCGCTCACAGCTTCGTTTGTGATCGGGTTAATCATCGCGTTCCCATATGTTGCCTGGGAGCTATGGCGTTTTGTAAAGCCAGGGCTTCAAAGTAAGGAAGTAAAATACTCGAAGGGTGCCGTCTTTGCTGTTTCGTTTTTATTTATTACCGGAGTGCTCTTTGGCTACTACATTTTATGCCCCACCACCATTTGGTTTCTGGCTACTTACTCCATCAGCGATTTGATCGTGAATGAATTTGACATTACCTCCTACGTTTCTACCATCTCCAGTTTGGTTTTAGGTTGTGGCTTATTATTTCAGTTTCCAATGGTCATTTATTTCCTTTCCAAAATTGGAATGGTCACTCCACAACTCATGCGTCATTACCGCAAACATTCTATTGTGGTCATCTTGATTTTAGGAGCTGTGATCACTCCTTCCGGAGATCCGTTCAGCTTAACTGTAATTTCGTTGCCATTATACATTCTGTTTGAAATCAGTATTTACATTTCCTCGATTGTGGCAAAACAAAAAGCAAAACAAGAGGCCGCTGAATTACTAGCCGATCAACAAAGCAACTAACCAACCTAGCCATGGAAAAAATTGCAATAGGTGCCGATCATGCCGGCTTTGAGTACAAGGAGCTATTAAAAAAATGGCTTGAAAAAAATGGTTATCCTGTCAAAGATTTCGGAACCTACAGCAGCGAATCTGCAGACTACCCAGACTTTGCTCATCCGGTAGCAATTGGTGTAGAGAATAAAGAATTTGATCTGGGTTTATTGATCTGTGGCAGTGCCAATGGTGTGGCTATGACGGCCAATAAACATCAGGGGATTCGCGCGGCCATCTGCTGGAAAGAAGAACTGGCTGAGTTGGCACGCACCCACAACAATGCCAATGTACTTTGCATTCCGGCCCGCCATGTCTCTATTGAGTTAGCTGAAAAAATTCTCGATAAATTTTTGCATTCCTCCTTCGAGGGCGGCCGACACGGACGCCGGGTTGACAAAATCAGTTGCTAACTTTTATGTAGCGGTTTCCTTCGCGCCGGTAGCGAATGCGCCAAGCTGGTAGCTTTTCAAAAAATGGCTTCATTAAATCCATTTCATCTATAATCACATCCGGTGCATCGATCTGAAACGATCGTTCCACATGACTTACATTTTCAAAATACTCCGGATGTTCAAAAATATTTTTTGACAGCGACCAGTTCAGGTACGCTGTAGCAAATGTATTTTCCAGATAATAGCCTTCGTTTTTCTCCAGCAACAACACTCGTTTTCCCTTCACCGGCAAAGGGGTAGGTGCCTGGGCGAATAGTTTTTCGTAATGGATAGCCTTCAGTCTTCCGGATTTGCCGAGAAAGGAAATGCTGATCACCGCAACCAATAATAACAAGAGCATTCCCTCCGCAACCAACTTTCGTCGGATCAGTAGGAGATAATGATTGATAAAATAGGTGAGAGGAGGTAAGAAGAAGTAAAAGCTGTGAGGAGTGCGCTCGCGGGTAATCACCAAATGAATAAACGCAATCACCAACCATACCAGCATTACTTGCAGCAATTGCGACTGATACTTGGTAAAGTGCGCCTCGCGGTTGAGCATGACCAATGAAAATAGTAAGTACACGATGGGCACTGCTGCCAGCCAAAACAATGAGCCGGATGAAAGAATGGCCTCGGTATGAAAAGTAAAGTTGGGAGCATAGAAATAATCGATCAGATAGTGCTCGTTGTTCTTCAAAAAGAAAAACGAAAACAACATCAGGTGGGGCAGTACAAAACTGAAAACAAAAAGAAGGGCTTTGCGCAACGTCAAGCGCGTGAAGAGAAACAAGATCGCCAGCGTGCCCGGTAAAAACACAGAACAACTGAACAATATCAGAGATGCCAGACCTATGTAGAGTCCCAAATTAAAAATCACCTCATCGCGCTGCTCTCTAAATTCAATTTCTTTGAACAAGTTGTTGAGCGCAAACAACAAAATAGTAGAAGCCATTAGCTCAGGCGAAAGCGAAAGCATGTCAAACGAAAAGAAGGCTAGCACACCAAAAATCAATGCGGGTAAATAGGTGTTTTCATTGTATGCTTTATTGCTGATGAGCAGAACAGCAAAAAAGGAAGCTTGAAAAAAAATCAGCAAAAATGCAATTACGTGGCGAGCGGTAAGCGATCGACCAAATAAAAAATCCAACCAGCCGGACAGCCAAGCAGAAACTGGCGCGGTGTCGTCTACAACACCGGTATAAATGGATTTTCCTGTATTGAGTGCTTCGCCTAAAACTAAATCCTTCAGCTCCTGCCACGTAATGGCCGCAGGGCTAATGAACAACGGCAAACTGATTGCAATCAGAACGAAGAGAACGGCCAGCAGCCGGTAGGGATCATTGTATCTAAAAAATCGAAGCACAAAAAAGTGTTGAGGGAGCAAATAAAATCAAAAATAGTGTGATTGACATTCTGTACTTTTACTTTATGAGTGGAACCGTACGACAGCAAAAATACAGCAAGCTAATCCTAAAAGAATTAAGTGACATTTTTCTAAAGGAAAAGACCAACTTTTTAGACAATGCTTTCATTACTGTGGCCGATGTGCGCATGAGCCCCGACTTGAGTGTAGCTAAAATCTATTTAAGCATGACACTCGCCAAAGACAAGCAAGCCATTCTCGATAAAATCAACCTGAAGAAAAGCGAAATACGCAAGGCGCTGGGCAACAAAATACGGAACCAAGCCCGCATTGTACCCCAATTGGTGTTTTATATCGACGAGGTGGAAGAAGGTGCACAACGTATTGAAGACATCATTAAAAATCTGAACATCCCTAAAGAAGATACGAATTAAATGACTCACATCGAGTACTCCCTTTGAATCTATCTCTTTTCATAGCGAAGCGATACTTTCTCTCCAAAAGAAAGAAAAATTTTATCAACATCATTTCCATCATCTCCATGTGTGGTGTGGCATTTTCCACAGCTGCACTGATCATCGTCCTTTCGGTTTTCAATGGACTTGGAGATTTGCTTCGGTCTCTCAACCTCACCTTCGATCCCGAATTAAAAATAGAAGCAGTGAAGGGCAAATCGTTTGAAGTTGATTCGCTACTACTGGAAAAGATACGCGCCATTGAAGGTGTCGAAATGGTGACCGAGGTGATTGAAGATTATGCGTTGGTGCGCTACCGCGATGCCGACATTGTAGTTACGATCAAAGGCTACAGCGATAACTTCATTCAACAACATCGGCTGGACGATCACATTGTTGAAGGTAAATTGCGCCTCCGCGAAAATGGTATCAACTATGCTATTGTAGGAAGAGGTGTGCGCTACGCGCTGAACATCGGCGTAGAAAATAACATCTTTCCACTACAAGTCTATTACATCAAAAATGCGAAAGCCTCCACAATAGACATTTCCAAACTTTATGCCCGCCGCGACATTGAGCCGGGCGCTGTATTCTCCATCGAAAAAAATTATGATGACAATTACATCTTTCTCCCGCTTGAATTTGCCCAAGACTTGCTGGACTATGGAAACAAACGAACCAGTCTGGAAATAAAGACAAAAACGGCCACCCTAAGTGTGAAGCAGAAACTGCAAGAATTACTCGGCAATCGTTTTTCTGTACTCACCAACGAAGAGCAGCACAAGGATATCTACAAGCTGCTTAAAATGGAAAAGCTATTCATCTTTTTAGCATTTACCCTGCTGATTTTGATCGCTTCTATCAACATCTTCTTCTCACTGATGATGTTGGTAATTGACAAGAAAAAAGATGTGGCCATTCTTTCGGCAGTGGGCGCCAACCCTCAGCTACTCCGAAACATCTTTTTGTGTGAAGGCGCACTGATTGCCTTCTTTGGAGCCGGCATCGGGCTGGTGCTGGGTGGCACTATTTGCTGGCTGCAAGATCATTTCGGGCTGGTGGGCATGGGCATGGAAAACTCGCTGGTGGCCAATTACCCGGTTAAACTCAATCCGCTGGATTTCTTATCTGTCTCTTCGGTAATGGTTTGTATCACCATCCTAATCTCGTTTTATCCCGCCTCATTAGCTGCAAAATCCTTCTCTACCCAAGAGCTTTAGCATGTAATGTGCATGTAGGTTCTTACCCAAAAAGCGAAGAAATTATTTCGGTTAGAATAGCTACTTTGCAAGTCCCCTTGGTCTGAATTTTTCTAAAAACGGCTTATGGAGCTGCTTTTAGTGAACTTTTTAATGTTAGAACAAGAGATTTTAAAATGAAAGTATCCGCGGCGCAACCCTTTCAAATTATCTACTCGCTTTATCAGCATGAGTATCTGGGTTATATTTTCGAGTCCTTCATCGTTCATTTAGATGAAAAGGGTAAACTCACGTACCAGCATCAGAACATTTCTTCCAAAAATGCCCGCGAATTTTCGAAAGGGCTAGATACCCGCGATTTTGAGTTGATCGAGATGATGGACAGCATGAACCAGGATGCCGTGCTGAAACATTTTTCTAAAAAGATCATGAAGCCCGATGAGTTTTTCAGCAAAGTATTTCACAAAGAGAAAGGGGATGAAATGCTGCAAGAACAAATTGAAGCCTACATGGAAAAGCGCCGGGCTCAAGTGCTCGAAAAGCTGAAAGGCAAAATGCTGTTTGAAATGGGCAATGATGGCGAGCCTACGTGGCGCAAGCTGGAGGTGGTTGATACACGCGCCACCATTCAGTTTCACTTTAGGCGCAGCGAAGAAAACACAAACTACTACCCTACCATTTCGCATAATGGCAAGCGGGTAGAAATTCCTAGTCCCAATGCTTACCTCATTTGCAAGCTGCCGGCGTGGATGGTTTTCAATGGAAAACTGTATGGCTTTGAGAAATTTGTAGATGGAAAAAAACTACAGCCTTTTCTCAACAAAAAACATGTAGTGATTCCAAAAAACTTAGAAGAAACTTACTACAATCGATTTGTAGCACCGCTGATTGCCTCGTTTGATGAGATCGAAGCACATGGGTTTGAAATAGCCAAGCACGAACACGACCCGCATCCGCTTCTCACCATCTCAGAATTGCCGACGGCCAACGAAAAAACAGTGCCTACTCTATTTGGACAAGAGGGCGAAAGTACCGAAGGCAATGATGATGAGGCTGGCAAAATTGTATTCGATCTGTCTTTCCGCTACGGCAAATATAAATTTCGTGGTGATGCCTTTGGACCGGTAAGTGTAACGGTAGAAAAAAAGGACAACGATTATGTTTTCCACCGCATCAAGCGAAACACTGAATCAGAAAAAAAATCTGCTCAAACACTCATCAAGTTGGGCTTGCCCTTGCGGGGATTTCGATGTGCGGTTGACAAAGCACATGCCTTCTCGTGGTTAAATGAAAACCGTGTCAACCTGCTCAACCTGGGGTTTGAAGTAAGTCAGCCGGAAAACCGCGACAAAAAATATTTTGTGGGTAAGGCCGTGATTGAGCTGGAAGTAAAAGAAAACATAGACTGGTTTGATATTCACGCACGCATCAAGTTTGGCGAGTATGAAATCTCATTCAAAGAACTGCGTAAACTCATTCTCAAAAAGAAAGTAGAGTTTAAGCTGCCCAATGGCGAAATTGCCATTATACCCGATGCCTGGTTGATCAAGTATGGCGATTTGTTTGCCCTGAGCGAAACGCATGGCGAACAAGAAAAGCCCATGCTAAAAAAACACCATATCAATTTGGTGAGCGAATTGGAAGAAGGCAATCTGGCCAAAGTGCAAATGAGCGATCGACTGCGCAATCTGCAATCATTTACCGGAATTAAAGACTACGCTCTGCCAGCCCAATTCAAAGGCACACTGCGCCCTTATCAAAAAGCGGGCTACAACTGGCTGCGCTTTTTGAATGAATTTCATTTGGGGGGCTGCCTGGCCGATGACATGGGTTTGGGTAAAACGGTACAAACATTGGCTCTGCTTCAATCTGAAAAGGAAAAAGGAAATGTAGGCACCTCGTTGCTGGTAATGCCCACTTCGCTCATTTACAACTGGGAGATGGAAGCCTCTAAGTTTACACCTGATCTTAAAATTTTAAATTACACCGGCACACTTCGCAACAAAGATGTAAGTCGCTTCAGCAAATACGATCTGGTGCTCACCTCTTACGGAATTACCCGCCTGGACATTGAAGTGTTGGATAAGTTTTATTTCAACTACATCATTCTCGACGAATCGCAGGTGATTAAAAACCCTACCGCCAATATTGCCAAAGCGGTGATGCAGTTGAAGTCGAAGTATAAATTAACCTTAACCGGTACTCCGCTTGAAAACACCACACTCGACTTGTGGTCGCAAATGACTTTCATCAACCCGGGTTTATTGGGAGGCCAGACGTTCTTTAAAAAAGAATACCAGGTGCCCATTGAAAAGAAAGCTGACGAAACGAAGACCAAAAAACTCAATAGCATCATTCGGCCATTCATGCTTCGTCGGTTAAAATCGCAGGTAGCGACAGATCTGCCCGAAAAAGTAGAGAACATCTACTACACCAACATGAGTGCCGAGCAGGAACAGAAATACGAAGAGGTAAAAGCATTCTATCGTCATAAAATTCTGGAGTTGATTGACAAAGAAGGCATCGGCAGCTCACGCATTCAGATTTTGGAAGGCTTAACTAAGTTGCGTCAAATTTCCAATCACCCCCGAATGGTGGACAGCCATTACACGGGTTCGTCCGGAAAGTTGGAAGACGTTTCGCACATGATCGAAAACGCCTTGCTGGAGGGGCACAAACTGCTCGTGTTTAGTCAGTTTGTGAAGCATCTCGAAATCGTAAAAGAGATGTTGAAAGACCGAAAAATTCCTTTTGCTTATTTGGATGGGTCGAGCACCGATCGACAGGAACAAGTGGAGAAGTTTAACAAAAATCCAGATCTGAAAGTGTTCTTGATTTCGATCAAAGCCGGTGGATTAGGATTAAATCTTACCGAGGCCGATTATGTGTTTATTCTCGACCCGTGGTGGAACCCGGCTGTAGAAGCACAAGCTGCTGACCGCGCTCACCGAATCGGTCAGAAGAAAAAAGTATTCACATACAAATTCATTACGCGCAATACAGTAGAAGAAAAAATTCTCACATTGCAAAAGCATAAACTCAAGCTCTCCGAAAATCTCATCCAAAATGAAGAGAATGTAATGAAGTCGCTTACGCGGGAGGACATTGAGATGTTGATGAGTTAATTTTTTTTTGAAATATGCAAAGAATCGCACGTCATGTTGTCAATTGTATATTGTCAATTGTCAACCCGTGAAATTACCTTCTGCAAAACCAAATCATTATCTCATTGAAGGCATCCTGCTCGCATTGCTGGGAGCAGTTTGTTTTTCTACCAAAGCAATTTTTGTAAAGTTAGCTTATCGCGATACGCAGATCGATGCACTGACCTTGCTGGCATGGCGAATGATTTTCTCAGTGCCGTTTTTTTTAGGTGCTGCTGTAGTATCCTCCAGCAAATCAACCAATACTAAATTCACATCACGTCAATGGGCTTACATCGCCATCATTGGTTGTTTGGGTTATTACATCAGCAGCTTGCTCGACTTTCTAGGCTTGGCCCACGTTTCTGCCGGCATCGAACGGCTAATTTTGTTTGTGTACCCCACGTTGGTTTTGTTGATGTCGGCAGTCATTTTTAAAGTGAAGATAAAGCCGCTGCAATGGCTGGCAGTGGCGATTACGTATGTTGGTCTTGCGATTGCCTTCATCAGCGAAATAGATTGGAGTGCACCGCAGAGCAATCATTTCTTACTAGGCTCTCTGTATATTTTTATTTGTGCGTTTACCTATGCTGCCTATATCGTTGGCAGCGGGCGATTGATTCCGCAAGTGGGTGCCTCAAAGTTCAATAGCTATGCAATGAGTTTTGCGTCTATCGGTGTGTTCTTGCATTTTGCCATTTTCAGTGAGGTATCCTTACTTCATTTGCCTATACTCGTTTATGTCTATAGTTTTTTGATGGCCGTTTTTTCTACCGTCATTCCTTCGTACTTGGTAACCGCTGCCATTAACCGGATGGGATCGGACAACACCGCTATTGTTGGAAGCGTGGGGCCCGTATCGACTATCGTATTGGCGAATATCTTTTTAGGAGAAGCCATTACCTTCTGGCAATTGACTGGAACTTTACTGATCTTAGTTGGCGTATTGATTATCGGCAAACAAAAATAGATTATGAAAAAATATTTAGTTTTGATCGTGCTGCTAGCCACCGGAGGTAATCTTTGGGCACAAAAGGCTACATCGCACATTTTTTTATTTCTTCACAAGAGAACTGATTTACAGCAACTGCCGAAGGAGGAAGTGGATAAACTGATGGAGGGGCACATGGCAAACATCAACAAAATGGCCAAGGAAGGGAAGCTGCTGGCCGCAGGACCTTTTGAAGGCGGTGGCGGAATTTTCGTTTTCAACTCCACCAATCGGGCCGATGTGGAAGAATGGCTGAAGGGCGATCCGGGCATTCAGGCAAATCGCTGGCGACTTGAAATGCTAACGTACACACCTAAGACTGGCGGCATTTGCACCGTGAGTGAACCTTATCAAATGGTGATGTATTCATTTGTGCGTTTCATTCCCAACATTGCTAAGTTCAATGTACAAGATGCACCCGAACTATTTGGAAAACACGATCGCTACCTGAACGATTTGATGAAAGATGGCAATACCGTAGCCGAGGGAACATACGGTGATACCGAAGGTGGCATCTGGATTGTGAAAGGTGAATTTAACAAAGAGGCTTTGGAGAAAGACCCCGCGGTTCATGAAGGTCTTTTAGAGTTGGATTTTAAAAAATTGTATATCGCAAAGGGTGCGTTTTGTGAGAAATAAATAGAAACGTTAACTTTAAATCTATGGAAGCGATTATTCATCCTCCCCGAACAGCCATGGACGTCTTTAAAATGATGCCCGAAGGCACGCTCGCCGAAGTGATCGAAAATCAATTTTATATGTCGCCTGCTCCAAACCCATTTCACCAGCGGCTGTCTGTTCGCTTATCATCTGGTGTTTTTTCTCATGTCGATCAGTTGAAACTTGGTGAGGTTTTTCATGCACCAACTGATTTATTTTTAGATGAGCATAGCAACGCTGTACAACCTGACATTTTCTTTTTTTCGAATAAAAGTAATGTTGTGGTGAATATGGAAGGCGTTCACGGAACACCTGATTTAATCATTGAGATTCTTTCTCCCGGCCACAGAACTTACGACTTAAATACAAAAAAAGATCTGTATGAAAAGTTTGGGGTGAGTGAGTATTGGGTTATTGATCCGGTTTCAAAGATTGCCACGGGATTTGAATTAAACCAAAATTCCTATCTTTCTATTGGAAGTTATAAAGGGCAATTGATGTCCAATTTTCTGAAGGCAACCTTTACGTTTTAAGATCACTCTGCCACTACCACTGCCAACTGAGTTCCTTTTTTGTTAATAGCCAAACGCGTAATCCCTTTGATTTTTTCGTTGACTGACAAAGAAATTTCTATCCATTTCTTTTCTTTAGCAGGATCGAGCCAATAAATCTTGGACCCGTCACTCATGATAATTTTCCCATCGGGTGTCCAGCACAAATCTTCCCGACCGGGCAGGGTTGTAGCGATATCTGTTATGGCTCCCGTTGTTTTATCGAAGCGTTTGATGATCCACTCACTTTCCGAAACTTTGTGAACAAAACTCATCGCGTTCTGACCGGGTATGGCATGCAGCGATCGGCCAATTTTCTCCGCTATGATTTTATCGGTTTTTATCTTCGTATCATATAGCCTCAAGGTTTGTGGTTCGCCCAAAACAAAAAGAAGCAATCGGGTGTCATCGATCCACGCGTGGTAGCCAACAATTAAGTTGTCGATGATCACCGTTGGCTGCCCGCCCTCCACCGGATACTTCCCTAAATCTTGCGCATTGTTGTCGCGTTGAATGATGCACGAAACAAACTTATGATCTGGCGTGAGCGTGGGTGAATAGTCTCGTTCGGTAGTTTGGGTAAGGTTGGTTGTCTCTCCAGTTTTGAAATTAAAAATCTTTATGTCTGAGCGGCCATCGTCATTGAATGAAGAATAATAAATCAATGGTTTACCTGCATGAAAAGACGGTTGATTGTCGTAGCCCGTATGGTTCGTGATATTCTTTGGATTGGAAAGACTGAGCTTCGCTTTCTTACTCTGCAAATCAAAAAGAAAAATTTCAGAGCCGGTTTGCGCATACAACCCTGTACTCACCAACACAACCAATAAGGGCAAAAATCTCATGTCTAATTTATTTTTTCATATACATATAATCCGTAGTCAGCGCTAGCAGTGCCTTCACTCCTATGACAAATGATTTTTCGTCAATCATAAAATCGGCAGTGTGGTGTACGGGTTGCTTTTCCAATTTTACATCGGTAGGGTAGGCACCGAGGAAGAAGAATACACCGGGCACTTTTTGTTGAAAGAAAGAAAAATCTTCGGCCATGGTCACAGCCGGAGTCGGAATCACATTTTCTTTGCCCGTTGCGCGTTGCAAACTGGGCATCATCATCGCCGTCAAGGCAGGGTCGTTGTAAGTTACCGGATAGCCGCGACTTATGTTTGCCTCCGCAGTGGCACCGGCGGATTCTGCAATTTTAGCAACGGTCTGTTTTATTTTTTCGTGGACTTTTGCCTGCATGGAAACATCAAATGTGCGGATAGTTCCTTCCATCGTAGCTGTTTCTGGAATGATATTTCCTCTATTTCCCGAATGAATGCTTCCTATCGTGATCACGACACCCGCTTTTGTCAATTCCGACTGTCGGCTTACGATGGTCTGCAATCCGGTAATAATCTGACTGGAAATCATAATCGGATCGATACCATCCCACGGAGTGGCACCGTGCGCTCCTTTGCCATTCACCTTGATGTTCAACCCATCCACAGCTGCCATCAACCCTTCCGGCTTCAAAGCAATTTTTCCACTGGGTGTTAGAGACTGTATGTGCAAACCAAACACTACATCCACCTTCGGGTTTTCCATCACACCTTCTTTGATCATCAACTCTGCCCCGGACATGCCATCGCTTGGCAAGCCACCTTCTTCTGCGGGTTGAAAGAAAAATTTCACCGTGCCTTTCAACTCACTTTTGTTCTTTGATAAGATTTCTGCCACCGCCATCAGCATGGCCATGTGCGAGTCGTGGCCACAGGCATGCATCACTCCTGTTTCTTGGCCGTTGAAAACCGTTTTCTCTTTAGATGCGAATGGCAGCGAGCTACGTTCGGTTACGGGCAGGCCATCCATGTCGGCGCGAAGTGCAATTACCGGTCCGGGTTTGTCTCCTTTCAAAATGCCTACCACACCTGTTTTAGCAACCGGATATTGTACTTCAATGCCCAATGACTTTAAGTGTGCTACAATGTAAGCACCTGTTTTTGTTTCGCGATTGGAGAGCTCGGGGTATTGGTGCAGGTGCCTGCGCCAACCGATCATTTTATCTTCTATCTCCTTCGTCTGAAGGTCTAGTTTTGCTTGTAGTTTAGGATTTACCTGTGCTTGCGCGGTGATGGCCACCAGACACGTGAGCATGAAAATGTATAAATTCTTCATTGTAATTTTAAGGGTTACTGACTTGAAGGTAAATAAAAGAAGCGCCCCGCCAAACTTAATTTTTATGGAGTGGATTCCCATTTTTAAATCAAAAGAAGAAGTTCAATCGAAGTTGCGAGAAAATGCACCTTACCTTATCCGCGTGCAAGGCAAAGCCATTTGTGTGGTGTTGCGTCAACAACTTCTTTATGCCTTTGAAAACAAATGTTCGCACAATGGCGAGGCACTTCACAAAGGATCGGTAAACTACCTGGGCGAGATTGTTTGCCCTTGGCACGGCTATCGCTTCAACATCAAAACCGGTCGCGAATGTGCTGAACGGTGTCGTGATTTAGAAACATTTCCGATCGAAGAAAGGGAAGATGGTTTTTGGATTGGTGTGAAATAAGATTAATCCTTGCGGTTTTCATCCGTGGCTTGTGTCCGCACCATATCGCTTTATCGTGTTTTCTCGGACAATACCAAATTATAATAAGCCTGCCCTTCGCGATACGCGACTAGTATACGTGTATCAGAAAAGCTCAATACGCGATGGACAATTTTACTTTTTTTGCCATCAATCGTTAACGTGAGATAAATGAATCCCTTATCGGATTGAACGGAGTTGATCTCTACCTCTTCATTTGCAGTTTTAATTGACTGAATATCTGCATCGTTGTTGCGGAGGCCAATTTTACTTATAATCGTATACCGGTCGCCTTCTTTCAACGTTGCCTTAAATTTACTTTCATCGAGCAGTTCTGAGCAATAAACTGTTCCAAGCAGTTGAGCACGAGATGTTCTGCCACCGTGTTCACTCTGGATATTTCCTTCCAGCGCCTCATTTTTGATATACACCAAATTGCCTCCCATAATTGCCGCAGCCATTTTAAGTTTATTGATGGCGCGCTCTTGAACCTTCGTTACACTGGAATAGACAGTGGTACCTGTAGCTTTGGTAGATATTAAATCAATTTTATAGAGGCCTTTCGTTTCATACTCCGTTGTAGCCACATCAACTTGCGGCCAATCGAATGCTCCATTGATTTTTGCTAATGATTTCATGTCTGCAAACTTTTCCACTCGTCCACTAGCAAACACGATTTTGGAAACAGCTCCGCGCTCGATTTTATAAATCACAGACTCGTTCGGGTTAGTATAGGCTATCAGATCGGGTGTAACTTCTTTTACATGGGCTACTAATTTGCCACGCATCGTCACAATCGTATCTGCATTTTGAGCCATGGCAGCCGATGAAAAAAAGAGACCAACTACGCTAATCCAAACACATACTTTGTTCATACTCAAATCGTTTTTATGGTTAAACAAATATACTGCCAAAATGGAAATGGCAATAGAACAATAGTACTTGCTATATTGCGTTCAAATAGACTATCAAATAGAATCCGTGCGATACCTTTCCTTTCTCTTTGTTGTATTCATAAGCGCCTCTTCTCAAGCTCAATCTTTGGAAGAATATGAGTTGGCAGCACGTCTCAGTTTTTCGCCGGTTATTCCAAACGATTTACTCACTGCACGCTCGGTTGTTTTGTTTCAAAGCTCTATCCCTCAAAAAGATTTGGATGAGTGCCAACGCTTTTTCCAGCAAACCGGAATTGATGCCGTGGCCTATTTTGATATTCACCGCATGTTAGCCGGTTATGATGTTCGAAAAGCATACGCCTCCTATCTCGCAAACCGAGGCATTAAGTTTTTGATTCTATTTCAAAAAGATGAAAAGGGCTACCGTCTTATTTTCTGTTCTTTTAATGGCAAGAAAGACTTAGTAGATGCGAACAGTGTCGCTTGGAAACAAGAGAATGCATCGTTGAATGAATTGCTCCGAACGGTGTATCGTTTTGCCGTAAGTAATTTGAAAAAGCAAAACTTTTTAATCAACGACTTTCCGGAAATGGATATTACCATCAATCCGTTTACGGGCCGAATCAACGAAAATTTTTCGGTTGAAGTAAAGTCCTTTAAAACGGCCATACCCAGATTTGGCAATGCCGCAGATGATGCTGAATTAGAAGCATACCTGAAAGCCAATTTTCCACTGAAGTATGAATTAGTAGACGGCGATATCAACGAAGAAGCACTGTACTCAAAAGGGTTTCGTTCTATTCTACGCTTCGTACATGCCCGCGGAATTGTTGCCAAAGAAATTTTAGGATATGACGTGACTCAAGTGGCGCGTTCGTTACCATCTGCAGTATTTGTCAACAACGAAATTCAGATTAAAACAATCCCTTCCACGCAGGTGATCTATAAATTTTATTTCAAAAACATTGAATATGGTAATGTCTTCCTGGGCAACAAATGGGATGCAGACCTTACCTGGCAAGATGCGCTTCGCAACCATATTCAGGCATATAAAATCAATCAGAAGATTAATTGAGTCGTGGATTATTTGCGCCACAAAGGCACTAAATCACAAAGGATTCAGAAATAAAATCAGACTATCTTCTCGCAGCAGACTTCCGCTTTTGTAACAGCACAATCACAAGAGCCACCAGAATCAAAATAAGAAAGCCGTTGTTGGTATGGAAAAATGGTAAGTCGATATCGGAGTCCCAATTCCAGCCATCGCCCCAGCCAAAAAGAAGTTTGAAAGGTACTGCTATCACAGCGAAGCAAATACCTATGATGGCCACGCACACACCAAACAACGCACCAAGAATTCCAACCGCTGCCCCAAAAAGTGCGGCACCGACTGAGAACCAAATGGGAAAGGTGATAACCAAAAGTATAACCGTTGCGAGTGTAGTGGATGAAGATGTGGAGCGGCTCATAGTCGTCGTTTATGACTATCCTTCAAAAATCATTCTCAACTATAAAAGCCTCAAATCGCTTTGATTTAGCGTTCGGTCGATCAGCAATTGTATAATAATGAACAGATTTACTGGACGAAAGTGAACATTCCTTAGCTCCTCTTCTTATAGTTCACAATAGCCCATGAGTTTAAAACCACCGCAAAAATTGCCGCTGCCATCAGGTGATAGCGAATATCGAAAAGGGTGCTGCCCTTCAGTACTTATTGGGCACAGTCTATTAAGTTCTTGTTTGGATTTTAAGTCCAGACAGAAGTTATTTAGGCTTTCTTTTCAAACATGATTTTATTCCGGTTTTGGGTTGTTCTCACCTTCTTAATTATTAGCCCGGAGCTAATTGCACAAAAAGCGATTCCTCTTATCGATGGCAGAGAGGATAGTGAGTGTGCTTCATGTAAGGCTTTAATTGACAAAATGCCCAAAGAGGTGCTTTTCGGAATCCACACAAAATCAAATGGTGATATCTACTTTTCTATGAACAACATTGAGTGGTTCCATAAGCTCTTTGCGAACGATGATATGGGAGTTACTGCCGATTTTATTAGTGAAGACCGCTATAACTGCAATCAACCTCCGGAGAAAAAGAAAACGGTATATCAAGGAATTATCATACCTCCTGTTTACAAGAAAAAGCTACTGGCCAACAACGAATCAGAGAAAGGCATTTATAGTAAAATTGGCATGCTACCAGCTTTTTTAAAAGATAAAACGTTTGAAGAAAACCTGATCATCGTTAGCCGAAATAAGATTTGCGACCACACTAAGTTTGTAAATATCGTCCGCTCGAATTGGGAGTTATTGCCGATGGGGTTGTTTGCCGACACACTCATTAAGTCCAGCTCATTTACCAGCGACCCAAAAGAGAATTTTACCTATTCTAAAAAAGTAGAAATCGTTATTCCCTTCAAAAAGGGAACGAGCACATACAGTGCCTCCGAGTTTAAAAGCGCGAGCGATTCACTCAATCTAAAAAAATACACGATACAGAAAGTCGAGGTTCGGGCTTACTCATCCATCGAGGGTTCAGAAAAGGCCAACATTGATCTAATGAAAAAACGTGGAGACGCCATGCTAACATTTTTGCGTCCCTACCAGTCGAGTATAAATCGGTCAAGTGTGCTTGCGGCTGAAAACTGGCTCGAGTTCTTTGCATCCATCAAGAATACAGAATTTGAATTTTTAAAAGACCTATCTAAAAGTGAAATTAAAAAGCAATTGACAAATCCCGCCTTAGCGAGAAAACTCGAATCTATTTTAGCAACCGAACGAAAATCAGTGGCTGTTCTTTATTTACTTCCCAAGACAATCCCATCCGGTTTGACAAATGATGCATTGGCTCAATCCTTTAAAAAGGCATTGACCTCCAAAAGATTTTCCGAAGCAGCATCCATTCAACGCGAAGTAATCGAGCGAATACAACAAGAAAAACTTCCAATAGAATACCTTGAAAAAATGGAAGTGCCGAAATCAAAAGAATACATATCGTTTTCAAATGACCGAGAAGTCTATCTTCTATTGTACAATCTGGTTGCTAAGTGGGAGGCTCTCGACCAATTCTTGGAAATGCGTTCGCTTGATCCAAAAAACGCAAAAGTCAACTATAACATTTGTGCCCTAAAGCTGGAGTTGGGGATTAGGAACAAAGAGATGCTAAAAGGCAAAGAACTGATCGATGAAATAAAAGCTTTACTTAAAATGGGGATTGACAAATCGCTTGTGCGAAGAATGGAGATCAATCATCACATTCTGAAATCAGAAGAATATTTACACAATTTTGAATACGATGCAAAAGACTCTGTGATGGAAGAGGTTCGTGATTTGTATGATCTGATTGAACTAACCGATGAAGAGATTTATTCCCTGGCAAAATACTACTCTTACTATTCGCACTGGCAATGGGCTTTGGATATTGTTAAACCCCGTATTAGTGCTATCGATGTGGATGAAGACCTGCTCTTCTATTATATCAATCTTTTATTCTACGATTCAAGCACCTATGGACAGGATATCTTTATCAACGCCACTTTAAATGCTGTCAACTTAAACCGAGAGAGGTATTGTTCATTTTACTTACCCATTGACTCCGGTGGAGCCAGTATGCAACTGCTGGAGCACGATGAGCTTCGAAACTATTGGTGTCAATCGTGTCGCTAAGATTCTCAAGATAGATTTGCAATTGCCCATTCTATTTCGTTGCTTGAACAATGGGCGAACCAAAAAAAATCGGCATCTGGACGAGCACTTCGTTGGTCATGGGCAACATGATTGCCTCCGCCATGTTTATGTTGCCGGCCACCCTTTCTTCGTACGGCAGCATCAGTTTAATTGGCTGGGTACTTTCTGGTTTTGGTGCTATTTGTTTGGCTTTAGTCTTTAGTTGGCTTAGCCAATTGATGCCCTTGGCGAATGGTGGTCCTTATGCCTACACACGCGAGGGCTTAGGTGACTTTGCGGCCTTTCTTGTCGCCTGGGGATATTGGATTTCGGTTTGGAGCACCAATGCTGCGATTGCCGTAGCGTTTATCAGTTACCTATCTGTATTCATCCCTGCTTTGGAGCACAATTCGTTGCTGGCAATTGGTATCGGTTTATCTGCCATTTGGCTTTTGACGTGGATCAACACGAGAGGAATTCGCGATGCGGGTATCGTTCAAGTAATTACCACCATTTTAAAAATCGCTCCACTCGCACTGGTAACGATCGGTGGTTTATTTTTTATTCATGCCGAAAATTATTTGCCGTTTAATAGCAGCGGCTCGTCTAATCTGAGTGCGATCACCTCCACCGCCACACTTACTCTTTTTGCTTTTTTAGGTTTGGAGTGCGCCACAATTCCTTCTGGTCAGGTTGAAAACCCGGAGAAGACGATTTCACGAGCGACTCTTTATGGAACATTAGCCGTCACTGCGCTTTACATTTTAGGAACGGTTGTCATCATGGGAGTGCTTCCTCCCTCTGTACTCAAGACATCCCAAGCTCCCTTTGCCGATGCAGCAGCAAGCATGTGGGGTGACTGGGCACGTTATTTGGTTGCAGGCGGGGCTGTGATGTCAACATTTGGCGCATTGAATGGATGGATTCTGATGCAAGGACAAATTCCGGCTGCGGCTGCCGCAGATAAACTCTTTCCTTCCATTTTCAAAAGAGAAAATAAATTCGGATCACCATTTGTCAGCATACTTTTATCGAGCGTGTTTGTATCGGCTCTCATGCTGATGAATTTTAATCATAGCCTAGCCAACACGTATCAATTTATAATTCTGCTTTCTACCATGACCGTTTTGGTGCCTTACTTATTCTCGGCGGTGTCGTATGTGATTATCGCCATAAAATCAAAAGAGCTGAAATGGCGAACTGGTATTAAGCTGACAATCGCGATGATTGCATTTATCTATTCCATTTGGGCATTGGCCGGTTCGGGACAAGAGTCTGTTTACTGGGGCTTTCTATTGTTAATGATTGGCGTGCCGTTGTATGGATGGAGTAAGGTGAAGGCGAATCGGGAGTGATTTATTTTTTATCTTCGAACAAATGGCATTGAATGATGACCTACAGCATTTCATTTCAGGAGTTGGCAAAAATACAACAAGAGATTTTATCCAAGCAGGAACCAACTACCTTAGAAAAAGCAAAGAAACAAGTTCAGTCGCTTCAACAATCGAGCTTAAAAAAGATCAATAATAGAAAGAGATAATCCCATAGGAATGGTAATCTTTTTGATCAATTCAGCTGATTTCTTCTTGATACCTTATTTTTGAATTAACCTCAACCCATGAACCTCACCTGTCAATCCGAATACGGAACACTACAAAGTGTATTTATTAAAAAAGCAGCCGATGCTTTTGTTGATGCCTCCACTATTCACCAACAATGGCAAGCGCTCAACTTCTTAAGCGAACCTGATTTTCAGCTAGCGCAAAATGAATACCATCACTTCGAAAAATTATTGCGCACTACCAATCCTGACATTCAGCATTTTGAGACCGATGCTTCCGTAACAATGGACAGCATGTATTGCCGCGATGCCAGCATTGCCACAGATAAAGGAATCATTATTTGTCGAATGGGAAAAGCCGGACGTATGAACGAACCTTCGGCGGCATTAAAAGTCTACGAAAAAGCCGGCATCCCCATCTTAGGAAAAATAGAATCACCGGGAACCGTAGAAGGTGGCGATGTGGCTTGGCTAGACCAAAATACGTTGGCCATCGGAAGAACGTATCGCACCAATGCCGAGGGCATTCGCCAAATGCGAGCCTTGCTTGCGCCGTGTGGCGTAAGTGTGGTGGAAGTTCAACTGCCGCACTACAAAGGTTCATCTGATGTTTTTCACCTGATGTCCATCTTCAGTCCGGCAGATAAAAATTTGGCGGTGGTTTACTCTCCACTCATGCCAATTGTTTTTCGGGAAGAGTTGATCCAACGTGGCTATGAATTAATTGAAGTGCCCGATGCCGAGTTTGAATCCATGGGTTGCAACGTGTTGGCCATAGCTCCGCGTCATTGCCTGATGGTGAAGGGAAATGAGGTTACAAAAGAACGCCTTCAACAGGCAGGTTGCACCGTGTTGGAATATGATGGCATTGAAATCAGTTACAAAGGAGGCGGTGGCCCTACCTGCCTGACACGACCTTTGTGGAGGAAGGTGGAGTGATGAGCTAATTAATAAAGAGAGTCTTTTCGCGTTTTGTGTTTTCAGCCGCAAAAATTAGGCAAGCTTGAATGTCCTCTTCCTTTATGCGTGGATAAGCCTGCAACAGTTCGTTAAATGAATAATTATTCGCCAGCTTCTCCAAAACTAATTCTACCGGAATGCGAGTTCGTTTAATCGTCAATTTACCGAATAGAATAGACGGATCAGATGACAGACGTTTTCTCCAATTTGTCATAGAGATCGAACATCGTTAATTAAATTTTAAACTCTATCCCGATTCAGTACAATTATCGCCCGATTCAGGTTGGCTATCTTTGGCCATAGCCCTAATCTTTATCAACTTTGGGCACCGAACGCGTATACGCAAGCATGGAATCAAAAAGCATTTTCAAAACCTTAATTGTATTAATCGGATTGATCGTTGCCTTTCTGGCGATGGCTACCGTTGCGCCTGCTCAGTCGCATGAAGGATACATGTATGCCAAAGTATATACCGACCGCGCCACGTACATAGGACCGATTAGGTGGGGTGGTGAAGAGGTTTTCTGGACAGACATGTTCAACGCAGCCAAGCGCGACAACGATTACGCCAAGCTGATCCCCAAAGAAAAAGAAAACAAAGACTGGTGGTCGAACTACGACTGGTCGTTTGAAAGCATCTGGGAAAATAAGGGAACGGTTCATCAGTTCACCTGCCAATTCGGAAACCTGAAAGAAATCATTGTTCGTAATGAAGATGACATCACCTTGAAGCTTAAGAATGGTGGCGAGATGCGTGTAGATGGCGAAGGCTACAACGACTTAGGGAGCAAAGTGCAGATTCTGGATGAAGAGCTCGGCACCATCAATATCAATTGGAATCGCATTCAGCGCATTGAGTTTTTAAATACACCCGCCAAATTAGATCAGGTGTTTGGACTGCCTTTGTATGGCACCGTACAAGGTGGACGCAGAGAAAGTTATACCGGCTACATCGTGTGGGATAATGACGAGCGACTATCTTCCGACAAACTGGATGGCGACACGCGTGATGGTGATGTTTCCATAAAATTCTCAGAAATATCAATCATCGAAAAAAATGATGATGGTTGCGATGTGACGCTGCGGTCGGGCCGCACCCAATTTCTGGACGACTCAAATGATGTGGACAGTGGCAACCGGGGCGTGTGGGTGATCAACCCTGATTTTGGCGTAATTAAATTTTCGTGGAAGGCTTTCCGAAAAGTGATGTTCTCGCCTCCTCCCGGCACAGGGCAAGCCTACAGTAATTTTCCGGCACCGGTTCCCATGGAAGCAACCGTTTCGCTGGTAGACGGTGGCGAAATGTCGGGACGAATTATTTATGACGTAGATGAGGCGTTGGATTTTGAAATGATTGAAGGGAAAGAAAATGATATCGAGTATCAGATTCCCATTCGATTAATTGCCCGTATCACACCAAAAAATTTCGACTACTCCGAAATCGAATTAAAATCCGGACAGCGATTGTTGTTGGGCGGCATGCGCGATGTATCGGAAGACAACAGTGGTATTTTACTTTTCCGGGCAGGTAAAAAAGATCCGGTGCATATTGCCTGGCGAAAAGTAAATGAGATTATTTTCAAGTAATCTTGCTGTGTGAAAAGAACATTCGTCCGTATTGGAATTATTCTGGGCATCGGCCTATTGGTAATGGCTGCTCTTTGGTTTTTTGTTGAGCCGGGACCTATTTTCTATTTCACTACCGGTTGGCTGATTGTCATTGCTCTGTTGCTCTGGTTTGGTAATCGACAACTAACCTTGCGCCTCGATAAAATTTTGCCGTGGAGTAAATATGGAAATTGGCGTTTCTTCATTCAGCTCGTATTGGGCCTCGCGTATTTACTGTTGCTGGTCAACGGAATTTACTATGCCATCAAAGTTTTTTTAACAGACGACCCTCCCACGCGCGAGCAGTTTACCGTGATGAACGTATGGGGTGCAGCTATTTTTATTCCGGCCTTCTCACTGTATTTCAGTTTGCACTTCCTGCGGCACTGGCGCACCTCAGAACTGGAAGCCGCCAAAAGCCAAAAAGAATCGATGCGAGCACAATTGGATTCGCTCAAAAACCACCTCGACCCTCACTTTCTTTTTAACAACCTGAATATTCTCTCTTCACTGATTGATAAGGATTCTGCCGTCTCGAAACAGTTCATTGCCAAATTTGCTGAGGTATATCGCACGATGCTCAATACTAAATCTGATGATCTGATTCCTGTGTACGATGAGCTTTCCTTTATTGAGAGTTACATGTATTTAATTCACATGCGGTTTGAAAACCACATTCGGTTTACTGTTAATTTAGATAAGCACACACGAAATAAAATGATCCCTCCGCTCACACTTCAAATGCTGATTGAAAATGCCATCAAACACAATCTGATTACCGATGGGCGGCCACTCAGCATCGAAGTGGAAGCTAACGAAACCCATTTGCTGGTGCGAAATAGTTCGTTTGTAAAACCGAGTGATGCTTCCGAAAATCACGGCAGCGGACTCAAAAACATTGAACAGCGCTACGCACACTTTACCGATCTGAAAGTAGAAATCCGTAAAACCGAAAACTATTTTGAGGTCCGCATTCCGCTGCTGGAAGTGGGTCATTACTAAAAGAAGAAAATGAAAGTATTGCTAATTGAAGATGAGACCCTAGCCGCTGAGCGATTGCAACACCTGCTGAGTGCTATCGATCCTTCAATGGAAGTAGTAGGGCATCTCAAATCTATTGAAGCGAGCACGGTGTGGTTGAGCTCAAATCCACCTCCCGACCTGATCATTTCTGACATTCGGTTGCTAGATGGATTGTGCTTCTACATCTTTCAACAAGTAAAAACAGAAGTGCCGGTCATATTCACCACTGCTTACGATCAATATGCCATCAAAGCATTTGAGGTAAACAGTATTGATTATTTGCTAAAGCCTATTCAAACAGAAAAATTAACTGCAGCGATTGAAAAAGTTAAAAGTCGCACGAAGCCTGCAAACAGTGCAATCGACTACCGTGCGCTGGCGAAAGAATTGCAAGCATCACAAAAGCAATACAAGTCGCGGTTTATGATTCGCATCGGGCAAAAAATTGTAGCCGTGCCCGTAGAAAAGATTGCCTACTTCTTCAGCGAAAACAAACTTTCTTTTGCAATTACTACTGATCAAAAACGATTTCCGATGGATCAACCGCTGGATGAATTAGTCGAAGTGCTCGATCCACAACTCTTCTTTCGGGCTAACCGCCAGTTCATCGTTACTTTTCAAAGCATCGCAGAAATCCATCCATACTTTAAAGGCAGGATCAAACTTCACCTCGTACCAGCCACCACTGAAGAAGTGGTGATTTCGGCTGAGCGCACGCCCGAGTTTAAAAGCTGGATCGACCGCTAAAAATTCAGAGCCGTTATATCCCGATTCAGTCAGCCTGCCTTACGGTTCGGCATACGTTTCTTCTCCACCCGGTTGCATTAGCCGTTATTCGTACCATCATTCAAAACCAATTATTTGCTATGCGATCATTTACCAACACGGCTGCACTTATGTTCATCACTCTGATTGCGTTTCAAGCCAACGCACAGGATGAAGGATTCATCTACGGAAAAATTTACACCATCGACAACAAGGTGTATGAAGGACCCATTCGCTGGGGAAAGGAAGAGGTGTATTGGACAGACATTTTCAATGCAGGTAAAGAGCGAAATCAAAATTTACGCTACCTCTCATCGCGCGATCGCGACCGATTGGATGATCGGCAAAGTATCTGGACCAATTGGAACAACGGCAATTGGTACCGCTGGTTTGGTAGCTGGGGCGATAAACGAAACGACTACGACAATGACTATGAACATCAGTTCGCTTGTCAGTTTGGCGAAATTAAAAGCATCACTCCTTCCGGGCGCAAGTATGTGGATTTGGAAATGCAAAATGGCGATAAAGTCTCTTTGAAAGGAGAGGGCTACAACGACGTGGGCGAAGAGATTCGCATCATGGATCCGGAAATGGGTGACCTGGACATGGACTGGGGGAGAATTCGCAAAATTGAATTTATGAAAACACCTAAAACACTTTCGAATCGCTTTGGCACTCCCTTGTATGGAAAGGTAGAAGCGTTTGGTGAAACGTTTACCGGATACATTCAGTGGGATCATGACGAACGTCTAAGTACTGATAAATTAGACGGTGACGCTGACGATGGTAATATCTCGCTGGAGTTTTCTAAAATCGTCTCCATCGAAAGACGTGGCGGACGGAGTATCGTTAAACTGAAATCGGGCAGAGAGCTGACCATGGATGGAAGCAACGATGTAGATAACGGAAATCGGGGGATCATCATCATGAATAAAGACATGATTGCTGTGGATGTACCGTGGCGCGAGTTTGATAAAGTTACCTTCTCAGAACCAACGGGTTCACTAGCAAGCTATGATCAGTTTGGTTCACAAAAGTCTTTGAGCGGCTCAGTCGTTACAAAAGATGGAAAATCATTGACCGGGAAAATAGTATTTGATCTGGATGAAGAATCTACGTACGAATTGCTGCAAGGCAAACAAGGCGATTTTGAAGTAATTACTCCGTTTCGTGACATCAAACGGATCGAGCCCCTCAGTGATTATCGTTGCAGCATCGAATTGAAATCCGGAAAGAAAATTAAATTGGAAGATGCTCAAGATGTAAACGATCGCAATCAGGGTGTGTTGGTATTTGCCGGCGCCAAAAGCGAGCCCGTGTATGTGTTGTGGGAAGACGTGAAATCCATCGATTTTAACTAAATGTTATATGATGAGTAGAAAACCCTGTCCAATTGGATAGGGTTTTTTATTAATAGCTCGGCAACCAGTCGTTAGCCTGAGAATCTGAAATAAAAAACAAATTGAAAATTTCTTAACATTTTCTTAATTGCAGTCTCAACCTCACCTAAACCGGTTGACGCAACTGCAAATGTTCCGTTGGTTCATTCTATTCTTTTCAATTAGTGTATGCTCGTTTGGTCAGCAAATGATTGAAGGCACCATCATTGACAAAGAAACCGAAAAGCCTGTTCCCTTCGCATCCATCGGCATTGTGGGAACTTCCAAAGGTACCAGTTCGAATATGGAGGGTCAGTTTTCAATTTCCGTTTCAGAGCCCTTCTCTCTCAAAATTACCTGCATTGGCTACGAAACACTGATTATCAATTCTATCTCAGAAACTACGCATATCGAGCTAAAGCCCATTGTCACAGAATTAACAGCTATTGTCATACTTGACAAAACAGTGAATGCGCGGCGTGTGATGCGAAAAGCATTTGCCAACATTCCTAAGAATTACAGCAATGAACCTTTTTTACAAAAATTCTTTTATCGCCATTACTGCAAAGATGATAAAGCCTATGGTCGATTGATCGAAGCCGCTGTAGACGTTTGGAAAAATGATGGCTATCGATCGGTACAGCAAGCAGCAGGCGAAAAAGAATCTATTCGTATTTCACAACTCCGCAGAAGCCTGGATAAAACAGAAATGGCGCTAGGCCATGAACCCATCTCCGTAGCGAATATTTTACAAGCCGATCTGGTCGGCTATCAATCTCCTACAAAAAGCGAGTACCTGTCATTTTATGGTGAAGTAAGTAATCTCCGCACCGACTTCGACAATTATAATTTCAGTTGCAGTGGCATTACGTATTACGATGGATTGGAAGTTTACGAAATTGATTACGAGCACAAAAAAGATTCTGTGATCACCACAGCCGGAAACTACTTGCAACGACCACAAGCGCACGGCACACTTTACATCACTACCGATACTTTTGCGTTCATCAAAACAGAAGACATTCGCACCTATGGCGAAAACACAACGCGTACCACAACCTATTACCGCAAGTACGACGATCGCTACTATCCCTATCATTTTATTCGCGAAGGCGAAAGTCAAACGGAAGAGAACAAAGGTCATTCATTCCACATCGAATTAATGTCCGTAGAAGTCAAGCATAATGCTTCGGAAAAATTTACCGGTAAAATTCCCGCCCGTGAAGAGCTTCTCCAAATTCCATATGACTCCGTGTACTGGAAAAGCAGCACGATCTTAAAAACGACACCACTGGAAGATGCCATCATCAGCGACCTGGGAGGTGGTGCTTCGCTGAGCAAACAATTCAATCGCTATTACCAATATGAAATGAACTTGCGCGATGGGGGAGTAAACGGAGAAGCTAAATTCAATTGGTTGAAAGAAGACAGCAAAGGCAACCGCATTTTGTATTTGATTTTCTGGTCTACCAATTTTCAATCTTATCTCGTAGATATGGAGTTGGCCAAGCGATTGCACAAGCAGTACCGCAACAAAGTTACATTCGTTTTATTGGCGTTGGATGATGACGAAGTGAAGTGGAAACAAACATTAGAAAAATTTAATTTGTATACCGACGGAATCATCAACTACCGCATCGGCACCCATTCCAAATTAGCCGAAACCTATCAGGTAAAAGATACTCCTCGTTTTATTCTACTCACACGCAGTGGTGAAACATTCGACTTAAATGCCAAGCGACCTAGCAACCCGCTTCTTGAAAAGGACTTTCAACTTTTGATGGGCAAGGCCGACTAATCGGAATGGCAATTCTTTGCGCCATAGTGGCAAAAAATACTTTCAATTAGAGATTACGACCTTGATTAAAATAGTGCATTGAACATTTTAAAATGCTTTGCGTATATTATCTGCAATTACGAACAATATAATGTTACCATCCAAAACTTCGCCACAACAATACGCACGTGTTGGTGGTGCCGCCTATCTGATCATTATCATTGCCGGAGCATGTGGCGAGCTACTCATTCGAAATCCGATTATCGTTTCAGGCGATGCCATTGCAACACATACAAATTTAGCTGCATCGCAAGGTATTTGGCGTATTGGCATAGCAGGCGATTTGTTAATGCACTTAATGGATTTAGTGGTATTGATGGCATATTATTATCTGCTACGTCCGATTAACAAGAATCTGGCTCAACTTGCCGTTTTCTTTGGGCTCATTCAAACGGCAGTTTTAGTAGCTAATAAAATGAACTTAGTAGTTCCGCTTTTCTTTGTTGAAGACTCCGCTTTTCTGCAAGCATTTACGAAAGAACAAGTAGCGGCACTCTCTTATTTGTCTATCAAAGCACACAACTACGGTTTTGGTGTTGGTCTTTTATTCTTTGGTGGCGAATGTCTCATTGATGGATATTTGATCTATCGATCCGGGTATCTTCCGCGCACACTTGGTGTAATGATTGCATTTGCCGGAGTCGCTTATCTAATCAATAGTTTCACGCTGATACTCGCACCATCATTCACTGATTATACATTCCCAATTTTGATGGGGCCAATTTTAATTGCTGAAATATCGATGGCTCTTTGGTTATTGATTAAAGGAGTAAATATGGATCAATGGAACAAAGTACACGAATCCGCTGCGTGAAAAGTTCCAACGTGAAAAAATGTAAAGCATACCCATTTTAATTAAATCGTATTTGCTCAATTTGGATGCCGCTTGTTGCAGCATCAAACATTTTTTACATTGACAGAAAATATGTGGATATGACTCTTTATGGTATCAAAAATTGCAACACGGTAAAGTCAGCGGTAGAGTGGCTGAATCAACATCAGATTGCGTTCGATTTCCACGATTACAAAAAGGCAGGCATTACTGCTGCAAAATTAAGCGAGTGGAGCAAACAAGTAGGATGGGAGAGTCTGGTCAACAAACGCGGCACCACCTGGCGCCAGCTAGATGAGGCCGAAAAGGCAAAAGTTACCAATGAAAAAGCTGCTATCGCTTTGATGCTCGAAAAAAACAGCGTGATCAAACGACCTCTGATCGAAGAGAAAGGCAAAGTGATTTTGCTGGGGTTTGAAGAGGGAAGTTATCAAAAGCAGTTTGGTTAAATATTTTTGATCGCTAACACGCCCAATTCCGTCTTTGCCAAATCGGCTATCGCCTGATGCCATGAATGATACTCTTTCCAAACCGATTCGCACCATTCTCTGATTAGTCTATCTCGCGGTTCGCCCGGCCTCGCCTTCAACACATCCTCAACAGTTATTTCTCCTCGTTGAATTGGCAATGGAAGTGATGGCCACAGCTTTTTATTCTGCGACATTTTTATGTGCGCTCGCTGCACTTGCTTACCGGTAAATCCTCTTTCCAAAAACAAGTAAAGACCAATTAATGCAAAAGTGATTTTTATTGGCTTTGTGTTTTCATCGGCAGTTTGCGCAGCAAATGCATCTACGGCATGTTGATGAATGAAATAAGTTCGGTCGTGCGCTAGCGTGTAATACGATAGCTCATTGAATTGATCCTGGGGTGTTTCTGTTGTTCTCACTCAAACTTAAGCTCAAATGGCACCAAGGCATCTTTATGGTGTCAACCCTCTAAATTATAAAATATCGATTGGTGAAGAAAACGGCATGTATCCTTATAATGGCGCACTTATCAAACCCTTTAAGGATTTTGATACAGGCTGCCAAGTCATCTCTAAACGAACCAAAATCACGTACCATCAAAGACCCTAGAATCAGCAACTGTAGTATCTTCGTAAAATGAATGCAGATTCTATTGTACAAGCTTCTATTGATTTTATAGATTCTCACCTGTCGGCTTTGTCACAAGATTGCAAAAATGACTTTGCACAACGACTACGGCCGGAGTTGCACAACGCAAATACCATCCTCGTAAAAGAAGGAGAATTTTCCGACAAGCTGTTCTTCATCTATGAGGGTTCTGTACGCGCCTACTATCTAAAGGATGGTAAGAACATCACCGATTGGTTTGGATTTGAAAATGATTTTATCTGTGCTATCAACAGTTACTTTCTTAATATCCCAAGCCCACATTATATTGAAACCATAGAACCTGCCACGCTCTTAGTCATAAATCGTGAAGATGTAAACTATTTGTGCGACACCTATCACGATTTCGACCGGTTCGGCCGACTGGCTGTTACTCAAACCATGCTGCAATTGCAACAACGCGTTGTCTCTCTCCAGTTTGAATCAGCTCAACAGAGGTATGAAACTTTAACAAAATTGCGGCCTGATATCACGCAACGTGTTCCTCTCGGTCACATAGCTTCCTACCTAGGCATGACACTTGAGACGTTAAGCCGTTCGCGCCAACCTAAAAAATCGAATTTGATTTAAATCAAATGACATTGCTGAGATTTACCTCATCTTTCGAAAAAAACAACTTATGAATGTGGCTTTACTGGCAGCCAACGCGTTGGTGCTACTCACGTTTATCGCGCACACTTTTTGGGGCGACAAAGAATATAAATTACTCGAGCCTGTAGGTAAAGACACTGACCATCAGGAAAAATGGACGATGGGGCGAGGTGCATTTCATATTGTGTCCGCAGATTTTCTTTTGGCCTTTATCGGGCTAACGCTTATTAACTTTACTGAATACGTAGAAGAGAAGTCATTCATTTTGACTTTGCTGGCACTTTACTTTTTTGCCTATGGATTGGCTTTTTTAATTACACTACTCGTTTCCAAAAAATTTAAAAATAGTTTTCTCAGATTAGGACAGTGGCTTCTTTTATTTACCATTGCAGGGTTAATCTATTGGGGAATCGAATGAGGAAATAATGATTCGTAAAATTCATTTTGTCAGTGGCATAACACTCACCATTTTCATTGGCCTGCATTTGGCTAATCATGTAGTGAGCATAGCCAGTGCGGAGCGACATATTGTGTGGATGAATGTATTACGTTACTTCTATCGCGCAACCATCATTGAATTTTTACTTTTAGCGGCTGTGCTGATGCAGCTGTATTCCGGCATACGTCTCTTTTTATCGAAAAGAAAAACCACAAGAATTGGATTTGAAAAGCTACACGTCTTCTCTGGTTTGTATCTGGCTATGTTTTTGGTTATTCACGTAAGCGCGATTTTTGCTGGAAGGTTTATCCTTCACGTTGATACAAATTTTTACTTTGGTGCTGCAGGTTTAAATTCCTTTCCTGTCAACTTGTTTTTTATTCCTTACTATAGTCTTGCTATTCTTTCCTTTTTCGGTCATATCGCAGCTATCCATCATTGTAAAATGAAAAAAGCTTTGTGGGGAGTATCGGTGAATGGGCAATCCAAAGCTATTTTGATTTTGGGGGCTTTGGTGATGCTACTCATTCTTTATGGAATGACTAATGGATTTATGGGAGCCACCATACCTGAAGAATACAGCCTTTATTGAAGTTCCGCTTATGAAAGTTATCAATGTCCACCAGCGAATCATTCATCAACCCAAATCGGCTGTAGTAGAATTATTCAATACGTTAGCTTCTAAAAATGATTTGATGCTAGCCACCAACAAATGGCCGGCCATGATATTAGATAATGGATTAACAGTGGGCTCCAAAGGTGGGCACGGGCCGATTCGTTACACAGTCGAAGCATACTCATCTGGAGAATTTATTCAATTTCGATTTTCGAAGCCTCGTGGTTTTCATGGCTTTCATCGTTTTGACATTGTCGCATTGGATATTCACACAACTGAAATAAGACACATCCTTGACATGCATACTTCCGGGTTCGCTTTGCTAACCTGGCCGTTGGCAATCCGTTGGCTGCACGATGCGCTGATCGAAGATGCTTTTGATAAAACGGAAAATCACTTTTTATCGCAAAAGAAAATCACGAGTTGGAGTGCGTGGGTAAAATTTCTTCGATGGCTTTTGAAATAAAGTCATGCCTTGATTTTCAGATTCGTCTTCGGATTTTGGTTGGGTAGTCGGATAAAGGGAAATGATTAATTTTGTCCCCTTCCTTGCGTAATGTCGAACCCCTACATCTCCTTAATGAAAACTGCCTGGCGCTATGCCAAGCAAGAAAAAAAACAATACATCTTTGTCTATTCGCTATTCATACTAGCGAGCAGCTCCTTTGTACTCTACCCGCTGCTCTATGGCTGGTTTGTAGATGCCCTCCAAAAAGGCGATGCGCTCCACTTGCGATACGCACTCTATTATGCCGGGATTTACCTTTTAATTAAGCTGGCCGAATGGGCGCTTCACGGACCTGCGCGAATAATGGAAAGAAGACTAGCGTTTAATCTGAGTCGGAATTACTTCCAGGAGCTTTACCACCAAACGCTGCACTTGCCAGTGAAGTGGCAGCAAGACAATCACAGTGGCGCCACCATCAGCCGCATCCGCAAAGCATACGAAGCGTTGAAGGACTTTTTTCAAAATGGCTTCATCTATTTTTATGCACTAGCGAAGTTTGTTTCTTCATTTGTGGCCATTATTTTTTTCTCACCCTTGTTTGGTGGAATCGCTATTGTGCTGGGCATTATAACCGTTTGGGTCATCTTTAAGTTTGACAAACCCTTTATCGAATCAGTAGATGAGACCAATGAAAAAGAACATATCGTATCAAGCACGCTATTCGATAGTTTATCGAACATCATCACGGTTATCACGCTGCGATTGGAAAAGCGGATCGAAAACAGCCTGCTCGAAAAAGTAAAAGATGTGTTTTCGCCTTTCATGCGCTCTGTAAAAATTAATGAATGGAAATGGTTCGTTGCTGACATGCTCGTGGCACTGATCTATTGTGTGACGATTGTCGGCTATGTGTATCAAAACACATTACCCGGACAGGTCTTTATGCTGGGTGGCCTCGTGACATTAATTGGGTTTGTAAGTCAGTTTACGAGTGTATTTCACGATGTAGCCTTTCAATACACACAAATTGTGCAATACAATACAAATGTGCAAACGGCTCGGTTCATTTCAGAGGCCTATCAAAAGAATCACCTGCCCGATGGTGTAAACGATTTACCAGAGGGTTGGAATAAAATTTCACTTGACAACATCAATTTTTCGCACAAAGAAAAATACTCCTCCGCAGAAAAAGCACAAAGCCTTCACAACATTCACCTCACTATTGAAAAAGGAAAACGAGTGGCGTTGATTGGTGAGAGCGGCAGTGGCAAAAGTACACTCATGGCTTTACTTCGGGGGCTTTACGAACCCGAAAGTGGGGTAGAGGTAAGGGTAGATGGTATCAAACGGGCAACACTCGATTCGTTGCACAGTGTTGTTACATTGTTTCCGCAAGAACCCGAAATCTTTGAAAATACCATTGAACATAACATTACACTTGGCCTGCCATTTGACGAAAGCGAAATAAAAGAAGTCTGTGAAACGGCTCACTTTACCGATGTGGTGCAGCAATTACCCAAAGGGCTTCAATCCAACATTCAAGAAAAGGGAGTGAATCTTTCTGGCGGACAAAAACAGCGGCTGGCGCTGGCCCGTGGAATTCTGGCAGCCAAGAGTTGCGACATTATTTTGCTGGATGAGCCGACAAGCAGCGTAGATCCGAAAACGGAAATGGAGATTTATGAAAAACTTTTCATAGAGTGTGAGGGCAAAGCCATTGTTTCGACACTTCACCGATTGTATTTGTTGAGTTACTTCGACTATATCTATGTGCTGAAGGGCGGACGAGTTGCAGAAGAAGGTACGTTTGATCAGTTGAAATCTTCAGGCGCCATTTTTCAAGAACTATGGAGGCACCAGCAAGATAAAGCCATGGCAGTGCGCTGATTGGAGTTTTACCAAAAAGATAAACGGCACTCTTATTCCTATTTGTTGGCCACCGAAGCAGATTGGCTTCTGCCTGTGCCTATTTTAAAGACTTCTCCGTTTTTCCATACCATCGCGTAATGAAAGACGTCATTGGATGTGTTCTCCTCGCAAACCACATAAACTTGGATCCATTAATAGCTATATCGTGTGCCCATTCGCACTGCGCTCTACGCCTGCTACGTACACATTATGCCAACGCCATAGGCATAGGCTTCAAATGCTCAAGCGGCTCTTAACACAATTATATATATATTCATCCAAAAATTTCATCAATTGATCACGAATCACAAGAGTAGCAAATGTTAATGACCCTTATTTCGCTTTCTCCAGATTGGCTAAACTTAATTCGGCTAACCCTTCAGCGGTTTTGATAATGTCTTGTAGCTCCGAATTTGCTAAAATAATAATCGTTGTTTTTTCTGCAGGTATTCTATAAAAAATGGCTCTGAAGCCCGGCAAAACGCCTGTGTGAAATACTACGTCCTTGTTTAAATATCGGGCTATCCGCCATCCATAACCATAGTAAATTACATCGCCATTGCCGCTAACTGCGTGCGTTGTCACCTTGTCGTTCCACATTTGGTTGAGGCTGCTTTCTGTTAGAATTTTATTTTTTTGAAGCAGCATTTCCCATTTGAGCAGATCTGTGATGGTGGATACAAACGCGCCACTGGGTCGAAGTGCAATGTAGTCTTCTGCATTGAAAAGAGTGCCCTTCGTAGTGACATAACCATCCGCTCTGTTGGGAATAATCGATTTAACAGATGTAGTTTGAGTATTTGAAAGACCATACTTCACAAAAATCTCCTCTCGCATGTAACTGGCAAACGGTTGTCCGGTCTTGATCCGAATAATATCCGCCAGCATGAAATAACCCAAGTTGCAATACTGCCATTTTGTGCCAGTAGGAAATGCCAAAGAATCTTTATAAGCTGCTTTGATAAGAACTGAATCGGGTTTTTCAGCCATCGCTTCAAAAGCCGGAGATTCCCGTTGAAGGCCGGAAGTATGGTTCAATAAATGACGTATTGTGATTTTATTCCAATGACTGGGAGCATCTTTGAAAAATTTACTGATTGGATCTTGTAATGATATTTTTCTGTCTTCAACCATTTTCATAATGGCTGTCGCGATGAATTGCTTGCTGACAGATGCCAATTTATAGACTGTATTTTCTGATGCGGCTACACCCAGTTCTACATTAGCTTTGCCATAGCCCTTTGCTTTTACAATTTGTCCATTCTTTATAACGCCAACTGATAAACCCACCATCTTCTCTTTTTCCATTTGGGCAAGAATGTATTTATCGATCACATCTTGTGCGGTTGCCCGACTTGAAATGAGAATTACAATACAAACAAAAATCGATTTCATAGTATAAAATTTAATTCTTCCTCAATTTCTGTCAAAGAAAAAATAGTGCAACTAGTTGTTAACGGTAAGGCTAATAGCACGCAAGCTCGTTTCGGCCATTAGTTCGCGTAAAAACAGTGGTCAACAAAGTTGATTGTATTCTTTGAACTCTACTTTTACACTTTACTCGATTTTCAAGTGGTTAATTTTTCGGCCCACCCATCATCGCCTGCACCCCTAATCCATCAATTAAGTGAGGCGCGACAGGTGTAAACTTCAAGGCAAATGATAAGTCTAGTCCGGTTTCGCCTTTTACTTGCACATCTGCATTATCTCCATCTATTTTGATATCGGAGATGGTGCCTTTTCCCAAATCATCATGAAAGCGCTGAAAAAGCCCTACTTTGCTCTCTAACTCTGTGGTTTCATTATTGTTATTTGCGGGGGCTCCTCCATCCGGGCCGCCCTGAACCTGAAGGCGCATTTTTTTATTAATCCAGGCCTCGGTGTAATTTTCTTTTATGAATTTTCTCCACTGGTCTTTTTCGCCAAGGTTAAGTACACGAACCAATTCTTTGCAGCGATTTTCAATAATTGTTTTTTTGTCTTGCGCCTGAGCAGCAAATACAACGAACAAACTAAAGAGGGCAAGGGTTACTACTACTTTTTTCATAGGATTTTAAATTTGGTTGTTTATTGATGCCTGATTATTTACTGATAAGATTTTGAATGGCCGCTAAAACAGGAATGGCTTTAAAATCGCGGTTGGAAAACACAATGGCTGTGTACTCATCTTTGCCTACATAATAATGACGATAGTCGGCCTGATATCCAGGTAGGCCTCCATTGTGCCCATACCCGATACCGTTATTGACAGGTGTGATAATCGTAGCATATCCGGACGAGCCATTTTGTTTTTTGCGCATGGTCTCCAACATGCTTTTGCTGAATAGCTTTCCCTCAGCAAGTGCCCTATCGAACAAAAACAAATCCTTCGTGGTGGAGAATAAGCCCCCATCTGCAGAAGGAGGTATAATATCCAGTTGGGGTTTCCACTCACCGTCCGTCTTTACATACCCCTTGGCAAATGTTTTGTTGGTGAGGTCGATAACCGGAGTGGTGTTCTTCATTCCGGCTGGCTTGAAAATTCGGTTGTTTAGTACAGTGAAATATGGCTTGCCCTCTATTTTCTCGATAATCTTTCCCATTACCACAAATCCGCTATTGCTATATCGAAATTTTGAACCTGGCTTACGGAAGCTAAGAGGTTGAGCAACTATTATTTTCATGAGGTTATCAATAGTTTGCTTACCGGAAATCTGTTGAAATTCATCAGCACGCATGTAGTCTCCCAACCCAGAGCTATGGGTTAACAAATGGTGAATCGTAATGCTATCTCCATTGGGAACTTTCCATTCTGGCAAGTAGGTGCTGATTGGCTCGTGGAGTTTCAGTTTGTTTTCTTCTACCAACTTTAGGATAAGCGTGCCCGTCATCATTTTAGGAATAGACCCAAGGCTGAATTTTGTATCTTTTGAAATCATCCTTTTTGCATCCAGATCAGCAAAGCCAAATTGCTTGTTGTAAATCTCTTTGTTGTTTTTTGTTACCAATACGCTCCCACTAAACTCTCCAGTGGTGAATTGACTGGTCATCATACTATCAAGTTGTTTTTCAAGTTGTGCTTCTGCAATTGAAAATGCAAAAAGGTATAGTGTGCAAAGAAGTAATTGTTTCATTATTTGAGTCTGTTACTTTATAACTAAGTCGATTGTTGTGTTGTTCATTTGTTACGAATCAAAGTGCATCGAACCTCATCAATTGATTGACCATATCTATGGTAGTAGTGTACTTTTGAAAGAAAGGATTTCCAAAATTGATGGCACCAAATCCTCCTGTTACCAACATGATGTTAGGGTCCTTAAATTCTATTGATCCAAACGAAATCGTACCTTCCAATTGACTTTTATAGACTTCTACTTCGCCACCGGGTGTTCTTGCCTTCGCAAATAGAACCGGTTCAGATTTTAGTTTCAACTTTGATTTCCATTCCATAGGAAAAGAAATTTCCGTGGGGCCTCCACAATCGAAGACCGCCAACATTTCCTCTCCATTAACGTTGACAGAAGCTTCCGGTGCGCGAGATAAATCCACTTTTATTACGGCTTTATCGTTCCGATCTAATGCACCATTCATTATAATCAATTTTGACTTTTTAAAATCAATCGTTACGAGGGTTCCTTTGAAGGCGCTGAGGCCGATGATGCCAGAAGCATTTGGTGAAAAGATTTGTTGTGGTGGAACGGCTACACCGTCCAGATTTTCGATTTCAAACCCATTGAGATTCAGCCTAGGAACTTTCACCGTATTTACTTTGTCTGGCTGATCACTATTCGGACTTTGAATAGTTGTGGTTCCTGTGATCTTAAATTGCTGGTCTTCGACTAGCGTCTGGCTTAAAACCATTCCGGTTGTTCCCGTATCATAAATAAAACTGTACTCCTTCTCACCATTCATTTTGGCTTTAATTAAAATCAAATTTCGATCCATGGTAAATGGTATCTCTGCCGTTTCTATTTGGGTAAACCCAACGTTGACAAATAAAATGGAGGCCAACAACACAATCACATGTTTCTTCATATCTAAAATTTAAAGGTTGCCTATTCCGGTTTACAGTTTTCAATTATTCGGTTAAGAAATGCTCTGTTCTTTTCAATCTCCTCTTTGGTCAATGACTTTAGCGCTTGCTTTCTGTTGGCTGTTATGATGGGAATTAGTTTATCCAGCACAGAGTTTCCCTTTTTCGTAATGATCAAATTGAATCTTCTTCTGTCAGTGGCGTGAAAGGCTCGAGTCAAATAATCCTTTTTCACCAAAAGTTCTATCATGCGGGTAACTGAGGCGTAATCTTTAAATACATTCTCAGCAATTTGATGTTGGGAAATGTCTGGTAGATCTTGAATCGATTTGAGCACTAGCCATTGGTCGATAGTGATATCGATGTTCGCTTTATCTATTTGCTTTTGCGCAAACTGCCGATACTTTTTAATCGACTTTTCTAATGTAAAGAAGAGTACCTGATCGAGTTTTTCCATATTGATGATGCAATGATAGTTGATATGTCATCAAACTAAATGAGGATTAACTTTGCTTTAACCTTAATTAACCTTAATTAACTTCTCTGGGGCAGGCAGATCTGTGTTAGTATCTAGCCGAATAAATGCGTGAGCAGTGAAGGCATCTGTGTGAGCCCTCGCTTTGGCTCTATACAAATCTTATCGCAGCGCAAGGAACGCAAAAAAGCCCAGAATCTCTTCCGGGCTTTCTTCCGCCTCTCTACTTAAGTCTAAAGTCTAAAACGGATACTCTCCTTTTCCAATCGCATAGTTGGCCACTTTGCGTCTGGCTTCTTTTAAGTTAAATGGATCAATCTTGGTAAAGCGCTTCAAGCCGAGCAACATCAATCGTTGCTCATCGCCTTCTGCGAAAGCATAAATGGCTTGCTTGCCTGCTCCCGCTGCTTTTTCAATCGCATAATGCAAATAAATCATCGCCATCGCGATTTCAATCTCACACGCTTTCTCGCCACGTACACCAATCAATTTTTCTACACGCAACAGCACCGACTCCGCCACATATCCTTCAATCAACATGTCGGCCAGGTTCATCAATACTTCCTGCTCTTCCGACAGCTTCATCATAAACTTCTGCACAGCCGCACCGCTTACCATCAAGCCTGCTTTCTTCAAATTCGCCAGTGCCTTTTTCTCTTTCGCGAAAATGGCGGTGTCATCGCTTGCACCAAAATCAGGAATGGAAGTCAACTCTTTTTGCACCGCCATAGCTGGTGTCATTAAATCCAGGGTGCCTTTCATCGCACGCTTCAACAGCATGTCGATCGTCAGCAGTCGGTTGATTTCATTTGTTCCTTCGAAGATGCGGTTGATACGTGCATCACGATACGCGCGATCCATCGGACCTTCGGCAGAGAATCCCATACCTCCGTAAATCTGTACACCTTCATCCACGGAAAAGTCTAACACTTCACTTCCATGTACTTTTAAAATAGCGCACTCAATCGCAAATTCTTCCAGCGACTTCAAACGTGCCTGGCCTTTCTCCATTCCACCGGCAACAAACGCATCATATGCATCGTCAATGTTTTGTGAAGCGCGGTAGTGTGCAGATTCAGAAGCAAAAATTTTCGTTACCACTTCGGCAATCTTGTGCTTGATGGCACCGAACGTAGAAATCGAAACACCAAACTGCTTGCGCTCGTTCGCATATTTGATTGCCTGACTGATGGTAGCTTTCGATCCGCCCAACGCACCGACACCTAGTTTAATGCGGCCGATGTTCAGGATGTTCACGGCAATCTTAAATCCGTTTTCGCGCTCGCTCAACATATTTTCCACAGGCACTTTGCAGTCGTTGAAGAAAATCTGACGGGTAGAAGATCCTTTGATACCCATTTTCTTTTCTTCTTCATTCATGGTGATGCCACCGAATGTTTTCTCTACAATAAATGCGGTGAGATTTTTGTCGTTGTCGATTTTAGCGAACACAATAAAGATGTCTGCAAAGCCACCGTTGGTGATCCACATCTTCTGACCGGTGATCAGATAGTGTTTTCCGTCAGCAGAAAGTTTTGCTTTGGTTTTACCGCTGTTGGCATCCGAACCGGAATCCGGCTCCGTCAAACAGTAGCTTGCCTTCCACTCGCCTGAGGCCAATTTCGGAATGTATTTTTTCTTTTGCTCTTCATTTCCGTAATAGAGAATCGGCAATGTGCCAATGCCCGTGTGTGCAGAGATGGCCACGGCAAATGAGTAACCGGCACCTACTGCTTCTGCCACCAACATAGTTGTATTAAAGTCCATGCCGAAACCTCCGAGCTCTTGCGGAACGGATGTTCCCAATAAACCCAGTGCGCCTGCCTTATCCAAAAGAGATGGCATGAGCTTGGGATCTTTTTGTGAGTCGATTAAATCTAGGTGAGGATATACTTCTTGTTTCAAAAAGTCCTTACACGTCTGAGCAATCATCTTTTGCTCTTCGCTAAATTCCTCGGGAATAAAGATTTCGTGTGCTTGCGTTTCGCGGATGAGAAACTCTCCTCCTTTGATTGCCTTGTTTGTTGCTACTTCTGTTGCCATATTCTTGATTTTAAATTTTTATTCTAAGGTTGGTAGGTAGTTGATTAAGTACAGATTAGAATTACTTCCATGTTTTTTTCTAAACCATTCTTTGCCTACTGCTGATTGCCTATCGCCTACTTTTATTTCAATAACTCATAGATCCCCGCCACCCCCTGTCCTCCACCAACACAAGCGGTTACCATTCCATACTTTTTATTTTGTCTGCGCAATTCATTAAACAGCTGAACGGACAAGCGTGCTCCTGATGAACCGAGTGGATGACCCACAGCGATCGCGCCTCCATTCACATTTAGCTTTGCGCGATCAATGCCCAACTCTTTCACCACCGCCAGCGACTGTGCTGCGAATGCTTCGTTCAATTCAATCAAATCAATGTCTTGCAAATTCAGTCCGGCAATCTTTAATGCCTTAGGAATAGCTGCGACCGGACCAATACCCATGATACGCGGATCAACGCCTGCGGTAGCATAGCTTACCATGCGTGCGATCGGTTTCAGGTTCAGTTGCTTCACCATCTTCTCGCTCATTACGGCTACAAATGCTGCTCCGTCTGATGTTTGCGAAGAGTTTCCTGCCGTAACCGTTCCACCTGCGGCAAACACTGGCTTTAGTTTTGATAAACCTTCGAACGTAGTATCTGCCCGAATGCCTTCGTCTTTTTCTACGATGTACTCGCGGGTTTTCTTTTTCATGTTTTCATCCACATACACTTCCTTCACTGTAATAGGCACCACCTCATCTTTGAATTTCCCTGCATGCCATGCTGCTGCTGCTTTCGCGTGCGACTCTACTGAAAACTGATCTTGCTCTTCGCGCGAAACTTTATATTGCTTGGAAACTTCTTCGGCTGTTAAGCCCATGCTGGTGTAGTAGGTTGGGTGATCTTTTGCAATGGCATAATTCAATGCCGTCTTAAAGCCCATCACCGGCACCAACGACATTGACTCGGTTCCACCGGCAATGATCACATCGGCCTGACCTGCTTGTATACGATGGCTCGCGATGGCGATGGCCTCCACACCTGATCCGCAGTAGCGATTGATCACCATGCCTGGCGCATCAAGGCCAAGTGCCAATAGCGAAATCATGCGACCCATCTGCATGCCTTGTTCTGCCTCCGGCACGGCATTTCCTACGATCAGGTCATCGACCATATTATTTTCCAAACCTGGAATGGATTTAACCAGGTGCTTAATCACATCCGAGGCAAGATCATCGGGGCGTACAAAACGAAACCCTCCCTTTTTTGCTTTTCCTACTGCGGTTCTGAAACCGGCTACAATGTATGCGTCCATAACTATTTTGATTTTGTTAACATCTGTTTTTAAAGTAAGCAATAGGCAATCACCAATAAGCAAATCGCTACAGCTTCGAATTTTTACTCTTTTGTTTCAAATATTTCTCCGGGTTTTCAACCATATGATTTAATAATCTTCCAACCTCTTCCGAACGTTTTAAAAGTTCATTGTATTTAGCATCATCTATATATTTACAAGCCAATGAGAAATCCAACCAAGATTGAGTCTCACTATTTTCCATATCCGCATCCGATGACTTGCTTACAAAATATGCTTGATAGTCTCTTTTCCGATAAGCTTCAGCTATGCTACTACACACAGATCGTGAAGAGCGTCTGATCTGATCCGTTAGAGAATATTTTTCATCTTTTGGAAACCCTTTTGTCATCTCAAAAATCTTCATGGCGAGTTCAAATGCTTTCTTATATACTGTTAAATCACGAAAACTTTGATTTGACTCAGCCATTCTACATTTAACCAAACTTTGCCTACTGTCAATTGCTTACTGGTTACTTTTAAACCTGCTTACTGCCGAGTGCCTACTAATTTCTCAATGGCTTCCCTCCCGTCAAAATAGCTTGGATTCTTTCCAATGTTTTCTTCTCACCCGTTAGCGATAAAAACGCTTCGCGTTCCAAATCCAAGAGATATTGTTCGCTTACTTCTTGTGGTGATGTCAGGTCTCCTCCACACATGATGTTGGCAATCCACTTGGCTACTTTCGCATCATGATCGGAAATGTAATTGCCCATGCGCATGCCTTGTAAGCCGGCTAAGAATAAAGCTTGTCCGGTGCGGCCTTGGACTTTGATGTTACGCGCTTGTGGTTGCATGGTGTATCCTGCTTCAACCAAATCCAACACGGCCTGCTTTGCATCTGCAATCTGACGATCTTTGTTCATTGAAACGCGATCCAATTTCTTCAAGATGCCATACTCACGCGCTTCTTCTGCCGAGGTAGCCACCTTCGCTGTCGCGATGGTCATAAATGCATTTTGCAGTGCATTCAATTCCACATCGCCTTCTTCCATGGCATCGCTCACTCGTTTCGTAAATTCTTTCGTTCCACCTCCACCAGGGATTAGGCCTACACCTACTTCCACCAAACCGATATACGTTTCAGCGGCCGCTTGCGCAATGTCCGCGTGCATCGTCATCTCACAACCTCCACCCAACGTACGGCCTTGCGGACAAACCGCTACGGGCACAGATGAATAACGAATCCGCATCACCGAATTTTGGAATGCTTTGATCATGAAATCGATCTCATCATAATCTTGCTCGATGGCATACATGAAAACCAAACCCAAATTCGCACCAAGCGAAAAGTCTGCGCCCTGATGGCCAATCACCAAGCCTTTGTAATCTTTCTCTGCGAGATCAATCGCCTTGTTCATTCCCTCAATCACTGCACTACCTAGCGTGAAGCTCTTGCTGTGCCAGCCAAAGTTCAGTACACCATCGCCCAAGTCGATGATTTTTGAATCGGCATTTTTCCAAACAACGCTTTCACTCTTGTTTTCAAGAATGATGAAACTCTCTCTTCCGGAAATGGATTTGTATGTTTTGGTAGGGATGTCGTAATATTTTTTCTGACCTCCTTCTGCTTTGTAGAATGATTTGTGGCCAGCCGCCAACATATCATACACCCACTGTGCTGGTTTGTATCCGGCCGCTTCCATGTGTGGGATAGATTTCTCTACGCCCACAGCATCCCATGTTTCAAACGGACCGAGATCCCAGCCAAAGCCACCACTTACTGCATCATCGATACGGAAAAGCTCATCGCTAATTTCGGGAATGCGGTTGGTAACGTATTGAAACAACCCATAGAAACAGTCGCGGTAAAAATCACCGGCTTTGTCTTTACCTGCCAACAAAACTTTAAAACGATCCTTTAGATTGTCAATCGTTTTTGTGGTTTCAAGTGTAGCAAATTTTGCTTTTGCCTTTGGCTTGTATTCGAGTGTTTTAAGATCGAGTGTTAATATCTCCGTTTCTCCTTTCGCATTTTTCGATTTCTTGTAAAAGCCCTGACCGGTTTTGTCGCCCAGCCATTTGTTCTGCTCCAGCTTGGTTACAACTTCGGGTAACTTAAACATCTCACGGCCTTCATCATTTACCAATCCGGCATAGAGGTTGTTTGACACTTTTACTAATGTATCCAAACCTACCACATCGGAAGTACGGAACGTGGCTGACTTAGGTCTGCCAATGACAGGACCGGTTAGTTTATCGACTTCATCCACATTCAAATCAAATTTGCGCATGGAGTCGATCACTTTCAGCAAGCCAAAAATTCCCACACGATTACCGATGAAGGCAGGCGTGTCTTTGCATAACACGGTTGTCTTTCCCAAGAAAAGATCGCCATAGTGCATTAAAAATTTCGTAACGGTCGGATCGGTTTTACCCGTTGGGATGATCTCTAATAACTTTAAATAGCGCGGAGGGTTGAAGAAGTGCGTGCCGGCAAAGTGTTTTTGAAAATCTTCGCTGCGGCCTTCAGCCATCAGATGAATGGGTATACCTGATGTATTGGAAGTGATGAGTGTGCCCGGTGTGCGGTGCTTTTCAACTTCTTCGTACACCTTCTTTTTAATATCCAGATTCTCCACTACTACCTCGATCGTCCAGTCTACATTTTTGATTTTAGACATGTCATCGGTGAAGTTGCCCAACTTAATACGCGAAGCGAATTTCTTGCTAAAGAGGGAAGCCGGGTTGGCTTTGAGAGTTGCTTCAAACGCACTATTGACAATGCGATTCTTAACAGCCGGATGATCGAGTGTTAAGTTTTTCTTTTTCTCATCCTCGGTCAGTTCGCGTGGAGCGATGTCGAGCAGCAGCACTTCGCATCCAATGTTTGCGAAGTGGCAAGCGATGCGCGAGCCCATGATTCCGGAACCTAATACTGCAACTTTGCGAATGTTTCTGTTCATGACGTTTTACTTTTTAATATTTCTCAGAGCCTTCATAATCCATGGAAGCGGCTTATCACCGGCATACTATTTTTATACGGTTGCTTTCTCGTAAATAGTGTTCTTCTCAATAATCTGGTTGATAGTTTGCACCACTTCAAAAAAAACATTTAAATTTTCTGGGGAAATTTCTTCCCGAACTGCTTCATTAAATCGCAGTACCGTGTCGCGCGATTTCTCTTTCATCTTCTTACCCTCCTTCGTTAAAAGTACTTTTACAGAACGTTTATCATTTTGGTCGACCTGACGAAATATCAATCCCTTCTCCTCCATCGATTGTAATAGCCTGGTTAGGCTTCTTGGCTCTAGTCCCATCAATGGCCCGATCTTCATGGCCGGAGTTCCATCTTCTGAAGAAATATTGAGCAAAGCATAACCGATCGACATGGTGCCATCATATTTCATGGCCTGCTGATTGTACATACGTGCAATGGCATGCCAGGCAGATTTGATGTGATAATCTATGGTTTCTTCTCTTTTCAAACGGTTACGAAGGTATAGAAAAATTATTCTGCATGCCGAGTATTCTTAAATAAATATTTTTTCCACCCCAAAAAGTGGCCGATTACATGATGTGCGTCAGCAAATGAATTGACTAAAAATCATATAGATAGCTGGTCAATAATCATTACGAGGGCAAACCGAAGAGGCCACCTTTGACACAACAAAACCAAGCTGTTATGAACAAAACCAAAACCCAAAAATTTCTAATTATTATCCTTTTCTGTGGCAGCTCGCTATGGTCTGTAGGGCAGGTCAATTACAAGCAAGCGGCCGATTCGTACGTCAACATTGCAGGTACATCTACTCTTCATGATTGGACGATGACCTCATTGGAGTTGAACGTGCAGGCATCGCTGGAAGCATCTTCCACGGGCATCACCCAACTCAAATCCCTCGCGCTGACCATACCCGTCACCAGCCTGAAGAGTGCACATAAGGCAATGGATAAAAATGCATACTCCGCATTAAAAACAGACAAGTTCAAAAACATTCAGTTCACAGTCTTGTCCACCACCATTCAAAAAAATGTAGTGCAGGCATCCGGCAACTTAACCATCGCGGGTGTTACAAAACCAGTTCAGATTGAAGCCACCTGCACGAATAACAATGGCACGCTCATTTGCACCGGCAGCAAAAAAATCAAGATGAGCGATTTCCAAGTAGAAGCCCCGGTCTTCATGTTTGGCACCGTCAAAACCGGAGATGAAATCACCATCAGTTTCAACCTACAATTAGCCGCAGTTAAAATCTAACTATTAACAAAATCTAACTATCAACCTTAAAACCCAATTTTTTTATGAAAACTAAATTTTTAATTCTCAAACTACTTTTTGGTCTCATGCTGTTGACTTCAGCATCGATGGCTCAGGTTCAACCCAAAATTCAATATTTACGCGCCTATGATAAGACAGGCATAAATGTTTTTGAAACAACAAAGGCGGATACTATTCCTTATGAAGGACTAAAAATTCGATTTGGAGCAGGCTTTACCCAAGGATATCAAAGTCTTAGCCATAGCAATGGGTTGCCCGCAAGTAGCCCTACGAAGTTATATGAAATGGGTGGTGGCTTTCCCCTTGCTCAAGCTAACTTTAATATAGATGTGCAATTATACGACGGTGTAAGTTTAAATCTGGTATCATACATGTCATCTCACCACCACAACGAGTTTTGGGTAAAAGGTGGCTACCTGCAAATTGACAAAGTTGGATTCTTGAAAAGTGAATTCTTTGATAAACTTTGGAAAAACCTCACACTGAAAGTAGGCCACATGGAAGTGAACTATGGCGATGCTCACTTTCGCAGAAGTGATGGAGGTCACACCCTATGGAATCCATGGATCGAAAACAACATTATGGATGAGTTTACCACCGAAATTGGTGCAGAGTTATACTGGAAAAAAGATGGCTTGCTGTTAATGGGTGGATATACCGATGGTGAAATACAAGGTAATGTTGCTTCTCCATCAACACCCATTGGCGGAAAGCGCGCTCCTTCGCTATACGCTAAAGTTGGAATAGACAAACAAGTAAAGGAAAACCTACGCGTTCGGCTCACTGCATCGGCTGTAACTACCGAATCCTCTATCAGCAATACATTGTTTGGTGGCGACCGTACCGGATCTAACTATCAATATGTGATGGAAAATGCTCCTGTTACTTTAACAGGCAATGCTTTCTCTGGTCGCTTCAATCCGGGCTTCCGCGATAATTTAACATCATTCGTAATCAATCCCTTTGTGAAATTCAGCGGTCTTGAAGTGTTCGGCACATTCGAATGGGCAAAAGGTAATAGTTCTTTTGAAAATGGTGAAGGCACCAGCTATGCAAAACAAGACAATCGTAAAGCTCAACAAACTGCTCTAGAAGCATTGTATCGCTTTGGTAAGAGTGACCAATTTTACTTCGGAGGCCGCTATATCGCTGTCAATGCTACCATTGGAGAAGGCTATACTGCTACTGCTGCCGGAACACGCTACGACATTACAATTGATCGCACTTCGATCGGTGGTGGCTGGTTCATTACTCACAACATTTTGTTAAAAGGTGAATATGTTACCCAGAACTACGGTGGCTTTAAAGATACCGGCACAAACAATCGCTTCTACAATGGTAAGTTTGATGGGTTTGTCATTCAAGGGGCAATTAGTTTTTGATTGGTAGGTTTTGTTGTAAGAATATTCCGGCTGGTGATTTCATCGGCCGGAATTTCTTTTTTTGTGTTAATTTGAACGTGTGAAAAATAGGCTTCTCTTTCTCCTCCTTATTGTATCGCTATCCGGCTTCCGCCCGGATAATGTGCTTGTGCATCGGTTAATTGTATTGCCGGACAGCCGATTGATTATTGAAGGCAAAACCAATGTAAATTCGTACAGTTGCGCCATTCCCAGGTATATTGGAAAAGATACGCTGATTCTTCATGAGGGTGGTCGAAATATGCGGCCTGTATTTGTGAAAGGCGAAGTGTCTCTCGATGCCCGCAGTTTCGATTGTGGCATTGCACCTATGACAGCCGATTTCCGAAAGACTATCAACAGCAAAACACATCCGGTCATTCTAATTGACTTTATTTCTTTTGAGCGCACTCCTTCCTACCTGTCAGGAGAGGAAAAATTTAAAAGTGTGGTGCGCATTTCATTAGCCGGAGTGAGCAAGTTGTTTGAAGTGGATTGTTCGATCGCTACTACGCCTGCCGGGTTGATTCACTTAAAAGGTGGCCGACAGTTTCTCTTTGCCGATTTTAACTTAGAAGCACCCAAACACATGCTGGGTTTGGTGAAAGTAGATCAGGCGTTGCACGTAGGTTTTCACCTGGTGCTAAAGTTGGATGCCGATCGCTAATACTATTGTTTTTCAGAAGCATTCAATGCCGCCTTTTCTTTGCGTTCCAGTCTACGTTCGCCAATGGCTTGCAGAATAAAAATCAAAATGAATAAGTAGCGAGCTGAAAGGGGTTCCACAAAAACCCAAATTCCGGAGAGTAACCAAATAGATGGTGCAAGGATCGCTCGAAAGCGCAAACGGGCTGCCACAAACGGAGTAAGTGTTTCGCTATATCCCTCTTTCTTCACAATGTAATTGACCATGACAAAATTGAATACACCGATCATCACCAAGTTGAAGCAGTAAACGACAAAGGGACCATTGTATCCAAAAAACTTTGAATAAAAAGCCGTAGAGAACGGTAGCAACACCACCGACATTAACAGCCATACGGTCAACCAAAGTAATCGGTTATCATAGGTTTTTACAAACTGAGCTAAGATCAAGTGGGCGCGCCAATAAAGTGCTGTTACCAAAAAACTAATAAAGAAGCCGACAAAACTGGGGATAAGCCTGAGTAATACTCCGGATGTTTCATGGCTCGTTAAATCTGCTGCGGTTGGAATTTTTATTTCCAAAATCAGTAATGTCATGGCGATAGCAAATACAGCATCGCAAAAATTATTGACACGGTCGTTGGGAAATCGATTCAGCATGTCGAAAGATAATAAGTCGTTTCAAACAAACAGCTTATGGAGTACCGCCTTTCTTTATTTCTTTACCTCATTTACTTTTGAATCTTGTAAGGTCATTGAGGGTAAAACCCGATTAAATAGGGTTTCCTTTTCTGGAAATTTGTAAATTTGTTAAAGAACGATAATGAAAAAATGATGGTTGCAGAAAAAGATATTGGTTTGGAGCGACTTCTCAACAAACATGACTCCCTCATCACAGTTGCTGGCAGCTTAGATGAATTTTATGCTTTGGAAGAAACCAAAGCTGATTTTGTTAATGGATATATTCATATACAAATGGGAGCAAGCGTTATTCATGAACGGATTTTCAGTAAAATTTTTTTACAATTAGGGCTTTTTGTAAATCAAAAGCAGCTAGGAGAAATTTTTGGATCTCGTCTTTCGGTAGGTATATCAAGCAACTACCATCCTGAGCCAGACATTTTCTTCGTAGGAAAAGATAACAGGGGAAAATATGCTAATGACCGATTCAATGGTACGCCTGATCTTGTAATTGAAATCATCTCGCCCTCCACTCGTAAATTAGATTTGGAAGAAAAGCGTCCACTCTACCAAAATAGTCTGGTCCCCGAAATCTATTTTATCGACTTTGATAACAAAGTGGTCATTATTGATCTACTCGAAGATGGCAAGTATATTTCATTTACCCTACACATCGGAACCTTTGCGAGTAGAGTATTGACAGGACTTGAATGGGAGGTTGAAAAAATGTACTTGCCTTAGGTCAAAAAACAGTCAATCTATTTTCGGTGTCGGGCAAGTGCCGCAGCCTGACCAATCCAATTATCTCTGCCAATTCTATCGGGAAAGAACTTAATAGATGATGTTACAAAATCAATTGTTTCAGGTGTGAATTCACTGATCTGTTTAAAGGTGTAAATACCAATTGCATTTAGTTTGCTCTCAATCACCGGTCCAATACCGGAAATTAATTTAAGATCATCTCTATTTTTTTCAGATACTTTTTCAATTAGCGCTTCCATCGGCTTCCGCTTGGGAGTGTGCGACTTCTCCAACTCCTGTTTCAAGCCATCGGTAATCATTTTCTCATTAGCCAATTGCATTTCCAGTTGTTTGATTTGCATGGCATAACGGCCCAACTCAACATCTGCCAATTGAATCTTGGGGCGAATGCTTTGCAATTCTTCTTTCAAAAGAGCCACCGTTTCATCTTTTTCTTTCAGCGCGGCCTTCAGGCGTTGACTCTCATCAGCGAGTCGTTGATTGCCTTCTTTCAAAACAGCTTCGGTGCGAATCAAATTCAACTCCATTTCGCGCACGCTGCGCATGGCTGCTGTTTTCATTTGGTCCAGTTGCTGCTTTTCATTTTGCAATGCTTGCGTAGACGTTTTTTTTGTTTGATCAATTGTGCTTTGTTGCTGATACCAGGCAATGGCAAATCCAATAAAAACAGCTACCACGAGCATCACCACTATTTCAAAAATCGCTATAGTCGCTGCCTGAGAATCGAACTGAGCAGGATCGGTGGAAAGTCCTTTTACACCAATGATGTACCATTTGGAAGCAACGAGGCACCAAACAAAAAAGGCTCCTATGAACGAATAGGTGAGTTTCATCTCCGAGGGTATTAATGTGGCACGAAGCTACTAAAAATTCGGTAAACACGTGATTCTACGAATATTTCGCTAAAAATACAGATTGGCAAATCACACTAAAACAGACGCTTTCATGCCTTTTTCATATGCCTAAAATGAATTTTCGGGTGGATGGATTAGTGGTTACTTTTGCAACTCAAACTTTGTTGAAAACGATATGGGTCTTGTAGAACAATTTAATTCCTATCGCAGCCAGATGAATGAAAAGATTCTGGAAGCAGATAATCTGATTATAAAACGAATTTTCAACCTCGATACCAACGCTTATCAAGCCGGTGCACTCGATGTGAAGTCGAAAGAGTTGATTGGCTTGACCTGCTCACTCGTGCTTCGTTGCGATGACTGTGTAAAATATCATTTAGGAAAGTGCAAGGAATTGGGTTTCTCAACAGCCGAAGTACAGGAGGCTATGGGAGTAGCTACCCTCGTGGGCGGCACCATCGTTATTCCGCATCTGCGTAGAGCGTTTGAATATTGGGAAGAACTGAACAAGTAAATTTATGTTTAAGCGTGATCTGGACTTGGAGCGGCAGTGGAATTACCTGTTGACGGAAATTGATAAACAAATTCAAAAGAAGCCCAAAGATCTCAATGAAGTTCTGTTTTTAATTGGCGTTCAAGAGTTGGGCCGGGGCGCGCAACGTTTTGAAAAAGAAGAAAAACAAGATCTGATGCACATTGCGATTTGTAAAGTGCTCAGCTTGGCCGGCTATTACGAATTGGAAGGACTTGATAAAGACGGCTGGCCGCACTGGAAACTCATTAAAAAACTTCCGCATTTCGATTTGCTGGAGCAAGAAAAACTATTGAAGATCCACGTGATTGAATATTTTGAAAAAGAATATGAGTGGGTTATTTTTCATGCACAATCCCCCGACTCTCAATCGAATTAACAAATTGTAATCATTGACGTTTCCTATCAATTTCAACATTGGCCATTTTGAGATATCGTCTCATCTTGTCTTTGAAACACTTTCATTTTTTATTGGATATCGGTATTACTCTTTCCTCCGTTCACGGCAGAAAGATTTAATTGTACATGAAAATCGTGTTTGGATTATCATTGGTGCGGCCGCCGGTGCATTCCTCTTTTCGCGTTTCATTGGTGTCATCGAGAATCCTCTTCTGGTGAAGGAAAACTGGATATGGGCTCTTGGCAATAAATCAATCATTGGAGGATTGTTAGGTGGACTGATGGGTGTTGAATTGGTAAAGAAGTGGATTGGCGAACATCGCTCCTCGGGCGACTTATTCACATTGCCATTGATAGTAGCCATTGGCATCGGGCGAATCGGTTGCTTTTTAGCTGGATTATCGGATAATACATACGGGCTCGAAACCTCCCTTCCCTGGGGAATAGACTTAGGCGATGGCATTCGCCGGCACCCTACCAATTTGTATGAAATATGTTTTCTTGTTCTCCTGTTTTTTTCATTGAAAAAGATGGCTTCAGAAAAATTAAAATCAGGATCGTTATTCAAATTGTTTATGGTGAGTTATCTCTCCATGCGTTTCTTAATCGAATTTATTAAGCCAAATCAGTTTTCAATTTTATCCTTATCTGTCATTCAACTTGCATGTTTAGGTGGACTGATTTACTATTGGAAAGTAATTATATTTCCGAAACGATCTTTTTATGCCTGAAAGACCCTACACCTATTACGATTTTACGCTCAGCATCTGTTCGGTTTGTTTGAAAAGAGTGGATGCAAAAATTGTCTTTCAGGATGGAAAAGTGTTTATGCTCAAAAACTGCCAAGAGCATGGCCGCGAAAAAGTGCTGATAGCTGACGATATCGAGTACTACAAGAAATGTCGTCAATACATGAAGCCCAGTGAAATGCCTTTGAAATTCAATAAGGCCACTCACTACGGTTGCCCGTATGATTGCGGCTTATGTGTAGATCATGAGCAGCACTCATGCCTTACCGTATTAGAAGTAACCGACCGGTGCAATCTTACTTGCCCTACATGCTATGCAGAGTCTTCGCCTCACTTTGGAAGACATCGCACCCTGGAAGAGATCGAAGCAATGCTGGATGCCATTGTTGAAAATGAGGGTCAGCCCGATGTGGTGCAAATCAGTGGTGGTGAACCTACCGTTCATCCTGATTTTTTTAAAATATTGGACATTGCTAAGAAAAAGCCCATTCGGCATTTAATGCTTAACACGAATGGTATACGCATTGCAAAAGACGAGGCCTTTGTTCAAAAGCTTTCGAATTACACGCCTGACTTTGAGGTCTATTTACAGTTCGACTCACTGCAGCCTCACGTGTTAGAAAAACTACGGGGCGAAAACTTAGTAGAGGTGAGGCGCAAGGCCATTGAAAATCTGAATAAATTTAATTTATCAACCACACTGGTAGTCACTCTACAAAAGGGACTGAATGATGGAGAAATCGGATCGTTAATCGAGTTTGCCTTACAACAAAAATGCGTTCGGGGAATTACTTTTCAGCCGACTCAAGTAGCGGGTCGATTAGAGAATTACGATCCGCAATTAAACCGGATCACTCTCACCGAGGTACGCAAAGAAATTCTTCAGCAGAGTTCCATTTTCAATGAAGACGATCTTTTACCGGTGCCATGCAATCCGGATGCTTTGGTAATGGGCTATGCGTTAAAGTTAGACGATCAGGTTTTTCCGCTTACACGCTATATCAATCCCGATGACTTATTGAACAATTCAAAGAACACGATTGTCTACGAGCAAGATGAGCGATTGAAGAGTCACATGATTCAACTGTTCAGCACCGGCAATTCTGTAGAAAGAGCGTCAGAAGAATTAAAATCCATTTTATGTTGCCTGCCCAGCATTGATGCCCCGCAATTAGGTTACGATAATTTGTTTCGCATTATCATCATGCATTTTATGGATGCACATAATTTTGATGTAAGGGCCGTAAAAAAATCATGCGTGCATATTGTGAATAAAGATTTGAATATTATTCCGTTTGAAACAATGAACTTGTTTTATCGCGATGACAAGGCGAAAAGGTTAAATGAAATTTTGGTAGAGCAAACAAATCCTAGAGTATGAAAAATAAAATTGTTGGCGTCAATCTGATCATCTTACTGGCGTATACTATTCTGATTATTGCATTTAGCAGTGGATCTGAAAAAGGACTGGGTATTTTAATTGGATTGGCTTTTTGCATAGCAATACATTCCGCGTTAAATTTTATTGTTGCTATCATTTACTTTATCCAGAAGCTTAACGAAGAAGGGAAGAGTTTTCTATTATCCGCATTTCTTATCGTGTTGATTGGCTTTCCTTCTTGTTGGATAGGCGCGCAAGTTTAATACCTGATTTTTACTTTAAATGAAATACTTTTTACTCGTTTTCATTTTGGTTGCATGTGAATCCAAACCCCAAAACATCAAACAAGAAATTGTGGAAGCAGAAACTGCTTTTGAAAAAATGGCGGCAGAGAAAAAGCATTGCTCAAGCGTTTTATGAATTTGCCGATAAAAATGCCACCATTAACCGTGGAGAATTTATTCATGGCCCCGAAGCAATTTTAGATTTTTATAAAAAAGCAGGTTTAGACAGCGCTCAACTCCAATGTGCACCCAACTCTGTTTTTGTCAGTGAATCCGGGGATATGGCGTACACCTATGGAAAATATAAAATGAGTCTGCCCGATAGCTCCGGCCACATGATTACCAAAGCTGGCATCTTTCACACCGTATGGAAACGCCAGCTTGATGGTAGCTGGAAATACGTGTGGGATTAATTCTTTTTCCTGCCGGCCCGGCCCAGATACTTAAAAGAATCTACTAATAAAACGGTGCCCACGGCTCCAGTGGCTCCACCAGCTACTAACAAAACCTGGCCGAGTTGGTCGTTTGACCTACCGAGTAAAAGTCCTCCGGTGATGGTGACCGTATAGCCAATCGTGGCTACTAATATGCCACGCTTAAATTTCTTTTCTGATGTAACTAAGTTCAACTGAATGTTGTCTACATCTTGTTGCATTTGCAATACTTGCGCTTTCAGGTCTTCAACAGTGGTGGGTGCTTGCTGGCTATAGCCTACTACTGTTATCATCCACAGCGTGAAAAATAAAATGGGCCTTATCATAGATTCTGTAAATTTTCAGGTTTTTATTTGTCCAACCATTTTTTAAAGTCAGCGGTTCGCTCACGGCTCACTGTCAAATCATGGTGGCACGGTTGGTTTAATTTTACTTCTAATCGGGTGGTCATAGTGCCTTTCACTTCGGCAATGGCATCTGCCCGCACGATAAACTTTCGGCTTATTCTGAAAAAATCGCTTGGGTGTAGCATATCTTCCAATTCCTCCAGAGTGTACGCAACTAAATGTTTTCGGTTTTCCTTTTGTGTCACAAGATACGCCTCTTTGCCATCCGCGTAAAAATACGCAGCGTCGGCTGCTTGCTTAAAGGTGATTTTGTTACCGGCCTTTACCACAATACGTTGCTTGTAGGAAGGAATTTTATACTCCATCAACTCGCGTAACGATTGCAGCGTCTGCGGATCAATGTTTGTTTTGCTGTTTAGGCGATTGAATTTATCCAACGCACGAGTGAGGTCTTCCTGCTGAATGGGCTTCAGTAAATAGTCGATGCTATGATGCTGAAATGCTTTGAGGGCATATTGATCATAAGCGGTGGTAAATACGATGGGAATATCGGTGCTCACCGAATCGAAAACTTCAAAGCTCTTACCGTCCGCCAACTGTATATCTAAAAACAACAAGTCTATTTTCTTACCCGAAACAATGGCTTGCCTCACCTGCGAAACGGTATCCACCTGATCCAGAATGGAAATAGATGCATCGTATTTTTGAATCATCGACACGAGGCGCTCAGCTGCGAGCCCTTCATCTTCCGCAATCAACACATTCATATCTCTGCCAATTGTAATAACGGTATCTGCACCCGAAATTCTGTTTCCGTTTTAGCAACAATCACCGGATCATCACTCAACAGCTGATACCGGCTTTGTATATTTTGCAATCCTCGATTGGTCGATTCTTCTTTCACTTGCTTCTCTTGCAAATTGTTGGTGACCACAATAGCATTGGGCATGCTAAAAATTTTGATCGTAAGCGGATTGGTTTTCGATACCACGTTGTGTTTGATGGCATTTTCAATCAACATCTGTAAAGATGCGGGAGCAATGTAATGATCCGTGGGGCTGGTATTAATTTCTCTTTGAACAATCAGGTTTTCACCATAACGGATTTGAAGCAGATACAAATACGATTCCATAAACGACAACTCGTCTTGCAACGAAACCACCTTTCGCTCCTGGCTATTCAACAAATACCGATATACATTCGAGATTTGCGTGATAAACTTGGCCGAGGCATCCGGATCTTTATAGACCAATGTGGAGAGCACATTGAAACAGTTAAACATAAAGTGCGGATTGATTTGGTTGCGCAGCGCTTCGAATTGCGCTTCCATGGTTATCTTTTTCAACTGCTCGGTTTCTAATTGCGCCTTCTTGAGTTTGTTCATAAAAAAGACAATCGCATTCACACAATGTAAAAACAGATTCACCCGAAAGCCAAATGCCAATAACAGTTTGGTATTATCGTAATCAACAATCACCGGCACATGTAATAAAATATCCATTGCCACCAACGACACAGCAGAGGCAATAATCACATTGATAAAGCTCGCCAGAAACAAGATGATCAGTGGGTGCGCTTTTCGAATGATGCCGATGCTGCTTTGAATTTTGCTGAGCAGCGACTCAGCGATTCGGTTCAGTTCCCAAAGAAAAAGCACCACAATCGCCAATGCCAAAAACAAATAGATTCCGCTGAACTGTTTAGTTAGCAAACTTTCGCCAACCGTCAATTGCAAATTGATATACGAATAGACGGTGAGAAAAAGAACGAATAGATATCGGTAGCGGATGCTGAACACGGAATGGTTGATAAAATGTGGAACTAAATTACGACGGAAACATCAAAACAAGAAGCTCTCCGATGCGCTTTTGTAAAACACATACGGAGAACTTCTGTTACACTAATCCCCCCCTCTTATTATTTATGGTAGCAATACCTTGTCGATGGCATGAATGACTCCGTTTGTTCCCAAAACGTTGATCAAAGTGGGGGTTGTAGCTAAGATATTAGCTGTCACACCACCGCTAGCCACGGTCAGGTTGGTTGCATTGATCGCAATGTTACCATTTAATGTTGCCACATCGCCAGTTACCAAATCTCTGGAGAAAACTCGGCCGGTTGCGGTAGTCGGGCTTGAAATGATATGCTTTTGTAGCACCGCCACCAGTGTGGTTCCGCTTACCGTTGTCAGATTAATGCCAGATGCTTCAAATGCAGCATCGGTAGGAGCAAACAGTGTGATGTTAGCGCTTGCATTGGATGCTGTAGTTAAAATCGCAGCTGCTTCTGTGCGGCTCAATGCCTGAAGCAACTTGGTAAATTGAGGAGCGGTAGCTGTTGACAACGCAGTCGCAATTTGAGCGATGGTTTGAGACGGAGGTGAAAGTGTGCGATCAATTACGTGCACAACACCATTACTGCCAATAATATCTGTCTGTGTAACTTTTGTGCGACCATTGATAAACACACCGGTTGTGCCTCTGTTGCTCAAATAAAATTTGCCTTGTAGTGTAGTAATTTCTGAATTTACCGGAGCGGTGTTAGTAGGTAAGCCAGCTGCTTTCACTTCGCTGTTAAGCACGTGGTACTTCAAAATTTTATCCAACTCTGCCTGAGCTGGCAATGTAGTAATGCCCGCAGCAGTAAAGGCCGCATTGGTAGGAGCAAAGAGCGTTTTCTTTGATGAGCTCAGCAACGTAGTTAATATATCCGGGCTGGCAGCATTGACAGCAGCAATAAGAGTTGTAAAATCTTTATTGAAATACGCAGGTGCTACAATGGTTCCAACAATAGGAGCAATGCTGGGGTTTACTAAAACGGCATCCACTACATGCACCACACCATTCGATGCTTGCACATTGGGTGTGGATACATTCACATTTGTGTTTAATTTCAATCCACCAGTTACTGTGATCGTAATGTTTTCATTCGCCACCGTGTTACGGGTGCCTGCAACCAATTGGGTAGATTGAAGGGCCGCCGTGGATATCACGTGGTATTGCAAAATTTTCTTCAGCACGGCGTCAGGTACGTTGTCCAGGCTGGTTTGGCCAATAGCAGTAAGCAAATTGGTGAAAGCCTGATTGGACGGAGCGAACACGGTAAATGTTCCGCTGCCACTCAGTGTAGCAACTAAATCCGGGAAGCGGTTCAGTGCAGCTACCAGTGTAGTAAGTTGGGTGTTGCCCTGCGCCAGCGCCACAATGTTCTTGGTGGGAGCCGGGGTGGTCTTGTTGTCATCGCAGCTAGTAGTCAAAAGGCAAAAGCAGGCCAATAATGCGACAGCTACTGCGCGCAGTCGAATGTGATAGTGATGTTTAATTGTGTTTTTCATTTGTTTTTGAGGTTTGTTTAGCTCTTAAACTGCTTTCAGCGAAAATTGTGATACAGGTTTTGTGCCTGCCTCTTGAATGGAAGAGTGAATGGTCAGATAAAGAGAGTGAACCGCTCAGCACAGAGCCTTTGAAATATCTGTTTGGTGTACCTATCTTGGAAGATTAAAAACTAATACATCCATTGCTTCGTTTTAGAATAGCATGATAGAGGGGATTCAAGATATTCATCAGAAAGTAACTGCCTTCCGGCGCAAGTATTATCTCAATCTGTTTATTAAAGGGGCCGTGCTCACCATCACACTCGTGTTGGCATACCTGGCTTTGGCCAGCGTGATCGAATACAATTTGTGGTTGGGCAAAGGGGTTCGCTTTTTACTGTTCGCCACATTCTTTGCTTTGGTGGCAGTTTGCATTTTCCTTTTTCTACGGGCACCTCTGGCGTGGTGGATTTATAAACGCGGATTAGGCGAAGAGCAAAGTGCGCGCATGATTGGTCTTCACTTTCCTGGCATCGGCGATCGTTTGCTGAACGTTATTCAACTGTCCGCCTCATCTTCTGGTTCGTTAGCAGAAGCTGGCATCCAACAAAAATCAAATGCTTTTAAAAATATTGCATTCGAAGAGGCCATCAACTTCCGCGACAACATCAAATACCTGAAATACTTCGGCGCGGCCATCGCTTTCATTCTTTTATTGATGGTGATCGACCGATCCATTTTCACACAAAGCACCCGGCGCATCATTCAGTTTAATCAAGAGTTTTCGCCTCAAGCGCCGTTCACATTTCAGGTAGGCAACCCTTCTTTATCCGCATTCTTCAACGAAGATTTCACCCTCCAGCTTTCGCTGAAAGGAAGCTCCATACCTGAAAGTGCTTACATCGTGATTGGCAACCAACGCTGGAAGATGGAGTCGCTCGGGCAGGGTCAGTTTTCATACCTGTTCGAAAAATTGCAAAACGAAGTAGATCTGCAAATTGAGGCAGCGGGGTTTTACTCCGAGCGTTACAAGATTGAAATCATCAATCGTCCCGAAGTAACCAAAATCAACGTGCAACTCACCTTTCCGTCTTACCTGAGCAGAAAAGCTGAGCGCATGACCAACGTGGGCAATCTGGAAATTCCGGAAGGAACCAAAGTAACCTGGCAGGTGGGCACCGCCAATGCCACCCGCGCAAAAATTACATTCAGCTCAGGCTTGGGTGAAAACGAGATGCCCATGATTGATGAGCAGCTCTTCAACTTCAGCAAAAACATCAAAGACCCCGATCAATATTCGATTCTGCTGGAAAATGAAAAGAGTAAAAACAAAGAACAAATCAGCTACTCTATTGCCGTGGTCAAAGATCAGTTTCCACAAATTGTGGTGGACAACCTGCAAGACTCTATCCTCTTTAAAAATATTCTTTTGGGCGGATCGCTCACCGATGATTATGGTGTGACAGAGTTAAGGCTGCACTATCAGATCATCAAAGGAAACAAAGAAGCTCCTATGAAAAGCACTTCCATTCCGCTGAACTCCAACCGCAACCAGCAAAACTTCTTTTACGAATGGAAGATCGACTCGCTGCGGTTGCAGCCCGGCGATAAAGTGAATTACTACCTGCAAGTGTGGGACAATGACGGAGTGAATGGTCGCAAGTCCACACGCTCGGCCGGCTATCTATTTGCCCTTCCGGGCGATGAGGAGTTGAAAGCTGATATTGCCCAGTCGCAACGAAGTGCCGAAAACAAAATTGATCAAAGCATTCAAAAAGCAAAAGACCTCAAACAATCCATTGATGAAGCGCAAGAGCGACTCAAAGGAAAACAAAGTTTGGATTGGCAGGACAAAAAAATGCTGGAAGAGCTTGTTCAGCAAAAACAAAAGTTAGATCAAGCCATTCAGCAACTGCAAAAAGAAAACAGTCTGCTTGAGCAAAAGAAGGAAAGCTTTACGGAAGAGAGCGAGCGCATCCGAGAGAAATCGGAGCAGATTCAAAAAATCATGAACGAGTTGCTGGATGAAGAAACCAAAAAACTTTTTCAGGAATTAGAAAAACTGTTGAAAGAAAATGCTGATCCATCGCAGATGCAAAAGTTGCTCGACAAAATGGATCGCAAAGAAATCAACATGGAAAAAGAGTTGGAGCGCACGCTCGAGCTTTTCAAACAACTGCAATACGATTACAAACTGGAACAGGCCATTGCTGAAATAAAAGAGCAAAAAGAAAAGCAAGAAAACCTACTTCAAAAAACACAAGAGCTGGCTGGCGAAAAGCCCGAACCTAAAGAGAACGGCAATTCGAAAGACGGAAAAGAAAACAAAGACGGAAAACAAAACGAAAACAATCCGGACAAGTCCAAAGACAACAGTGGAAAAGAAAACGAGGGAAAAGAAAATGAGGGCAAGAAAAATGACGAAAGCCAAAACAACGAAAAGCCGAGCGCCGAAAAATTGGCTGAAGAGCAGGAACAATTGAAAAAGGAAAATGAGCGCTTCAAAGAAACGGTGAAGGAGTTGGAGAAGATGGGCGAGGAGTTAGACGAAGCACAAGACACCCCCAGTGATCAACAAATGCAAGAGCTGGATCAGTCGCAAGAGCAAAGCAAAGAAGAGTTGAAGAACGGCAAACCCAAAAAGGCTTCAGAGCAACAGAAGAAGGCGGTGGAGCAGATGAAGAAAATGCAACAAAAATTGGAGGGCATGCAAAACTCGATGGAGATGGAAATGGACATGGCCAACCTGGAAAGCCTCCGTCAGATTCTTCATGGTCTCATCAAGCTCTCTTTCGATCAGGAAAACCTGATGAAAGAATTCAATCAAGTGCAGCAGACCGATCCTCGTTATGTGACGCTGAGTCAACAGCAGCTGAAGGTAAAAGATGATGCTAAAGTGCTGGAAGACAGCTTGTTAGCTCTTTCAAAGAAAGATGCTTTCCTGGGTTCAGTAGTGACAAAAGAAGTGGGAGATCTAAATGACCACCTGGACAAAGCTGCCTTGAATGTAAAGGAGCGCAGAAAAGGCAACGCCAGCTCGGAGATGCAATTCTCCATGACCAGCATCAACAATCTGGCCTTGTTGCTGAATGATCATTTCGACATGATGATGGATATGATGGCCAACGCCAAGCCGGGCAAAGGAAAGAAGAAGGGCAAGCAAAAAATGCCCAACCTCGGCCAGATGCAGCAGCAGTTGAATCAGCAGATGGAGCAAATGAAAAAAGGCGGTAAGTCGGGCCGACAACTGTCTGAAGAGTTTGCCCGCATGGCAGCGGAACAAGAACGCATTCGAAGAGCACTGCAGGAAATGCAGGAGAAGCTGAAGCAAGAAGGGGGCAAAGTGCCGGGTGGAGATTTGCCAGGCAAAATGGAACAAACAGAAATGGATTTGGTTAACAAGCAGATCACTGAGCAAACCATACGCAGGCAAAACGAAATCATCACCCGGCTGCTGGAAGCGGAGAAATCGATGCGGGAGCAAAATCAGGATCAAGAACGAAAAGGAGAGACCGCCAAAGATTATACGCAGGAAATTCCGCGCGCTTTTGAAGAGTATTTAAGATTAAAAGAAAAAGAAGTAGAATTGTTGAAAACAGTGCCTCCTCGGTTATTTCCCTATTACAAAAAGGAGGTGAATGAATATTTTAAACGAATAGGGACTAAAGAGTAAAACAGCATGAAGAAGATTAGTATTGAGATTCCTTCCTTAACCGAGAACATCCGGATGATTGAAAGCTTTATTGATAATGCGAAGGAGAAATACCATCTCAATGACGATATCTATGGCAACATCATGATCGCTGTGACCGAAGCAGTGAACAACGCGATCAAGCACGGCAATCAAAACAACTCTGCCAAGAACGTAGCCCTGTCACTTTCTTTTGACGACAACCTGATCAAATTCAAGGTTGAAGATGAGGGCAATGGCTTTGAGTACGAAAACCTTCCGGACCCTACAGCTCCAGAAAATTTAGAAAAGCCGGGCGGCCGCGGCATCTTCCTGATGAAACACTTGGCCGATGAAGTGGCTTTTTATGATAAGGGCAAAGTGGTAGAGCTTAGCTTCTACATGAACTAATGGCCGCGATTCAGTTTTTTTCAGAAGACATTTCATTCGCGCTCTCCAAACCCCGTAAGACCAGCAATTGGATTAAACTTATCGCCAAGAAGGAAAGGCGAGAAGTGGTAGACGTTTCGTACATCTTCTGTTCCGATTCGTACCTGCTCCAATTAAATCAGCAATACCTCAATCACAATACCCTAACAGACATCATCACCTTCGACTACTCAGAAGGGGCAAAGAAGCTGGAGGGAGAGATTTATATCAGTATAGACCGGGTGAAGGAAAACGCACAGAAGTTTAAGGTCTCGTTTCAAGATGAGTTAGATCGGGTAATGATTCATGGTGTTTTGCATCTGATCGGATACAAAGACAAGAAACCCACCGACAAATCCTTGATGCGCAAAAAAGAGGAAGCTTCTCTATCTTTGCGCAAATAGTTCCACGTGGAACCTTATTTCGAAAGAGCAATAGTCCCGGTTTCAATCCTTAAGTCTTGTTCTGAATCAAAAAAAGGTTTCACGTGAAACATGGCTCTGTGCGAAAATGCTTTTCGCTTTAAATAGAATCAATAAAAAATGTTCAACGAATACGATGTAATTGTAGTTGGGGCAGGCCATGCCGGATGCGAAGCGGCAGCCGCAGCTGCCAACATGGGGTCAAAGGTTCTGCTCGTAACCATGAACATGAATACCATCGCGCAGATGTCGTGCAACCCGGCAATGGGTGGTGTTGCCAAAGGGCAAATTGTGAGGGAGATCGATGCGTTGGGCGGCTACTCAGGAATTGTATCCGACAAGTCCATGATTCAGTTTCGAATGCTGAATCTTTCCAAAGGTCCCGCCATGTGGAGCCCACGCACCCAAAACGACCGGATGTTGTTTGCTGAAGAGTGGAGACTGGCACTGGAATCTATGCCTAATGTAGATTTCTGGCAAGAGATGGTGAGCGGACTACTCGTAAAGGATAATCGGGTAGTAGGGGTGCGCACATCACTGGGTATTGAGGTAAAAGCTAAAGCGGTAGTATTAACGAACGGAACATTCCTCAATGGAAAGATTCATATCGGTGAAAAGAACTTCGGTGGAGGCCGCACTGCTGAAAAAGCTGCTACCGGAATAACGGAGCAACTGATTGAATTAGGATTTGAGGCTGGTCGAATGAAAACCGGAACACCTCCGCGTATTGACGGCCGGTCGCTGAACTATAGCGTAATGGAAGAACAGAAAGGGGATGAGAACCCCGGAAAGTTTTCTTACACAGATACCCTACCATTGGCAAAGCAACGGAGCTGCTGGATCACCTACACTAACGAAGCCGTCCATAAAGAACTGGAAAAAGGCTTCGACCGGTCGCCTATGTTTCAGGGAAGGATAAAGGGGCTAGGTCCAAGATACTGCCCCTCCATTGAAGATAAGATCAACCGTTTTGCAGAGAGAGATCGCCACCAAATATTTGTAGAACCGGAAGGATGGAAGACGATCGAAATCTATGTGAATGGATTTTCTACATCGCTACCCGAAGACATTCAGTACAGCGCCATAACGAAGATACCCGGCTTTGAAAACGCCAAGATGTTTAGACCGGGGTACGCCATTGAGTACGATTACTTCCCACCAACCCAACTCAAGATGAGTTTGGAGACTCAACTAATTGACAATCTGTATTTTGCAGGTCAAATCAACGGCACCACAGGGTATGAAGAGGCGGCTTGTCAGGGATTGATGGCGGGAATCAACGCGCACAACAAAGTACATGAAAAAGAGCCTTTGATTCTGAAAAGATCAGAAGCGTACATTGGTGTATTGATCGATGACCTCGTTAACAAGGGTACGCAAGAGCCTTATCGCATGTTCACCTCTCGTGCAGAGTATCGAATCTTATTACGACAAGACAATGCCGACCTGCGATTGACTGAAATAGGACACAAGCTTGGACTTGCCACGGACAAGCGGTTGCAAAAACTCATGCAGAAAAAAGAAGCGATCGCACAACTTACCAAAGAACTGAAAGCACTTCGGGTAGAACCGGAAGTAGTAAACAACTCACTTATCGAACTAGGTACCGCCACCATCAGCGAAAAGATTCCCGCTGAAAATCTCTTAAAGCGACCTCACATCGGTATGTCCGAATTGAAAAAGATTGATGCAGAAGTAGGGAAGGTGCTCGAAAAGTATGAAGAAGAAATTCTTCAGCAAGTAGAGATCATCACCAAGTATGAAAGTTACATTGACCGAGAGCAAAAGCTGGCTACCAAAATCGAAGGATTGGAAGACTATAAGATTCGACCTGACTTTGACTACGATCGGGTAAAGGCACTGTCTTCGGAAGCACGGGAGAAACTGAAGAAAATCAAACCCGAAACAATCGGTCAACTATCACGAATCAGCGGAGTGTCTCCGGCAGATGTATCTGTACTTACCGTCTACATGGGAAAATAATGAACCTCGAAAATATCTCTCACTGCCCGCTCTGCAACTCATCTGAATTTACAAATGTGTTAGTGACCACAGACTATACTACAACACAAGAAACTTTTCAGATACAAAAGTGCAGCACTTGTGCATTTGTATTTACGAATCCCCGACCGGCTGCAGAATCCATCGGAAAATATTACCAATCAGATACCTACATCTCACACACAGACGGAGGCAAAGGAATTCTCGATCAAGTATATCTGATTGCACGAAACTTTACACTTAAGTGGAAAGAAAGATTGATAACCCATCAAATAAGAACGGGTGATTTGCTAGACGTTGGTTGTGGCACCGGCGAATTTATCTACCACATGAAAAGTGCCGGTTGGCAGGTGACTGGAATGGAGCCGACTAACATGGCAAGAGAAAAAGCGTCTAACAAAATTCAACAGACGATTTACGCTGATCTTTTCAGTATCAAACAGTCGTTCGATGTGATCACGCTGTGGCACGTGTTAGAGCACGTTCATCTGTTGAACGAAACTGTTGAAAAAGTCAAATCACTACTGAAGGAAGATGGCACAATTTTTATAGCAGTACCTAATCATGAGTCACCCGATGCGAATCTTTATCAATCGCACTGGGCTGCTTACGATGTGCCCAGACATTTGTGGCACTTTTCAAAAAACACAATGCAACAATTGATGACAAAACATGGTTTGAAGATTACGGAAATCGTACCTATGAAACTAGATGCTTATTATGTCAGTCTCTTGAGTGAGAAGTATCAAAACCCACAACAGTCTGGATTGTTAAATATGATCAAAGCATCACTGCAAGGATTTATATCAAACCGGAAAGCATCCAAAGAAATCAATCACTCCAGTCTTATTTATATAATTAAAAAATGAAGTACTTCTGGGCCGTTGTCATATTAATACTGTTTGCTGAGTGTGCAAATCAAACAGCTCCTAACGGTGGTCCTCAAGACAAGAAACCACCGGAGCTTGTCTTATCAAATCCAGCTAACAACCAAAAGAAGTTTTCAGGCAAGACAATTGAACTTGTATTTGATGAATATGTAAAATTAAAAAACCCGGAGGAAGAAGTATTAATCAGCCCCTCTATTGGAAAGGGTGTAAAGTACACAGCGAAAAAATATAAGGTTATTGTAAGTACGAAAGGGAACTGGAAAGAAAACACCACTTACAGCATCGCCTTTCGCGAATCTATTCAAGACATTACCGAGAGCAACCCTGCAACAAATCTGCGACTAGCATTTAGCACTGGCGAGACCATAGATTCACTACAGATAAACGGAAACATTGCCGAACTATTTAAGGAAGAAATTCCAGACAAGATAACAGTGGCACTTTACGCTTCAGATACATTTAACATCTTCAAGCATACACCAACCTATTTCACGAAGGCCAACAAAAGGGGAAAATTTTCAATTCAGAACTTAAAACCCGGAGGTTACTATATTTATGCGTTTGATGACAAAAACAAAAATCTAGTAGTTGAAAGCAAATCCGAACGATTCGGATTTAAGAAAGACAAGATTGAAATTCCTGCAAAGGATACTATTCATATCGACCTTTTTAAGGTAGACGCCCGACCTATGAAAGTGACCAGCTTTCGCTCAACAGACAAAGTAGCTACACTCCGCATCAACAAACCCTTATCAGCCATTAAAGTACAGCCGTACACACAAGAAGAATTTATCTACTACTATGGGAAGACGCACGATGAAATAATCTTTCGAAGCTTGAGAGAAGAACGAACGAGAGACTCAACACTTCTGGAAATCACTCTTACAGATAGTTTACTGATCAGAAAAGACACCACCGTCTATCTTAAATACAGCAATTCGAAAATGATGAAAGAAAGATTTTCATCCAGTTTCAGCTTTCTGGAATACGATGCAGATAAAAAAGCTATCCATCAAAAGATTCAATTCAACAAACTTCTCAAGAGCATTAACTACGATAGTCTATTTATACAACACGATACTGTAACGTTCCAACCAATTAATAATCAGAATGTTACATTCGATACACTCAATCTTACTCTCCATTTAAACACAAAACTCGAAAAAGAAATTAACACGACTACGCCTATCCTAATTTACGGAATGGGTGCATTTGTCTCAATTGATCAAGATTCATCTAAAGCTAAAACGGAGACTATTCGAATACCTAAAGCTGAACAAACCGGATCTCTTGCAATTAAAGTTGAAACAAAAGAACCCTACTACTTTATCGAACTGATCGATCGATCGGATCGAATAGTTAAAAAAGTGAGCAACATAAAAGAGCAAAACTTTAAGAATCTTGAACCTGGGGACTATAAAATTCGAATTACCATTGACCCGAATAACAATCACATTTGGGATATCGGAAACTACCTCTTACGAAGTGAGCCTGAAAAAATAATCTTATTCAAAACGTTTGATGGTAAAACATCAACCCCGGTTAGAGCGAATTGGGAAGTAGGACCGTTGGTGATAAAGTTCTGAAATCCCTATTTAACTTGTGGATAACTTTAAAGCTATTCACAAATCAAAATAGAAAAGTAAAACTATAAACTGCATTGTTGATAAAGACACAGATAACCACAAACTAACTGCACAATGTATACTGTGTAATTAGTTATCCACAATTCACAAAATAAAGTTACCTTTTCATCATTAAGCTCTAAAAGAAAGATTTCGTAAGCAAGTTGTCCAGAAGTTATATACATACATCTCATCGATAGGAGTTATCCACAAATGAACACGACTAACTACTACCAATTATATTTTAAAAAAATCTTTTGTAATACAATACTGATCTTCATTTGTGCACATCTCTTTGCGCAGAATCAAATGGAGATTCAGATTGCGAATGAATATTTAAGCAAAGGCGAAAAAGCCAAAGCACTGGCGGCTTTTCAGACGCTGGCCAAAGATTATCAGAACGTACCCGTTATCCACAATAATTACCTCAACCTGATGCTGGACATGAGCCAGTTTAAACAGGCCGAAGACTACGTGGAAAAAATTATCAAAAAAGACGACCGCATTACCTATCGCCTCGACCTTGGAGTTGTCTATGTGCGGGCTGGCGATTTGGCTAAAGCTGATAAATACCTGAAAGGCATCATAAAAATCCAAATGGAGGATGTGTACAAAGCGAAAATTATCTCGGACTACCTGGCCTCAAAAAATTTAGTAGACTATGCCGTTTATAGTTTACAACAGGCACGAAGTGTTACCAACAGCCCGGCTCTATTCGCTCTGGAACTCGCCAACCTATACCGAATTCAGGGAAAGCGCACCGAAATGGTAAACGAATACCTTGACTATGTCACCCAAACCCCGGCGAACAGCGCCTACATTAAAAACCTGATGCAGCTTCTGATCACAAAACCGGAAGAGCTTCAAAGCCTGGAACAAATTCTACTGGACCGTGTGCAGCAATACCAACAGTCAGAAATTTATGCCGACCTAATCATCTGGGTGAATTTGCAGCAAAAAAATTTCTATGGAGCTTTTATTCAAGCACGGGCCTACGATAAACGCTTTCGAAAGGAAAGTTCGAAGACATTGGAAATTGCCCAAATCGCGCTGAACAATAAAGACTACGCCAATGCCGACAAAGCATTTTCATATGTGATCAAAGAATTTGCCAACACTGAAAATTATCTGCCGGCCCAACTTGGGCTTATCCGCACACGCGAAGCCAAAGTGAAAAAGTCATTTCCGGTAAACAAAGATTCCGTGCGCTATCTGATAGCCGAGTACGACAAATTTTGTTTACGCTATCCTGAGAATTCGAATGCCCACGAAGCACGCTTGAACCAGTCGCTGCTCAAAGGATATTATTTAAACGAACTGGACTCAGCCGTCAAAGATATCTCCAAATTAATTGCCAACCCGAAAGTATCACTCGCGTTGCGCAACCAGGCCAAGATGGAGTTGGGCGATGTGTATTTGTTGAAAGAAGAACCCTGGGAAGCAACCCTGCTTTATTCCCAGGTAGAAAAATCGCAGCGCGAAACACCACTGGGTTATGATGCTAAATTGCGCAACGCCAAACTTTCGTACTACAAAGGCGATTTCAAATTAGCACAAGAACATTTGGATATTTTGAAGCAGGCCACCACCCGCGAGATCGCCAACGATGCCATGGACTTGAGCATGCGCATAAAAGAAAATACCACCTTCGATACCACCGGACTTTCCTTGCGACAATTTGCACACATTGAATTGTTGATCTATCAAAATAAAATGGACATTGCCCAAAAGCAGCTTCAAAATTTTGAAAACGGAAAGGTGTTGATGAAACAGGCTGAGGCATTTTTGTATGGACTGATCGATGTGAACACTTTGGTGGAAACAGAAGGCGAATACATTTGGGTGAAACTGCCGGAGAACAGAATCAATAAAGAAATAATGGACGACTATTTTTGGTTGCAGGCCAACCTGAATATGAAGCAGGGAAAATTTAAAGAGTCCATTTCCTTTTTGGAAAAGATTATCGCACAGTTTCCGGATGATGTGTATGCCGATGATGCGTTCTTTTTGCAAGGTGATATCTATGAAACCCAGTTGGGCGATAAAGTAAAAGCTCAAGAAATTTTCCGCGAATTTCTCAATAAGTTTCCGGGCAGTGTCTACGCAGCTGAAGCCCGCAAGCGCTTCCGTGCCCTGCGCGGCGATTTTGCCGAAGAAAAAATTGTGAATTGATAAGAGCTGAGCCAAAGAGGCAATGCTCTGATTGATATAATATGATTCTGGCTCTTACTATTTCATTAAACCAACATCTCTATGAAACTAAAAGATTTATTCTTGATTTTGGCTATTGTCGCGACCTCTGTTTGTCATTCCATCGCTCAAATGACGCTGCCACCTAATGGCAACAACCAGAAAAGTGAAGTCACACAATACTTGGGCCTTGTAAAAGTTTCTATTGAGTATAGCAGTCCCGATGTAAATGGACGTGAAATATGGGGCAAAGTAGTTCCTTATGGTTTGAGCAATTTGAACTTTGGAAAAAGCTCTGACCAAAATCCATCTCCATGGCGCGCTGGTGCCAATGAGAATACGACAATCACCTTTTCACATTCGGTAGAAATAGAAGGGAAGTCGATTAAAGCGGGCACCTATGGTTTACACATGATACCAGGCGAACAAGAATGGACGATCATTTTTTCAAACAGCAACGGGGCATGGGGCAGTTTTTCGTACCTGCCCAATGAAGATGCATTGCGGGTGGTAGTAAAACCAATCGCTTGCGAGTTTAATGAATGGCTCACTTACGAGTTTACGGACCGCCAACAAAATAGTGCTACTGCCAAATTGAAATGGGATAAATTGGCGGTGCCATTTAAGATAGCTGTACCGAACGGAGATGAACTGTATGTACAGAAATTGCGAGAAGAATTCACCGGAATTAAAGCGTTTTTTAATTGGCAGAATGGTGTGACAGGAATAAACTATTGCGCGAGTAAAAAATTAAATCTCGAGGAAGCGCTCGGGTGGGCGCAAAATTACATCGACCGGAGTATAAAATACTTTCCCATTTACCAGGCAAAGGCAAATGTTTTGACAGCCATGAACAAAATAGCAGATGCCGATGCGGTGATGAAAGAAGCAATCAATTTGCCGGATGCGAATGCCAGTCAAATTACGGGTTATGGCAGAACCCTCATCAGTCATAATAAAGCAAAAGAAGCAATGCCTGTTTTCGAAACAGCCTACAAGCGATTCCCTACCGCAGTGGCTGCACTCACCGGAATGGCGAGAGGCTTTTCAGCCAATGGCGATGTAAAAAAAGCACTGAAATTTGCCCAAGAAGCTTGGAAGACAGAGACGAACCCTTCTGTAAAATCTAGCATAGAGGCGATGATAAAAAAGTTGGAAAAAGGCGAAGCGATAAACTAGATTTTTTTCTTGGTGGATTTAAGTAGACAAGACGACCGTAGAGATTTTTTCAATATCTCACAATCGGACAATTTTATCCGCTACCGATCATTGCATACGTGGCAAGCAGCGGAATCATTTCAATAATCATCGATATTTTCTTTGGTACTGTAATTGCGTGGGTTGTTGCTTGACCCATTCAAAAACGACCGACCCATGATCAAAAGTTACTTGCTTGTCGCCCTGCGCACTTTGCGCCGAAACAAACTGCACGCATCCATCAACATCATTGGCCTCGCCATTGGTATGGCGTGCTGCATTCTCATTACCTTGTTTGTGCAGTTTGAATTGAGCTACGATCGACAAAATAAAAATGCCGACCGCATCTACCGAATGGTCATCAACCTCGAAGCCAACAACTGGGCGATCTCCGCTTTCCCGATCGGCAGTTTGCTGAAAGATAAATTTCCCGAAGTCGAAAATTTTACGCGCATCAAACCCGCTGAAATTTTTGTGCTGAATGCAGCGAACGAAACAAAAAATAAAGAACGGGTTTTCTTTGCGGACTCTTCGGTTTTTGATGTACTCGATATTCAACTTGAGAAAGGAAACCCATTAACTGCTCTGGCAGAAATCAACTCGATGGTGATTACAGCCAAAAAGGCAAAAACCTACTTTGGCGATGAAGATCCAATCGGCAAAACGCTAACCTTGCTCAACGACAAAAAAGAATACCGCATCACCGGTGTATTCAAGCCGCTTCCGTCCGCATCGCATGTGCATATGGACATGATGGTATCATCGGATAATTTCGGACCCATGAAACCGGGTTCACCGGAAGGATGGAATTACCTGACGAACCACTATACTTATCTGGTTTTGCCGACCGGTATTGATCACGTGGCTTTCGGAAAAAAGATATCCGAATTTATGGACAAATACCAGGAGCTGACACCGGAGCAACCGCGCAATCAAATTTTGTTACAACCCATTACCTCTATCCATTTGTATTCCAACCGCGGCCTGGAGGTGGAGGCCAACGGAAATGTGAATACCGTGTACATCATGTCGGCGGTGGCATTTTTTATTTTGATCATCGCCTGCATCAACTTTATGAATCTTACCACTGCGCAGTCATTGAAGCGCGCACGCGAAGTGGGCATTCGCAAAGTGGTAGGCAGCCGCAAGGCGCAATTGGTATTTCAGTTTTTAAGTGAGTCTGTGGTGATCAGTTTTATCGCGCTGATTCTCTCATCGGTTTTGCTTGTTCTGATCTTGCCGCAATTCAATACCATGAGTGGAAAAGAACTCGTCATCAATCCGCTTGAAAATGGCTTGGTGATTTTAATTTTTGTAGCGATTACTTTTTTTGTTGGCGTTGTAGCGGGTACATATCCTGCTTTTTTCCTTTCGGGATTTAAACCTACGGATGTGTTGAAAGGAAATTTTGTTAGCAACCTCAAAGGACAGTTGCTCCGCAAGGGATTGGTAGTTTTTCAGTTTGCCATTGCCTTTGTGATTATGGTGGGCACCTACATTATTTATGCACAACTGGATTTCATGTTGAATAAAAACATGGGGTTTGATCGCGAGCAAACCGTTGTACTCACCATGCCCCGCGACAGCGTGGGCGATGAGTCGGTGAAAAATGAAATGAAACGCCTGGCGGGAGTGGAGGGCGTAACACGATTTGGCGAAGTGCCCGGAAAAATGGTGCGCACCAGCGGATTTTGGTTTGAAGGTGCCAAAGACAACAAAGCTGAAAACATGTATCACTTCAGTGGCGATGTGGACTTGCTGCAAACATTAAATATGAAAATGAAAGCCGGCGAATATTTTCGACCGGATACCAAACAGTTTTATAAAGAGTTTGTGATAAACGAAACAGCGGTGAAGCACTTGGGCTGGACCAACGAAAATGCCATTGGTAAACTGATCAACTTCGGTGAGCGGGGCACCGATCCCGGCAAGGTGATAGGTGTGATCGAAGATTTTCATTTTAAACATTTGCATGATAAGATAGATCCGCTCGTGATGTTTACCGAGCCACATTACGAAGGACAGTTTATGGCCATAAAAGTGAAGTCCAACAATATCAAAGAAATGATGGCACAGATCGAACAAACATGGAAACGAATTTTGCCGCAGTATGAATTTGAGTATCAATTTCTGGATGAAACGTTTGATAAACTCTTCGACCAGGAAAAACGACTCGGTCAGTTGTTCGGCATCTTTTCCGGCTTAGCGATTTTTGTTTCTTGTCTCGGACTGTTTGGTTTGGCCTCCTTCACGATGGAGCAAAACAAAAAATCGGTGGCGGTGCGCAAAGTGATGGGCGCCACGGTGAGCAACATTGTGGTAATGATGTCGAAAGATTTTTTACGGTTGGTGATAATCGGTTTGGTTATCGCTGCGCCGGTGGCCTACTATTTTATGGACAAATGGCTAAATGGTTTTGCATACAATGTAGGCTTTCGATGGATTGTGTATGTGTATGCTGCATTGGCCGGTTTGGCCATAGCATTCGCTACGGTAAGCTATCACTCACTAAAAGCAGCCACATCTAATCCGGTCAATGCATTGAAAGATCAATAATTACTTTTATTGATAGTAACATTTAATGGCTGTGCGAACACCCTAATTGGGTTGTAATTGCTTGGTATAATTTAACATACTGATAATCTTACCCACAAACTTTGATTAGCGGGATTGAGTTTCATCGCTATGACACTCTTCCAATTTTTTAAAAACCTGCGCATTCGTGCGAAATTATTGCTGGCGTTTGGTTCTTTGCTGGCTATTTCTGTTTTCCTTATTCTTTTCACATTTCAAACATTGAATAAGATTCAAGCAGATAAGAGACTAACCGAAAAAACAGACTCACTTTTCATAAGCATGCAGGCATTGGAAATTTCAATCGCCGAGTTTGTAAGTGAAGAGTATAAGAGTACACGTTTTTTGATGGAGAGAAAAAGTCATGCGCAAGAAGTATTTCAAACAAACTTTGGATTGGCCAATAATCTACTCGATCAAATTGAGCATTCCTTGCCTTTAAAAGAGCAGACACTAAAAGTCGCAGAGATAAGGACGGGACTTAAAAACGTATCTAAAGTCTTCGCGATTTTAACTGAAGAATTAATTCGAAGGGGCTTCAAAGATTATGGTCTGGAAGGAGCGCTAAGAAAATCAATTCACGATGTAGAGAATGTGGATTTCAAATATGATAAAGCCGACCTATTAACGTTACGAAGACACGAGAAAGACTTCTTCCTTAGAAAGGATACAAAATACCAAATAGAGTTTAACAAAAGCTTAATCGCCTTTCGTGAAAAACTTGCAAAATCAGCAGATGCGTCTGTTTTGGATTTGATCACTCATTATCACGATCAGTTTAATGAAATTGTAGATATCGAAACACGAATAGGATTGAGTGCAGACGCTGGAATGAGAGGCGAGCTACGCTCTAGTATTGGTCATGTAAAACCATTGATCAATCAATTGAATTTAGTCGTTGACACACAAAGTAAAAATGCAACTCGCCAATCCATTTTGCTTTTGATAACGATTGTTGTCATTCAATTAATTTCAGGTATTGCATTAGCAATTTATTATTCAAATCAAATTTCTAAACCAGTTAAGCAAATTAAGTCTGCGGTTCAATCACTTGCGTCAGGAAATTACCCCGGTCAGCTTGTTGTTGACTCAACAGAAGAAATGGGCCAGACAAAGGCCGGATTCAATCAGTTTGTTAAAAGATTGCAAGTAGCCACCAATTTTGCGGAAACGATGGGTAACGGCAATTTGCAGTTGACCTATGAGGAACAATTTAGCAATGATGTGTTGGCCAAGGCATTGATCAACATGCAGGCGAAGTTGAAGGAAGCCGATGAACAAAAGGCAAAAATCAATTGGGTCAATAAAGGTGCAGCCAGGTTTAATGATATTTTGAAAGAAGATAATGCCAGTATCGAAAAGTTGGGTGACAGTATTTTAAAATTCTTAGTCAATTATGTAGAGGCAAATCAGGCAGCATTGTTTATTCGAGAAAGCAAAGAAAGAGACTTGCTTATTCGGATTGCTTCTTACGCGTATGGAAAGAAAAAATTTATTGATCAGGAAATTGAGGTGGGTCAAGGTATGATTGGGCAAGCGGTTTTAGAGGGAGAAACTATTTATTTAACCGATGTTCCTAGCGATTATGTTTCGATTACTTCCGGATTAGGCGAAGGCACACCAAAAGCTGTTTTAATAGTTCCTTTGAAAGTTCGAGATCAGATTATGGGTATACTCGAAATCGCGACCTTCTCTGTTTTTGAGAAATATAAAATCGAATTTATTGAGCAAATCTCAGAAAACATTGCAACGATGTTATCAAGTCGCAAAAGCATAGAGCTCACCAATCAATTACTTGCCGAGGCACGCGAGAAAACAGAAATGTTAACGCAACAAGAAGAAGAGATGCGGCAGAACTCGGAAGAGCTACTGGCCACACAAGAAGAAATGACTCGCCAACGTCATGAGTTAGAAGCAGAATTGATGGAACTGAGACAACAAATGAATGCACAAGAGAAATAAATTTGTGACTGATTGGATCGTTCGAAGTTAGAAAAAAGCAACCCTTTTTAGAATTGATCCGTCAAGAGACCATCTGCAAGGATGGTCTTTTTTAATGGCAAGAAAAAGACAATCTTTGCTTTTACCCAAAACCTTCAACTATGCAGAAATTTAAACGCTTAGCCCTCATCTTTTTTCTATTCAATGCCCTTGCAGGCAATGCTCAAAAGTTTACCGCTACCAAAGGTGAAATCACCTTTACCTCCAATGCCGTCCTCGAGTTGATCAAAGCATCATCTTCGAAAGTGCAAGGCGTGCTGGATTCATCCACCGAACAATTTGCCTTTTTGGTAAAAATGCAATCTTTTGAGGGGTTCAACAGCAACTTGCAGCGCGAACACTTCAATGAAAAATACATGGAATCGGATAAATTTTACGATGCCACATTTACTGGAAAACTGCAAGAAGACATTGACTTTACGAAAGACGGAACCTATGACGTAACAGCTAAGGGAAATCTGGTGGTACACGGTAAGAAGCAGCCCAGAACGATTCCCGGAAAAATCACCATTGACAAAGTAAAAATCGATGCCGAGTTTAAAGTGCTGCTGGCCGACCACGATATCAAAATCCCAACCATAGTTTCTGAGAAAGTAGCCACCGAGATTTACATCAAGCTGGTGATTTGGATGGTGCCCAAGTAGCACTGAATTGCAGAACATCGGCCTGAGCACCACTTTTTCTTTTCTTATTGCAAATACCGTGATAACTTGGACGGTTTATTTAAAAGAAAAGAATGACTAAAGCGATCAAACCACTGGTTCAACAAACTGATGTAGTACTAATGGGGGCCGGCATCATGAGTGCTACCCTCGGCATCATTTTAAAAGAACTAGACCCCAACATTACCATTCAAATTTTTGAACGTGCAGACGAAGCGGGAACAGAAAGCTCGGATGCGTGGAACAACGCGGGCACCGGCCATGCTGCCTATTGCGAATTAAATTATACTCCCCAAAAAGCCGATGGCTCCATTGATATTTCGAAGGCAGTCAAGATTGCCGAATCGTACGAAGTGTCTAAAGAGTTTTGGTCGTATCTCGTTGAGAAAAAATATTTACCCAACCCATCCGAGTTCATCACAGCCATTCCGCATGTCAGCTTTGTGTGGGGAGATACCAATGTAGATTATCTGCGCAAGCGATATTCTCTATTGAAAGACAATCCCATGTTTAGGGAAATGACCTACACCGAAGACCGTGATTTAATGAAGCAATGGGCGCCGATTGTCATGGAAGGTCGTGATCAAAAGCAACCGCTGTCGGCTACGAAAATGGATTTAGGCACGGATGTGAATTTTGGTACGCTTACGCGATCGATGATCAATCAACTCAGCAAAATGCCGGGCGTAACCGTTCACTACAACATCGAAGCACTCGACCTTGATCCAGACGGAAAAGGCGGCTGGGACGTGTTTATCCGCAATTTGCTCAACAACGAGAAAGATCAGGTAAACACCAAGTTTGTTTTCATTGGTGCGGGCGGAGCCACCCTTCATTTGTTGAAGCGCGCAGAAATAAATGAACGCAAAGGATACGGAGGTTTTCCGGTAAGTGGATTATGGTTGAAATGCCTCAATGAAAAAATCATTCAACAACACCACGCCAAAGTATATGGCAAAGCCACGGTAGGCTCACCACCCATGTCGGTGCCACACGTAGACACCCGAATCATCAATGGCAAGAAAGAATTACTCTTCGGTCCGTTTGCCGGATTTACCACCAAATTTTTAAAGAATGGTTCGTTATTGGATTTGCCCAAATCCATTCGCTTTGACAACGCCATCCCGATGATTTTTGCGGGTATGCGCAACATGCCACTCACCAAGTATTTGATCGAACAAGTTCGTCAAACACCTGAGCAACGACTGGAAGCATTGAAAGAATATGTGCCCATGGCCGAGTTGAAAGATTGGGAACTGAAAGAAGCCGGTCAGCGTGTGCAAGTGATAAAGAAAGATAAAAAAGAAGGAGGCGTATTGGAATTTGGAACCGAGGTGGTGGTAGCCGAAGACGGAACGGTAGCAGCACTGCTCGGAGCATCGCCGGGTGCATCTACAGCAGCGGCTGTCATGATGGGCTTGCTTTCAAAATGTTTTAAGAAACAATTCCAAACCGATGCGTGGCAAAGCAAGTTGCGAGAGATGGCACCTTCGTTGAATATAGCGCTTTCGAAAAATGAAGAACAGTTGCAAGCTACCCGCAAACGTACCGCCCAAATTCTCAACTTAGGGAGTAAATGACCTACACAGTAAGGCCATATACAGAAGAAGACAAGGAGAAAATCATTGCGTTAATTCTTCCTATTCAGCAACAGGAGTTTGGAGTGCCAATCACAATTACGGATCAACCCGATCTTCAAGCTATTTCTACTTTTTATTTACAGAATGGAGGAAACTTTTGGGTGGCGGTGTATGGAGATCAACTAGTCGGAACAATTGGGTTGTTAAATATTGGCAACGGACAAGGCGTCATCCGCAAAATGTTTGTACACGCCAACCACCGCGGTGCATCATTGGGTGTGGCCCAGCAGTTGTTGAATACATTGATAGCTTGGTGTGAGACAAAACAAATCGATGAGATTTTTCTGGGCACCATAGATACGATGACAGCAGCGCATCGCTTTTATGAGAAGAATGGTTTTCGTGCGATACAAAAAGAAAACTTACCGCCTACCTTCCCATTGATGAAAGTAGACAATCGGTTTTATGGATGCGTACTTCGACCCACGCATCGTATTTTTCATATCACGTTGGGCGGGTATTGGAAAGACTATGCAGATCAGCCTGGCTATTCAGTACCTTCATTGAAAACCGAAGGATTTATTCATTGCTCAACACACGATCAGATTGCAGGCACACTTCAACGATTTTTTGCCGACCAGGAAAATCTGGTGTTGCTGCATATTGAGCCTACACGTTTACGACATCCACTAAAGTATGAGGAAGCAGACGGAAAAATGTTTCCGCATGTTTATGGAGTCATCAATCGTGATGCGATTGTGAAAGTGGAGGCGTTGCGATTTCCATAGCGTGACCAAGCGCTATCAGTAACTTAATTTTTTCAATTAGCTCGGGAAAAACTTTTTTACGCACGGAAGCGAGTAGCGAGCAGCGATCCTGAAAGTCTTGTTCTTCGATGGTCATTGCAAAATCTTTCAAGAGCCGCATCACTTCTGGAGTGGCGTTATAATCATACAACAGCAGAATTTTTTCGGTCACATCTTTCTCTACAATCGTGCATTGATTCAACGCGAGGGCGGCGCTTTCGCGGTATGCGTGAATCAAACCGCTCACCCCCAGTTTGGTGCCACCAAAGTAGCGCACCACTACCACCAGAGTGTTTGTTAAGTTTCTGCTGCGCAGTTGCCCCAGAATAGGATCGCCCGCAGAGTGATTGGGCTCTCCATCATCATTCGCCCGAAATTTAGTACCATCTGCACCCAACACATACGCATAGCAATGATGGGTTGCATCAAAATATTTCTTGCGAAGATTTACCAGATGCTGTTTCACTTCTTCTTCATTCTCTACCGGAAAGGCAAATGAAAAAAACTTACTGCCGCTGTCTTTAAAAAAGCCTTCGGCAGAGTTTGTAATTGTTCGAAAGGAAAAAGCCATTGAATGCAAATGTCATAAAAAAAGAAAGACCCCCGAAGGAGTCTTTCTACAACATAAAGGTGATTGATTTCTACTTTTGAACGATCAGCTTCAGCGTAGTGAGCTTTTGGTTCAATACTATCTTTACAAAATAAATTCCACCGGTCAGGTTTTGCGTATTTAAAATAACCCTCTCCGCTTCGAGCGTGTAAAGTGTGGCTACGTCTTGCCCAATGCTATTTGAAACAGTAAGACCGCCGAAGGTAGCGCCATTCAAATTCACGTAGGCAGAACCAGTTGAACTGGGGTTCGGATAAATGCGCACAGCATTTTGATTGCCGGTGCTTTCTACTGAACAGAACTCCGAGTAGCTTACGGTGCCATCAAAATCGACTTGCTTCAACCGGTAATACACATAGCCCACCAGAGAAAACTTGTCTTCGAAAGAATAGTTTGTTTCTAAATTAGCAGTGCCCGCAGATTTTACCTGGCCAATTGTTCGGAATGGTTTTGTGCCGTCAGATCGTTGCACTTCAAAGTAATCGCTGTTCTTTTCAGAGGCCGTAGTCCAAGAGAGAGAAACAAAGCCCTCGTTGGTAAGCGAGCAGTTGAAACGTATTAACTCTACGGGCAAGGCGTTTGAATAAGAGCCTGTGCTGCTCAACGTAAATGGACCGAAAATAGAACTTGGGGCAGCATTGACAATCGTACCCGTAGTAAAGTTTCCGGTGGTTCCACCATTGCCTTGATCCGTCCATTGAGAGCCGTTCCAGGCAGCTACACGGAGCGTGCTAAAATTGTCGACAACCCCACTTCCGCTTCCCCAACTGAGAGTTACATTCACATTGGAAGTACCCACAGTTCGGTTGAGCATCCAATATTCTGCACCACTTACGTGATCTAGGGTAGAGGCACGCGAAGCATTCGGATACGTTCCGTTCGGGTTTACCTTAAAATACTCCGCTGTGTACGTGTCGGTAGCAGAAGCCGGAGCAGCAATTGCAATCGGGCGATAGAAGGTTGACTTTCCGACCGGAAATGTGAAAGCAGCATTTCCCACTTTAGTGACAACGCCATTTACGAAGCTCGCATTGCTCGCACCGGAAACACTTCCTCCATTCAATATGCGTAGTGTGGAACTCTGTGTTACTATTCCGTTCGTGAAAGTCATGGTGCCACTTACTTGATGCGTTCCTGTAGAGAGCGTTACACCATTGGCTTTATTGATCACCAGGTTATTGAAAGTTTGAGTTCCATTGGTTGAAATGGTACTATTGCTTCCGGCGCCTACGAAGCTAACCGTGCCCGCATTGGCAGTAAATGTTCCATTGTTGGTCCAATTGCCATTTACATCCAGATTGAATGAATTGCTCGTAAGAGTAGCGGCAGCGATGGCTGGTATGGTGATCGTTCCGGTCACAGCTGCAATAGCAGGGTTGATTGTTAAGTTTCGGGTAACAGCTCCGGTGTTATTAATTACCGGCATATTTTGGGGTCCCGCTGCCGGGATTAGCGCATCCGTTGTTGCAGTTGGAATTCCATTGCACCAATTGCTTGCGGTAAACCAATCATTGCTAGTTCCTCCGAGCCAAAGCGTGGTTCCTGCTGGTTGAGCAATCGCCGTGAATGCAATGGCTATATTCGAGCCTCCAACTCCTTGTTGCATTTGCAATTCCACGGTTGAGGCAGAGTTTAAGACACCCGTCCAAACAGCAGTGTGAGCATCGCAGCAACCAACATGTCGACCTACTTCCACCCCATTAATTAACAAATAGAAACTGTCGTCGTGCGATGGAACATCAATTTGATACATACCGCAGGCAAACCCTGTTCGTTTCGCCGAAAGACTAATGTTAGAGGCACTCATACTACAACCAACCCATGCATTTCCATTCGTGGCATTCGCGTTAGAAGGAGCGGTACCACTTGCCCATCGAGTAGTTGAGTTAAAGTTATACCCTGTCGCACCGCTTCCGTTTTCAGTATAGAAGCCTTGGTAGTTTGTTCCGATTGTCTGCGAGTTAAAACCATACACATTCCAGGTACCAGTTGGAAACGTAGTGAAGGCAGGCACGGGTGTTAGTGTGATGGTAGATGTTGCGGTGTTTACGGAGCAGTTATTACTTCCTACAACCGTATAGGTGGTGGTAGTAGTGGGTGTAGCTATTACAGAAAAGCCGGTGGTAGCACTTAAGCCTGTGGACGGGCTCCACGTATAATTTGCCGCACCACTCGCGGTTAGTGTAATGCCGGCAGAGGGGCACGAGGTGTTGACCGCGGTAGGAGAAACACTGGTGTTTGGCAAGGGATCTACGGTAAGCGTAAAACTTTTATTGACAGAACATCCGGTACCAGCAGCATCTGTTAATGTATTCGTTACGGTGTAAGTCGAGCCAGCGGTTCCTGAAGTGGTTTGAAGAAATGGATTGGAGGTATTGGCTCCGGGTACAAAGGTTACCGTTGGATCAGCAGGGCTAACAGACCACGAATAAGTGGCTCCGGTAATGGACGATGTAGCTGACAATGCTGCGTTGGTGCCGGCACAAATTGTAATGTCTGAGTTAATCGTTTGTGGTCGGTTGGCGATGATGACAGAAGGAGCAATGGTAACCGATAAACTTCCATTACCGGGAAAGTTCACTAACCGAAATTCAACGCGTGAAGTAGGTCCCAGAAAGCCTGTCCACACATTGGATTGAAGAGTACCAGTGAAACCATTCCTTTGGAAAACCTGAACGCCATCAATAAGCAGTGTTAAAAAATCATCTTGATTTCCAATATCAATCTGATAATAGCCACATGTAAAATTGGTGCGCTTAAAACTTATCGAGTAGTTCGTACTACCAAAAGAGCAACCTTGGTAACCCGTAGCTACCGATGGCCCACTGTTTGCAGCCCATTTAGTGGTTGTATTGAAACTTAAAGCACTCTCTGTGTAATATCCAAAATAGTTGCTCAAAGTTGTGTTGTTGTGACAATAAGCGTTCCATACCCCATCACCAAAATCTGTCGCGGGCACAGGTGTAGTTGGCACATTCTGAACAGTTACTGTTGTATTGATATTGGCTGTTTGACAGCCAGTTGTTCCTGTAATCGTGTAAGCTGTAGTGGATGCCGGATTAGCAATAGCAATGGATCGTTCGGCGTTTTGAAATGTGAGTCCTGTTGCTGGCGACCATGTGTAGCTGCTTGCGCCTGAAACGGTGATAGTGGATGTCGTAATTCCTGAGCAAATGGGTGAGGAAACATTTGTAACAGAAAGGGTAGGCACTGTAGCAGGAGCAACAACCGTAACAGGCACTGTTTTGGTTACAGTACATCCGGTAGTCGCGTCGGTTCCTGTAACCGTGTAGGTGGTAGTTGATGCGGGTGCGGCCACCACGCTTGCACCTAAACCGTCAGCGGGTGTCAAACCTGTCGTTGGTGTCCAAACATAGCTAAAAGTGAGCGGCGAAGACACGTTCAACGTCGCATTGTTTGAAGAACATATGGTAACCGGATTAGTTACTGTTAGCGGGTTGGGAAGAGCTGTAAAGGTGGCGTTCAAATTTGCACCGCCAGCAAATTGGATAACTTGAAACTCTACCGTAGAAGCAGGCCCTAAAAATCCCCTCCACAAGTTAGTGTGTGCATCGCAGCATCCGTTAGTATGTCCAAATACCAAAGCACCATCTATGAAAACGCGAAGATAGTCATCATGCGTTGGCACATCGATTTGATAATATCCACACGTAAAGTTACTTCGCTTAAAGCTGATAGAAAAATTCGATCCGCCGATAGGGCAGCCAGTATATGCTAGACCAGTGGCTGTATTTGCAGTGGTGGGTGAGTTGCCACTTGACCATCGCGAAGTCGTATTAAAACTTAAATTCGATTCGGTGTAAAAACCTAAATAAGTATTATTAGTGATGGGGAAGGCAGTGCCTGAGTAAACATAATTGATCCATTCATTGTTTCCAAAAACATTGGGATCACCCGATGAAGCATTTATCGTTAGGTCAGTAGTATTTGTAGTACTTACAATACTACCATTCGAACTCACCACCCGGATACGATAGCCGATGCCAGCAGGAGCACTGCCGATGTTGGCACTGATAGTACCTGAGTTGTTGGATGTAACTGAGCCCAAATTGGTTGGAGATGCAAAGCTACCAAGCGCATCGGATAGCTGCACGGTGAAAATATTATTCGATGGTGTGTTTGGGAAAGCACAACTATTTTGAACAGTGTAGTTTACGGTAAAAGCTTGACCTTGGCAAAAAGAGGTAGTGCCCCCTGTAATAGTCGGAGCATTGATGCCAAGCGCGTTGATAGTCAGAGCCGAAGTGTTGATCGGGCTGGTAACACCAGCTGGATTCGAAGAGACCACACGAATGCGATATCCAGAACCTGTTGCTGTAGATGTTGGAATTGTTACGCTGAAATTACCAGATCCCGTTGCCACAGCTGAAGATCCAATACTAACCGGACTCGCAAAAGATCCGGATGCGTTAGATAATTGAGCGATAAATTGGTTACCGGCAGAAAAGGCGCAACTGTTGGTAATAGTGTAATTCAATGTAAAAGTTGTTCCAGCACAAAATGTAGTTCCAGTGAAAGTAGGTGCGTTTAGGCCCAGCGCGTTAATTGTTAAGTTTGTGCCATTATTGCTACCCGCTATTGCTGGTGATGTACTAACTACACGAATTCGATAGCCAGTGCCAGATGCTTGTGTAGCGGGTATGGTTGCTGTGATTGTTCCTGCTGTGGTGGAGCTTAGAGGAGCACTGATAGTAATCGGGCTGGTAAAACCACCACTTGCATCAGAAAGCTCAGCTATGAAGGTATTGTCGCCGTTGAAACTTCCGGTAATGGTAAATGGCACATTCACGGTAGCTCCAGCACAGAAGGGTGAGCCGGAGATAGCGGAAGTACTAATCGTTTGAGAAAATGCGTTTAATGCAAAAATTAAACACAAAAGCAGGAGGAGTGGGGAACGTGCCATGTAAAGCGCTATAGTTTAATTAGTAAAGATAAGACCTAGATGAATACCTTAACCAGAGTATATCGAAAAAATGACGACTTACTTTCGTATAAATCTCAACCGTTTGCGTGAGTTTGTTAAATGGCTATATACGATATCAGCAACAATTGTAAACCATAAGTTCAATGACAAACGATTCGTGTAAAGATTTAAATAGCGGATTCAGCGCTATAGTTTGTTCAAGGACATAAACGCTTGTTTCAAAGAATATAAACCGAACGTTAACTAATCATTAAATCAATGAAACAAATCTTGGATGTTTTTATCATAGGGGCTGGCCCAATCGGTTTGGCCTGCGGCATTGAGGCGACAAAGGCAGGATTATCCTATTGCATCGTAGACAAAGGGGTATTGGTAAATTCCCTCTACCATTACCCCAACAATATGACCTTCTTCTCCTCTTCTGAAAAGTTGGAGATCGGTAAGGTGCCATTTATTTCAAACAATGCTAAGCCCACTCGATCAGAAGCATTAGAGTACTACCGCCGCGTTTGCACAAGTTGGAAGTTGAATGTGCAACTCTACGAAAAAGTAGAAAGCATACAGAAAGAGGATAACACATTTACAATTGTTACTTCTAAGAAGCAGTACCTCGCGCGCAAAGTGATTCTGGCTTTAGGATTTTATGACCTTCCATTTCTATTGAATGTGCCGGGTGAAGATCTCCCAAAAGTGAAACATTACTACGATGAACCTCATCCATACTTTGCGCAAAAGATAGTAGTTATCGGTTCTGCCAACTCGGCCGTAGATGTGGCTTTGGAAACCTGGCGTAAAGGCGCAGACGTGACGATGGTAATCCGCGAGCCTTCCATTGGAGAAAATGTAAAATATTGGGCGCGCCCCGACATTGAAAACCGAATCAAAGAAGGTTCGATTAAGGCACACTTTCTTTCTGAAGTCGTGCGCATCCTTCCCACGAAAGTGGAAATAAAAACACCCACCGGAAACGTAGTCATAGAAAATGATTTTGTGTTGGCGATGACAGGCTATCAGCCGCCGTTTGATTTTATGAAAGCCGCAGGTGTACAATTTGCAAACGATGAACACCACACTCCCATTTACAACGAGCACACGATGGAGTGCAATGTGCCTGGAATGTATTTAGCCGGTGTTGTTTGTGGAGGTCTTAAAACCAACAAATGGTTTATTGAAAACTCTCGCGTTCATGCGGAGATGATCATCCGTCATATTGCCGGGCAAGATTCATAAAGAAAAGGATAACCCTACAAAATAGTTACGTTTCGCGGCGGCATTGAAAAACCGATTTGCGGCTGCGTTCAAATCATTTCCTAAACTGTAGGTTTGGTCGAGCAAGTTATCGGCACCCACCCAAATGTCAATTGGTTGCTTACCGCGAAAGTGTGGAGTAAAATTTAATTTTGCACCAAGCAACAGATAGTCGGAAGCATAAGTTACATTGGAATCGTTGAGCGGAATACGATCGGTGTAGTGAATGGTGCTATGGAAAGTGAAAGATTTTCTGAGCCCCAAATCAAATCCTCCAGTGAAAATAGTGGGCGGAACTCCTGTCAACTGTTTTGCAGAAAAATCAACACCGTTTTTGTTGTAACGCCCAAACCGATATTGATTCCACGTGAAACTACTCCACCATTTCATCGAACGAATCATTGATTGTCGATTCGTAAATGGAGTCCACGCGAGTGTAACCTCAGCTCCCTTTTGATCTGTGTTGCCGGAGTTGATAAAATAATCAGCATTGTTGAGACGCTGCACAACAATGGTTTGATCTAAGGCGAAATAGTAGAGCGCCACTTCGTATGAAACACGACCGGAAGATCCTTTGGCACCCACTTCATAATTCAAACCGGTTTCTGCCTGAAGCGAATCATTGAAGCTGCTGGTAGAAGGTCGTACTTCAGCCGCAGTGGGTGGCGAGAAGCCTTTGCTGAGTGAGCCATAAACCGATAAATTTTTATTCCATTTTTTTAAGATTGCCACGCGTGGTGAGAAAGCAGGAGTAAATCCTCGCTGTTGCTGAATGTTTGGCTGCGTAGAAAGTCGATTGAATTTGTAATCGATAAAACTGTAGCTCGAACCGACAGTAACGAAGTAATTTTTGGGAAGTTCTACTTCCACTTGACCAAACCCAATCATCAACCGCGAATCAATTTCATCTTCGGCTTGTAAGTTGCCGGTGGTGCCTTGCACATTGTCATAGTTGTGAATAGGAGAGTGAAAAAATTGTGCCTCACCGCCAAATGTCCATTTACCTTTGATGGAGCCGGTGCTGAAATTGTAATGAGCTTCCACGCGCCCGCCTGCATTTTCCTCTTTTCGTTTTTCGTAAGTGAGAAAAGTAGGATTGACAAAATCGGTTACCGATCCATAGGCTCCTAGTTGAATCGACCACTGATCATTCCATTGGTGATCGTAAGAGATGCCGCCAAAAAAAGTTTTGTTGTAGACTGATGCTTTTTTACTTGCAGCATCGGATCGGGCTAGTGCAGGGTTGGCTTCGTATTGTGCTTGTGTAAGTCCGCCCGGTGTTTGATAAAACAAATCGGTGTAAAATAAACTGGACGAAAGCACTCCACGGTCTCCAATGCCATGCTGTAATTGCATAGAAAAAGCATCGCGGTTGGTGCTGCTGTTTTGCCGATAGCCTTCGCTTTGTTGATGCGCATAAGTGAAAGCGACTTTGGCTTTGCCGATAGAACCATGAGCCAGTGCCTGCAAATTGAACAGGCCATAACTTCCGCTGGTTGTCCGTAACGAAATCTGATTTCCCTTTCCCGACCATCCGTTCAGCAAAATCACACCACCGGTGCCGGCTCCATACAAACTGCCGGACGGCCCTTTGAGAATTTCAATTTTTTCGATGGATGCATTGTCCAATAAATTAAGATACGTATTGCCGCCACCATCGGTGAGGGGCAAACCATTCCAATAAAATTTTACATTTCGAATGCCGAAGGGCGCGCGCAGTGAGCTTCCGCGAATAGCAATTCGATAACTTCCGGGTGAACGTTCTTCCATACGTACACCGGCAATCGTGTTGAAAGCACTCACTAGCGATTGGTCGTTGAAACGTTGGAGTTGAATACTGTCCACTACGGCTATAGAAGCGGGCACCAATGTTATCGACCTATTGGCAGCATAACTTTTAACTATCACTTCCGAAAGAATCAGTGTGGAATCAGACGATTGACAGAATGCAGTCCATCCGCAAAGCAAAAAGAAAAAGACTATAAGCCAACGCATTAATATTCTGCCAATACTTCTTCCAGACTTTTTGCCTGATCAAAATAGCTCACCAGTTTCAACATCACTTGATCAACTAATGTATCGGGGCATGAGGCTCCGCTGGTAAGAATAATTTTTACCGGTGACTTTTCAGGTAGGAATTGGTACGAGGTTAGAAGTTCTTTACGTGTGTAATTGAAATGTTGAATTTCTTCCCGCGATTTTATTTCGTCAGCTGAATGAATGAAATAGGTTTTGAATTGTCGTTCACACAATTCCACAATATGCGATGTGTTTGAACTGTTATAGCCCCCTACAACAATGGCCAGATCAGCATCGGTCTTCAACAATTCATAGGTGGCATCCTGATTGTCGTTGGTGGCGTAGCAGAGTGTATCACGTGTATCGGCAAAGCGATTTTTGATGTCGCTTTCGCCATAGCGGGTAATCATAATTTGTTTGAAGAAATCGGCGATGGCTTGTGTTTCGGTTGCCAGCATGGTAGTTTGGTTTACTACCCCAATGCGCTGCAGATGAACAGACGGATCAAATCCATCCGAAAACTTTCCATTGAACTCTTCAAAAAACTCATCGTGCGTTTTGCTGCCGGTAATGTAATTGCTGAGGCGGATGGCATCTTCCATATCGCGCACAATAACCGAGTGACCTTGCCCGGCACTGTGCGAAAACGTGGCGCGCGTTTCTTCGTGCTTGGGTTTGCCGTGAATGATTACCGTATAATTTTCCTGACCTAACTTTTCCGCCCGATTCCACACCTTCTCTACGAATGGACAGGTAGTGTTGTATTTCTGTACGTCAACACCTTTATCGATCAGCAATTTTTCAATTTCTAAGGTTGTACCGAAGGCGGGTATAATCACCACATCACCGGCGTGTACGTCGTTCCAGGGAATAAAGTGCGAACCATCAGTATCCATAATAAAACGGATGCCCCGGCTTTGCAGGTCGCGGTTTACTTCCTGATTGTGGATCATCTGACTAAGCAGATACACATTCTTGTCTGGATTTTCTTCCAGTGCCCGATAGCTTATTTCGATGGCGTTTTCAACACCATAGCAGAAACCAAAATGCCGCGCGATAAAAAATTGAACTGGGCCAAAATCCAACACGGCGGGAGAGAAATCTTGCTTACGCAGATCTTTTTTTCTGCGTGCTTCTTTTACCCTTCCGGTGATGGAAGAGCGGTAGTAGGCGGGTATGTCGAACTTTTTGATAATCGTTTAGCTTTAAAACAACATTCAAAAGTAGTTTGTTTGGATGGCTGTTCATAAAAAAGCCCCGCATTTCTGCGAGGCTCTTTTTTTATGCTGCTTTGCTCAGCTTGTCTTCTTTGATCTTGGCCGTTCGCACCTCTTTCGATTCGAGGTCATAGGATTTCACTTGAATCCAATTGTTTTTGATGTACTTCAGTACCTCCATCACTTTCCCGTCAATCTTGCTACGAACTCGTTCGCCTTTCTTAAATAACCTTCTCATAATTAAGCTGGTTTAGTTTACATTCTCAATGCATATATATACTCCCGTGGATAGTCAGGGTAAACACCTTCAAAAGTGATCAAATCACCTGACTTTTTCTTTTTCAAGATAGCATTCACATCGTTCACCGATTTTACCTCTACGTTATCAATTCGTGTAATAATAAATCCTTCGCGCATGTCGGTGTACTTTTCTACTTTTCCATTCTCCAGTGCTTTTACCTTTACGCCGTTTTGTAAATCCAAACGGCTTAACACCTTACTGTCAATATCTTCCAATTGCAATCCCAACGTTGCCACCCCTTCTCTCTCTTCTCGTTTAACGGTTCCTATTTTGCCTTCTCTGTTTTTCAGTATCACTGGCACAACTACAGTTTTGCCCTTACGATCGATGGTCATCGAAATTTTATCACCTGGTCTCTTGCGACCAATGTATTCAATCAACGCAGCGCTTGACTTAATGGGCGTTTCATCGATTTTCACCACCACATCTCCTTCTTTCACTCCGGCATCTTTAGCGGCACTCTTGCCACCTTCGGCAAAACCAGAGATGTAGGCACCTTCATTTACAGCAAGATCAAATTCTTTTTTAAGGTCGCTGGTCACATTGCCCACTTGCACACCCAACCATCCGCGTTGCACGGTACCGAACGCAAGCAGGTCTTCAACAATTTTACTGACAATGTTGGAGGGCACTGCAAAACCATAACCCGCATAGGAACCAGTTGTGCTCGCAATGGCAGTATTAATTCCTAAAAGACCACCATCCAAATTTACTAATGCGCCACCGCTGTTTCCAGGATTGATAGCGGCATCCGTTTGAATGAAGGACTCAATGGCGCTGCTGGGTTGTTGTCCGTTCCGCACTTCAGGATTATTAGAATTGATGATATTAATATTTCTTCCCTTCGCACTAATGATACCGGCTGTGACGGTGCTGTTGAGGTTGAACGGATTGCCAACGGCCAACACCCACTCGCCTACCCGCGATTTATCAGAATCAACAAATGAAAGAAAAGGTAAATCCTTTTGGTTTACTTTAATGACGGCCAGATCGGTGTCAGGATCGGTACCGATTACTTCCGCTTTGAAAGAGCGGTTGTCGCTGAGTGTTACCTCTACCACATCGGCATCTTTTACCACGTGGTTGTTGGTTACGATGTAACCGTCGGCATTGATGATTACGCCAGAGCCGCTACTTTGCGATGGACCTTTTTCCATAGGGCCATTCGGACCGAAGAAAAATCGGAAGGGATCATCGGCATCACGCTCGCGTGCAATCGCATTGCCGGTTTGCGATGACTTGATGTGCACCACAGCTTGTGTTACTTTTTCGGCTGTGCCCGCAAAGTCCAAGGCAACCGCTTCTCCTTTTTCATTGATGCGGTAAGCCACCTGACTGGTGGGTACACCGCTGATGTGTTCGATTTTTACATTTTGGCCGGAGCGATTGCCCAGCCAGTAGTTGGCTGCTAAGGTAATAAAGCTTCCCAATACAGCAGCCAGTAGTAATGAACTGAATCGTTTCATAATTACTGTAGATTTTAGTTTGAAAAATTTTCCGCGAAGAGAGATGTTCTTCTCAAATAAAAAGTTGAATGAATTTCAATTTTTTTCACATAGCTGAAAGCCCCTTTCTTTACAGATAGACTTACAACGTGCGCCGCTTTAAAAAAGTTTAGTGCCTATTTTTTTACAAGTTCACCATTGCGGTATTCGTATTCAATCGAAAGCTTTCCATCCTGATCATACCATCGGGAGATGCCATCGCGAACACCGTTTTTATAATTTCCTTCTTCCATTACTATCAGGTTATCGTAGTAGATTTTTACGGTGCCTTCAATTTTGCCATAGCGATAGATGCGCTCTTCTCTCAAATTCGAATAATTGTATTCTTTATAATCGCCATGGCGCTGCCCTTTGTGATAGTAAAAGCGCTTCGTCATTTGACCGCTGTTGTTCAACTCCATGTAAAGGCCTTCCTTCTCTCCGTTTACATACGATGTAACTGTTTTCAGGAGACCGTTGGTGTAATACTCTGCCCAAACACCTTCCCGCTTTCCGTTTACATACGTTCCATCCGCTGACTTAGAGCCTCCATCGATCGAGAGCATAACACGAGTCATTCCTTTGGCATCTTGAAATTCTTCTTTCACCGCATCAGCCGGAATACCTTCCGATTCGCCCGAAGTTGCCACTGTGGTTTCAGGCGCGGTTTCTTTGGTTTCGGTATTACATGCGAAAACAATAAGGGCAAAAGCTATCCATCGTATCATAGGTAAAAATTTTGAGGCCAAATATATTAACTAACTTTACTTTTCGTCAAGAGGCACAGCCAAGCAAAAATGGAAATTAGGGGAGTTATCACATTAAAACAAGGAAGAGATCATTCGATCAGGCGTTATCATCCTTGGATATTTTCAGGCGCGATTCAATCAACGGAAGGAACTCCACAAGATGGTGACTGGGTAGAGGTGCGCGATGCTGCTAAAAAGACGCTGGCCTTTGGCCATTACCAGAAGGGAACCATAACAGTTCGTGCCATTACCTTTGCGGGAAGCAAACCCAGCGATCAGATTTTTCATGAAAAGCTCAACAGCGCATTTCAACAGCGCGTGGCAACACAAGTTATCTCAGACAATACAAACTCCTATCGCTTGGTGCATGGCGAAGGCGATGGCTTGCCCGGTTTGATCATCGATATCTACCAATCGGTGGCTGTTATGCAGGCACACTCGGCCGGGATGAATGCCGATCGTGCACGCATAGCGCAGGCCCTCGTGGAGGTAATGAACGGAGCGATCAAAGCCGTTTACTATAAAAGCCAAGGCACGCTTTCGATCAAAACAGAAAATGAATATTTGTTTGGGATGGCAGCTACTCCGCATGTAGCGCTCGAACATGGCAATAAATTTTTGGTAGACTGGGAAGAGGGGCAGAAGACCGGTTTCTTTTTGGATCAACGAGAAAATCGAAAACTAGTAGGCGAGTTGGCGAAAGGGAAGAAAGTGTTGAACACATTCTGCTATACCGGCGGTTTCTCGATTTATGCATTAGCCGGAGGCGCTGAATTGGTTCATTCCGTTGACTCATCGGAGCGGGCGGTGCAAATGACGCGCAAGAATATTGAACTCAATGGCTTTGATGCACAACAACATGAGAGCTTTGCCAGGGACACATTTGATTTCCTTAAAGACAAAAAAGACACCTACGATTTTATCATACTCGATCCGCCCGCTTTTGCCAAGCATAAAGAGGCCAAGCACCAGGCAATGAAAGGCTATCAACGACTAAATGCCGAAGCCATGAAGATGATACAACCGGGCGGAATTATTTTCACGTTCTCTTGCTCGCAGGTAGTAGACCGGCAATTGTTTTACGATACCGTAGTTTCAGCCGCCATCCAGGCCGGCAGAACCATCAAAGTATTGCACCATCTTTCGCAGCCCGCCGATCATCCGGTTTCTATCTTTCATCCGGAAGGAGAGTATCTAAAAGGGTTGGTGTTGTTTGTAGAATAGCAATCACTTGGCAATGTCGTTTAGTTAAGCACCATAGCCATCCTCTCCTGTGGAGAGGATAAGGTGACGTTAACAAAAAAGGGTTAACTAGAAAAACATTGAATCACTTAGAGTAATAATCCCAAAATATATTCATCTCTTTTCTTACTTTCGGGTTCAACCGAATCTATTTAACCTTATGACAAAGAATTTCTGGAGATGCACAAACATGCTTGTGCTCATCGCTATGGTGACGACTATATTTAGTCAAGCGCAAACAAACCCAAAAGTAATCGCGAAGCTGAATCAGCAAGCCAATGAGATTGAGAAGAAGGTAATTGAATGGAGAAGACACTTCCATCAGTTTCCGGAGCTTTCTAACCGTGAGTTTAAAACCGGAGCCAAAATTGCCGAACATCTAAAGTCACTTGGTCTGGAAGTAAAATACCCCGTAGCAAAAACCGGAGCGGTCGCCATTTTGCGTACCGGCAAACCTGGTCCTACCATCGCGCTACGTGCAGATATTGACGGGCTACCTGTGGTGGAGAGAAACAGTTTGCCGTTTGCATCCAAAGAAAAAAGCGAATACCTGGGTCAATCGGTAGGCGTCATGCACGCCTGTGGTCACGATACACACATTGCCATCTTGATGGGCGCAGCGGAAATCTTAACGAAGATGAAAGCTGACCTGAAAGGAACGATTGTGTTTTTATTTCAGCCTGCAGAAGAGGGTGCACCTGCCGGTGAAGAAGGCGGAGCAGCATTAATGATCAAAGAAGGAGCGCTGGACAATCCGAAAGTAGATGCAGTGTTTGGTTTACACATTAGTTCGCTTACACCAGTAGGAACACTTACCTATCGCCCGGAAGGAATGATGGCAGCAGTCGACCAGCTCAACATTAAAGTAACCGGAAGACAAACACACGGCGCGGCCCCTTGGAATGGCGTTGACCCCATTGTGGTGTCGGCACAAATTATAAACTCATTGCAAACCATTGTCAGCCGTCAACTGGAGTTGACCAATGCGGCGGCGGTAGTCACCATCGGAAAAATTACAGGCGGTGTGCGCAACAACATCATTCCGGAAACAGTAGAGATGGCCGGTACCATTCGTACACTCGACAACAAAATGCAAGAGCAAGTACACGAAAAGATTAAAAGCATTGCAGAGAACACAGCAAAAGGCATGGGTGCCAAAGCGGAAGTAGAAATTATTCGCGGTTATCCGGTAACGTATAATGATGTGCCACTTACGTCATGGGCTGTGCCAACATTAGAGCGTGTGGCGGGCAAAGATCACGTGAAGCTTATCCCGGCAGTAACAGGAGCTGAAGATTTTTCATTCTTTGCACAAAAAGTACCCGGATTTTTCTTTTTCGTAGGTGGTATGCCGTTGGATGCAGATCCTGCGAAAACTTCGGCACATCATACCCCTGATTTTTACATTGACGAAAGCGGTATGCTTACGGGCCTGAAGGCAATGCTCAACCTAACAGTTGACTATTTGAATAAGAAATAATTCAAAAACTTGAAAAAAAAGAGGTCGCTGACGGGCGACCTCTTTTATTTTTATGGCTTAGAAGAACTTAAACGCTTCTCCATTTAATACCACAACCAATGGCTTTGGTCTTTGAAGTAGTCACTTTTTTTCCTGCTAGTAATTCATCTACCGCAGTCTCTACATATTTTTTTGTTACGGCTTCTGCTTTACGGGCGCTGTCATCGATGGCACCGATATAGGCCACTTTCAAATCTTTTGTAAGCACGAACACATGCGGAGTATTGGTTGCGCCAAACGCCTTGGCTACGGCTTGCGATTCGTCTACCAAGTAAGGGAAGTCATAACCTTTTTCTTTGGCTACACGCACCATTTCTTCAAACGAATCGCCCGAAGATTTTGAAGCATCGTTGGCATTGATGGCAACCACTGGATAGCCAACAGAAGCGTATTTTTTATTCAACGCGATGATGCGCTCATTGTATGCTTTTGAATAAGGGCAAGTATTGCAATCGAAAATAACGATGAACCCTTTAGCGTTTTTGAAATCCGCTAAGGATACCATTTTGCCATCCACATTTTTTAGTTTGAAATCAGCGGCTGTGTCGCCCACCTCATACCCCTCTTTTATAGGTGCAGCGGCACACAACAACGCCATCATCAACGATAGAAACAGAGCTTTCATAAGTATTAAAATTTAGTTGTTTACTTTCTTAATCAATTCTTCCAGTTGGCCTTCGGCAAGTTCGCCTTGAACCAATTCACGTTTTTTTGTTTTCGTGTTGATTACCAATGTGGCAGGAAGTGCCCCCGACCACCGTTTGTCAATCTTGTCGATCCATGCATTCGGATCACTTTCGGTTAAAAAAAGAATTTTCGCTTTCAACTTTTTGCGACTCTGAAAACGAACCACCTTCTCAATGTCCGGATCAAGATCATAATCCATACTAACCAACAAAACCTGTACACCGGAATTTTCAGCATGAAGTTTTTCGAGCAACGGCAACTCTTTGATACAGGGTGCGCACCAAGTAGCCCAGAAATTAACAATCAACACTTTCTCATTGGGTGCCTGAAGCACTTTTTGCAAATCGCCCAGCTTCACCGATTCTATAGGTTGCGCACCAACTTTGAACGATAACAAGCAGACTAGAAGGATGAACGGTTTCGTCATAATATTGCTTCAAAAGTAAATCAGAAAACGCATACATATCGTGTATGTTTTACAAATGCCGCTTTTACATTTGGATCGGTAATAAATCCAAGGAATGTGGTGAAAAAAGTAGTCCACAAAATTGATTAGTTATCCACATTACCCTTATATTAACACATAAAGCACTGATTAACAGTTTATTATATCACTTTTGATTAATCACTTCTTTGTGGACAACTAGGGCCGGAAAAAATAAGGCTACTTGTAAATAGATGATTTTCAGCAGCATAGAAGCATGGCGGAAATAGCGCAATGATGTACTTTTTGCGAAATTGGGATAGTAAGGCAAAAGCCAGATTAAAAAAGCCGACGCTACTTAAAAGATAGGTGTGCCAAAGGCTAGGCGGTTCTGAGCAGAACTTGTTCAGCGGCTTCCAGAGTTTCTACCGATAGCACCTTCGAGCGATCATGGCCCAGCCAATCGAGGTAATCGCGATAAAGAATGCAGTCGTTCATGAGAGCGTCTGCCTTTAAAATTTTTATGATTTTTTCACGATCAAAGGAACTCCAGATGGCAGATTTTTGATCGTCTGGAAGTGAGGAGATACGCACAAACTCAATTCCTTTGTAAACTTCTGATGTAGCTCTCATAGGGGGATATGTAGTCTTGGATAGTCTTAAGACTATCTTGGTAACCCTTCGTTTAGTGCAAAGTTAAATAAAGAGTAAGTTTGTTTTGCTCTGGGCCATTATCAAATCGTTATGCAAAGACTGCTTTCGTTTATCATTATTTTCTTTTTGACACTCACGCATTCATCTTGTCAGAAAAAACAACCATTCATCACCTCAAATAGTAGTTTTACCGAAACGGATTTATTTAAGAACTACTGGTACAGTGGCCTCGCCGAAATAAATTCGTACAGGCTCTCACAATCGCGCTATGGCGAAACACACGAAGGCAACGCAGTACTCATTTTTGTGTCAGAAGATTTCTCGGCAAAAAAACAAGTAAAGTTAGATGACCAGCCAGAAGTAGGAGACACAAAAATCTCTGTATTGAAAATGAACTTTACCAAAAATTTTATTACGGGTATCTATCCCTATTCCATGATGCTTTCCGCATTCACGCCTATCAATAGTGACCAACATTCGGCCACACTCAAACTTACTATGTCAGCACAAGAGTGGTGCGGACAGGTTTTTACACAAGTAAATTTGAAGAACAAAAACTACCACATTCAATCCAACTCTTATTTTGAAAAGGAAGGTGATGAACAAAAATCGGTACCTCTCACTTTAGTGGAAGATGAATTATGGAATCGTATTCGACTGGGCCCGGAAGCATTGCCTATTGGAAAAATAACTTTACTGCCGGGATTATTTTATTCGCGCCTACTCCATACCGAATTGATTCCTCAGGAAGTGACTATCACCAAAGAACTGCTTTCTGATAATGTTATCTACACGATCCAATTCCATGAGGCAAAAAGAAGTCTGGCAATATCGTTTGAAAAAGAATTTCCACACAAAATTTTGGGATGGGAGGAACGCTTTGTGGAGCGTGGAAAGGAAGTCGTTACCAAAGCTGTATTAGATAAAACAATTCGCCTGGATTATTGGACAAAAAATAAAAACGAATTCAATTTTTTACGAGATTCACTTCAACTGCAACACTAAAAATATGTTATCCAATCAGCGCGCCAAGTTTTCGTTGCCCACCACGGGCACTTATCTGAATGGGGCTTACATGAGCCCGTTATTGAAATCGGTAGAGAAGGCGGGCATTCGGGGGTTGTTGCGTAAGCGAAATCCATTTTCAATTACGCCAACCGATTTTTTTACGGAGACTGATATACTACGACAAGAATACGCCAAACTAATTGGTGTGAAAGAAAGCAATCGAGTTGTCATCATTCCATCTGTATCGTATGGCATGGCTACCGTAGCTAAAAACGTAAAGCTATCCGCCGGTGAAAATGTGATTGTAGCAGCCGAACAATTTCCAAGCAATTATTATTCATGGAGTGATTTGACGCGGGAAAGAGGTGCAGAGCTAAAAGTGGTTTCATCAGTACAGGGTACCGGACGCGGAAAAATTTGGAATGAGCGCATATTAGAAAGCATCAACACTAAAACTCGTCTGGTGGCTTTAGGCCATGTGCATTGGGCAGATGGAACGCTATTTCAATTGACTGAGATTCGAAAGAGAACCCGCGATGTAGGTGCATTGCTAGTAATTGACGGAACACAGTCGGTTGGGGCTTTGCCTTTTGATGTTCAAAAGATTCAACCCGATGCATTGATTTGTGCCGGCTACAAATGGTTGATGGGTCCGTATTCCATCGGGCTAGCATACTATGGTGAGTACTTTGATGCCGGCAAGCCATTGGAAGATAACTGGATCAACCGAAAGGACAGTGAAAACTTTGCTGCATTGGTAAATTATCAAAGCGATTATCAACCTGCGGCTTTGCGCTACGAGGTGGGAGAGCATAGTAATTTTATTGCTGTGCCGATGATGTTGGCTGCTATCAGGCAGATCAATTTATGGAAGCCTGCCAACATACAGGCGTATTGCGAGAAGATTTCGAAAAAGGCATTATCTCAATTGGAGGAGGCAGGCTTTTGGATTGAAGATCCAAAATATCGGGCGCATCATTTGTTTGGCATACGGCTGCCGCAACACATCAATCGCGACAAAGTAGTAGAGGCGTTGAAGAAAAATAAGATTGCTGTGTCCTTTCGGGGAGACGCTATTCGTGTAGCACCTCATGTTTACAATTCGGAAGCTGAAATGAACAAACTGGCAACGGTGTTGAAGAAGGTATAATTACCAACTTCCTGAACTTCCACCACCACCAAAACTTCCGCCACCCCCTGAAAAGCTGCTGCCGGAAGAACTGGAAGAAGAGCTGGACCAATTGCTGCCTCCGCCTCCCGAAGACCAACTACTGCCACCGCCAAAACCACCGCCACTAGGAGATTCCCACTTCAATAATTTTTTGCCGCTTTTAACAATCCACCAGCGAAGCGATGGGTAAGCAATCAGATAAGCGCCAAAAATCCACCAGGAAAAAAGGAGACCCTGAAACACAGCATAGAAGGGAGTGAGAAATGCGTACAACACCCAGGTCATAGCGCCTTCGGAAAATAAACCAACACCCGCAAATATTGCCAGAAACAAGAATATAGCACCCGCAATAACCCATTTCATAGTGGGAGATAGATTATCAAAATCATTGGAAGCATCTTCGGCAGCATACTCCCCGCGAATGGCTGCTTTGATAGAAGAGATGGCAGCTAAAACACCCCCATCATAATCACCACGTCTGAATGCAGGCGCCATTTCATTTCGAATGATGCGATTGCTGATGGCATCGGTAAGTGCACCCTCCAATCCTTCGCCTACTTCAATTCGCATTTTGTGGTCGCCTACGACAATTAAAAGAAGAACACCGTTATCGTTTTTCTTGGAACCAAGTTTCCATTTTTCCGCCACTTTCATGGAGTAGTCTTCGAGCAATTCATCATCCAATGATTGAATAATAAGAATTGCGACTTGATTGCTGGTAGAATCATCGTAGTGCTCTAAATTTTTTTCTAGCAGATCGACTGTTTCTGCTTTCAGCACATGTGCTTCATCGTGCACGCGCTGTCCCCATAACTCCGGCACTTCCTTTTGCCCGAAAGAAGCAAGTGAGCAGAGGATAATAGAAATGAATACGAAGAAAGATTTCGATAAAGAAACAACGGATGTTTGCACCTATCTGATTGTTAAAAATGAATACGAATTTACCATGAGTCGCTGGAGCCACCTCCTCCAAAACTACCTCCTCCTCCATAGTCTGAACCACCGCCATCGGAGCTGCCGCCAAAGCCACCTCCTCCTAATAATGAACCGGCTGCCCAATAACCACCAACACCGCCTCCGCGGCTCCGCGACATGATGATGATGATGATAATGATAATGATGATCGTGGTTAATGGCGATTTGCCACCACGCTTACTCCGCCTTGCAGGCCCATCGCCTTTATAGGTTCCTTTGATGGCCTGAATGATCGCCATTGTTCCGGCTGCCACTCCGGCATCGTAATTTCCCTGACGAAATTGAGGCGCTACTTCATTGCGATTGATGCGACTGGAGAGAGCATCCGTTAACACACCTTCCAGACCTTGACCGACTTCAATGCGCATTTTGCGTTCTTGAATGGCAATGATAAAAATAACACCATTGTCATTTTTTTCGCTACCGGCTTTCCAGGCATCGGCTACACGAATTCCAAATCCGTCAATATCTTCCCCTTCCAAACTAGGCACGATTAAAATCGCAATCTGATTAGACGTAGAATCTCTTTCGGCTTTGAGCACTTGTTCGAGTTGAGCCACGGTAGAGGGAGAAAGCACATTCGCTTCATCATGCACCCATCGGCCACCGTGCGAAGGCACCGCTATCTGACCTATGGCAGATACGCTCAAAATCAATAACAGAGATGTAAAGTATGTTTTTAAGAAAAGACGCATGCAAACTTTATTGAAAGGGTTGAACCGATACTACACTATTCTATTCGCAAATCGTCGCGCAACTCATTCACGTCATCAACAGTTTTCAAAAAGCCTTTTTCAAAAAGTATTTCGCCACAGCGTAAAATGGCAGCCTCTATACCATCGGTTACTTTGCCCATACGAATGTTTTCAGTAATGCCCCGCACCATTTTGTCCCACTCTTTTTGGTCGACAACTTTACTGATGCCGCGGTCGGCCATCACAATAACTTCGCGTTCAAAAAACGAAACAAAAATCATAATGCCGGTGCGATGGCGTGTGTTAAATACTTCCTCTTCTAAGAATGCGTTTTCGGCGCGCTTGCGGGTGGCCTGATCGAGCAGGCGCTGGCTCACTAATAATCGCTTGACAGGGTTAATGAAATGAGCCGCCAACGATCCGATCAACCCAACCATGGTTACGGTCAAAAAGATAAAGAGCGGATCATAAATAGCGAAGGAGGGAGGCATGTATCGATCCAGAACAATGATCACTAAAAAGCTGATGCCGGCCAATGCTAAAAATCCGCGGTAAGCGGCCAATGAATAATGCCCGCTTTTTTCAACAAACACAGGCACAATCTCGCCCGAAATTTTGCTTTCTGCCTGATGCACTGCGGTTTTAATCCGATCGAGGTCGGCTTTGCTGAATCTTTGTTGGATGGACATAAAAAATGAAATTAAAAGACAGACTACACTATCTGATCAGTAAAGTTAATCAAATAGGTGTTGCCTGCGATGAAGATTGTTCATTTGTTTAGATCTACCCATGGCTTCTGGGGTAAAGGAATAGAAGCGGCTAATCCACATGGAGCTGCAAAAAACGAATGAGGGCTGTCGATTTATGTTTTGGAATTGAATACGAGTTTTCGATTTTCGACTTTTTCAATTTTTTGATAGAACTCTTTGAAAGATTCATAGAGATTTTTTGTGTAAACACCTTTGTAGAAGGTCATCTTGCGAATAATTTTTAGTTGCTTGCCATCAAAAGTGGTGGTCAGTTCATAGCTACCAAAATCAGAATCAATTTGACTCTTTTCCGGCAGGTTGTAAATCCACTGATCGTTGGGCAGGTCTACCCGAATTTCATCCAGCACCGTTACGCCGCGTTTGATGGAATAAAACTTAAGAAAATCATCTTTTGAAATGTATTTCGAAAACGGAATGGTAGGCACGATTGGAAATACACGCTTGGTGCCGGCCTGCTTGGCCAACTCGTTTATTGCCACGACTTGAAAAAACCACATAAGCAAATAAGGATGACGAGTAATTTGTGCATATGGTGTGTAATAGTTGTAAAAATAATAAATGCGCCTATGATCAGATGAATCACGTGCATTCTTAACATTGAAAAAATAGGGGAATGACAAAAAAAGCGGGGATAGCTTTTTTAGATTTTGTATTGTTTTTTTGTAGGGCAGTTAGTATGCAACAAGACTTAAGCTTCCTTTTTCTTTGGCTTCCAACCCACTAGCACCCATGAGATATTGATCTACCGCTCGTGCAGCCTCACGACCTTCGCTGATTGCCCACACTACCAGAGACTGTCCTCTGCGACTATCGCCCGCTGCAAAAATGGATTCAACAGAAGTTTGATAACGATTACATTTTACATTGCCGCGTTCGTCATAATCTACACCAAGTTGATCCAGCAGCCCGGCGTGTTGCGGATGGAGGAAGCCCATGGCGAGCAATGCCAGTTCACAGGGAAGTACTTTTTCTGTTCCGGGTATCTCTACAAACGAAGGAGGTTTGCCTGGCCCTGCACTTTTCACTTCTACTTCAGCGATTTTGAGTCCGGTTAGATTTCCATCTTCATCGCCTACAAATTCTTTGGAGACGATAGACCATTTTCTTTCACAGCCCTCTTCGTGCGATGTGGACGTGCGCAAAATCATGGGCCAGCTAGGCCAAGGCATGGAGGCGGTTCGCTCTTTGGGTGGCTTCGATAAAATTTCAATTTGTGTAACCGATTTGGCATGATGGCGATTGCTCGTGCCCACACAATCTGATCCGGTATCTCCGCCACCAATCACAATCACATTTTTGTGTGTGGCCCATATTTCCTCCACTTCAAGTTTCTTGCCGCCTACTCTCCGATTTTGTTGGGTTAAAAAATCCATCGCAAAATGCACACCTTTCAATTCCCTTCCTGGGATAGATAGGTCACGTGGAATAGTAGAACCGATACACAATACGATGGCATCAAATTCATCTTTGAGTTGTTCGATAGAAACCGATTCGCCCACAGCAGCATTTAATTGAAACCGAATGCCTTCTTCTTTCATCAGGGCAATGCGCCGGTCAAGCACTTGCTTATCTAATTTAAAATCTGGTATGCCATAGCGCAGCAATCCACCCGCTTCATCGGCTCGCTCAAACACCGTTACAAAATGCCCGGCATAATTTAACTGTGCTGCGGCGGCAAGTCCCGATGGACCTGAACCAATTACCGCTACTTTCTTTTGCGTTCGTGCTGCGGGCACGCGTGGCTTTACATATCCTTCTTCAAAAGCCTTTTCGATAATCATCTTCTCGATGTACTCGATGGTTACGGGTGGTTTGTTGATACCGAGCACACACGAAGCTTCGCAAGGAGCAGGACAAATTCTTCCGGTGAATTCAGGAAAATTATTAGTGGAAACTAAAATTTCATACGCCAATTTCCAGTTGCTTTGATACACCGCATCATTAAATTCCGGAATAATATTTCCCAGCGGACAACCGGAATGGCAAAACGGAGTTCCACAATCCATACACCGCGATGCTTGCTTCACACCAATGGTTGTAACGATGGCAGCATCTACCTCATTGTAATCGTTGATACGTTCTTTCGGATCGCGCTTCTTCGGCAACTCTCTTTCAAATTCTAAAAATCCAGTTGGCTTTCCCATGTTTTATAAGTTGGCAGTAGACAGAAAGCAATAAGCAGTAGCGCCATTTGCTGTAGTTTACTTTGATTGTACGATTTGATAAACACTAAACAACTTGAGCAATTGATCTTCTTTTTTCCAGCACCGCTTTGTAGTCTACCGGCATTACTTTCACAAATTGTTTGAAAGCTGTTTGCCAGTAGCTGAGAATGTGTGCGGCTAGTTTACTCTGAGTAAACTCATGATGCGACAAAATCATTTTCTTCAGCAATTGCTCATCTTCCGCTTCCAACGTATCCAGCATCACCATTTCCATGTTGCAGTTTTTAACGAACGTTTTGTTTACATCCCACACGTACGCAACACCGCCACTCATCCCGGCTGCAAAATTTCTTCCGGTCTCTCCTAAGATGATAACGGTTCCTCCCGTCATGTATTCGCAGCCGTGATCACCAACACCTTCTACCACTACATGCACACCTGAGTTACGCACAGCAAAACGTTCACCCGCCATTCCATTGATATAACTTTCGCCAGAGGTAGCACCAAAGAATGCCACGTTGCCTGCAATGATGTTTTTCGCAGCATTGTAAGTTGATTTTTTGTTTGGATACAAAATCAATTTTCCTCCTGAAAGACCTTTGCCAAAGTAGTCGTTGGCATCGCCTTCCAATTCAAAGGTTACGCCACCGGTGGTGAATGCACCAAAACTTTGTCCGGCTGTGCCGGTAAATTTGTAGTGAATGGTATCTTTTGGTAAACCAGGGCCTCCGTACAGTTTTGAAATTTCATTGGAGAGCATAGCACCAACTGCTCTATCTCGGTTGTTGATAACAAAACTGTCTTTTACCGGCTCGACTTGTTGCAACGACTTTTGTGCTTTAGCAATCAATTGACGATCGAGTACATGTTCTATTTCATGATCTTGTTCTTCTTGTTTGAATAGCGCCACATCCAAATTCATCGGCTCTTTGTAAAGCAAAGGAGACAAATCCAAATGAGTGTTTTTCCAATGCTCATCCTCTTCCATGATTTCTAACCGATCGGCTTGACCTACCATTTCATTCACGGTTCTAAATCCTAGTTCGGCCATGATCTCACGCAACTCTTCGGCTAAAAATTCAAAGAGGTTCACCACATATTCAGGCTTGCCGGTAAAGAGTGCTCGCAGTTCTTTATTTTGGGTGGCCACACCAACCGGACACGTATTTAAGTGACACTTGCGCATCATAATGCAACCAGTGGTAACGAGAGCAGCCGTGGCAACACCCCATTCTTCTGCGCCAAGCAAAGCAGCAATCGCTAAATCTTTTCCTGTGCGAATTTGTCCATCGGTTTGCAACACCACACGGCCGCGCAGTTTGTTTCTCACTAAAGTTTGATGCGCTTCGGCCAAACCCAATTCCCAGGGCAAACCAGCATGACGAATGGAACTAACAGGTGAAGCACCCGTGCCACCATCGTGGCCTGCAATTAGAATCACATCTGCATGTGCTTTGGCCACACCTGATGCGATGGTGCCAACGCCCGCTTCAGAAACCAACTTCACACTGATGCGCGCCTCGCGATTCGCATTCTTTAAATCGAAAATAAGTTGAGCTAAATCTTCAATCGAATAGATGTCGTGATGAGGAGGAGGCGAAATCAAACCTACACCCGGTGTGGAGTGACGTACACGCCCGATCCACTCATCCACTTTATGACCCGGCAACTGTCCGCCCTCTCCGGGCTTGGCACCTTGCGCCATTTTTATTTGTAGTTCTTTAGCGTTGGTCAGATAATGGCTGGTAACACCAAATCGTCCGGATGCTACTTGTTTGATCGCGGAGTTTTCCCAGTCGCCATTCGCCTTTCGAATAAAACGAATTTCATCTTCACCACCTTCCCCACAATTGCTTTTTCCGCCAATACGATTCATGGCAATTGCCAACGTACTGTGCGCTTCGTGGGAGATGGACCCAAACGACATCGCACCGGTAGCAAAGCGCTTGAAAATATTTTCTTTCGGTTCTACTTCGCTGAGCGGAATGGATTTTCCCTTTTTGAATTTCAATTGACTGCGCAGCGTAATTGCTTTTTCGCTTTGCTCGTTGATAAGTGCCGAATATTTTTTGAAGAGCTGGTAATCGCTGTTTTTGGTAGATTGCTGCAACAGGTGAATAGTTTGCGGATTAAACAAGTGCGCTTCGCCACGTTGTTTCCATTGATATACACCACCCACTTCCAGTTTTGGATTGGAGTTGGCTGTTTTAGGAAATGCAAGCGAGTGTTTCGCCAATGCTTCCTTTGCAATTTCATCCAACGTCAATCCGCCAATGCGAGAAACGGTTCCTGTAAAGTAAGTATCAATTACATCTTGATGAATGCCGAGCGCTTCAAAGATTTGTGCACCATGATACGATTGCAATGTGCTAATGCCCATTTTGCTCATCGTCTTCAGCAATTCTCCGGCAACCGCTTTCTTATAATTATAAATTGCTTTCTCTTCCGTAAGCGCATCATTGAAAAGATTGCGCTTCTTCATGTCGTGAATGGTTTGGTAAATCAGGTATGGGTTGATACCGGAAGCACCAAAGCCAACGAGTGTTGCATAGTGATGTGTTTCCCACACATCGCCCGCTTCTACCAACAAGCCAACTTTTCCGCGCAAGCCTTTTCGAATCAGATCGTGATGTACGGCAGCGACTGCTAACAACGAAGGAATTTGAGCATGCCCGCTATCAAAACTGCGGTCAGAGAGAATGATGATCGTAAAGCCATCTTCTACCGCATCAGTTACATATTGACAAACACGGTTGAGACCTTTCTCGAGCGAGCCCGGCTGACCATCGGCCTTGAAATAGGTGTAAATGGTTTTTGTTTGTAGATGGCGATGGTCGATGTATCGGATTTTTTCTAATTCATTGTTCGACAAAATTGGAGTGGGCAACTCGAGTGTAATGCAATGCTCCGGCGATTCTTCTAATAAATTAAGCGATCCGCCTACATGTGAAGCCAATGACATCACCAAACGTTCACGGATAGGATCGATCGGTGGATTGGTAACTTGTGCAAACAGTTGCTTGAAGTAACTCGAAAGATGTTGCGCTTGCCGCGAAAGAATGGCGAGTGGAGTATCGTTGCCCATCGAGCCGAGTGCTTCTTTTCCTGTTTCGCACATTTGGGTGACGATCACGCGCAAATCTTCCGATGTGTAACCGAAAGAGATTTGTCGCTTTAAGAATGTAACCGGATCGTACTTGTGGAAACTTCCGCCCGGTTCCGGCAAGTCGATCAATCGTACTTTATTTTCTTTCAGCCATTTTCCGTAAGGCTGACGGGTGCAAATATCTTTTTTCAATTCGTCATCGCTGATGATGCCACCTTCTTCCAAATCAACCACAAACATTTTTCCGGGTTGCAATCGGCCTTTTGAAACAACTTTAGCAGGATCGATATCAATCACACCCACTTCAGAAGCCATGATCACAAAGTCATCATCAGTCACCACAAAGCGCGAAGGACGTAATCCATTGCGATCCAGTGTGGCGCCAACAATTTTTCCATCGGTGAAAGTGATAGAGGCAGGACCGTCCCATGGCTCCATCAGGTTCGCATGGTATTCGTAAAAATCTTTTTTCTCTTGCGTCATCGCTTCGTTGCCGTCCCATGCTTCAGGAATGAGCATCATCATGACGTGTGGCAACGAGCGCCCCGCATGCACGAGCAATTCGATGGTGTTATCCAGATTGGAAGAATCCGACTGTTTTGGATTACAGATCGGCAAAATCATGTTCAACTCTTCCGTAGAAAAGTAAGGCGATGAAAAGAAGGCTTCTTTTGATTTGAGCCAATTGATATTTCCTTGCACGGTGTTGATTTCACCGTTGTGTGCGATGAAGCGGAACGGCTGCGCCAATCGCCACGAAGGAAAAGTGTTTGTAGAAAAGCGCGAGTGAATAACCGCAATGGCCGAAACGACTTCTTCATTTTCGAGATCGGCAAAGTAAGGCTTTAATTGCCCGCTGGTGAGCATACCTTTGTAGGCAATCGTTTTGTACGAAAGAGAAGAAAAATAAAATTGATTGTCTACACCATTTACAGATTCGGTGATGAGGTGCGTAACGTATTTACGGAGGATGAAAAGTTTGCGTTCAAAGTCATCCGGATTGGTGCCGGCATCAACACGTTTGATGAAGACTTGCTCCATTACAGGCTCTGCTTGCAAAGCAGTTTCTCCAAGATCCTTGTTGCTAGTGGGAAGCACGCGATAGCCGAGCAATCCCATTTTCATTTTTTTGATTTGGCGATTCAGTACAGTGCGACACTCTTCACGCACTTTCGGATCGCGCGGAAAAAAGACAAGACCCACGCCATAACTTCCAAATGCCGGAAGTTTGAAACCCAGACGACTGCACTCACCCAATAAAAATTCGTGAGGCACTTGAATGAGAATACCGGCACCATCGCCCGTGTTGGGTTCGCACCCACATGCTCCGCGGTGCGCCATACGCTCGAGCATGGTGAGAGCATCGGTAATTACTTGATGTGATTTTCTACCTTTTATGTTGGCGATAAATCCAACACCACACGAGTCTTTCTCAAACTCCTGTCGATATAATCCTTGGCTATTTTCGTCTTTCACTTCCTGAAAATTTCTTGATTGTAGGTTTTCAAGAAATAAAAATAAAGGCTGAGAAGATCGAAAGCGCGGATTCGAAGAAGTATTTTTAAAAAAAGAACAAAATCTAACGAACGACTAGTAGCGGAATCGGTTGAAAATGAGTGAAAAGAAAATGCCGCACGAGGCGGCATAGAAAATTCCAATTCGGTTCTATAAATTATTTTCCAAATAGAGCATATCCAACGGCTATTTGAAAAGCAGTGTTATTCGTCTTGACACCGGGCGTTGTATTCTTAAATAACTCGCTAAATCCTAAATTATATCTCACGCTGGCATTGAACTTAGCAAAATCACAACCTAACCCAAACGCACCTCCGAAATCAACTCCATTTAATTGATCTTTTATGTCTACACTGCCAGAATCACCCGTTGCTGACAACAAAACATTAAGTTGAGGGCCAGCTTGAATGTTAATGTTTTCGGAGACATTATATCTGAGTATAGCGGGAATGGACAGATAATTTATACTAGCTGAGCCGGTTAGACCACTTGGAGCTGTGAACCCCATTTGGGTATAGACTAGTTCTGGTTGAATACCAAATTTCTCAGATGTCATTATGGTAACGTAGCCACCTAACAAAAAACCTGTCTTAGATGAAAGGGAAGTTGATAATCCGCCGCCAGAAACTGAAATGTTTGCAATACTTAACCCGGCTTTAATACCACCACTAATGTTTTGAGAGAAAACAATGTTTGAGATAAGACTCAAAAGAAAGAAAAAGTAGACTTTTTCATAAGATGCATTTTAAATGTTGAACAAATGTAGAACGTTTTTCTTTTGAATTAGAACCTTTAATTAAGATGAACTATTCCAAACCACATTTCACAACAAACGAAAAGATTACACATCAAGTTGAACATCGAGTATTCGAAAATCGCAGTAAATCGTTCTAAAAAAAATGCCGCTCAAGGCGGCATTTAATAAACAAATAAGATCGACTAAAATTTGGCGGTAACACCTAAACTTAAATACGCAATTGAATATCCCAATTCGGCGAATGCTCCAATTTTCTCAGTAAATAAGTAACGACCACCGGCAAATACATCAAAAGCAACACCATTAAGTCCGGAAAAAACCAAAGTACCACCGCTAAACTTTGAGTCAATTGACCAGTTGTAATAGGTAAGACCGGCACCGGCATAAAAATCTAATTTATCGTTGTTGGCATCGAAGTGATAATAGCCTCTTCCGCCAAAGGCAATCAATGAGTTAGTAGCAGATTGTCCCTGACCACTGTATGATGTGGAAGTAATACCAGCAAGTGCACCGATACCAATTTTTTCTGACAGACCATATTCAAATGTTGCTAAAATAGGTAGTCCTGCAGAAGTACTCACACCAAAACCACCTGGGAAATCTAACGAATAACGGTTTCCTAAGCCAATACCTGCACTTAGATAAGAATGCCCTTGTTCATAAACTTGTGCTTGAACAGAGCTGCATACGATAAAACATAGTGCTGAAAATATAACAGCTACCGTAATTTTGTAATTTTTTAACTTCATAGGATATGGGATTAAGTGTATAATTTTAATTCAAAGTAGATTAAAATTCGATAAAAAACCAATACCTAAAAAGCGGTATTTTTTGTTTTCAACTGAAATGCATTTTTCAAGATTAATATGTGAGTTAAGCCCAGTTAAACTTCTAATGCGCCTGGAGAAATATTTAACAGCACATTATAATAGAATTAATAAAACCAAGATGGTCTTCATAATGAACGAGGAATTTCTAGCCCATTGAAAAAACTTCAAATTATAATCTAAATGAGCGACAGACAATACCCCTCTTTAGGTATTTTTGGAAATAAAAACTGAAATAAATGATTCACCAATACATTCAAACCCACCAAGAGCGCTTTCTTTCTGAGCTATTCGAGTTGTTGCGCATCCCATCGGTAAGTGCTGACAGCAAGCATAAGCAAGATGTGCGCAAAGCAGCTGAATATGTAGTACAAAAATTGAAAGATGCCGGAGCTGACCGCGTAGAGTTATGCGAAACAAAAGGACACCCCATCGTTTTTGGCGAGAAGATCATCGACAAAACCAAACCAACCGTTTTAGTTTATGGACATTATGATGTGCAACCGGCCGACCCGTTGAACTTGTGGGATTCTCCCGCATTCGAACCGGTAGTAAAAGACGGCAAAATCTATGCACGCGGCGCGTGCGATGACAAAGGCCAATTCTATATGCACATCAAAGCGTTTGAGGCAATGATGAAACTCAATCAGCTTACCTGCAATGTTAAATTCATGATTGAAGGGGAAGAAGAAGTGGGCTCCGATAACCTAGGCACTTTTGTAAAAGAGAACAAAACAAAACTGCAGGCAGATGTGATTCTCATTTCAGATACATCGTTGATCTCCCTCGATACACCCTCCATCACAGTGGGCTTGCGTGGCTTGAGCTACATGGAAGTAGAAGTTACCGGCCCCAATCGCGACTTACACTCAGGAGTGTATGGAGGTGCCGTTGCCAATCCAATCAACACACTCAGTCAGATGATTGCCTCTTTGCATGATGAAAAAGGTCGCGTCACCATTCCAGGATTTTACGATAAAGTAGCGGAGCTAACAAAAGAAGAAAGAACACAGTTAAACAAAGCACCATTTGATTTAGCAACGTATCAATCAGAATTAGCGATCAACGACATCAAAGGTGAGGAGGGCTACACCACACTCGAGCGCACAGGCATTCGACCTACCTTGGATGTGAATGGTATTTGGGGCGGATACACAGGCGAAGGAGCAAAGACGGTTTTGCCTTCCAAAGCTTCCGCCAAAATTTCCATGCGCTTGGTGCCCAATCAAAACAGTGCAGAGATCACCGAATTGTTCACCAACCATTTTCAGTCCATCGCACCAAAATCGGTGAAGGTAAAAGTGACAGCTCATCATGGGGGCGAGCCTGCAGTAACACCCACGGATTCAAAAGCATTTAAAGCAGCCAGCAGCGCCTTCGAAGAAGTGTGGGGCAAATCTCCCATTCCTACACGCGATGGGGGAAGCATACCCATTGTTTCGCTTTTCAAAAAAGAATTGGGACTAGATACAGTGTTAATGGGTTTTGGCTTGGACAGCGATGCCATCCATTCACCCAACGAGCATTATGGCATCAAGAACTTTTTAATAGGCATTGAAACGATCGTCGCTTTTTATAAGCATTATTCTCAATAAAAAATCGACCCAAAAAAACAAACATGAACGCTACCGAAAATTTTTTAGTTAGTGCCCTCAAGTTTTTTGCATACTATAAACAGTTGGGCGAAAAATCAATCGATCAGTTGACAGACGAAGAAGTGCTTTATCAGCCCAACGAAGCGAGTAATAGCATCGCCTTGATTGTACATCACATGAGCGGCAACATGTTATCCCGCTTTACGGACTTTCTCACTTCCGATGGCGAGAAAAGTTGGCGAAACCGCGATGCCGAATTTGACGAAAGTTATACCACCAAAGCCGAGATGATGGAAGCATGGGAGGCGGGTTGGAAATGCGTTTTTGACTCACTTCAGGCACTAACACCGACCGATCTGACCCAAATAATTTACATCCGCAACGAAGAGCACACGGTGGTTGATGCGATTCAGCGACAGCTAGCGCATTATTCTTACCATGTTGGCCAAATTGTGTACCAAGCCAAATTGCTTAAAAATGAGCAGTTTGTGTCATTATCCATCCCCAAAGGGCAGTCAGAACACTTTAATCAGAAAAAGTTTGAGGCTCCGCGCGAAAGAAAACACCCAACAGATGCCCCCTGATTTGGAAATTTAGTATTCAGGCTTAAATTTGCAGTCCCAAAGCCAAAAGCTGCGGGAAAATTGACCTTCGCATTTGCTTTGGTTGATACAAGCGGGAGTAGCTCAGTTGGTAGAGCACGACCTTGCCAAGGTCGGGGTCGCGAGTTCGAGTCTCGTTTCCCGCTCAAAAAAATGCCGCATTCAACTGCGGCATTTTTATTCTGGATCTTTGGTAGCCATATCAAAGAAGCCCTGCCCGGGTGGTGGAATTGGTAGACACGCAGGACTTAAAATCCTGTGACCCTTAAAGGTTGTACGGGTTCAAGTCCCGTCCTGGGTACTGTAAACAAAGAAAGCACTGTAAATCAGTGCTTTTTTATTTCTGGCCGCTCACGGACTTGCAAGTAACATGTGTTTTACAAAGCTGCATTTTTATTAATCGAAAATCATAATCTTACATTTCCGTATCTTTTGCATTATGAAAAGCAAATCAGAAGAAAAAAAGAATTGATTGCAGAGTTCAATGGTTTTGCAGAAAGGGCAAACGTTGTCGTTAGAAATATGAAGCCTGTTGATACCAACAAAGTCGTTTTGTCCTCCCATCCATTTGCTTCGAAAGGAAAGACAGTATCACTGACTAAGTAATCACTTTCTAACGATGTTTATTGAATATTCCGGAAATCATTTGACCCACCTTACCGATTGCGGGAGTTGTCTGACCGGGTAGGAATTCCGGAAATGACTTGACCCACCTATTCCGGAAATGGCTTGCCCCG